>Ga0183097_10021_pt1 | contig 743851 bp, 623 predicted proteins | sample BioMet8_FD_128883 | JGI IMG/M metagenome (GOLD analysis project Ga0183097, IMG submission 128883) | Microbial communities from bioreactor (seeded with sewage sludge) at Lawrence Berkeley National Lab, California, USA - Biofuel... | ecosystem: Engineered > Bioreactor > Anaerobic > Unclassified ...
CTCCCGGTTGCTTTGTGCGTTGCCGATTTGTTACATAGCTGAAGCTATGCTCCGCATCGGCAAGCCCCCAAATCATTCCGGGATAATCCACGTATCTTGTCAAGTTTATTTCTTTACAGCTCCTTATGAGGGAAGATCCCCAAACGTCCAAATCACCCTTCGACGCCGTTCTGCATGTTATGCAAGAAAAACTGTCCTCTGTCATGTCTGAGATTCTCGAGCACCGGCGAGAGAATACGGCGACCGTGGCGCGATTCCGAGTCGGCGATGACGGCGTCAGCCGGAACCCGCCGCCGGAATCGCGCCACCACTCCGCACCGGCACGTTGCCGGGCGCGGTCCAGCGGCGAAACGCTGGTCGCACGAAGTGCGAAATCCCGTTATTCGGCTTTCAGCTTTTTACCGTCGGTCTTGAACCGATAAATGCGACCGGGCAGCAGCGCCGGAGTCCGGAGCGTCCGACCGGCCATGGTCACTGTGGCGACGGCGGCCGTTGCTTCCCGATTCTGCACCGTCAGCACCAGTTTGTGCTTGTTGGTGGCAGTCAGGTCCAGCAAGCGGACGGATTCCGGAGCGATGGCCAGCAGCGAGAGGCCGTCGGCTTCGTGTCCCGGGTGGGGATCGGTCATGACGACTACCGGCGGCTGTTCCAGTTGTTCGGCCAGTTGTTCGATCCGGGCGGCATCGGCAGTCAACAGAAAACTGCACTTGTGAACGCCCTGATCGGCGGTCGGCCGGTCGGGATAGGCGTCCGCCGGGGACGTAATATCGGTGGCGTAGCGGCAGCCGCGGGCGATGATGACGCCGAATTCGCCTTTCAGATTGTCGAAGCCGTAGAAAGCGTTGCTGGCGAACCCGAAGGTCGTCTTTCCGTGGCGCAGTTTCAGCCAGCGTCCGCCGGGAACGTCGCCGTTGGTGCCGCGCACGACCTGGCCGCCGGGAACGTCGTAGGTGACTTCGTCGCCGTGGTCCATGACCATTTTCAGGCGGGCGGAACGGTCGTTCCAGACCAGCCGGGCGTTGCAGTCCACCGCGTCGCGGCCGCGATAGAGGCGAACCGTGAGCTGGATGCACGACTTCGCGCCGCGAAATTCCACCCAGACGGCGGCCCGTTCCGGACCGTTTTCCTGCACGACCACATTGGCGATCTTCCAGGTTTCGATCCGTTTGGCGCACTGCCAGGCGTCGGGTTCTTCCGCCATGCCGCCCCAGGAGCCCCAGGGGTCGTCATACAGGGCGAATTCGATGCCTTTGGCGGCAAAAATCGACTTGTCACGGCGGGTTATCTTCAACGCTTTCGCGCCCTTTACCGCTTCCACCTGATAAAACCCATTGGTTAAAACGCCGTCTTTCGCTTCCGCCGGAGTACCGGCGCCGGACGCCGTCTTCGGTTTTTCCTGATACCCCAGCGAAACTTTCCGCCAGCCGAACGCCGGAATCGTCACCGGAAACACCACGTGTTTGCGGAACGGGATGCCGTCCAGCGAATGATGTTCGGTAGCGACCGTCTGGAACGGGAGCGGCTTGAAATCGGCGTCCAGCACTTCCAGCGGCACTTCGGCGTCGCGATTCCGGTAGTCCCAGAGCGGCCGGTAGTCGAGCTGAAATTCGAGATCGGCATGGCCGCGGTATTCGTACGGATGCGGATTGAACAGGACAAACGGCACCGCCGACGGATTATCGCCTTTGACCGGTTTCACGCGGGTGTCGAGTTGCTGCGCCAGCGCGTTGAGGGCGGCGAATTCTTTCCGGCGGCAGTCGTGAACGGCGCCGCCGACCCATTGAATCTGTTCGTCGAACGCCCGTTCCATGGAACTGCCGGGCAGAATATCGTGAAAAGTGTTGAAGGCAACGCTCTGCCATTCCGGGGTAAAGTCAGTAACCGGCCGTTTCAGGTGGGCATCGAGCGCCGCCGCCGTTTTCGCGGCCCGCTGAATTTGACCTTCCGCCTGGCGGAACAGAAATTTATAGCGGATGGCCGACGAGTAACAGCCCCGCAGGCAGAAGTTCAATTCGCGGTCAAACTCGGGCAGCAAATCGTCGCCGCGTTTCTTCACTTCCTTTTCGAGCGCGGCGAAATAGCCGTGCAGGGTGGAGAAGCGGACGTCCACTTCCGGATGCGCCGCCGCCCAGGTGCGGACTTCCTCGATCTGCCGCCGCGAACTGCCGCCGCCATGGTCGCCCAGACCGAAAAAGACCGCCAGATGTTTCAGGTCCCATTCCGGCGCTTTCTGGAGTACCAGATCCAGACGGCCGGGCAGTTCTGTCCGTTCGCAGCCATACCATCCCGGCGCCCGGTAACACAAAATCCGCGCGCCGCCGCGGCCGCACCACCAGAATGCCGGTTTGGCAATCGGTATCAGGTTTTCCGCCGGACGGCTGAAGGCAAAGTATTTGAATCCCGACGCCGCAAAGATATCGGGGAGCCCGGCGCTGTGGCCGAACGAGTCCGCCGCCCAGGTTGCCTTGACGTCGACGCCGAACCGACTTTGGAAATACGCCTTGCCCAATTCGTACTGTTTCAGAAACGTCGTGGTGGACGGCATATTGGTATCGGGCTGAATCCAGTTGCCGCCGATCACGTCCCAGCGGCCTTCGGCAACCCGCTGTTTGATTTCCGCGAATACGTCCGGCGCCGTCTTTTCAATATGATCGTAAATCGCCGCCTCGCCCCGGATAAAAGTAAAATCGTCATTTTTCCGCATCAGGTCGAGCATCGTCCGGCACGTGGCAATCCCTTCATTCAAACCTTCGCGCCAGTCCCACAGCCAGACCGGGTCCAAATGCGCATTGGGCAACAGATGAAAAACATATTTCTTCGCCATAAATCCTATTCTCCTCCGTATTATCATTAATGCAACCGGTTGCACAAAATGGAATAATATTGAAATACACTTGCCACATTATTCTATCCCTTAAATTAGCGCCGGACGACAAAGTTGCTATTGGAATTTTACGCATCTCCGATACTTTTTTAGCTGAACTCGGAGAGACTTCACCCGAATAGCGGAGAAAACACCCGACAAATTGGCAATTTTTTCGGGTGTTCTCCCCGGAAACGCGTTGGTTGACGATCCGCTGGGGCGGCAAACAATAAAAATCTTGAAAATACGGGCGGGCGACCTATCTTAACAGTTGATCTGAAAACCAGCGGAGAATCAAATCATGTTGACGCCACTTACTGCCGATGCCAAATGTTCGCTCTACCGGCGGCCGGCCGCCGGAAAAGCCGATTTGCTGATTGCGTCAACTCCGGAAAGCCGCCGGATCTGCAACGATCCCCGGATGGCCGGAGTGAAATATACCGTCATGCTGGGCCAGGCCTGTGCCGCCGTGCTCAAAACCATGATGAAGGAAAATCTGCTACCGTTGCGGGAAACCGAGACGGTGGTATTCAACATTCTGCGCGGCGGCCTCAATTTCGGCCTGCGGGAAGCCATCTACCGGGCTTTCGGGTGGAACCGTCACAGTACCGCGTTCATCAGCGAACAGCGCGCCCGGACTCAGGACAATCCCGACAACTGGTACATCACCGAAGACGACTACCGGAAAGTTTACCTGCCCCCGTCCGCGTCGGTGGTGATGGGCGACGTGGTGGCCACGGGCGGCAGTCTGCGGCACGGCATCAGTGCGCTGCTGCAGTCGGCGGCGTCCCAACAGGCCAGTTTGCGGTCGATGGTGTTTTTTACGATCGGCGGCCCGGCGGCGGAAGCGGCCATCATTCAGGCCGACTCCCAATGCCGGAAACTGTTCCCCGGCTATGAAAAAACCATTCTGATCTATCTCGAAGGCATTTTCAAAATCGCCGACCGGGAAACGCCGGTGCAGCTGAAAATCACCGGCACCGATCTGGTGCGGCGGGACAGCGAACTGACGCCGGAATTTCTCGAATCGCAATACGAAGACCCCGCCTATCCGCTGGAACGATGCGCCATTTACGATGCCGGTTCGCGGGCGTTCTGGATGCCGGAATACGGCGCCGATGTCCGGGGCTACTGGCGGTCCTGTCTGCGGATGGCCCGGAAAGGCGTCACCTTTCGTAAATTGCTGGCGGAACGGATGCCGGAGCTCCAGCCGGAACGGTTCGGAAAAGTCGACCTGGTCAAACTCTGCAACCGGCAGTTGCGGCGTTTCGAGACCGCGTTCGGAGCTTATCCCGACCGCCCCGATTTCATCCTCGACGACGGGTGCGACAACGCTTGAAGCATCTTGTATTTACCCCTGCCGAGTATATATTAACCCGTTTAATCCTCCTGTTGCGTCCGGTCGGGAGACAAGGTCGCGGCGGGAGCGGAATTCGGCATTAAACCGGCAATCAGCAAATCCGTATAGGCTTGGGTCATGGCGAAAGAAATCGAAATGAAGGAATCCGGCGGCGGATTCAAGTTCAAATATTGCTTTTATATCGCCGTAGTAATTCTGTTTGTGCTGGCATTGTATTCGCATCACGCCAATGACTTCTCGGTGCTGCAGGGCGGCAGCGACGCGCCGATCGGCAACTGGATCGGCATCACCGGCGCCCATATTTCCTGTTTTCTGTTACTGATGTTCGGCTTGGCGGCTTGGCCGATTACGATTTTTCTAGTGCTTTGCGCCATCCGGCCGCTGTTGCCGTTTCCGACGCGGCGACGCGGATATTTCGGCGCGCTGCTGGTCATCTGCATCGGCATTACGTTGTTGTTCGGCATGTATCCGGCCGAATTCACCCATCAGACGGCGGCGCTGGGAATCGGCCACCGCGGCGAACCCAACGGGGCGCTGTCGGGCGGCGTGATCGGACAGCAGCTGGCCGCGCCGAAATACGGCGACATGGAACCCGGCATCCTGCGGCATTACGTGGGTTCGGTGGGAACGACTACCATTGCGCTGGTCTTTCTGGTGGTGGGACTGTTTTTCGTCTATCGGTCCGACTGGCATTCCGTTTTCCGCTATCTCTTTACCCGGCAGTTGCCGGTCTGGAACGAGAAAATCCGCCACGACGAGCCGGAACCCGTCGAGCCGTCCCCGGAAACGCCCCCCGAAGAACCGCATAAGTCCACCCGGGAAGTGATTGCCGAAATGTTGGCTGCCCGGCGTCAGCGGAAAGCGGATGCCCGAAAGCAGAAAATGGCCGAAGAAACGGAAGAAATCGAACCTTCCGCCTCCGAAGGTTCGCTGATGCAACGGATTCTGGCCGGCGAAAAAATCGGCGCCGCCGAAATTGAAGAAGAAGCGCGCGAAGTCCAGGCCGGAACCAATTCCGAACCCCAGCGTCCGGAAGTTCCGCCCGAACCGGTCGTCCGGGAAGAAAATCACCCGGTCAAACCGACCGTTCCCGATCCTTTGCCGGAACCGGTTGCGGTTGCACCGGTCGACCCGGTTCCTGTCAAGCCGCAGGCCAAACCGGTTGCGCCGTGCCATCCGACGGCTACCCGCAGCGACTTCGTTTTGCCGCCGATCACGATGTTGGCCAAGCAGCCGGAAGCCCGCAACGACAATGCCGGGATGTTGAAACATGCCAGCGAAACCCTTCAGCAGACGCTGGAAAGTTTCAAAGTCGACGGCCAGGTGACCGGAATTATCAGCGGTCCGCGAGTGGTGCGCTATGAAATTTCGCTGGCTCCCGGCGTGAAAGTGGAGAAAGTGGCGAATATCGCCAGCAACATCGCCATGGAAATGGAAGCCGAAAGCATCCGTATTCTGGCGCCGATTCCGGGTCAGAACGCGGTCGGCGTGGAAGCGCCGAACCCGACGCCGTCGGCGGTGTTTCTGCGCAGCGTGATGGAATCCAGTCAGTGGAAAGAATCCAAGGCGGAAATTCCGGTGGTGCTGGGCAAAGACGTGACCGGCAAAGCGGTGGTGATGGACCTGGCCAAAGCGCCGCATCTGTTGATCGCCGGGTCGACCGGCAGCGGCAAGAGCGTGTGCATGAACACCTTGATCATGAGTCTGTTGATGCGCTTCCGTCCGGACGAACTGCGGCTGATTATGGTCGACCCGAAAGTGGTGGAAATGGCCATGTATACCAATCTGCCGCATCTGATTACGCCGGTGGTCAACGATCCGCATAAGATTCCGCTCGCCTTGCGGTGGGCGGTCAACGAAATGGAAAAACGGTACCGGATTCTGGCCAAAGTCCATACCCGGAATCTGGCCGGATTCAACGCCCGGCCGATCAGCCGGGAAGCGGTGCTGGACGACTACGGCAACCCCATTCCCGACAAGATGCCCTATCTGGTCATTATCGTCGACGAATTGGCGGACGTGATGATGACCGACGCCAAGACCGACGTGGAAACGTCGATTGCCCGGATCGCCCAGAAAGGGCGCGCCGCCGGCATTCACGTGGTCATTGCCACGCAGCGGCCGTCGACCAATATCATCACCGGCGTGATCAAGGCCAATCTGCCCACGCGCATCGCGTTCAAAGTGGGATCGATCGTGGACAGCCGCGTGATTCTCGACCAGAAGGGCGCCGAAACCCTCCTGGGCCGCGGCGATATGCTCTTTGTGCCGCCCGGCAGCGCCAATCTGGAACGTATCCAGGGGGCGATGGTCGATGACGGCGATATCGAAAAAGTGGTTGATTTCGTGGCGGGTCAGGCGGAACAGCAGTTCGATGACAATGTGATCGCGGAAGCGGACAACCCGGAAGCCGAAGGCGGCGCCGAGAGTGACGATGTGTTTGCCGATGAAGACGACGAAGAAGAAGCCGACAACTCCGCATTCGCCCATGTGGATATCGACCCGATTGTCCGAAAATATTTGTTGCCGGAAGATGGCGATTTAATTCGGAAAGCGCTGGAAATAACGCTCCTGGAACGTAAAGTAAGTACCAGTTATCTGCAACGGCGGTTGGGCATCGGGTACAACCGCGCGGCGGAAATTATCGACAAACTGGAAGAGCGCGGCATTGTCAGCGCTCCGTTGCCGGGCGGTTCGAAGCGGGATATTCTGGTCTTCGATGAAATTGAAAATGCAAGTAACCATGAACGATAAAGCAGGACGTCATAATGGAACAGGCCGACAATTCAAAAGTGAGACCGGCGGCTTCCGATAACGGAACGGATTCGCAGGGTACGTTGGCATTGGATTTTGCCGAACAACAGCAACAGATGGCAAACCGGCGCAATGCGCCGGTAATGGCGGCGTCCGCCGCCGAACGTCCGGCCCCGGCCGCCTCTCGAACTCTGGTGCCGCGTCCGCCGGTCCGGGACGCCGAAGCGCCGGTTTCTGCGCCGGCTGCCGTGCCGCGTCCGCCGCTGGCCAACGCCGTTCCGGGACCGATTTCTTCGACTCCGGCTCCGACCGTCGCGAATGCGCCGCTGCCGCGGACGGCCCCGTTGCCGCCCCGCCGCCCGGTGCGCCGTCCGCCGGACCTGATCCGGGACCATATCCACAGCATGTCGCTTGGCCGGACGCTTCAGGATGCCCGGGAAGCGTTGGGCCTGAGCGCCAAAGAAGTCTCCGACCAGACTCGGATCAAAACCTCTTATCTGGAATTTCTGGAGCAGGACCGGCTCGACCAGTTGCCGCCGCCGGTCTATATCCGGGCCTACATCCGGAGTCTTTGCGCACTGTACGGTCTGGATTCGGCCGTGCTGCTGGAAATGCTGGAACAGCTTCACTCCGGGGGCGCCGACCGCGTGGTTTCGGAAGAAATCATCATGCAGATCGAAAAGGACAAGCAGGGCAATCCGGAAGAAGAAAAGAAAGTTAAGCGGCTGATTACGGTTTTCACCAGCATTGCTGCCGGCGTCGTACTGCTGCTCGGCGTCAGTATTTACTTTATGATGTCGGGACGGCACGGCGGCGCTACGGCAACGAGTCCGGTGGCCGTGGCGGTGGAGCCGCCGACCAAACCGGTCGTGGCGGATGCGACCGTCCCCGGGGCCGCCTCGGGAGCGATGTCGACGACTTTCGATCTTCAGAAATTGGACAATATCGCGATTCCGCCCAATGTGACCGTGAATCCGCTGCCGGAACCGGTCATGGAAACCAAGAAGACGTCGACCGGCCGGAAACGCCGTCGCTGACCTGACCAATTCAAACAATTGTTTGAAGGAATACCCTCGGAAAAGTTGCAGATTTTTCCAGGATTCTCCCCGGAAACGGGTTTTGAGACTGGCAAAATAACAGAGCCGGCGCTATAATAGCAGACTTATGAAAATTCTGGTAATCAATGGACCCAATCTGCAGTTGCTCGGCACTCGGAAGCCGGAAATCTATGGGACGGTCACGCTGAAAGATATTCAGCGCCGGCTCGAGGATCTGGCTTTGTCGTTGGGCGTGGAGATTGCTTTTTTCCAGAGCAATCATGAAGGGGAGATCGTCGACCGCATTGCTGCCGCCCGCAGCGAGCATATCGCCGGAATCGTGATCAATCCTGCCGCCTACACGCATACCAGTGTCGCCATTCGCGATGCCCTGGAGGCTGTGGAAATCCCTGCGGTGGAAGTCCATCTCAGTAATATTCAGGCGCGGGAAGATTTCCGCCGGACCTCGCTGACGGCGCCCGTGTGCCTCGGCCAGATCGCCGGACTCGGACCCGCGGGTTACGAGCTGGCGCTGCGCGCCCTGGCAACCCGGACGGTTCCCCGCCGCAAAAACGCAAAAAGTAAACAATAAGGACGGAACTCAGGATGAAGATAGATGAAATTAAGACGATCGTCAAACTGATGGCGGACAACGATCTTACCGAGTTCAAGATCGAAGCCGACGAATGCAATCTCTGTATTCGCCGCGGTTCCCCGCAGACATTCGTGTCCTCCCCGATTTTAGCAGCTTCGGCGGCCCCGGTCATCGCGGCGGCGCCGATTCCGACTGCGGCCCCGGCCGTTTCGGTTCCGGCGGCGGCAACTCCGGCGGCAACTCCGGCGGCGGCTCCGGCGGAAGCGGTCAAACGGATTACCATCGATTCTCCGATTGTCGGCACGTTCTATCGTTCCTCCTCGCCGGACTCTCCGTCCTTTATCAATATCGGCGATACGGTTACCCCGGATACAGTCGTCTGCATTATCGAAGCGATGAAAGTAATGAACGAAATCAAGGCGGAAAAAGCCGGCGTCATCAAGGAAATTCTGGTGGAAAACGCCACTCCGGTGGAATTCGGCCAGCCGATTTTCTTGATTGAATAATCAGGGGGAGTATCACCCATGTTTTCGAAAATTCTGATCGCCAACCGCGGCGAGATTGCGGTGCGGATTATCCGCGCCTGCAAGGAAATGGGCATCAAAACCGTGGCGGTCTATTCCAAGGCCGACGCCGACTGCATGCACGTCAGCGCCGCCGACCAGGCGGTGTGCATCGGACAGGCACAGCCGAGCCAGAGCTATCTGATGACCGAACGGATTATCAGCGTGGCCGAAATCTGCGACGTGGACGCCATCCACCCCGGCTACGGGTTTCTCTCGGAAAATGCGCGGTTCGCACAAATCTGCCAGGACTGCAATATTACGTTTATCGGTCCCCGTCCGGAAGCCATTCGGGCGATGGGCGACAAAGCCGTGGCCCGCGAAACCATGCGCAAGGCCGGCGTCCCCACCACCCCCGGCAGCAACGGTATCATCAATACCGAAGCGGAAGCCATGGCCGTAGCCCATAAGCTCAAGTACCCGGTCATCATCAAGGCTTCCGCCGGCGGCGGCGGTCGCGGCATGCGGATCGCACACAACGACGCCAGTTTGATCCAGGGGTTCCACGCCGCCCGGACCGAAGCCGAAAAGGCGTTCGGCAACAATGAAATCTACATCGAAAAGTATATCGTCAATCCGAAGCATATCGAATTTCAGATTCTCGGCGACAATTACGGCAACATCGTCCATCTGGGCGAACGCGATTGCAGTATTCAGCGCCGCAACCAGAAATTGATCGAAGAATCGCCGTCGCCGGTGATGACGCCGGAACTGCGCAAGAAAATGGGTGAAGCGGCGGTCAAGGCGGCCAAGGCGGTCAACTACTCCAACGCGGGGACGATCGAATTTCTGCTGACCGGCGACAATTCATTCTATTTCATGGAAATGAATACGCGGGTACAGGTCGAACATCCGGTGACCGAAATGGTGACCGGAATCGATATCGTCAAGGAACAGATCCGCATCGCCGCCGGCGAAAAACTGCCGTTCAGCCAGAAACAGATCGAATTTCGCGGCCACGCGATCGAATGCCGGGTCAACGCGGAGAATCCGTATATGAATTTTGCGCCGAATCCGGGCCGGGTGACGTTTTTCGCGCCGCCGGGCGGCAACGGCGTCCGGTTCGATTCGCATGTTTACAACGGCTATTCGATTCCGCCGTTCTACGACAGCATGATCGCCAAGATGATCGTGCATGCGCCGAACCGGAAGGAAGCGATTGCCAAATGCCGTCGGGCGCTGGAGGAATTCCAGATCGAGGGCGTGAAAACGTCGATTCCTTTCACCAACTTTGTCCTGGGCGACAAAGTGTTCCTCGAAGGCCGTTATCATACCGGCAGCGTGGAACAAATGCTGAAAGATTTTGAAAATAACGAAGAATAAAGTATTATATGGAATGACGGGCATCGGCTGATGCCCGTCCGCCGCCGGGCAAAACCGTGGCAGACGACGGCAATTTTTCTACCGGAAGGAGTCAGCTCATGAGAGAAAAAGAGAAGATCAACATGATCGACAAGAAGAAACTTGGGCCCAGTGCCATTTCCGAAAAAGGAAATGATCTAGGGCTGATCAAAATCCATGAAAACGTGATTTCTTCCCTGGTGAGGAAGGCAACCTGCGCGGTGTCCGGCGTGACGCGCCTGGCCGGCAGCACGTTTGTCGACAACCTCGCCGAAATCGTCGGCAGCCGACGGATTTCCGACCGCGCCATCACCATCAATATCGAAGAAGACACGGTGGAAATCGAAGTCAAGATCAACGTCTGTTTCGGTGTGCAGATTCCGGAAGTGGCGGCCGCCGTCCAACGGGCCGTGATCGAAAAGGTGGAAGAAACCACCGGCATGACCGTCAAACAGGTCAACGTGATCGTACAGGAAATCGAAGAAGAGCAGGCCGCCAAAGATGCCGAAGACGATGAACACGACGAAGACGATGAACATATTCAAGGAGCAGTCTGATCGCACGATCGGACGGTAAACCGCCATGGAAATCGTAAAACAATATTTCACTCTGCTGACTAATCCGTCGACCTGGCGTAACGGGGATTTCCAAAATGGCTGGTACACCGGGATCGGCGTCGCGCTGGCGCTGATTGTGTTTTTTATTCTGTTCCGGATTGCGATAGGACTGTTGTTTGCGCCGCGGCGTTGCCGGTATATTACGATTGCCACGCCCGACGGCGATCTGGAAGTGGCGGCCGAAGCCATTACCGATCTGGTGAAATCGATTCAGCCGGAATTTTCCAACATCGCATTCGAAAAACTCAAGCTCTACCACCATGGCAATAAACAGACGGTCGAGCTGCTGGTGGCTTTCAATACCGCCGGCGGCGGTATGCCGGAACAGTTCGAAAAACTCAAGGGCCGCGTCCGCGAAGTGCTGGCCGATACGTTCGGCATCAAAACGGTCCGTAAAGTTTCGATCCATTGTCACCAGGTGACCATCCCGCCGGGCAGTACGGCCTCCCGCAACGCCGAACCCCAGCGGCCCATTACCGACGACGGCGTGTACAACTCCAATTCGTCGCAGGATTCCTACAAGATTCCCTTCGAACATCTATGAGTTCGTTGATTCTGGCATCGGCATCGCCGCGGCGACAGGAAATCCTCCGGTCCCGCGGTTATCTTTTCCGCGTTCATCCGGCCACCGTCGACGAGATTGACGAAGACGTTTTTCCCGGCCGGGTGCCGTTGCGCAATGCCCAGGCCAAAGCCACGGCGGTGGCGACCCTTTTCCCGTCCGATCTGGTGCTGGGCGCCGATACCGTAATCGAATGCGAGCGGCAGATTCTCGGCAAACCGTCCGACCTTGCCGATGCCCGGCGCATTCTGTCCCTGCTTTCCGGTCGGACGCATGAAGTCGTCACCGCAGTGGCGCTGCTTCGGCTTGTCGACCATACGCGGTGTGTTTTCTGTGCCCGCACCGCCGTGACGTTCCATCCGCTCTCGGCCGCCGTCATCGACGACTATCTGACCCGGGTAAACGTCCTGGATAAAGCCGGCGCGTATGCCATTCAGGAATACGGCGAAATGCTGGTGGCCAACATCGACGGTCCGTTGGACAATGTCATCGGGCTGCCCGGCGACAAGACGGCGGCGGCGCTGGCCCGTTGCCGGGTGCGACCCGGTGCGTAATTACCGGGGCCCCGGGTGCGACCCGGTGCGTTACTACCGGGGCATGCTCGGCGTTTCGCCTCGGTCCTGGACCCCATCATCCCTCGACGCCGTTCTGCATGTTACACGAGATCAACTGTCCGCTGTCATGTCTGAGATTCTCGAGCACCGGCGAGAGAATACGGCGACCGTGCGGCGAATTCGAGCTTTCGCGACGGCGTCAGCCGGAGCGAAACCGAATTCGCCGCACAATCCCGCACCGGCCCGTTGCCGGGCGCGGTCCAGCGGCGAAACGCTGGCCGACCGCGAAGCGGCCGGAATCCCGTTGCCTTCTGATTCTGACCCCGAAAACTATCGGCCACGGTCGGCGCGCAACTGCCGCAGCGATGCGACGGCGTAATCGATGCAGGAGTTTTCCAGTTTGTCCATAAATTGATCGGACGGACGGCGGGTTGGATTCATCCGTTGAAAGGCGAGGGGGTTGACGGCGCTGACGACCGCCGATGAAAAAATTGCGATGCTCCAGTGATAAGCCTTTTCTTCATCGTGGTCGGCGGCAACCGCATGGTAGATTTCCATAAACGCCTGGATGCAGGGATACGCCACCCGGTCGAAAATTTTTTGGGAAATCGGCAGATCGCGTTGAATCAGCTGAAAAATCAGGGTCCGGGACCAGGTCGGACGGTTGGGGGAGAAGATGATGGACAGATAGATTTTAATCATTTGAACAATAAGTTTTTCCTGTCCGTCCGGGGTCTGAAGCAAAAGGCGGTTCCGGTTAAGGAAAGAGCCCAGAGGGTCGTCCCGCCAATATTCGGAGGCATAGTCCATTACGGCGGTCAGCAAGCCGTCCTTATTGCCGAAATGGTAATGGATAACGCCTAAACTCTCCTGGGCTTTCCGGGCGATGGCCCGAGTGGTGACGGCATCGACGCCGTGTTCCGCGAAAAGTTTTCCCGCCGCCATGATCAGCGCCATCTTGGTCGGTTCCGAATTGGCGTATTCCGTCATTTTTTCCTCGTATTGGTCTTGAAAAATTTGATCATATGATCAATATTATACCCATGCACCCAAAAGTCAATCGACAAGAAGCGTTTTGGGGAACCGATTTTTCCTTTTGCCCCGGACAGGTTCCCGGCTGCCCCCCGCAGTTTCGCTGCTGTACCGACCGGTTAGTACACCGGCCGGCTCAATCTTCAACGGAAAAGGGTTTGTTCCATGAAGTCCAATGATATGTACCAAAAGATTCTGGAAGCGGCGCAGGACCTGGTTATTGAAGTTGGCGCCAATCACATGACGCTGGATGCCGTCGCCCGCCGGGCCGAACTGAGCAAAGGCGGCGTGCTTTATCACTTTCCCAGCAAAAACGCGCTGCTGCGGGCCATGGTGGAACGGCTGATCGACGAATTTCATCAAGCGCGGAAAAATGCCCATGAACACAGCCCGGAGTTGACGGCGCTGCAAAGCTGCATTCAGGCTTTCATGGCGATGCCGCCGCACGACGAACGGTTGATGGCGGCGTTGCTGGCGGCGGCGGCCCACGATCCCCAGTTGCTGGAACCGGCGGCGTTCAGCAACCGCCGGTTGTTTACGGAGTTAAACGAGTCGTCGTTGATCGGCAGCGAGCAGACGGCGATCGTGCTGGCGGCGATTCAGGGGTTTATTCTGTTGAAATTGCTCGGGGTCCCGTTCTGGACCCCGGAACAGTATAAGGGAAATATTCAGGAATTGATGAAAACCGCCGGCGGATATCGGACGGCGGCAATGGACAAGGTGAGGAGTATTCAGGCATGAAGTTACGAGGATTGGCGGGTTTATTGTTGGCAGTTGTCGGGGCGGAGTTGACGACGGGGTGTTCCAAACACCCGGCGCCGGTGTTGCCGCCGCCGGGAGTCGTCGTAGTTCCGGCGGGAATGCAGGCGTTATCCGACCGTCAAGTCTATGTGGGGCAGGCGGTGGCTTACGATCAGGTCGATCTGGTGGCCCGGGTGGAAGGTTTTTTGAGACAACGGAACTTTGCGGAAGGCAGCAAAGTCAAAAAAGGCGACCTGCTGTTCCTGATCGAACAGGACAACTATCGGGCGCTGCTGGCGGCTGCCAAGGCCAAACTGAATCAAGCTCGGGTGGCGGTTCGCGATGCCGATTTCGAGTATAACCGGCATAAATTATTGCTGGCACGGGATGCCAACAGCAAACGCGAATTCGAAGTGGCGGAAACCACAAAGTTCACCGCCGAAGCCAAGCAGGTCGAAGCCGAAGCCAATCTGGAAACCGCGCAGATCAATCTCGATTATACGGAAGTCCGGGCGCCGTTCGACGGCCGGATGGGCATGGCCAAATTCAGCGTCGGCAACCTGGTCGGACCTTCCAGCGGCAACCTGGCCCGAATCGTCCGGACCGATTTGATCAAAGTCGATTTTTATGTCAGCGAGGCGCTGATCGCCGCGCATATCCGGACCAAGGTGATCGTCAACCAGCGCGACAACGCGGTGGAGCCGTTTCTGATCCTTCCCGACGGGCATCGCTACGAGCGGCCCGGCACGCTGGAGGCGCTCGACAACCAGGTGAAAACCAATACCGGGTCCATTATGGTCCGGGCGGTTTTTCCGAATCCCGACGGGCTGATCATTCCGGGTATGTACGTCAAAGTGGTGCTCGCCAGCAAGCAGCAGACGCCGACGGTGGTTATTCCGCTGGCGGCGCTTCAGGAAGATCAGGCCGGTTCGTTTGTGATGGTGGTCGATGCCGGGAAGACCGTTCACACCCGGCACGTCAAACTCGGCGAGGCCCAGACGGACGCCGACACCGCGGTTTTGAGCGGCCTTCAGGCCGGGGAAACGGTGATCGTCGACGGGTTGCAGAAAGTCCGCGACGGCATGACGGTCACGCCGATTCCGCTCCACGCGCCCGCCGGCGGGCGTTAACCAACCGGGAATTCCAACTATGAATATCAGTAATTTTTTCATCCAACGCCCGCGGTTCGCCATGGTGATCTCGGTGTTGATCACCTTGTGCGGCGGCATTGCCATTTACATGCTGCCGATCGCCGAATATCCCGACATCACGCCGCCGCAGGTCGGCATTGTGGCCAGTTATCCCGGCGCCAGCGCCGACGTGGTCCGCAAGACGGTGATCGAACCGATTGAAGAACAGGTCAACGGCGTCAAACACATGATCTATATGTCGTCGACGGCGGCCAACGACGGGACCGCGCGCATCAACGTTACTTTCGCCGTCGGGTCGGACAACGACATGAACACGGTCAACGTCAAGAACCGCGTCGCAATGGCGGAACCCTCGCTGCCGACGGTCGTCCGCCAGCTGGGCGTGACGGTCAAGGAAAAGTCGACCAACATCCTCGCCGTGATCTGTCTCTATTCCCCGCACAAGACCTACGACAGCACCTACATGATCAACTATGCGATGATCCACATCAACGACAAACTCGCCCGGATTCCCGGCGTCGGCGACGTGATGACGTTCGGCGAACCCTATTCGATGCGCATCTGGCTCGATCCCGACCGGCTGGCCAGTCTGAAAATGACGCCGTCGGAAGTGATTGCCGCGATCGAAGAACAAAACGTGCAGGTCGCCGCCGGTCAGGTCGGCGGCGCGCCGGTGCCCGCCAACCAGCAGTTCGAATACACGGTCCAGACCAAGGGCCGGCTGGCCAATATTCATGACTTCGAAAACATCGTAATCCGGTCCGACGACAAAGCCATCGTCAAGATCAATGACGTGGCCCGGGTGGAAATGGGCAAGCGCAATTACAACATTTCCGGCCGTTTCAACAACATGCAGGCGGCGGCCGTCGCCATTTTCCAGACGCCGGGCGCCAACGCCGTCGAAACCATGCAGAGCGTCCGGGCCGCGATTCAGGATTTGTCGAAACGGTTTCCGTCCGACATGACCTACAACATGAATTACGACACCACCCGGTTCATCAACGTGTCGATCGACGAACTGGTGGAAACCCTGATTATCGCCATTCTGCTGGTGCTGGTGGTGGTGTTCGTGTTTCTGCAGGACTGGCGGGCGACGATGATTCCGGCGATAGCGGTGCCGGTCTCGCTGATCGGCACGTTCGCCGCCATGAAAGCCCTGGGCTTCACGATCAATATCACGACGCTGTTCGGGCTGATTCTGGCCATCGGGATCGTGGTCGACGACGCGATCATCGTGGTGGAAAACGTCTACCGGCTGATGCACGACGAAGGACTGGCGCCGAAGGAGGCCGCGACCAAAACCATGGCGCAGGTTTCCGGCCCGATCGTGTCGACCACGCTGGTGCTGATGTCGGTGTTTATCCCGGTTTCGTTCCTGCCCGGCGTTCGCGGCGAACTCTACCGGCAGTTCGCGCTGACGATTGCGTTTTCGATCGCCATTTCCGCCGTGAACGCGCTGACGCTCAGTCCGGCGCTCTGCGGCGTATTTCTGCCGAAGTCGGAAAAGCAGAGGCACGGCTGGTTCGGCTGGTTCAACCGCGGTTTTCACTGGGTGACCGAGCGCTATATCGGCGTCGCCGGATTTTTTACCCGGAGAATCTGGCTGACCCTGACCGTGTTTCTGCTGCTCTGCGGCGTGACCTGGCTGGTGTACCGGCATATTCCGACCGGGTTCATTCCGACGGAAGACAAGGGCTACGTCATGATCGACGTGCAGCTGCCGGACAATGCCAGTCTGCCGCGGACCGAGGCGTTGACGGAGAAGATTACCGACTCGCTGCGGACGATTCCCGGCGTGACGGGCGTGATCGCGGTGAACGGGTTCGGCATCATGAACCTGGCGGCGGTGTCCAACTCCGCGTTTGTGATTGCCATTCTCGACCACTGGTCGCACCGGACCACGCCGGAATTGAGTCAGAGCGCGATTCTGATGCAGATCTATCGCAAACTGCTGCCGATTCCGTCGGCCCGGATCATTCCGTTCACGTTGCCGGCGATTCCTGGTCTGGGGACGGCCGGCGGGTTTGAATTCGTCCTCCAGAGTACCGCCACCGACGATCCCCGCGAACTGGCCGCCGTGTTGAACGACCTGCTGGTCAAGGCCAATGTCCAGCCCGATCTGACCCGGGTGTTCTCCACCTATCGGGCCAACGTGCCGCAACTCTATCTGGACATCGACCGGGAAAAGGTCAAAACGTTGAACGTCAGCCTGAACGACGTGTTCAGTCTGCTGGAATCGACGCTGGGCACCGCCTATGTCAACGATTTCAACCGCTACGGCCGGGTCTATCAGGTCCGGGTGCAGTCCGACGCCCAATACCGCCGGGCCGTCCGGGATATCCGGAATCTCTATGTGACCAACGCCCAGGGCGAAAACGTTCCGCTGTCCACCCTGCTGACCGTGCGGACAGTCTTCGGACCGCAGGTGATCGAACACTATAACATGTTCACGTCGGCCACCATCAACGGCACCGTCACCCCGGGCCACAGCTCCGGCGAAGGAATGAGAACTATGGAAAAACTGGCCGCCGGACTGCCGGAAGGCATGACGTTCGAATGGACCGGCATGTCTTATCAGGAACTGCTGGCCGGCAGCAAAACGTTCCTGATTTTCGGGCTGTGCATCGTGTTCGCGTTTCTGTTTCTGGTGGCGCTGTACGAAAGCTGGATGTTGCCGTTTGCGGTGGTGCTGTCGGTGCCGCTGGCTTTTCTGGGCGCGCTGGCGGGGCTGTGGGTGACCGGACTGGACAACAATATTTACACCCAGATCGGGTTCGTACTGCTGATCGGCCTGGCGGCCAAAACATCCATTCTGATCGTGGAATTCGCCATGATGGAACACAACGGCGGCAAATCGATCGTCGACGCCGCCATTCATGCGTCCCGGCTGCGGTTCCGGGCCATCTGCATGACGTCGCTGGCGTTCATTCTGGGCGTGTTTCCGCTGGTGATCGCCACCGGCGCCGGTGCGGCCAGCCGGCGGGCGCTGGGCACGGCGGTGTTCGGCGGGATGATTTTTGCCGGTCTGCTGGCGACGCTGATCATTCCGACTTTCTATGTCATGATCCAGCATTGGCGGGAATGGGGTCATACATTGAAAAAGTAGGGCTTCCGCCGCCGGAGAAAGAAAGTTTCAGACGCGTTGGAAAAACGTGCGATGCAAGTTGCCGCCGGGAGCGTACGGTTTCGTGTCCGGCCGGCGTTGCGGCAATGATTTTGTTCGACCTGTCAGATGATTTCGGCCGATGACGGTGTTTCCCCACCCCACTCGCCATCACACTGTGCGGCCGGGAAAGTCTGGCAGGTCGGACATTAACGTCAAACCAAGGAGTCAGTTATGGATCACGATTGCCGTCAGGCGGAATCCGGCAATGCCGGAAGCGCTCCGAAAAAAGTGTTGCTTACCTTCGAAACGCGGCCGGGAACGTCGGTGCTGCTCGCCGGAACGTTCAACAACTGGGCGCTCGATCTGGCGCTGACGGATCGCGACGGCAACGGCGTCTATACCTGCGAATTGGCGTTGCCGCCGGGCACGTACGAATACAAGTTCCGGGTCGATGAGGTCTGGACGGTAGACCCCGTCAATCCGAATTTCACCCGCAACGACTTCGGCACGTTGAACAGTGTTTTAACAGTGGACTGATGGCAATCTGCCGTAGTGTCTCACAAACAGGTCCAGTTTGGCCGCCCCGGTGCGTTATACCGGGGCATGCTCGGCTATCGCCTCGGTCACGGGACCCCGAAAACGGGAAGATTTCAGAACAAGGATTGTTGATTTATGAGGGGAAAACTCCGAACGTCCAAAACACACCACAACTCCGCACCGGGTCGCGCCCGGGCGCAGTCCAGCGGGCGAATACCGCTGGTCGCACGAAGTGCGAAATCCCTACGGAAACGGGTGCAGCAACAGTTGGCGATCCCGGATCCCCGCAATGTAGCACGGGTGTCCGGTTTCCCGAAGCCATTGCACAATCGCTTCCCGGTTGGCGTGAAGGTCATGAAACAGCAGCAGTTTCTGAAATAACGGTCCGCGATCTTCCGATGCCGGAATCGGGTCGGCCAATCCGGACCGCCAAGACAGATAGGCAAACCACGGCTGAGCCGGAATTTCCCGCGACAGCAGAATCAACGCATCCGGCGGCGTGGCCCTGGCAATGGTCGCGGCAATCGGCTGTAATTGCGCCGGACCGTCGGTGGAAAGCGTCCGCAGCCGAACCGTTCGTTCCACGCCCCAGCCCAACATCAAAGCAACGGCAAGGCCCATGGTGATCCGTCGGATAATTGCCGTGCCTCCGGACATGGTATGACGCCGCCACGGTCGATATCCGGCCGCCACCGCCCAGCCCGCCAAAATACTGAGCGGATATGCCGTCACCGAAAGCCACCGCGATGGTACCATCGCCGTAAAATTATCATGATAAAGCCAGCCGGCCACCAGGTAGCGATATCCGTAGTCCAGCGTCGCGAAAACCGCGATCAACACCGCCAGCCAGACGACGGTAAAAACCATCTTGGGCCGGGATTCTTCCCCGGCGTTCGACGGCGTGAAGTTGCCGCGCCGTCGCCGCCGGAACACCGCCGCCAGCCCGATCAATCCGGCCAACCCGGCCAGCGGCAACCACCAGCCCAATTCATCGACCAAGGCGCCGGGAGAAAGCATTTTTTCGTCATAAAACCGTATGGTTCCACTCTGCCCGAGCGTCAACGCTTTTCGCGCATAGGGCAACAGATAAAAGCTGAATATCGGCAGCGCCGCCAGACCGGTTCCCCAGAAAAAACGGCTGACGGGATCCAGCCGCCGCCGGAACGCCAGTCTTGCCGCCGAATACCCGATCACGACCGTTACGGCAATCGCCAGCAACAGATGATGCGTCACCAGAATCGCGCCCCACAACAGGATCCCCAATCCCCAATCCCAGCCGCAGTGCCGTTCCCGCCAGGCCAGCCGGATCAACAGCAGAAAAAACAACATGCCGGCTTCGGTCGGCAGCCCGCCCCATTGATAATAGCGATAAAAGGTCCCGCCACAACCCAGCAACCCGTAACTTAGCATGGCCGCCAGCGCCGCCGGATAAGCGCCGCAGGCCGTCCGCGCCAGACTGTAGACCAGCAACGCCGCCGGAATCTGAAATAACCAATGGCAGGTTTGCAGGACTTCGTGCGGCGCAGTCCCGGAAATCTCCGCGAGCATGGCGGTAAACGCGTGCAGCCCCTGCGGATAGTTCACCGGCACGGCGGCGAACGGCAGCCAATCCCGGCTCAGTTCCCGGAACATCATGATTTTTTTCGCCAGCAGCGAATGAAAAGCCGGGTCCCAACCCGGCGGCCACGACGAAGAAAAGACCGGCACGGCGGCGGCCGCCGCAATCACCGTCAGAGCCAACGCCAGCCAACGCCATTCGCCCGGCCGGGCGGCGTCAACTTTCTCCGGCATTCGCCGACAGTACCACGCCAGGATAACCAGGAGCGCCATGACCGGCAGCAAGCCGTATTCCGCCCGCGACAGGTCCCCCGACCACGCGCCCAGCCAGGCCAGCACTACGCCCGCCGCCAAACCTCCGGTCCACCCTTCCGCCAGGGCGTCCGGCGACCATCCGCGCCGAGCGGTTGCCGCCAACCATCCCGGCGTCAGCAACAGCAGTCCGACGACCAGCAGAACTTTGCCTTGCGGTTCCATGGTTTTCTCCCGGAATTACCAGCGCCAGCCGGAGGAGAGACGAGTTCGAACGACTCCGCCCCAGTATTTGAAGCGACCGGCAAAAAAGACGATAAACGGCCACGACAACAGCAGCATGACCGCCGCGCCGTAAACCAGCACCAGCAGATCGCGGAACCGCAGTTCCCGCATGGCGATGAACGGTCGCCACAGTACGCTGAATTCCGGCACATACCAAGTCAGATATTCCAGCTGATATTCATTGGCCGAGCAGACCGCCAGATTGTCCGTGCCGAACACCGCGCCGCAGATCCCTGCCCAAACTTGCAACAACATGATTCCCCAGACGCCGAGATTAACCCAGCCGTTGCCGCTGAGTCCCTGCGCCAGTCTTTCCGCCAGCACCAGCGAGGTCGGCAGCGATGCGAACAGGAAAAATCGCGGTCCGTAACACCAGCCCGCATACCAAGCCCACCATTTGCCGTAAACCAGAATCAGGCCGACCAGAAAACAGAGCCAGAGCAGATAACATTCCCGCAGCGGATCGTCCGGTTCCGGCCGCCGCAGTCGGGGCCACAGCAGCAACAGCCCCGGACAGAAAAACAGCAGTCCTTTGCCGAAGGAAAAGAGGATCGACAATATTCCGAAACCCAGCGGATAACTGAACCCCGGCAAATGGGAATAAGGCAGAACCGTTTGCAGATTTTTGATGTCATCGTAACCGGAAACCAGCCATTGTCCGGTCACGATCCGCAGTTCGACGATCACCAGCAGAACGGTAACGGCACCATAGAACGCATAGCGAACCCGCCGTTCCCTCCACATGGTTCGCAGCGCCGCCAGCCCCAGTCCGACGACTGCCGCCGAAGTATTCAGGACTCCGGCCGCCGCCAGCAGCCAGCCGGCTTGCCGTCCGTGGACGGCGAACCATGCCAGCCCGACGCCGACCAGCATGGCGGTGAACGTTTCGCCGTAAAAAACCGGTCGGCGTCGCCGAACAGCGACCCGCCCGTCAGCAGAATTACAAAAAACAGCAGCGCCCGGACCGACACCCGTTTCCGAAATACCATAATCAATCCGGCCAGTCCCAACAGAAAGAGCAGATAATTATAGCGGGACAACAGCCAGCCGCAGGCGTCCAAGCCATGGTCGAGGTAATAGAGCGGAATGGCAAACATCGTTCCGAACAGCGGGAACCGTTGCGGCGTCAGATGGCCTTCCTCCAGCAGCAGACACAACTGCTGATAGCGGAGAAAGCCGTCGCCGCAGATCCGGTAATACGGACCGTAAAACATCACGAACAATCCGGCCAGCGCCAGCAGCCAGATCAATCGCCAATAGATTTTTTCCGTCTTCATATTCCGTTCCTGCCGGTTCGGGATGATTCTTCCGGAAGTAAAAGTATCGCCGCAACCGGGATTTTGCCACTCGGTACCCGATTATCCGCGAGCGGACGGCGCCTGTCGCTGCAACAGCGTTTCCAGAATTCGCCGCAACAGAAAAACGGTCCATTCGACGTCGGCCCCAGCCCGGTGAGGATCCAGTCCCGGCGGATCGGGAAGATTCAACGAAATGCGCAGGTTCTGAAGACTGTAACTGGGCAATCCGGCAAAGGTGGTACGGGCCAGGCGGACGGTATCCATGGTTTTTCCGTTCCAGGGTTGGTTGCCGCATCGGGCCAGACTTTCCTGGAGAAATCCAAGGTCGAAACGGGCGTTATGGGCCACCAGAACGCTACCGTGCGCCAATTCCAGAAATTTGGGGGCGATTTCATGAAATTTGGGCGCGTCGGCCACCATCTCGTTCGTAATGTGATGAACATTGGTGGCGGCCCACGGAATCGGACACCCCGGATTGACCAGCGACTGGAACCGGGTTTCACACCCGTCGACATCGACATGAATCGCCGCCATTTCGACAATTCGGTCGAAGCGGGGATTCATCCCGGTGGTTTCGAGGTCGAACACCGTAAACGGTCCCAATTCGTGCCAGGCGCCAGGCATCAAAACTTCCGTCCGTTATAGTCGTTACTTGGCATAGCCGTTGGGGAACTTCTGCCGCCATTTCCAGGCGGATTCGATAATCGTCTCGGCGTTTTCGAACTGCGGCTTCCAGCCGAGTTTTTTCCGGGCGAGGTCGGAACAGGCAATCAGCCGGGGCGGATCGCCGGGACGCCGCGGGGCCACTTCGGCCGGAATCTTGTGCCCGGTGACTTTCCGGGTGGCGTCGATGATTTCCTTGACGCTCAGACCATTGCCGGTGCCGAGGTTGTAATGACCGCTTTCGGGGGCGGTGAGCGCCAGCATATGGGCTTGCGCCAGATCGAGAATATGAATGTAGTCGCGGATACAGGTGCCGTCCGGCGTGGCATAGTCGTCGCCGTAGATCATGATCTTGTCGCGTTTGCCCTGGGCCACCTGGAGGATAATCGGAATCAGATGCGTTTCCGGATTGTGGTCCTCGCCGAAGTTGACGGATGCTCCCGCGGCGTTGAAGTAACGCAGCGCCGCATATTGCAGCCCGTGAATCTGATGATACCACTTGAGCACTTTTTCGAAGCAGAGTTTCGATTCGCCGTAGGGATTGATCGGCAACTGCGTGGTGGTTTCGCGGATCGGAATTTCGTCCGGTTCGCCGAAGGTGGCGGCCGTACTGGAAAATACGACCGTCCGCACTTTCGTGGCCACGGCGGCATCGGCCATATTGATGGCGTTGCAGAGATTGTTGCGGAAGTACTTGCCGGGATCTTTCATCGATTCGCCCACCAGCGAGAACGCGGCGAAATGCATGATCGCTTCGAAATTGCCTTTCCGGCAGACGTCCAGAATCAAATCCCGGTCGGACAGGTTGCCGGCAATGAATTTGGCGCGGGGGTCGACCGCATCCCGATGCCCGGTAATCAGCGCATCGAAAACCGTCACCTGGTGGCCGTGGTCGAGCAGATATTCCGTACAGGCGCTGCCGATGTAACCGGCGCCGCCGCAAACCAATATATTCATTTTCGCAACTCCTTAAACTGATTGGATTCTCGTCGAAAGGAATAAAATAACCGCACGGCGGCGAAAAAACAACTGCCGCCCGGATCGAACCCGGAGAAATTCGCTTTTCTCCGCAGTGCGCCGACAGTCTCACATCGCGGGTAGCGGGGAAGACACGGGGGCTTTTGAAGAAGCCCCCCATTTCTTCCCCGCGCCCCCATTTTGCCCCCGCAAAACTTTTAGCATATTTATCTCTTTGCGAAGCAAAGAGATAAAAAGTTTAAATAGTTTAAAAAGTCAGGGAATGGGGTTCGGGGAGAAACCTTGAAAACTGCTCAAAGTTTTCGGGGTTTCTCCCCGGAAGCTCGATTTGAGACTGCCGGCAAAACGGACGGCAACCCGGCAAAAAATTCCTAGTTTTATGCAAAATACCGGTTAAGTTACTTGCAAAGTGCGGAAAAATGTTTTATCATTTAGCGCGGAATCGTAACCAGAGGACGATATCGAGCAGTACGGGTATTATTCGATTCCGGAAAACTGTTCGTGGCTTTCAGCAGACGTTTCGATTGGAAAACCGCCAGAATTTCAGTTAGAGAAACCAATGTTGAGAGTTGCGCCCATCTATAAGCGGTATTTGGGCGCATCTTTTCACATTCTCTAACAGGCGCTTGGCGGTGCCTCAATCGGATGTGACGGGATGCGTCCTTTTTTTTTACAGGACCGCCGGACGTGCTGCTTGGGATATACGGGGTTGGAAAGAGGTAAGTTCATGAGTGAAAATTTTCCTGAAGTTTCAAATGCAGCGGAGCTGGGCGTATTTTTCGGTTCAAGTCGCTTGGCGGGGTGTTTTCGTAATTTTCTGGCGGAATATCGAGCCTGGATACCGACGGTTCGGATCATTGTTCTGCCCGATGACAGTCATGAATTGTTGCTGGCGGTGTGCGACGGCGGCAAACGCAAGGAAGCGACGGTTAGAATCAAAGTTGCGAACGGTCGGATTCGGACCAGCGTCCAGGCGGATGCCGGTCACAGTCTGGGCGTGATTCAGATGGTGCTCATGCTGATGAACACCCATGATTTCCCACGCTATCGGATGGAACTGAAAAACAATCTGCAGGCCATCTTTTATTGCGAAGAACCGTTGGAACGGGTGACGACGGCCGACGATTTTCATAAGCTGACCGTCCGGTTGACCGCCGTGGCCGAAAAACTCGAAGAAATGGCCTGAATATCGGCCCCGGCCAACGAAGTCAGCAGACTTTCAGCGGGTAGGGCGGCAACGAATCGAGAATGCCCGCGCCGTAGCGCTTGGTCAACACCCGGCGGTCCAGAATGGCGATGATCCCGTGGTCGGTTTTGCTCCGGATCAGGCGGCCGACGCCCTGCCGCAGTTTCAGCACCGCTTCCGGCAGACTGTAGTCCATGAACGGATTGCCGCCGAGGGCGCGGATGCGTTCGCTGCGCGCTTCGATCAGCGGGTGCGACGGCACCGGAAACGGCAGTTTGGTGACGATCACGTTGCTCAACGCTTCGCCAGGCACGTCGACGCCGGTCCAGAAACTGGTGGCGCCGAAGATCACCGAGTCGATGTCTTCCTTGAACTTTTTCAGCATGGCGGTGCGCGACAGTTCCTTGCCCTGTACCAGCAGCGTAATGCCCATGTCCCGGAAGAAGTCTTCCATGCGGTCGGCGCAATATTCGAGCGTTTTGTAGCTGGTGAACAGCACGAACGCCTTGCCGTGGGTCAAGGTGATGAACTTTTCGATCTGCCGGAGCAGCGCCGGAGCGAAGTCTTCGTCGTTGGGATCGGGAATGTCGCGCGGAATGTAGAGCTCCACCTGTTCGGGATCGAACGGCGAATCGAGGACCAGTTCGACGCCGTTGCCGTAACCCACCCGGCCGCGATAATAGTCGAGCGACCGCCGCACGGTCAGCGTGGCGCTGGTCAGAATCACCGGAAAACCCTTGGAAAATAACATTTGGTAGAGCAGCATGTTGACGTTCAGCGGCGCGGCCTGCAGGGTAATGCCGCCCCGGTCGCCCTCTTCCATCCAGTAGACGTGATCGGGCAGGGTCATGTTCAGAAAACTGAAAATGCCGTCCATATACTCGGAACAGTAGCCGTCCAGATTGGTGAGTTCGAGCTTGAGATTCTCGTCTTCCTGCAACAGGACGTAGGCTTCGAGCTGACGTTTCAGCACGCCGAGTTTGTCGGAGAGCAAATCGGGCAGCACCAGCGGCTGATTGACCCGGAGCACGGTGTCGTCATGCTGGGTAAAGAGGTCGGTGGCCAGCTTGAAAAACGTCGCCGCGAGGTCTTCCAGCTGAACAATGGTTTCCCGCAGCTCCAGCGCTTCCTTGCCGGCCTTGAGCAGCAGTCCGGAGCCGCCGCCGCGATTGAACAGACGGTGGAGGAAATGGAGCAGTCCGGACTGGGAAACGCGCAAGCCGAGGTGTTCGGCGGCGTTGTCTTCCAGCGTGTGGGATTCATCGACAATCACCGCCGAATAGTTGGGCAGCAGCGTGGCTTCGAGGTCCTTGAGCTGCCGCATTTTGAGGTCGGCGAAGAACAGCGCGTGGTTGGCGATAATCAGATCGGCGTCATCCCAGGACCGCCGGGCCTGCCAGTAAAAACAGGTCTTGAAATGCGGACACTTGGGGCCGCGGCAGTTGCCGGTTTCGCTGGAAATCGAACTCCAGACCGCCGGATCGACGGTGAACGGCATTTCCGAACGGCTGCCGTCGGTGGCGCTGTCCAGCCAGCGCAGCACACGCTTGGCTTCGGCCAGCGCGGATTCCTGAGGAAAAAACTCCATCTGGCGCTCGCCGACCGCCATTTCCAGCCGCCGGCGGCAGACGTAATTGCCGCGTCCCTTGGCCACGGCGGCCTTGAAATCGAGGCCAAGCAGTTGCCGGAGCAGCGGGACGTCTTTGTCCATCAACTGCTCTTGAAGATTGATGGTTTCGGTGGAGATCACTATCGGTTTCTTTTCGTTGATGGCGAAACGGATGGCCGGAACCAGATAGGCGAAGCTCTTGCCGACGCCGGTCGGCGCTTCCACGCACAAATTATGACCGTCGCGTAGCGCGGCGGCGGCGGATTCGGCCATGCGGACCTGTTGCGGGCGGTACTCGTAGGGGCGGCCGCCGAACTTCTCTGCCTGCGCCAGCGGTCCGGCGGGGGCAAAGAAGTCAACCGTGGCATTGATCAGTTCGGCATGGCGGGCGCGCCGGATGGCCAGCGCTTCTTCGAGGGAAGCGCCGGGGACTTCGGCGTCCGTGATATCGTCTTCGTCTCCGGCGGCAAGTTCCGGAGAATTCATGGTCATAATCATATTTTTTATTGCACGAGGCTTATAATAGCTGTTGAAAAATAACGGATTGCATCGTAAATTTTACACACGTTTTTACCGATTCGGACAACCGACGTCATTAAGATAAACGTTTTTTGCGACAATAACATAACAAGGTATAAAAAAATGTGGGTAAAATCTTTGGGCAAACTGCTGGCAATGCTGGTGCTGGCCGGAACCGTTGTCAGTGTGGTCAACGCACAGGCTGTTTACGTTCGGAAAGCCGCCGGCGAAGAATATAAGAATCCGACTTTGTTTTTTAAAGGCGTCACCGGCGATCAGGCCGTTTCCAACGTGGTCGGCAACGACCTGCGGCTCTGCGGCTGGTTCGATCCGGCCAAGAGTGAACAGGAAGCCGACTTTATCGTCGACGGCAGTTGCAGCGGCAGCACGCTGACGCTGAACGTGACCAAGATGAACAATTTCCGGGTGAGCAAGCAGCTCGGCGCCGACCGGACACACAGCATTCACCAGGCGGTGGACGCCATTCTCAAATATCAATTCAAAGTGCCGGGCATCTGCGCGAGCCGGATTGCGTTCAGCGTCAAGACCAGCCGTCTGGCCAAGAACATCTATATCTCGGACTTCGACGGCAACAACGTCAAAGTAGTGACGCATCACACCAGTCTGATGGTGGAACCGGACTGGTTCCCGAATTGCCGTTCGCTGGTCTATACGATGTACACCACGTCGAGCACCGAAATCGTCCAGACCGAACTCAACCCCTATCGGAGCCGGATTCTGGTCAGCATGCCCGGTCTGAACGCCGGGGCGCGGATTTCTCCGAACGGCCACTATATGGCCATGATTCTGAGTAAAGACAAACAGGTCGATCTCTATGTGAAGCCGATCAGCAGCTCGGCGATTATGCGTCTCACCTCGAACCGTGCGGTGGAAGCCTCGCCGCGGTGGTCGGCCGACGGCGGCCAGTTGCTGTTCGTCTCCGATCTTACCGGCCGGCCCGATCTCTATGTGATCAGCGCTCACGGCGGCGCTCCGGCCAAACAGCCGACCATCGGGGTTGAAGCGGTCTCTCCGGCCTGGGCTCAGGACGGTTCGATCGCCTATGCCTCCAAACAGGGCGGCGATTATTGCCTGGCGATCATCAGCAAAAATAAAATTGTGGAAAGCGGTCTGGTGCCGAAAGCCATCGGCGACTGGGACGGGATTTCCTGGGCGCCCGACAGCCGGCACGTGATCTGTTCCGCTCGGCGCGAACGCATGCTTTACATCGTCGATACCTGGACCGGCAAAAAACGGCAGTTCCTCTCCGGCCGGGCCGGTCAGATGAGCTTCCCGTCGTGGTCGCCGCTGTTCTAGCCGGACCGGACCATGGACTACGCCGCGGCGGAAGAGCAGCTTAACGCTCTGTCCATGTTCGGCATCAAGCTCGGCCTCGATGCCATTACCCGGTTGTTGCAACTGGCGGGTTCGCCGGAACGCGGTCTGCGTTTTCTGCATCTGGCCGGCAGCAACGGCAAAGGTTCGGTGGGGGCGATGCTTGCCGCCGGACTCCATCATGCCGGGTTTCAGGTGGGATTTTTTTCTTCGCCGCATCTGATTTCGGTGCGCGAACGGTTCCGGATCAACGGCAAAGCCATGCCGTCCACGGAATTCTCCGAACTGATGGAAATGCTCGCTCCGGCCATCGCAACCATGCGCGGCGAAGGACAGTGTCCCACTTATTTTGAAGTTAACGTGGCGCTGGCGGCACTGTATTTCCAACGCCATCGCGTCGACTGGGCCGTCTGGGAAACCGGCATGGGCGGACGGCTGGACGCCACCAATACCATTATCCCGGAACTCAGCATCATTACCGGCATTTCGCTGGAACATCAGCAATATCTCGGTCATACCCTGGGGGCCATCGCCGGCGAAAAAGCCGGGATCATCAAGCCCGGCGTCCCAGTGTTTACGGGCATGATGCCGGACGAGGCGTCCGCCGTGATTGCCGCGCGCGCCGCCGAACTTCAAGCTCCGTTGTACCGACTGCCGGACGCCTATTGCCATCCGGTCGATCCGGTCTTTCACGCCGCCGACTTTACGCAGGAATTCACGCTGGGCGACCGGCGGTTGAAATTGCGGCTGGCCGGACGGGTTCAGCAACGCAATGCCGCGCTGGCGTTGCAGGTGCTGGAATATCTGGCGCCGTTGCATCATTTTTCGCTGGACGCCGCCGTGGCCGGGATGGCCGCAACCGTCTGGCCGGGACGGCTGCAACTGCTGCCGCGCGGTCTGATTCTGGACGGGGCGCACAATCCGGAAGGGGCGGTCGAACTGGCCGCTACGTTGAGCGATTATTTTCCCGGACAGCGGTTCAACATTGTTTTCGGCGGTCTGGCGGATAAGGATACCGCCGGGGTGCTGCGGGCGCTGGCGACGATTGCCCGACAATTTGTGTTTGTGCCGATGGAAGGGCCGCGTCCCAGTCATCCGCCGGCGCGGCTGGCGGCGTTGCTGGCGCAGGTCGATCCCGGGATGCCGTCCTCGACGGCCGCCGATCTGGGGGAAGCGGTCGACCGGGTGCTTGGCAACGGCGGTCCGGTGCTGATTGCCGGTTCGCTCTATCTGGCCGGCAAAGTGCTGTCCGATCTGCTGCCGGAGCAGCGTACGCTGGATATAGAATAAGCCGTCAAAATGAACGTTTTCGCCTCGGAAGTTCTGTCTCGTTGAGCGATGTCGAGCTCGGATGACAATGGTTGGAATTTTTTATTTGCAATTTTGAGTCCGGCGGCTATAGTAAATCAATTTATCGGAAAAAAAGGCTTGATTGGCGCCACGCACATTATGAGTATGACTTGGAAAAATCTGTGTGCTGTAGGAACCCCGGCGGTAGTCGCCGGGGACGTAGTACTGCTGGTAGTACGCTAGCGGTGCGCGGTCAAGCTCCTGTCTTCCTTTCTTCATTCTTGCTTTCACGGAATCGGGAATACCATGTCGAGTTTGACCCGCAGCGGATTATCGCGTCGACCGGCAATGGGAGAAACCACGATGGCAATGACAAAATTTCGGCAATTATAAAAGGAAGCGGCAACCAAAATGCAAAATATGGAATGTTCGGATTTAATGACCGACAGGACGAAAGGAACTCCTAAAATGAGCGGAAAAAACATGAAGGGCGCGGATATCCTCATCCACTGCCTCGAGAAGAAAGGGGTCGAGGTTGTGTTCGCCTATCCCGGCGGCGCCGCGATCGAGTTTCACCAGGCGTTGAAACGGTCGAAGACCATCCGGGTGATTTTGCCCCGGCACGAACAGGGCGGCGCCTTTGCCGCCGACGGCTACGCCCGGGTTTCCGGTCGCGTGGGCGTCTGCATGGCCACCAGCGGCCCGGGCGCCACCAATCTGCTCACCGGCATCGCCGACGCCTACATGGATTCCATTCCGATGGTTTGCATTACCGGTCAGGTCTCCGCTTCTCTGATCGGCCGTAACGCCTTTCAGGAAACCGATATTATCGGCATGACCCGTCCGATCGTCAAACACAGCTATCTGGTCCTCAGCGCCAAAGATTTGCCGCGGGTGATCGGCGAAGCCTTCTATCTCGCCGCCAGCGGTCGCCCCGGACCGGTGATCGTCGATATTCCGAAAAACGTTCAGCAGCAGCTCTGCGAACCCGATTTTTCGCAGCTCGACGCCGTTCAGCTCCGGACCTATAAGCCGGTGGCTGCCGTCGATCCCGAAGATATCGCCGCTATCCGTCAGGCCATCGACGGCTGTTCCCGGCCCTGTCTCTACGTCGGCGGCGGCATTATCTCCGCCGAAGCGTCCGACGAGCTCCGGAAATTTGCCGAAGCGTACAATATCCCGGTCACTACCACGTTGATGGGCGTCGGCTGCTTTCCGGACAACCATCCGTTGTCGCTCAAGTGGCTCGGCATGCACGGTACTTATTACGCCAACCGCGCCGCCAACGAATGCGACCTCTTGCTCGCGTTCGGCGTCCGCTTCGACGACCGCGTGACCGGTCCGACCAATTTGTTCGCCACCCAGGCGAAGATCATTCACGTCGATATCGACGTTTCGGAAATCAACAAGAACAAGCCGGCCAATCTCGGCATCGTCGCCAACGTCAAAGACGTTCTCCACGCGCTCAATCAGGACCCCATCCGGAAGGATTACGCCGAATGGCACGCCCAGATCAAACAGTGGAAACAGGAACATCCGCTGACCTACAAACATGCCCAAGGCCGGGTCCAGCCGCAGTTCGTGGTTGAAAAGCTCTGCGAACTCACCAAAGGCCAGGCCATCATCGTCCCCGGCGTCGGCCAGCATCAGATGTTTGCCGGTCAGTTCTATCAGTATTCGTTTCCGCGGCAGTTGTTGACCTCCGGCGGCCTCGGTTCGATGGGCTTCGGTTTGCCGGCGGCGATCGGCGCCAAAGTCGCCTGTCCCGACAAGTTGATTATCAACATCGACGGCGACGGCTCGTTCCAGATGAACATTCAGGAACTCGGCACCATCTACAACGAAGAAATCGACGTCAAGATGATTATCCTGAACAACCAGCATCTCGGCATGGTCGCCCAGTGGGAAGACCGTTTCTACGGCAGCGTCCGCGGCAATACCGTCCTCGAATGCAAAAGCGCCCACCGGCCCTATCCGGATTTCGTGACCATTGCCAAGGGGTATTTGATCCCCGGCCGCGAAGTCTATAAGACCGAGGAAGTGGCCGACGCCATCGGGGAAATGCTCGCCTGCAAAGGCCCGTTCCTGCTCGACGTCCACACCGATTATCAGGACCACGTGCTCCCGATGATCCCGCCGGGCAAGAGCTACCGGGATATCATCACCGAGTAATTCCGATGAACGCGACTTACGATGCCGATGGCCGCCCCGCCGATCCCGGATTCGTCCGGGATTTTCTGGCGGAGGCGGAGACGAAACAACTGCGCCGCACGCTGCGGCGGATGACGCCGGTGTCGGCCCGCGAAATCGTCGCGGACGGCCGGACCTTCCTGAATTTTTCGTCCAACGACTATCTCGGGTTGAGTTTTCATCCGGCACTGCGCGAAGAAGCCGCCCGCTGGATGGCGAAATACGGGGCCGGATTCGGCGCGTCGCGCCTGGTGACCGGCACCACCGACGCCGTATTGGAACTGGAAGACCGCATTGCCGCCTGGAAACATGCCGAGGCCGCCCTGCTGCTCGGGTCCGGCTACATGGCCAACGCCGGGTTGCTGGCCGCGCTGGCCGGACGGCAGACGGTGATCTTTGCCGACAAGTTGAATCATGCCAGCCTCAACGCCGGCTGTCAGCTCTCCGGCGCGGAATTCGTCCGCTACAAACACGGCGACTTCAATCACTTGGAAGAACTGATCGCCCGCCATGCCGACGCTCCGGCGAAGATTATTGTCAGCGACACCGTGTTCAGCATGGACGGCGATGTGGCCGATCCGGAAAAACTGCGCGAACTCGCGCAAGCCCACGACTGCCTGTTATACCTCGACGACGCCCACGCCACCGGCGTACTGGGCGACTACGGGTCCGGCCTTTCGTCCGGCACCCTCGCCCACGTCACCATGTCCACGTTCAGCAAAGCCATGGGGTCCTACGGCGCGTGCGCCGTCGGCTCGAAAGCCATGAAAGATTATCTGCTCAACCGCTGCGGTTCGTTCGTGTTCAGCACTGCGCTGCCGCCGGCGGTTTACGGCGCAATTTCGGCGGCGGTTGCCTTGATGACAACGCCGGAAGCCGATGCCTTGCGCGCCGGTTTGCAGCGGCGAGTGACCTGGCTGCGGCAGGAATTGCGCCGGGCCGGATTCGATACCGGCAACAGCACCACACAAATCATTCCGGTGATCGCCGGGGAAGCCGCCACGGCGCTGGACTGGTCGCAGCGGTTGCAGGCCGACGGTTTGCTGGCCATGGCGATTCGTCCGCCCACGGTGCCGCGCGGTACCGCCCGGTTGCGAGTCTCGTTGAACGCGGCGCACACGGATGCCGACGTCGAACGGCTGTTGCAGGGCTTCCTGAAACTTTCCCGCCAATAAACCGGGGGCAAAAGATTTCGCACTTCGTGCGACCAACGTTTCGCCGTTGGATCGCGCCCGGCGAGCCGCCGACGGCAAGTACCCAGGGGCGGCTGCCCCTGGACCTCGCTGAACTTCGGGGAGAAACCCGGAAATGCGTTTCGGAACTTTCCTTACTTGTAGAGGAGATAGGCGCGCCGTTTGGCTTCGAAGGCCGACAGTTTCGGCTGCCACGACCGGACAATGGTTTCCCAACTGGCCCCGGACTGGAGCATCTGGCGGACGGAGGCGGTTCCCATGGCCTTGTCGAACTTCGCGCTGTTGGCGCTGAGCCAGCGGAATTGGCCGGGATAATAGCGGTTGAGATACCAGAGCATCGCCACTTCGGTGGCGGTTGGCCGGAACACGGCAAGGTTGGTCACGACGATGCGAACGCCGTGATACGAGTAGCGGCTGCCGGCGGTAAAATCGACCGGCTGGAATTGGACGCCGGACAGTCTCAACCGATTCAACGCGGCGGCGGTCTGCCGAGAGTTGAGCCAGGGCGCGGCCATGATCTGAAACTGATTGGGCGGATAACCGATCCCGATGTTAACTTGTCCGGTTTCGCCCAGAATGCCCGTACAGGCAAAGCCGACGGCCGCGGCCGGAGTGGGAATGTTGGGCGAGGTCGGAATCCAGGGCAGGCCGGTTTGTTCCCAACTCATGCCGCGACGGTAATTCTGCATCGGAACGACGGTCAGTTTGGCGTTGAGCCGGAATTCCGTGTTGATATACCGGGCCAGCTCGCCGACGGTCATGCCGTAGACGCGCGGCACCGGGTAGAGCCCGATAAAAGAGATGTATTGCGGTTCGGTGACCGGGCCGTCAACCACCTCGGCACCGAGCGGATTGGGACAGTCGAGCACGATAAACGGTTTGCCGGCGGCGGCGCAGGCGGCCATGCATTCCGCCATGTGCCAGACATAAGTATAGGCGCGGCTGCCGACGTCCTGAATGCTGTAAACCATCACGTCGATCATCGCCAGTCCTTCTTTCGGCGGTTTGTGATCCTTGCCGCCGTAGAGGCTGAAGACCGGCAGTCCGGTGGCGCGGTCGCGGTCGTTTTTGAAATTGACCCCGGCCGGAATGGTGCCCCGAATGCCGTGTTCCGGCGCAAACAGTGCGGTGAGCCGGACGCCCGGCGTGCGGGCCAGCAGGTCGACGGTCGGCCGCCGCTGCGAATTGACGCCGGTGTGATTGGTCACCAGTCCGACCCGTTTGCCGCGCAACAGATAAAGATAGCGTTCCAGCAACATGTCGACCCCGTTTTTAACGCGGCCGCCGTTGTAGGCGGGCACATTGACGGCGGCGGCGGCACGAGCCGGACCGGCGCCGGTGGTCATGGTCGCGTCCGGAATGTCCGGCGTAGTTGCCACGGCCGCAGTTCCGTTTGAAACCGTTTTCCGCGGCGAATATTTTTCATAAGAATAGGACGACGACTGGCGGGAGGAGGTACTGCCGGTATATCCGGAAGCGGGCACCAGCACCGGAGCGTCATCGGTGGCGGCGGCGGCCAGCGTTGCCAGTCCGACACCGAAAACCAAGTTAAGCAAGGTACGGATTGCGAATCTCATAAAAGTTTTTACTCCTTCGTATGACCAAATCAACAGACGGCGTTTTCTCCCCGTGCGGGAGAAAAGGGAAGCGGGTTCAAAAGCGTCCCGGGTCTTCCCCGCTCCACAATTTGAGACTTCCGTCGTTCGGTTAAGATAGCTTTTTCCGGGGAAAAGTCTATTTTGTTGCTTGAATCTTTTGGGAAATATGGTTATTTTAACAATCTTTAACTCGTGATTTGCGGTAACGGGCCCCATGGTTTGGCTTGACACCTGTACCGCAATAGTGTAAGTAAGAACGCAAAAATAAGGAGAGGGATATGCCTCCGCAAGTTCAAGCAAAACACAAGTTTTGTCGCCGTATCGGCCAGTGCATCTGGAACGATCCGAAATGCCCGAGTGTGAAACGTCCGTATCCGGCTGGTCCGGCGGGTAAGAATGCCCGGAAAAAGAAGCTGTCCACCTACGGCGAATTGATGATGGAAAAGCAGAAGATCAAGATGCATTATGCCATCACCGAAAAGCAGCTTCATCTGGCCTATCTGAAAGCCAAGCAGGGCGAAGGTCAGACCCATGAAAAGTTCTTCCGCAATCTGGAAATGCGGCTTGACTCGCTGGTATTTCATTCCGGCATGGCGCCGTCGATTTTCGCGGCCAAGCAGTATGTTTCCCACGGCCACGTGCTGGTCAACGGCAAGCGCGTCGATTGTCCCTCCTGCCGGGTCATGCCCGGTCAGGTGATTACGATTTCCCAGAAATCCGCGGCGATTGCCGAAGCGGCCAAAGCCGCCCAGGCGGTGGTTCCCCCGTATCTGGAAGTCGATAAGGAAAACCTCAAAGTCACCGTGGTGCGCGATCCGATCGTGGAAGAAATTCCGGTCAACGCCAACATCATGAGCGTGATCGAATATTACGCCCGGTAATTCGTTACCGTTCGCGTTTCCCGCAAGGGAGGAAAGACCTCGGAAGGCATTGCTTTCCGGGGTTTTTTTATGCTTTTCCGACTTCCAATCTTTTGCAAAGTCAAAGTTGAGGCGCGGGAAAGGAATGGGGAACTATTTCAAAAGCGGCCGTTGTTTTCTCCGTTACCCGCAATTTGAGACTCCCTTTCGCGGAAGTAAGACGGCGGTTTTTTTATGAAAATCATTGTCGTCCGGGTTTTCATTTGCATCGGCAACAGGGTATATTACCACTCATGTTTACGTCAGTTGCAACAGGATCGCGAAATGTTTACCGGACTGATTGAAAATATCGGCGAAATTACCGCTCGGGAAGAACACGGCGACGCCGGGTCGTTGACCGTCCGCCCCCGGCGTGACTTTGTCGACCTGAAATACGGCGAAAGCATTGCCGTCAACGGCGCCTGCCTGACGCTGGAAAAAGTCCGGTCCGACGGCCTCCTGGTATTTTATACGCTGTCCGAAACCTTGCACCGCAGCAATCTGGGGCTACTCCCGCTGGGCGCGCAAGTCAATCTGGAACGCGCGATGAAACTGGGCGACCGCTTCGGCGGCCATCTGGTCAGCGGGCATGTGGACGCCATCGGGACGGTGATCGAACTGGGGCAAGCCGGTCAGGGCGACTTCGGCCTGGCGGTGAGTCTGCCGGAAATCATGGCGCCGTATCTGGCGGAAAAAGGCAGCATTGCGATCGACGGCGTGTCGCTGACGGTGATCGCGGTCCGGGACGACCGGTTTACCGTGGGGCTGATTCCGGTGACGCTGAACGATACGGTTTTGGCCCAACGGCAGCCGGGGCAACCGGTCAATCTGGAAGCCGACCTGCTGGCCAAATATGTGGAAAGACAATTGCAGACGACCGTTTTAGCTTCGAACCACGGCGGCAAGCCGGTTACCATGGACATGTTGCGGGAGGCAGGATGGGAATGAGCATCATGCGGCTCGGCAATGGCGATTTCGGGCTCAGTCTGGCCGGATGTCCGGACCCGGCGGAACGGGATTTGTCCGGATGGCCCGCCACCAACTGGTTTCAAGGTCTGGAACTGACCGGACGGATGCTGGATCAGCCCTGGATCAATCATTTTTTTGCCCGCAAGCGGCTGACGCGAGTCGACGTCACGGAATTGATGCCGACGTCGATCACGCGGGAGATTGCGGGCCAACGGCCGGGAATTATCGCCGACTTCAAGCGGCAGTTCGCCCGGATGCTGGAACAATTTACCGCGCTGCCGATCGACAGCGTGACGATGGATTGCGGGCTCGACGAAGCGGGGGAAAGCGAAGAATACGCCCGGAAACTGGAACTGTTTCTCCGGGGCATGGGCTTGGATCTGTACCGGTTGAAAGTCCGGCTGGCGCTGCCGGTGCGGATTCCGGAATATCGTCCCGACTATACGAAATTCTGTCTGGAGCTGCGGGACCGGCTGATGTTGCCGTCGCTGGGTTTTACCGCCGACCTTTATCCGCACGAATTGGGTGCGGATTTTCATCCGGAAGAACTGTTGCGGTGGCTGCGGTTCGATCTGGCGTCGGTCCGGTTCTTCTATGAGCCGGACTTGGGCAACCGACTGGTGGCGAAATCGGTGTCGCCGTGGTTGAAATATCTGCGGCAGATCGGATTTTCCGGCATGGTGACGTTCTGTCCCCGGGTCAAACACGCGGACCAGTTGTTGCAGGAAGCCGATAGTTTGCGGGAACTGGTGAGTTCGCCGGAGCAGGAAGTTGCCGTTACGCCCTGAAAAATAAAGATAAATGAAATAGAGGTAAAAAGAAAATGTTGAATCTGGGAGTCAATGTCGATCACGTGGCCACGTTGCGGCAGGCCCGGAAAGCCGTCTCGCCGCAGCCGCTGGAAGCCGCATTGCTGGCGGAACAGGCGGGCGCCTGGGGCATTACCGCCCATCTCCGCGAAGACCGCCGCCACATCAACGATGCCGATATCAAACTGCTGGCGCAGAAAGTCCAGCGGCTCAACATGGAAATGGCGGTGACCGAAGAAATTCTGGCCATTGCCGAAAGCATCAAACCGCACAGCTGCTGTCTGGTGCCGGAAAAACGCCAGGAACTGACGACGGAAGGCGGACTCGACGTCAAAGGCCAGTTCGACTGGGTCAAGGCCGGCGTCGCCCGACTGCATCGCGTCGGGATCGTGGTGAGTTTGTTCGTCGATCCGGAACCGGAACAGTTGACCGCCGCGGCGTCCGCCGGCGCCGACTACGTGGAACTGCACACCGGAGCGTATGCCAACCGGCAGGGCGAAGCGCAGCAGGCCGAACTGCGGCGGCTGATCGCCGGCGCCGAACTGGCCACGAAACAGGGACTGAAAGTCAACGCCGGCCACGGCATCGACTATCAGAATATCGTCGGCATTCTGACCGTACCCCATCTGCACGAACTGAACATCGGGCACAGCATTATTGCGCGGGCCGTGATGGTCGGCATGACGGCCGCCGTACGGGAGATGCTCGACCGGATGAAGGAATATCGCGGCTGATACCACAAAGTTTACGTTTTTTTATAACCCACAGCGGCAAAGGAGTTTTTACCCATGTCCATTCTGCATGAGATTCTGGCGGAAGGCGTCAAGGCGAAAGCCGCCGACGTCCACATCAAGGAAAACGCGCCGATCCGGTACCGCATCGCCGGCGACCTGATCGACTGCAACTTCGTTCCGGACAAAGATTTTATGACGGGGGTGCTGAACGAGATGATTCCGGAAGCAGCGAAACAGGCCACCTTCGAGCAGGATGGCGACTATGACCTGTCGTTTGTCGAACCGGACGTGGGCCGGTTCCGCGTGAATATCCACCGGGAACGCGGCGGCCGCTGTCTGACCATGCGGCATATCAAAAGCAAGATCATGAACTTCGAAGAACTCCACCTGCCGCCGGTGATGAACAGCATCGCGGAAAGCGAACGCGGCATCATCATCCTCAGCGGGACCACCGGGAGCGGCAAGTCGACCACGCTGGCCGCTATGTTGCAGCACATCAACAACACGTTCATGAAACACATCATCACCATCGAAGACCCGATCGAATATGAATTTTTCGACAGCAAGAGTTTCTTCGAGCAGCGCGAAGTCGGGATCGACGTCTGCACCTTCCGCAGCGCGTTGAAACATGCTCTGCGCCAGGACCCGGACGTGATCATGGTCGGGGAAATGCGCGACCGAGAAAGCTTCGAAGCCGCCTTGCAGGCCGCCGATACCGGGCATTTGGTCATGAGCACGCTGCACGCCTCCAACGCGCCGCAAACCATCAACCGTCTGCTGGACTTTTTCGAACATTCCGAACAGGACCCCATTCGGGAAGCATTGGCCATCAACCTGCGGGCGATCATCGCCCAGCGACTGCTGCCCAAAGCTTTCGGCGGCGGGGTCGTGCCGACCGTCGAAATCATGGTCAATACCCCCCCGATCAAGAAAATGATGCTGGAAAACGAACTGGAAAAACTCACCGGCGCCATCGAAGGCGGCGGCAACGAAGGCATGCAGACGTTTAACCAGTCGCTGTTCAAACTGGTGAACGAAGGTTTGGTCACGGAAGAAGACGCCATGGTGGCATCCAACAACCCCGAACAGTTGCGGATGAATTTCAAGGGGATATTCCTGAGCACCGCCGGCGGGATCAGCGGTTAATCCGGCGAAAGTCGCCAACCGCGTTTCCGGGGAGAAATCCTGTTCCCTGACTTTCAAACTTTTTAGTTTATTTATCAGCTTGCGCGCAAGCCGATAAAATGCCATACGTACCGGGTTTAAGGAGCATCGGGGCGTCCCCGTCGCTAGTCGCCGCCAGGCGAAACGGTCATAACATGTAGTTGTGTCCGGAAAGTTTTGTGCGGGGAAAAAAAGGTAAGATTGCCGGTCGGAAAAAAGAATCTTCCGAAACCCGGCATCCGGGGGATGGTAAAACCGGAACTACGGCCTATCTTATGATCGGCCGCTGAAGTTTGCGGTCCGACGCGGGAAACGGTCATAAGGAGTGCGGGACGCGAAAAAATGGCCGAAAATAATGAGATCACCGTAATAACCATTAATTATTACAGTGCCCGGCTGGTAAAACGTCTGCTGGTCAATTTGCGCAGCCGGGCCGCCCGTCCGGAACGGCTGGCGTTCGTAGTGGTCGACAATACCTGCGGCCAGGACCCGGAATGGGGCATGTTGGAGAATGACAATTGTCGGCGGCTGTCCGGAGTGCCGGATGTCCGCGCCGGCCGTCCCGTGGCGCCGGAACAGGCGCAGGCGGAAGCGTTGAATCTGGCATTTTCCGCCGTCAAAACGCCGTATGCTCTGGCGGTTGACGCCGATGTCCACGTGCTGCGGCAAGGCTGGGACGAGTTGATTCTCAAAGAATTGGAACAGGACGTCAACTGCGTGGCGGCGGGGATCGAACTGCCGCGCTGGCGGATCGGCGGGGCGCGAAATTTTCCGGCGCCGGCCTTCTGTCTGGTGCGGAGCGAAGCCTTCCGGGCGTTGACGGTAAACTGGAGTACGGAGGCAACCGGCGCGGGTTGGCATTTCTGGTGTCGCCGGATGCGGCAGTACGCGGCCATGCTGGGGCCGCTGGCAACGCGGGAACGTTACGAAGAATCGCGGTTCTGGCGGCGTTGGCTGGAACGCTGGGCCGCCGCTTTTCCTGGCGGCGTTCACGAGGAAGTCGGACAGCGGATGGCGCGGGAAATCCGCAAACTGCATCTGCGGACCTTGCTGTTCGACCATGTGTTGTACACCGAACTGGATCGGCGGAACTCGCATCCGGTGCTGGTGGAACTGGCAAAGAACTTTGAATTGTACAATTATAATAATAAACCGTTTTTGACCCATCGCGGCAGCGGACGCTGCCGGCGCTGGCGCAAAGAACGAACTCAGGACACCGTCTATTGGCTCGAATGCATTCGCTGTGTCGAATCGGCGGAGTCTTGAGCGCAAGCTTGCGAAAGGATGAAAAATGAGAGGAGTCGATTTACCCGCAATCTACCGTCAGGCGGCTGCCGATGCCGGGGTGCGAATCGAACGACTGCAATTGTTGCAGGGAGAAGCGCCGTCGTCGGGCGCCGTCCGCGTGGTCTACTGGATGCAGACGGCCCAGCGGGAAACCTGCAATCATGCGCTGGAGGTGGCCGCCGCGCTTGCCAATCGGCTGGACGTGCCATTGATGGTCTTCTTCGGAATCGACCCGGATTTTTATGGCATGAATCAGCGCAATGTGACGTTTATGCTGGAAGGACTGACGGAAATGCGGTCCCGGCTGGCGGCGCGCGGCATTACGCTGTCGGTGCGCAGCGGCGATCTGGTGACCGAACTCTGTCACGCCACCGGCGTGGCGACGGCCGCCGTGGTGACCGATTGCGGGTATCTGCCCTATCAGCGCCAGTTGCGTCAGCGGGCGGGCGAGGAATTGCTGTGTCCGCTGCTTCAGGTGGAAACGGAAGTGATGGTACCGGTGGCGGTGGCGGGCAACAAGGAAGAATATATGGCGCGGACTATTCGCGCCAAACTGATGTCCCGGTATCGGGAATTCATCGTGCCGCCGGTCCGGCAGCAGGTGAAACAGACGCTGGACGGTGACAACACGCCGTTCACGCTGACATGGAATACGCCGGACGATATCTTCAAAAAATTGCAGATTGATCGCAGCGTGGGGGCGGTGGATACGTTTCACGGCGGCTATGCCGTGGCACTGACCCGGCTGAACGATTTTATCGCCTCCGGCCTGCCGCGCTATGTGGCCGAACACCACGACCCGAATGCCGCCGCGACCAGCCGGTTGAGTCCGTATCTGCATTTCGGTCAGATCTTTGCCGGCGAAGTCTGCCAGGCGGTCGAACAGGCGGTCGGCGTGGCCGGTGCTGCCGATTTCATCGAGGAACTGCTGGTCCGCCGGGAGCTGGCCGTCAATTTTGCCATCTACAATCCCAACAGCGACAACTTTCATTGTCTGCCGGAATGGGCGGTGAACACGTTGCGGCAGCATTGCCACGACCCCCGGGAACACGTGTACACGCCCGATGTGCTGGAACGCGCGGAAACTCATGACTCCGCCTGGAACGCGGCGCAGACGGAAATGGTCCGCACCGGGTATATGTCCAGTTACATGCGGATGTATTGGGGCAAGAAGATCATGGAATGGATCGTCGAGCCGGAAGAAGCCTACAATATTATCCTCCAGCTCAACAACAAGTACGAACTCGACGGCCGCGACCCCAACGCGCTGGCCGGCGTGGCCTGGTGCTTCGGCAAACATGACCGGCCCTGGCCGGAACGGCCGATCTACGGCACGGTTCGCAGCATGACCTATCACGGTCTGTCCGAAAAGTTCGACTTACCGACGTATATCGCCCGGTTCAGCAAATAGCCGTTCGTCGCCCCGCGCTGGGAACGGGAAAGCTCCGGGGAGAGACCTTTTTTCAGAGGTTCTCCCCGGTGACCGGTTCGGCAATTGTCATCTTGTTTTCTGCGTCCGTCCGGAGTATAGTAATAAAATTTTTTTGAGCGGAGAGAAACAGTCATGAACAACGGGGCGGCCCGAAGCGGGAGTGCGGAAGTCCGGGTTGTTCGGTCAATGGGGCGGCCGGAACGGCAATGAACGGTCTTTTTTCCAACAATCTGATTGCGCTGGTGCTCTTTCCGCTGATTGCCTGCGGCGCCAGTATATTCTTCACCTGGCTGGCGATTCCCCTGCTGACGGCGTACGGGATGCTGTCGCCGATCGGCGAACGGCATGTTCACGTGAAGGCGATTCCGCGCGGGGGCGGGATTGCGATTATCGCCGCCTTTCTGCTGGCGGAATGTCTGTTCATGCTCAGTCCGTTTCATTCGCTGTTTCACGGGGCGCTGACGGTCGACAAGTTTCGCGGGCTGGTGCTGCCGCTGATTATCATTCTTGGCACCGGGCTGTGGGACGATGCCAAAGACATGAATCCGTACTGGAAACTCAGTCTGCAAATGCTGGCGGCGTTCATCGCCTGGAACGAAGGAATTCAGTTCGACTCGATTTTCGGCTGGCATCTGTCGCCGCTGATCTCCTGTATTTTCACCATGCTCTGGATCGCGGCGTTCATCAATGCGTTCAACCTGATCGACGGGCTGGACGGGCTGGCGGCCGGGCTGGCGGCGCTGTCGTCGGTCTGTCTGGGGACCGTTTTCATCATGAAGGAATGTTATCTGGACGCCGTGTTCATCTTCTGTTTCGGGGCGTCCTGCCTGGGGTTTCTGCGCTACAACTTCCATCCGGCGCGGCTGTTCATGGGCGATACCGGGAGCATGTTCCTCGGTTTCATGATCGCCGTAACCGGGATCGTCTCGGCGAATAAGGCCATCACGCTGAGTTCGGTGGTGTTGCCGTTGCTGGCGGCGGGCATTCCGCTGTTCGACACCTTTCTGGCGATCTGGCGACGGCTGTCCCAGCGCTATATCAATACGTTCATCAACCACAACCGGAGCGGGTCGGTCATGACGGCCGACCGATACCATCTGCACCACCGGCTGTTCGACGCCACCCGCAGCCAGTCGAAAACTGTGTTGTTCATGTACAGCATCGCGCTGGTGCTGGGGTCGCTGGCGGTGGGCGCGTCGCTGTTTCAGGACAGCCTGCCTGGCCTGGGCGTGATTATGCTGCTGATTGTGGCGTCCACGATGATTAAAAACATGGCCAATATCGAACTGTGGAATTCCGCCCGGCTGATTTATTACGGACTCAGCAAGCCGTCGCGGGGTATGATGATCATGTTGTTGCATCCGATTCTCGACATGGTTCTGCTGATTGCCGCCTGCTGGTGCGCGAGTTATTTCTTCTACGGCGAAACGGTGGCCATGAATCACCAGCGGACGCTGTTCAATGTGCTGCCGGTGGTGGGCGTACTGGCCGTCACCAAGGTTTACCGGGTATTCTGGCTGCGGGGCGGCGACTTCGATTACGTCTATCTGGCGCAGGTGATTCTGATCGGACAACTGTTCGGGGCGGCGGCCGACATGTATTTCGGGGTGGCCGACCTCAAATTGTTCGTCGGGGCGCATCTGATGAATTTTCTGCTGGCGCTGCTGCTGATCGGCGGCGAACGCATCATGTTGCGTTATCTGAAGGTGGCGATGATCCGCAATTACAAGGGCACGGTCAGCGCCAACGGCAAACCCAACCGCGTGCTGATTTACGGCGGCGGGATTTTCAGTCTGGTCTACTTCAAAGTGCTGTTCAGCCGGATCGACAACGCCCCGATCGACGTGGTCGGCATTATCGACGACAATCCGGCGCTGAAAGGCATGTACATCTACGGTTACAAGGTGCTCGGCGGCGTGAAAGACATCAATGCCATCTATGCTCACGCCCCGTTCAACAAAATCATCGTCACCGCGATTCACCTGCGGCCGCCGATGCGCCGTTATCTCAGCCGTTTCTGCACCCGGAACAACGTTCCTTGTACCGAGCTCAGTCTCAACGAGACGGACTTGCGGCGGACGGTGGCGGCGGAGGAAGCGGCGAAGCGCTGACCCAGGCGGCGTCGGCCAACACGACCGAAGTTTCCACCTGCCGCTCCGGCACGCCCCAGAAGCGGTTCAGCAGGCGATTCTTTTCCGACACGTCGCCGATCAGGCGGTAGCCGTGTTTCCGATAAAACCGGACCGCCCAGGACGCCGCGGCCCAGGTGCCGATCAAAATCGGTTTGGCGGTCGTGCTTTGCAGATATTCCAGCAGTTGCGAACCGATCCCCTGTCCCCGCCAGGCGGTCCGGACATAGGCATGACGGATCAGCGCCACTTCGCCTTTGTCCTGAATTCCCATGACGCCGACCAGTTGGCCGTCGAGTTCCAGGCCGCTGAAGACAACCCCGGCGGCGATTTCATCCCGGAGTTCGGCTTCCGGCATGTACGGTTCGTGCCAGCGGTCGGCGGGAATCACGCCGCGATAAGCGGAGGCGGCATCGTTGATAATCGCGAACATGGCGGGAAAATCGGCCTCGGTACAACGGCGGATCATGATTATCACTCCTGATTTTTTCATTCAATATATTCCCGACGGCAAAACGGTTCAAGCGAGGGGGCGGCACGGAGCGTTACGCGACGGGATTTCGGCTTCGCCGACCAGCGGTATTCGCCCGCTGGACTGCGCCCGGCAACGTGCCGGTGCGGAGTTGTGCGGCGAATTCGGTTTCGCACCGGCTGACGCCGTCGCGAAAGCTCGAATTCGCCACCCGGATGCCGTATTCTCTCGCCGGTGCTCGAGAATCTCGGACACGACAGAGAACAGTTTGCCTTGCGTAACATGCGGAACGGCGGCGAGGGGTGATTCCGGGGGCAGGGGCCGACGCGGAACGCGGAGTATGCCCCGGTAATCTCGCAACGGGGCGACCCCGCCGCTGGAAGTGCCGCGAAAATAGTTCCGCCGAATTCCGAATTCGGGCCGGGCGAAAGACAAAAAAGTCCCGGAGAAGGGGACGTTCGGTGTTCTCTTGATAAGAATATGAAAGGACTTACAGAAAAAACCGCTTCCCCTTTCCGGGATAAAATGCTTTGTCGTCGAGCTTACCGCTTCGACCGTCGCGTACCATTCAGTTTGCGCGAATCTTTTACTAATTTATCTATGCAAGAGATAAAGGCAAGCTCAAAAATAACAAAAGGCACAAATAAATTTAAGAGTGGAATGGAAGTCCATACTATTTTTATCATGGTGAAACGGAGATTTTTCCGGAACACCCATCGAGAGTTTAATATCTATCTTTCATAATGTCAGACGGATAGCAGGTTTTTTTCGCCTTCGGTAAAAATGGTTGAGAATATAATAATGTTCGGATGAAGCCTTCCCTTTCCGGAATTCCCCCCCAAAAAATTGTCGTTTGCCATATTGACAGGCGCGACAAGAACGATTATGATAATATTGACACGTGACAAAGCAATTTTGGAGCAGTTGGTGAAAACGGGAATAATCTCTGATATTCAGGAGTTTGCCATTCATGACGGCCCGGGCATCCGGATGACCGTCTTTGTGAAAGGCTGTCCGCTCCGCTGTACCTGGTGCCACAATCCGGAAAGTTTGAGTCCGGAACCGCAGTCGATTCAATCCGGCGACAGCACCCGACTGGTCGGTCGTCTCTATACCTCGGCGGAACTGGCGGAACGGATCAAGCGTCAGGCGGACATTCTGGCGTTTTCCGGCGGCGGGGTGACGTTTTCCGGCGGCGAAGTATTGGCGCAGGCGGATTTCGTACTCGAAACGCTGGCTGCCATTCCCGGCGTACATACGATTGTCGACACGTCGGGTTACGGTCGACCGGAACATTTCCGGGCGTTGGCCGAGGCGTCGTCGCTGGTTTTTTTCGGACTGAAGATCGCCGATCCGACGCTGCACCGGCAATTCACCGGCGTCGACAACCGGCTGATTCTGGACAACCTGGCGGTGATGAAGACGTTGCCGACGCCGTTTGTGGCGCGGATTCCGCTGATTCCCGGCGTGACCGATACCGATGCCAATTTTACCGCGCTGGCGGCCCTGCTGGCCGGCGCGCCGAATCTGCAGCGGGTCGACTTGTTGCCCTACAATCCGGCCGCCGGCGGCAAATATCGGGCCTGCGGCATGGAATTCCGCCCCGGTTTCGACGAAAAACAACCTTTGAATTTTAATCAACATCCGTTCGAGCAGGCGGGCTTGCCCGTGACCATTGTTTGAACCAAGGAGAGTAATCATGATCCCTCGTCTCGCCGAATTGAAACAGTACATTCTGAATAAAAAACATCATTCGTTCCGCCGGGACGCCGACCTGACGTTCTCGGACGCCGACCTGAAAATCTCTCAGCCCGATCTGGTATGGGCCGACAATTTCGTCAAAGCGTGTGCGGCGGAAGAACCGGTGATTCTGCCGGGCGAAAATCTGGTTTTCACCCGGTCGAAACGGCCATTCCGGAATTGGCCGAACCGCTGTCCCGACAAGCATTTCGGCTTCACCGCCGCCAATATCTGCGCCGATTGGGAACAGTCGCTGGCGCAGGGGCTGCTGGGACGGCGCACGGCGGCGGAAGCGGCGTTGCGGGATGGTCGCGGCAACCGGGAAGCGATGCAGTCGTCCATTCAGACGATCGACGCCGTGCTGGCGCTGGCCGCCCGCTATGCCGCCGCCGCCCGGAAGCAGGGGCGCGGCGATCTGGCGGGAATGCTCGAACAGGTGCCGGCCCACGCGCCGCAGTCGTTCCGGCAGGCGTTGCAGAGCCTCAAATTCATGCATTCGTGCGTCTGGTTCTGCGCCAATCACGTCGGCCTGGGACGGTTCGACCAGTACATGCTGCCCTATTATCAGCGCGATCTGGATCACGGGGTAATCACCCGCGAACAGGCGGCGGAACTGATTGCCGAATTCTTTATTTCGCTCAACAAGGATATCGATCTCTATCCCGGCGTCCAGCCGGGGGACAACGGCCAGTCGCTGATGCTCGGCGGCGTAACTCGCGACGGGAAAACCGCGGTCAACGCCCTGACCTGGCTGGTGCTGGAAGTGTCCGAAGAAGTCAATATGATCGACCCCAAGATCAACCTGCGCGTCGACCGCAACACCGACCCCAAACTGCTGGAACTGGCCGCCAAACTGACCCGGCGCGGCCTCGGGTTTCCGCAGTACTGCAATGACGAGGTGGTTATTCCGGCGCTGGTCAAGCACCGTTATACGCTGGAAGACGCCCGCGACTACACGGTGGCGGCCTGCTGGGAATTCATCATTCCCGGACGCGGCATGGATGTGCCCAACATCAACGCGCTGTCGTTTCCGTTTGCGGTGGATGCCGCCATTCGGGAAAAAATCGGACGCGGCACGTTTGCCGACTTGGAAACCGTCGTGCAACAGAAGATCAAAGACCAGGTCGACGGCTACGTGGAAAACAAGCGGCGCTGGTTCGACGATTTTCCGCCCAGTCCCTATTATTCCGTGCTGATGACCTCCTGCCTGGAACGCGGTCTGGACATCAACCACGGGGGCTGCGATTATTACAACTACGGCATTCACGGCGCCGGTTCGGCCAATGCGGCGGACGCTCTGGCCGCCGTTAAAAAGTTCGTCTACGAGGATAAGACCGTCAAGTCCGGCGAACTGCTCGACGCCCTCTGGAAAAATTGGGCGGATCATGAGGAACTACGGCAGAAAATGCTGCATTGCGAGTTGAAAACCGGCAACCATCAGCCGGAAGCCGATGCCATGTTGAAAAAACTGTTCGACTGGTTCTCCGATGCCTGCGAGGCGATCAAGGACAACGGCCGGGGCGGCATGGTCCGGCCCGGCACCGGCACCGCGATGTATTATGTCTGGCTCCGCGATCCGGATTTCTGCGGCGAAGAGCCCACGGTGGGAGCCACGGCCGACGGGCGGAAAGTCGGCGATTTCTTCGGCTCGAGTCTGTCGCCGGCGCCCGGAGCGAAGCTCAGCGGTCCGATCAGCATGATGCAGTCGTTCGGGCAGCTCGACTATTCCCGCGTCTGCAACGGCGGCCCGATCACCATGGAGCTCTCCGACACCGTGTTTCGCGACGACGAAGCGTTGGCCAAGGTGGCGATGCTGGTCCGGACGTTTGTCCATACCGGCTGCCAGCAGCTGCAGATGAACGTGTTGAATCCCGCGATTCTGAAGGACGCCCAGATTCATCCGGACAAACATCGCGATCTGATTGTCCGGGTCTGGGGCTGGAGCGGCTATTTCGTCGAACTGGCGCCGGAATATCAGCAGCAGATCATCAACCGCCATCTCTATGCGGCCTGATCGGTTTGCAACTTGCCGGAACGGGTGCTAGATTTCACCTAATAGAATTAAGGAGTATCTCATGCAACGTTCCGGCGATCCCAAACAATTTCTCCGGCTGGACGAAACCGCCCGCATTGAAGCGGCGATTGCCAATGCCGAACAAAATACTTCCGCGGAAATCAAATTGGTTCTCTGCCGTCATTGCTGGGGCAACATCCGCGACAAAGCGGTGAAAGTCTTCCGCAAACTCGGTCTGGACCGGACCAGCGAGCACAATTGTCTGCTCATTCTGCTGGTCACCACGACCCGGGAATTTGCCATCTATGCCGATTCCGGGATCAATGCCAAAGTCGAACCGGACTACTGGAGTACGGAAAAAGACCGGATGCAGCAGGCGTTTCGCGAGGATAAATTTGGCGACGGCATCGCCGCCGCCGTGATCTCGGTAGGACAACGCCTGTCTAAACTGTTTCCGCCCACCGCCGTCCACCGCCGACAAGTCAGCAACGAAGTCGCGCACGTGGAATAACCCGTCCGGCTACGGCAGCAACCGGCCCAGCAACGCGGGAATGGCAAACTCGGTACGGAAGATATGCGGCCCCAGATGGACCGGTTTCATCCCGGCGGCAGTCAGTTTTTCGATCTCATACGGCGTGAAGCCACCCTCCGGACCGACCGCCAGCGTCACCGGTCCGGAGGACCACTGCGCCGGACACGGTTCCGACGCTTCCGGGTGGGCGACAAAACCGGCGGTTCCGGCCAGCAATCCGGGCAATTCGTCTTCGACGAACGGTTTGAACCGGCGCTTGAACGTCACTTCCGGCAGGACGGTGTCGCGGCCCTGTTCCAGCCCGAGAATCAGTTCTTCCCGCAGGACTTCCGGGTGTTCGATCAACGGATTGGTCCAATAGCTTTTGTCGACCTTCCAACACTCGATGACGGTGAGATGTTTCACTCCGGCCGAGGCGGCGAACTGCAAAATTTTCCGCAAGGTTTTCGGGCGCTGCAATGCACAGAGCAGATGCAGCGGCAACGGGGAGGGCGGTTCCCGATCGCAGACGAATTCCAGCGTGATGCCGTCCGGCGAGTCGGTTCGGACGGTGCCGGATCCGAGTTTGCCGTCGAGCAGGCCGACGCGGACGGCATCGCCCGGACCGCTTTTCAGGACGGTGCGGAGATGTTCGGCCCGGTCTCCGCGCAGGATCGCGGCATGGGGGGAAAGCAAATCTTCCGGCCGGAGCAGAATCAGGTTCATGCCGGACGCAGCGCTTCCAGTTTTTTCCGGAATTCGTCCGGCAGCGGAACGACTTTGTGCTGTGCATAGTCGAAGCTGACCAGCGTGGTCAGAACGCGGGCAATTTCTTTGCCCGAGGCGTGATCCGCCAGCCGGTAGCCGAACTCGAAAGCGGCGGCGGCAAGATCGGTCACGGCGATGCCGATATCCAGCGTCATGCCGTAATGGCCTTCCGCCAGAAACACGATCTGCGCGTTGGCCATGATCGAACCCACGCCGCCGATATCGGTTTCGCCGGCGTTCAGGGTGGCGAGAAATTGCACCCGGGCTTCCTGAACCAGCGACAGCACGGTGTCGTTGCCGAGATGGCCGCCGTAATTGATGTCGGTAATGCGGATGGGCAGCGTGGCCGTAAACGGAAAAGCGGACGGCAGCGCGATTTTTAAACGGGACATGGCAAAACACTCCTTTTCCGGACGTTAATCTTCATCGGCGGCTGCCGAAGTCCGGGTCCGTTTCATGCCGCCGCGCAGCCAGGCTTCGATGAACTGGTCGAGATCGCCGTCGAGGACAGCGGCGGTATTGCCGGTTTCCACTCCGGTCCGGAGGTCTTTGACCATCTGATAGGGCTGGAGGACGTAACTGCGGATTTGATTGCCCCAGCCCATTTCGGCCTTTTCGCCGCGGATGTTGTCGGCCTGTTCCTGGCGTTTCTTTTCTTCGAGCTCGTACAGGCGGGCTTTCAACATGGCCATGGCGGTGGCGCGGTTCTTGTGTTGGGACCGTTCCTGCTGGCAGGCCACGACAATACCGGTGGGCATGTGGGTGATGCGGATCGCGCTGTCGGTGGTGTTGACGTGCTGACCGCCGGCGCCGCTGGACCGGTAGGTATCGATCTTCAAGTCTTTCTCGTCGATTTCGTATTCGATATCGTCGCTCAGTTCGGGGAAGACGTCGACGGAGGCGAACGAGGTATGGCGGCGGGCGTTGCTGTCGAACGGAGAAATGCGGACCAGCCGGTGAATGCCGATTTCCGCTTTGGCATAGCCGTAGACGAATTCGCCTTTGACCAGCATGGTGATGCTCTTGATTCCGGCTTCTTCGCCCTGTTGAATGTCGAGAATTTCATCGGTGAAGCCGCGGCGTTCGAACCAGCGGCGGTACATGCGCATCAGCATCAGCGCCCAGTCGCAGGATTCGGTGCCGCCGGCGCCGGCGTGAATAGAAAAATAAGCGTTGTTGCGGTCGAAGCGGCCGCCGAGAAAACTGAGCAATTCGTATTTGTCGAGATCGGGTTGCAGTTTGGCCCAGAGTTCGTCGGCTTCGCCGAGCAGGGAATTGTCTTCTTCCGCGAGTTCGGCCATGGCCAGAAAATCGCCGATGGCGGCGTCGAGATGCTTAAACGGGTCGACGACGTTTTTGCAGGTGCTGAGTTTGGCCATCAACTGCTGGGCCTGTTCGCGGTTGTCCCAGAAATCGGGGGCGGCCATGGCGGCTTCGATGTCCGCCATTTCCTGACGGTATTCTTCCAGTTTCAAAAATTTTTTCAGTTGGGCGGTACGCCGCTGGACGTCGGCATGACAAAGCTTCAATTCGTCAAGGGTCATGAGTTGCTCCGATAAATAGATTCACCATAGAATAGAGGTTTTTGGCGGAAATTCAAGGCGGCCCGCGATCGGCCGGGCGGCTTTCGTCGAAAATGCTGCCGAGATGGAATTTTTTGCAAAAAAATTTTAAAAAAAATGAAAAAAAGTGGGAACCTGGCGAGAAAATTGCTGTCCATATCAAGAGAGGCCGGTGGCATTGCTTCCGGAAATAAGTTATTTACGATCAATAAATTAAGGAGAATTTGAGCTGACGAAAAATGGTCCGGGAAATAAAATAAATAAAAATGATTATCATTATTGATTTTTCCGTCGGACTCATTATAATTTTAGACAGAAGGACGTCATAACAGAGGAGATCAAGACCATGTGTTTGAAAGGCGAATCGGAAGTGATGCCCGGAGCTGCGAAATTCATGTGCGCGAAGTGTAAGGCGCTTACTGATAAAAAGAAGCACGTGTGCAAACCCAAGAAAGTATGAAGTGGAATGGTGAGGTGGAAAAGGTAGTGAATCGATTTGGTTGAATCTTTCTTTCGTTCTCTCTCCTCGAGCCGTCGGGTCTTTCCCCAGCCCGGCGGCTCATTTTATTTTCCGGTTGCAAATACGGTTCCGACCCGTTAGACGGGAGTCACACCTCTTGGGTAGCGGGGAAGACACGGGGAGCTCTTGAAACAGTTCCTCATTTCTTCCCCGCGCCCCAAACTTTGACCACGCAAAGCTTTTATTTTATTTATCTATATTGCTGCGCAAATAGATAAGAAAATTAAAAAGTTTGAAAGTAAAGAAAAGGGGCCTAGGGGAAGACCTTGAAAAATTTGCAAATTTTTCAGGTTTTTTTCCCGGAGACTTGTTTGGCGCCTCTCGACCCTATTTCTGCTTCCTGCGATTTTTCCGCCGGGCAGATTTCTGCTGTTTGCGTTTCTGTTTGCGCTGCACATGGGGATTTTTCAGTGGTCCGGACGGGGAGAAATATGTTGGTTGGGAAAGACTGTTGAAATATTCATCTTGTTCCTGCCGAGAAACTTCGTTCCAGATTTCCAGATCAACATGGTTCGTCAAAAATTCGGTACGCCGGGGATTCGTGGTGTCCATCTTGATTCTTCTTACCGCATTCTGAACGTCGCCAAGCTCAAGATAACTCCTGGCCTGGTAAAATGCCGTGCTCGGCTGCGGCGAGAGTTCTTCCTCACGGCGCAATAACTCGGCGGCTTTGACATAATCCATAGCCTGGTTCGTAAAGAAATCCCGGCACTCCAGACAGTCGCGCTGACTCCTGGCTTGTTCGAATGCCTGTTCGGCGCTCGCCTGCCATTTCGACGGTTCACAACCTCTTTTCTTCATGGCAAACGCCACTTGGATCAGTTCTTCCGCCCCATTGGCCACTTCCGCCATTTTCCGATAATATTCCTCGCGTTGATCCGGCGGCTCGCCGGTGAGCGCGGAATACTCGATCAGACAGTCGTATTTGATGAAATTCTCTTCCGCATCTTCGCAATACTGATTGAGCAACTTCCGGGCGCGGGTCTGATCGCCGATTTTCCAATAACCTTTGGCACACCAAAACACGTCCAGGGAAGAATCGACGTTCTCTTCCGCCGTGGCCAGCATTTCCCTGGCCTTGTCGAGGTCGCCGCCGCAAAAATATTCATAAGCACAATCGGCATCCTGTTCCGGACCATAACTGCGGCACTCGCTTTTTTCCAGCATGCGCCGCCATGAATCCATCATTCCCAGTCCGCGATAGCATTGAGCCAACGAAATATAGCTCGCTCCGAACTGTACCCTGTCAGCAGCTTGCCTAAGGAACGTCAATGCCTCGTCCTTGCGTCCTGCCGCCGTCAATGCTTCATAACAGGCAAAGTATTCCCGGAAAGATTTTGCCGCGTCCATGGCCGCATTCAAATATTTCTCTCTATTTTCAGGATCGGCCTTGGCCAGCATCACTGCGGTCGAACTTAAAACTTTATCGTAATCCATGCTTTCACCATTCTGCTGGTTCGCGAATCCGCTTCTTCTCCGATAACATATCAACAACCTTCACCATCGCCAATAAGATAAGCAGGACCGCTTATAATTTTTTCGTTCCGCTATTTGACCGCCTCTCGTTTCAATTGTTCGCTTCCTTTCAAGACTCCAATGACCAATGCCTTCCCATGATTATAACTGTTCCAGCTGATCACATACTTTCGCCCTATGACTTTATTGGGACGGAAGCGCTGCTTGAACGGATAAAAAAACTTATTTTTAAGATCGACCAGCGCGTATTCTCCATAAATCACGCCATCGGCATAATTTAGAAAATCCATCCTGTCGACGCCCCACCGGATGCCGGGAATTACCGCCGGATGTAAATAATCCAAGGCAAGGTCGCCGTTGGACGGCAGTTGCGGTACCTTGTCGGTCAATCGGCCGTCAATCTCATTTTCCATCAGCCACGGTTGCCAGACTTTATCCTTTCGTACGGGGCCGAAGCCATGACTGGAAGCCATTACAAAAATATCATTCCCTTCGCAGAAGGTCGTCCCTTGCTGTCCCTCATAAATCGGCAATCCGCCGGAGAGCGCTTCCCATTTGCCGCTTTCATAATCGTAGGCGTAGAGTTTCATCGGCGGTCCGGCGAAACCGTAGGCAAAAAATCGGCAGTGAATCAGCATCAGAATGCGATGATTTTTTGCGTCGGGCACGAGCTGGTGAATGTGATAAGGCCAGTTCTGATTCTTCAGCGGCCAGTCGATGGATTTGTCAAGCGTGGAAACGATGATCCTGGTGGTCTTGTTTTTGATATGATACTCGATCACGGTGCCCGGACGGGCATAGCCGGCAAATTGACCGTAGGAAAGAAACAATCGGTCACCGATCCCGGTCATACAGAGATGGGAGCCCTCGTAAAACGGTCCGAAATCAAGTTCCTGGACTTCGCCGCCGTCAAGCGGATAGAGATAGACATATTTATAGTTCCAGCTCACATAATAGTGGTCCAGCAGACAGCCGGTCATGTTGGTACCGCTCCAACCGAACACCGGTCGGCGGATTTTTCCGTAAATCGGAGCAAAATCATGTTCGGGGTCAAGCTTGATCATTTGCGTCATATCGTTTCCAAAGATGGCAAAGATTATGTAACGACCGTCGAAACATGGCTCGGTCGGACGCATGCTATCAGGAGAAAGACCCAGGGTTTTCAAGGGTTCGACGAAACGGGAATACGGCGTGTCGGGAATCGGTCGGCCACCGAGTATTGACGGCAAGCGGAAATACTGCTCAAGGGTTCCCAGCGCGCCTTCGAGGAGGTCGCGGGTATAGGCATAGTCCCGTGGCGATAGTTTTACCCGTCGATCATTTCTGAATTTGGTGATATAACCGAACAAGCGCTTCTGATAGGCGGGCGCTTCCGCCGGCGGAAGCGTTTGGCGCCAGGAGTAATACAACAGACCGCCGTTCATCGGGTTGTAAAAGGCGAAGCGCTCCATGGACAGCTCCTGAATCCGAAAACGCGTGGCTTGCGTGATCGGACCGTCCAGCTCCAGATGAGTAGCACAACCCTCCGGCAAGGAACAGGTTTCAAAGCAGCGGATCAGCGCGGCATTGTATCGGGCTACGGCATCGACCGATTTCTCGCTGCCGTTACGGGAATAATCCTTTACTTCCAACCGCAACAGCCCGAGTCGTCCGCGCCACGCAAGCTCCAAAAGTTTCGACTGGGTCATCAGTGTAAAAACTTCTCGGAGCACTGCCTTGTTCGTTTCGGTTTGTTCGGCAAGGTCGGCATTGTAAAACCTGGCAAAATGGGAATTCTGCAAGAATTCCAACGTGGAATGACCATATTTTTGCTGCCGTTCGGGTTCCGGCAGCGAATAGAATTTTTCCATTTCCGGTACCAGCGCGTTGGTTTCGACAACAAATCGCTTCAGTACGGGAATAATGTAGCGGGCGTAAAAAGATAAATCCCACTGCTGATTGGCGACGTTATCCATTTGATTCAGATATTTTGCCCGGTAATTCATGCCGGTGAACTTTTCGTGAATGGCGGTCCCGCCGCCGTTCATCATTCTGATGACGAAATTCTTTTCCAGCTCGCGATATTGAAGCTCCAATAATTTGCCAATGACTTCCCGCATGTCTTGCTGCTGTTCCGGGGTAAGGGTGGCAAAGGTCCGCGGCGAAACATACCCCCATTGGTCACAGAAAAGCATCGCACTGAATCCAAAACAGTTGTGTTTGTCCAGCATCCGCACCGCGGTTTTCAGATTGCGGGTAACCATATCCATTTTTTCTCGATTGCCGACGCTGCCCCATGAGCCCAACATTCTGGCCGAACTGCGAATACAGATATCGGCAAGCGTCAGTTCCTGGCCGTCGCTCAGCGCCGCACTGCTTGCCGCCAGCGCGAGCGCGTCGGTATCCAGAGAATGGGAAATTGCAAAATAGGCCTGCTGATAAAGGTCGTCCGCCTCGGATTGGCGATCTGCTCCCGGAAGCGACGTCTTGGCGGGGATTGCCGACAAGGCCTGTTTTAATTGCGGTTCGACCGGCTTGGCCGGATCAATTACCATGGTAATTGCCGATTTGGGTTCATCCTTTCCCGGCGCGGAAAAACTCAGGCGCAAAACAATTTTTCCGTTCTTCGGGGCAGCGGTGAGTCGGACCAGCAGAGAGCCGGTTAACAATTGCTTCGTAAGTTCGTTTACGTCGGCGTTCGGCTCATCCACCAGATAACGCAGATAACGACGCTCCAGCACAATGGCATCGGGGCAAGAGGCGCTATTCCGCACAATCAGCGTCTCGGCCTGTCTGGCGGCGTCGAGCTGTTCGGGGGAAAGGTTGACCGGCGTCAAGGGCAGGAAGGCGAGTTTGAGCAACTTGTCCGCCTGGAACTTTTCCCGCTTGGAAATGGCGGTCCGGATAAATGCGGAAACCGCCCTGGCCCGATTAATCGGGGTGGAATCCGTGAGCAGACCGTCGATCAAGCGGATGCCGGTTGCGGCGTCGAAGATGACTATTGCAAAATTTCGAGCCGATGATACGGCGGCGGGACCGGAATCGCGCAGGATGACAAAAATATCGGCGTTCTCTATTGCCTGCGGATTGGGCACCCAGTCTCCCGAAGCTATTTTCGAACCATGGAGTCTGATTTCCTCCGTTACCGACTGAAATTTATCGCGTTCGACAAAAGTTACCGGCAGATCCTTTGCCCAAACCCCCAGCACCAGGTCGTCAACATTCCGCGCATGATCGTCGAGGGACACCAACGCCACTCGCGGAACGGCAGCAAACAGCGGAGTAATAAAAACCATCAAGACACTGATGATTAGAATGGTAACTCGATTCATAAAAATACCCCGCATGTCCCGATTGATGTTTTAAACGGTGGTTGACCGGATAAAAAAAACTTGACTTCCGCGGCGAGTCAATATGCCTTCTTCCTCCTGCGTTATCAAGCCGTTCGCCGATAACCGGTGCCATCCCCCGTTTGAACGAATTCGCTTTGAGGACGGGAGTCTCCCATTTTGGGAAGCGGGGCTTCCCCGTACTCCGACTTTTTCGGGTTTTTCCCCGGAGACTCGTTTCGAAACGATCGTCTTTGAGGAGGATGCCTTTCTTTTTGCTTTACCTGATAGTACTTTATCCGCATACTACTTGAAGGAGATATATGATACTGCATCTGCTCAACGGCGATTGCGCTTACGAAGCATGGCAAAAAGCCGCATTGCCCGGCAACGCGCTGGTTTGGCGGGAGAATTATCTGGAAGGTCCGGTACCCGGCCCGGAAATTCCGCTCGCGGAATTCGAACGCGTCCGGGCGACGGAAATCCACCGCTGGATTCCCGCGTTGGCGGAAGAAAGACTGTTGGCGGCACTGTCGGTCATGGATGGAAAGTTGGCGCAACTGGCCGGTGACGATACGCTTTATCTGTGGTTCGACTGCTGTATGTTCGACATGACGATGCTGGCCCGAATCCTCTATCTGCTGTCGCGAAACCCGGTTCTGCCCGCCATGTTTCTGAGTTGCCGCGATTATCATTGGGACGGCGGTCCCGACTTTTTTACTCGTGAGATCAACCTCGCGCGCTCCTTATCCGAGGTGGAAGTCGCGGCCGGCGCAACGGCTTGGCGGACTTTGTGTCATCGTGACCGGGCTGAACTGGAAACGCTTGCTCAACGCGGCGACTGGACTTTTTGTCCGAGCATGATCAATGCGTTGAGGCGCTTTGCCGAAGATCTTCCCGCTGCCGCCGACGCTTTGGGTCGGACTCGCCGTCAACTGCTGGAGAGCGTCCGCCAAGGGGCATCCACTCCGCGTGCCGTTTTTCGCGCTTTCAGCGCTTATGAAAAATATCCGTTCATGGGCGATACTTCGTGCTGGCGTCATCTGGATGCTCTGGCCGAGGACGGTTATCTTGTCATCGTCGATGCCGAAGGCCGTCCGGCCCGGCTGGGCGACGGCACCGGGCCGCTTGAGCAGTTGCGGATAAGCGTTGCCGACAAGGACTGATGAGTACGAACCGGCCGGCAATTCACCGGAATAAAAAGCGCGGTTTTATGACAGACCGTACAGTTTCAGCGGATTGCGTTCCAGTGCCTCCCGGTAGAGTCCGACCACCGTCCGCAACGTGAAAAACATGCATTGACTCGTGCGACGATAGTTTCAAAACGAGCTTCCGGGGAGAAACCCCGAAAACTTTGAGAAGTTTTCAAGGTTTCTCCCCGGACCCCATTTCCTGACTTTTAAACTTTTTAAATTATTTATCTCTTTGCGCAGCAAAAAGATAAATGGAATAAAAGTTTTGCGGGGTCAAAATTGGGGTGCGGGGAAGAAATGGGGGGGCTTCTTCAAAAGCCCCCCGGGTCTTCCCCGCTACCCGCGATTTGATGGTATGTTTTCTTTGACGGGCATCATCGGCATCGACGCAACCGAAAAACCAAAGCGAGAAACAGCGATTCCCGGAGCTATAGTAAACGCTATACCGTTGGCTTGCATCAACTGGTAAGGCGTACTGGAGACACTCGACCGTCTCAATGGGGTAACACCCCGTCGTTTTGCTTGAGTGCCGGCGGAACAGCCAACTTGGGGAAATAAGCCCCGCATATCTGATTGCAAGTACCGCCTGACTCCGGGAATCGCGCCTTATAAAAAGACAGAGGAAAGTAGCATGGAGAAAAAGGAAAAACAAGCTCTTGAAGGAGAAAAAACGATCATCGGCATCGATTTGCATCCTGATTCGTTGACGGCGGTTGCCGTGCAGGGAACCGCACTGGAATGTCGTCAGCTCTGGATGGACAATGCCGTGCCCACGGCGGACTATCAGCGATGGCTGAAGCGGCGCGTAAATACCGGCAGCGTCCTGATCTTCGAGGCCGGGAACAACACCTTTGAATTTGCCCGGTTGGCGCGGCAGAGCGGGGCGGAAGCAATCGTGATCGACAGTCGGAAATTGGGACAGATCCGCAAATCCCACTTTGAAAACGACAAGATCGCGGCCAGGAAGATTGCTCGCAGCTATCTAAGCGGAATGGCCCTGGATTCGGAAGTCTGGCAGCCTGACGAAGCTACCCGGACCCGGCGGCAGATCATTTCCACTTACAACCAGGCGGTCACAAACGCCACCCGGACGAAAAACCAATTGCGCAGTTATTTGGGCGAGCATGCCGTTCGCCTACCGGCAAAGTTTCGTTTGACGGCTTCGGATGCATTGGACAAAATCCTTAAAACGCATTCCTGGAATCCCGCCCAGCGGCAACTGGTCAGTGTCAAAATGAAAGAGCTATGGCATGCCGAAAGTACTCGGAAAGAGATGTTGACCGCGATTGTCATCGAGGTTAAAAACGATCGCGCCATGAGTTCGCTGATTCAACTTTGCGGGATTCGGGCCATTACCGCCTTTGCCCTGATCGCTGCCATCGGCGATATCAATCGCTTTGATTCGCCCAAAAAACTGGCCTCTTATATCGGCCTGGTCTCGTGCGGACATCAGAGCGGTAAAACCGAATCGCGATGGGGGCTCTCCAAATTCGGGTTGAAGCACCTTAAATCCATCCTGATTCAGGCGGCACAAGCCATTTATCGTTCGAAAAATCAATCCGGCGCGGCCCTTAAACAATGGGGCGTCAAGATGGCGTTCCGCAAGGGCAAACCCTCGGCCATTGCCGCCATGGCCCGGAAACTGGCGGTGGCGATCTGGTATCAACTCAAAGGGTTTATGCCGGCGGTCATGGAACAGCCACAGATTATCGCCACTAAACTTCGTCATATCATTGCCGAAATGAATCCCCAATCCTTCATCTCCATGGGGTTCAAATCCAAAGAAGATTTTTTCCAGGAATTTTGCCTCGTCATCGATTTGCGCTGTTGACAGAAAACATATCTGAGACTGCCGTCTACTTACGACGAAAGGCTCAAAACGAGTTTCCCCCGGATTACTTGTCGCCCAACTGCTTTTTTGCTACCAGTTGATTCAGTTTGATGATCTCGGAGAACGGCGGTTCGATGAGTCCGAGCGAACCTTCGCAGGTGGCAACCCGAATGTTTTTGATCGCGCCTTCGGCATAGTAGTGTCGGGTGATCACCCGAATCAACAGATATTTGGTAAAGGTGGTACTGCCGCCGCCGGTATAGAAACAGGCGGCCACAAAATAGTCCGGATTTTCCAGACGTTGAAAGATTTTGTATTTGAACATGGTGTCACCGGAAGTGAAGCCGGTCCATTCGTCCTGCTTGAAAACTTTTGCTCCGGCCGCTTCGTTGGGCGCCTTGGTGAATTTATCGAGGTTGACGGCCACGGTTCCTTCTTCGGTATCGGCCAGAAAATAATCGCCGCCGGCCAACAGATAAAAGGCATACGGATGGACTTTGGCCAGTTTTTCGTTTAAATCGCGGTTTTCGGTCTGAGCTAAGCCGCCGATGGCAATCAGCAACAAGCCCAGAATCCACCAATTCTTCATCATCTTTTTTACTCCCGGTTATGGTCAACTCTGCGTTTCCATCAGGTCGACCGGAAAGAGAACCGCCGTTCGGTGAACGGGTTTTCTTGTTCTTATCCACTGTTGGAAAATTCGCCCCCGTGAAAATCCATGAGAGAATTCCGCCGTGGCGAACGTTTTTACCGTAATCGCCAGTCGGGGGATTCCTGACAACATATCCCGCCGACGAATAAAGTCAAAATCCGATTGGAGAAAAGATTTTATTTCCGTTCAGTGACTCCGGAAATAGGGTTTTTCCCCGGAGACTCGTTTTGAGACTACCGTCGCCTTACCAAAACCTTGCAAAAAATTCATAAAAGTGTTAAAATAATCTTGACAATTTAGGAGACTCCATTTATAATCTTCAACAGAAAGTGTTAAACCATTTTTATCACTTATAAGTAAAAATATCGATGATTACGATTGCCAAAACTCAAGTTGCGATAAATTTCTACCGGCAGATGCACAAACGGATTCTGCTGGGAAAGTTTAAAAACGACAAGATTCCCGGGGTCCGGCAGTTGGCGGAAGAAGCCGGCCTCAGCGTACCGTCGGTCATGGAAGGCATCGATCTGCTGGAAGAAAAAAACGTGGTCTGGCGGCGGCAGGGCAGCGGCATCTACATCAACGGCCTCGACCAACGGCAACTGGAAGTAACGGTTCTCCAGGCCGATTACCCCAGCCGCCGGTTTGAGATGCTGAACCGGGCCGTCGAACAGCTTTGCATGCGGAAAAATTACTGTTACGAACGTCGGTTTGTGCCGGTGACGCCGCTCGACTACCGCAATTTACCGAATTTTGCCGACGTGATCGTCTATATTGCTCCGGCTCAAGCACTGAACCCGTTATGGCTGGCGGAAGTGGAAAGTCGATGCGGCATTTTGATTCTGATGGATAAACATCCCGGCAATCTGGCGATCGACGCCATTGCCATCGACGGAGAACAAATGGTGGCCGATGCCCTTACTTATCTTCACGCCCACGGCCACCGCCATATCTGGTATCTCCACAATTCGCCGGAGATCTACGATGTAATCATTCGTTATTTTGCCGCCGCCCGCTGGGCGGTGGACAACAATATCCGCCTCGAACACCTCGACTGCCATGTAGCTTCCGGCGATGACGGGTACAGCAAAGCCATGGACACCCTGATTCTGCGACTGCAACAGGCCGTCCATGCGCCGACCGCGATTTTAGCCATAAACGAAGCCGGGTCGCTGGCGGCCGTCCATGCGGCCAAACAGTGCGGGCGGCTGGTTCCCGGCAATCTGAGCGTCATCGGATTGAACGACTCGCCGGAGGTCGCAGACGTCGGCATTACGGTTGTCGCCGATCAGCAAAAAGATTTTGCCCGTGCACTTGACGTGTTGATTCGCAAACGAATTTACGAGAAATGCGGACAGGTGCTGAATTTGAAAATACCAGGTCTTTTAATCGAACGTCAAAGCGTCAGACAACTATAATCCGAAACCCAAAAGGGAAAAATCATGATGAAAAAAATGAATTTCACACTTATAGAACTTCTGGTGGTAATTGCCATCATTGCGATTCTGGCCGCCATGCTGCTGCCGGCGTTGAGCCGGGCGCGCGATGTTGCCAAAAGCGCTGACTGCTTGAACAATCAGAAACAACTGGGGTTGGCGGTTCATGGCTATGCGGGAGATTTCAACGACTGGGTGGCGCCGGGAAGTTTCGGACAATGGGACAGCTATGCGGGCTATCCTAACTGCTGGATCGATCTGATTCATCCTTATTTGAACGGCAAACCTTGGAGCATCACCAGAAAGCAATATTCCAAAGTGCTTTTCTGTCCGGCCGGAGGCAAGGAAATCATGACCTACAGCAGTTGCCCGATCACCAACTATATGTATAACGTGCAATTCGGCTGGGGTGCGGACCTTACCAATTATCCGCTCAAGGGCAGAATGTCGAAATGCACTCAACCGACCATTGCCGCCGTCCTGGTGGACGGAAAATGCGCCACTAAAAATCGCTATCACTATGATGAAACGTTGTCGTCGTGCCTGAACTCGTTGGCGCTGCGTCACAGTAAAAAGGACAATGTTCTGCTGCTCGACGGCCACGTCGAATCCATGAAAGTCTATCTGCTTTCCAACGACGACTACAACAAGAGTTTCAAACTCAAAAATATCGGGTGGTAGTCGGCTGGTTCGACGGGCAAAAACACCTGCCGGTTGTTTGCAAGCAGATATGTGCAGTCAATTTTAAGGATGAGTCATGAACTTTTTCAAGAAGATATTATGGGGATGTTTGAGCATCGGCATGAGTTGGGGAATGGCGCTGGCGGAACCGTTGCCAGTCAATCCGGTCGGCGAAAACGGAACGACATCGGGTGTCATGCTGCAAGGCGGCGTGCACTACCATCAGGGCAAGGACGGAAATTTTCTGGAGTTTGACGGACGTCAAGGCAGTCGGGTCGAGATTCCGTTCTCTGCCGATCCGGCGTGGTTCAAACAAGTTTCACTGTCTTTCCGGTTCATGCTGACCGCCCGCCCGGAAAATGACGTCCGCGGCAAGAAGCGCGACTGCGCAACCATTATCAGCCGCGACTGGAGCTGGCGTTTCGTGGTTTCTCCCACCCTGTTCACCAAAGCGGTCATGATTATGCCCAGCGGCTGCAAGGAGTTGCCGGGTCCCGGAATCACGCTGAACACTTGGTATCATGTGGTGGTGGTCTATTCGGCAAATCCGTCCTCATTTGTTCTGTATCTGAACGGGAACGCGGCAGCTGAGGAGAAGAACGGCCGGCCGTCGGAGCTGTCCCCGCGAACGCCGCCGGTACTGCTCGGCGAAGACCCGGACCACTACAACAGTTTTCAGGGTAGAATCTGCGATGTGAAAATCCTTCCACGTGCCGTGTCGGCAGCCGAAGCGGAAGCCCTGTACCGGGCCGTTCCCGGCAGTTTGCTGCGGGAAAAAACGGACCGGCTGCAAAATCTGACGACTGCATTGCAACAATTGAATTCCGAAGTTCTGGGCCCGGACCGTCGGGCGGCAGTGGCTCGAATGCGGCAAACCGTTGCCGGGCTGCTGACCGGCAATAATCCGGTGGCCGTCTTCGATTCGGCGGCTCTGGTTCGTGAAATGGAACAGATGAACGCCTATCCGGCGGCCAAGGCGCAACTGGAACACTGGCAAATGGCGTTGACGAAAAATACCCCGACGGCGACGGAACGCGATTTATGGCAGGAAATGCGGGAGAAACTGCATGCGGAATTGCAGCAGAAGGATTTTTCCGCCGTCCCGTTCGTTACACACTACAGAACCTTGATGGCCGCGTTGACGGCACATAAAATCGACCTCAAAGATACGCTCTGCTATGTGGTTCGGCCAATCTCCGGCACGCCCTGTCTGCCGGATACCGATCTGCCGATACGGGAGCTGGGTACCGCGTTGAATGCCGCGGCCGCGCCGGGCGAATACGAAGCGGTCAGCTTTGTTCTGCGGCCGGGAATCCGTCTGGACTCATTGCAATTTCAAATCTCCGCCTTGACCGGCCCGGACGGTCACGTCATTGCCGCTTCTCAGCTGAATTTGAAACTGGTGAAATGCTGGTATCAGGCCGGATCGGCATGGCAGGATATCGTGCAGTGCAAAACGTCGAAAGTGCTGGTTCCTGAACTGTTGCTGAACGACCCCGCGCTGGTCAAAGTCGACCGGCAGCGGCAAATGGATTATTTGCGGCTGAATTTTCCGACGGGAACCCGCTATCTGCCGGTCAGCAACCCGGAACCGGGCAATGGCAAAGACCGCTGGTGGATGTCGATGAAAACAGCCGATTTTCCGGTTTACGACGCGCCCTCGCTGTTGCCGGTCGATCTGGAAGCCAATCAGAATCAGCAATTCTGGTTGACCGTTCAGGTGCCAGCAACGGCCCGGTCGGGGACTTATACCGGCCAGATTGCCGTTCGGGCAAAATCCGGGGTTTTGGGAACTCTCCCGATCACGCTGAAAGTCCTGCCGTTTCAATTGGCCGCACCGCGAACTCATTACGATCCGCGGCGGGAATTTACCTCCAGCATCTATTATGTCAGCGTCATCGATCCCGCCAGCCAAGGCGATTTGACTCCTTTTCACAAAACCGAAAGTCAATACCGTGCCGAGCTGAAAAACCTATACGCCCACGGCATTACCAATCCGCTGTGCTATCAATTGCAGGGTTCCGCCAAGATGAACCCGTGGAACTGGGACGAATTCCGTAAAGTTTTGGAACTCCGCCGCCAGGTTGGCATGGCGACTCGGCCGCTCTATCTCAGCGGACCGGAATCCAATTTACGGCAAGGCACCGCCTCAACGCCAGAAGCGCTCGCGCAGATCAAATGCCGTGTGGGCGAAATCCTCCGGATAGTTGAATCCGTCTATGGCCATCGCGATGTTTTCTTCTATGGTGTGGATGAAGCCAAAGGCGAACAATTGCGGCAACAGCGGCCGGCCTGGCAGACCATTCACGAAGCTGGCGGCAAAGTGTTGGTCGCCAGTTGTGACGACAAAGGCAATCTGGGCAGTTTCCGGCAGATGGGTGATCTTCAGGACCTGGTGGTTTACAGCGGACCGCCGCTCGCGTCGGAAGCCGCCCGGTGGCATAGCAAGCAGCATCGCATCTGGAGTTATTCCAATCCGCAGGGCGGCGTAGAAAATCCGGAAATATACCGCCGCAATTACGGGCTGCTGCTGTATCTGAACAACTATGACGGCGCCGCGACTTACTGTTATTACGAATCGTTCGGTAACCCGTGGGACGACTTCGATCATCCGTCGTATCGCGACCATAATTTGGTCTATCCCACCGCTGACGGCATCATCGACACCATTGCTTGGGAAGGATACCGCGAAGCCATCGACGACATTCGCTATGCCACGACGCTCCGGGAAGCGGCGGCCGCCGCTCGCCAGAAAGGCAAAGTGCAGCTGGCCGATCAGGCGGAAGAATGGCTGAATGCCATCGACGCCGAACATGCCGATCTAGATGCCGTCCGCACCCGGATGATCGACTGGATTTTGAAGCTGAAAAAAGCGTAATTTCACCATCCGATTTGTCTTTTCCGTACTAAATGATATCTTATCGGTATCATTAACGGAAAAGGTCGATCATGATTACCCGGGAAGCCGATTACGCCATTCGCGTCGTGCTGTGTCTGTCCATGGATTCCAGCGGCGAGCCGCTGAGCACGGCGGAAATTGCCGACACGATGGATCTACCCTACCGGTTTCTGCGCCGGATCGTCCGCAAGCTGGCGGCGGCTCATCTCGTGGGAGCTGTTCGCGGCAAGGACGGCGGCATTTTTCTGCTCCGGAAGCCCCGGCAGATTTCCCTGTACGAAGTGCTGATGCTGTTCGATCCCGACGCCGTGTTGTTCAACCGCTGTTACCGACCGGATTCCTGCTGTCCCCGCCAGAATTACTGTACGGTTCACTCCCGGCTGAAACTCGTTCAGGACCGCCTCGACGGTCAGCTCCGCAAACTTAATTTCGCCCAATTGGCCAAAACATAACCCCCAACGGTTGTCCGAAAAATTTTTCGGCATTTAAATGATACTAAAACAGGATCAATTAAAAAAGGAAACGCATGATGAGCAAAAGTTGTATGACCGCCGATCGCAAACTGGCCGATTATCTGAGCCAACGAACCGATCTATCCACCGCTTTCAACCGGATGACCGACCAGGCCGCCAAGTGCGGGTTCGGACAAAAAGGCATCTGCTGCCGATTGTGCTCCAACGGCCCCTGCCGGATCACCGCCCGGGCGCCGCGCGGCGTCTGCGGCGCGACTGCCGACACGATTGTCGCCCGCAACTTTCTCCGTTCGGTCGCGGCTGGCGCCGCCTGTTATCTCCATGTGGCGGAAGCCGCCGCCGGACGGCTCCAATCGATTGCCGACGGCACTTCGCCGTTGCCGCTGCGCTCGCCGGAAGCCGTGGACCGGCTGGCCCGGACGTTTCATCTGACCGGCGACACGGTAACGGACCGGGCCGGACAAATCGCGTCCGCCGTCCGCCGCGATCTCTACCGTCCGCGCGGAGAAAAAATGCAGTTGCTGGAAGCGCTCGCACCGGCGTCGCGGCTGGCGCGCTGGCGGGAACTCGGTCTGCTGCCCGGCGGAGCCAAAGCGGAAATCTGCGATGCGCTGGTTAAAACCAGTACCAATCTGAACTCCGATCCGGCGGACCTGCTGCATCAGGCGTTGACGCTGGGCATTGTCACCGGATTCTACGGACTGGAAATGACCAATCTGCTGAACGATGCCATCATGGGCGAACCGACTATCGGCCGGAGCGCCGTGGGCTTTTCCGTAGTCTCGCCGGACTATGTCAACATCGCGGTCACCGGACACAACCACTCGGCGTTCGCCGGACTGATCGCCTGGCTGGAAACCGAGGCTGGACAAGAGGTCGGCCGCCGCGTCGGCGCCAAGGGCATCCGCATCGTCGGGCTGACTTGCGTCGGACAGGACATGCAGGCGCGGGCCGCCGCCGTACCGGACGGGGTTTTCGCCGGGCAGGCCGGGAACAACTTCACGCAGGAACCGCTGTTGGCCACCGGCGCCATCGACATGGTGGTCAGCGAATTTAACTGTACGTTTGCCGGAATCGAGCCCATCGCGGAACGGTATCACATCAAGCTGGTCTGTCTGGACGACGTCTGCAAGCAGAGTTCCGCGGAACTGCTGTCCGACGTTCCGGGACGGGAGCGGCAGTTGGCGCAAACCCTGTGCGAAATGGCCGCCGAACAATATCGCCGGCGGCGGGCGCTGGTCAACATCGCGATTCCGCAGCACGGCCGAAACGACACCATTTCCGGTGTGGCCGAAAACTCGCTGCTGAAACTGCTGGGCGGGTCCGTCGGACCGCTGATCGAACTGCTGAAAAACGGCACGATCCGAGGGATTGCCGGCATTCTCGGCTGTTCCAATCTCGCCGCCGGCGGCCATGACGTAACCACGGTCGCCCTGACGCGGAAACTGATTGAGCAGGATATCCTGGTCCTTTCCGCCGGGTGCACGTCCGGGGGACTGTCCAACTGCGGCTTCTGCTCGCCGTCCGCGAAAGAATGGGCCGGTCCCGGTTTGAAAGCCGTCTGCGGACAGCTCGGCATTCCGCCGGTCCTGAATTTTGGTCCCTGTCTGGCCATCGGGCGGATTGAGATGGTGGCGGCGGCGTTGGCCCAGGCGCTCGGCGTGGACTTGCCGCAGTTGCCGGTGGTGATTTCGGCGCCGCAATGGCTGGAAGAACAGGCGCTGGCCGACGGCTGTTTCGGGCTGGCCCTCGGATTGACGTTGCATCTCAGCCAGCCGCCGGCCATTCTGGGGTCGCCGTTAGTCACCGGAATTCTGACTGAGCAGATGGTCGGATTGACCGGCGGACGGGTGATGGTGGAAGGCGATCCGGTCAAAGCTGCGGGGCTGTTCCGGGACGTGATCGAAGCCAAGCGCGGTGCGTTGGGATTGACGGGTTGAGCGACAACAGACGGTCATCTCAAAATAAATTTCCGGGGAAGAAATCCGAAGACTCGATCAAGTTTTCAAGATTCTTCTCCGCGTCAGGCTTCTGCTTTTCCGGGGAAGCGAGCGATCCTGTTATTTGATCGGATCTTGTCTTGCAGGATTGCTTTCTTTCCCACTGTCCATATTTTAAAACCGTCATCTCTCTTTGCCCGCTCAAAAAAGTAAACTTTTACCCTCGATTACACGATGGCTCGACCTTCTCGGCATTCCGCCCGGTGATTTTATCGGCGATTTTTCCGGCCATTTTCGTTCCTGGAATATCGACATATCGAGTCAACAGCCAGGCCGAGACGATGTTCAATAATATTTCGGTCAATCTGGCAGTATGCATGGCAATGGGAATTTTACCGAAAAGGATCTGGTAAAGTTTTACTACGTCGGGATGTAATGAAACCACCCAGAACCAATGGGTGACATACAGACTGAATGATATTTCACCCAGAAACATTATCGGGCGGATGGTCACCAGGCGCTGCACCAGCGGAACATAGCCCACCACCAGGAGAAGCAGGATGGCACCCGTAGATGACGTCACACTTTGTGCAGAAATCTCAAGGATGTCTTTCCCCCGCGGAAAAGAAAATAACCATAGCCCCAACGGCAGCAATAACAGCATCCAGTAGTGATTGCCGTCTTCTTCCTTTCTTCTTTTCAACGCTTCGCCAATAATCATTCCGGCCAGAAATTGCCAGTAGAAAGTGTCTTCCAGAAATACCGCCACCGCCAGTAAGGTCAGAATCCGATGAGAATAGGTCAGTCGACAAGTAACCATTACCATGATGAAAACAATGAGCGATCCCACTATTTCAACCTGAATGGACCACAAAGGCACATTGAAGACGCTGCCCAGAGCCACCGGACAATGAATCAATTCCTGTCTGATCGTCATCATCATTCTGTCAATTTGATCGCCATTGCTCCAAGTTCCGCAAAAGGCGAAAAACAGAATTGAAACCGGCGCGGTCACCGCCGCCAGTCGAAATGGCCGCTTGACGATCGCTTTCACCATTGCCTGATAACAGTTCGGATTGCCAATCTGCCGATAGGAAAGCACCAGACCGGATAAAACAAAAAACAGGCATACCGCACCATGCCCGGCAACTAACAGATTTTCCGGAAATCGGTTGCCATCGATCGAATATGGCGTTAGAACCCAAATATGATGGAAGACGACAATCATGGCGGCAAGACCACGCAACGCATCCAGTCCGGATATTCGTTGGACAGGAGAGGATGCTGTCATGAAATAATCTCCAGTAAATTGGTTGTGCCGCAAAGAAACCATTCGGACCGATAGATATATTTGAAAAGGGTAAAACTGCCAGTTGGTTCAAATTCCGGATCATTCACATGATGAAAACGGAAATTGCCGCTCGAAAATAATTGTCGCGAAGCGATGGCCCCCAAATGACTTTATGATGTGGATTTGATATCTGCCAAACACCTCTCTTTTAGCGTAGAAGAAAACATAAAACCATTCCCGAATAAATACAAATCGGAATTATCTGACAGAATCGGGGAGCGTAACGCGGCAAGCGCCGAAATATAAAACCGGATTAAGCCTGAAAAAAGGGGCAAAAAAAATACTAAACAGGCCTGCTTATTTTATTGTGCCTTATGTCGCCCTGTTTTGCGCTCAATCTGCAACATCGATGTTTAATGAATTTTTGTGTTTGAGCTGATAGAAATAAGCAAAACTTATTTTCCGGCCCGACGAGGAATTGAAGCCAAAATCTTCAATCGCATCAAGGGTGGAGCGCAAAAAATGATGCGCAAAATTTCTCCTTGAAAACTCATTTTGCTCCTTTCCCCTTATTTACCTGCCGAAAGAAATTTTGCAGGATAACTTTGCCGTCGGGATGCGCCCGGTCATAGTGTTCCGGATGAAACTGGACCGCATAAACCAGGCGTCCGCGCTGCTTGATCGCTTGAATCGGGCACTCGTCCGTCTCGGCAAGCCGGTCAAACCCGACGGGAACACTCATCATCATTCGGGAGTGCCACTCTCCGACCGTGATAACCGGTCCCAGACCGGCGAACAACGGATCGGTCTGCAGCACCCGGACCGGCATAAATCCCCATTCTTTGAAGAAACCGGGATGATACGCCGGATGAGGGTCGGGTTCGCCCGGCCGCAACTTGCGTATGGGGCCGACTTTGCTTCCGAACGCCTCGGCGATAATCTGGCCGCCGCCGCAGAAGCCGATCATCGGCACTTTGGAAGTACGGACCATCTGACGCAACCGGAGTAAATCGGGGCGGGGGATCACCCAGCCGAAACCCATGATCACAATAGCTTTCCAGCGGGGATTTCGATTGATTTCCGAAGTAACGGCAGTGAAATGAACGGCTTCGCAAGGCAACCCGGAGGCTCCGGCCAACCGGGTCCGCAGCCGTTTGAGATAGCGCGGTTCGCCGTTGGCCTGCGCGGCGGCGGCGGCAACGTCTCGAGGCAACGTCATATCGATCAGACAAACGGCATCCGGTCCCGTCCGCACCGGATCGGCGTAAAGCCCTTTCGGCAATCCGGCGGTAGAATCACCGCGCGGCGACGCACACCCGGCCGCCAACCCCGCCAGCACGATTCCGGCCAGCCGCCACACCCAACGCATAAAAAAATACTCCTTCCGATTCAAAATTCCGAAATCAAACATTAGCATCCGCGGGCGAGGCGGGTCGCCAGTTCCTGCGGCAACCCGGCGCTGATGATCTTCCGGCAAGTGCTGTCAACATCATAATCGGCATAAATCAGCTCGATTTCCTGCGAGACGGTATCATAAATGATTGCCGTTCCGCGCGGGTCGGCATGCCGGGGCTGGCCGACCGAACCCGGATTGACCAGATATTTGCAGCCGGGCCGGAACAGCAGTTTCCGGCTTTGCAGCCGTTCCACCGACAGCCCGTCGGCATCGTCGTGACTGGAAGTCAGCAGCAGCGGCACGTGAATATGGCCGAAAAACGCCAGCGGCGTATCCTGACAGATAAAATGAAATTGGGCCGATTTCGCGTCGAAAATGTAGGGCCAATATTCGCCGCCGGCCGTGTCGATGGCGGCGTGCATGAAGAAAATATTTTCATAGACTACGGAAAACGGCAACGAATTCAGCCATTCGGCATGATTGCGGTCGATCACGTTGCGCGTCCACCGTACCGCCGCCATCGCGGCCGCGGAGATTTCCAGCGCATCCGCGTTAACCGTTTCGCACCCGATATAGTGATCGTGATTGCCTTTGATGGCAACAATGCCTTTGTCGCGGATAAAGTCGATACACTCGCGCGGCGAGGGCCCGTAGCCGACAATGTCGCCCAGGCAAATCATTCGATCACAACCGGAAACGCACAATTCACGATAAATCGTCTTCAGCGCTTCATAATTGCTGTGAATATCGCTTATAATCCCAAATCGCATAACCTCGTGCCATTTACCTTCTGTGTTAATCCCATCGGAAAAACGGCAACCTTCGCATGCTCTCCCTTCAGGCAAACCGGCAACAGTATTCCCAAATTCAACTTTTTCCGGCAGGAACCAAGTCCGCCACTTCTTTTCCCTATTTCCGCCATCCCATTCCCCATTGATTTCCGCCGTACCCCAAAACCCCAAACGGTTTCTTTCGGTGGAAATCTACCTAACCTTATTTTAAATGCGGAAGCCATTCTGTCAATAGGATAAGGAAAGATTCATTTTTCCACCGCCGGAAAAAAACCGCAGAACAGGAAAAAAGCCGCTTGACAAACTGCCGGTTTTGAAAAAACAGTTGCGACATTGTATTTTTCCCGAATCGGTTTTAAATTGCTCTCTTTTTAAAACCATTATGCTGAAATCGATTCACCAATCAGGAAGTTAAGCGACCATGCGTATTGCAATTGGCATGAGCGGAGGCGTCGATTCGTCGGTTGCCGCCGCCCTTTTGAAACAACAGGGTCATGAAGTAATCGGCGTCTGTATGGCGCTGTGGGACGGCGAATACGTCGAGGGGCTGACCGGCAAGCACTCCTGCTACGGCCCCGAAGAAAAAGACGACATCGAAGACGCCCGGAAAGTCTGCGACTTTCTCGGGATTCCTTTCCATGTCTTCGACTGCGCCGCCGAATACAAAGCCATTGTGCTGGAATATTTCCGGCAGGAATACGCCGCCGGCCGCACCCCCAATCCCTGCGTCAAATGCAATCAGACTATGAAATTCGGTTTTCTGCCGCAGCAACTTCACCGGGCGGGCCTGCAATACGACGCCTTCGCCACCGGACACTATGCCGGCGTGTCGTTCGACCCGGAACGCAATCGCTATCTGCTGCTGCGCGGCAAGGACCGCCGCAAAGACCAAACGTATTTTATTTACCGGCTCAGCCAGGAACAGCTTTCCCGTTGCCGTTTTCCGCTGACCGATTACACCAAGGAAGAAGTCCGGAAACTGGCGGAGGAATTCAAGCTGCCGACCGCGTACAAGGAAGAAAGCCAGGACTTTTACTGCGGCGACTATCAGGAATTGCTCAAAGGCGCCGGGACCGGCGCCGGCCCGATCGTCGATACGTCCGGCAAGGTGCTGGGACGTCACGACGGCATCTGGAAGTTTACGCCGGGGCAGCGCAAAGGCCTGGGCGTCTGCGGTCCCGAACCGCGTTACGTGATCCGAATCGACGCCGCCACCAATACCGTGGTCGTGGGGTCCAGGGAGGAAACCGTCTGTCCGTCGTTTACGGTCGAAAAACTGAACTGGATTCCGTTCAAGCGTCCGGACGCCGAGTTCAACGCTGCGGTAAAAGTGCGTTCGGCCCAGACGGAAGTCCCGGCCCGGATTGTTCCGTTGGAAAACGGTCTGGTCCGAGTGGAGCCGCAAGCGCCGATCTCCGCCGTTGCGCCCGGTCAGTCCGCCGTTTTCTACGACGACAATCTGGTGCTCGGGGGCGGGATCATTCAGGGGTAGTCGACCGGAAGTTTACTGTCCGGGAGCGAGAATTTCCTCAAAGCTTTCGTAGTCGGAAAACGCCAGTCCGCGAAAGGTCTGGTATTTTTCGAATTCTTTCGTAACGTAACCGAGCGTAGCGATGATTTCCGGCCAGGACCGCGCCTGCAGCGAATCCTGCCGGGACCGGTCGCTGTACGGATCGCCGCCGGTCATCAGATTGACCATGACGGAGCGCGGCCGCCGGGCCGAACTGATTTCCGCCCCGGCGTTGGCAATAATGTCCAACCGGTCGGCGCCGGGATTTTCCACCAGCACGAACGCGGCCACGTCGAGATAGTGGTTGATCGAGCCGACGCTGAGTTCGCGGTTGACCGTGCGGTCATGATAAAAGTGGCCGGTATGCTGTCCCACCGGCAGATTGAGCGCGGTTTCTTTCACGTCGATCATCATCTGCATGGCTTCGCGGTGGATCAGGTCGTTTTCCGCGCCGATGCCGTAGCCATGGGCCGTCCAGTGGTAAATCATGCTGGGATGGCGCCGGGCAAAAAAGTCATCCGCCCGATGCGGCAGCAGGATGGTAATCACGCCGTCGAACTGCTGTCCGGACTTGCCGTTGCGGTTGAAGGCATAAACGGACCGGACCATCTCTTTAATCTGGTTGTAGGGGGCATGTTCGCCGGAACGTTTAATCATGGCGAACAGTTCGGTGCCGTCGATTTCGGCATAACAGCGGATGCGGTAACGGTGCATTTCGGCCACCACGCCGCGCAAATGATCGGAATAACTGGAAAAAAAACCGCCAAGCTGATCGGGATTGACCCGGCAATAGACTTCGGTCATGCCCAGCAGCGAACACCGGGCCGCCAGTTGGGCGGGATGATGCCAGGATTCGTCCAGTGTTTTTTCCGACAGCGAAAAGCCCACGTCCGGGCAACCGGCCACGGCTTGACGGAATTCCTCCGCCCGCTGAATGAAACGCGGCGAACAATTCGCCTCTGCTTCGGCGGTAGCATCTCCGGAATTGACAGCGGCGCAAGACCACAACAACGCGGCCACCGCTACGACTGCCGTCATCTGGACCATCCGAAAGAATTGTTTCATATTCCTGTCCGAATTGAAGTTTGCCGTTAAACGGCAGTGCTGATGCAGCCGTCCCAATCCTTGAACACCGGATCGAGTCCGAGCTGGCGGATGCCGGCCACCACGGCGGGAACCGAAGTCTGGTCGTTGACCGTGAATTGGCCCTGATCGACTTCTTTGACCTTTTTCAAGGATTCGCCGTACCCGCCGGGATTGACCTGCGACCCGGCGCTGATATGGCTGACGCACAACGGAGCCATGTGCATTCGGAAAGCAAACTTTTCCCGGGTGGAAATGAAAATCTCCGATTCCGGAAAATAGATGCGAAACGCCAGCATCAGCTGTTCGAGATCGGCATCGTTTACCGGCGACGGCGGGTTGTAGCCGCCGGGAATCGCCGTAATGCGCGGAAACGAGAACTGGACTTTCGTCTGCCAGTATTTTTTCCGCAGCAGCAAACCGTTTGCCGCCAGTGAAACCGCTTCGATCCGCCAGTCGTAAAGGCCGAGCAGAAAACCCAATCCGACGTTGTAAAATCCGGCGGCCGCGCCGTCCATCGGCGCCCGCAACCGGCGGTGATAATCGCTCTTGGGTCCGCACGGATGCAGTTTTTTGTAGAGGTCTTCCTGAAACGTTTCCTGATAGATCGTCAAACCCTGAACCCCGGCTTCGAACAGCCGCCGGTATCCTTCCCGTTCCTGGGGATGAATTTCAATGCCGATATAGGCAAACTTCCGCTTGGCCCGTTTGACCACTTCCACCAGAAAATCCACCGTCATCTGCGGATCTTCGCCGCAGACGATCAGCAGCGAATCCATGCCGTACCCTTTGATGATGTCGGTTTCGGCGTCGATTTCGTCCAGCGTCAACCGGCGTCGATGATACTTGTGGCTGTTCTGAAACGCGCAGTAGACGCAGCCGTTGACACAGTAATTGGAAATGTAAATCGGAGCATAGAGCCGGATGACTTTGCCGAAATGGGTCCGTTTGGCTTCCGCCGCCCGTTCCCGCAGCCCGTCGATTTCACCGGCGGCCGCCGGACTGATCAGATTCAGAAAATCGGAAAAGGCGAGCCGATCCCGATCGAGCGACGCCCTTACCATGGCGGGCGTCACCGCCGGCCAATAGGAATGGAGGGCATCCTCCTTGAGTTTGCATTCCGGAAACATGATGATCGTCTGCCTTAAATGACCTGGTCGAATGTATTCAACGGGGAAGTAGCGCTGGCCCGACCGGAGCTGGCGGCCGGTTCGGCTTCGCGCGCCAGAAATGCCGCGTCCACCGCCAGGGCGAACGCCTTGGCCATGAGGCCGGGATTGCCGGCGGCGGCCACGGCGGTGTTAACCAGCACGGCATCCGCGCCCATTTCAATGGCGGCGGCGGCGTGCGACGGCAACCCCAGTCCGGCATCGACGACCACCGGCACGTTGGCTTGTTCGATAATGATCCGCAGCATGGCTTCGGTTTTCAAGCCCTGATTGGTGCCGATCGGCGAACCGAGCGGCATCACGGCGGCCACGCCCACTTCTTCCAGCCGTTTGGCCAGCACCGGGTCGGCGTTGATATACGGCAGCACCGTAAAACCTTCTTTGACCAGCATTTCCGCCGCCTTGAACGTTTCGATCGGGTCGGGCAGCAGATAATTCGGGTCGGGATGGACTTCCAGCTTAATCAATTGATGGCCGGCGGCGCGGCCGAAATGAGCAATCCGCAACGCTTCTTCCGCATTGCGCGCGCCGCTGGTATTGAGCATCACCAGCGTCTTTTTCGGATCGATGGCGGACAGGATATCGTCCTGGGCGTCCGGATTCTTCAGATCGACGCGGCGAAGCGCCACCGTCACCAGTTCGCAACGCGACGCGGCAATCGCATCCCGCAACGCGTCCGCGGAGGAAAATTTACCGGTTCCCAGAAACACTCTGGAGGTCAATTCCCGGTTGGCAATAACAAATTTTTTCATGGTTCTCATCGCCGTCGAACGGCGTCCATTTTCGGTTACTTCAGATTCCTCGGGCCAGTCCTTGTCGACCGGCGTAACATTCCAAGTCAAACCGGAACTCCGCATCTGCAGCAGAATAACGCAAACCATTAAAATAGCATGAGACAGAATGCTTTTCAACCGCAGTCCGGCCCGGCCGGATAGGCCGAATTACGGGTAGCGGGGAAACCCGGAAACGCGTCTGACTCCGGCGACTCAGCGCGGCCCGGCGGTGATTTCCGAAAACGGATAGAGATAGTTTCGGCTGTCTTTTTTATCGGCCGGTCCGTGAAAAGGCGCAAAATCGAAAAGGATCGGCGGCAATTTTTTCAGTTTGGCCGCCGGCGGTTTGTGGTCCGGCTTCCACTCGTTGTAACTTTTCGCGTTCCATTCATAACTGGAACTTTCATGCCGGAAATAATTTTCGTCGGGATCGGCCGGACAGCAAAAACATTCCGGGTCCTTGAGATAGTTCTGCAAAACGGCCCGTAACGGTATTTTCTTGGGTTCCTCGCTCGGCCGCGCCGGACAGCTCGGGTATGTTCCGTCGCGGTCCTCCGCGTAGAGATTCAGCGCCATTCCGATCTGCCGGAGGTTGGATGTACATCCGGCCCGCTTGCCTTTGTCCCGCGCCTTTTGGCTGGCCGGCATGAAAATAAAAAACAGCACCACCACAATCACCACCACCAGCAGCATCTCCACAAAGGTGAATGCCGCCGTACGACGGACGGTCGGGGGCGGCGGTCTGCTCATCGGATGTCCTTGTAGTTGAACGTCACCAGCGCCAGCGCGGTAAAAACCGTCACATACAATCCCAGCAGACAGAAGTTATCCACCATCCGGCCCCAGGGAATCCGCTCCAGCCAGAAATTGGACACGTTGGTCATCGCGGTCGAAATCAGATAGGGCCGGAGCATCTGGGCGAACGGCATCGCCGCCACAATGTAGCAGACAAAGTAAACCGTGATCCCCGCCACCGTGGCCGTGGTCATCCGGTTGAAAACCGTGGAAAAAAACAGCGTGGCCGTCCCCAGCGCCATGATCGATACCGCAAAATACCCGATCGACATCAGATAGCACTGGAACGCTCCCCACCACGTCATTAGAATCAATCCGGTATCCGCGCCCAGGTCCCGCATGTAGACCAGCTGGGTGTGGCAGGTGCCGAAAAAGATCGTGCCGACCAGCAGATTGGCCGCCGCGAAATACAGCGCCGTAATCAACGCCACCACAAACACTGCCAGCAATTTGGTCAACAGAATCGCCGTCCGGGAGCGGTCGCGGGAGGCGTACAGTTTGAGGGTGCCTTCCTGGACGTCGCCGGCCACCATGTCGCCGGCCACCGTGGCAATGTAGATCGGGAAGATGATGAAAAAGGTTGGAATCATGGCCGCCCGGGCGAAAAAGAGCCCATCGACATACTCGAAGATATCTTTCATCTGGAGCCAGGAATGTTCCTGAATGTTTTGCTGCAAATGGCCCAACCGGGTGGTTCGAAACGCGATATAACAGAGCAGCAGCAGCAGCAGATGCCCCACAATCACCACGTAGACCTTCTTTTGTCCGAAGATCTTGATGCATTCGTCCCGCACTCCGCGCAGCATATCCACGATTCGGCTTCCTTTCCCCGTCCGGGCGGGAGACTATTTGATGTCTTTATAATTGAAATGTACCAGCGCAAACGCCGTAAAACAACTGATGTAAAGCCCCAGCAGACAGAGATTGTCAATCAGCCGCCCCACCGGCAGCCGCTCCATCCAGAACACGAACACGCCGTTCATCGCCGTGGAAATCAGATACGGCTGAATCTCCTTCGCGAACGGCATCGAGCCGACAATATAACAGACGAAGTAAACCGTGATCCCCGCCACCGTGGCGGCCGTCATCCGGTCGAACAGCGTCGAGAAAAACACCGTCACGGTCCCCAGCGCCATAATCGACACCGCGTAGTAGCAGACCGAAACGAAATAACACCCCAGCGACTGCCACGGCGTCATCAGCACCAGATCGGTATCCAGTCCGAAGTGACGGAGAAAGACCAGCTGCACCGGGTTGATCCCGAAAAAAATCACTCCCACCACCACGTTGAGAATCGCGAAATAAAACGAGTAGGCCACCGCCATCACAAACACCGCCAACAATTTGGCGAGCAGAATATGCGTCCGGGAACGGTCGCGGGACGCATACAGTTTCAGCGTTCCTTCCTGAACCTCTCCGGCCACGATATCCCCGGCCAGCGTGGCAATAAAGATCGGAAACAGAATAAAATAGGTCGGCACGATCGCCGCCCGGGCAAAAAACAACCCGTCGATGTAGGCCATGATGTCTTTGATCTGCAAACCGGAACTGCTGGTAACGTCATCCTGAAAAAAATGCAGGTTGGTGGTTTTAAACCCGAGATAGCAGAGCCCCAGCAACAGCAGATGCCCGACCATGACCACATAATTCTTTTTCTGCCCGAGAATTTTGATAATTTCATCGCGGACACTGCGGAACATGGCGATTCTCCGAAGTTGTTTCGAGGAAAAATTCCTCCAGACGTTTCTGTTTCATGGTCAACCGGCTGACGGCCAGGCCGTTTTCAACCAGAATGCGGTTGATGTCGGCGGCGCAATCCACCGTGACCTGCAACATCAGATTGCGATCTTCGCGCAGGACTTTTTCCAGCGGAATCCGGCCTTCGCGGCCGGCCTGGTCCAACAGTTTTTCCGCACGGTCGGTATCGTCGCAGTTGACCATAATGATCTTTTCCTTATGGAGCAACTCGTCGATGGTGCCCTTGGCCGCAATGACGCCGTGGTTGATGATCGCGATGTCATGGCAGATCTGCTCGATTTCGCCCAGCATATGGCTGGTGAGAATAATCGTGGTGCCGTACTGCTTGTTGAATTCGCGGATGATCGTCCGGATTTCCACGATCCCGCCGGGATCGAGCCCGTTGGTCGGTTCGTCCAGAATGATGAATTGCGAATGCGGCAACAGCGCCAGCGCAATCCCCAGCCGCTGCTTCATCCCGGTGGAAAACACCCCCACCTGATCGTCCAGCCGGCCGGTCAGTTCGACGAAATCGGTAATCTCCGCCAGCCGGCGTTCGTATTCCTTGCCGTGGCCCCCGGACAGGATCGACAGATTCCGCCGGGCGGAGAGATAGGGAATAAACGCCGGCCATTCGATGATGGCCCCGGTTTTCCGCATCGCCCGCACGTGGTCCCGGTGGACGTCTTTGCCGAGAATGGTGACGTTGCCTTCGTCGGGCCAGATCAGCCCGGTGATCATTTTGATCAGGGTGCTTTTGCCGGCGCCGTTCGGGCCGATGATCCCCAGAATTTTTCCGGCCTCAAGCGTCAGCGAAAGTTGGTTGACCGCCACCTTTTTGCCGAACTTCTTGACCAGTCCGTTGCATTGTAATACGCTCATTTGTTGTAAATCGCCGACACTTTGCTGGAAACGCTGACCAACAATTCGTCGGACGCCTGGTCCGGCGGATAGAGATAGTTCTTGCAGTTGTTTTTCTTGGTATTTCCGTGAAAATTGTCATAGTCCGCCATGGTGGGGACGTTTTCGATGTTGATGGAAGTCGATTCGATCACTTTCCGAACGATCTTCCAGCCGTTGTATACCGTGGAGTTCCATTCATAGCTGGTTCCCACGTCGTCCGGATTGTTCTTGTCTTTGATCTCCGATTTGAAATATTTTTCATTGATATCGGACGGACACAGGAAAGTTTTTTTGTTTTTGATGTACGTCATCAGCGGCACGGTGATCGACGCATAGGTTTCTTCGCCGGTCGGCGGATTGCTGGGTGTCTGCGTGCAATACGGATACCGGCTGCCGTTGTCGTCGGCATACATATTCAGCGCCAGGCCGATCTGATGAAGATTGCTGAGACAGGCCGTCCGCTTGCTGCGTTCCCGCGCCATCTGGGTGGCCGGCAGCAAAATCCCCGCCAGAATTGCGATAATCGCAACAACCACAAGGAGTTCGATAAGAGTGAAAGGGTATCTTTTCATGTTCTGTTTCCGCCTATAATTTTTTAATGGAATCCAGCCAGAGTTTGGCAATCGGATTGAAGTCGCGGCGTTCGGTCGGCGTCAGTTTGTTGTACATGGCATTGTTCAAAGCGCCGGTGAAAGCCTTGCCTTCGGGCGTGTTGAGCTGACTGCTGATCTTAGCTTTTTCTTCCGAATTCATATGGTTGATATGATCGTAATTCTTTTCCGCGCGTTCCTGCATTTTGGAGACCAGTTGCGCCCGGGATTCGGCCGACAGCGTCCGGTATTGCTTGATCGTGTCGTCCACTGCCTGCTGAATGGCTTCAACCTTGATCTGATGCTGTTCGGCCTCCGGATATTTCCGAATCTGCCGGTCCAGATGTTCCAGAATGGCCCGCCGGTCGCGATCGCCCGCCTGCGGCTTGAAGTTCCGCGCCAGCGCATAGGAGATTTCCCGCGGCGTCCATTTCTGCTTTTTCAGAATTTCTTCCTGCGTCAGCGGTTCCGGCTCGTTGGTGCTTTTTATGACCACGATAATCCCGATGATGATGGCCACCGGAATCATGGCCATCAGGGCTGTTTTCGTTCGAAAGTGCATGATCTGCCTTGTCCTCTTGTAATCGGTTGCCTCATTGATGTATTACATTTGTAATCAATATTACATCTGTAATCGCATTCCGTCAAGTATCCAGTCTTATTTTTCTTCGAAAAAGCATTCCCCCCGCGTTGCCGTCGGGCCGACAGAAACCCTTGCCCGCGTGGCAATCGAAAAATTAGAATATATTCCGAAAGAGGGAATGTCAAGCCCCGGTTCCGGTTGCCATCTGCCGTTCGCGCCGTTATATTACCGTGTTTTTCGAGTTGGCGATGACAATTGCTTTTAATATAAGTAAGGGATGCAAGATGGATTATAACGTTTACGACAGTCCGCTGACCGGCCGCTATGCCAGCCAGGAAATGAGCTACAACTGGTCGCCGCAGAAAAAGTTTTCGACCTGGCGCCGCCTCTGGCTGACGCTGGCCACTGCGGAAAAGGAATTCGGCCTCGACATTACCGACGAACAGTTGGCCGAAATGGCCGCCCATCTCGACGACATCGATTTCGAAGCCGCCGCCGCCAAGGAAAAAGAACTCCGCCACGACGTCATGAGCCATATCCACGTGTTCGGCCAGCTCTGTCCGAAAGCGATGCCGATCATCCATCTCGGCGCCACCAGCTGTTACGTCACCGACAACACCGAACTGATTCAGATCCGCGACGGTCTCCGGCTGCTTCGCGGCAAACTGCTGGCCGCCATCCGCGAACTCGCCGTCGTGGCCGAAAAGTACCGCGAACTCCCGACCCTGGGCTTCACTCACTATCAGCCGGCCCAGCTCACCACCGTCGGCAAACGTTTCTGCCTGTATATTCAGGATCTGGTCTTCGACCTCGACCGCCTCGACTACGAACTGGACCATCTGCCGTTCCGGAGCGTCAAAGGCACCACCGGCACCCAGGCCAGTTTCCTGGCGCTGTTCCATGGCGACCACGCCAAAGTCCGCGCGCTGGAAAAACGCGTGGCCGAAATGATGGGCTTCGACGTGATCGTGCCGGTCAGCGGCCAGACTTATACCCGGAAAATCGACTATTACGTGCTCTCGGTGCTCTCCGGCATCGCGCAGTCCGCCTACAAACTGGCCGGCGACATCCGGCTGCTCGCCAATCTCAAGGAAATCGAAGAACCGTTCGGCAGCAAACAGGTCGGCTCCAGCGCCATGGCCTATAAACGCAATCCGATGCGGTCGGAACGCGTCTGTTCGCTGGCCCGTTTCGTCATGTCGCTGACCGTCAACGCGGCGCACACCCACGCCACCCAGTGGTTCGAACGCACCCTCGACGACTCCGCCAACCGGCGGCTCAGCCTTCCGGAAGCGTTCCTCGGCGTCGACGTCATTCTTTCCACGCTGGTCAATATCGTCGACGGCATTCAGGTCTGGCCGCGGGTGATTGCCAAACACGTCGCCGCCGAACTGCCGTTCATGGCCACCGAAAATATCATGATGGCCGCGGTCGAAGCCGGCGGCAACCGTCAGGACCTTCATGAAGCGATCCGGCAGCATTCGATGGCCGCCGGCCGTCGCGTCAAGGAAGACGGCGCGGACAACGATCTGCTCGAACGGCTGAAGGGGGATCCGATCTTCGCCAAAGTGGATATCGACCGGCTGGTCGACCCGAAAGCCTTCATCGGCCGGGCGCCGGAACAGGTTCGGGAGTTTCTCGATGCGGACGTTTACCCGAGGTTGCCTCAGGATGACAAGGTGAAGCTCGACGAAGTCAACGTCTAGCGTTTCGAACAAAAATTTCGTGCTTCGTGCGCCCCGGTGCGTGATTCCCGGGGCAGCCTCCGCTTCGCGTCGGCCCCGGCCCCCGAAATCCCCCCTTGCCGTCGTCCTGTAGGTTACGCAAAGTAAACTGTCCTCTGCCATGTCTGAGATTCTCGAGCACCGGCGAGAGAATACGGCGACCGTGGCGCGATTCCGAGTCGGCAGGGACGGCGTCAGCCGGAACCCGCCGCCGGAATCGCGCCACAATCCCGCACCGGCACGCTGCCGGGCGCGGTCCAGCGGGCGAATACCGCTGGTCGGCGAAGCCGAAATCCCCCCGTCCCGCTCTCCGTCAGTCGGCGGCGGCGGACCGGAATCCCGCGACCCGGGCCTGCCGGGCAAGATTGGCCGTTTTGCGACCGCGAGGAGAAAACTTGTGGGGATTGATCTTGAATCGTTCCAACTTATAGCGGACCATGCGTCCGGTGATACCGAGTTCGCGGGCCACGGCGCTGACGTTGCCGGAATGGCGCTTGAGCGCGTCGGTCAAAAGATCCCGTTCGAGAATGACGACCTGTTGTTTGAGCGAGCCGGGAGCGAGGCCCTGAGTCTGGGGCATCTGGAGGGTCTGGGGGAGGTTGTGGCCGTGAATAACGCCGTCGGTACTGAGCAGGATGGCGTGTTCGATGCAGTTTTCCAGTTCCCGGACGTTGCCGGGCCAGTTGTAGGCGGTCAGCATGTTGATGGCGGTGGCGGAGACGCGGGTAATGGTTTTGTTCATGGACTGGGCGTATTTCCGGATGAAATGGTTGGACAGCAACATGACGTCCGACTTCCGTTCGCGAAGGGGCGGAAGGTAGATCGGAAAAACATTGATCCGGTAATAGAGGTCCTGACGGAAAGCGTCAGCGGCAATCGCGGATTCGAGGTCGCGATTGGTGGCGGCGATGATCCGGACATTGGCGGTGCGGGTCTGGCTGCTGCCGACGCGTTCATATTGTTTTTCCTGAATAACCCGCAACAGTTTAACTTGAATGGCGGGAGAGAAGTCGCCGATTTCGTCGAGAAACAGGGTACCGCCTTCGGCTTCCTCGAGACGGCCGACGCGCCGGCTGACGGCGCCGGTAAACGCGCCTTTCTCGTGACCGAAAAGTTCGCTTTCCAGAAGGTTTTCATTGAGGGCGGCGCAATTGATCCGGACGAACGGCTTGTCGGCGCGGAGCGAATTGTAGTGGAGCGCCGAGGCCACGAGTTCCTTGCCGGTGCCGGACTCGCCGCGAATGAGAACGGTGGTGTCGGTCCGGGCGACCTGGTGGATGCGGACGAAAACATCGCGCATCGAGCTGGCATCGCCGATGATGTTCTCCGGCCGGAACCTGTCCTGCAACGCATTGCGGAGACGGAGATTTTCGGTCTGGAGGGCGTGGCGCTCGATCTGAAACTGCCGCCGGTTGTGGACGTCGTGGACGATCAGTCCGGCCACGATGCAGAGATAGCTTTCCAGCTCTTTCAGACATTCCAGGTCCCGGAACGAGACGTCGACGGACAGGGTGCCGACCGTTTCTCCGCCTAGAATAATCGGCACGCAGATGAAACTGAGCTGTTCGCGGTGATCGTGGCTACGGTCGTAGAGCCGCCCCTGAAACCGGGGTTCGTCGGCAATGCGCGGAATGATGGCGGACTGTCCGCTGGCCAACACCTGGCCGATAATGCCCTCCCCCTTCCGGTAGACGGCATTCCGGTTGGCGGGAGATAGTTCGTCTTTCATCGCCCCGACCACCAGATTTTCCCGATCCTGATCGACCAGCATGATGGTGCCGTGGATCAGGTTCAACCGGGTTTCCAGCACTTCCAGAATCCGGCGCAGCATCTCTTCCTGTCCGCTCAGGGCAACCATCACGGCGGAAATTTCATGGAGAACCTGCAATTGCAGAAAACGGTCGCAATTGCCGTGGCCGCCGTAAAAATTATTGGCGCACTCCATCATTTTTGCCCTCCTTACTGCCGGGCGATTGACAATTTTGTAACTTTATTGACATCCATTGAACTCAAGACCTGTTTCTACGGGAAAATGAGCAGGATTTATGCCACCCTGCACATGCCGCAAGGGATAAATGGCATTTTTCAAGTTTTCCGGAAAAAGGGGAAATAATTGTCGAAATACATTTATAAGGTCTTATCGAACATCTCATTACAACTTAATATAAGACTTATTCCGTGGGTAAATTTGACAATTATTTCCCGCTTTTTCCGGAAAAAACCGGGATGGAAGGAAGACCGGGAAAGAAAAAACCGGGGCGGTAAAAAAAGTGATGAATTTTTTAATTACGCCTCAAAAAACCATCCTTCCGGGGACGTTGAACGCCCGGATTTTTATCGGCTGGCACGATTCCGGCAATATAGCACCAGCCAACGCCGAATATTGGCGAAGAAATTGGCAAGCAAGACTCGTATCACATTCATTTGGAGGTTGGAGTAAGATGAGAAAGATCGCGATTTACGGTAAAGGCGGGATTGGCAAGTCCACGACCACTCAGAATACCGTTGCCGGCCTGGCGGAGATGGGCAAGAAAGTAATGGTGGTCGGCTGCGACCCCAAGGCCGACTCGACCCGGCTGCTGCTCGGCGGCCTGGCGCAGAAAACCGTCCTCGACACCCTGCGGGAAGAAGGCGAAGACATTGATCTGGACGACGTGCTCAAAATCGGGTTCGGCAATACCAGTTGCGTGGAATCCGGCGGCCCGGAACCGGGCGTCGGCTGCGCCGGACGCGGGATCATTACGTCGATCACCCTGCTTGAACAGCTCGGGGCCTATAACGAAGACAAACACCTCGACTACACCTTCTACGACGTCCTCGGCGACGTGGTGTGCGGCGGGTTCGCGATGCCGATCCGCGACGGCAAGGCGCAGGAAATTTACATCGTGGTGTCCGGCGAAATGATGGCGATGTATGCCGCCAACAACATCTGCAAAGGGATCGTGAAATACGCGAATACCGGCGGCGTCCGGCTGGGCGGGCTGATCTGCAACAGCCGGAAAGTCGACAACGAACGCGAGATGATTATGGAATTCGCCAAGGCGCTGGGGACCCAGATGATCCATTTCGTGCCGCGCGAGAACATGGTGCAGCGGGCGGAAATCAACCGCAAGACGGTGATCGAATTCGAACCGACGCATCCGCAGGCGAACGAATACCGGACGCTGGCGAAAAGCATTGCCGAAAACCAGATGTTCGTGATCCCGACGCCGCTGTCCATCGAACGACTGGAAAAACTGCTGGTCGAATTCGGCATCGCCTGAGTTTAACCCCGCAACACCAAGGAAAAAACATCTATGATTATGATTAAAGCCATTGTCCGTCCGGAAAAAAGCGACGAAGTCATGGCCGGGCTGCTCGAAGCCGGTTATCCCGGCGTCACCAAAGTGCCGGTGTTCGGCCGCGGCAAACAGCGCGGATTGAAAGTCGGCGAAGTCCACTATGACGAACTCCCGAAAGAGCTGCTGATGATCGTGATTCCGGACAACGACAAGGAATTCGTCATCAAGACCGTCATGGAGAAGGCCCGAACCGGCGCCGGTCACTTCGGCGACGGCAAGATTTTCGTGCTCCCGGTCGAAGAAGTTTACACCATCAGTTCCGGCGTGAAAGACGCCTGACGGCAGGAGGACGGCGCCATGAAAGAAATCATTGCCATGATCCGTATCAATAAAATCAACGAAACCAAGAAAGCGTTGGGCGATGCCGGCATCACTTCGTTCAGCGCCACCGGCCGGGTGCTCGGCCGGGGCAAAGGGCTGGTGGATTACCGCATCCTCAAGGGCGCCGAAGACGGCTACGTCGAAGCCGTTTCCCAGCTGGGCAACGGCCCGCGGCTGGTGCCGAAACGCTGGCTGTCGGTAGTAGTTTCCGACGACTGGGTGGAGCGTACCGTCCGGGCGATTATCGGCGCCAACCAGACCGGCAATCCCGGCGACGGTAAAATTTTCGTGCTCCCGGTAACGGAAGCCGTCCGGGTCCGGACCGGCGAAACCGCCAAGGGCGCTTCCGGCGGCACCGTGCTGGATTCTTCAGGAGGTCTATCATGAGCGACAAGATCATCAATATTCCCGACGCGGCCGAGGTCAAGGCGGAGATTCTCAAAATCTATCCGCCGAAAGTCGCCCGCAAACGCGATAAGTCGATGCTGGTCAACGACGCCGACGAGTCCGGCGAAATCCAGGCAAACGTCCGGACCATTCCCGGCATCATCACCCAGCGCGGCTGTTGCTATGCCGGCTGCAAAGGGGTGGTGCTCGGGCCGACCCGCGACATCATCAACATCACGCACGGTCCGATCGGCTGCGGTTTCTACAGCTGGCTGACCCGCCGCAATCAGACCGATCCCGGTCCCGACGGCGACAACTATATTCCGTACTGCTTCTCCACCGACATGCAGGACGAAAACATCGTCTTCGGCGGCGTCAAAAAACTCAAGCAGGCGATTCAGGAAGCCTACGACATCTTCCATCCGAAGGCGATTGCCGTGTTCTCGACCTGCCCGATCGGGCTGATCGGGGACGACGTTCACGCCGCCGCCCGCGAGATGAAGGAAAAATTCGGCGACTGCAACGTGTTCGCGTTCAGCTGCGAAGGCTACAAGGGCGTCAGCCAGTCGGCCGGGCATCACATCGCCAACAACCAGATTTTCAAGCATGTGATCGGCCGCGGCACTCAGAAAGTCAAGGGTAAGTTCAAGATCAATCTGCTGGGCGAATACAACATCGGCGGCGACGCCTTCGAACTCGAAGCGCTGCTGGAAAAATGCGGGATCACGTTGGTTTCCACGTTCTCCGGCAACTCCAGTATCGACCGTTTCGAACGCGCCCACATGGCGGACCTCAATACCGTCATGTGCCACCGCTCGATCAACTACGTGGCCGACATGCTGGAAAAGAAGTACGGCATTCCGTGGATCAAGGTCAACTTTATCGGTGCGGAAGCCACCGCCAAATCGCTGCGCAAGATCGCGCAGTACTTTGAAGACGCCGAGCTGATCAAGCGGGTCGATGAGGTGATCGAAGCAGAAATGGTCGCCGTCCGGAAGGCCGCGGAAGAAGTCAAGCCGCGCACGACCGGCAAACTGGCGATGCTGTTCGTCGGCGGGTCCCGCGCCCATCACTACCAGGATCTGTTCCGGGAACTCGGCATGCCCACCGTGGCCGCCGGGTACGAGTTCGCCCACCGCGACGACTACGAAGGCCGACAGGTGCTGCCGAACATCCAGGTGGACGCCGACAGCCGGAACATTGAAGAACTGCACGTCGAAGCCGATCCCGAGCTCTATCAGGCCCGGAAAAGTCCGGAAGCTCTGGAGCGGCTGAAGGATCAGGGATTCCGCTTCCACGACTACGACGGCATGATTCCGGAAATGTACAAGAATTCGCTGGTGATCGACGACATTTCCCACTATGAAATGGATCAGCTGATCGAAAAATATCATCCGGCCATTTTCTGCGCGGGCATCAAGGAAAAATACTGCGTCCAGAAAATGGGCATTCCGCTCAAACAGCTGCACAACTACGACTACGGCGGCCCCTATGCCGGGTTTAAAGGCGCGGTCAACTTCTATCATGAGATCGACCGGATGGTCAACGCCCATGTCTGGAAGCTGATTCACGCCCCCTGGGAAAGCGCCCCGCAGCTCAGCGCCGAGTTGGCCTCGGAGTAACTCTCAGTTAAGGAAAACGTCATATGCTGTTACGTCATACTACCAAAGAGATCAAGCCGCGTGAGGCCCTGACCATCAATCCGGCCAAGACCTGTCAGCCGATCGGGGCCATGTATGCGGCGCTGGGCATCCATCGCTGTCTGCCGCACAGTCACGGTTCGCAGGGTTGCTGCTCTTATCATCGCAGTGCGCTGACCCGTCACTACAAGGACCCGGTGATCGCCGGGACCAGTTCCTTCACCGAAGGTTCGTCGGTGTTCGGCGGCCAGGCCAATCTGCTCCAGGCCCTCAACAACGAATTCACCATCTATAACCCGGACGTGGTGGCCATCCACACCACCTGCCTCTCGGAAACCATCGGCGACGACATCAACCAGATCGTCACCCAGGCCCGCGACGAAGGCAAAATTCCGGAAGGCAAGTATGTGATCTACGCCAACACCCCGAGTTACGTGGGATCCCACGTGACCGGCTTTGCCAACATGGTCAAAGGCATCGTCAAGGGGTTTGCCGTCAAGTCCGGAATGAAAACCGACAAAATCAACATCATTCCCGGCTGGGTCGAACCCTCCGACATGCGGGAAATCAAGCGGCTGGCAAAGATCATGGGCGTGGACATCACCCTGTTCCCCGACACCTCCGGCGTGCTCGACTCGCCGCAGACCGGCCATTATGACCTCTATCCGAAAGGCGGCACCACCATTCCCGAACTGATCGGCGCCGGCGACAACAAATACACGCTGGCCCTCGGGCCGTTCTGCTCCGAAGACGGCGCCAGGGAACTCGACAACCGCTGCGGCGTCAAATATTCGCTGCTCGATCTGCCGATCGGCATTGCCGCCACCGACCGCTTCATCTCGGCGTTGAGCGACATCTCCGGCAAACCGGTTCCCGACGAAATTTCCGAGGAGCGCGGTCGGCTGGTCGACATGATTACCGACATGCAGCAGTACCTCTATCGCAAACGGGTGGCGCTTTGGGGCGATCCCGACCAGCTGTTTTCGCTCTGCGAATTCCTGGTGGCGCTCGACATGCGGCCGGTCTATGTGGTCAGCGGAACGCCGGGCAAACTGTTTGCGTCCCGGATGGAAAACATCCTCGGGGAAGCCGTGCCGGAAGCGCAATACCGGAACGGCCCCGGCGCCGACATGTTCCTGATGCACCAGTGGATCAAGAACGAGAAAGTCGATCTGCTGATCGGCAACACCTACGGCAAATACATCGCCCGGGATGAAGACATCCCGTTCGTCCGGGCCGGTTTCCCGATTCTCGACCGGGTCGGCCACAGTTACTTCCCGTACGTCGGCTACGCCGGCGCGATGCGGCTGGTCGAACGGATGCTCGGCGCCCTGATGGACTATCAGGACAGCCACTGTTCGGAAATCGCCATGGAACTTCAGATGTAGGAATCGGGCAGGAGGTACAGGTCATGACCACGGAATTTCTGGCGGAACGAAAAAACCAGATTGCCACCAAAGGCGAAGGCAAATTCACCATCGAATGCGCCAAAGCCAGTCTGGCGGGCTCGGTGAGCCAGCGGGCCTGTGTCTTCTGCGGTTCCCGGGTGGTGCTCTACCCGATCGTCGACGCGATCCATCTGGTCCACGGACCGATCGGCTGCGCCGCCTATACCTGGGACATCCGGGGCACGGTGTCGTCCGGCCCGGAACTCCACCGGCTCTGCTTCTCGACCGACCTGCGCGAAAAGGACGTGATTTTCGGCGGCGGCGACAAGCTCTACCGGGCGTTGACCGAATTGATCGACCGCTATCATCCCCGCGGCGCGTTTGTCTACGCCACCTGCATCGTCGGGGTGATCGGCGACGACATCGAAGCGATCTGCCGCCGGGTGGCGGAAGAAAAACATATTCCGGTCCTCCCGGTCTGGTCCGAAGGGTTTCGCGGCAGCAAAAAAGACGGCTACCGCGCCGCCTGCGACGCCCTCGACCGGCTGGTCGGCACCCTCGAACCCTCCGTCCCCGTGCCGGAATGCAGCATCAACATCCTCGGCGACTTCAATCTGGCCGGGGAACTCTGGATTCTGGAAAAATATTATCGGGAAATGGGCATTCACATTCAGGCTCGAATCACCGGCGACGGCCGGGTCGACGACATCCGCTGCGCCCATCACGCCAAACTCAACGTCGTTCAGTGTTCCGGTTCGATGATCTATCTCGCACAGAAGATGCAGGAAAAGTACGGCATCCCGTTCAAGCAGGTCTCCTATTTCGGGATCGAAGACATGGCCGCCGCCCTCTACGACGTGGCCAACTTCTTTCACCGCCAGGACCTGCTGGACAAGACGGCGAACATGGTCCGCCGCGAAGTCGAACGGCTGACGCCGCTGCTGGACTCCTATCGCGCCAAGTTGACCGGTCGCAAAGCGGTAATTTATGTCGGCGGCGCGTTCAAGGCAATTTCGCTGATCAAGGCGCTGCGGCTGCTGGGCATCCGGACCGTGGTCGTCGGCTCGCAGACCGGCCGTCCGGAAGATTACGACATCATGGCCCGCCTCTGCGACCGCGGCACCGTGATCGTCGACGACTCCAACCCGATCGAGCTGGCCACGCTGGCCATCGAACGCGGGGCCGACCTCTTTATCGGCGGAGTCAAGGAACGTCCCATCGCCTACAAAATGGGCATGGCCTTCTGCGATCACAATCACGAACGCAAGGAACCGCTGGCCGGCTTCGAAGGCATGACCAATTTCGCCGCCGAAGTCTACGGCAGCATCATGAGCCCGGTCTGGCGCTACGCCCGGAAAGGAGGCGTCCAATGATTGAAGTAACCCTCGATTCGCCCGCCGCGGAAAATTACGTGGCCGCCGCGACCACCGTCAATCCCTGTAAACTCTGTGCTCCGCTGGGGGCCTGTCTGGCGTTCAAAGGCGTGGCCAACTGCATTCCGCTGATTCACGGTTCGCAGGGCTGCGCCACCTATATCCGACGTTACAGCATCAGCCATTTCCGGGAACCGATCGACATTGCCTCGAGCTGTTTCGTCGAGTCGGCCACCGTGTTCGGCGGCGCGGCCAATTTTCAGACCGGCCTCGACAACTTGATTTCGCAATATCATCCCGAGGTAATCGGGATTTGCACCAACTGTCTGAGCGAAACGATCGGCGAAGACCTGCCCCGGCTGCTCCACGATTATCGGGCGGCTCGAACCGAAACGCCGTTGCCGGCGCTGGTCCCGGTGTCCACGCCCAGCTACAGCGGCACCCATGTTGACGGGTTTCACGCGGCGGTCCGGGCGCTGATGAGCGGCCTGATCAATCCGTCGCTGCCGTCCGATCCGAAACGGATCAATCTGCTGCCGGGCTTCGTTTCACCCGCCGATTTGCGCTACCTCCGGGAAATTGTGGCCGACTTTGGCCTGACCCTGAATCTGTTGCCCGACTACGCCGATCCGCTGGACGGCGGTAACTGGAAACAATATCACAAACTGCCGGAAGGCGGCATTACCGCCGCGCAGATTGCGACGGTGGGCACCGCCGCCGCCTCGATCCAGTGCGGACGAGTGCTCGCCCGCGCCGACCAGCGGCGGCAGGGCGGCGGCGCCTGGCTGGAAAAGGCTCACGGCGTCCACTGCTACTATCCCGGACTGCCGATCGGACTGCGGGAAACCGACGACTTTTTCGCGGCACTGGAAAAGGTGTCCGCCATCCCGACGCCGGCCCGGCATCGAGCCGAACGCTGCCGCTTGATCGATTCTTTCGTCGACGGCCATAAATATCTGTTCGGCAAACGCGCCATCGTCTACGGTGACGAAGATCTGGTGGTGGGGATTACCTCGCTGCTGGCGGAAATCGGCATCAATCCGGTGCTGTGTGCCTCCGGCGGGACCGGGGACGGATTCGCGTCTTCGATCGTGGCGGTGACCGCCGACAGCCGGAATTTGTTCCCGGAACCGCTTCATGCGCTGAACAACGTCGATTTCGACCGGATTGCCAAAATGGCCGGCGAACTGAAACCGGACCTGCTGATCGGCAACAGCAAAGGCGCGCGGCTGGCCCGCGAACTGGGCGTTCCGCTGGTGCGGTGCGGGTTCCCGATTCACGACCGGATCGGGGCGGCGCGGCTGCTCCATCTGGGGTATCGCGGAACTCAGAACCTGTTCGACCGAATCGTCAACGCGCTGATCGAGACCAAACAGAACCGTTCTCCGCTCGGCTATCAATATATGTGAAGAATTCATCGGAAAGCAGAGGTGTCTTATGATCGATCCCAACGATAAACATCCGTGTTTCAACCGCGCGGCGGCCGGGCATTACGCCCGCATCCACCTGCCGGTCGCGCCGGAATGCAATATCCAGTGCAAATACTGCAGCCGCAAATACGACTGCGTCAACGAAAGCCGTCCCGGCGTGACCAGCGCGGTCCTGACGCCGGAAGAAGCGTGCGATTATCTCCGGCGCGTCCGGGAAACGGCGCCGCATCTGGCGGTAGTCGGCATTGCCGGGCCCGGCGACCCGTTCGCCAACCCGGCGGAAACGCTGAAGACGCTGGAACTGGTTCATGCCGCGTTCCCGGATCTGGTGTTTTGCCTGTCCACCAACGGACTCAACCTGTACGACCATATCGACCGGCTGGTCGAGCTGGGCGTTTCGCATGTCACGGTCACGGTCAACGCGGTCGACCCGGCGGTCGGCGCCGATATTTATTCCTGGGTCCGGTTTAAGAAACGGATTTACCGGGGAGTGGAAGGCGCCGAAGTCCTCCTTCGCGAACAGCTCCGCAGCATTGCCAGATTGAAGGAATGCGGGCTGACGGTCAAAATCAACAGTATCATTGTTCCGGGCGTCAACGATACCCATATCCCCGCCGTGGCGGCCAAAATGAAAGAACTGGGCGCGGACCTCGTCAACTGCGTTCCGCTGTTGCTGGCCGACGGGTCCGAATTTGCGCAGAACGGGCAGGCTGCGCCGAACGCCGAAATGATTGCCGGCGTGAGAAAACAGGTGGCCGCCTATCTGCCGGTGATGGAACATTGCCAACGCTGCCGCGCCGATGCCGCCGGACTGCTCGGTCAGGACGATCCCGCGATGCGGGAACAACTGCGGCTGACGGTGGAAAACCGGACCTGGATTCGTCCCGACCGGCCCTATGTGGCGGCGGCGACGTACGAAGGACTGCTGGTGAACCGGCACTTGGGTGAAACGGACTGTTTTTGTATCTTTTCCAAGAAAGATGACAAATTTGTATCACTGGAAAAGCGTCTGGCCCCGCCGCCGGGCAGCGGCGACGACCGTTGGCGGCAGCTGGCATGGACCTTGCGCGATTGCAGTGTTTTACTGGTGGCGGATTTAGGAGACCGGCCGTTTGAGCTGTTGACGGCGGCCGGATTGAAGGTGGTCCGCTGTTCGGGGCTGATCGACGGTCTGTTGCGGGACCTGTACGACGGTCGGCCGCTGAAGACGGTTTCCCGTAGCGAACTGGCGCCCTGTCGGCGCAGTTGCGGCGGCGGTGCAGCCGGCGGCTGTTGTTCGTGAACCGGGTCACCGGGGAAAAACCCCGAAAAATTTGGAATTTTTTCAAGGTTTCTCCCCGGACCCCGCTTCCTGACTTTCAAACTTTTTAAGTTATTTATCTATTTGCGCAGCAAACAGATAAACAAAATAAAAGTTTGCGGGGTCAAAGTTGGGGCACGGGGAAGAAATGGGGCGCTGTTTCAAAAGCGTCCCGTGTCTTCCCCGCTACCTAAAATTTGAGGTCCCGTCAAAGAACTGAAGAAAAAGGAAGTCGATCATGCATCAACCGAAGTATCATTTTTTCGTCTGTAATTCGTTCCGGATGACCGGGGCGCCGCAGGGCGTCTGTAACAAAAAAGGGGCGTCCAACCTGATGCAATATCTGGAGGAAGAAGTGCTGGACCGCGGGCTGGATGCCGTGGTGACGGCCACCGGATGCCTGAAGGTTTGCGACCGAGGTCCGGCGATGGTGGTTTATCCGCAGAACCAGTGGTATGGCAACGTCACCGAGGAAGTGATCGACGCCGTACTCGACGCCCTCGAAGCGGGCGGCGCGGCGGAGGAATATCTCATCAGTTAACCTGAAATCAGATGGACGCGAGATGTTGGACCTTAGCGGAAAACTGAAAATTGCCGATACCACGCTGCGCGACGGCGAACAGGCCCCCGGCGTGGTGTTCCGGCTCCGCGACAAGCTGCGGCTGGCGGAACTGCTGGATGAAGTCGGTGTGGACGAGGCGGAAATCGGCACTCCGGCGTTGAGCCGGCGGGAAGTCCGGGAATGCCGGATTCTGGCCGGACATCGTTTCCGTTTTGCCACGTCCGTCTGGTGCCGGGCGCATCGCGACGACATTGCTGCGGCGTTGAAGTGCGGGGCCGACATCGTCAATATTTCCTTTCCGGTCTCGGACATTCTGCTGCGGGCAATGGGCCGCGACCGGGTCGAACTGATGTTTCTGCTGGACGAGATTTTGAACCTGGCCGACCGCGAATGTCCGCGTTTTTCGATCGGACTTCAGGATGCCGGCCGGGCGTCGTCCCGGTTTTTGACTACGGTTCTCCGGCGCATCGCGTCCTCGCGGGCGTTCCGGGTCCGGGTGGCCGACACCGTGGGCATTCTCAACCCGATCACGGCGGCGCTGCTGGTCAAACGGCTGAAAGCGCTCTCCTCCGGCAAAGAACTGGAGTTTCACGGACACAACGATCTGGGCATGGCGCTGGCCAATACCGTCGGTGCGGCTCAGGCCGGCGCCGATTACCTCAGCGTCACCGTGAACGGTCTGGGCGAACGGACCGGCAACTGTCCGCTGGAAGGTCTGCTGTTTGCGCTGAAATATTCGCTGCGGCGAAACCTGCAATGGAACCGCGACGCGCTGATGACGCTCTGCCGGACGGTGGCGGAACGTTCCGGGCGGCCGATTCCGCCGATGCAGCCGGTGACCGGCGTCATGGCGACGCGGCACGAATCCGGAATTCACGTGCGGTGTCTGCTGCGCGATCCGCTGGCCTATCTGCCCTATCCGCCGGTGGAACTGGGCGGACGGAAAAACGAATTTGTGTTGGGCAAACATTCCGGCGTGGCGGCGGTGACGGCGTTCTTCCAGGGACGTCATATCGAGTTGACGCCGGCGGCGGCCCGCAAACTGTTGCGTCGGATTAAGATGGCCGCCGAACAGCGTCGCCGGACGCTGTCCGAAGCGGAAGTACTGGAACTTTATTACCACCATACCGGGTGCGTCGAGGCGGAAACGCCGGAAGCGCTGCCGGTGCAACCATCCGGAGGGAGACTTTTATGAAACCGGCAGAGACTACGGAAGTGAGGATTCGTCCGGCGGGCGAAGCCGATCTCGAACCGATGAATCGGTTGTTGAGTGAGCTTTTTTCCATCGAAAAAGATTTTACGCCGGATCGGGAAAAACAGCGGCGGGGACTGGCGCTGTTGTTACAGCAGTCCGACGGACTGGTGCTGGTGGCGGAAAACGGTCGTCGCCGGACCGTCGGAATGTGTACGGTCCAGACATTATGGGATCCCGCCGAAGGTTTTCGGACCGGACTGGTGGAAGATGTGGTCGTCCGGCGGGAATACCGCGGACGGGGCATCGGCCGCCGGTTGCTGGCGGCGGCGCGGGAATGGGCCGAAACGGCCGGCATCGACCGGCTGCAACTGTTGGCGGACGGCGGCAATCAGCCGGCGCTGGAGTTTTACGACCGGATCGGGTGGACGGCAACCGACGTGGTTTGTCTGCGGCGGCATCTGGCCGCGAAAGAAAAATTGAAGGATTGATTTTTGGAACATCAACGTTTATACTCTATCCGGTCTTACCGGATGGGGGAAATAAATACGGTTCTTTTCAACCAAATCAACTGTAGGGAGGGTAGTGACGATGAAGATCAGCGCACGCAACATTATCAAGGGGAAAGTCGTCGAAATCAAGGACGGCGCCGTCAATTCGGAAGTAGTCCTGGACATCGGCGGAACGAAAATCGTCTCGATCATCACCAAAGAATCGGCGGACGGACTGAAACTCAAAGTCGGCGGCACGGCCTACGCGGTGGTCAAAGCGTCCAACGTGATGATCGCGGTGGACTAAGCGTCAATTCAACTCGAATTCAAGGCGGCGGCATACGCCGCCTTTCTTTTATCATCCCATTATGTTGTATGAGGTAAAATCCGATGCGAAAATCATGGTTGACGTTGCTTTTCGGTCTCGGCCTGGCGGCGGCGGCAAGTGCCGCCGATCCCCAGCCGGTCACGGTGTTTGCCGCCGCCAGTACCACGGACGCGGTCAAGGAACTGGGCGACCGGTTCACCAAAGATACCGGTATTCCGGTCCGGCTCAATTTCGGTTCTTCCGGCGATCTGGTCCATCAGATGGAACAGAACAGTCCGGCTGACGTGTTTCTTTCGGCGGCCAAAAACTGGGCCGACTATGCCGTGGCTCATCAGCTGGTGGATAAAGCTTCCGCCCGGCCGTTCCTGACCAACGATCTGGTGGTGGTGGCACCGCTCGACACCAAATTGCAGCCGTTTAAGATTGACCAGAATACGCCGTTCGGAACGTTGTTTCAGGGGCGATTGTCGGTGGGCGATCCGGCGCATGTTCCGGCGGGCAAATACGCCGAGGCGGCGCTGAAGCATTACGGCTGGTATCAGGGTTTACAGTCGCGGCTGCTGCCGGCGGCCAATGTCCGCAGCGCGCTGATGGTAGTGGAACTGGGCGAGGCCGAACTGGGCATCGTCTATTCGACCGACGCGATGAAATCGAAAAAAGTCAAATGCCTGGCGGTCTTTCCGCCGGCCGCGTATCCGAAAATCGTCTACGTGCTTGCGCTCGGAAAAAATGCTTCCCCGGCCGCGGTAAAATTCTATGATCTGCTGCTCAGCCGGGGCGGGGCGGAAGTCTTCCAAAAATACGGTTTTGCCGCGCTTAAATAAAGCGATATTTTCATGACCTGGTTCAGTCTGAGCAATGCCGAAATCGAAGTGTTGGTACTTTCGGTGAAAGTGGCCGTCGGCAGCATGACGCTGGCGCTGCCGCCGGCGCTGCTGTTCGGACTGCTGCTGGCCCGCCGGAACTTTCCCGGCAAGTCGCTGCTGGACGGGCTGCTGTGTCTGCCGCTGGTATTGCCGCCGGTGACGACCGGGTATCTGCTGTTGCTCTGTCTCGGACGGCGGAGCTGGATCGGCACGTTTCTGGAATCCTGTTTCGGCATGCGGCTTTCGTTTACCATGCTGGGCGCGATCATCGCTTCGATGGTGGTTTCCTTTCCGCTGGTGCTGCGGGCGGTGCGGATTGCCTTTGAAATGATCGATCCCCGACTGGAAGCGGCGGCGGGAACGCTGGGCGCGCCGCCGTGGCAGGTCTATCTCCGCGTTACCCTGCCGCTGGCGCTGCCCGGCATCATCAACGGGGCGCTGCTGGGTTTTGCCCGCAGCATGGGCGAATTCGGCGCGACCATCACCTTTGCCGGCAATATCGCCGGTGAAACCCGGACGGTCCCGCTGGCGGTCTACTCGCTGATGCAGGTGCCGGGAGAGGAAAACGCCGCCTTCAAACTGGTGCTGATTTCGGTGATTATTTCGTTCGCGGCCATGGCCGGTTCGGAATGGCTCAACCGCCGGGCGCGGCGCAACATCACCGGAGACCGGGCATGATTCTGACGCTGGAAAATCTCACTCTGCCGCGCGACAACTTCACGCTCCGGATCGATGCCGCGATTCGCGACGACACCACCGGTATTTTCGGCGTCTCCGGGGCGGGGAAAACCTCGCTGCTGCATCTGCTGGCCGGACTGGCGCGGCCCACCGCCGGACGGATTGAATTCAACGACCGGACGCTGGTCGACGTCGACCGAAAGATCTGGGTGCCGCCCTATCGCCGCCGGATCGGAATCGTCTTTCAGGATGCCCGGCTGTTTCCGCATATGACGGTGCGGCGCAATCTGGAATTTGGACGGCGGTATCGGCATGGACGCCCTGCCCGGGTGGCGTTTGCGGAAATCGTCGAACTGCTGGAACTGGAAAAAATTCTGGACAGCCGTCCGCAGCATATTTCCGGCGGCGAAAGTCAACGGGCGGCGCTGGCTCGAACGCTGTTGAGCGAACCGGAAATGTTGTTGCTGGACGAACCGTTTTCCGCCGTCGACGTATCGCTCCGCCAGCAGATTCTGCCGTTTTTGTGGCGGGTGCGGTCCCGACTGAATATTCCGATGCTGGTCATCAGCCACGACCTGCCGGACATCCTGCGGCTGACCCGCAATCTGCTGTTGATCGACCACGGCGCAGTAATCGGGCACGGACCGGTCGACGAACTGGCGTTCCTGCCGCAGGCGTCGCTGCTGGTCAAAGCGTCGGGCCTGGTCAACGTCTTCGAGCTGGCCGTGGCCGGCGCGGAGGACGGCGATACCTTGCGCTTGACCGCCGGGCCGCTTACTTTCTATGTGGCGTCCGGGGCCGGACTGGCCGCCGGTCGTAAAGTCAAGGTTACGCTGGCCCCCGAAGATGTGATTTTGACGCTCACGCCGATCACGGACACCTCGGCCCGCAATCTGCTGTCCGGACGCGTGTTACGGGTAATCGAACACCCGGCGCGGTCGCTGTGCCAGGTCGATCTCGGAGAGGGTATTACGCTGCTGGCGGAAGTGACCCAAAGTTCGTTCCGGCGGCTGGCGTTGACGCCGGGTCTGAACGTCTATTGTCTGTTCAAAGCCACGGCGCCGACCGTTACGCCGTTATAAGTTTTCGGGAAGTCTCACCTTTTGGGTAGCGGGGAAGACACGGGGGAACTTTTGAAACAACCCCTCATTTCTTCTCCTCCCCCCGACGTTGACCCCGCAAAACTTTTTATTTTCTTTAATCTTCCGGCGGCGCAAGCTGATAAAGATATTCAAAAGTTTAGAAGTCAGGGAACGGGGTCCGGGAAGAAATCTTGAAAAATGGGCAATTCCTTTCGGTTTTCTCCCCGGAAAATCTTTTTTCCGCAACATTACCCGATGGGGAATTGGACTTTTCGGCGAATCCATGATAGTTTGATGGATAGACTCGATCATGGCCGAATTCCAGTATTTACGGTTGATGAAAATGAGAAGTTTCAGCGCTCTTTCTACAATGTTCGCAGTGCTTCTGGCAATGGTACTTGCCGGGTGCGCTTCGCCATCCGCGCCAAAAGGGAAGCCCGCGCCGGCGCCGGTCGCCAACGCCCCGGTAAAACCGACCGCAACACCGACAATTACGCCGGCGGCAGCCTTGCCGATGCCGATTGATATGGTGCTCTGCAATCGGATTCAGCAGCCGAAAAGCGGCGGGTTTCTCCGTCCGCAATCTTTTGTTACCACGTGGTACCGGATTCGTCCGGCAACCACCCTGCCGTCCGGGATTGCCGACCGTCCGGTCAGCAGCATTGCCGACAATCCGGTCATTCATCGGGCGTGTCTGGCCGAAGAAAAAGTGGTCGATCTGCCGGAACCGCCGGTTCATTCCCTGATGCCGGCGCATCCCGGCGACGCGCTGGGCGGTGTGGACTGGGGCTTCCCCGAACGTTCCACGATGCCGCCGGAGTTCTATTCCGTGGCGTATGCGGCCGCGCTGATTTCCGCCGACCGGGAAATGACCAATTTGATTCTTTACACCGGCAGCGACGATTATTTGAAAGTCTGGATTAACGGACGGCTGGTCCATTCCGTGGCGCACGACCGCAGCGGCCAGATTGATCAGGATGAAGTCCGGGGCATTAAATTGCGTCAGGGTTTGAATCTGGTCGTGATGAAAGCAATCAATCACCACGCCTTGCAGTGGCGTTTCTTTTTCCGGCTGGCCGACGGCAACGGCGCACCGCTGGAATTCGCTCCGACCCGGGAACCGGTAAAAACGGTTTCCGCGTTGATCCGTCATCTCAAAGACGAAATCTGAACCGGACGGCAACCGGATTTAATGCAGAGGGATGCCCCGCATTAATGAATGAGGAACTCAATTCTTACTTGGCGCCATGAGCAGCGACTGTAACACCGCGTTCCATTATCTTCCCAATATCGCTTTGCTTCGTACGCGGAAATTCGGAAAAGGGCTTTCGTCTATTTGCTGTTCGACGGCGAGGAAGCGCCGCCGTTAATCACGGTAATTTTTTCCGTCGGCGCTTCCGGCGCGACCGGAGACGAGGACGGCGCAACCGGCACCAGAGACGGGATAGATTGCCGCCCGGCGTCGACTTCTTTCTGCTGTTCCGCCAATCTGGCTTTTTCCTGATCCAGCTGGAACTGTAAAACTTTGGCCAGGGCCGGCGGGAAGTTCTTCAAGCAGGTCTGCGTGACCTTTTCCTTGATCTGATTATACGGGGCCAGCCCCATCCGTCCGGCCGAATCGGCCTGATCGCGCATGTAGCGGTCATAGACGAACTTGGCCAGCCGTTCGTGCGCCAGCGCGGCGTCCATATCGCCGTAAACCAGGAAATTGCAGGACCGGAACAGCAGTCCGGCAACAATGTCGTTCGCCTGTTTCGGCGTGGCATCGCGGACGTCTTCCGCCCATTCTTTCAGAACGAAGAGGTCGAGGTTGTCGTATGCGAGGTTGCCCGGTTCTTCCTTTTTCAGATAATTGAGATACTGCTGGGCGCGGGTATAGTTGCCGAAGTTATAGAGAACGACCACGGCGTCCTTCATGAAATTCAACAGCGCCGACCGGAAACTGGTACTCTTGTTTTCTTCATAGGCCTTGAGATAGGTGGTACGCACGGAGTCGACAACGTTCAGGTTCGGTACGGTCAGAATCGGCATCCGGACGTCGTCCGCGTTGACCATCAGCAACCGTCCGCCCATGAAGGCGTCTTTCAGCGACTGCGTAATCATGCGTTCGCAGTTGATGTCTTTGTGCGACGGCGTCATTTTCAAACCCATGATGGCCCAGTAAATGGCCTGGGATTCCGGCAGCCGCCAGTCAAGCACGCCGTACTGGTTGTTGATTTCCAGAATGACCTGGGGATTCAGCTTGTAAACGGACACCAGCCAGTTGACGCGCAGGAACGTTGCCAGGGTTTTCAGCTTGGCCGGATCGTCATAGACTTTGGTGAACGCTTCGGGGAATTTGCCGTTCTGTTCGCGGAACGCGGCGGCCAGTTGCGGCAACGAACCGAACCCGGAGGTTTCCAATGCCTTGGTCAGTTCAGCCCGGTTTTCCTTGCTGAGACGGTTGAGAAAGTCGGGAATTTTCTGCGGGGTTTGCGCCCAGAGTTGCCAGTCGGGAGCGGGGGCGCCGAAAACGTTGGTCATGGCGTTGGCGATCTGAGTCTTATAGTAAAGATTGGCATCGTCCATGATGTTGCCGATCTTGTGCTGATAAATCCAGCCGAGCTCTTTATAGAGCAACGGGTCCTCGGGATTGTAAGTCAGCGCTTCGTCGCGAATCAGTTCGATGCCGCGTTGAATCCAGCGCCAACGTTCTTCCGCGGTGGAACAGGTAACCGAGATGTTGTACGCCATGTTCCAGGCCAGATAGGCGGTGGCCCCGGTAAAATGCGGCTGGAGCATGGTGATCCACGAGGCCAACTGCACCATTTCGAAGTAGTTGCCTTCGTCCTGCAGCGAAGAAGTCCGCAGCCAGAGCAGGTCGGCCAGCAGACCGCGGAAACTGCCCAGTGCCACGGTCGTGAAAGTGACGATCGGCGGCGCGTTGGTGATTTCGCCGGTGGCGCGCAGATGATGTTCCTGGGTGAGCTGGTTCAGCCGCTGGGATGAAAAATAGATGCCGCCCAGCAGGACCAGCGTCAGCACCCCGACCGTGCAATAGAAAATAAATTGACGAAAGCGGTTCATTTGCGAATGATCAATCCCAGTTCTCTGCGGTTATAAAAATAGATGCCGAGCAGGAACAGCGGCAGTCCCCGCAGCACGAAATAGTAGAGGAATAATTTAGCGATAAAAGCGAATTCGATCAGTTCGCCGTTGGCAATGAAGCGCGAAACTTCGAAGTTCTGCATCGGAATCACCGCCAGCAACAGCGCCTTGCTGACCCAGTACCCAACTACCGCGCTGGCGCCCTCGAGCGAGTCTTCCGCTCCCACCAGATATTGCGCAAAAATGCCGAACAGCAGATAGGAGATGACCGTGAACACCGCCACCGGCATCGACATGATGCCCGCCGCCGCGCAGGCCAGCGCGGAAAAGATGACCAGTCCCATCATAATCACCAATACCGCCCGCAGATAGTTGCCGAGAAATCCGCTGACTTTAACCAGCAGTTTCGGTCCGTCCGCCAACTGGAAGTAGAGGGTTTTCTTCTCCGGATCGAGGTTGACGAACACCACTTCCACCGAATGATTCGCCTGGACAATCTCCGGCGACAACGCCAGTTCGTGAAACACCCCGGTCATATACTGTTTGGGGTTGGAAACCGGGAAAATCGCTTGCTGCATTTTCTTTTTGCCGTTGGCCAGCACGGTGTCGGTGGGCACTTCCATGACCACGTTCCAGACGCCGACGGTAATGCGCTGGTCTTTGGTCGAAACCTTGTTGACATACGTGCGGAACCGCAGATACAGCGGCTCCGTGGGAATGTCTTTGAATTCCCACATCCGGTATTCGGACGGCCCGAATTTGACTTCGGACAAACTGGCCATGACCTGTTTGCGCATTTCCGGCATGGCCGTGCGTTCGTCGATGGAAATAGTTCCGGAGGCACTCTGTTTGGCGGCGTTCAAGCGCTGGCTGAACAGCTCCCGCGCCAGCTGATTGATGTCGGGCAGGACCGGGTAGAAGACCCGCCGGCCGACCAGCACTTCGTTTTCGATTCGATTCTTTTCCGCCTGGGTGAACGATTGCCGCGAAAACTGCCAGAGAATCATCCCGTAAATCACCATCGCCGCGATCAGCAGCAATACGCCGTGAATCAGAATGACGCCCAGACATTTTCCCAGCCAGATTTTGACGCGCGACGTCGGTTTGGACACCACCATGTGCAACTGGTAGGATTCCACATCCTGCGACAGCAAAAAACACCCCAGCCAGATGCAGGAGAGCGCCAGAATGAACGCGCAGGCTTCCAGACTGTATTTCAGCGAAATCTGGATATATCCGTAGGCCGTCCCGTCGCCGGCAATGGTCAGCGGCAACAGCAACACGCAGAGCAGCAGCAGCGCCAGCAGCAGTTGGAAAATATGCGAACGGATCGCCGCTCTGGCCGTCAGTTTGATAATGCTCCACAACGAGATCATGTCAATATCCTTGTCCGGCGGTTGACGTCATAGTAAATCGCGCAGTTTGGCATTGGCTTCCGACAGGTCTTCCTTGACCGGAGCCGCCACGGGTTCGGGTTTGACTTCCGGTTCTTCCGCCGCCAGATCGGCCAGCACTTCCGCTTTGATTTCCGGTTTGACGTCTTCCTGGACCGGAGCCGCCACGGGTTCGGGCTTGACTTCCGGTTCTTCTCCGGTCAGGTCCTGGAGAATCTTCCGCTGGTCCCGGACGCCTTCCGTCAGGTAGTCGGCGATCTTGCCGCTGCTGACCGCGCCGGCGGTTTCCAGACTTTCCGCCTTGGCCTGATTGATGACGTCCAGGAAGTATTCTTCCAGACTCATGCGGGGCCGGTCGATGGTAAATTCTTCGCCCTTCAATTCCTGACGGAGAATCGCCAGCACTTTTTCCATTTGCTCGTTTTTCAGCAACGGCGTCGTAATGCGGCTGGCTTCGGGAATCGTCAGCAGCGCGTCCAGCGTGCCGGTGGCGCGTATTTTGCCGCCGTAGAGAATAATGACGCGGTCGCAGACGTCTTCCACATCGCTGAGCAAGTGGCTGGTCACCAGCACGGTTTTGCCGCGTTTCTTCAGCATCAGAATCAAATCTTTGACTTCTTTGCATCCGATCGGGTCGAGGCCGGAAGTCGGTTCGTCGAGAATCAGCAGCGACGGGTCGTTGATCATCGCCTGCGCCAGCCCGATCCGGCGCTGCATCCCCTTCGAGAATTCGCCCACCGGACGGCGGCGGGCATGCGTCAATCCGACCATGTCCAGCAGTTGTTCGCAGCGGTGCGCCCGTTCTTCCGACGACATATTGAACAGCGAACCGAAGAAATCGAGGGTTTCTTCGGCGTTCAGATACTTGTAGAGATACGATTCTTCCGGCAGATAGCCGATCCGTTTTTTGGTTTCGACATCGCGCGGCGAGCGGCCGAAAATGGTCAGCGCGCCGGCGGTGGGATAGAGCAGGCCAAGCAGCATTTTCACCGTGGTCGACTTGCCGGACCCGTTCGGTCCGAGCAGCCCCACCACTTCGCCTTCGTAAACCTGAAAATCGATATCGTTGACCGCTTTGGCCTTGGGCCGATTCCAGAAATCGCGGAATTCCTTCGTCAGTCCTACCGCATTGATGATCGGGGTCCGGGTATCTTCAGCCATAATTGCTCCATCGGGTTACGCCTGGACGGCGGCGGCGGGCGCCTGGGCGGCCGCCGCGCTGCGGGTATTGTCTTCCAGCGTCAGTTCTTCGCCGGTACGGACCAGCCGGGCGCTGTTGAAAATAATCAGAATCGTACTCAGGGCGTGAAGCATGGCCGCGGCAATCGGGGTCAGACCGCCGAACACCGCCAGAATCATCCCGCCGAACACGAACAGCATCCCGATAAACAGATTCTGGTTGATGATGATCCGCGATTTCCGCGACAACACCACCAGCATCGGAATCCGGCGCAGATCGTTGGTCATCAGGGCAATCGAGGCGCTGTTGACGGCAATGTCGCTGCCGATGGCCCCCATCGCGATGCCGAGGTCGCCGGCCGCCAGCGCGGGCGCGTCGTTCACGCCGTCGCCCACCACCGCCACCAGAGACGTCTGTTTCACTTTTTCCACATATTCGACTTTCCCTTCCGGCAGACATTCGCTGCGGTAGTCGTCGATCTTCAACTGGCCGGCCACGGCTTCCGCCACCGACTGCCGGTCCCCCGTGACCATCGCGCACCGGGCCACGCCCAGCGCTTTCAGGTCCCGGATCATATTGGTGGATTCCTGCCGGAGTTTGTCTTTGAACCCGATCCAACCGAAGACTTTGCCGTCGATGGCCACATAGATGATGCTCATGCCGTAGAATTCGGATTCCTTCTGGCCGGTATGGACCCCGGCCACTTTGATGCCGAGGCTTTCCAGCCAGTTCATCCGGCCGAGACAGTATTTATGTCCTTCCACGGTGGCGGTCACGCCCTTGCCGTGGGCTTCCTGAAAATCGTCGGCGGTTTTGAGGTTCAAGCCGGCTTCTTCCGCCAGCCGGACCAACGCCCGGGCGGTAGGATGGTTGCTGTGAGCTTCGGCCGAGGCCGCCGCCAGCAGCAATTGCGCCGGTTCGACGCCTTCCGCCGGGGCCAATCGGGCCACCGACAGTATCCCGTCGGTCAAGGTTCCGGTTTTATCGAAGACGAACGTCCGGATTTTCGATGCCGATTCGAGATGGGCCACGTTTTTGATCAGAATTCCCAGCCGGGCTGCGGCGGCCACGGCGGCCACCACGGCCGTCGGCGTAGCCAGCACGATGGCGCACGGACAGGCGATCACCATCAGCGTGATAACGCGCTTCATGTCGCCGTCGGAAATCCACCAGGTCAGCGCCGCCAGCATCAGCACGGTCGGCGTATAAAATGCGGCATACCGGTCGATAATGCGGACAATCGGGGTCCGGCTGCTTTCGGCGGCCAGGATCATCTCCTTGACTTTGCCGAGGGTGGTATCTTCGCCGAGTTTGGTCACGCGGACTTCCACGCTCCCGGTGAGGTTCTGGGTCCCGGCGTAAACTTCGGCGCCTTCGTCCTTTTCCACCGGCAACGATTCGCCGGTGATCGACGCCTGGTTGACGGTGCTTTCGCCTTTGACGATCTGGCCGTCCACCGGGAAGTTTTCGCCCGGACGGACGCGGATGATATCGCCGAGGTTGAGGTCGAGCACATCGACTTCTTCTTCCTTGCCGTCCAACATGCGGGCGGCGGTGTGCGGCGTCAGTTTGACCAGTTCCTCGATGGAACGCTGGGCGCCGCTGGCGGTGCGGGATTCAATGATGATCGTCACCAGCAGGAAGAACGCGATGATCCCGGCGGTCTGGAAGTTGCTCCCGGCCAATGCGGCGAGAATAGCCAGCGCCACCAGTTCGTTCATGTAAACTTTGCCTTTGACCAGGTCTTTGATCGCGGTGACGATGATCGGAAACGCCAGAATCACGGCCCCGATGATCGAGCTCAATTCGGCGGCAAAGGCCTGCGTCGGAAACGCCCATTCCAGCAGAAAAGAGTTGAAGACGAAGAAACCGCCGACCAGCGCGGCGGACAGCCGCCCCATCGAACGGTCGTGGGCATGGCCTTCGGTCATATTGCCGCCGCAGGTCGGACAATTGATCCCCTGGGCTTGCTGCGAATGCGAATGCCGATGCTCGTCATGGTCATGATCGTGCCCGCAGGAACAATGTTCCCGGGCCGGAGTTGCGGTTGCGACGGCTGCTGCCATGTGTTACCCTCGATGATAAATTTATTTCTTCTGAATGTCCGCTTTTCTGACTTCCCGCGGTTCGGGATTGATTTTCAGGCGTACTTCCTGGTTGCCGCGGGCCGATTTATGAATCACATACTTGTCTTTGACGTCGCCGAGCACGTCGCCGAGCACGTTGTTATAAAGCGAAACCAGCACGGTCTTCGGATTGTTCTGGTATTCGGTATTGATCTTGTCGAAGTAAATGCTCTGCGACTGGACTTCCGCCACAACCCGTTTGCGATAGCTTTCGGCTTCCGCGAGAATGGTGCTTTTTTCGGTCAGCGCCACGTTCTTCTGTTCCACGCGATAGGCTTCGGCTTCGTCGATCATCTTGGCTTTTTCGAGTCCGGCCTGAATGACTTCGTCGAACGCCTGTTTGGTGCGAAGCGGCGGCGCCGGCGCTTTGGCGGCGGTCACCTGCTGAATGGCGATTCCGATATCCAGTTTGGCCACCGTTTGGGTAAACTGCAATTCGACATCGGTGATATACGCCTGCTTGTTGCGATACAGCGCGTTTTCCACTTTCTGGGTGGCGGTGACTTTGATCACCACGTTGCGGAGCAGGTTCTGGAGCAGTTGCTGCGGCGTGCCGGGATAGAGGTCCGGACCTTCGAACGTTTTCCGTTCGGCCGGAGTCATGAACGGCACTTCCGCGGAGATCACGGATTCATAATAACGCTGGGGATTGGTGATCCGATAGACCACTTCCCAACTGGTGTGAATGATGTTGGCGTCGCCGGTCAGCAGATAGTTGTCCCGGCCGGGCGAGAGTTCGGGGTTGCCCTGTTCGGCCATGCCGGGCGCGGCTTCGGAGGCCGTTCTCTGGGCCTCGAACGTCACGCCGAACGACTGCGCGTTGGTCGGAATGGTCACAAACTGGTTGATCGGGCGCGGAAACACCCAGTACCAGTCGTTTTTCAGCACGTTAGTGACTTTCCCGAATTGCAGGACCAGAATTTCTTCCTGCGGTTTCACGATCTTGAAACCGCCGAAGACAAAGAAAAAGATCAACAGGCCGACGATCAGCGCGGCCATCACGAAAAAGGCGATCTGCAAGCTGCGGATGAGCGATTTCAGGCCCAGATCGTACTGGCCGTACTGCGCTTCCGGTTCATGCTGTTGATTGCTGCTCATGCTCGACTCCGTTCGATGGGTTTACTTGGTGTTGCCGTTGTCCAGCTTGTCCGAATTCGGCTTGAGGATATCGAACGGGGCTGAATCGGTATCGAGGATGAGCGTGGTTTTGGCGCCCATGACTTTCTTGAGCGAATCGAGCTTGCGCAGAAACATCGCCAGTTCCGGATTCTTCTGGAAGTCGGCGAAGTATTTGACCGCCTGCGCATCGCCTTCGGCCCGGATGCGTTTGGCTTCGGCATCGGCATCGGTCAACACTTGCAGCCGATTGTTGTCGGCCAACATTTTAATGGTCTTGGCCTGATTTTCGCCTTCCGTCCGGTACAGGGTGGAAACCTTTTTCCGTTCGGCAATCATCCGGTCGAACACCGATTTGGTGGTCTTTTCCGGAATGTTGATGCTGTTGATGCCGGCGGAGACGATCTGGACGCCGTATTTATCTTCGGTCTTGGCATTGAGCGAGGCGCAGATCTGATCTTCGATCTCGCTGAGCTGCATCTTTTTCGGATCGGTGTTGATCAACTGGTCAAAGTTGAACCTCCCGATTACCTGGTCTTTGTCGCTGCGCATCCATTTGTTGAGGTCTTCTTCGGCCTTGTCGATGGTGACCCAGGAGTTGAAAAATTTCACCGGGTCTTTGATCCGGTAGGAAATATAGATGCCGACCAGAATGTTCTGGGCGTCGCGGGTCAACGTTTCTTCCAACTTGCCGGCGGTACCTTCAAAACACCGGATGCGGTTGTCGAACTTGTAGATGTTCTGCACCGGATACGGCCAGCGGAAATGCAGTCCCGGCGCGGCGTCCCCGGTGACTTTGCCCATCGTGGTGATCACCGCGTATTCGGTGGATTTCACCTGAAACGAGAAAATGATCACGAGGAAAATTGCCGCCACGATCACCCCGAGCAGAATGGTGGCCCAGTGCCGGGAAATCTTGGTTTCTTGTGTTGCTGACATCTGCCGCTTCTCCTTTTGCCTTGACTATTTAAACTGTTCTTTTTGGTGACTTTTTAACCCGAAACTACTTGGCGATTTCGCTCAAATTGGCATCGAGCAGGTCCAGCCGGGCCTTTTCTTCCAAATTGATTTCGTAAATTTCGTAAGGAATCCCCTTCGAGAAAATGTATTTACGAATGTTCCGGCAGTCGTTTTCCAGAAAATCGAGGTAGGAATTCAACCGGAACATCGACGGCATCGCGGTGTAGGCCAGCAACTGTTTCAGAAACCGTTCGCTTTCCGCCTGGGAAACCCGGATCATATTGTTGCTGTAGGCTTCCGCCGCCAGCTTGATGCCGAGCGCGTCGGTCTTGGCCTGATAATCCGCCGCGATCTTGTAGGCATCCGCGCCGAGAATCGCGGCTTCCTTTTCTTCCATCGCGTTGATAACGTCCTGGAAAGCCGGAGCCACATTTTCCACCGGCGGATGAATGTCATGAATGCAGACGGCCACAATGTTCACGCCCAGATCGTGCCGGTCCACTTCCTTCTGAATGATCTGCCGCAGGGTTTCAATCGCCTGCTGCCGGCCGCTGGACATCACCTTCAACATGTCCACGCTGGCCAGAAACTTGGTGAGTTCCTGTTCGCTGATCTTCTGCACAATCTGGTCGGAATCGCGGTTCTTGAACAGATAATCGAACACGTGTTCGCGGTTGATCGTGAATTGGACCGGAACGCTCGCGCCCAGCACGGAAATCGTGCTGTCGGCATTTGTGCCGGCGTCTTTTTCCGCTTTGACCGCCACCAGATAGTCGGTTTCCTTGGCGTAATGTTTCTTCGTCCAGCTCACCACGTCGGGCACCACTTCTTTGCCGTCTTTGATTTCCGGTTTGGACCCGACCAGCACTTCATGAATCCGCGTCGGCGAGACGCGGACAATGGTTTCCATCGGATAGGGCAGTTTCAGATAAACGCCCGGATCCAGCAGTTGTTCGCTGACGATCTTGCCGAACCGCACCCGCACGCCCACTTCGTCGTGCTGCACTTCCACGATCCCGGTAAACAGCCACAGGATCATCGCCCACAACAAAATCAGCGGCAACAGCGCTTTTTCCAGAAAACCGTACAACCACGTCTTCGACACCTTGAACCCGAACTGATAATCGAGAGTGTCGGAAACATTGCGCATGACGCCGCCGGGCTCGGTGAACAGCGCCAGAATCCGGCTTTCATAGACCGGCCGCACTTCTTCCAACGTCCGCGGACGGTAAAATTCAGTAATGAAATTGCTCAGAAATTCCACATCCAGCACGACGAAAAACCAGAAGATGATCTTCGTCACCACCGGATCGACGCCCACCTTGCCGTAATTATAATAGACGGCGGAAATCGCCGACAACAGCATCACGACGAACGCCGCGATCAGCCACGCGCCGACCGGCCGCAGCCAGCGGAAAAATTTCGCCCGCGACTGTCCCAGGCAGAACGCCCCGATAAACGCCCCGATGAACATCAGCACCACGTTGATAAACGCCACATGCAAGGCCGTAGTCGGCGGAGTGAGCTGCACCCGGGTCTGCCATTGCCGCCAGAACAGGATCAGGATCACCGTCAGCACCAGCATGCTGATGACCGACAACACGTACGGCGCGAATTTCTCATAGTTCTGGAAGGTCCGGCCCGACGTAAACCGCACGTCCTCGCCGACGTCGAACGCGGAATCCTTGCGTTCTTTCAGCAGGGCTTTTTCATCTTCTTCATAGGCGGCGGCAGTATAAAATTTGCTGTAGAAGAGCGCGGCGATCGCATAGAGCGTCACCATCACAAACGGAATCAGCCCTAAGGCGTAAGAATCCAATCCGGCCCAGGACGACACCACGCCCGAGAAAAATAAAAACAGCGCGATAATCAACGCGCCGACGCCGACAAAGATGGAGACGGTAAACAGGAGTTTAGACTGTTCGATATTCTCTTTGAGTTGCTTGTCTTTTGCCATAACCTGCCACTCTTCCCACTCGTTGGTTGTTGGTACCGGAACAGATATTACGATATTCTATCATCGCCTTAGCTGAAAAACAAATCTTTTTCCGACTTTCCGTCAATATATCATTATTACCTTGTAATACAATTGCGATCCATGAAAAAAGTCGTAATGTTCAGCTTAGACTGACGAAAGAAATGAAATGTTCCCGTTTTTTAAAAAATTTCCGGATTTTTGAAGAATCTCCTGTTTCTTGACGCCAGTCTCAAATCGAGCTTCCGGGGAAAAACCCCGAAAACTTTGAGAAGTTTTCAAGGTTTTTCCCCGGACCGTTATGTAAAGTGTCAACCCCAGATTGCCGTCAGACGCTGTTTTTTTCCCTTTTTTTATTCTAACTTCTTTTTTTGGTAGCTGTTTTTCACCTCATCAAGAGCACAATTTTGTGTTTTTTTCCCTTCCGGCATCCTCCTTTTGAAATGAGCAGTATCTCAACGCGGCAAGTCTTAGTTGCCGGAAAACAGTTTTCGATTGGAACCGAGGTTTTGTCCGATCAATAAAATTAGAGACTGTTATGCGTAGCTGAACCGCAAGGTCCACTACAAATCTGCTGTCAATATTCAGAAAAGAGCAGCCATAAACTCCAATGAGGGAGATTCTTGCAATCATTCCGGGGACGATGGCCTGCTCCCAATCATAATCTTTGACTGATCGGCAGCAAAATCAGTCGGTTAAAGGTTTAAAGCGTCAAGTCGATAAGGACGATTCTGCATCCATACGGCACGGATGCGGGCCAACAGTTTGCGGGCAATACTGAAAAGTGCTTTGTTTTTCGCGGTTCGTTTCTGCAACTGGCCGAATTTACTTCTCAGCCCCATATCTTTGCCGATGGCCCGCCAGGCGGATTCCACCAGCATCGACTGCAGCAGGCGGTGTTTGCGCTGCCCCGGCCCAATCACTTGTTCTTTCGCGCCGCTGCCGTAGAGTTGTGGCGCCAATCCGACATAGGTGGCCAGGTGTGATTCGTCACGGAAACGATTGATATCCCAGATCTCGGACATGATGACCATGGCAACCCGGAATCCGATTCCCGGAATCGAAACCAGATGTTGTTGTAATTCCTGCCGTCCCGTTCGTTCCAGATACCGGCGCTGTGCCAAAATGAGCTCCAGTCTGTGCTGCCGCAACCAGCGCAATTCCGCGATCATACTGATCAAGGCCGAAGCATGTAACGGCGCGACCATTTGAGCCAGGCGATTCAATGCCGATCCCGACCAATTCTTACCCGACACGGGATAATCATACAACAGCAGATAGCCTTTGATCCGGTTCTTGCAGCGGGTCATATTGTTGATGATTTGAGTCTCCCGCCGCACCAGGTCGCGCAACTCCAAGTGTTCCGGAGAAGGAATGTAGATGGCGGTTAAATCGTCTTTTTCCAGTTCCCGCGCCAGTTTGCGACTGTCGCGCACATCGTTTTTTCGGGCGCGTTCCTTGTCCGTGGTCGGAATGTCCGCCGGACTCACAACGATATTGACAATGCCATGATCGTTCAGCTCGCGATGGATCCAGAATCCACAAAATCCGGCTTCGTATGCCGTCCGGTATTCCGCCTCCGGGTACTGGGTCTTCAACCGGTTGACCAGGCCTTCCACCGAGGGAGACATGCTATAAGTTTTCAATTCGCACCCCGCATGACGTTCCGTTACCCGCCAACTTTTCTTGTGGACGTCCATTCCCACAAAAATCGTTTGACCTTTGAATGAGACCGGCTTACATTCTTTCATGGCTGATTTCCTCCGATTCTTTTTGAATCTTTGTGGCGTGGATGAATAATTTACGGCCATTTGAGGAATCAGCCACTGTTTTTTTCACCTACGCCACAGTAGCCCTCATCACTTTAGCATAGCAACTCCATTTCCTGACTTTCAAACTTTTTAAGTTATTTATCTATTTGCTATGCAAATAGATAAATAAAATAAAAGTTTTGCGGGGTCAAAAATGGGGCACGGGGAAGAAATGGGGCGCTTCTTCAAAAGCGTCCCGTGTCTTCCCCGCTACCCGCGATTTGAGACTGCCGTCATGGGAGTGAGGGGAAGAACTTCGCGGCTGCCGACTATTTCCGGGTCACCACGAACACGCAGAACGGCGCGAACAGATTGGGATGGAACCGCGCCCAGAAATCGCCGTGATGGCCGAGCGGAATTTCCTGGAGAATCCGCACGTTCAAATGTTCGCAGAGTTCGCGGAAATCGCGGATGGTGCCCAGATGGATGTTGCCGGTGTCGTACCACATGTCGGGCAGCGTCTTGGTCACCGGCATCCGCCCCTGAAACAACAACTGCAACCGGGCGTGAAGATAGCCGAAGTTGATAAAACTGATGACCACGTTGTGGCCGACCCGCAGCATTTCCTGCAACAGATGGTCCGGACGGCTGACCGCCTGGAGCGTCTGACTCAGGACCACATAGTCGAACGAATCGTCTTTGAACATCAGTTTCTGATTCAAATCGCCGTGGACCACGGGAACGCCGTTGGCCACGCAGCCGAGAATGTCATCCTGCGAAATCTCCACGCCGAGTCCGTGAACGTCCTTTTCGGCGGTCAGCAGTTTGAGCAACCCGCCGTCGCCGCAGCCGAGGTCGAGCAATTTGACGTGGGCCGGAATGAGGTTGGCAATCACGCTCAGGTCCTTACGACAGGAAAGCAACACATCATAGAGTTCGTCGGTCATGCCTTGCCTCCGTGCCGGACGGCTTGAATCAGGTTGTCCAGATAGTCGCTGACCATCCGGCTGAGGGTATCGGTTTCAAGCAGGAACGCGTCGTGGCCGTAGGCCGATTCGATCTTGCAGTACGTGGCTTCGATCCGGTTCTCCACCAGCGCCGACACCATATGTTCCGACTGATACGGCGGAAACAGCCAGTCGCTGGAAAAAGACACCACCAGAAAACGGCTCTTGACGTGACGGAACGCGGCCGCCAGATCGCCGTCGGTTTGAGCCGCCAGGTCGAAATAGTCGATCGCCCGGGTGATATAGAGATAGGAATCGGCGTCGAACCGTTCGACGAACCGCTTGCCCTGGTATTGCAGATAGCTTTCCACGGCGAAATCGCGGGAAAACGCAAACGAATATTGATCGGAATCCTGCAGTTCGCGGCCGAACTTGCGGATCATCGATTCGTCGCTGAGATAGGTGATGTGCGCCAGCATCCGGGCGGTCGCCAGACCGTTTTCCGGAATTTTGTCTTCGTAATTGCCGTTGTCCCATTTGGGATCGTATTTGATGGCTTCGCGGCCGACCCAGTTGAACGCAATCCCCTGCGGCGACAGCCGCGCGGTGCAGGCAATCGCCAGCACGCCGTTCACCGCGTCGGGAAAATCCACCGCCCACTGCAACGCCTGCATCCCGCCCATCGACCCGCCCGCCACCGCCAGCCACCGGGCAATGCCGAGATGCTGCATCAGACGATGCTGCGCCCGGACCATGTCGCTGATGGTAATGACGGGAAAATCCATGTTGTAACGTTTGCCGGTGGCCGGATTGATTGACCGGGGGCCGGTGGAGCCGGAACAGCCGCCGATCACGTTGCTGCAGACAATGAAATACTTCCGGGTGTCGAACGCCTTGCCGGGACCGACCATCTCGTCCCACCAGCCCGGTTTGCGGTCGCTTTCGGAATAATAGCCGGCCACATGGGCGTCGCCGGACAGCGCATGCAGAATCAGAATGGCATTGTCGCATTCCGCATTCAGTTCGCCATACGTCTCATAGTGAATGTTGACCTTGGCCAGTTTTTTGCCGCAATCCAGCGGCAAAAAATCTTCTTCGCGCTCGCCGAAGGTAAAATCATGAGGTACGACAATGCCTATGCTTTGAGTATCCATCTTATCGAAAATATCCGCTCCCGCGCCTTGGCGCTCAAACTTTGTTCAATATCTTAAACTTGATTCATTATATTGAATATCCAAATTATAAAGATACCGTCATTTAAATAATTGTCAATCACGGTTGCCGAGAGGCCGGGTTAAAATTATATTAAACCGTTCCGTTGCCCGATGGACAGCCGACGATTAAAAAAGGCGATAGCGATGATTCAGAGTAATGACGTTCATATCGAGAGTATTTCTCCGCTGAGTACGCCGGAGGAAATCAAAAACATGTTTCCGGCCAACGCCGTCATCATGAAAAAAGTGGTGAACAGCCGGAAGCTGATTTGCGCCGTGCTGGACGGCACGGCGCGGAAACATATCCTGATTACCGGTCCCTGCTCGATCCACAACGAAGACGCGGCGCTGGAATACGCGGAACGGCTGCTCCGGCTCCGGGAAAAAGTGAAAGACGTGATTTTCCCGGTGATGCGGGTCTACTTTGAAAAACCGCGGACCACGGTCGGCTGGAAAGGACTGATCTACGATCCCGATCTGAACGATTCCAGCAACATCGAAAAAGGACTGCGGATGGCCCGGCGGCTGCTGCTCCGGATCGTCTCGCTCGGGCTGCCGACGGCGACGGAAATTCTCGAACCGATCATTCCGCAGTACATTGCCGATCTGATCACTTGGGCGGCGATCGGCGCCCGGACGACCGAATCCCAGACGCATCGCCAGTTGACCAGCGGTCTGTCGATGCCGATCGGGTTCAAGAACGCCACCGACGGCGGCATTCAGGTGGCGTTGAACGCCATCCAGGCGGCGGCCTTTCATCATGCGTTCATTGGCATTACCGAACAGGGCAAGGTCGGAATTTTCCGAACCAAAGGCAATCCCTACGGCCATATCGTCCTGCGCGGCGGCGAAACGCAGACCAATTACAGTTCGGAATACATCGCCTTCACCAAGGTCGTGATGCAGAAGGCCGGGCTGCGCCCGAACATCATCGTCGATTGCAGTCACGCCAATTCGCGCAAACAGCCCCAGCGGCAGTTGGACGTGATGCGGGACGTGCTCGGTCAGATCGAACAGGGCGAAACGGCGGTCATCGGGACCATGCTCGAAAGCAATCTGTTGCCCGGCAGCCAGCCGCTCGACGCCAAGCCGGTACAGCCCGGCGTCTCGGTTACGGATGCCTGCATCGGCTGGGACGATACCGAAAAGATCATTCTGGAAGCCGCCGAACGGCTGCGGCGGATAAATTTTCAAACAGTCGAAACCCATAAATCATAGTGTCATTTTTGTCCATTGAACAGGACATTTGTATTTAAACGTCCTTTTTCTCTCGCGGTTGTTTCCGATTCGGCGTTGCGGGAGAGCGTCAACCGTGCTAATGTTAGTACCTTGAATGGTATCCGATTGGGTGTGGCAGAAAATACTAGCGGCAGGAAGCGATTATGAGATTAAGGTTGAAACAGCGTTATCGGAAGACGATGCTGTTTTTTATCAAACTCTTTCGCCAGGAAGGTTCGCCGGAATGCATCGCGCGAGGAGCGGCGCTCGGGTTGCTGGCGGCTTTTCTGATTCCGATCGGAACCCATACGGTAATGATTCTGGCGCTGGGGTTTCTGTTCCGCTGCAACAAAATCACCGCCATGGGGGTGACGTTTACCATTTCCAATGAAATCACCATTCCGGTGATCTATCCGCTGCAATGTCTGATGGGCAGCTATATTCTGCAAGATCCGCTGTCGCTGCTGGAAGTCCGGGAACTGCTCTCCGAACTCTATAACGACTTTACCTGGGGGACCTGCTGGATGGTGGCGAAAGAAATCGGGATTCCGTTTGTCATCGGCGGCGGCATCATGGCCGGCATCACCATGCCGATCGGCTACGTCATGGCGCTCTCGTTTGCCCGTAAGTTGAAAGCGCGGCATGAGGCCAAAATGCAGCGGCGCAAAGAATTGGCCGAAGCGGCAGCCGCGGCAGCCGCAGCCCGAAAATAATCGGCGGGGGGCGTTCTGTCCCGCCCCGACTTCCCCCTGCGGCCTTTATTTATCTATTTGCGCGGCAAATAGATAAATAACTTAAAAAGTTTGAAAGTCAGGAAATGGGGTTTCTCCCCGGAAGCTCGTTTTGAAACTGCCGTCCGGCAACGGAAGTCAACTCCGGCGGCCGGAAGTAAAACACGCCGGCGCCAGGCCGAGATGCTGTTTGAACAGCCGGGAAAAATAGTACGGATCGTCGAAGCCGAATTCGCCCGCCGTCTGTTTGACGTTGTGTCCGGCCAGCAGATAGCGCTGCGCCGCCGCAAATTTCAGATTCAGAAAATATTCGTACGGCGAAGTGCCGGTCTGAAGCCGGAATTTTTTGCGGAACGTCTCGAACTCGATGCCGTACTGCTGCGCGAGGCCGCGCAGATCGATGTCCCGGTCCCGCAGATGATGTTGAATCAGCGTCACGGCGGCCTGAATCACCAGACTGAACGGTTCCTGTTTCCGTTCCTGTCCGTACCGGAAAATCAGCCCCAGCACCCGATGCAATTCCATGGCGGCCAGCAGCGGCGACGCCGGGCCGGTTTCCCGCTGATAACGATACAGCGACTCATAGGCCTGAATCAGCTCCGGCACCATGCCGGGATAGGTCAGCGCATGGTCCGGCACCAGCGGTCCGAAGCATTGTTCCGCCGCGAACCCGTCGAACAGCACCCAGTATTCGGTCCACTCGGTCCCGGGGTACGGGTCGTAGCAATGTTCCACGCCGGGGAATAAGTAGAATGCCGTACCCGGTCCGACTTCCCGTTCCGGCGTGTTCCGGTCGCGAAACGTGCCGGAGCCCTCCAGCAGATACATCGCCGCGTGATACGGCAGCGTCCGCGCCCGGCCGTGCAGCATCGGCTTCTTCTTTTTTTGCAATCCGGAGTTTTTTACCATATCATCCATTATATTGCCCGTTTTCGGAATTGTTTCATGTTCATTTAACGGTATAATTAGAATAACATGATTTTACCATATTGTCTATTAATCATCACGGAAAACAACCATGCGTAAACTGAATTTTGCCGGAGAACATGACCTTTTTATCGCCCCCGACGGCGACGACACCCATTGCGGCGGCAGCGACGCCCCGCTGTCAACCCTGTCCGGCGCGCTGAGCCGATTACGTCAGTTGCGGCAACAGGGCAAGCTGGCCGTGCCGACCACCGTCTGGGTGCGCGGCGGCACCTATTCGCTGCCCCGCACCGTGGTGTTCACCCCGGACGACAGCGCCCCGGTCACGTTCCGCGCCTGTCCCGGCGAACAACCGGTATTCGACGGCGGCCGCCGCGTTACCGGTTGGACCGCCGTCCAACTTAACGGGCACACCGTCTGGCGGGCGCCGTTGCCGCCGGAAATCACCTGGACCGTCGATCAGCTGTTCGTCAACGGTCAGCGCAAAACCCGCGCCGCCTTTCCGAAAAAAACCTTTCTGCGCATCGCCGGCGACAACCTCGAACATCCCAGGTTGACCAACTGCGCCGATCATTTCGCCGTTCGGCCCGGCGACTTCAATCCGAACTGGTCCGCGCCGCAGGACATCGAAGCGTGCGTCATCCACAAATGGATCGAGGAACGGATGCCGTTCCGGTCGTTCGATGCCGATTCCCAGCTTTTTCATTCGACTCACACCTCGCGGTTCGAACTCGACCCGGCCGACACCGAATACCGCTGGGAAAACGTCCGCGAAGCTCTGACCGAACCCGGAGAATACTATTGCGACGGACGCGAACGAGTGCTCTACTACCGGCCGGAAAAGCAGGAAAAGATCCATCAGCTCGACGCGGTCATCCCCGCCGTCGGCTGTTTTCTCCGGTTCGACGGCGACCCCGAAGCCAACCGCCGGGTGGAATGGCTGACGTTCGACGGCCTCACTTTCCGGCACGGCGGCGCGTTCCGTCCGGTGATCGAGGCCAATTTCGACTTTCACGATCCGATCGCCCCGGCCTACCGCAACTACCCGCTTAAAACCGTCTGGTTCGACGAACTCAAGCAGATGCACCGTCTTTCCGCCGGCGCGCCGCAGGGCGCCGCCCATCAGCCGGGCAGCATCTTCCTCTATGGCGCCGCCCACTGCACTATCGCCAACTGCACCGTTGAAGACGGCGGCTGGTACGGCATCGCCGTCGACGCCGGCTGTTCCGATATTCACCTGATTCGCAACGAATTCCGCCATCTGGGCGCGGGCGGCATCCGCGTCGGCGGGGCCGATCCCGAAACCGCCGCGCACCATCCCGCATTGCTCACCGAGCGGCTGACGGCCACCGACAACCACATTCACCATGTCGGCGAACTTCAGTTCAGCGCCTGCGGCATCATCCTGTTTCACGCCGCCGCCAACCGAATCGAGCACAACCACATCCACGACCTCTATTATACCGGCATCTCCTGCGGCTGGACCTGGGGCTACGGCCCCGCCGTGACCCGGGAAAACCGGATCGGCTGGAACCGCATCCACGACCTCGGCAAAAAATTGCTCAGCGACATGGGCGGCATCTATCTGCTCGGCATTCAGCCCGGCACCCGCGTTTACAACAATCACATCAGCAACATCGCCAGCCGCTATTACGGCGGCTGGGGCATCTACACCGACGAAGGTTCCAGCCACATCGTGATCGAGGAAAACATCTGCCACGACTGTTCCTGCGAAGGCTTTCACCAGCACTACGGACGCGAAAACATCGTTCGGTTCAATGTTTTCGCCCTGTGCGGCGACAACGGCATCGCCGTCAGCGCGGGCGCCGGACGCACCAACGGCTACGAATGCCCGGGCGACAACTACACCACCAACGTCTCGCTGATCGGCAATCTGGTCATCACCTCCGGCAAGCCGTTTTTCCGCAACGGGTATATGATTTCCGCCTTCGACACCCGCGAACTCTACAGCGACAACAACTGTTTCTTCGACCTGGCCGACAAGCCGTCGACCGTCTTTGCCCACGGCCCGGACCATTGGAAGGCCACGCTCAAGGGCTGGCGAAAAATGGGCCACGACCTGAATTCCTTCATTGCCGATCCCGCCTGTTTCGACCTTGCCGGACGGGACTTTCGGCTGCGTCCGGAGTCGCCGCTGTTGAGCTGGGGATTCCGCAATCTCGATCTCGCCGCCGCCGGGGTCCGGGAACCGTAAATGATTACCGCCGCCGAACGGCGCCGCGGAATGGATTACTCCATCTACAGCGCCGTGCTTTCCAGTTTTTTTCTCGCCGCCGTGGGCGGCCCGGTGCTGACCGGATTGATGCTGTCGCTGCACTTCACCAAGTTCCAGATCGGGCTGGTGACGGCGGTCGGCCTGCTGTTTCCGCCGCTCCAGGTGGCCGGCGCGCTGTGGCAATCGCACCGGTGCCGACGGAAAACCTTCTGGGGCTTCTGGAACGGCGTCTACTACGCCGCATATCTGCTGCTGGCCGGGCTGACGCTCGGCTGGACGACGCTCCCCGGCGGCACGGGCATCGGCTATTTTCTGCTGCTGTTCGGCCTGATTCAACTGGCGGCGCAGTTGCCGGCGGCGGTGTTTCTGGCCTGGCTGGGCGACCTGACGCCGGCGGCGGAAAGCAATGCGTTCTGGAACCGGCGGCAGGCCTGGATGCAGATTGCCGCCATTGTGGCGGCTATCGGCGTCGGGTTCACGGTCGACCTGCTGGGCCGCGACCGGACTTTGACGTATACCGTCATGCTGGTCGCGGGGACGCTGTTCGGGTGGTGGGCCTTCCGGGTTCAAGCCCGAGTTCCCGATCCGGAAACCGCCCGGCCGGCGGGCCATGCGCCGGGAATTCAGCTCCGGCACACCTGGCACAACCGCAATTTCCGGTTGCTGCTGGCGTTTTTTTCCGTTCAGTCGTTTGCCATCAGCATGGTGAGCGGCTTCTTTTTCGTCTACCTGCAACAAAACCTGAAGTTGTCGATGACCGCCATTCAGACGCTCACCGCGATCAGCGGACTGGTCGGTTTTTTCAGCGCGATGTGGTTCAAAAACCTCGGCAATCGGATCGGACGGAAAAAACTGCTGTTGTGGTGCTCGGGGTTCAAGGTGGTCGAACTGCTCTGCTGGGGCACGCTGTCGGCGGGGGGCGGCTGGCTCCAGGCACTCCCGTGCTTCATCATCGGCGGCGCGGTCAACACCGGCATCGCCGCCATGCAACTGTCGCTGCTGACCTCGCTCAACCGCAGCCGCAACAAGAGTTTCGCCATCGCGCTCTTTGCCGCGCTGGTGGGACTGTGCGGACTGGTCAGCGCCGGTTGCAGCGGCAGAATTTACGACCGGCTGGAAACCGTCTGGCACGTCTCCGCCACGCTGACGCCGTTCAACCTGCTCTGTCTGACCTCCGCCGCGCTCTATCTGGTCGGACTGTTCTGGCTGCGGTCATTCCGGGAGCCGCAACTGCCGCCGCCGGAAGCCGTCCGGACTCAACCCACGAAATAGAGGTAGGCCCCCAGAATGCAGACCAGCACCAGACAGGACGCCGCCAGATCGTACCAGCTCCAGCTGTTCCGGGACGCCGCCCGATTTTCCGCCGTCACCGTGCCGAAAGTCAGCCCCGTGATCCGGGCATAGTCCGGCGGCGCGGTCAGATAGCTGACCAGCACCATCGTTCCCACCGACACCAGCGTAATCAGAATGCTGAAGTATTGAAAGTTGATGTTGTTGACGATCCATAAAAACGATCCCGGCGCATAGCCGCCGGCAAGCCCGGAGAGTTTCATCGTCACCGGCGTATCCACCGCCATCCGGAACAACCCAAGCGCGAAGCCCGCCAGCATGGCCGCCAGGCACCCCTGCGCGTTCAGCCGTTTCCAGAACACCCCGAAGAAAAACACCACGAAAATCGGCGGCGCCAGATACCCCTGCACCGACTGCAGATATTCGTACAGTCCGCTCGCCCCCTTGACCACCGGAATCCACAACAGCGCGATCACCACCATCACCGCCGTGGCCAGCCGTCCCATCCGCACCAGTTCGTGCTGCGACGCCTTCGGCCGGATTTTGCTGTAGAGGTCCACGGTAAACAACGTCGAACAGGCGTTGAACACCCCGGCCAGCGAACTCATCAGCGCCGAGAGCAGCCCCGCCACCACGATTCCGCGCAGTCCCGCCGGCAACAGATATTTGACCAACAGCGGAAACGCTCCCTGCGCCCCGTCCGGCGACCCGAACGCGCCCGTCAGTTCCGGAATCTTGCCGCTCTTGGCCAGCGCGAAACAGATCAGACCGGGAATGATGAACAGATAGACCGGGAACAGTTTCAGAAACGCCGCGAAAATACTCCCGCGCCGGGCGATGGTTTCATTCGGCGCCCCCAGCGCCCGCTGCACGATGTATTGGTCGGTACACCAGTACCAGAGCCCGATCACCGGGGCGCAGATCGCCATCCCCAGCCACGGAAAGTTGTTGTTGAAATACCAGGCGATCCGGCCCGGTTCCTTGACCGGGGCCCAGGTGCCCTCCATGCCGGCGGGAATCAGCGGTTTCCAGAGGTTGAACATGTCGGACCCGCAGATGCTGCGGAGTTCGTGCCAGCCGCCGAGCTGTACCAGCCCGTAAATGGTGAGCAACGCCGAGCCGCAGATCAGCACCACCACCTGAATCGTATCGTTATACGCCACCGCGCGCATTCCGCCGAGCATCGTGTAAAGACCGGTCAACAGAATCACCGCCACCGATCCGATCCAGAAACTGTCGATCGTCACCCCGCCCAGGTTCACCTGAACTTCCGGCAGCAGTGTGGCGAACACCACCCCCCCGGCAAAAATCCCCACCGCGATTTTCGACACGATAAACGTAATCAGCGACACGATCGACAGCACGTAGCGCGACCCGGCGGAAAACCGCCGCTCCAGAAATTCCGGCATGGTGAACACCAGCGACCGCGCATAAAACGGCACAAACACCCACGCCAATACCAGCAGACACCACGCGTGCAACTCGTAGTGCGCCATGGCCACGCCGTCTTTCGCTCCCGACCCGGCCAAACCGACGATGTGTTCCGAGCCGATGTTCGAGGCAAAAATCGATGCCCCGATCACCCACCATCCCAGGTTGCGCCCGGCCAGAAAATAGTCTTCGGCATTGTCCTTGCCGCGATGAACCACCCACCAGACCACTCCCGCCAGTAACCCGAAATATGCCAGAATGGCAAACCAGTCCCAGCCGCCGAGCGTCGATGCCGCCAATACCATGATTTTTCCCCCCGTTGATGGTTATTCTAAAATTATCGTGCCAATTCCGATTTTGTCAACCACCGAGAGCATTAAAACGAGTTTCCGGGGAGAAACCCCGAAAACTTTGAGCAGTTTTCAAGGTTTTTCCCCGGCCCCCATTTCCTGACTTTTAAACTTTTTAATATATTTATCTCTTTGCTTCGCAAAGAGATAAGTATAATAAAAGTTTTGCGGGGTTAAAGTTGGGGCGCGGGGAAGAAATGGGGGGCTTCTTCAAAAGCCCCCCCATGTCTTCCCCGCTACCCGCGATGTGAGACTGCCGTCGACATTTTTCCGTCCGCATTATTTCCCGACGATCTTTTACCCGTCCTGTAACTTCGGATCGAGCCAGGCCGACTATAATCTAAAATTATCGCCGCGACAACCGCTTGAGATGGAGTTGACAAAGCGTACTTGAAACATATATTTAAATTATTTACTTGAATTATGTGGCGGAGGAAGTTTGGTATGCCGGCAAGAAAAGATGGCAAAGAGACGCGGCGCCGGATCTTGGAAGTAGCCTGCGAAGTATTCAGCCAAAAGGGATTTCACGATGCTACCCATGCGGAAATCTGCCGATTGAGCAAAGTCAATCCGGCGGCAATCAATTATCATTTCCGCAACAAGGAAACGCTCTACGCGGAAGCTTGGAAAATGGCGTTTCAAAATTCGCTGAAACTGTATCCGCCGGGCAGCGGCGTGCCGGCGGACGCCCCGCCCGAAACGCGGCTGCGGGGCCGGATTCTGTCGCTGGTGCGACGGGCCTACGATCCCGCCTGCCGGGAATTCGACCTGCTCCACAAGGAAATGTCCAATCCGACCGGACTGCTGGACGAACCGATGCGGGAGGTATTGACCCCGTTGCAGCAGAATATGATGGCGGTGATCCGGGAACTGCTCGGCGTCCAGGCGTCGGATACCGACGTGGCGCTGTGCGCCATGAGTATTCTGGCCCAATGTTTCCATCATCTGCGGCACCGGCGGCATCGGGTGATTACGCCGGTCGATCAGCATATCGTCGAAATCAAACCCGACGTGCTGGCCGACCATATCACGGCGTTCAGCCTGGCCGGTATTTACGAACTCCGCCGGCGCACGCTGGCATCGTCCCAACTATCCAATACTCACCAATCATGAGGTTTTAACGTATGAAGAAAGCAGTAATTGCAGTAGTAGTAATCGTCGTTCTCGCCGGCGCCTGGATGGGTTTCCGGGCGCTGAGCAGCCGCGATCAGACGCCGGCGTCCGAATATCGGACCACGCCGATTCAGCCGGGGGAAATTGTCCAATCGATCACCGCCAACGGTACGGTCGAACCGGAGGAACTGGTCAACGTCGGCGCCCAGGTCACCGGCCAGATTCTCAACTTCGGCAAGGACCGCAACGGCGCGCCGATCAACTACGGGTCCCAGGTGGAAGAAGGCATGATGCTGGCCCGGATCGACGATGCCACCTACAAGGCGGAACTGGAAATGGCCAAAGCCCAGGTGCTTCAGGCCCAGGCCACGCTGAAACACGACGACAACGATCTGACCGACCTGCGGGCCAAACTCAAATTGGCCACCAGCGATTGGGACCGCGCCAAACGGCTCCGTCCCACCGAAGCCATGACGCAGGCCTCCTACGATTCCTATCAGCAGGCCTACAACTCCGCCGTGGCCAATCTGGCCAAGGGCGAAGCCAGTCTGCTCCAGGCCAAAGGGTCGCTGGCCTACGCGCAGGCCTATCTGATGAAAGCCCAGCGCAACGCCGATTACTGCATTATCCGGTCGCCGGTCAAAGGCGTGGTGATCGACCGCCGCGTCAACATCGGCCAGACGGTGGTCTCCAGCATGAGCACCTCCAGTCTGTTCCTGATTGCCAAGGACCTCAAGCGGATGCAGGTGTGGGCCTCGGTCAACGAAGCCGACATCGACCGGATCAAAGTCGGCCAGCCGGTCACCTTTACCGTCGACGCTTTCCCCAACGAAACTTTTCACGGGGAAGTCGGCAAAGTCCGCCTCAACGCCTCTCAAACCAACAACGTCATCACCTATACCATTGAAGTCAATACCGACAACACCAGCGGCCGGCTGCTGCCCTATCTGACCGCCAACGTTTCCTTTATCGTGGCCAAACATGAAAACGTGCTGATGGTGCCCAACGCCGCGCTCCGCTGGTCGCCGCAGCCCGAACAGCTCAGCGAAGCCGATCAGAAGCTGCTCGACCGCACCGGCAAGCCCAAAAACCAGAAACAGCTCTGGTTACTGGTCAACAATCAGCTGAAACCGACGGAAGCCAAGGTCGGTATTACCAACGGTACCTTTACGGAAGTCGCCGGCGACGGCCTGAAAGAAGGCGAAGCCGTCATCTACGGCATCCAGACCGCCGATGCCGCTTCCAGTGATACGGTTAATCCTTTCGCTCCCAAAATGCCCAAACGCAAACGGTGATCATCATGGCTCTCATCAAACTCAATAATATCTTCAAAACGTATCATGTCGGTGAAATCGATGTTCCGGTCCTGAAAGGCGTTTCCCTGGAAGTGGAACGCGGCGAGTACGTGGCCCTGATGGGCGCGTCCGGCTCGGGCAAAAGTACGCTGATGAACATTCTCGGCTGTCTGGACCGGCCCTCCTCCGGCGAATACTGGATCGACGGCGAGGAAGTCTCGCAATATTCCAACGACCGCCGGGCGCTGATCCGCAACCGCAAAATCGGCTTCGTCTTCCAGAATTTCAACCTGCTCTCCCGGACCAGCGCGCTGGAAAACGTCATTATGCCGCTCACCTATACCGCCGATCATATGACCAGCAAGGACAAACTCAACCGCGGCAGCGAAATGCTCGACCGGATGGGGCTGAAAGACCGTCAACACCATCATCCGTCGCAACTCTCCGGCGGCCAGCAGCAGCGCGTGGCCATCGCCCGCGCCCTGATCAACAATCCCCCGGTGTTGTTCGCCGACGAACCCACCGGCAACCTCGACTCCCAGACCAGCAAGGAAGTCATGACCATGTTCGAGGAACTCAATGTCCGGGACGGCATCACCATCATTCTGGTCACGCATGACGTCGATGTGGCCTGGCACGCCCGCCGGATCATCCACATCAGCGACGGTATGATCGTCGACGGCGCGTTCGCCGGCAAAGAGACCGGGAAAGACGCTGCCGCACCCCAGGCGGCAGCTGAACCCGCGGGAGTCTCCGCATGAAACTCCGCGGTACGTTTCACACCGCCATCAAGGCGCTTTCCCGCAATCCGATGCGGGCGCTGCTGACCACGCTGGGGATTGTGATCGGGATCGCCGCCGTCATCGCCATGATGGAAATCGGGAAAGGCTCGTCGGCCGCCATTGAAAAGTCGCTGGCCAACATGGGCGCGAACAGTTTCATGGTTGCGCCGGGCGCCGCCGCCAGCGGCGGCATCACCTTCGGGTTCGGCAGCGCCATGACCCTGACGCCGGGCGATTACCAGGCGATTGCCACCGAATGTCCCGCCGTCAAATACGTCGCCCCGATCGTCCGCGCCCGGGCACAAGCAGTCTACGGGCACCGCAACTGGGTGCCGAACCAGATTCAGGGTTCGACGCCGTCGTTTCTCAACTTGAAAAACTGGAACGAGATGGCGGACGGCGAATGTTTTACCGAGCATGACGTCAAGATCGGCGCCAAAGTCTGCGTGATCGGCAAAACCATCGCCCGCGAATTGTTTCAGGGCGAATCGCCGGTCGGCAAAGATATCCGCGTCAAAAATATTTCTTTCCGCGTTGTCGGCGTGCTCCCCGCCAAGGGTGCCGACATGATGGGCACGGACCAGGACGACATTATCATCGCCCCCTGGACCACCATCAAATATCGGGTTTCCGGCTCGAAACTGGGCAATTCTTCCCAGAGCGACAGTTCTTCGACCTCCACGCTGCCCAGCGACATCTATCCGTCCGGTCAGGCTGATCTCTATCCGGAAGCGTCCAGCACTCAGACCGCCGACACTAAAATATCCGTCCGGTTCACCACGGTCGACGTCATTCTGGTGGAAGCGATTTCCACCGATGCGATTCCGCAAGCCATCAGCGAAGTCACGCAACTGCTGCGGGAACGGCACCGGCTCCGCGATGGCGTGCCCGACGACTTCAACATCCGCAATTTCGCGGAAATGAGCAAAGCCATGAAATCCACTACCGCCGTCATGACCAATCTGCTGCTCTGCGTGGCAATGATCTCACTGGTGGTCGGCGGGGTCGGGATTATGAACATCATGCTGGTTTCGGTCACGGAACGGACCCGGGAAATCGGTCTCCGCATGGCGGTCGGCGCCAAGTCCAACGATATTCTGCTGCAATTTCTGGTGGAATCGATCGTCCTGTGTCTGACCGGCGGAGCCATCGGCATCCTGCTGGGACACGGCGGCGCCATGCTGGTAAAATTCGTCATGCACTGGCCGGTCGCCACCTCCCCGGCCGCCATTACGGCCGCCGTACTGGTTTCCGCCGGCGTCGGTATCGTCTTCGGCTTTTATCCGGCCTGGAAAGCCTCCCGGCTCGACCCGATCGAAGCATTGCGGTACGAATAAAAAAAACCGGCGGCCGGCAAAATCTTGCCAACCGCCGGGGCGAAGAGAGAGCACACTCAAACTAATCGCCAGGGAGAAACCCCTTTGCCGCGAACCGGTCAATCGCCGGTCGACCACCGGGGATTGAGTACCAATTTGTCCGCCAGCGCCCGGCCGAGCGGATCGGCGTCCGGCGCGCAGAAGCCCAGATGCCAGTGCCGGGTCCAGCCTTCCGCGTGGAGGAAACGGCCGGACATCTTGCCGCACTGGGCGGTTTCCTTTTCCATTTCCAGCAGATAGGAATCCATGCCCTGACTGGCGTCGAGCCATTCTTTCTGGCTGCGATGGCAAGCCAGCATGTCCCGCTTGGTCTTCATCTCGGTGGTGACGTCGATGAAGAATTCCGGCTGGACCAGATGGCGCAGCGGATCGTGCAGACCGTGCGGCAGCGCGTGATAAACCGTGATGTCGCCGTTGACCGCCGGTCGCGGCGGGTCGGAAATCAGGTTCATCATGCCGCGGCAGAAGGCCGCGCTCACGCCCAGCCGCACCGCGTTGGTATGATCTTCCATGTAGTCCACCGTCGACTGCACCAGCAGAATTTCCGGTTCGATTTCCCGGATGACCGCCGCGGCTTTCGCCAGCAGTTCCGGCGTATAGAGAATTTCCAGATCGCTGCACAGACTGTCGTGAAACACCGCGCCGATACTGGCGGCGGAAGTCATGGCTTCCTGCCGCCGGATCCGGGCGGTTTCGGCGCGGTCGTAAACCGCCGAACCCCGGTCGCCGTTGCCGATGTTCAGATAGTGAATCTCATAGCCGGCCTGACGGAGCAGCAGCAACGTCCCGCTCATCATGAATTCGATGTCGTCGGGATGCGCCGCCGCCGCTAATACACGTTTGCTCATGGACCGACTCCTCTAGTGCATTTCCACCGTGCATTCGCCGATGCCGCTGCGCAGAAAATTGAACTGCACATTGGGGTGAAGCGCCAGCATCGACATCGGCACCGCGCTGTCGACGATCTTCTTGCTGATCATCAGGGTGCTGAGCCGCTGGCCGAACGGGTTGTCATGATGTCCCGGATGCCAGATCGAAACTTTCTTGGCTTTCCAGGTTTCTTTCGGGCCCACCGAAACCGCCTGGGTCGGGACGTTCTGCACCACGCCGCCGCCGGACGTCCGGGCATTCTGAATCAGCGTCATCGGATGGAGGTTGACCACCCGGGTGCCGAGTTCCAGAAATTCCTTCGGCGACGGCGGATTGTCCGCATATTTGCCTTCGCGTTTGAACGGGTCGTTGAACGCCCAGTGCTTGGTTTCGCCCTGTCCGCCCTGAACGATCAGACAGTCGGCCTGATCCCAGGATTTGATGTACTCGGCCGGGTGAACCGACGGGAAATGGAGGTTCTTTTTCGGCATCCGCAGTTCGGGCCGGATGCGGCCGAAACAGAGATCCCAGTCGGCTTTGGCAAAACCGAGCGGGAACTTCATGTCGGCTTCCTTGCCGTCGATGACCCATTCGTCCATGCCCCAGAAATGACAGTTTTTCAGGCTGATATTGAGTTCGTTGACCAGCCGGGCCACCAGCGGCAGCTGTTCGGTCGGGCCGATCGGGCCGCAGACGCCGCACGGATGTTCCGGCGTGGCCTGCATCCAGGCGGTCACGTATTCCAGCGCTTCCGCCAGATAGAAGTCTTCGACCGTATCGTAAAATTTCACCTGAAACCCGGGACGCGACAACTTCAGGAGGTCGTCCGGTTTCAGCCGGGCGGCGGCATCCAGAATTTCCCGATCCAGCGTCGTGTAATCCCACCACTGGGGAGCGACCGTGCTCAACGGCCGCACCGCATTCTTCTTCGCGCTTTTCATCATCACGTTACCTCGTTGTCAGTTAATGAACTTTTCCTGGAGAATTTAAAACGGTTTTCACCTTGTTTACCTGATCTGAAAAGAAGATACGTTTTTTCGGGAGTTTCATCTATTGAAGTCTTCACAATATATGATACTTTCTTGACAGGGAAAGCAAGGAACCCGATTCATGCGTTACAATTATGAAAAACTGCTGACGGAACCCGCCCGGACGTTCCGGACTCACGACGAGATCGGACCGGTCATCAAATGCAATTTTCACGTCCACCCGGAATATGAGTTGACCTACATTGTTTCCAGTTGCGGTACGCGATTCGTCGGCGACAACATCGCCATGTTCGACACCGGCGATCTGGCGCTGATCGGGCCGATGGTGCCGCATCACTATTACAACTCGCCGTCCGACAGCCGTTCCGCCGCCTGGGGCCACGCCCGGATCGTTCAGTTCAAGGACGATTTCGCCGGCATCCTGCTGTTTCAACTGCCGGAATTCAGTCCGATCCGGAAGATGCTGGACGCCGCCCGCTACGGTCTGAGTTTCGCGCCGGAAACCGCCCGCCGTGCCGCGCCGGTCCTGAACCGGCTGTTTCTCGCCGACGGCCCCGACCGGGTGATTCTGCTGCTGCGGCTGCTGGCGCTGCTGGCCGATGCCGATTACCGGCAGTTGTCAACCGTGGCCGGCGACGAACGTCTCGCCGTCCTTCCGGGCCGCATGGACGAAGTCATCCGCTACATCCATTCCTGTCTGGAAAACAACCGGCCGGTTTCGCTGGAGCAGACGGCCCGCAAAGCATCCATGAACCCCCAGGCGTTCAGCCGCTACTTCCGTAAAACCACCTTCAAGCGGTTTATCGATTACGTCAACGAGATCAAGATCGGCAAAGCCTGCCGCTTGCTGCTCAATACCGACCGCACGGTGGCGGAAATCTGTTTCGACGCCGGGTTCAACAACCTGTCCAATTTCAATCGCCACTTTCTCCGCGTCAAAAAAATATCACCGCGGGAATTCCGCGAGCAGTTCTACCGGCACCGGAATTCCGGCGCCCAATCTTAACCCCGGAACGTTATCATGTGGTGTCAATATCAGGTCAAAAACCGGGAGGGCCGCGAGGAACTCGGCCTGGTCGCGCTCATTCTGCTGGCGGTCGTTGCCGTCTATTGGCCGTCGCTCCGTTACGGCCTGCTGGACAACTGGGACGACAACATGCTGGTCGAAAACCACGCCCATCTGAGTTTGACCTGGGCCAATTTCGGCTATTGGTGGCATACCGCCCATATCGACATCTATCATCCGCTGACCATGTTCAGTTATATGTTCGACTATCAGTGCTGGGGGCTTCATCCGGTCGGGTTCCGCCTCCAGTCGCTGTTCTGGCATCTGGCGGCGGTGGTACTGGCCTACCGCTGTTTCCGGCTGGCCGGACTGAACCTCTGGCTGGCCGGACTGGGGACGGCCGTCTTTGCGCTCCACCCGCAGCGGGTGGAGTCGGTCGCATGGATTTCGGAACGCAAAGACGTACTCTGCACGGCCCTCTACCTCGGTGCGGTCTACTGCCATTTAAGCACCAGGACGCCGGAAAAGTTCAGTCTTCGGGAATTTCTGCTGCTGGCGCTGGCGCTGCTCAGTAAACCGATGGCCGTCACGCTGCCGGTCGTGTTGATGCTGATCGACTTCGCCCGCCGGCAACAATGGGAAGTCCGTTATTATCTCCGGCGCTACTGGAGTTTGTTGCTGCTGGTCGCGGGTTTTGTCATACTGGCTTCGTGTTTCCAACCCGGCCCGGCGGAAAAATTGCAGTCGTGGTCGAGAATGGCGGCGGTGGTGGGCCACAGCTATTACTGGATCACCCTCAACTCGCTGCTGCCGGCGATGCTGAATCCCTTTTATACGGTCATCACGGTCAGCGGCGAACTCGGACTCAAGTTGGCGGTTTTTTACGGCATCGCGCTGTTGCTGCTCGGCATCGTCTGGCAGCGCCGTCCGGCCTGGCGGATGCCGTTGCTGGCCATGATCGCGGCGTACGGAGTCGTTCTGGCGCCGGTGGCCGGATTCTTTCATCCCGGCAATATCGATTACGCCGACCGCTACAGTTATCTGCCGTCGCTGTTCCTGCTGTTGCCGCTGCTGCTCGGGTTGCAGCGCCTCGTCGCCACGCCGTTTCGGCGTACCGTGCTGGCGTTTGTCGCCGGGCTTTATCTGTTGCTGCTGACCGGATTGACCTGCGGGTATCTGCCGGCCTGGAAAAGTTACTATGACATGCTGATCTGGTCTGTCCGCCACGATGGCACCCACCAGATGTCCATGGTGGAATTGGGACTGGCGGAATGCCGGATGCACCATTATCAACGGGTTGCCGAGCTGGCCGTCGCGCTGGAAGCGGGGCGGACCGGCGAAGACCAGGTGTACCCGGAAAGCGGCCGCTTCTTCGGCGCCCTGCTGCGCGCCGATCTCGCCTACGACTGGCGGCGTTACGCCGAGACGGAGGAATTGCTGCTGGCCGTCTATCCCAAACTGAAGCCGTCGCATCTGTACTCCTCCGGCATTGAAGTCATCATCTACCAGCGGCTGATCGGCAGTTGCATGAATCGCGGCAAATTTGCGGAGGCCGCGGTTTATATCGACCGGCTGCTCCAGTGGTACGAAAACCAGGGCAAGGACTTTTTCTATTACTATTATCTGGGCGAAAAAGCCGCGCTTTATCACGATTGGCCCCGCGCCTGGCAATGCCTGTCGCAGGCGCAGCAGTTCAACTCCGGAAACCGGGAATATTTGAATAAAGAGTTCAAACACCTGCTGGAACAGTGCGAAAAAATCCACCTGTCGCCGCCCGCGCCCCCGACGAACCCCGCAAAGTGAGTCTCCGGGGAAAAACCCCGAAAAATTTGAAAATTTTTCAAGTTTTTTCCCCCGGACCCCATTTCCTGGCTTTCAAACTTTTTAAGTTGTTTATCTATTTGCGTAGCAAAGAGATAAATGGAATAAAAGTTTTGCGGGGTCAAAATTGGGGCGCGGGGAAGAAATGGGGGGCTTCTTCAAAAGCCCCCGTGTCTTCCCCGCTACCCGCGATTTGAGACTGCCGTCAACGTTCCATTCGCTTGGAAAATATTCAATATTATTTTAAGTTTTGCATTGATAAAAAAGAAGTTATGAATTATTGTATACAATAATTAAACGTTCAAACCGAATATGACCGGCAGAAACGAGGTTTAAAGCGATAAAATGAGTATTTTTGAAATTATCATGCTGGTTTGTTTTGGCGCCAGCTGGCCGTTTGCCATTTTAAAAACCGTGCGGACCAAGAATCCGCTGGGCAAGAGTTTTCTGTTCATGACGCTGGTGCTGATCGGCTATGTCGCCGGCGCGCTGCACAAAATTTTCTACCATTACGACCAGGTTTTCTGGCTCTATGTTTTCAACGGCATTCTGGTCGTGATCGACATGACGCTGTCCCTGTATTATCGGGAAAAGTTGAAGCGCCATGGCCGTTGACGCCGTTTGTATGGTAACGTTTTCCGGAGACAACGCCGGGATGCCGGACCGGAATCTTGCGCTTGAAGTTTGCGAAAAGCGTTCCGCCGGGCTAGATTAATCAGCTCTGGAGTTTCAACGGACAGGCGGAAGATGTCGATACGAGACTTAAGCGAAAGACTGGAACAATATTTTCAGGGACTGATTGTCGGCAAACGGCCGCGGCAGACTTGGTGCGACCAGGTGGTCATCACCGTGCTGTTTATCCTGTCGCGCGGGTATCGGATGATTACCCAGTTCCGGCTGTGGCTGTACGATAAACGCCTGGTCCGCAACCGGTCGATCGGCTGTCTGGTGGTAAGCATCGGCAACCTGACCTGCGGCGGCACCGGCAAGACGCCGGTGGTGGAAGTGTTCGCCCGGACGTTGTGTCAGCAGGGCCGCAAAGTGGCGGTGCTGTCGCGCGGGTACCGCAGCAAAGAGCGGTCGCTGTTCACCAAGTTGCGGCAGAAATTTTCTTCCCGCCGGAAAGAAGTCCCGCCCAAGGTGGTGTCGGACGGCAGAAACCTGCTGTTGGATTCGGCCTTCGCCGGCGACGAGCCGTACATGCTGGCCTCGAACCTGAAAGACGTGGTGGTGCTGGTGGACAAGGACCGCGTCAAATCCGGCCTGTACGCCATCGAAGAATTTGAAACCGACACGTTGATTCTGGACGACGGTTTTCAATATCTGGATCTCAAGCCGCACATCAACATCATGCTGATCGACTCCACCGATCCGTTCGGCAATCATCACGTGCTGCCGCGCGGCATGCTGCGGGAACCGATCAAAAATCTGCGCCGGGCCGACTACATCTTTTTGACCAAATCAAACGGCGGCAATCATTTGCGCCACTTTAAAACGTTTATCCGGAAACACAACCGGCGGGCGGAAATCATCGAATGCTGCCACAAGCCGCAATATCTGGAAGACGTCTACGACAAGGACAAGCGCTATCCGCTGACCAAGCTGGCCGGACGCCGGATCTCGGCGTTGAGCGGGATCGCCAAACCGGAAAGTTTCGAAGAATTTCTGCGGGAACTCGGCGCCGAAATCGTCTACAGCGCCCATTACGCCGACCATCACCGCTACCGGCAGCAGGAAGTGATCGACTTCATCAATATCTCCAAACAGCGCGGCGCCGAATACGTGCTGACTACTGAAAAAGACGCGGTCCGCATGCCCCGGCTGGACCGCCGCGACGTGCCGATGTATTTTCTCCGCGTGGAAATCGACATCTTGAGCGGACAGGAAAGTTTCGACCAGTGTATTACCCGAATTTGTTTCCTGTAACCGCCGGATAAGTTGCCAAACGGTTTTTTCCCGCTATATTCATGAAGAATGCGTGAGGACGACTTATGGTGACACCGATGACATGGGGCTGCCGCTTGGGCATGACCGGTTTTCTGATCCTGACCGCCGTTTCGGCTTCGGGCTGGCAAATCGTCAAAGAGGCCGGCGATCAGAACAGCAGGATCAAGACGATTCAGATCGTCGACGACCGTCTGATTATTGTCACCGGCACCGGCGTGCTGGATCTCAAACTCGACCAGTTGGAACAGTTGCAGACGGGCAATAAACCGTTGCCGCCGCCGCCCGCCGCCGTACCCGCGCCGACTACGTCCGACAAACCACCGGCACCGACTGCGCCGACCGCGATTGCCGTCACCCCCAAACCGGCCGAACCGTCCCTGCCGGACAACGCCCCGCTGGCCGATCGGGTAGTTGCGGCGCTGAACGGTTCCGGAAGTCGGTGGTTTGCGTTCAAAGGCCGTCCGTACGGATTCAAGGTGATGGGCCAGCAAAGCGTCAAATCCTTCGAGGAAGGGGCGATTTTCAAAGGCGCGGCGGTGGATAACCGCCTTTACCTGAAAGATGAAAACGGCGTGATTTACGAACCGACCTGGCAGATCAGTTTCGACTTTGCCAAATTCGTCATGCCGGTCGATGTTTACGTGAGCAAGACGCTGAGCGCCATCGACCGGCTGAAAATCAATATCATCGAAAAAGAAAAACTGTTGCAGGACAACCGCAATATCATCTTAATTTATCTCCAACAGGTGGTGGAACTGCTGAAAAACCGGAAATATACGGTAGCGCAATTGCAGGACGGTCACGGCAACCCCAATTTCACCGTGATCGGCAACGACGACATCGACCCCAATTCGCTCCTGCTCTATACCGAGCTTCGAACCCGGATCAGCCGGTTGGAAAACGCCAACCGCAGCCTGACCAAAGAAATCGGCAATCTGAAGAAAAATTTGCAGACGGCGGTCGATCAATATAACCTTTTCCGGGAAAAGCTGATTCAATTGCAGCTCCAGGCCAGACCGACAGCCGGCAACCGGACGGAAGCAGGAAAATAATCGCGACTCCCGGCGACATCGTTCTCCGGAAATGCGAAAGAAAAGAGCGGAGCTCATGGCAAAAGAAAAAATCATTCGGCAGGCGGGAGCCATCCCCTATTATTGCGGCGCGGACGGCCAGTTGATGACCGTCCTGGTGACCGCCCGCCGCCGAGATCCGTTCTGGCTGTTTCCGAAAGGTCATATCGAACCGGAGGCCACCCCGGTGGAAGCGGCGGCCATCGAAGCGTACGAGGAAGCCGGGCTTCGCGGCCAGGTCCGCAAAAAAGCGGTGGGCTCCTATACTTTTACCAAACTCCGGCGGATTTACCGGGTGAAACTCTACCCGATGAAGGTAAAAAAAGTGCTGAAAAAATGGCCGGAAGCCAAATGCCGGACCCGGCACCTGATCCCGTTCGAAGAAGCCATGGCCCGGCTGGAGGATCCGGTCATGCGCCGACTGGCCCGGAAACTCTATGACAAACTCCGGGAGACGCAGGACGCCAAAACCACATCTAACCAAATCCTAACTTAATGTCGGCGTTCCGGACTTGCGGGACTCCCCCGGACAGGCTTAATTAAATGAATTCGGCAGCAACAGACTGCCTCAGGATTTCATGAGTATAAAGATAAAAAAAAGTTTCCGGGCGGAGTTTTTACCCGATGAAAATTTGACGGTGGATACGGTCCAGTCGATCTGCTCCGCGGCCGGTTTGACCGTCCGTCCCGGTAATTTTTTCTCCGGTCCGGTGAAATTTTACGACACCTTCGACTGGCGGCTCTATTCGCAGAATTACGAGCTGGCCCGGATCGACAGTCATTATCGGCTCCGCCGTCGGGATACCGGCGAAGTCGCGGCGGATTTTCCCTGGCGGCGTCAGACCCGATTGACTTTCGCCCGCGACCTCTGCCAGCCGGAACTTCAACAACAGCTCAGCGACCTGATTGCCAACCGGGCGTTGCTGGAACAGGCCACGGCGCATCTGGAAATGCAACAGCTGGAAATTGCCGTGCCCGGCGGGGGCCGGACGCCGGCCCGGTTGGAACTGACGTTGCAGACCGTATCCGCCAAACGCCGCAGCGGCGTTCCGCCGTTCTTCCGGATTGTCCGTCTGGAACAGCGGGACGGCGGACGGCGGGAATTCGCCCGTGTCGTCGCCATCCTGCAAAACTGCTGCGGCGAACCGCTGGCCACCCCGTTGTCGCCGCTGGCGGCAACGGCGGAAGCCATGGGCCTCACTCCGGGATTTTACAGCACTCGGATTACCACGCCGTTACAGCCGGAGATGTCGGCCCGGACGGCGGCCATCCAGTTGAGCCGGGACATCGTCAAAGTCATGCGGCAGAACGAACCGGGGTTACTCGCGGATACCGACACCGAATTTCTGCACGACTATCGGGTTTCGGTCCGGCGGCTGCGGTCGCTGCTGACGCAGTTGCGGGAAATCTTTCCGGAAAAACCGCTGACGTTCTTCCGCGGCGAATTCGCCGTCGTCGGACAGCTCACCAATCATTTGCGCGATTGCGACGTGCTGCTGGAAAACCGGACCGGCTACGAGAACATGTTGCCGCCCAGTTTGAACCGGGGGCTGGTGCCGTTCTTCAACAATATCGCGGCCGTCCGGCGCAAGGAACACCGGCGGTTGGTCGAATACCTGCACAGCGCGCATTATCAGACGGTCTGTCAGGAGTGGGATAAATTTCTGGACCGGCTGCCGAATTTTCCGGTCACGCCGACCTCGGAGATGTCCGTCGGAGAACTTTCGGGAAAACTGATTCTGAAACGGTTCCGGCGGGTGTTGCGCCGCGGCGCCGCCATTACCGCCATGAGCTCCGACGCGGAGATGCACCAGCTGCGGATCGCCTGTAAAAAACTGCGCTATCTGCTGGAATTTTTCGCTCCGCTCCACGCCGACCAGTTGGCCGAAATGATCGAACAGCTCAAAAAAATGCAGAGCAATCTGGGCGACTTCAACGATCTGGCCGTCCAGATCGCCAAGCTGGATGTCCGCATCCGCCGGGCTTCGCCGCACCGGCGCAACAGTCTGCTGACGGCGGCCGCGGTCGGCGGGCTGATTGCCATGCTGGCGGAACAGAAATACCGGCTGCGGAGCGAGTTCGATGGCGTTTTCGCCGCGTTTTCCAGTCGCGCCAATCTCCGCCGCTACGAAGAAAGATTCGGCGGCGAACCCGCCGAAACCAACTGACCGACGCTCAGGGAGAAGCATTTCCGCCGGTCGGGGCCGAGGCCGCCGGCATCTGCAAATCTTTTTCCGAATTGAGATAAAGATAGAAATAGGTTTCCTGCTCGCCCGGCAGCGCGGGATGAGGATTGTTTTCCGGTCCGATGAAATGACTGGACAACGTGGCGGAAGCCTCCATCTGGTGATAGTCCAGATTGCTCTTGTCGTTCAGAAACCGCATGATCTGCATGGCACGCTTCAGGGACAGCACCAGATTGGCGGTACTGCTGGACAGCTCGGTGGTCCGGCATTTGATCAGCACGGGCGTGTCCATCAGGGCGAAGATCAGCCCGTATTTTACCAGATCGGCTTCCATATCGGACGTCAGATTGGCGGACCCTTTTTCGAAATTGTTGTTGAATTTGACCACGATATATTTGCCGAGGTCGGGACTTTTCAGTTCGGAATCCGTATCGCCCTGCCCGCCGGCGCCTTCCGTCAGCGCTCTGTGTACGCCTTTCACGGCATTTTTATCCGTCTCGGGTTCGGGATTGGGGCTCTGCTGACCGGCCTTGGCGGCGCCGAACCGGAACAGGCCGAACCCTTCCATGTCGAGCCCCAGACTGTTGACGGCGCCGGGGTCGCCGCTTTTGCCGACGCCCTGCTGTTTCTTGTTGTTCATGGTCGTCATAATCATGAAAAAGACGATCATGATCAGCATGATAATAGTGAACTGCGACATGTAGAGCGGCGCGCCGCGGTTCTGATATTTTTTCTTTTCTTTCACGGATTCCGTTTGCTCATTTGATGATTTTAACCAGATCTGCGAGCTTGATTTCGCTGGTCTGGAGTTTTTCCGCCAACAACAGTTCCACGCCGCTTTCCGCTTCCGTGGACACGATCCGCACGTTATAGCTGATACGCAGTGGCGGAATCTGATATTTCTGAATCAGCCGGTTGCCCAATTCGATCAGCCGGTTCCGCAACAGATTCATCTCGATCGGGTCGAGCAGATTTTTATTCTCCGGACAAAAATCCATGGTAATCCGCAGTTCGTTCCCGACCGACCGGATCACGTTGGCAAAACTTTCCAGAAACAACGTCGAAGTCGGCCGGATGCTGTAGCTGCCGGGCAGAAAAAGCGCGTCGATCGGCGTTTTGACCGCTACCCCCCGATTGAGTTCCTCGATGCTTACGCTGCGTTTGAACCCCTGTTCCATCAGACGTTCTTTCATCGTATTGAACTTGTTGGCGATCTTGACGTTGCGGAGTTTTACCGGCGAGAGGTTTTCCGCTTCGACCAGTTTCTTTTCGAAATCCCCCACCTGAACGGCGCCCTCCTCGTTGGGGTCGCCGGGCAAATGCCGGGGCATGCTGCCGCCGATGATCGGCGGCACCATCAGGCCCAGGGCGCTCTGCATCGACCGGATGGTTTCCAGCAGTTTTTTGTCATTGGCGGAAGAGAACGTCACCAGCAATACGAAAAACACCAGCAGACAGGACATCAAATCGCCGAACGACATCATCCATTCCGGCGTGCCTTTGATGATAATGATCCTGATTTTAACTTTTTCTTTGTCCGCCATGACCGTCCTCTCTGCTCCGGCTCAAATCGCCGGATTATTTCTTGGCGGATTGCTCGGTGATCTGATCCTGCGCTTCCGGCGACAGGAAGACCAGCAACTTTTCGCCGACCACCCGGGGACTGTCGCCGCACTGGATGGAGAGCATGCCTTCCATAATCATATATTTGAGCAGCAATTCCTCGTTCGTCCGCTGAATCAGTTTGTTTTCGATCGGCAGCGCCACGAAGTTGGCCAGCAACGCGCCGTAAAACGTGGTCAGCAGCGCCACCGCCATCCCGGGCCCGATCTTGCTCGGATCGTTCAGGTTGGCCAACATCTGAACCAGTCCGATCAAAGTCCCCACCATCCCGATAGCCGGTCCGAAGTAGCCGAGTTTTTCCCAATATTTATGGCCGATTTCGTGCCGTTTTTCCAGATTTTCGATTTCTTTTTCCAGAATGGCTTTCACGGTTTCCACCGGACTGCCGTCCACCAGCAGTTGCAATCCGCGCTTCATCATCTTGTCTTCCACGCCGTTGATCCGCTCTTCCAGCGCCAGAATGCCGTCGCGCCGGGCCACGGTCGCCAGCTCCACGATGAACGTATAGGATGGAATCATGTCCAACTTCGGCGCAAAAAAGACGTTTCTGGTGATCTTCATGGTGTTGAGCATGGTTTTCAGCGGAAAGGCCAGGAACATGCAAGCCGTCGCGCCGCCGTACGTAATGACCATGGCCGCCGGGTCCCAGAACAACATGACCGATCCCCCCGCCATCAACGTATACAACACGGCACAAGTCGCCACCACAACGCCGATAACCGATGATATATCCATAAAATTCTACACCCTCGATTGCTGTTTTTTTTAACCACACCCCGGGCTATTTCGCCATAATATAAATGCGGCCCTATCAATTACAAAAGAGCTCTCGGACGCTATATCCATCGGTTAATCGGTCGGATAATTTAGCGGAGGGGGAAACGCATGGGTAAAGTTGGTGAAATTTTCTTTCCGCCGGGAAACATCGCGCAACGGTTTTCCGGGGAGAAACCCGGAAACAGACTTTTTCTTGACCTTATTTCCGGCCCATGCTGCCGGAAGCCGCGTCGCCGATGCGCCGGACCAGACGCGGGAAAATAACTTTCAGCAGCGGCACCCGCAGATCGCCGTGAAAATCCAGCGAACCGGCGGGAGCCCGGCCGGTAATATCCAAGGCGTCTTCACCGGACCGGGTACGCCAGGTACCGGCCAATAACAACGACGGATCGGACGGCATGGTTATTTCGGCCGAAACCGTTGAGGCCGGAGAGAGCCATTTTACGGCGGTTGCCGCATCGACTTTGCCCGCCGCCAGACGAACTTCCGCCGGGCCCGGACGAACAAAGATTGATCGCCGGGCGCCGTCCAGCGAAACCCGGTAAAGCCCGGTTGCCGCGTCTTGCGGAAACGGTTTCAAGTCCGGCGCCTGACGGCTGGCGACCCAGGCCACGACCTGTTCGCCGTCCGGACCGGGATTGACGGTCATCGTCCCCTGCCCGCCGCACCCGGCAAAGAGTTGACGGAAAAATTCCGCTTCCGCACGATATTCCTTGGCCTTGTCCCAACCGGACAGCGCGGCGCAAAAAGCATTCACCCCTTCCACCGCCGGCGCGTAAGGCGTAAAACCCGCGGCCAGCGACACGGCGGCTGTCGTCCGTTTCGGCAGCGGCGGCTTATGTTGTTGCGCGGCAATAAAACCGCCCAGAAACGAAGCTTTTTCCGGCACAATATGCACTTCGACCTGAATCTCGTGAGGCAATAAATCCACCGTCACTTCGGTCTCGCCGGACTGACGCAGAATTTTTTCCACATATTCCAGCCGCAACCGCAAATCCGCCGCCGCCGCGGGGTTGTCGGCCGCACCGAACGGCGCCATGACTTCCTGAAAAAGGAAATCTTTGCTTTCCTGAAGATCGGCGGGCAGATGGCGGCAATATTCGCCGGCATTCAGCCAGAGATAGAGATCGTGATCCGTCTCTTTGACCGGCGGCGGCGCGGAAAGACTGTCGAGCAGCGGTTGCGACCACGAGATCAGGGCTTTGCCGCCGACGGTTTTCACAAAAGCGTCACGGCCCATCAGCCGCAGAGAGTCGGGAACGCCGCCGCCGCTGACGCTGACCGCGAGACACCACAGCGGCGGCTCCTGCCGCGGCGGTTGTCCCGGCGTCGGCGTCGGCAGATAATAGCCGACGACGATCGGATCGGTCAGATCGAACGCGGCGAAATTGGGATTGAACGACATGGCCGCCACCATCACCACCGGCAGCGCTTTGGCTTCGGGCGCCGCCTGCTGCGCCAGTCCGGTGAGCTTCCGGGCCAACACGTCGAACCCGGTCAACCGGGCCGCGCCGACCAAACGATAATTATCGGCGGAAACACTTGCACAAAAGCACAACAGCAACCATATTCTCAAAAAGGATTTCATCCGACACCCGCAATCGTAAATAAATCATCATCATGAATCGTAAAATATAATCGGCCACGACGGGATATGCAAAATCCAAACCAAGACAAAGTATTGATGTTGATGATCGACGGCTTCGGCTGGCCGGGCGAAGGCTGGGGCGAATCCGTCTACAGCCAGTGCTGCTCGCCGGAACTGATCCGGCTGTTCGACGGCAACGCCTATCCCATCGACGCCTGCCTGGGGGTGCCCGGACTGCCGCAGAGCGCCACCGGTCAGACGGCGTTGTTCTGCGGCGAGAACGCCCCCGCGCTGATCGGACGTCATCTGCATGCGTTTCCCAGTCCGGCGCTGAAAACGGTAATCCGGCGGAAAAACATCTTCCGGGCGGTTCAGGAACTCGGCCGGAAGCCGGTCTTCGCCAATGCATATGTCCGCCAGCCCCTGCTGGAAGTGCTGGACACCCGGTATGCATCGGTTACCACCATCATGACCGCCGCCGCCCTGGGCTGGAGTTTTACCGGCGACGATCTGAAAACCGGACGCGGGTTATTCCACGACATCACCAACGCGTCGTGTCCGCCGGAAGACGAGATTCCCGTGATCGCGCCGGACGACGCCGCCGCGCATCTGCTGGAACTCTGCGCCGACTATGATTTCGTGCTGTTCGAATATTTTCTGACCGACCGCGCCGGACATCGCACCGATATCGAAGCCGTCCGACGGGCGCTGGAACCGCTGGGCCGCCTGATTACCACGCTGGCCGGACATCTGCCGTCCGACCAGGTGCTTCTCGTCACCGCCGATCACGGCAACTGCGAGGACCTCGGCACCCGTTCGCACACCTGCAATCCCGTGCCGCTGCTGCTTTGCGGCGGCCATGCCGCCGTCGCGCCCGCCATCGCCAACATTGCCCAGGTCTACGACCTGACGCTGAAGATGTTGGCGTAGGTGCGGGTTACAGCAGTTCCCGCTTGCAGCCCAGCGTGCTTTCCGTAAACCAGACCGGCTGCGTCTGCCGATACGCTTCCGCTTCCACCGCCGCCGGCGACCATTTTTTCATCGGGATCAAACTGATCTGATATTCGTGTTCGCCGCGGTCGCAAACCGGATAGGTGCTGCCGGGAACGACTACAAACGGAGTATGATGCGCATAGTACGGACTCCGCAGCAACGTCAGCCGGATGGTGCCGTTCGGCTGCACGTCGGCGGCAAAAACATCCCGGCTGACTACCGCCAGCGCGCCGTCTTGGCCGGAAACCGCGAGGAAGTTGTGGATGGGATATTCTTCCCCGTTCAACCGGCGTTCGAGGGTCGCGCCGGGAATACCGTAATACCGGACTTCCGGCTTGAACGCGGGCGGAATGATCAATTTGACGATCTGATGCAGTCCGGTCCAGTTCAGCCGCAGTTTCAGCCGGAGAATGGTTTCGCCCGCGTAGAGTTTGTTTTCCCAGAGCAGCGAGCTGTGATCGAGCATCATTTCCTTGCTGGTGAACGCCGCCAGCGGCCCGTTGCCGCGAACGTTCCACGCCGCGTCGCTGGTAAACGTTCCGGCCGGCTTGCGACCATAGGACGACTGATTGTGGGTCCAGGTGTCGGACGGGTCGTCGATCGCCACTACTTTCAAGGCCGATTGCAGAAACTTCCGGCCGTCCAGATTCAGTGCCGACACCCCGCCGGCATTGGTTCTGACTTCCAGCGGACCGGCAGTCAGCTGATTCTTTTTCGCCGTCACCTGCGCGGGAATCCGGTCGGGACGGTCATGTTTGATGCGAACGACTTTGACGCCCCCGGCCGGAATTTCGACTCTCGTCGTCAGGTGAAATACCGGCAACGCGGCTTCCGGGGTGTTCTGCTGAGCGGGAAGTAAAGAACCGTCTTCGTTTTCCAGCCGCCAGACCGCCGGTTTGGACGGCTCGGCCCAGAGATAGCCGATCCACGGTTCGAACTCGATATAGCCGTTGAACGGACGGTCCGACGCATTGACGAACATCAACTGCTGCGCCGGATTGGGTTTAAGTTGCCGATGCATCGCCCGGGTGGCATGAACCAATACCTGCCGGGCCGTCGTCTTCGCCGCGCCGAGTTCGTCCCAGGCCTGTTCGTAGGCGGAACGGATCGAGCTGCCGGCGAGAATGTCGTGGAACTGGTTGAAAAGAATATGTTTCCAGGCGGCGTCCAGATTTTCGCGGGTATGCGCCGGAACCAGTTCGGGATGGCGGGCGGTCATGAATTCCGCCTGGCCGATCAGTTCTTCCGCCCGCCGCATTTCACTCTTCATCCGGTGCACGACACTGTAGCAGCCGATCGAATGATGCTGAAGCTCGCCTTTGACCACCGGCAATTTGACTTTGCTTTTTTTGACCGCATCGAAAAACGCGCGGGGATGGCTGAACACCAGTTCGACGTCCGGACGGTAATGACGATGTTCCCGCAGCCATTCGATTTCCCGCCGGGCCGGACCGCCGCCATGGTCCCCCACTCCCACAAAGCACATGGTGTGACCGACCTTGGGATCGGTGTCTTTCAGAGTTTCCTCCAGATTGCGGGCAATATTTTCCGTCTCGCCGGTGGTGCAGTAGGCGCGGCTGACCCGGAACGTGGTGAGCTGTTGGCCGGAAGGCGATTCCCAGGTGAAAAGATTGGACGGCAGGTGCATTTCGTGTTCCTGCGGCCGCATCATCACATAGCTGTCGATACCGGCCGCCCGGTAGAAGTCGGGCAGCGTGGCCGCGTGACCGAAACTGTCGACATTATAGCCGACCGTGGGCCGGACGCCGAGGTTCTGCTGAAAATATTCGCCGGCAAAATCGCCATGCTTCAGAAAGGACATGGCGGTCGGCAGATTGCAGTCGGGCTGAATCCACCAGCCGCCGACCGGCTGAAGCCGACCGGCCGCAACCTGGCTGCGGATGCGTTTGAACAGCACGGGATCGTGTTCCTGAACCATCGCGTAAAACCAGGCTTCGCCGCGGGTGATAATGGTTTCCGGATAGTCGTCGAGAATGTCGCAGGCGGTCCGGGCGGTCGCCAGAACTTCGTCGAGACCCTGCGGCCAGGTCCAGAGCCAGACCGGGTCCAGATGGGAATTGAGAATAATGTGTACTTTCATAACTTCTGTCCTTCAGTTTAGAGGAAGTTTGCGATAATTTGCACAGGAGTTGCGAATCACCAGATCGCAGGCCACCGTGACCGTCCGGCGGTCGAACCGGAACGGGTCGCGGGCGGCGATCATCTCGAACAGCATCGCGACGGCCTGCTGACCGAGCCGGTCCATCGGCTGGTTGACGGTGGTCAGCGCCGGGAGCAGCAGACCGGAGTATTCCATGTTGTCGAATCCGCCCACCGACAAATCGGCCGGAACCCGCAGTCCCGCCGATGCCAGATACGAAATAAATTCCATCGCCATCGCATCGCAGATGGCAAAAATTGCCGTAAAGTCCCCCCGTTTAACTGCGGCGGCCCATTCCGGCAGCCGCGCCCGGTCGAACGGCACCACCAGCGCCGGGTCCGGCGTCAGCCCGCCGTCCCGGAATGCCTCGCGATAGCCGTTGACGCGTTCGATGCCGGACCGGTTCCAAGGTTCGGTGCTGTGCACCGGCATCAAAATCCGCCGATGCCCCAGTTGCAGCAGGTATTCGGTGATCTTCCGGGCGCCGCCGCGATTGTCCACCACCACTTTCGGAAACCGGATATCCGGCATATCCTGTTCGACGATGACCACCGGAATCCCGGCCTCGGTCAGTAGATTGAAATGGGAACAGCTCAAATCGGTTCGGGAACCGAGCGGGGCGGCGATCACCCCTTCCACCCGCCGCTGCAGCAACATCTTCACGGCGTCCCGTTCGCGGGAAACATCGCCGCCGGTCGTCATCAGAATAATATTATAGTCGCGGGCCGCCGCCGACTGTTCCGCCTGGCGGACGATCGCGCTGAAAACGCCGGCCCCGATCGCCGGCACGATCACCCCGAGGGTACGCGTCTGCCGGCACCGCAGATTGGCCGCCACCGCCGACGGATGATAGTTCATCTGCCGGGCAAACTCAACAATCCGCGTCCGCGTTTCCGGCTTCATCCGTCCGGTCCCGTTCAGCGCCTTGGAAACGGTGGCCGGAGCCACGCCCAGTTGCTTCGCCAGTTCGTAAATCGTCATGCGGAACTTCCGTTGAAAAAAGTTGAGAAATCGATTTTTCAAATACTGTACCGGCGGGATGAATTTTGTCAAGCCGACGGGTTCCAAACCTTTAAAAATTCCGAAGAAGTGCTTAATTACCATATTGCAATCACCATTCAACCGGCAGGAAACAACCATCATGAACTGGCACCTTGAAACCTTGAAATATCTCCGCCTGGGCCTGATTCTGGCCGGGCTGGCGGCGCTGGCCTGCTGTCTGCAGCCGGTGTACCGACTTGCCGACGAACAGACCACCGGTCTGCCGGACGGACTGCGGCTGACCGTGGCCCTCGGTTCGGACCGGCAAAACGGTTATTTTTTCTTCAGTCCGACCAAAGAAGAACCGAAAATCCGGTGGGCAGCGTCGAGTTATCGCTATAACGGCGATGTGGTCGGCCAGTTCGGCGCCACTGCCGCCGTCTCCGGCTACTGGGCGGGAAGCCGTCCCCAGGTGCCGGGCGTCACTGGCGTATTTCCGCCGGGCCGTCACGATCTCAAACTGCAAGTGCTCTATCAGGGTAAGGAATACCCCGTGGAATATCATTGCCAGGTCACGACCGCCGGATACCGTCCGAACCTTACGGCCTGGCCGATGCTGGTGGTCGCGGCGGTGCTGGCGGCGCTCTATTTTCTGGCGCCGGCGCGGACGTGGCAGTCACGGGGACTGCTGTTCCTGTTCGGGTTGGCGGCGGCGCCGCTGCCGGCTATCGTTATCCGGAACATTGCGTCGTTTCCGCTCGGCGTGACCATGCTGCTGGTATTGCCGGTATTGCTGGCGCTGATGGGAACGGCGTCCAGCCGGACCATGCTGAAAAAAGGCTTGTGGATCTATCTGATGCTGGCCGGACTGCTGTTTCTGGCGTTCGGTTTTCTGATGATCGACGATCCGCTGTTCCGTTTCGGCTATCATCGCGACGAATGTTATCAGATCTGGAACAAACCGCACAGCGCCGCGCTGCTGGTGCTGCTGCTGCCGGGACTGCTGCTGTTCGTCATAAAACGCGGACAGTTGAAAAGGGCGATGGTCGCCGTAACGTCCGATTCCGAATGTGTTTCCGGGAACAAACCCTGAAAAGAATACGGTCCGCCACAGTCGGTCAATTTAAGGAAGGATATTCACGATGTTCCGAATGGCAGTGTGCAGTTCTTACTTCGGCGATACCGAACTCGAAGCCGCCGTCGGTTTGTTCGGCGCTCATCAATGCCGGGAAGTCGAACTGGCGGAAAAACACGGAGCCGAACTGCTCGACCGCGGTAATCCCGCCCATGTCGGCGCGGCCCTGCGGCAACATGCCGACGGCTGCGGCGTCGTGTTCAGCCAGGGCCACCTCGCCATCACCGGAGATATCGCCCACCCCGACCGCAGTACCCGGAATCAAAGCGTCGACGATCTCAAACGCTGGCTCGATCTGTTTGCCGGTCTCGGCATTTCGCTGGCGGTGCTGCACCCGGGCGGCGTGACGGCCGCCGCCGCCGGTTATCCGGAAACCCGGATCGCCGCCGCCCGCGGCGAAAGCCTCCGTCTGCTCGCCGCCTACGCTCGCGGCAACGGCATTGCCATCGTACTGGAAAATATCGGACAGGAAGCTACCCAACTGTTGAATATGCTCCGGGAAGTCGGAGCCGACAATCTGGCCGCCGCCCTCAATCTCCGCACCCTGGCCGCGGCTGACGGCAACCCGGCCGAATTCATTCGGGAAGCCAACGGCCTGTTGCGGGCTGTCCATGCCGCCGACTGTACCGCCGAAGCCGACGGTGTTTTTCCCGACGACCACGGCACGATGGGCTGGCCGGAAATCATTCGGACGTTGCGGCAGATCGAGTATCGCGACCTGTTCTGCTGGGAAGTGCCGGGAGAAAACAAATTGCCGCTGGAACTCCGGCTGGAACATCTGGACCGGGTGCGGGTGTGGTTTGCCCGCGCCACTGCCCCGGAAACGGTCAACCAACTGATCTGAACGCCGAATCTCGCGTTCCTCGGGACTCGAGTTGAGACTGCCGTCAATATAGTCAATCAAGGACTTCGAATCATGAATTTTTTCAGCAAAAAAACCAAAATGCTCGTACTGCTGATTCTGCTGGTTATTGCCGTTGCGGTTCTGTATCGTGCGTTCACCTATACGTCGGCGCCGGCAATTCTCGACGAGCCGTCCGTCCGCGCCGCTTACGCCTGGCTGGCCGCCGCCGACCGCAACGACCGCTCCGCCATGAGTAAACTGGTCAGCCCGCAACTCAACGCCGAACAGATCGTCACGCAGTTCATGAATGACTACAAAAATCTCGGCGCCAGCCAGGGGCGCGAACTGCGTCAGCGGTGTATCCGCAACGACGGCAAGGTCGGCAACTACTATGAAATTGATTTTTACGATCATTTTTCCCACCAGCGCAACAGCGTGAATTTGAAAGTCTACGTCATTACCGCCGACGGTAAAAATTTCGGCATCGCCGGCGCCCGCTACGCCATTCCGCTCCCCACGCCAACCCGCGACGGTCTCACCCAACTCCCGGATTATGCCGATGGCAGTCCGGAAAAAGCCGCTCAACTCTGGTTCGGCCGGTTCGATCGCGGCGATCTGGATGATTGCTCGCGACTGGCGCTGGTGCGCCGGGAATTTCAGGACGGCAGTTTGGCCGCCTGGCGCGCCGAAGGCCCGGCCGTCCTCCCCTTCCGCGATTGGCTCCGCAAAATGCATCCCGGCCCTCCCCCGCTCAAACGGACGCTGGCCGCCGTACAACTTTGGCGCGACCTCCCCGGTGCCGCCGGACTGGAAATCGCCGGAGTTTTTTATCAGGTCGAATATCCCGGCAAAAAACGCCAGGAACGGTTGTGGCTGCTGAAAGACCCTTATACCGGCAGTACCCGCTGGTTGCCGTACGCAGTCCGCTTCAACGACCAGTCCGCCAAAAAGAAACCCGCCGCCCCTGTCGGCAAGTAGCGGGGCGCGGGGATTTCGCACTTCGTGCGACCAGCGGTATTCGCCCGCTGGACTGCGCCCGGCAACGTGCCGGTGCGGGATGGTGCGGCGAATTCGGTTTCGCTCCGGCTGACGCCGTCGCGAAAGCTCGAATTCGCCGCACGGTCGCCGTATTCTCTCGCTGGTGCTCGAGAATCTGATGAATGATAGAGGACAGTTGACCTCGCGCAACATGTAGAACGGCGTCGAGGGGTGATTTTCGAGGTCTGGGGCCGACGCGAAGCGGAGTATGCCCCGGTAGTAACGCACCGGGTCGCACCCGGGGCCCCGGTAGTAACGCACCGGCACGTTGCCGGCGGCGATTGAGCGATCTTATTCTTTCCCAACTTAAAACTTAAAACTTAAAACTTAAAACTTAAAACTTAAAACTTTCTTTTTTTGCTTTTCTTGCATTTTTTGTCGCAACGCTCTATTATCTATTTCAGGTAACAATAAGGGGAATGCTTATCCAGTAATCTATTTCTTACAATCAAGCAAAGTCTCTTAGCGGACTTTCAGCGAACGTTTCACACGAAAATCGCCAGTTTTCAAGAAAGATGAAACTATGCTGGAAGTTGCGCTCACTTATACAGATAGTATGTATATTTGGGCGCTCCTTTCACATCCATCTTTCGGGCGTCTGGCGATGCCTCGTGTGAGTGTGATCGGGGCGCTCTTTTTTTGTACCCTCCTCACGGACGTTCGGCTGTTGGTTATATACAACATCCAATTAATGCAGGAGGGGCAGTAAAATGATTTTCACCGGCGAACTCGAAAATCGAATCTGGCAAACGTTTCTCAAACAGCAGGAAGCAAGACTCACTGTCACCGCCGACGATCAGCTTACGGTACGTCTGAACTTGCACCGACAGCAGAATATCGCGCTGTCCCGCGACGAGCGCTATCTGATCGCGACCACGGTCGTCGGACAGGCCGTCACCACCGGAATGATGAAGCTGGCGTTGACCTTCATGGGCTGGCAGGAATTTCCCCACTACGCGCTCTCTCTGCGGTCCGACGCCTATCTGGTTTTAGGCTGTACGAAGCCCTGGCCTTTGCTTCATGCCGAACGCGAATTTTACGACTTGACGATCGGGTTGGCCGAAACGTCCGGTTCGCTGGCGACGGCATTGGAGCGCAGTTTGGCGCGTCCGGCGGCCTCGGCCAACGGTTAGCGAGTAGCGGGAAACGGGAGACGGGACGGGGGATTTCGCACTTCGTGCGACCAGCGTTTCGCCGCTGGACCGCGCCCGGCAACGTGCCGGTGCGGGATGGTGCGGCGAATTCGGTTTCGCTCCGGCTGACGCCGTCGCAAAAGCTCGAATTCGCCGCACGGACGCCGTATTCTCTCGCTGGTGCTTGAGAATCTCAGACATGATAGAGGACAGTTGACCTCGCGCAACATGTAGAATGGCGTCGAGGGGTGATTCCGGGGTCTGGGGCCGACGCGGAACGCGGAGTATGCCCCGGTAATCTCGCACCGGCACGCTGCCGGGGGGCCGGGGGCCGACGCGGAACGCGGAGTATGCCCCGGTAGTAACGCACCGGGTCGCACCCGGGGCCCCGGTAATCTCGCACCGGCACGCTGCCGGAACACCACGGGGAGGCTCACAAAGTGAGCCCGGCGAGTTAGGAATGCGCGCAGCGCAGGAGCACGCGCCGAAGCCCTGCGGCGTTTGAGTCCGCGCAGCGGAGGAAAAAGGCACTGATGTGCCCGGCCGTACAGGCCACGAGTAAGCCGAGCGGCGCCTGAGCGATCTTAGTCCCAAAGCCTAAAGCCCAAAGCCCCAAAAACCTCTATTCTCCCTCAAATGTTGACAAGTTTTCCTTATGATGGCGGAGTGTAGTTTGGCCGCCGGGTTCTTTGACAATCGGAAAAAAGATTGGCACGAATCGGCGCTTGCGGCCGGAACCGGATTTTGTGCGAAAATCCGGGGGATCCGGTCCGGGGACGTTTTGTCTTCATGCCGGCAACGGCTGGAATATCGACATTTTAAACACCAGCCTCAAACGCTGTCTAAAATGTCGAAAATGGAGCTTGGACTTTATTTTACACACTATGCTCAAGTACTGTCTAAAATGTCGAAAATAGAGCTTGGACTTTATTTTACACACCATGCTCAAGTACTGTCTAAAATGTCGAAAATAGAGCTTGGACTTTATTTTACACACTATGCTCAAGCACTGTCTAAAATGTCTAAAATGACTGTCTTCAAGGTTCGGACAGATTTGAAATTTGCCAAGGTCACCAGGGTGTAGAATAAAAAAAATTGATTGCCGGATTGCTTTTCGGGATTAAGCGGTTAAAGTAAAAATTTGCTTTTGAGTTGCCGGATAAGAATTGTGATTGTGTCCGTTCGGCGAAAAAAGTTGATTTTTTGCTTTTTCCGGGGTTGAAAAGGAATAAACTCCGGTTAAATTAATTGGCTCACGCATTTAGTGCGGGTTGATAGCTCAGTCGGTAGAGCATCGCCCTTTTAAGGCGGTGGTCCCGGGTTCGAATCCCGGTCAACCCACCATGTTTTTGATTTAGTTTCAAGATTAAGAATAATCGTCCGGAATTGAATAATCCGGTCCGGACAAGTGATGGAGAGCGAAGGATCATGAGTAAAGTCTGCGACATGTGCGGTAAGCAGAAGGTGTCCGGCGGTTCGATTACCCGTAAAGGGATGGCCAAGAAAGACGGCGGGATCGGGATGCATGTGGTGAAAAATTGGAAGCGGATGTTCCATCCGAATATCCAGTCGATCCGGATTCAGACGCCGACCGGAGTCAAGCGGATCAAGATTTGCGCCGCCTGTCTGCGTGATGGCAACTTCGTCAAAGCCGTGGAAAAATAGTTCTTTTCCGGGCGCGTATAGCTCAGTTGGCTAGAGCGCAACGTTGACATCGTTGAGGTCACTGGTTCGAGCCCAGTTACGCGCACCATATCCTTTTAATCCGTAAGTTTTTACTTTCGGATTTTTATTTTTTTGTACTACCGAGTTTACTTCGTTTTCCGGCCCGTTCTGCCGGTGACCATTTGAAAGTAATCGGGATATGGTTCTGTTCCGGCCTGACGGCAGATTTGACCGCTTACGTCCGGCGTCAACGGCAATGTCCCGGGCAATTCCGCATAGGGCTGAAGCAAAGCATGATATTTGCGGATAAAGCATTCCCGGCGGGGACCGGCCATGGCTGCGGTCATTCTGGTCCAGATGTCGCCGAAAGTTTCCCGCGTTACGTTGCCGAAACTCAATGGCGTAAAATCGCACGGGCAAACTTCCCCTGCCGCATCGATATAGAGATGTTGCGAACCGCCGCCGCAGCCGAATAGTTCCGGGCTTTCAACTTGATTGAAAGCGCAGACCTTTGGTCGGAGTCCCCGTTGGTTGGCGGTTTGGTGAAATTTCCGCAACTGCTGAATCTGTTCGCCGTTCAGAAAGGCGTCGGGGCTGAAATCAAGTGCTTTGCCGCACGGCATCTGCTCGACCAGTCGATACTCGTCGACGCCTAGACGCGCCCCCAGACGGTGAATCCGTTCGTAAAGGTGCTGTTCGACGAATTCCGGCCCGGCCACGCTGCCGATCATCGTATAAAAACCGGCTTTTTTCGCCCGTTGCAGTGCGGTTACGGCATCCTGCCACGCCCCGGACCGGCCGCGAACGGCATCGAACGCCGCCGGATCGTCGCGGTCCAAGCTGACGCAAAGCGACCACAATCCGGCATCTTGCAGCTGTTCGATCCGGTCCGGGTTCAAGCCGGCGCCGGAGGTGAACAGGATGGTGGTACAACCGCCATCGGCGGCGGTCCGAATCAGCTCGGCCAGATCGGAACGCGTCAGCGGTTCGCCGCCGGTAAACCCGATGATGCTGACGCCGCCATCCCGCAAGGAAGCAATGATCTGCCGCCACTGAGCAGTCGTCAAATACCCCGGACGGCGTCTTCCGGCGCTGCAGTAACGGCAATTCCCGGGACATTCCCAGGTCACGGCCAGAAAGGCGGAAACCGGACTCAGTTCGCGTCCGCTGAGCAGATTTTCAAACATCCGGTCGAAGGCCGGCGACGGGAACGGCGGCAGAAAGGAGTTCAACATCCAGCGGCCGTTATGCCGGGTCAGGTTTTCACTGCCGAGCCATTGCCGGACCAGCCGCCAGGTATTTCCGCCCCAGCGTTGTCGGTCCAATAGTTCCTGTTCCACGGCATCCGGCATCCGGCGTTTGCCCCGGCGGCGGAGTTCGCCCAGGACGCGCAACGGAACCGCTGTAATCCGCCGATCGCAAAGAATCCGCAGCAGTTTCAGCGTCTGCCAGTTCATTGCCGGACGCTCTTGATCATCACGTAATGGTGCGACAGGGTTTTGCAGTCGGAAGTGGCCATTTGCAGTTCGAAGTGACGGGCGATTTCGGGATCTTCGAGCGGCAATACCTGGTCGAACCCGGCCAGAATCCCGGTTTTCATCAGCCATGGCAGCAGATTTTCCTGTTCGCCCGGCGGAAAAATCACGATCTGACTTTCTTCCAGCACCGAGACGGTGAAGGAATGACGTTTCAGCCGTTTCTCCAAGTCGTCGCGGCAGTCGGGGAAATGCGGCCAGATGGCCTTGTTGACCTTGCCGGGAAACGCCGCCATGCACCGGCGGTAGGCATAAAATACCGGCCGCAGCGAGTCCGCCAGATTGACGACGAACGCCAACATGCCGCCAGGTTTCAACACCCGTTCGGCCTGCGCAATAATCTGATTGGGCTGGCTGTAACCCATTGACCAGGCGGCCAGTACCAGTTCGATGGAAGCGGAAGGCTGCGTCGTGATATAATGCAGCATGTCATCCTGATGCAATTGGGCGTGGTGACAGATTTTAGCGGCTTCCGCCAACATGCCGCCGGAAACGTCAACCCCGGTTATTTTGGCCTTGGGATAGGCTTTTTCCAGCGCGGCAGTCGTATAACCGGTACCGCACCCCAAGTCCAGAATTTTACCGTTGACCTGCTTCGGCAACGCCGCCAGCAAACGGTTGGTGACTGGCTGCAGATTAACCAGCCAGTTATGATTATAGGCTTCCGCCAGACGGTCATATCCGGCGGCGATGTCGTCCTGGGTCATCCACCGCCCGGTGGCCACGTGGCCCAGCATCCTCAGATTGAGCTTGAAACAATTGACGTATTTTTTCATGGTCTCATTATAGTACATCGCCTTCGCCGATTTTAAAGCGATCAAGTTCAAACCGGACCGCACCCGGCCATCACGATCAGGACCGTTGCAACCAGTACGCCAAGTTCCAGCAGATCATGACGTTTCTTCATGGTTTATCCTCCTTCGATGGATTGAATTTTATCCGTCCAACCAGTTCATCCGGCGTCAGCCAGGCGCATTGGCCGGGTCTGGGCAGCAGGCGGCTGATCAGGCATTCCCGCCCCTTGGGCCGGGCTTCTTTCAGCACCAGCCAATGCGCAAGATCAAGTTCGCTGAACGACTGTTGATCATAGATCAGAAAATTGCCGTCCGGCGAAACCAGCATGACCGCCTGCCGTCTGAACCAGTCGGAATGCCAGTGCCGGGGCAGCGCACAGACCCAACGCTCCCGGCGCCCGGTCAAGTCGTTGCAATACACCTGGCCGTTCCGCCAGTAAAATAACCGGTCGTCCGCCGTCAGCGAGGGCATCTCGCCGTCGACCAGCGCCTGCGTCCGGTTTTCCGGATTCAGCACATAAATTTTGCCGTCCGTGCTGCCGGCAACCAGTACCCGTCCGTCACGACTCCAAGCTGCCTGCCGAGTAAAGACGAATGCCGTACACCAGACCGGTTTTGCGGTCCGGGCGTCGTAAAAAACGATCCGGCACAATTCATCTTGATCGGCCTCCACGCTGGCCACATACGGCCCGGTCGGCGCCGGCAACATGGCGACCGGAGACGTTTCGACAACCTGCCACAACGACTGTTGATCGCTTCGCCGATAAACGGTCAGCCTGGTTTTGCCGTTTTCCCGACTGGAAAGTTCGGTTACCAGCTCGGCATTGCTCCGGCGGGCCAGCAACTGAACGTTCAAGGCTTCGCAACGGTTATTGCGGCGGTTCGTCGGCGTCAAACTGGCGGCCAACTGTCGATCATGGACCGGTCCGGCCACGCCATTGCCGAAAAGGATCACGTAACGCAGTTGCGGCAACAGCTCATCGTGATGTTTGCCCGACTCGAAACAGCGGTTTTCATAGCCGAGGCCAAGCGTCATCATAGCGCCGAAACACAAAACCAGCACCGGAAACAAAATGGCTATGCCAAGCACCAGGCTCTCATCCGCCTCCGGCACTTGGTCCTGCTTATAATCCGGGTCCAGCACCATGATGGCGATGGCTACCCCGATCATCCAGCAGAACATGGTACAGCCGGACGCTCCCAGCATGACCAACCAGTCGACCGGGGTAACGGCCAGCGGCAGTAACCGGACGGCTCCGACTAACGTCAACCCGCCCCAGATGCTCCAGAACAGGTAGGTCCGACGGTAGCGAAACCACCGGCGCCCGGCGTACAGCAAATGAAAGACCGTCCCGACCCCGACGCAGGTGAGCACGATCACCAGCGGATTGTGCTCGCTGACATTGAACGTATAGCGCGGCGCCGGCCAGAGTTCGTTCCCGGCCGCCGCCGCCAACCCGGCCAACAGTCCGAATCCGGCACCGAACAGACCGGACAACCAGATTCGCCGTCCGGCATAGCGGTTGATCGGCAGGACCGCCAGCGCCACGGCCAGACCCAATATTGCGCCACGGGTTATACCTGCAACGCCGCCACCAAGAGAACATGCGCCACCGCCGATTCCGGCGGCCAGGATCATCCAGACGTATTTTTTCATCTCGACGTTCAGCCGGATGCCGCTCCCCTCATGTTCAGGATTGCCTCGGGATTATTTCAATCCGATACCGTGTTCCAGAAGATAATCGATCAGCGGTGCCGGATCTTCCAGACCGTGCGGATGGTGCTTGCCCGGATGGCGGAAAACCTTGATCGTTCCGCCCAACTGCTTGATCCGGGCTTCCACCACATCGGTGTTTTCCGAAATCGGCACCACTTCGTCGTCGACGCCGGCCGCATGGATCAGCGGAACATGGTCTTTTACCAGTACCGCCAGATTGTCAACCGGATTGTCCGAGTAAGCCAGCGCCTCCGCTTCCGAAGCAAAGCCGTAGTCGGACCACAGTTTTTTCCAGTCGTCGGGACTGCCCGGCCCCACTCCTTTGCCGCCCGGCCAGCTTTTGAAGTCGCAGACCGGGTTGTCGGCGTAGAGACAGGCCACTTTATCGGGATTGCGGACGGCCCAATTATAGATATAGAGACCGCCGCGGCTCAGTCCCAGCAGGACAGCCCGCCGGGCGAAGCCGTATTTTCCGGTCAGTTCCCGATAAAAAACATCCCAATGTTTCAGCGCCGACGGACACCCGAAAGTGTTGCCCACCGTGATATAGACCAAATAAAAGCCCCGATGCAACATTTCCAGTTCGAACTTGGGAAAGGCTTCGAAAAATTCCGCCTTCCAGACCCACTGCATGCCCGGCCGGGGTTGCCGCGGCTCCACCAGCAGACATTCGCACCCGTCCACCATAAAACGATGACGGCAAAAGCCGTTGTAATCGTCGACCGTTCCCGGAAACGCCATCTTATTCATCGTTACCACTATATCCCATTGAGTTCAGCAAAACGTAAGTTCCATAATAAACCTGAACTTACGCCAAAATACAAGCCGTATGACGGCGTCTCCGCACTTCGTTACCGGTTCTGTTTCGGCAATTGAAATTGCCCGATCAGTTGCTGCAGCTGGTTGGCCTGGCCGGACAATTCTTCCGAAGCCGCCGCCGTTTCTTCGGCGTGCGCCGTATTCTGCTGCGTCACCTGGTCGATCTGGTTCAGGCCCTGGGTAATTTGCGTAATTCCTTCGGCCTGTTCGTTCGAGGCGGTGGCAATGTCCGCCGACAAGTCCGACACCTTGACAATTCCGGAAACAATCTGGTTGAAATCGGCGTGAGTCTTTTCCGCTACGGCCAATCCTCTTTCGACCTTTTTCAGCGATTCGTCGATAATCTGCGCCGTTTCCTTGGCGGCGTCCGCGCTGCGACCGGCCAGACTGCGGACCTCGCCGGCCACCACCGCAAAGCCCTTGCCGTGAGTACCGGCCCGGGCGGCTTCCACTGCGGCGTTCAACGCCAGCAGATTGGTCTGGAAGGCAATGTCGTCGATCACTTTATTGACTTTGGCGATCAGCTGGCTGGACTGGTTGATATCCCGCATCGACGTTACCATGCTTTCCATATTCTGAACGCCGGTTTCGGCGGCCGTCCGCGCTTCGGACGAAACCCGGCTGGCCTGATTGGCGTTTTCGGCGTTGGACGTGACCTGATGGCCGATTTCCGTCATTGAGGAACTGATCTGTTCCAGCGAGGCCGCCTGTTCCGTGGCCCCCTGCGACAGCGACTGGCTGGCGTCGGCAATCTGCTGACCGCCGGAATTGACCTGCTGAATCGCTTCCGCCACCTGATAGAGCGCCAGACTCATCGAGTCGACCAGTTCGTTGATGCTGTTTTTCAGTTCCTGGAAATCGCCCTGACAGTCGATTTCGACATGCTGCGTCAGGTCTTTTCCGGCCGCGGCGCGGAGCACATCCGCCGCCGCATTGAGCGGATTGACCACCGCATCGAGCGTCCGGTTGATGCCGTTGACGATATCGCGATAGGCGCCCTGATGCCGGGCGGCGTCCGCCCGCACGGCCAATTTTCCGGCCTGACCGGCCTGAGCCAGCATTTCGGTATCCTGAACCAGCATCGTAATGGCTTTAAGCATGGTTGTAAAAGCCGGGACCAGTTGATCGTTGTTCGACCGCCGACCGATTTTTTCGTATTCGGCAAGGTCGCCGAGTTCGCCGGCCGCGATCCGAATGGCCGTCGCCTGCAAGTGTGCCATGCTGCGCTGAACGTTATTCACGGAATCGGCGATTTTTCGATAGTCGCCTTTCAGCCCGGCGACGTCCACCGTCTGAGTAATGTCGTTGACCTGCAACCGGTCGAGCACCAGGAGCGACGACCGGATCGGTCCCGTAATGTTGTCGAGCGTCCGGTTGACGATTTCGATGATCTGGCGATAGGCGCCGTCGAATTGATCGGCTTCGCCGCGGAATTTCATATTGCCGTTTTCCGCCGCTTCCGCCAGATGGTTGAACTGTTCTTCGATCTGCGACAACCGGGTGGGCACCATGTCGAGCGCCTGGCCCAGAACGCCGATTTCATCCGTGCTGTCCAGATTCATGCGCTGGCTGAAATCGCCCTTGGCCACGGCCTGAGCGATGTTGACCGCCCGCACCAGCGGCAGCGAAATCGATGCGGCAAACCACCAGCAAATTCCCCAGCCTGCCACCAATACTACAAGCGAGGTAATGACAATAATCATCAACATCCCCACAAACGAGGATGAAATGGCTTTTTCGGCATCCAGAAAATCGTCTTCATACGCCCCGGCGCCGATCATCCATTCGAACGGCGCGAAATAGATCACGCTGGCCACTTTGGCGCGCGGTTTGCTTTCCCCGGCGTTCTGCCAGTCATACCGGGAAAACGCCGGTTTGCCGTCGCCATTGGCCACCGCCGTCTGCAACAGCGAATCCATGACTTTCTGCAACGCGGGATCGGCACTCTGGAAAATGCCGTATCCGAACGGCAGCGTTTTGTGAATAATCACCTGGCCGCGCCGGTCGCCCCGGGCGCCGATGACGAACGCATAGCCCGTCTTTCCCACCGTGATTGCTTTCAGCGCATTGACCAAATCGGTATTGAGGTCCTGATTGATGCCGACGAACAGGGCTCCGATCACCCGTCCATGACTGTCGAACAGCGGCTGATAGGCCGTGGTACACCACTTGTCCACGACTTTAGCCAGCCCCTGATATGAATTGCCGCTTTTAATGGCCGCGACAATTTTATTGACCTGTCCGCCCGGTTCGACGGCCGGAATAAAAGTTCCTACCGCCCGCAGACCATGAGACGTTTTTACCGTCGAAGCGACTCGCAGCAAATCGCCCTGCTCGTTCATCCGCTGGAAAATCGTGCAGGTAACGCCCATGGCGTCGCTGATCTCATCAACGACCGGCAGTTTGACTTCGAACGAAGTTTGCTGTCCCAGCCAATGATTGCCCAACAGCATCTTCGGCAATTTTACTTTGACCGATTCCTGCGAAAACTGATTGACCGCCGTCCAGGCCACCGTACCGGAGGTCGACTGACTGAGTCCGCCTTCTTTTTTTACGTCAATCGCCAGAACCTTTAAAATCCCGTCGATTTTATTGTTCAGCGCATCATTGTAAGTACAGCAAAGATGATAAATGTCACGGGCGGTAATGGTAGTTTCTTTTTCCGCGGTGGCCCGGAATTCCGCCAACAATGTCCGTTTGACGGACGTGGACTGTTCCCAGATCACCAGCAGATAAATTACAGAGATGGTAAAGATAAGCCCGGAAACCAACCAAATGATTTTGGTCTTCAATTTGGCATTTTTTAACATAAATACCCCCATGTTGACTTACTATTCTTCTAAAGTATAATCGCCGGTTCCCGGTAAATCAACCTTTTGCCGGGGTAAAGTTTAAAGTTTAAAAATTAAGACTCCCGTTCAATCCCATTTTCGTTTTTCAGAATGTTCATACCAGACGTGAATCAAAAAACCGCAGTTCTATTGGTTTTTTTTCGACCGAAGTCGAAATTGTTTTAGACATTTTAGACAGTACTTGAGCATAGTGTGTAAAATAAAGTCCAAGCTCCATTTTAGACATTTTAGACAGTACTTGAGCATAGTGTGTAAAATAAAGTCCAAGCTCCATTTTAGACATTTTAGACAGTACTTGAGGCGGTGTGTTTAAAATGTTTCGCTCCACATTTTAGACATTTTAGACAGTGCTTGAGGCGGTGTGTTTAAAATGTTTCGCTCCACATTTTAGACATTTTAGACAGTGCTTGAAGCGGTGTGTAAAATGCGTCCGCGTCGTATTCGTCCGTCCTTTTTTCTCGATTGTCAAAGAACCCGGCGGCCAAACTACACTCCGCCATCATAAGGAAAATTTGTCAACTTCTGAGCCGGGGACGCCCCGGTGCGTTACTAACGGGGCCCCGGGTGCGACCCGGTGCGTTACTACCGGGGCATACTCCGCTTCGCGTCGGCCCCAGACCCCGGAATCACCCCTCGACGCCATTCTACATGTTGCGCGAGGGCAACTGTCCGCTGTCATGTCCGAGATTCTCGAGCACCGGCGAGAGAATACGGCGACCGTGCGGCGAATTCAAGCTTTCGCGACGGCGTCAGCCATAGCGAAACCGAATTCGCCGCACCATCTCGCACCGGGCCGCGCCCACTGGGGTCCGGGGCCGAGGCGGAACGCCGAGTATGCCCCGGTAATCAACCGGGCCGCGCCCGGCAGCGCGGAATCGCTGGCCGACCGCGAAGCGGCCGGAATCCCCGTTCCGTCCCGCCCCGCTACCGCGACGACGAGAGCACCCGAAGCAGACAACGCTCGAGCTCAAGCGATAAGGCAACCGCCGTCTCGGCCAGGCCAATCGTCAAGTCGTAAAGTTCCTGTTCGGAATCCGTCGCCGGCCAAACCCCGGTACGGGCCAGAATAAAATAGGCATCCTGCCGCAACGACAGCGCGTACAACGGAAACTTCTGCCGTCCCATGAAGGTGAGGGCGGCCGGCAATACTTCGCCTGTTACCGCCTGATCGACGACCGTGGTGGCGATCAAATAGCGGTCCTCGCGTTCCAGCGTGACCATTTGTCGTCGGCGCGGATGAAGCATGACCATTATGCGTTCGTCGGCGGTGACGGTGAGTCGCGTTTCCTGCTGTTTGAGAAACATTTGCCAGATGTGCTTTTCGAGTTCGCCGGAAAAAACCATTTTACTGCCCCTCCTGTTTTAGTTGGTGTTGCGATTGCGATATGACAACAGCCGAACGTCCGTGAGGAGGGCATAAAAAAAGAGCGCTCCGATCACACCCAATCTGAGGTATCGCCAGACACCCGCACAGAATATGAAAGGAGCGCCCAAATATACATACTATCTGTATAAGTGAGCGCAACTCTCAACTTTCGTTTCCGTGCATTGAAAACTGGCGATTTTCAGATTGAAACGTCCGCTGAAAGTCCGCTAAGAGACTTCGCTTGATTGTAAAAATGAGTTAGCCGATAATATTGTCCCCTTTGATTATCTGGAATAGATAATAGAGCGTTGCGGCGGAAAATGCAAGAAAAGCAAAAAAAGAAAGTTTTAAGTTTTAAGTTTTAAGTTGGGAAAGAATAAGATCGCTCAATTGCCGCCGGCAACGTGCCGGTGCGTTACTACCGGGGCCCCGGGTGCGACCCGGTGCGTTACTACCGGGGCCCCGGGTGCGACCCGGTGCGTTACTACCGGGGCATACTCCGCTTCGCGTCGGCCCCTGGCCCCCGGAATCACCCCTCGACGCTATCCAGCCTGTTACGCAAGGCAAACTGTCCTCTGTCATGTCCGAGATTCTCGAGCACCAGCGAGAGAATACGGCGACCGTGCGGCGAATTCGAGCTTTCGCGACGGCGTCAGCCGGAGTGAAACCGAATTCGCCGCACAATCCCGCACCGGCACGTTGCCGGGCGCGGTCCAGCGGGCGAATACCGCTGGTCGCACGAAGTGCGAAATCCCCGCGCCCCGCGCCGGAATCATGTCCCAACGCCGCCAGCAGACTGAGACTTATTTGGCGTCTTTCGCCGCGTGGCGGGCCAGCCAGGCGGCCAGCGGCGGACCGATCAGCAGTACGACCAGAAACCGCATCATCTGCATGGTCATGACAAACGGCAGATCGGCCTGTGAGGAGGCGGCGATTACCACAATCGAATCCGCGCCGCCCGGACTGGTCGCCAGGTACGCGGTCAACGGATCGACGCCCGCCGCCGTCACCAGCAGCCACGCCAGACCCGCGCAAAATGCCATCAACGTCAGAATCGCCAGCACCACCTGGGGCAACGTCCGCAACGCGCACACCAGAATCGGACGGGTAAACCGCAGTCCGATCCCCAGTCCGAGGCCCAGATATCCCGCCGCCAGCAGCCACGACGGCAGCTCGAAACGGATCGCGCCGGTCAAATTCAGCACCGTACCGAGGATAATCGGCAGCAACATGCTTCCGGCCGGCAGCCGCGTCCACGGCCCCAGCACCACCCCCGCCAGAATAATTCCCAACGTCGACACCAGCGGCACCAGATGGAGCGCGGGAAACCAGACCGCCGCCGCAGACGCGCCGCCGGACGCATGCACCCAGAAATGCGCGGTCAACGCCCCGGCCAGCACCACAAACAATACCCGCAAATACTGCATAAACGCCACCAGCCGCATATCGGCGCCGTACTCCTCCGACATCAGCATCATAGTGGAAGCGGCCCCCGGCAACAACCCCCAGACCGCAGTCGTGCCCGGCAGCACCCGGAACCGGCACAAGAGCCAGCCCAGCGCCGCCGCCGCCGCAATCACCGCCGTCAACACCACGGTAAACAAGATCCATTGCTGCAAAAAACGGGTTAAAATGGCCAAGGTAATCGAACTGGCCATCAGGCAGCCCACCGTGGCCTGAGAAAAACGGTAGGGCACGGCCGGCAGCCGCGCCGTTCCGCCGGCCACGCCAAACACCACGCCCGCCAGCATCGGCCCCAGCAGCAACGCCGCCGGCACCGCCAGCATTTTCAACGGTACGGTAATAATGCCGGCCAGCCCGATCAAAAGTCCCCACTGCCAGACGGCCGAACAAACGGACGGAGATTGAATCGTCGTCAACTTCATGATACTTCCATAAACCGGCATCGCCAAGACTTTGTTACCCGATAGTATCCGGACAAATTAGAACAAGGGAACAAGGGAACAAGGGAACATTAGAACAATAGAACATTAGAACAATAGAACAAGGGAACAATAGAACATTAGAACATTAGAACATTAGAACATTAGAACATTAGAACATTAGAACATTAAAACATTAGAACATTAGAACATTAGAACATTAGAACATTAGAACATTAAAACATTAGAACATTAGAACATTAGAACATTAGAACATTAGAACATTAAAACAAGGGAACATTAGAACAAGGGAACATTAGAACATTAAAACAAGGGAACATTAAAACAAGGGAACAAGGGAACATTAGAACAAGACATCCGGAATGTCAAGGACCGAAACACGGAAACCGAACCCATCGCCGGAACAACAGTCTTCTCCACACCCCAATTTTGACTCCGCAAAACTTTTATTTTTTTATCAGCTTGCTGCACAAGCTGATAGAGAGATTAAAAAGTTTGAAGGCCAGGAAAAGGGGGCCCGGGGAAAGACCAGGAAAATTTTGCAAATTTTTCGGGGTTTTTTCCCGGAAACTCGTTTGCCGGCAATCGGACGGCGTTTTTTTCCGACCAAACGCTTGCCGATTCGGGTTCGGCGGGATATGGTTAGCGATTTACATTCGGTGGCACAAGGAAAAACGATGACTGTGGGAGGAGATGGCATGAAGAGTGGGGACGTACTGGCGATCGGGTATCTGATTTTATGTGCGGCGATTGTGGCGTTGTTTCCGTGGCAGGTCGACCGGGACGGTGCGCTTTCCTGGGGCTATGAAGTTTACGGCAACGGCGTCCTCAACTTCGGGGCAATATCCAAGGCACATCCCTTTTTCATGGGATTTCTGAAAGTGGGACTGCTGGCAACTTTCGGCGAAATGATCAAAATGCGCGGCAAAACCGGGTCGTACCGGATCACCCATCTGACGGAACGGTTTATCGTGTGGGGCCTCTACGGGCTGATTTTTTCGGTGGCGTTTCCGCTGTTCGACGCCGGCGTCAAAGGCTTGATGAACGCCGGGCTGTGGTACGGCACCGCCGCCCCCGCGACCATGGGCGCCAAACTGTGGCTGGCCTTCTCCTGTTCGTTCCTGACCAACATGATCTTCGCCTTTCCGATGATGCTTTCCCACGAATGGTTCAACTTCTCCATCAATCAGCAGCGGCTGACCGGCGGCGCGGAATTCTGGGCCGGACTGGATAAACAGGTCTGGGGATCGTTCATTCCCAAATCGATTATCGTCTTCTGGATTCCGGCGCACACGATCACCTTTTCGCTGCCCGGCGAATACCGGATTCTGATGGCGGCGGCACTGGGCGTGGCACTGGGCTTCCTGCTCACCTTCAAACCCAAGAAGACAACGGTTTAAACAGAAAAACTATTTGACAGACGTGGCGGCGGCGGCATCGTCGCCGTCATGATCGTCGTGATCGCTGCCGAACTTGCCGATCAGCTGCAACGGCGCCGAACCGACCAGCCGCATCATATGCGGAATCGTCAGCGTACCGTCCTTATGATGCTTGCGCAACCCTTCGACGCAGACATAAAACACCGGCGTAACAAACAACGTCAGCATCTGCGAGAAAATCAACCCGCCGACCATCGTCACCCCCAGCGGACGGCGGGACTCGCCGCCGCCCCCCATCCCGATGGCAATCGGAATCCCGGCCATGATGGCGGCGGCGGTGGTCATCATGATCGGACGGAAGCGCACCAGGCAGGCTTGAATGATGGCCTCTTTCGGCGACAAACCCTGTTCCCGCTGGGCCACGATGGCAAAGTCGATCATCATAATCCCGTTTTTCTTGACGATCCCCACCAGCATGATGATCCCGATGAACCCGTACAGCGACAGTTCGATGTGGCAGATCAGCAGCGACAGCAACGCGCCGAAACCGGCAAACGGCAACGCCGTCAGAATCGTGAACGGGTGGAGGTAGTCTTCATAGAGAATCCCCAGAATGATGTAGATCACGAAAATAGTCACGATCAACAGTAAAACCATCCCGCTCATGGAATTTTTGAATGCCTGCGCCGTACCCTGGAACGTGGCGGAAACCGACGCCGGCAGCCGGGGCGCGATATTTTTTTCAATCAGCGCGACGGCGTCGCTGAGCGATTTTCCTTCCTTCAGGTTGAACGAAATAGTGACCGACGGCATCTGACCGGAATGGTTGACGGTGAGCGGACCGGCGGCTTCCGACATGGTCACGAGGTCGGTCAGCGGCACCAACTGGCCGTTGGCGGAACGGACGTAGAGCAGCGCCAGATCGTTCTGGTTGTACCGGAAATTGTCTTTGAGTTCGAGCAGAACTTCGTACTGGTCGTCGGTGCCGTACATGGTGGAAATCTGGCGCGGCCCGAACGCGCTGTAGAGAGCGTCTTCCAGCTGGGCGGCGGAAACGCCGAGCCAGGAGGCCTTTTCGCGGTTGATGTCCATGTTCAACTGGGGATTGGTGATCTGGAGATCGCTGGTCACGTCCTGAAGTTCGGGGTAGCTGCGCAGGGCTTTTTCCGCCGTGGTGGCGGCAGCATAGAGTTCATTGATATAGGATCCCTGAAGGGTATACTGATATTGCGACTTGGTCATGCGCCCGCCGACGTTGATCGGAATCGGATTCATCAGATAGCACTTGATGCCGGGAATGGCGTCGAGTTTCGGACGGAGCGATTTGAGAATGTCGTTGGCGGAACGGGTCCGTTCTTCCCTCGGTTTCAGGCTGAGCGCGACCATCCCGGTGTTGCTGGTGACAGTCATTCCGCTGGCGCCGCACCGGGACATGAACGCCCGCACATCGGGGTCCTGGAGAATGACGGCGGCCACCTGCTGCTGGTGGGCTTTCAGCGACGAAAACGCAACCCCCTGAACCGCTTCGGTCTGGCCGTAAAGGAAGTTCTGATCTTCTTCCGGCAAAAAGCCTTTCGGAATGATGATGAACAAGCCGACCGTGGCCAGCAGCATAAGCAGGGAAAAAACGACGGTGGTGCGCCAGTGTCCGATGGCCCAGCGCAGTCCATATTCATAGCCTTTGACCAGCCAGCCGATCACGCCACCGTCTTGCGCTTTGGCCTCCGGATGGATCATCTGAGGTTTCAGAAACCGACTGGCCAACATCGGCGTCAGCGTCAGCGAGACCAGGCCGGAAACCAGCACCGATGCCGCGATGACCACACCGAATTCCCGGAACAGCCGGCCCACGATGCCGCCCATGAACAGCACCGGAATAAACACGGCCGACAGCGACAAGGTCATGGACAGAATGGTAAAGCAGATTTCCCGCGAACCGTCGAGCGCCGCCTGACGGACCGATTTCCCCATTTCCACATGACGGAAGATGTTTTCCAGCATCACGATGGCGTCGTCGACCACGAACCCGATGGCCAGCGTCAGCCCCATCAGCGAGAGGTTGTCGAGACTGTAACCGCAGAGATACATGACGATGAACGTCCCGATCACCGCCATCGGCAACGTCAGACTCGGAATGATCGTGGCCCGGACATTCCGAAGGAACAGGAAAATCACCAGCACCACCAGACCGAGGGTAATCAACATGGTGAATTCCACGTCGGCAATGGATTTCTTGATCGAATCCGAACGGTCGAACAGCTTGCAGAGATGAACCGACGCCGGCAATTGACGGGCCAGTTCCGGGAGTACCCGCTGGATGGAATCGGCCACCGCCACGGTGTTGGCGCCGGGCTGCCGCTGGATGGCCAGAATAATCGACCGCGACTGTTTGCCGTCGGCGCAGTACCAGGCCAGCGATTTGTCGTTTTCCACGCTGTCATAAACGTCGGCCACATCCTGAAGCCGGACCGGCGAACCGGACCGGTAGGCGATGATGATTTTCTTATAGGCGTCGGCCTGAAGCAGTTGTCCTTTGGTCTGAATGGTCAGCGAGGTATGGTGGCCGTCGAGCGCGCCGGTCGGCTGATTGACGTTGGCGGCGGCAATGGCGCTCTGCACTTCGTCGATGCCCAACTGCCAGGCGGAAAGCAGTTTGGGGTCGAGTTTGATGCGGACCGCGTACTTCTGCGAACCGTAAACCAGCACCTGCGCCACGCCGTCGAGCGTGGAGACGCGCTGGGAAATGATGGTCTGCGCATAGTAGTCGAGACGGGACATCGGCTGGGTGTCGCTGGTCAACGCGATGTAGACGATCGGCTGGTCGCCGGGGTTGATTTTGCGGTAGGACGGCGGCGTGGTCATGTCGGTCGGCAACTTCCGCAACGTCTGCGAGATCGCGGCCTGAACGTCCTGCGCCACCGCATCGATGTCGCGGTCCAGACTGAACTGCAACGTGATGGAAGTAATGCCCAGCGCACTGGTCGAGGTCATCATTTCCAGCCCGGCGATGGTGGAAAACTGTTTTTCCAACGGAGTGGCCACGGCGGACGCCATGGTTTCCGGACTCGCGCCCGGCAACTGCGCGTTCACCAGAATCACCGGGAAGTCCACATTCGGCAGGTCGTTGACGGGCAATTTTGGATACGACATAATCCCGAAAATGACGATGGCCAGCGTCACCAGCGTCGTCATCACCGGACGATTGATAAATAGACTGGAAAGATTCATGGCGTTATGCTTACTGCCTGAAGTAAAGGGTTATTTAGTGGCGGCGGCAATGATTTTATGGTCCGGCTCGAAGACTTTGGCGCCGGGAAACAACCGGATGTGGCCGTCGGTGACGACTTTTTCCCGATCTTTGAGCCCGGACAACACAATCGTCATGCCGTTGACCGACCGTCCCGGCTGGACCGGACGGAATTCCGCTTCGTTGTTGGGTTTGACGACAAACACGTAACTGCCTTCCTGTCCGGACTGAACCGCCTGCGACGGCACCACCAGACAATTCTTTTCCGTGGCCAACCGGAGCACCACGTTCACATATTGTCCCGGCCACAATTTCAGATCGCCGTTCGGAAACGACGCTTTCAGTTTGACCGTGCCGGAAACCGCACTGACGGTGTTGTCGATAAACGTCAGTTCGCCGTCGCCTTCCACGCCGTCCTGAACCGGCACTTTGGCGTGAACCATCAGTTTGCCGTGCTGGAAAAACTCGCGGATGGTCGGCAGGTGAATCTGCGGCACCGCGAACGTCACGTAGATCGGCTTGATCTGGACCAGATTCAGAATGGTCAGATCGTTGGCTTTGACCACCGTGCCTTCGTAAATCAGAATGTCGCCGGCCCGGCCGTCGATCGGCGCGGTGACGGTGCAGTATTCCAGATCGAGACGGGCTTTTTCGATCGCCGCCTTATCCGCCTGAATCAGCGCCCGCTGCGATTCCGTCTGCGCCCGGATGGTTTTTGCTTCGTTGATGGCCATCGAACCGGTGGTCAGGAGCCGTTCCTTCATTTCCGCCTGCCGCAGATAGTCGGTGAATAAAATGGTGTCTTTGTTCAGCGTAGCTTCCAGCTGTCTCAACACGGCTTCATAGGGCCGCTTATCGATTTCCAACAGCACTTCGCCCTTTTTAACGTAATCCCCCGGCTTGATCGCAAAACGTTTGATCTGCCCGGAAACCATGGTCTTGACCGGAATCTGCGAATAGGCTTCCACGTTGCCGAATGTTTCGATCTGCAACGGCACATCCTGGATTCGAACCCGGGCCAGCGTCACCGCCACCGGCGGCAATTCGACCGTCGTCTTTTTCTGTCCGCACCCGACCTCCGCCGTCAGCGCTCCGGCCAGCAGCAACACCCCGAAAAACGGCCATAAAATTGTCTTCCCCCAACCCATCCGATTCACTTCTTTCATAACCAGACCGTACTCCAAACTGATCGTGCGGACAGCGGCTTTTCCGACCGTCCGGACGGTTATTTTCTTTATAACATGGTGATTATTATACAGGAGGCCGGCGATTTTGTCAAACAATTGTTTCAAGTATAGTGTTAAACTAGTGTTTGAATTTGTTTGGAACGAGGGGGACGTCCGGTCAGTCGGGGTCGTTGGCGGCGGCATGGACCTGAGCATAGCGACAGGTTCGGCGGCGGTCGTACCAGAACATCTGCAAAGCGTTCCAGCAATTATGCCAGAGCACGTAAAAGACCGGTCCCATGGCTACCAGCGGATTGACGAAAGTCATGGCCAGATAGAGCGTGAAGGTGGTATTTTTCTGACCGAGCGTCTGGCTGCATTCCCGACGCAGACGCCAGTTGCCGAGCCAGAACCCGAGAATAAAATTCACCATGCAGAGCAGCAACGAAATGGCGGCGATTTCCAGCAATACGGTCCAGGCCACGTCCGGATGGGTTTTAAAGAAGTACGAAGCCCCCGCCGCAATCAGGAACAACGTGAAAGACCACGCGCCGAATTGCAGCGTCCGACAGTGACTCGGCCATTCCTTGGCCCGCGGAATAATCAGCCTCGTAATCATCGCCAACACCAGCGGCAGACACATGATAATCAGCAGTTGTTCGGCCACCCGGCCGACGAATTCCAGCGACGGATTGCCCGTCACCAGCGGCAGCAGCACCAGCAGCGCCAGCGACACCCCCGCATTGGTCATGGCAAACCCGGTCACCACAAATTCCACCCGGCCGTGCAGGAATCCGATCACCACCGGAGCCGCGTTGGCGGTGGGCGTGATGCCGACGAAGAATGCCGCCAGCGCCAGTTCCTCCCGGCCCAGAAAATGAAACAGCAAATAGGGGCCGATCCCCAGCAGAATATTGGCCGTCACCAACCGGAAATGCTCTTTCTGCGGTTTGAGTTTGGCAAACTTCAGCTGCAAACAAACCATATAGAGCATGAACACCAGCGCCCAGCGGATCAGCCAGCTGTAAACATGGGCCTGGGGCAACAGCGCCCCCAGGGTGAACGGAATGAAAATCATCCCCGGACGAATCAACGTTTTCCACATGATTACTTCTCGTTTAGATAAACGTAAGCTTATAATGTAAAGAACGACCGAATGATTTTCAAGACAGATTACAAAATCGTATTTTTTGTTTTCCCTCCCCTGTTCTATTGTTCCCCTGTTCCCCTGTTCCCCTGTTCCCCTGTTCCCCTGTTCCCCTGTTCTATTGTTCTAATGTTCTAATGTTCTAATGTTCTATTGTTCCCCTGTTCTCCCGTTGATTTCCGACAACGGTGTTTGCAATCGGCGTCGGGAGAGGGTATTTTTTATCTTTGTATTTTTTACCGGCGCGATAAGTGACAAGGATCATTCAGCATGGCTCAAAGAATTTTGAATTTTGCGGTTATCGGGTGCGGACGGGTTTCGGAACGCCATCATTCGGCATTGACATCCGGACTGCTTCCGGCGAAACTGGTGGCGATTTGCGACCTCGACGAAACGAAAGCCAAAGCCAAAAGCGAAAAACTGCACGTCCCCTATTATACCGACTATCATGAAATGATGAAGCGGCATCCGGAAATCGACGTGGTCAACGTGGCCACCCCGACCGGTTATCATGCGCGCCATGTGATCGATCTGGCCCAGTACGGCAAACATATCATTACCGAAAAACCGATGGCGCTGACCGTAGCCGATTGCGATGCCATGATCGCCGCCTGCGCCAAGAATCATTGCCGGCTGTTCGTGGTCAAACAGAACCGTTTCAACCGGGCGGTGGTGGCGGCGCGCCAGGCGTTTGAAGAAGGCCGGTTCGGCAAAATGGTCGTGGCCAATATGCGCTGCCGCTGGAAACGCGACCAACACTATTACGAACAGGACAACTGGCACGGCACCTGGGCCATGGACGGCGGCGTGATGTCGCAGCAGTCGAGTCACCATCTGGATTTGCTCCAGTGGTTTATGGGGCCGATCGACGCCATGTCCTGTTTCCGGGCGACCCGGCTGATGCAGATTGAAGTGGAAGACACCGCAGTGGCGATGTTCCGGTTTTCCTCCGGCGCATTAGGTACGTTTGAAGCCACCGTCGCCACCCGTCCCGAAGACATGGGCGCATCGCTGAGTCTGCTCGGCGAAAAAGGGTCCGTGGTCATCGAAGGCGCGGCGGTCAACCAGATTACCTACTGGAAGTTTCAGGATCACCGTCCCGAAGACGATACCATTATGACCGACGCCTCCCAGGCGGTCCCCAACTGCTACGGTCACGGTCACGGCCCCTATATCGGCAATGTGATCGAGGCGATTCTGGAAAACAAGCCCGGCCTGGTGGAAGGCCCGGAAGGTAAAAAGAACATCGAGATTCTGACGGCGCTGTATGAATCGTCGTTTATGAACGGCCAGGTCGTCAAGCCCGGCTGTCCGGTGAAACTCTGCCCGCTGGGAAAACAATAAGCGGCTTTTGGGGATAGACTTCTTGACCCGCCGGGAGCGGTTTCCGTACGAATCTCCGGGGAGAACCCCCGAAAACTTTGAAAAGTTTTCAAGGTTTCTCCCCGAACCCCATTTTCTGGCTTTCAAACTTTTTAAATTATTTATCTCTTTGCGAAGCAAAGAGATAAATGGAATAAAAGTTTTGCGGGGTCAAGGTTGGAGTGCGGGGAAGAAATGGGGGGCTTTTTCAAAAGCCCCCCGGGTCTTCCCCGCTACCTTCAATCTGAGACTGCCGTCCCTGCTTCCACCGGCTCGGGAAATCGTAAAAAGAAATGCGGTCAACCGCTTTATTTTCCGGTCTTTAGCGATTAAATTATACCACATTTTGTGGGTATTCTTCAATTCATAGATGATTTCAGCTGGGTGAGGCAATGGGGAAAAAACTGAATGATTTTATCAATTCCAATGCGGGACGTTGGCTGGTTCTGCTGCTGTTTTGCGGAATTATTTACCTGGTCAATCTTGGATGCGAAGGGCTGTATTCGGCGCAGGAAGCTCGAGCGGGAGTGGTTTCCCGTCATATTCTCGAATCCGGCAATTGGCTGACCATGGATCTCAAAGGGGAACCGACCACCGAAAAGCCGATGTTCTGTTACTGGATTTATGCGATTTTCGGCATGGTGATGGGCGTCAGCGAATTTTCCGTCCGGCTGCCGTCGGTAATTGCCGCGCTGCTGACGATTGTCATGACGGTATGGCTGGCCGGCCGGATTTACGGACGGACGACCGGTTTTGCGGCCGGCTATCTGCTGGCAACCATGGCCACGTTTCTCAATCTCGGCCGCACGGCCCGGATCGATATCATGCTGACCGCCTTTTACATGGCGGCCATGGTCTGCCTCTATAAAGCGTACTTCGAGAAAATGCGGAAATCGCGCGGCTGGCTTTACCTGTTTTACCTGGCGCTGGGCGTTTCCATTCTGGTCAAAGGGCCGGTCGGATTGGCAATGGCGGCGATCATGCTGACAGTTTATATGGTGATTTTCCGGCGCTGGAAAATGATCGCGGAATTCGAACCGTGGACCGGCTTGCTGATTATGGCGGCGATTGCGCTGCCGTGGTACGTCTATGTCACGGAAACCACCCATGGCGCGTTTTTCCGGGAATTTATTGTCGAACACAATCTCAAACGTTTCTTCGGCGGGTCGGATTTCAAGGACGGCGAATTCATGCCGCTTTCCTGGTACCTTCCCAAATTCTTTGCCGGGGCGTTGCCGTGGACCATTTTCCTGCCGTTCGGACTGTGGCAGTACCGCCGGAACTTCCGGTCGTTGCGTCCGGAGAGCGTCTTTCTGTTGCTGTGGTTCGTCACCGGATTTCTGTTTTTTTCGGCCTCTGCAGTCAAGCGCGGCGACTACATTCTGCCGCTCTATCCGGCGGCGGCCATCCTGCTGGCCCGCTATCTGGTGCTGCTGGATACTGCCAGACCGCGGCTGTCCGTGCGCTGGATCTGGGGGTGGAGCGCGATTGCGGTCGTGGTCGTCGGGTTGCTGGTAACGGTCAAAGCCGGCTGGCTGGCCCGCTTCGGCGCGATCGTGGCCGGAAACGACTTCCCGCATTTGAGCAGTCAGGATGGCGAGTTCATGATGCTGGCGGCCCAGATCATCAATTCCGGATTCTGGTTGTCTATTATTGTGGCCGCAGCCTGGCTGCTGTTTCTGTTTCTGGTGGGACAGGTTCTGGCGCAGGGCAAGGTTCTGCATGCCATCGCCTGGTTTCTGCCGGGTTTGCTGATCGGAATGGTGGGGTACTTCACCGTTTTCACCAATGCCGTCAATCCTTATAAAACCGTGAAATACTTCTGCGGCGAGTGCGCCGCCATCGTCCCGCGCGACCAGAAAATAACCTATCTGTGGAACCTCAATACGGAGGTTCTCTATTTTCTCCGCAACGATTATGATTTTGCCAACGACAATGCCGGGGTGGAAACCTTACTGACCCGAGCGCATTATCTGATGCTGGAAGAAAAAGCGTACCGCCGCTGGTTCAGCCAGCGGGTTGAAAGCAAACAGTTTCGAGTTGTTGCCCGCACGATTCCCAACCATCATTACGGCAATGTGCTGCTGATCCGCACCAATCCGCCTTCATTCGCCGCTCCGGCGGTTGCCGCAACGGAGAAAAAATAAGGGGCAAAATCCGTTGCCGGACGTTGCCCCGTTATGAGAAGCCGACCCGTTTACTTACTGGCCGGCGGCATGTTGATAGTGCGTCAGCGGCACGAAACGAACCGGAATATTGGGTTCTTCGATGAATCCTGCTTCGGTCCGGGTCACCACCCAGAGGCCCTGGACTTCGCCCGGACGCCCCAGCGGCACAACCATTCGTCCGCCCATTTTCAACTGATTTTTCAGCGCGGTCGGAACCGTCAACGTGGCGGCGGTAACCATGATACCGTCGAACGGCGCGGCATCGGGCCAGCCGGCGCTGCCGTCGCCCACGCGGAGATGAATGTTCCGATATCCGGCGGTCGCCAGATGCGTACTGGCTTTGTCCGCCAGATTCTTGATAATTTCAATGGAGTACACTTCCACGCCGATCTCCGCCAGTACGGCGGCTTGATAGCCGGACCCGGTGCCGATCTCCAGCACCCGGAAACCGGGCTGCGGACGCAACATGCCGGTCATCAGCGCCACCACATAGGGCTGGGAGATGTTCTGGCCGTCGCCGATCGGCAACGGACCGTCTTCATAAGCGAGGATGCGCAGCGCCGGCGGCAGGAAATCTTCGCGTTTGACGGTGCGCATGGCGTTCAAAACCGCGGGATTGGTAATGCCGCGGCTTTCCAGTTGTTCTTTGACCATTGCCAGCCGTTTCATAACTGCCTCCTTATGTCCTTCTAAAAAGATATATAACCGACGCGAGCCGTTCTGTCAGCCCCGGGAAAGAGGAAAAAACGCGTTTTTTCCGAAAAAAAGTCTGAAGTCATGACCGAAAGTCGCAGGAGGCCGCATCCCATCCGGAAAAAGAAGACAGCCCGGACAACGTTGTTTTGCCATTGAAATCAAACCGGGTTTCAGCTCTATTATAGAGTGTAGCGATGAAATGATGTTCGTGTTGAAGTTAAGTTTGGGAAGTGGGGTGCAGGGGGAAACCCGAAACGGTTCGGGTGTCCTCCGCGAACATAGTCCTGTTCAGCCGGGTCCAGGGGCGCAACCCCTGGGTATTCGCCACCGGCGGCTCGCCGGGCCGGATCCAGCGCGAAATCGCTGGTCGCACGAAGTGCGAAACGAGACATCATTCCGGAGTCACACCCCTATTATGAAAGGGTTTTGGCGGAGCCGAAGCCGCCGATGGGAAAAAATTATTCAGGAGCTGTAACGATATGAGTACGGAAAAATCTTTGGTTTTACCGCTGTGGCCGGAAGGCGTGCCGCAGGCAAAAGGGAATGAGGAAGCCGACCGGCCGGATATCACGGTTTACCCGGCGGCCAATCCGACCGGCGCCGGAATTCTGATCTGTCCGGGCGGCGGTTACGGCGGCTTATGCTCTTCTTATGAAGGACACGACATCGCGGCCTGGCTGAACCGTTACGGCATTGCCGGGATCGTGCTGAAATACCGGTTGAGTCCGTATCGCCACCCGGTCCCGTGGCTGGACGTCAGCCGCGCCATGCGGTTGACGCGGTCGAATGCGGCGGCGTGGGGCCTCGATCCGCAGCGACTCGGGATTCTCGGTTTTTCCGCCGGCGGCCATCTGGCCGCCTATCTGGCGACGCACCACGACGCCGGACAGCCTCAGCATGCCAACCCGGTCGAACGCATCGGCAGCCGTCCCGACTTTTTGATGCTGGTTTATCCGGTCATCAGCATGCGTTCCGGCCTCACCCACGAAGGCACCTGCGAAAATCTGCTGGGCCCAGGCGCCAGTCCGGCGGAACGGGAAGCGCGGTCCTGCGAATTACAGGTCAATGCCGACACCCCGCCGGCCTTTCTGGCGCATTCGACAAAGGATTCCGCCGTACCGGTGGTCAACAGCCGGATTTTCCGCGACGCCCTGCAGGCGCATCACGTGCCGGTGACCTATTTTGAACTGACCAGCGGCGATCATGGTCTGGGCTGCGGCAAAGGTCCGGAATGGACCGCCTGGCAGGCCGCGGCGCTGAAGTGGCTGCAGGATCAAAAGCTGGCCCGCCGCTGACCTCAAGTCGACCGGCAAGTCTCCGGGGAGAAACCCTGAAAAATTTGTAAATTTTTCAAGGTTTCTCCCCGGACCCCTTTTCCTGATTTTCAAACTTTTTTAAGTTATTTATCTATTTGCGTAGCAAAGAGATAAATGGAATAAAGGTTTTGCGGGATCAAAGTTGGGGCGCAAGGAAGAAATGGGGGCTGTTTCAAAAGCGTCCCTCGTGCTTCCCCGCTACACAAGAGGTGAGACGCCCATCGCCTTACATTGCGAACTGTGAACCGGCAACTATCCCAACTTTTCCCCTTGCATTTTCCGCCGCAACGCTCTATTATCTATTTCAGGTAACAATAAGGGGAATGCTTATCCGGTAATCTATATTTTTACAATCAAGCAAAGTCTCATAGCGGACTTTCAGCGAACGTTTCACTTAAAAATCGCCAGTTTTTAACACACAGAAACGGAAGTTGAGAGTTGCGCTCACTTATACAGATAGTATGTATATTTGGGCGCTCCTTTCACATTCTGTGTAGGTGTCTGGCGATACCTTAAGTGAGTGTGATCGGGGCGCTCTTTTTTTTGCCCTCCTCACGGACGTTCGGCTGTTGTCACATAGGAATCACAACACCAACAAAACAGGAGGGGCAGTAAAATGGTTTTTTCCGGCGAACTCGAAAAGCACATCTGGCAGATGTTTCTCAAACAGCAGGAAGCGCGGCTCACCGTCACCGCCGACGGACGCGTAATGGTCATGCTTCATCCGCGCCGACGACAAATGGTCACGCTGGAACGCGAGGACCGTTATTTGATCGCAACTACGGTCGTCGATCAGGCGGTGACGGACGAAGTATTGCCGGCCGCCCTCACCTTCATGGGACGGCAGAAGTTCCCATTGTATGCGCTGTCGTTGCGGCAGGACGCCTATTTTATTCTGGCCCGTACCGGCGTTTGGCCGGCGACGGATTCCGAGCAGGAACTTTACGACCTGACGATCGGTCTGGCCGAAGCTGCGGTTGCCTTATCGCTTGAGCTCGAGCGTTGTTTGCTTCGGGTGCTCTCTGCGTCGCGGTAGCGGGGCGGGACGGGACGGGACGGGGATTTCGCACTTCGTGCGACCAGCGTTTCGCCGCTGGACCGCGCCCGGCAACGTGCCGGTGCGGGATGGTGCGGCGAATTCGGTTTCACTCCGGCTGACGCCGTCGCGAAAGCTCGAATTCGCCGCACGGTCGCCGTATTCTCTCGCTGGTGCTCGAGAATCTCGGACATGACAGCGGACAGTTGACCTTGCGTAACAGGCTGGATAGCGGCGAGGGGTGATTTTCGGGGTCCAGGGGCCGACGCGAAGCGGAGTATGCCCCGGTAATTACGCACCGGCACGCTGCCGGCGCACCGGGTCGCACCCGGCTGGTCGCCTTCAGGCGAAATCCTATGTTACAAAAACAGCTGTAACACGCCCTAACCCGCCATGACCATGCCGTTGTCCTTGAACACCTTGGCGATATCTTCCCGCAGGCTGCTCTGAATCCGCACATTGTCGGCGGCGTCAACAGCGCAGGAAACGGCAAAAGTAACCCAGTCGGAACCCAGTTCCAGCACCAGAATTTCGGGTTCGGGAGCCGGTTCGATATCGCCGTTGGCGGCGGCCGCCTGCAACAACAGCTGTTTCACGCGGGGAATATCGGCGAACCCGGCCTTGACCGTGACTTTGATGCTCGCTTTCATCCACAGTCGGTCGAACGACCAGTTGCGGAAGTTTTTCGAGAGAATATCGGAGTTCGAAATCGTAATCACCGAGTTGTCGAAGGCGTCGATAATGGTCGTGCGGATGCTGACTTTGCGGACCTTGCCCCACTGGCCGCCGTACTCGATCACGTCGCCCGGCCGCACCAGTTTTCCGACCAGCAGAATAATCCCGCTCAGAAAGTTGTCCACAATATCCTTCAGCCCGAAGCCGAGGCCCATGCTCATCCCGCCCAACACCACCAGAATCCCGGACGGATCGACGTTGAACAGCATCAGCGCCACCAGAATGAAAATGCCCCAGGCCACATACGTTCCCAACGTGGTAAAGGAAGGAATCAGCCCCATCTCCGCCTGTTCGCCGAATATGATCGCGATAATGTTCTTGATTGCCGAAATCACAAAACTCAGCACCAGCGCTCCCACCACGCAAAGCAGAATTTTGAACAGCGTAATCTGCAATTTATACTGCTGCAACAGCGGCAGGTTGGCAAACAGCAGCTGACGGAGCAGCAATTCGGCATTGTACATGGTCGACAGCCAATACAGCAGACCGCCGATAATGCCCAGCCAGATCGCCGGCGCCAGCAACGCCAGCAGCAGACAATTGAAAATCCGCCGGCTCTGGTGCCGTTCCACATAACTGCGGATGACGGCGGTGGCCGCCAGCCCGGTCTGCAAGCCCGCCAGAATGATAAACCACATCACCGTGATCGAAAACGCCAGATACGCCATGCCCAGTCCCGCCAGCAACACCGTCGACAGCGCCAGCCAAACGGTCAGACCGCCCATGTAACGATCCAGATGAACCGTCGCCATCCGGCGCACCAACAGCCATTCCAGCAACGCCACCGGCAGGTTCAGGATAATCAGCAGCAACAGCAACGGGCCGTAGATCGTCACCGATAAATTCAACACCAGCGCCCCGATATACTGAAACAGCACCGGCAAGTACAGCAACAGCGTTTGCCGCATCGTCCGCAAATCCAGCCGGATCACCAGCGCCAGCGTCAAACACCCGGCCCCCAGCAGCAGTTGCCCCGTCCGGAAAAAGGCCATCGACTCCACTTCCCCCAGCATTTCCCGGGTGATGAAAAACCATCCGGCCAGGATCAGCAGACACCAGCCCAGCAGGAAGTAATGCTTTTTGGCCACGCCGTCGGGAATTTCAATGCGGGCCAGCAGCAGCCGGAACGCCAGCCTCCCCAGCAGACAGAGCGGAAGCCCCGCCACGACCAGCAACAGCCCCCAATAAACCCAGAACGTAACCGGACCCGGCACCTGGATAATCAGCCAGGCCGGAATCTCGCTGAACCAGGTCCGCAGCATCAGGCCGGACAGCCCGAAGACTTCCGGCAACATGTAGCGGTTGGAATAAACCATGTTGTTGAATACGCGAGTCCGCGCCTTCGTGCCGATCTCATTGAGTTCGTGAAGTTGTCGCTGAATCGCCACCACCCGGCTCTGCAAAGGGACCAGGAGCTGTTTGATTTCGAGCAGCGACTTCCGATAGTTCTGACAGATTTTCAGACAGACCGCCACCTTGTTCCGGTTGTCGGGCGAAAGATATTTGTGGTCCAGTTGCGACAACAGCCGTTCCGCGACATCGAGCCGGTCCTGATCGGCGGTAATCTTGTCGATGCCGAACTGAAGTTTGCGGACCTTGTCGTCGAACGAATTTTTCAGGTCGCTGGCCTGTTTGCTGTAGAGCGTGACGGCGAAAACGTTGTTGTTGTTCTGGGCGCCGATCAGGTAATTGAGTTCGCCGACCCGTTGTTCGACCCGGTCGCAGTCGCCGCCGAAGCGCACCACTTCCTGCATGGCCAGTTCCCGGGTATCGTGCAAATACGTCTGAATCCGCGACTGGCCGCTGTACAGCTCGCTGACAATCATATTCCAGTCTTCGCGCGTATCGATAATCACATCGGAGGCATAAGCCGCCCCCGCGGCCAACAGCCAGCAGCAGAACGCCAGCCCGATTCGCATTCCCATTCTCATGGCGTCATCCTCGCTTCCGTTTCGTCCCCGGTCCCGGCGCCTATTCCCGTCGGGTCATCCAGATGGATTTTAAGTTCGGGTCCGGACAGGGCAATACCGCGTTCCCGGAATCGACGCTCGATCGTTTCCCGCAACCGGCCGGGAACCGCGTCCCGATTCAGCACATGCACCGAAACCGACAATACAAAATTCAAGCCGTTGTCGCCCAATTCCTTCAAGTACACCTGCGGCGGCGGCTGTTTCAGCACGTCCGGGTCTTCCGCCGCAATCGCCAACAACAATTTCTTGACCGCCGGCACATCCGCGCCATAGACCACCCCGACCCCGACGCTTCGGCGCATATGGGGATTGTTCAGCGTCCAGTTGTGGAAATCGTTGGTCAGCACATGCGAGTTGGGCAGCGTAATCACGGCGTTGTCGGTGGTCTCGATGACGGTGGCGCGAATGCTGACCTTCCGCACCTTGCCCCAGATGCCGCCGTACTCGATCACGTCGCCGGGCCGGATCTGACGCCCGGCCAGCAGGATAATGCCGCTGATGAAGTTTTCCACGATCTCTTTCAGCCCGAAGCCAATCCCCAGACTCATCCCGCCGAGGATCACCCAGATGCTGTTGGGATGAACGTTGAACCGCATCAAGGCAAAAATCACATAGAACGCCCACACCAGATAGGTTCCCAACGTCATGAACGAAGAAAACAGCCCGGTTTCCGCCATGTCGCCGAAAATAATCTTCGCCAGATACCGAATCAGCGCCAGCACGAAACGCAGGACGAAGCCCGCCGCCACCACCACCACGATATCGATAATGCTGATCTCGATCACCTGCTTGCAGGCGAGGAAGTCGGACACCAGAATGTGATCGAGCAGGTTCTGGCGGTTATACATGCCCGCCGTCCAGTAAATCAAAATACAGAAAATCGAAATCCACATCCCCGGCACCAGCAGCGTCAGCAGCATGCTGCCGACAATCTTATGGCACGGATTGCGCATAATATACGACTTGACCAACTGAGTCAGCGCCCCGCCGGCCTGAAGTCCGGCCATTGCCACAAACCAGACCATGATAATCGTAAAACCGACATAGGCCATCCCGATCGACACCAGCACCGTCGTGGCAATCGCCTGCAAAACCGTCAAACTGCCGAACAGCCGGTCAACCAGCGGACAGTCCAGCCGAATCAGCAGCCACACCGTCACCAGCGCCACCGGCACCGTCAGGAACGGCAACAGAATCGTCAGCGGGATGGAGGGTATCACCATGACGCACAAGATCGCCCCCACCAGATGTTGAAAAATCAGCGGCGTATACAGCAACAGGCAACGGAAAAACATCCGGCGTTCGGTCCGAATCAACAACGCCAGCATCAGCCACGCCAGCGCAAACAGAAACTGTCCGATCTGCGTGAACAGGGTTCCTTCGACCAGGTCCAACATCATCTTGCCCATGAAACACAGTCCGGCCAGCACCAGCACGGCCCACGCCAGCATAAACAGTCTGAATTTCCGATCCTTGTCCGGAAACACCGTCCAGGCCGCCATGGCGCGATAGACCGGAATCCCCAGCCAAACGAGCAGACCGCCGACAATCACCGACCGGATCAGAAACTGATACCAGAAATCAAGATTGTCCGGTATTTCGACGTCCAGCCAGTCGTACAGATAACCGTACCAGTCGCGCAACGTCAATTGGGCCAGCGGCAACACCTGAAACAGACTGGGGCCGCGGCTGAAAATAACCTGCTGCATGATGTCGCCGCGGCGTTTTTCGGTAGCGTTGTTCAACGCATTGATGCTACGCTGCAACGCCCGGCCGCGGTCCAGCCGCTGGTCGAACTTGACCAGCAGTTCGGAAGATTGTTTCGCCGCCTCGTCGCACGCGGTACGGCAGGAAGCCAGCCGGGAAAAGCTCTCCGGCGAAAGATAACTGCGATCGAGTTTGCTCAGCGAATCCCGTAATTTTTCATTACAGGCTTTTTCATCTTCGAGGCCGACCCGAATCTGGCCTAATTCTTCGACGTGGCGGTCCAGTCCGCTCTTCAAGTCGTTGATCTGGCGGGCGTACATGGTTACCGCCAGGACATCGTAACGGCCTTCGTCCCAGAACAGATATTGCAGTTCGCTGGCCCGCTTTTCGACGTCCTGACAGCCGCGGTCGAATTCGTCCAGTTTTCGATCCCAGAACGCGACCCCGTCCTTCTCGGAATTCCGGGCATGATTGATCGTTCCGTAGAATTGCCGGATGATCACATCCCAATTCTCTTTGTAGTCGATCATCCAGTCGTTGTCAGCAAAAACACTCCCCGCCGACACGGTCAGCGTCAGCCCCAGGATCAGCATTTTGATGAAACGCATACGAATCCGTCTCTACCCCAATTCATTAGAGCATAGACAATACCATCGGCCGGAAAAAAAACAATCCCGGGATTGCGTTTCGACGGCGGATTCCCGGCCCGACCAATTTCGGAGACGCAATTTTTGATAATGATTTTCACTTTCGGGGGGTTTCTTTTTATCTTACCCAATATATAATAGCAGGAGGACAACGGCGGCACCGCCGTCTCGTCCCGAGGGGGAGGTATCGGCTGTTTGTACAGCCGGGTTGATTGGCAGTAGCAGTATTCCCAGAAAGCAGATTCAATTTTCATGAATGAATATACTGGCGGGAGGCGCTATGAAGAAGAAAACCGATCAAACGCTGGACTTTCACCTGAAACAGGTGCTGGCCGGCAAACGTAAATTCGAAAACGTCTACGAATCCGTGACTCGGATGATCCTGGGCGGGCCCAACGCCTTCCAGAAAATCAAAGTCAACGGCAAAACCACCTACGATTTCCAGATTTTCCGCCAAGGCAGAAAACACCTCGTCGGACTCTACGACGAAATCAACAGCTTCGTCTCGTTCGTCAAAGACGCCGCCGACAACGGGTCGTCGTCGGAAATGGCGTTCGTGCTGGTCGGCGAACCCGGCAACGGCAAAACGTTCTTCGTCGAATATCTCTGCTCGGTCTACCGCCGTTTTCTGACGGAAGAACTCAACCGCCGCTATACGTTCCGGTTTCAGGGCCTCGACCAGCTCGGCACTTACGGCAAGATCACCGAGATCGAATCCCAGACCTACGAAGACCCCATGGTGCTGGCCATGAACCTGTTCCCGACCAAAGACGAAAGTTTCGAATATCTCGGCAAGCAGGGCGTCGCCAAAAAGGACCTTGAACGATTGAGCAAAAACTACCGTTCGCTCGGCGCCTGTTCCGACTACATCTGGAATGAAATCCGGGAATATACCGACGGCAAAATCGAAGATATGCTCAACTTCGTCCGGGTCATCCCCGTGCCGATGAGCGAAACCCTCGGCACCGTGACCGGCAAATATTCCGCCCGCGACAAAATCACCTCGTCGGCCAAAGATCTCCTGGGCGAAGAATCGGTCCAGCGGCTGCTGCATATTTCCGACACCAGCAACCCCTATCGGATCGACCTGCGAATCGGCGCTCTCGCCCGCGTGGGCGGCGGCGGCATCCACTTCTCCGACGAAATGTTCAAAAACAAGAAAGATCTCGTTCAGGTCTACCTCGGCGTGATTCAGAACCGGACCATTGAAATCGACGGCTTCAAGTGGCCGATCGACACCCTGATCGTGGCCACCAGCAACAACGAGGAATTCAACCGTTTCATCAGCGAAAAGGAAGAAGCCCCGATCGTCGACCGCTGCCGCATCTGTTACGTCGGCCACAACACCAATTACAAACTTCAGGAGGAACTGACCACGTTCGCCATCGGGTCGGAAGCCAAAACCACGATGGCCGGCGAACAGCTGCACATCGATCCGAACCTGAACTTCGCGGTGTCCAACGCCGTGGTGTTGACCCGGTTGCCGCGGTCGGAAAAATTGACGCCGCTGGAAATCCGCAAACTGGCGGCCGGCGAAATCGCCGGCGACAAGAGCATCAAAGCGCTGGTCGAACTGATCGACTCGCTGCTGCGCGAACCCGACATCACCAAGCGGTTCGGACAGCGCGGCATCGGGCACCGCAATCTCGGCCGCGCCATTCAGCTGCTGATCGAAAACTCGGAAACCCAGGAAGGCCGCTGCATGTTCGCCGGCGACGTGTTCAAGGCGCTGGAACAGGTGGTGCTCGACTACATTCCCGAGCCCGATTACCGCAACAAATATCTCGAAGACATCAAACTGGCCAAGACCCTCTATCGCGAACGGGTCCGCACCACCATGTTCGACGCCTACATGGACGAACCCCAGGCCATCAAAAAGGAAGTCCTCAACTATGTCAACATGGTCGTGGCCATCGATTCCCAGGAAATCGGTCCCGACAACATGTGGCGCTATTCCGATCCCGGCACCGGCGAGTTGAAAGCCATCAAAATCGACGAAGCCTACATCAAGAGCGTCGAAGAACGTCTCGGCCTCAAAAACAACGAACAGAAAGAGTCGTTCCGGACCACCATCCGCCGGATCTACGGCCGCAAGGCCCACACCGATCCCAACTACGACTTCATGGACAACAACGAGTTGGTCAAGGCCGTGACCGACGTCCGCCTCCAATCCGACGTGGCCGGCGCCGGCAGTCTGGTCGGCGCCCTCGCCAACCGCACTAACGAGGAAAACGAAAAACTTTACAACAAAATCATCAAAACCATGAGCGAAAAACTCGGCTATTGCAGCACCTGCGCCCAGAAAACCATCGACTATTTCTGCACCCGGCAGGACGAAAGCTAGAGAACGGGGAAACAATAGAACAATAGAACAATAGAACATTAGAACATTAGAACATTAGAACATTAGAACAGGGGAACAGGGGAACAGGGGAACAGGGGAACAATAGAACAATAGAACATTAGAACATTAGAACATTAGAACATTAGAACATTAGAACAGGGGAACAGGGGAACAGGGGAACAGGGGACGACGAGCAAATAAGGTCGGCGTGAAGTTCAAGCTCGGGAAGTGGAGTGCAAGGGCGGCGGAGCCCCTGGTAATCCGCCACCGCGGACTCCGCGGGCCGGGACCGAGTCGGGGTCCGCGGCCGACGCAAAGCGGAGTATGCCCCGGTACTTACGCGACGGGGCGTCCCCGGCGCTGGTCGCACAAAGTGCGAAACGTGCATCATAGCAGAATCAAGGAAAGCAAAAACAACGTCATGGTGAAACGGAATTCCATACCGCCCGAACGGCGGGAAAGCATCGGCGCGCCGCATTTTGTCCGCCGCGATCCGCTGCCGCGGCTGTATCCGTTGTCGGCGCAGCTCTACGCCAGTCTCGATCTGGCGATGTTGCAAGCCCTGGCGCCGGACGTGCCGCACTATCGCGCGCTGAAGTCGCTCGACGAGCTGCTCGACCGCGACGCCCAGCGCGAAAAAGACGGGTTCAAGCGCAAGATCAATCTCGGTAAAATCGCCAAACCCGGCAAGGGCGGCAAGCAGAAAATCGTGATCGTGCCGACCACCACCGAGGAAAAATTTTATCACGACTCCCGCACCTCCGACGAAGAAGAGGAACAGACCGGCGAGGACGGCGAAGACACCGGCGAGAATACCGGCGTGGCCGACGGCGAAGAAGGCGAAGTGATCGGCGAACGTCCGCTCGATGCCGACGAAGGAGAAGGCGAAGGTTTCGGGGCCGGTTCCGGCGAGGGTTCCGAACACGAAATCGGCCAGAGCGCCTATGAACTCGGCCGCATTCTCACCGAAAAATTCCAGTTGCCGAATCTCAAGGAAAAAGGCAAGAAAAAGTCGCTGACCCGCTTTGTCTACGACCTGACCGACCGCAATCACGGCACCGGCCAGATTCTCGACAAGAAACAGACGCTGAAAGAGATCATCAAAACCAATATCGCGCTGGAACGCATCGACCCGGAAAAGCCGCTCGACCCGGCCGATTTCATGCTCGACAGGCGCGATTACGTCTATCAGGTGATGTCCCGGGAAAAGGACGTGGAATCGCAGGCGGTGGTGTTCTTTGTCCGCGACTATTCGGGGTCGATGTACGGCCGGCCGACCGAACTGGTCTGCGCCCAGCACGTGATGCTCTACAGCTGGCTGATGTACCAGTACAAGGAACAAGTCGAAACCCGGTTCATCCTCCACGACACCGAAGCGCGGGAAGTCAAAGACTTTCACACCTACCACAACACCAACGTGGCCGGCGGCACCCAGATCAGCACCGCGTTTTCGCTGGTCAATAAAATCGTCAAAGAGGAAAGCCTCGCCCGCGACTACAATATTTACGTTTTCTACGGCAGCGACGGCGACGACATGAACACCAACCGCGGCGAATTCGAACGGATTTTCGACGAGATGTTCACCTATGTCAACCGGCTGGGCATCACCGTGATCCAGAGCGCCTACGCCGGGTCGCGGGGAACGGTATTCGAAAACTTTCTGTTGCAGAACAAAATTCTCGAAAAACGGCCCACTTTGGCCAAACTCGACACCCTTACCGAAGAGGCCGACGATCCCCGCCTCATCGAAGGGATCCGAAAGCTGGTGTCCTGATGGAACTCATTTCCCAACATACCAAAAAAATCATGGAAGGGTGCAAGGAACGCGCCCGCGCCGCCGGTCTGGTCTTCGACGACGAATCGATCGAATATCTGGTCACCAACCAGGATTTGATCGAACTCCAGCCCAAGGGCATGATTCCCACCCTCTACGATTACTGGGTCCACGATCTCGAAGTGGTCAAGGGCAAGCGCGAATACGAACTCTACCCGCACAACCCGTTCGAGACCGTGATCAACTCCCGGCCGCCGCTGTCGTTCTACAACGACAACAATCCCGACTGGCTCAACGTGATGATCTTTTATCACGTTCTCGGCCACATCGATTTCATGCAGAACAACAGCTATTTCCGGCACACCTGGGACGACGATTTCGTGGGCCTCGCCCTGGCCGACAAGCGCCTGATCAACGACCTCCGCACCAAACACGGCCGCTGGGTCGACTACGTGATCGAGTTTACCCGCGCCATCGACAACCTCGTGGGCTACTACGAAGAACTCGACGCGCTGTCCGCCGCCGGACGGAAAAAATTCGACCGTCTCGACTATTTTTTCGACGTTTTTCTGCAACACGAACGCGGCGCCGAACCGCCCGAATATCTGAAGGAAATCGAACGTTTCAACCGGATTCAAAAAGACGATCCCGAACGGGCGGAAGCCGGGTTCATTTCCGAAATCAAAAGCACCTATCCCGAATTCGAAGTTCTCTACGAAAAATATCTGGAAAACCGCCGTCCCCGGCCTAAGGACCTGCTCCAGTATCTGATGGAATATTCGCCGGTGCTGAACCGCGAAGACAACCAGTGGATGAAGTCGGTCATGGAGATCGTCCGCCACACCTCGCTCTATTTCGCGCCGCAGATGCGGACCAAAATCATGAACGAAGGCTGGGCCACCTACTGGCATTTCACCATGTTCATCGAAGACGACCGGATCAAGGGTCACGAGGCCGATTTCGCCCAGATCAACGCCTTCGTCACCGCGCTGCCCAAACTCGGTATGAACCCCTACGCAATCGGCTGGCGACTGTTCGAATTCATCGAGGAACAGGCCAATAAAGGCCGGCTGAGCTATCGTTTCGAACGCACGCTCAACGTCGACGAGCGGCAACATTTCGACCTCAAGACCGGCCGGGGCCGCGACTACATTTTCGAACTGCGCCGCAACTGCTGCGACGCCAACTTCATCAACACGTTCGTGACCCAGGATTTCTGCGACCGCCACCATCTGGTGATTATCGGCGAGCGCATCAACCAGCAGCGCATGACCAAGGAATATTACATCAAGAGCAAGCGCGCCGAGGATTACCGCGACATGATTCTGGACGGTCTGATCCACCCGCCGCATATCACCGTCTGTCCCGACCGGACGAAAGACGGCACGCTCTATCTGATTCACCATTTCGAAGGCAAGCAACTGGTGCCGGAATTCATCGAAAACGTGATGATCGGGCTGGAATTTCTCTGGGGCGGCGAAGTTGAACTGGAAACGCATCTGGTCCGCAAGGAAGGACCGGAAAAGATTCTCTATACGGTGAAAGACCGCAAACTGGAGAAGCAGAATTATGCCGATTAACATCCAGAAAACGCTGAAAAAATTGCAGGACAAGCTCCGGCGGGAAAGCCAGCCGCCCAATTTTTCGTTCGACGAATTTCTCCAGCGTACCGCCGAACGGCCGGAGCATACCCTCCGCAATGTGTTTCAGGTCTTCCACGACATGATCCACTACTATGTGCCGGAAGGATTCAACGAATATCCCAACGACCCCGAGTCGATCAACTATATCTGTTACGACTGCACCCGGCTGTTCGTGGAGGATTCCGAAAATCCGTTTTTCGCCGACCGGCTGCTGGCCAACCGGCTGGTCAACCTGGGCGACTCGCTGAAAACCGGCGCGCTGCGCAACCGGATGCTGGTGTTCGTGGGACCGCCGGGCAGCGGTAAAAGCACGTTTCTGAACAACTTTCTCTACAAAATGGAAAAATACGTCCAGACCGCCGAAGGCGAAATGTTTGAAACCGTCTGGCAAATCGACGTGGAAAAATTCGGACTCTCGGGACTGTCGCTGATTCCCGATGCCGGCAGTACCGTGCATCTGGACACCGACGACATTTCCGAACACACCCGAGGCGGCGGGCATCTCTCCTCCGACCGTTTTCTGGTGGTGCCCTGTCCGAGTCACGACCACCCGATCATCCAGATTCCGCGGGAACTGCGGCACGATTTTCTCAACGACCTGATTGCCGACAAGGACTTGAAAAAAGCCATCTTTCACCAGAAAGAATTCGAATGGATTTTCAAGGATTCCCCCTGCCCGGTCTGCACCTCGCTCCACCGGGCGCTGGAAAACCGCGTCTCGCCGGAAGACCTGTTGACGATGCTGCGGGTCCGCAACTACGAATTCAGCCGTAAACTCGGAGAAGGCATCAGCGTCTACAATCCCGGCGACAAGGTGATGAAAGTTCAGGTGGTCAATCCCGAACTCCAGCGCTGGCTCGACGCCATTTTCCGCAACAGCAGCGAAGTCCAGTATCTCTATTCCCGGATGGCCAAAACCAACAACGGCATCTTCGCCATCATGGACGGCAAATCCAACAACGTCGACCGCCTTCACAACGTCCACGGGATCATCAGCGACGGCATTCACAAGGTCGGGTTGTTCGAAGAACACATCAGTTCGCTGTTCATGACCCTGATCAACCCGGAAGACATGGCCGTCATCAACAAGGAAAAATCGTTTCAGGACCGGATCATCACCATCCCGATCCCGTACGTGCGCGATTTCTCCACCGAAGTGGCCATCTACCGCAACACCTACAGCGGCGCCATCGACCATTATTTTCTGCCCGAAGTACTGACCGCTTTTGCCAAAGTGATTGTGGCGTCGCGGCTCAATCCCGAGTCGCCGGCCATGGCCGAATGGATCGAGGACCCCGGCCAGTATGCCAAATTCTGCGACGAAAATCTGCTGCTGCTGAAAATGGAAATCTTTTCCGGCGCCATCCCGTTCTGGCTGTCGGAAAAGGACGTCAAACGGCTCGACCGCCTCCGTCGCCGCAGCATCATCATGGAAGGCAACAACGAAGGGCTCAGCGGTTATTCCGGCCGCGATTCGCTGGAAATGTTCAATCTCTTTTTCAGTCAGCACAAGAATTTCCAGACCTTGATCGGCATTCAGGATGTGGTCAACTTTTTCCGCGACGATTCCCGGTCCCACGAGATGATTCCGCCGCATTTTCTCGAATCGCTGGTCGACAACTACGACTACGCCACCTTGCAGTCGATCAAGGAATCGATGTTTTTCTACAACGAAGACCAGATCGCCAACGAACTCTGCAACTATCTGTTCGCCATCAACAACGACCTCGGGCAGGAAGTCGAATGCCCCTTTACCGGCGACAAGCTGAATCTGACGGAAGCCTACTTTTCCGGGGTGGAAGAACGGCTGCTCGGCGTCCTCTCCACGCCGTTCGAGCGCGAAAAGTTCCGCAACGACGTGCTGCGCCACTATGTGGCCAAGACGCTGCACGAAATCGGCCGGGGCAAAACCCTCGCCCAGACCAAACAATTTCAGGAACTCAACCGGATGTACAGCCAGAATCTCAAGGAAAACGTCCTCGATCCGTTTATCAATAACGACAACTTCCGCCGGGCCATCAAGGACTACGGCGCCGATTCCTTTAAAAATTATGACCGTAGAATTCGCGAAGAAGTACAATTCCTGTTGAAAAATTTAAAATTCAAATTTAATTACACAGAACAGGGCGCAAAGCAAATTTGCATGTATGTTATTGATAAAAAGCTGGCCGACCATTTCGAAGGCCGGTAATCTGGTTATGGTTCAGTAAGCATAAAGGATGATCATGGCTAACGAGAATTCGGAACAACCGCAGGTCGGCCTGCAAAAGGGTGAAGTAGTCTATCTGGAAGAACTGGTCAATTATAACGCCGGCGCCACCGTCAGTCGGACATTGCTGGATACTGCGGCCGGGACCTTGACGCTGTTTGCTTTCGATGCCGGACAGGACTTGAGCGAACATTCCGCGCCATACGATGCCGCCGTTCAGGTGCTGGAAGGCGAACTGGAAATCACCGTCAACGGCGTCGTCAACAATCTGGAAGCCGGCGATTTTATGATTATGCCGGCCAACGCGCCGCATGCGCTGCACGCGGCCGCCAAATCCAAAATGCTGCTGACCATGATCCACGGCTGAACAATGCCGCTGGCATCTCGACATTCGGCGTGTATGGTATGAATTCCGGATTACGCGCCGAGACAAGAGGTGAAAAATCATGAAAGCCGGTGACCACATTCGTTGTCCCCACTGCGGCGACAATACGTTCGTCAAGGAAGAAGTCGTCATGGACGGCTGGACCGTGCAGGGCAAGCAGTTGGTCTGCGCGCTGTGCGGCCGGAAACTGGCCGATGCCGCCGCGCCCGACGCCACGCCGAAAAACGACGCGGCCGATCCGGGACGACTGGCGGCACTGTCCGGGCTGCTGGGCGAAAAACCCGTGGAAAAAACCCGTCTCGATACGACCGGCGACCTCCGGCATTTCTGCAAGGACTGTCTTCATTTCATCGTGCATCCGTTCATGACGCGGTGCGGAAAATTCAATCGCGACGTCGATCCGATGGGCGACTGCCCGTCGTACCAGCCGCGGCCGAAGGAAACTAAGAAATAATCATGTCGGAAATCTTGCAACAACGTCAGAATCGGATGCGCCGGATCGATCTCTATCCGGTGATTTCGTCGGAATTTACCAACGGTCGTCCGCTGACCGACGTGCTCAAAGCCGTGGCCGACGGCGGCGCGAAAATCGTCCAGTTGCGGGAAAAAAACCGCGCCGACGCCGAACTGTTCAAACTGGCCGAAGAGTACCGCTGCATCACGCAGGCCTACAACATGCTGCTGATCATCGACGATGCCGTCGATGTCGCGCTGGCCGTCGATGCCGACGGCGTTCATCTCGGCCAAGAGGATTTGCCCATTGCGACCGCCCGCCGGATCGCCCCGAACCTGCTGCTGGGATGTTCGACGCACAATCTGGCCGAAGCCCAAAAAGCGTTGGCCGGCGATGCCAGTTACATCAATATCGGACCGCTGTTCCCGACGCAGACCAAAAGCGTTTCGTATCCCCCGGTCGGCCTCGAACAGCTGAACCAGATTATTCCGTACGTCAAGATTCCGTTTACCGTGATGGGCGGCATCAAGGAATGCCATTTGCCGGACCTGCTGGCGCTCGGAGCGACCCGGATCGCCATGGTCACGGAAATCACGCAGGCCGAAGACATTACCGCTCGCGTCAAACAACTGCGTTCCCATTGGAATTCCGGTTGCTGAAGTTTCCGGACGAAATTTCAAACGCGGCGGCGAAAACGGATTCTCCCGGTCGCCTGATTGCCGGGAAACCAGAGTTTAGATATGAAACAGGAAAACAAACATTCCGACTGCCGGACGGGGACGGCGGCCATTATGGTCATACTGTTGCTGGCGGGAGCGACCGGCAGCGGACTGTGGGCCGTTTTCAGCGGCATCCGCCGATTCAATCTCATTCTCTATGAAACCATACCTCACGCCAATCCGCAATCCTATATTTTGTTCTGGTGGTCGCTGCCGCTGCTGATTCCGGGCTGGTGGTTGATTTACCGTTTTTATCGACGGTCACGCGCCAACGATTTCGGCTGGCGGGAAATGCTGCGGATCTTTTTTCCGGTTCTGCTGCTGCCGTTGCCGGCGTTGACGCCGCCCGGCATCGATACCGCCATCGGCGCCGTGGCACTGCTTGGCATCACGGTATTCCGGGCCGTCGCGGCGATTCCGGCGGAACTTACTTTCCTCAATGGCAACTCCGTCCGCCGTTCCTGGTTCTGGCCGGGAATGCTGCTGGCGATGACCGCCGTCATGATCGGCATCGGCTACGGCAAACAGATCTTCGCGCTGAACCGGTTCTTTTTACTCTACTGTGACTGGGGCGAATATCTGAACGTCGCCAATAACACCTGGCACGGCCATTGGTTCATCAACGACAACGGCGGAGAAAATTTTCTGACCACCCATTTCTCGCCGACCTCCTTCCTGCTGCTGGCCCCCTATGTCGGGCTGTTCCATACCAAAGAAGCCTTCATGTTGCTCAATTCGGGTATTCTCTACGCCAATGTTCCGTTGCTCTACTGGCTGGCCCGCGAACTGAAACTGCCCCGTCCGGCGGCTTTTCTGATCGCCGCCGCCATGCTGTTGTCGCCCTCGTTGCTGAACATGAACGTGGCCCTTTTCTACGGCTTCCACGACATCTATCTGGTGATGCCGCTATTGTTGCTCTTCTTTATTTTTTTCGAACGCAAACAATGGACGTTCGCCTGGATCTGTTTCGCCCTCTCGCTGCTGATTAAAGAGACTACGCCCGTCTTCTGGGCCGGACTCGGCCTCGTCTGGTACGCCTGGGGCAGACGTCGTTCCGGACTGGCCCTCTTTCTCGTCAGTTGCCTCTACTGGCTGCTGGTCATGAAAGTATTTATCCCGGCCATCTCGCCCCGCCCAAATTACGATTATCTCTGCCGGTTCAGCCATCTCGGCAATTCCATCGGAGAAATCGCCCTGTCGCCGATTCTCCATCCCGGCGTCGTGCTCGAATACCTTTTCCGCCCCGGATGCGTCTATTTTGTGCTGTTGCTGCTGCTGCCGGTATTCATGGCGGCACTGACCCATCCGTTGCTGCTGGCGGGCGCGAGCGTGACCATGGCGTTCATCTGTCTGCAAGACAGCAACCAGATGCAAAACATCCACCTGCAGTATCAGGCGGAAACGGTCGTGCTGGTGTTTATTACCGCTGTTTACGCCATTCGACGGGTAAGCAACGGCCGGCCGGGCTGGTGGCTGCAACTCTGCCGCTGGAAACTGCCGACGGCCCCGGCCGCCAATCTGACAGTGGCCGTCCTGCTGGCGACCTTCGCCACCGCCCTCGCCGCAGAATATTGCTTCGGCGATTTGCCCGGCGGAAAATCCTATCGCGAACAAATGGCAAGTTATCCGGATATGAGCAAGGAAATGGCGCAGATTCAGCAACTGGTGCCGCCGGGCGTCCCGATCAATACTTCACTGAACGTCGGCGGACACTTTCTGCTGCGGAATCCCGTCCGCCACAATCTACAGGATCCCACCGACGACTGGGTGTTGCTGAGTCTGGATTCCGCTTTCGAATCCGGCCGGGACATCGACCGGTTACGGCTCAAACTGGCGCAACAAGGCTACCGGGCAGTGGGTACCGTCTCCCGCCTGCCCTATCATCTGGTGCTTTACCGGCGGCATCCGGAAAAGACGGCGACCGACTCGCTGTTCGTTTTTCCCGAAGACGTCTGGACCCGGTTGACGAACGAATGCCAAGTGCTTCCCAGTTGTCCGCCCGACCTGGAAGTCAAGAGTCGGATCGCGCGGAATACCACGGAAACTTCCCTGCAAATTTTACTCAAACTATTGCATAAAACCGATCGCGACTATAGATTTTTGATTATGCTCGATACCAATGCAGGAATCGTCCGGGCGCCGGCCTATTTCGGCAACGGCGTAACCCCGGCATTTCTGGCGCGGGAAAAGCAGGTTTATGCGATGGGATTCCGGCTGCCGCACGACGTGAAAATCAACGGAGTTTATCTCCGGATCATCCCGCGCGACCGGATCATCGACAATCAGTGAGGGTCGAAACCACGTGGAAACAATTGAATATCCGTTGCGGCTGCAACGTTATTTGAGTCTGGCCGGAGTCTGTTCCCGCCGCGAAGCCGAAACCTTGATCGCCGCCGGACGGGTGGCCGTCAACGGCCAGCCGGTCACCGCCATGGGCGTAAAAGTCAACGCCGATGACCGCGTTAACGTCGACGGCCGTCCCGCCCTTCTGGGCCGCCGCTGTTACGTGATGCTTAACAAACCCCGCGGCTACGTGTGTACCGCCGACGATCCCCAGGAACGGCAGAAAGCGGTGGATCTGGTTAACGTCCCCGGCCTCCGGCTCTACCACGCCGGACGGTTGGACAAGGACAGCGAGGGACTGTTGATTTTCACCAACGACGGCGACTACGCCGCCCGGCTGATGCACCCCCGCTATCGGATTTTGAAATATTATGTCGTACAGACGGATCGCCCGCTGACGCCGACGGAAATTCAGGCGCTGACCCGCGGTATCGAAGATAACGGCGAATTTCTCAAACCGGAAAAAATCACCGAACTTTCCCCTCGTCACTATTCCTTTGTCCTCAACGAAGGGAAAAAACGGGAAATCCGCCGGATGATCGCCTGGACCTGGGCGCAAACCCTGACGCTGAAACGGGTGGCGGTCGGCGCGCTGGAACTCGGCGATCTGCCCACCGGACGCTGGCGCGAACTCTCGCCGGCAGAAGTGGAGCTCAGTCTCCGTCCGGACACCGTGGATTGATTATTCGCCATCAAGCATAAGGATAGATTTATGAACGCCGACAATCACGCCCGTCTCCGGTTGTTCAACCTGGCCACCGTTCTGGTCGTGCTGTTGCTGCTGGCCGCCGGCAGCGGCTTGGCCGTCATCATCTGCATGGTGGCGATCGACGAACTCGATCTGGTGAATTATCAAGTTTTCTGTCTGCATAACTTCCGGATTTCCGAATCATGGGAAGTCTTTGTGCTGCTGTGGTTTTTCTTCTGGTTGCTGGTTTATCGGCTCTATCAGCGGCACAGTACCGGTTATTTCGGCTGGCGGGAAATGCTGCGGATCTTTTTTCCGGTTCTGGCGCTGTTTTCTCTGGCGCTGGTGCCGCCCGGCATTTACAGTCTGATCACCACCATTGCCGTCACCGGGATCTGCGTCTTCCGGGCCGTCTTCGCCATCCCGATCACGTTGCCGCAGCTTATTGCACCCGACGATAGTCCGTCCCGACGGCCCTGGCTCTGGCCGGGAGCGCTGCTGGCGCTGACGGCGCTGATGGTCGGATTCGGCTACTGGCAACAGCAATTCGCGCTGAACCGGTTCTTTTTACTCTACTGTGACTGGGGCGAATATCTGAACATCGCCAACAACACCTGGCACGGCCGCTGGTTCATTACCGACGATGGCGGGGCAAACTTTCTGACTGCCCATTTCTCGCCGGCCTCCTTCCTGCTGCTGGCTCCCTACGTCGGACTGTTTCATACCAAAGAAGCCTTCATGCTCCTCAATTCGGGTATTCTCTATGCCAATGTTCCGTTGCTCTACTGGCTGACCCGCGAACTGAAACTTCCTCGTCCGGCGGCTTTTCTGATCGCCGCCGCCATGCTGTTGTCGCCCTCGTTGCTGAACATGAACGTGGCCCTTTTCTACGGCTTCCACGACATTTATCTGGTCATGCCGCTGCTGTTGCTCTTCTTTATTTTTTTCGAACGCAAACAATGGACGTTCGCCTGGATCTGTTTCGCCCTCTCGCTGCTGATTAAAGAGACTACGCCCGTCTTCTGGGCCGGACTCGGCCTCGTCTGGTGCGCCTGGGGCAGACGTCGTTCCGGACTGGCCCTCTTTCTCGTCAGTTGCCTCTACTGGCTGCTGGTCATGAAAGTATTCATCCCGGCCATTTCGCCTCGCCCAAATTACGATTATCTCTGCCGGTTCAGCCATCTCGGCAACTCCATCAGAGAAATCGCCCTGTCGCCGCTTCTCCATCCCGGCGTCGTGCTCGAATATCTCTTCCGCCCCGGCTGCGTCTATTTTCTGCTGCTGTTGCTGCTGCCGGTATTCATGGCGGCGCTGACCCATCCGCTGCTGCTGGCCGGAGCAGGAATCACGTTGCTCGGCATTTGTCTGCAAAACAGTAACGAAATGCAGAATATCCATATGCAATATCAGGCGGAAACGGTCGTGCTGGTGTTCATCACCGCCGTTTACGCCATCCGCCGGGTAGGCGACGGCCAGCCGGGCTGGTGGCTGAAACTCTGCCACTGGAAACTGCCGCCACGCTCCCCGGAACACCTGCCGGCGGCGCTGCTGTGTTCCTGTCTGGTTACGGCGGCTCTGTCCGTCTACAGCTTTGCCGACTTTCCCGGCAGTCTGGCGCAACGAAGCAATTTGCGGCGGTTGCCGGATATGAGTGGAGAAATCGCGCAAATTCAGCGCTTGGTGCCGCCGGGCGCCCCCATCAATACGACCCTGAATGTCGGCGGACACTTTCTGCTGCGGAATCCCGTCCGCCACAATCTGCGGGAACCCGACGCCGACTGGGTGTTGCTGGACATCGATTCCACGTTTGAAATTCAGTCGCAACTCGATTGGCTGCGGTCACAGCTCCAGCGCCAGGGCTACCGTCCGGTCTACAACACCGTCAAGCTGCCTTTCCAACTGATTTTATATACGCGAACGCCGCCGCCGGCCCGGGAACGCCCGCTGCCGAATGCAATCCGACAGCTTTCCGACGAACAATGGCGAAATTTCGGTGCGGTCTGTCCGGGCAAAAATCCCTGCCCGGATACGATTGAAGTCAAGTATTCGCTGTATCCGTCGGAACAGCCTCACCAATTGATCATTGCCGCCCGGTTATTGAAACCGACCGGGTGCGACTACAATTTTGAAACCATGCTCGTACTCAAAAACCGGCCGACAAACGCTTTTCTGACGGCCTTCGGAAACGGAATTACCCCGGCCTTCGCCATCGCGCCGGGCGCTACCTGGTTTCAGATCATTGCCCTGCGCCAACCCTTTTCCGGAATCGAGGACCTCAGCGTCAACGTGGTTCCCCGCGCCAAGCCGTCCTTCTAGACAAATTTGTCCGGCTCGCGCCATCGGCAGACGTCGGCCAGCGGTCAACGGAGCGGACAAAAAAAAGAGTTGCGGCGTTTCCGCCGCAACTCCCGATGCTTTCTTTGCGAACCCGCAATCAGAGTTCTTCGCCGACTTCCCAGCGCAGGAAACGCTTGATCGTGGCTTTCGGAGCAATCTTTTCAAAACAGGATTTGTCATCCCGGATCCACGGCTGGCGGGTCAGGCAGACTTCACCATACCATTTATTGATCTTGCCCTTGAGGATGTTTTCCACCATGGCCGCCGGCTTGCCCGTCAATTGGGACGCGGCGATTTCTTTTTCATGGTTGATGATATCGGCCGGAACGCAATCCGGATTGAGATACGCCGGACGGAACGCGGCAACGTGCATGCAGAGGTCGTTGAGGATCTCATCGCTGCATTCGCCTTCGACATCGACCATCACGCCGATTCGGCCGCCGCCGTGAATATACGTGGCAACCTTGCCGTTGCTCTGCCAGGCGGCAGCACGGCGAATCTGCATATTTTCACCGATGACGGCAATCTGCGCCACCAGTCCAGTCTTTTCCGATTCCTGAACCTGCGCGGACACGTCGCCGTTCCCGCCGGCAGCAAACATCCGGTCCAGAATCCCGGTCACATAGGCGTTGAACTTGGCGTTCTTGGCCACGAAGTCGGTTTCGCAGAGGACTTCGACCAAGACTCCTTTGCCGCCGCTGACTTTCGACAGCACCAGACCTTCTTTGGTGGTCCGGCCGGCTTTCTTTTCCGCCTTGGTGATGCCGGATTTCCGGAGGAAGTCCACGGCCTTTTCGAAATCGCCGCCGGTCGCGGCGAGTGCTTTTTTACAATCCATCATGCCCGCGTCGGTCTTTTCGCGCAGGTCTTTTACCATTGCTGCAGTAATTTCCATGTTAGTCTCCTGAAAGTTAACCATCAGCCGGGCTGATTATTCGGCGACGCTTTCTTCGCCATCCTTGCCTTTTTTGGCCGGCTTCTTAACCGGTTTCTTGACCGCTTTCTTGTTCTTTTCGAACTCTTCGTCGATCGCATCGTCGGGTTCTTCGGTCGCCGACGGAATGGCCGCTACCGCTGCCGCCATCGGAGATTCGGGAACAGCTTCGGCGGGAGCAGCGGCTTCAGCAACTTCCGCTTCCTTCTTCTTGGCCGGCTTGCGAATCTTCTTCACCGGTTTCTTTTCTTCCGCCGCGGCGGCAGTACCTTCTTCCTGAGCGATCTTTTCTTCCGCGCCGACCTTCAGCTTTTCTTCGGCGACGCGTTTCTGATAAACTTCCGCCGCAATCGCGATGGCATCGGTAAAGAGATCGATGATGATCTTGATCGACTTCACGGCGTCGTCATTGGCCGCCACCGGATAATCGATGGTCGAGGGGTCGCCGTTGGTATCGACAATGGCCACGGTCGGAATCTTGAGCTTGTTGGCTTCCCGAACCGCGATGGCATCGTGGCAGACGTCCACAATCACCAGCGCCGAGGGCAGCTTCTTCATATTGGCAATCCCGTCCAGGTCCCGATGCAGACGGTCGCGTTTCCGGTTGATCCCGGACTGTTCTTTTTTCTTGAGCGCATTGATTTCGCCGGAGTCGACCATATGGTCGAGTTCATGCATCCGGTTGATGCTCTTGCGGATCGTCACATTGTTAGTCAGCGCGCCGCCCATCCAGCGTTCGGTCACGAAATACATGCCGGCTTTTTCCGCTGCGTCCCGGACAATCTGCTGCGCCTGGCGTTTGGTGCCGACGAAAAGGATATCGCCGCCGGCCGCTACGGTCCGACCGAGGAAATTGCAGGCGTCGGCAATCTGGCGCATGGTCTTGGTCAGGTCGATAATGGAAATCCCGTTCTTGGCGCCGTACACAAAATTCTTCATCCGGGGATTCCAGCGTTTGGTCTGATGGCCGAAATGACATCCGGCTTCCAGCAGGTCGTTGATCGTAATCTTGCCCATGCTTTCCTTCACTTTCTAACTTTGCGGCGACTTGATTGCGGCGCGGATAATATTTGTTCCGCACTGCCAGTTCACCAAAATTTGAGCTTATCGATTGTTTTTTGGCGATTCCACATCCGGTGTTACCGCCCAATCGATGAATAAAAGAAGTATTAAATTATCACAGAAATCGCCATCGTCAAGCGCGTTACCGTTTTTTTCAGGAAGAATCGGAGCGGCAGAAAACTTGACGGCAGTCTCAAATCTTGGGTAGCGGGGAAGACACGGGACGCTTTTGAAGAAGCGCCCCATTTCTTCCCCGCGCCCCATTTTTGACCCCGCAAAACTTTTATTTTATTTATCTATTTGCTTCGCAAAGAGATAAATAACTTAAAAAGTTTGAAAGTCAGGAAATGGGGTCCGGGGAAAAACCTTGAAAAATTTCCAAATTTTTCGGGGTTTTTCCCCGGAGACTCGTTTTGAAACTATCGTCCAGCGGGGGAAGACTCGACTTTGACCCTGCCAAACTCGGCTGCCGGGGTTGTAAAAGCCGGCCGGAACGTGTAACGTACCAAGTTCACAATTAATTATTTCAACCGAAACTAAAGTACTGACGATGAAGAACCGAGAATACGACTTCAGTGCCATCGAAAAGAAATGGCAGCATTACTGGGAAAGTCACAAGACCTTCAAAGCGGAAGATTTTTCTTCGAAACCCAAATATTACGTACTGGATATGTTTCCGTATCCCAGCGGCGCCGGACTTCACGTCGGACATCCCGAAGGCTATACCGCCACCGATATTCTCTGCCGTTACAAGCGGATGCGCGGCTTCAACGTGCTTCATCCGATGGGCTGGGACGCCTTCGGACTGCCCGCCGAACAGTATGCGGTCGAAACCGGGACGCATCCCCGGATCACCACCGAAAAAAACATCGACACGTTCCGGCGTCAGATCAAGTCGCTCGGTTTCAGCTACGACTGGGACCGCGAAATCAATACCACCGACGAACAATATTACAAGTGGACCCAGTGGATTTTCCTCCAGCTCTATAAAAAAGGCCTCGCCTATGTCGACGAAGTGGCCGTCAACTGGTGTCCCGCCCTCGGCACCGTGCTTGCCAACGAAGAAGTGATTGACGGCAAGAGCGAACGCGGCGGCTATCCGGTCATCCGCAAGCCGATGAAGCAGTGGATGCTCAAAATCACCGCCTACGCCGAACGGCTGCTCAACGATCTCGAAGAACTCGACTGGCCGGAAGGCATCAAGGAAATGCAGCGCAACTGGATCGGCAAATCCACCGGGGCCGAAGTCACTTTTGCCGTCGACGGCCAACCGGACGTGAAGATCACGGTCTACACGACCCGTCCGGACACGCTGTTCGGCGCGACCTACATGGTGCTTTCCCCGGAACACAAGCTGGTGGAGAAAATTACCACGCCGGACCGGAAAAAAGCCGTGGCCGACTACTGTTCCTTTGCCGCCCGCAAGAGCGATTTGGACCGGACCGAACTCAATACCGAAAAGACCGGCGCGTTCACCGGCGCGTATGCCGTCGACCCGGTCAACGGCCATCGGATTCCGATCTGGATTGCCGACTACGTGCTGGCCAGCTATGGGACCGGCGCGATCATGGCCGTGCCCGCGCACGATACCCGCGACTATGAATTCGCCGTAAAATTCCAACTGCCGATCGTCTGCATCATCGAACCGGAAGCAAAAGAAGCCGCCGCCGCCAAGACCGACGTTGCCGCGGTGCTGGCCGGCAAGGCCTGCTGGACCGGCAACGGCAAAATGATCAATTCCGCCAATGACGACGGTCTCGATATCAACGGTCTCGAAGTCAAGGACTCCAAGGCCCGGACGATTGCCTGGCTGGAAAAGAAAGGCATCGGCAAGGGCGCCGTCAACTACAAACTGCGCGACTGGCTGTTCAGCCGTCAACGCTACTGGGGCGAACCGTTCCCCGTGATTCACATGGAAGACGGCTCCATCCGGCTGGTCGACGAAAAAGACCTGCCGCTGACGTTGCCCCGGCTCGACGACTTCAAGCCGTCGGGGTCCGGCGAATCGCCGCTCTCCAAGGCCGGCGCCTGGCTTGACTACGTCGACCCGGTGACGGGTATGAAGGGCCGCCGCGAAACCAACACCATGCCCCAGTGGGCCGGTTCGTGCTGGTACTATTTGCGCTATCTCGACCCGCACAACGCCAGGATGGCGTTCGATCCGGGCAAGGAAAAATACTGGATGCCGATCGACCTGTACGTGGGCGGCGCCGAACACGCGGTGCTGCATCTGCTCTATGCCCGGTTCTGGCACAAGGTGCTTTTCGATCTCGGGTACGTGTCGACCAAGGAACCGTTCCACCGGCTGGTCAACCAGGGGATGATCCTCGGGGTGTCGTACAAAGATCAGCGCGGCGCGCTGGTGCCGAACAATCTGGTGGATCACACCCCCGACGGTCCGGTCCACATGAAAACCCGCGAAAAGCTCGAAGAATTTCCGGCGAAGATGTCCAAGTCGCTGAAAAACGTGGTCAATCCCGACGACGTGGTGCGCGACTACGGCGCCGACAGCATGCGGCTCTATGAAATGTTCATGGGCCCGCTTCAGGCGACCAAACCGTGGAATACCAAGGGCGTGGAAGGCGTGTTCCGCTTTCTGAAACGGTCGTGGCGGATGGTGATGGACAGCGACATCGCGGACGGCGCGGCCATGAGCAAAGAACAAGTGCGGCTGCTCCATACCACGATCAAGAAAGTCACTGAAGACACCGACGCGTTGAACTTTAATACCGCCATCAGCCAGCTGATGATTTTCCTCAATGAATTTTCCAAGGCGACCGTCCTGCCGCGCGCGGCGGCGGAAGCGTATGTGAAACTGGTGGCTCCGTATGCGCCGCATCTGGCCGAAGAGCTCTGGGAAGAACTCGGTCATAAAGATACCACGCTGGCCTACGAACCCTGGCCGGAATACGACGAAGCGCTGACCAAGATCGATGAAGTGGAAATTCTGGTGCAGGTGATGGGCAAACCCCGGGCGCGGCTGATGATGTCCGCCGCGCTGGACTCCGCCGCGATGGAAAAACTCGCGCTGGCCAGTCCGGAAATCCAGGCCGCCATCGCCGGTAAAACCGTCCGGAAAGTGGTGGCGGTGCCCGGCCGGCTGATTAACATTGTTGCCAATTGAGCAAAAGCGGATGGATGGTTTTATGGCCGACACGAAAAATTTGATCGAACGGGATTTGCAGCATCTCTGGCATCCCTGTTCTCAAATGAGCGATTACCATAAGTATCCGCCGCTGGTGGTGGAGTCGGCCGAAGGGCCGTATCTGATTGCCGCCGGCGGACGCAAGATCATCGACGGCATCAGCTCGTGGTGGTGCAAGAGTCTCGGCCACCGGCATCCGCACATCCGCGCGGCGGTGGAACGGCAGCTCGACTGTTTCGAGCACATCATCATGGCCAACACGACCAGCGAAGTGCTGGTCCGACTGGGCGAAAAACTGGCCGCGGTCTGCCCCGGACTGGATAAGGTTTTTTATGCCGACAACGGGTCCACGGCGGTGGAAATCTCGTTAAAAATGAGCTTGCAGTATCACCTCCAGACCGGTCACGGCGAACGGACGAAGTTCGCTTCGCTGCAAAACGATTATCACGGGGAAACCATTCTGGCGCTGGCGGTGAGCAACTGCGACTTTTTCTCGTCGCCGTTCCGTCCGGTGTTGCCGGAAACGGTTAAAATTCCGATGTCGGCATACTGTGCCGGCGAAGACGATCCCGCCTGGAAAACGTACCCGGAAGCGGCCTGGCGCCAAATCGAAAAGACGCTGGAACCGGTGGCCGATACGCTGGCGGCGATCATCGTCGAACCGATTATTCAGGGCTGCGGCGGAATGATGATCTACAGTCCCGATCTGCTGCGTCGGTTGCGGGCCTGGACGGAGGCTCACAGCGTTCATCTGGTGGCCGACGAAATTATGACCGGATTCGGGCGTTGCGGCAAAATGATGGCCTGCGAATATGCCGGGATTAAACCGGACTTCGCCTGTTTTTCGAAAAGCATGACTGCCGGTTGGGGACCGATGTCGGCGGTGGTCACGTCCACTCCGGTTTACGACGCTTTTTACGGCGACTATTTCAGCGGCAAAGCCTTTGTTCATTCCAATACCTACACCGGGTATCCGGTGACGGCGGCCGCCGCACTGGCGGCGATGGAAGTTTACGAACAGGAAAAGATTCTGGAAACCATGCCGGAGCGGTCGCGGCAATTGCGCGACCGGATGCGGCGGGTGGCCGAACAGACCGGCGCGCTGGTCAATGTGCGCGGACTGGGATTTATCGCCGCCGCCGATTTGATCGATCCGGCGACCGGCAAACCGTTCGACCGGCAACGGCGTGCCGGTTTTCAATGTTATTGGGAAGCGCTTCAGCTGGGGGCGTTGCTGCGTCCGCTGGGCGATACGCTCTATTTTCTCCCGCCCTTGAACTGTCCCGACGAGGTACTGGACCGACTGGCCGACATTGCGGCGCAGGCGGTTCTGCGCTCGCTCCGGGCTCCTGCCGAGGCCTAGATTCACCTATGACCTGGCAACTGGGCGTCTTTCTGGTGTGGTATGTTCTGGCGGAAGGCTTCGGCTATTGGCTGGAATGGTTGAACCTGCGTCATTTGCAGCGTTGGGGGCATGTCATTCCGGAGGAATTCGCCGGTCGGATCGAGCCGGCCGAAATGGAAAAAACCTGTGCTTACACGCTTCAGTCAACCCGGTTCGGAATGTTCAGTTCCCTGTGGGATACCGCATTGATGCTGATCCTGATTTTCAGCGGCCTGCTGGTGTGGTACGACCGGCTGGTGGCCGGCTGGCACTGGGGCGCGATCGGCGGCGGGGTGGCGTTTTTCCTGATTTTGATTCTGGTGAAAACCGGCTGCGATCTGCCGTTCGAACTGTACGACGATTTCGTGATCGAACGGAAATACGGATTCAACCGCAAGACGACATGGGTCTGGGTGACCGATTTATTGAAATCGACCGGGACGGAACTGGTGTTGACGGCGCTGCTGGTCGGCGGTGCGCTGGCGCTGGTCGGCTGGCTGCCGCAGGGGTGGTGGCTGGCGGTCTGGGGATTCTTCCTGCTGTTCACCATTTTCATGATGTATCTGTCGCCCTATGTGCTGGAACCGCTGTTCAACAAGTTTACACCGATCAAAGACGAAAATCTGGTGGACGGCATTCGTCAGGTGTTGGAAAAGGGCGGGATCAAGGTCAAAGGGGTGTTCCAGATGGACGCTTCGCGGCGGACCAGCCACACCAACGCCTATTTTACCGGCATCGGACGGGAAAAACGCATCGTGCTGTATGACACGCTGTTGGAAAAGCTGGACCGGGACGAGATCATTGCCGTGCTGGCGCACGAGGCCGGGCACTGCCATTACCGCCATATCGTCAAATTGATGGTGGTGGTGGAGACGGCCGGGCTGGCGGTTTTTTATCTGGCGTTCTGGATTCTGAACTCCGGTTTTCTGGACTGGCTGTTCGGTCTGAACGGACTGTCGTTTCCGGCCCGGGTGTTGTTGCTGTCGTTCGCGGCCGGCACGGTGAGCTGGCTGACCGATCCGGCTTTCAATCTGCTGTCCCGGCGCTTCGAGCGGCAGGCGGACGCTTTCGCCCGGCGCATCGGCGGCGACGGCAAGGCGCTGTCCGGGGCGTTGATTAAACTTTCAACCGACAACTTATCGAATTTGTACCCGCATCCGTTCTACGCCTGGGTGTATTATTCGCACCCTCCGGTACTGGAACGCATCCGAAGTCTGCGTGGGGAACGCTGACTGTTTTTCGTGGTTTCGTTTGTCGTACCGGTATCGGATCAAATCAACCGCAGACCCCAACTCAAGGAGGAACTGCCATGTTTATTATCGAAGTGGATTATCTTTGCCCGCTGGCGGAAGTCGACCGGCTGCTGCCGGCTCACGTGGAATATCTCAATAAATATTACCAGGAAGGGGTGTTTCTGCTCTCCGGACGGAAAGTGCCGCGGACCGGCGGGATCATCATGGCGGCGGCGGAGTCGCGCGAAGATTTGCAGAAAATTATGGACGAAGATCCGTTCGCCAAGGCCGGGATTGCCCATTATGAAGTGACCGAATTCCATCCGACCAAGGCTGCGTCCAGTCTGGAAGCCATCATCAACAAATGACCCGTCGACCGGGTCAGGCGTGGTTGCGGAGACTCAATTCGTCCGGGTGCGGATGCAGATAGGTCTGTTCCGCCAGATAAGGCTGCCGGTATTTGCGGATGTAATGGTTCAGCATGGTCAGCGGAACCAGTTGGGGGACCGTCCCCGCCCGGTAGGCGTCCAGCAAATCCAGCAGTTCGCGTTTTTCCTCGCCGGTCAACTGTTTTTTGAAGTACCCCATGATATGCTGCATGACGTTGATGTTTTTCCGGACGGTGGCCATTAGCGCCAACGCCGCGAGAAAAAGGTTGAGGTAGGCTTGGCGCACGGCGGGCAGGGCGGCCGGCGTCACCGTGGCGGTCAGACGTCCCAACTCCCGGTAGGCCTCCGGACTGTGCGCCATCAGCTGCAACTTGTGCCGGGTATGAAAGGCCATCAGGCCGGAAAGCGAACCGCCGCCGTTTTCGTACTCGCGCCAGCGGGCCAGGGCAAAGACCCGCTCGATAAAGTTTTCCCGGAGCAGGGGATCGTTGAGCCGGCCTTCTTCCTCCATCGGCAGCAGCGGAAACCGGTCGCGAAAGGCCCGCGCAAAGAGTCCGACGCCGATCTTGGACGGGTTGCCGTGCCGGTTATAAACTTTCACGTGAAAGAGTCCCGAGCTGGGCGATTTGCTTTTGAAGACGAACCCGTGCAGATCGAGCTTGGCCAATTCGTCGAGACGGCGTTCCGTCCAGGTCTGCATCCGCTCCGTGTGGTCGATGCCGGTACGGATGGTCAGCAAGCGGGGAGAGGCGGGATCGTCGCCGACCAGCCGCATCGCTTCCCGCGGCACCGGCAGACCGCACTCAACTTCCGGGCAGACCGGTATCCAGTCGACGTAACGGCCCAGAACATCCGTCAGATAGTGATCGAGTTTGTGCTGTCCGTCGTAACGGACTTTCTGTCCCAGCAGGCAAGCGCTGATCCCCAGACGAAGCGGTTTCATCATGATTTCCCCCTCTTGATTGCAAACCGAGATCGGAACGGTGGTCGATTACGCCGAAGCAACGGCGCGCAAAATGACGGCGGGATCGCTCATGCGTCCGGGCCGCTGATCGCCGGTATCGCAGGCCACATGACCGGGTTCCGGCCCGACCAGCAGCACGCCGCGCTGTTGCAGTTTCGCCACATTGTCCCGCACCGCCGGATTGGCCCACATCTTCGGGTTCATGGCCGGGGCCAGGATCGTTTTGCCGTCAAACGTGATGCCGAAAGTGGACAGTGCATCGTCGGCAATGCCGTTGGCGAGTTTGCCGATCATGTCGGCGGTGCACGGGGCGATCACCAGCAGCGAGGCCCGGTCGGCCAGATCGACGTGGCCGGGCCGCCAGTCGGGCACGGTCCAGAGGTCGGTGACGACCGGGTTGCGCGACAACGTGAAAAACGTCTGCGGGCAGACCAGTTTCTGCGCCGCCGCCGTCATGATGACGTGAACCTCGTAACCGGCCTTCGCCAGTTGACTGCAAAGCTCGGCGCCCTTATAGGCGGCAATCGAACCGGTAATGCCCAGCACGATAGTATTTTTTTTCGTATCCATTATTGAAAGTCCAGTTTGGTGATTCGCCGCACGGAATGATGAAAACCGGCCACCAGTTCCAGAAACTGCGCCGCCGAATGCTCCACCGCGTCCGTGACAATGACATAATCATAATGGGGCCAGTGCGAAACTTCAAGCATGGCTTTGCTTAAACGTTTGGCGATCACTTCTTCCGTCTCGGTGCCGCGGCCCCGCAACCGGCGTTCCAGTTCGGCGTAAGTCGGAGGAACGACGAAGATAAATTCCGCACAGCGGCGGAGCAGATCGTCGTGCTGCGCCAGGTCCCGAATCTGCATCGCCCCCTGAACGTCGATATCCAGCAGCACGTCGCGGCCAGCCTTGACTCGGTCGGCCGCTTCGCGGTAGAGGGTGCCGTAATAGTGGTCGAAGACCCCGGCATGTTCGATAAATTCATGGGCGGCAACCCGGCGTTCGAATTCTTCATTGCTGATGAAATAGTATTCGCAGCCGTCGACTTCGCCGGGACGCGGGGCGCGAGTGGTGCAGGAAACGGAAAATTCCAGTTCCGGAAGCTGTCGGCGGACCGCCTGAATCAAAGTGGATTTGCCGGCGCCGCTGGGACCGGACAGTACGATCATCGTGCCATAACGTTCGACTTGCATCCGCGTCCCTCCTTCCGTTGTCTGCGGTTAACGGCTCTGACGCCGCCAGTCGATGACTTGATCCGCCAGCACCTGATTTTCTTTATACCAGGCGACGAAACGGGGAACCCCGTCCGCGATGGTGGTGGCGGGCTGGAAGCCGAGCTTGGCCCGGGCCTTGTCGATGTCGGCAAAGCTTTCGGGCACGTCGCCGGGTTGGAGCGGAAGCAATTCCTTCTCCGCCGGACTGCCCATTTCCCGTTCGATGAGGCCGATCATATCCAGCAGTCTTTCACTGCGGTTGTTGCCCAGATTGAAAATTTCGCAGCGGTCCAGATTGTCCGCGAACAACGCGGCCATCACCCCGTTGACAATGTCGTCGATATAGGTGAAGTCGCGGCGCATGTCGCCGAAATTGAAGACCTTGATTTTCTGATGCAGCCGGATGGCTTCGGCAAACAGCCACATGGCCATGTCCGGACGGCCCCACGGACCGTAGACGGTGAAGAAACGCAGCCCGATCGTCTGGAAGCCGAACAGATGGCTGTAACAATGGGCCATCAGCTCGTTGGCCCGTTTGGAGGCGGCATAGAGGCTGATCGGCGCGTCGACACGGTCGCTTTCGGAAAACGGAATCTTGGTGTTGCCGCCGTAAACGCTGGAACTGGAGGCGTACAGAAAACGCGGCACCTGATGGTGCCGGACCATTTCCAGCAGATTGAGAAACGCGGTAATGTTGCTTTCGTTATAGGCGTAAGGATTGGTCAGCGAATAACGGACCCCAGCTTGCGCGGCAAAATTACAGACCCGGGTAAACTGGAAATCCCGGAAAATTTTTTCCAGTCCGTTCCGGTCGCAGAGGTCCATGCGATATTCGGTGAAGGCCGGATGCCGGCGCAGCTGTTCCGAGCGCATTTCCTTGAGCCCCGGGAAATAATAGGAGTTGAAACAGTCCACGCCGACGACTTGATGACCGGCTTCCAGTAGCCGGCGACAGAGATGAAACCCAATAAAACCGGCCGAACCGGTTACTAAAATTTTTTCCGATGATGTTGACAACGTATTTTCCTGTTTCAGTAGAAATTGCATAAAGAAAACTAAACAATAGATGAAATTCGTTATTTTTCAACTCGGGATCATGGCAAAGTAACGTTTCCGGACGTTTAGCAGGGAAGACCATGGGCGCGCTTCCCGGGAGCGTCCGTGAAAAAACGGCAATTTTCTCAGGCTTTTTTTGGGGAGATTCGCGTGACGATGGCCTGATATCCGGCGCATTGCCGCTTCCAGCCGTCGCACCGCCAGTGCTGCGGAAAATCACGGCACTGGCAGGGTTTGACATTCTGAATCCGGCAACCCTGGTCGTCGGCGTAAAAGATACAACCGCCGGAATCGGCATCCGTCAGCGTGAGACAAGTCCGATCCCGGGAAAGTTTGGTATAGCGATCAATGAATTCCAGTACCGGCAAATGCAGATAATCGGCAATGGCATCCGGTTCATCCCGAAGCAACCGGACTTCACCCTCCCACTGACAGCAGGCCCCGCACCGGAGACACTGAAAATCCTCTCCCGCTTCCACTCCTTTCGGAGCTTCGGCCGATTCGCCCGGCACTGATGGAGGATGGTTCATGATAAAATAAAACCGGCGCCGTTGCCGGTGCCGGTTTTGACGAAAGCGACAGACCGTTTATTTTACGACGGTCTTTTTGCCCTTGCTGAAAATGAAGTCCCAGTTTTCCCGGTACTTCTTCTCGTCGCACGGACGACGTTTGTCGCCTTTTCCCGCTGGAGAAGCTGACATAGTCACACCTCCTTTACTGCTATATTCGATTGAACTTTATTTTTATCCACTCTTTCCACAAATCCTTTATTATAATCGTTGTTGCTAAAAAAGAAAGGGGGATTGTCCAAAATTAGCAAAAATGTATAAAAATGTACAATTTGACTGCGTTTCTTTTTTAATAAGAGAGCAGCAGTTGTTGCCAGGCGGACGAAAAATCCGGACGCGGCGAGATTTTGAGCCGGGCATTGAGATCCAGCAGCGGCAGATCGTAATCGCGCGCCAGACGTTTGATGGCATCATTCCAGCGGGCTTCCACGGTTGGCGAAGCATCCGGCAGCGGCGTCGTCAACAGAATGGTATGGACCGCGGGATTGTGAACCGCGGTTTCCAGCAGTCCCGAGAGGAGCAGCGGGACGGTGGCGGGCGGCAGCCAGGCCCATTGACGAAGCGTCGGCGGCATGATGATAATGCCGTCCGCAGATTGGTGCGCCAGCTGTTCCCGGATGGCGATAAAGGTTTGCAGCAACGTCTTCAACTCCGACGAATCGGCATCCGGCCAGTAAAGGAAAGAAACGGCGGTGTTTGCGTCGGTCGGGAGCGGCGTCAGATTCCGGCAGGCGGTGACGATCAACAACCGGCGGGGCGCGGTCAGCGCCGCTTCAATCTGACGCGGAAGCGTCCAGGTCCGGCGTTCCGCCAGCGACGGACGATGCAACACCGGGATCACCAGCGCACCGGCGGTGTTGGTAAAACCGTCGTCGCCGGCCCGAAGGTCGGAGAGCGCGGCCAGCGGGGCGATGACCACGGTTCGGGTGTCGAAGGTACGTCCGCCCATTTTGAGGGTCCAGGAGGTTTGGAGCGGCGCCGTCTTCAGTTGTTGCAGCGTTGTCGCCGGGAGCGTCCAACTCTGTTTCCAGAGATTGGCGGGGGTGAAATGATCCTGTTCCATCTGCGCCTGGCCCAGGACCAGCATCTGCTGTCCGCCCGGTCCGAACGGTCCGGGGTCGGCGGACTGCAATACAAGGTCGGCATAGACGAACCCCGGAATACCGGAATCGGCTTCCAAGGTGAATTCGCTGTCTTCGTCGTCGCAGAACATCAGCGGCGCAAAGGTTTTCAAATAAAGTTGAGGATCGACGATCTTTTCTTCCTGGTAATCTTTGCCGGCAACGGCGGAAAAAGACGCCAGCCCGTTGCCGGGCGTTACGGCGATCTGCTGCGTTTCGGGATTTTTCAACAGCAGATCGGCGCTGTTGCCCCGGGCCGCTTCCACGCCGTCGATCCGCCAGACCGCCTGACGACAGGAGGACGGCAGGATAAAGCGCTGCCAGCTGAGTTTTTCCGTTTTGGAGACGAACAGGTGCCGTACCCATTCCCGTTTGACCAACGGGAAAGACTGCCCGGTCGAATTGCGCAGGACCGTTATTTCTCCCGGCCACCCGGGCGAAAAAGCCGTCGCCGTGAGCGGACGGAACTCTTTTTCCGCCGCCAGCCGCCAGCCTAGATTCAGGAACGGAATGCCGCCGTTATACTGATAATAAAGTCGGAACAGGTGGCTGCCGGCTTCCAGGCGGAGCGGCACGGGATGAGCGAATTTGCCTTGTTTCGGCGTCTCGCCGAACTGAAAGAAAATCGTCCTTCCGTCAATTTCCAGCAGGGTGCCGGAATTGGTATCCACGCCGACTACCGCGTCCGTGGGGTGGTCGATCTTCAACATGCCGGTAAAAGTGATGCCGGTGAAGCGGTTATAACGCTTGGGCACCGCGTCGAGTTTGACCTGTTCGGTCGGGATGACGTCCACCCGGCGGTGACGGGCAGTGAAATAACTGAGGAAAGCGGCCGGGTCGGGCAGTTTTTTCCGTTTTTTAAACCGGGCGGTGACGGCCGGGTAATCGATGCGGGTGCGGATGATTTCCATGGCCAGAGTGAACCCGCCGGGCAGGATGCCGTCTTTTTTCTGCCAGTTTTGAGTCGGACGGGGATGTTTGAACCCGAAATAGATCAGGCGCCGGGTACTGCCGGGGGCGGGCGAGAGCAGCAGAAACCCGGTTTCCGGTTTCAAACTGTAGCCCAGCCGGTTGCCTTGGCCGTCGTAGGCGGTCAAGCCCTGGGCGAGGCCGCCGGGCAACAGGGTTTGCCCCAACGGAAATCCGGTACAGTTTTCCGGATGGTCGGTCGTCAGTTCCAGCCGGTAGGCGGCATCCGGTTCCTGCCACGGAATTTCCGGCGCGGCGTTCAGGAAGAAAGCGTCGGACAGCAGCAGCAGCAACAACGCAAACAGCGCCAGCCGTTTCCTCATGGCGTCACCTCGGGCGGATTCGCGACAACGGGGCGGTACGGTCCGGGCGGCAGACGGCGCAGCAGTTTGAAGGCCACGTCGGTGGCGAAAGGGGGCAAGCGGATAACCGTCAAGTTGCGGGTATCGACCGTCAGGAGTTCGCCGCCGAACTCCTTGCCGGTATCGGTATCGTAAAAGAGCAACTGATAATCGCCGTCGTGAAGCGGAAAATCCAGCGGGAGAAGCAGGTTGCGGGTCGGGGGCAGGGCGGCATGGTCCGGATCCGCGCGCCGCATGGCCGGACGCAGAAACACCCAGCCGTAAACTTCATTGCCGTTACCGGCGACAAAGGCGTGCCAGGGGTACTCCGGATAGTCGGGGTTGAAAAAATTGACGGCCGGATCCAGACGCACCGGAGAATCGACTTCGTCTTCCAGCCATTGCCAGCGGCTGCCGGTATCCGCCAGCCGGGACCAGAAGTAGCAGCGGAGTCCGGGAGCCAGCCGGTTGATCCGGTCGGCAAAGGCACCGGCGCCGGGACGGCGAAGACCACTATTCAGTTGTACTGCCGGGATGACGGCGCAATCCAGATAAGTAAAGTTTTTGCCGCGGGGATCGATACCGCGCCGGTAATTCTGGAACGCCCGATAGAGTGAATAAAGATTGCGGCGGTCGACGAAGTCATGCCACCAGGTCATGGGCACACCGGCCTGGCGGAGCGGGAGCGCGCTCCAGAGGGCGGTTTTGATGTCGGCTTCAAGCACCGGATCGTCGCCGCCGCCGGAGGTGCCGCCGAACTCGGTAATCCAGACCGGTTTGGCAAACGTCTGCATCATATACCGGTGAAAGGCCATATGCTGGTAGAACGGAATATGGATGTTGCGGTAGGCGTCGCCGACGATATAGTCGATGACCGGCAAATCTTCCAGCTTGCGATAGTGCAGATTGTTATTGTAGTCGCCGCAGAAATGAGTGGTGACCGGATGCCGGCCGGAGTCGGCGGCGCGGAATCCGGCGGCGGCGCGGGACGTCCAGTCGACGATGACATTGTTATTGTAAATCTGTTCGAAATCGGTGACCAGATTGCCTTCGCTCCACAGTTCGATGCCCATGATGCCGGTAAAGGCGCCCCAGCGGGCGGCGAGATAGCGGTCGCGGTCGCGGCGATAGCGGTCGGCTTCGGCGGACGAGAAATATTCCACGGCGGCGGCCAGAAAACCGCCGTTGGCAACCACGAACGGATGGGCGCGGTTGAGCGGCGACTCGCTCCATTCCTGATCGCTGTGCGCCGACATCTTGCCGTGGTTGTCCAGCACCAGATGCACGTAAATGCCATGCCGCTCGGCGGCGTCCAGCACCCGGTCGAGTCGCCAGGCGTTGGCCAGGCTGTACCGGCCCAGCCCGTAATAATTCTGGCAGGAGGCGCTCCACTCCACGGCATAGGTCCAGGAGGCCATCCAGATTTCGGCCACATTCATCCGATGTTGCTGCATCCGCGCGAAATACATGTCGTAGTCGAACGTGCCGTGGTCGGGGATATGGCCGTAGCCGAACGCGGTTTCGCTGCGGACGTCGATATTGGTGTGGAGGTTCATGCCGACGGGGTAAAACCAGGAGCCGTCGGTAAATTCGAAGTAGACCGGATCGCGCCGGGAGACGCGGACGAAGCCCGGCAATTTCGAGTCGGCAACGGTTACGGACCGCCACGGCGTCGTCAAGTCGGCGGCCTCCCGCTCGGAACGGTCCCGTACGACCAAGCGGAAACGGTAGATGCCGGGCGTCGGCGGGGTCAGACGAAAGGCCCAGAACGGTTCGCCGCGCGGCAGATTGCGTTCCCGATTGCAGAACAGGTCCCGGGTGTAGTCCTGACTGTAAAAAGCGGGCCAGCGGGCGGTTTTGCCGTCGGGCCCGAGGACTTCGACATCCACGGCAATGTCGTCGGGATCGAACGGATTGAAGTATGTGCGGGAGAGCCGGAACCGGCTCTCGAACCGTTGATTTTTGATCGCTGCATCCGGCAGTTGCCAGAAGTCGACCGCCAGCGGCGGCGGCTTGAGTTCACCCTCAAAACGTACCGGGCGACAGTGAAGTTTGAACCGCCCCGGCCGTCGACCGAACAGCGAGACGCCGGCCGATTGGAGGTCGGCGGCAAAAAGAGAATTCCACGCCGCAGTATGGCCGACGGGGATCAATTCGCCGTTGCCGACGGTCAGATCGGCGCCGACGGTTTGCCACTGGCCGGGATGCAACTCGAAGGGCTCCGGCGTCTGAAACCAGAAGCCGTCCTTGTCTTTCACAAAGAAAACGCCCCGGACGCCGGCTGTGTCCAAGCCTTCCGCCATGATTTCCATCCGGAGAAAACGCCGCCGGAATTTTTCCCGATTCGGACGAAGCACGTTGCGGGCGACTTCCTGCCATACCAGCGCGTTGCCGGGGAAAGCCAGTTCGGCGGTCACGGCATCGCGGCCATCGCGAGCAGATACCGTCGCCGTAATGGTTCCTTGACGGCAATGCCAGGCGGAATCGGCAAACGGGATCGGCGCCAACTCGGCCGCGCCCTTGGCGGCCAGCGTCAACAATACAACGGTTACCAACCCGCCGCAGAGCCGGGCTTTCAGCAAAAAATTCACTCTGTCAATCCGTAGTTGAGTTCCGAAAACATTATTCATAATCGACCAACGGCCCACCGCCGATTTTTATTGCGTCCGGTGGTTTGCCGGAAATCTCAAAATGCGTTTCCGGGGGAGAAAACATTCCCTGACTTTCAAACTTTTCAAGTTATTTATCTATTGCCGCGCAAATAGATAAATAAAATAAAAGTTTTCGGGGTCAACGTTGGGGTGCGGGGAAGAAATGGGGAGCTGTTTCAAAAGCGCCCCGTGTCTTCCCCGCTGCCTCCAATTTGTGACTTCCGCCGTTTACCAAGAAATCGCTAAAAAAAAATCGTTTATTGCAATTAGCAATTTGTATTTTTCCTGATACCCTTTTATTGTTACATAAAACACCATATAAAATATATGATGTTTTGGACGATATTCAAAAGATGCCTTCAGGGGTTTCCGGAATATTGTAAGGCAATGATGTTCGTATCCGATTTTGGGGTCTTCAGTCAACAATGTAGTAAATCTGGGGTGAAGAACACGGCGAACCCCAGGGAGGACGTACTATGACCATCCGTAGTTTGAGGAGATCAGGAGAAAGAGGCACGGAAAAGCAGGGTTCCGGACGGGAAGTATCCGTTCCGGGCGTTTCCGACAATCCCGCCCAAGCGGTTTCCTCGCACGGACATTCCCTCCACGGCGAAAGCAATCGCCGTTCCCGAGTCATCGATGCCAAACGTTATTGGTGGTGTCAGAGCGGGCAGCCGGAGACGTTGCAGCCGATTTTCGAACCGGTAGATGAGGCGTTGATTATTTCCGGCATCAAAGAAAGAATCCGACTCAACGAATTACCGCTGATCGAAATTCCGGAAAATATTATCCGGACGCTGAAGTTATTGGACGATCCCGACTTCGATTATTCCGAAGTAACTTCGTTGATCGAACATTCCCCGGCGATGGCGGGACAGTTCATCAAAATCATCAACTCTTCGCTGTATTCGCCGGTTGTGGCCATCAGCGACCTCAAGAGCGCCCTGCATCGGTTGGGACAGGCCAAAGTCAAAGCGCTGCTCTACATCTATTCCGCCAGCATGAATTTTCTGGGCGGCAAAGCGTTCAACGATGCCGCGATCAAAGTGGTGGAACACAGTTATGCCACGGGAATTGTCGCGTCGTACCTCAGCCAGCGGTTTTATCCGGACCCCGATCTGGCATTTCTGTCCGGCCTGATGCACGACATCGGCAAATTGTCGATTATCCGGCTGATCACCGATACGCATGAGTTGCCGCCTAAATTTCCGTTTGAAATTACCGAAGACGCCTTTGTCAAAATTTTTCCCGAACTCCATGAACCGGCGGGCAAATTTATTGCCGATCACTGGGGGCTCGACCGGCGGGTCTGTACGGTTATCCGTCATCATCACGACCTGAAACCGCGGGCCTTCAGCGACGATTCCGATTCTGAACTGACCGTCAATCTCTGTCATTTGATTGCCGTCAGCGATACCATTACCCGGATGCTGAACAAGGGCCGGCCGTTGCATACCGCCCTCAACCTTTTCGAATTGCCCTCCGCGCAAGCAATCGGACTCGAAAAAAACTGGAGCAATGTCGATTTTCTCAAAGACATTCCGGCGATGTTGTCATTTAAACTTGAACAGTAGTAAAACGTTTATGGAAAACAGCAGTAATTCCACAACCGGATCGGTTGCCCCGACGCCGTTTTTTTACCACGGGGCGAAAATGTTTCCCGTACATGATTTTCCGATTACGATTCACCGGTCGCCGCAAGTGGTGCTTCCGGAGCACACTCATGACTTCATCGAAGTTGTTTTCGTGGCCGGCGGCCGCGGCGTACACCAGATTATCAACGCCGTCGACGGCGGTTCTTCCTTCTCTTACGGAATTATGCAGGGCGATTTTTTTGCGTTGCTGCCCGGCGAACATCACACCTATCCGTGGCATGAAAAACTGGTTATCTACAACGTTCTGTTTTTTCCGGAACTTCTGCTGGAATCCGAGCGTCGGATGCTGCAGGATCTGCCCGGACTGACCAGTCTCTTTTCTCCCGAGTCGAACTCTCGCATGCCGCGCAAGAAAATCCATCTGCCGTTACGCGCCCGTGCGGAAGCCGAAAAACTACTGAATAAGGCGATCGAAGAACTGGCGTTGCAGAAAACCGCTTTCCGGCTGAACGTCAAAGCCTGTCTGATTGAATTTCTGGTTTTGGCCGGACGCATTTTGCCCAGCGAATGGAAATCCACGCTGCGTTCGACCGATGCCCGCAACATCCAGCAGGCTATTTATCGGGCGATTTTGTATATGGAACGTAAAATTGCCGACCCGGTAACCTTGGCCGAATTGGCGGATCAGGCTCATTTGAATCAGACTTATTTCAGTGAACAGTTCAAGCTGACGACCGGCATTTCACCCTGGAATTATCTGATTCAACTGCGGCTGGAACTGGTAAAACATCTGCTTTCCTCCACCGACTTGCCCATTTCGGAAATCGCGTTGCGCGCCGGGTTTTGCGACAGCAGTTATCTGGCTAAAACTTTCCGGGTCCGCGAAGGCATGACGCCGCGGAATTTCCGGAATAAAATTCTCGGACGGGCGGAGCGGCGCAGTTCCAAACCCTAATTTTTCCGGCAAATTGTCAAGTTGATTCCTTCACCGTTCTTAATTGGTAATCAACCATCTGCGGCAACGTTTATTCGAACAGATCGGGCTGTTCGCCGCGACCGTCATCCCCCGGTGTCGCCGGGCCAACCTGTTCCCGCAGCCAGTAAATCAGGATCGCGGTCACATAGGCGATTTCCGCTTCATCGAGTTCCCGGCCCGGCGGGAGGCCATGCCACTTGGCCAGACATCTCCGGCAACAGCAGCCGGTTGCATGCTGGGCTTTGAATACCGGATGGCCCCGCATCGGCGTTTGCTTGCCGTCGTGTGCCGGTTGCGCCGGAGCCAGACGCTCCCGGATAATCCGTTCGGCCTGGCCGGACAGCAATTTCCAGCCTTTCCGTCGACAATAAGTTTGTTCCTCCGGAGTCAGCCGGAACCGCATTCGAAACGCCGATCCGGCCAACCGCAACCGCAGCTCCCGCCATGCCCGCTCGCAGTCCATTACGACTTCAGCAACAATTTGACGGCTTCCAGCAGGTTGTCGGCGATATAACGAAGGTGTTTCCGCTGGTCGACGGGAATATCCTCGGCCTGACCGGTCATGACTAGAATGCCGGCCCGGCATCCGGCCCGGTTGCCGACCTCTACGTCACTGACTTTGTCGCCGATCATATAAGATGCCTGCAGATCGAGGTCAAGTTCTTTAGCGGCCCGCAACAGCAGTCCCGGCTCCGGTTTCCGGCAGTCGCATTTGACCGTATATTCCGGCACCGTTCCCTTCGGATGATGCGGACAGAAGTACCAGCCGTCGATCCGTGCGCCGTCGGCTTCCAGCAGGCGGTGAATATACTGGTTTACTTCCCGGACTTTGGCTTCGGTAAAATAGCCGCGCGCCACGCCGGACTGGTTGGAGACAACCACGACTTGATAGCCGTTCCGATTGAGCAGCCGGACGGCTTCCGCCGCCCCCGGCTCCAATTCCACCTGGCTGACGTCATGCAGATAGTTTTTATCCACAATCAACACCCCGTCGCGATCCAGAAAACACGCTTTCTTCATCCTTACATCCCAAATTCGATTTTATCGCTCAAATCAGCTGGCTGTCCGCCGCCGTTTCCATTTTGATTTTCCGGGCCACGCCGGTCAACAGCGGCGTAATCTGACCGAGTTCGCCGATCAGAATGCCGCCGGCCAGGACATTGTCGCGGAAAAACAGTTTCTTATAAGTATTCCGGATTTCATTGCGCGTCGCCGCCTGCAACGGCGTCTGGCCGTCAAGCGGATCGGTGGTAATATTGCCCACCGAAAACAGTTTGGTGTTGAACGCCCGCATCGTGGCGCCGAATACCTTGGGCTGATACGTCAGTTCGTCGCCGACCATGTTCGCTCCGGCGACTTTGCCCTGTTCCATGGCGGTTTCCCAGATGCCGTCATACCGCTGATTGAAGATCGCGCAGTCGCCGGCAGCGTAAACGTCCGGTTCGGACGTCTGCATGCGGTCATTGACGAGGATGCCTTTTTCCACTTTGATTCCGGACGCTTCGGCCAGACTTTTGTTGCAGGCCACGCCGATCGACATGATGACGATATCGCAGGGAATAAAGTCGCCGTTCCGGGTTCTCACCCCGGTGACTTTCTGTTCGCCCTGGATTTCGTCGACAAACACGCCCAGGTCGAGTTTGATCCGTTTGAACCGCCCGATAATCCGGCTGAGCATGGCACCCCCTTCGGGATCGAGCTGGCGCGGCAGAATCGACGGACAGGCTTCCAATACCGTCACCTGATGATCTTTCAGCGACAGATGCCACGCGCATTCCAGTCCCAGCAGCCCGCCGCCGATCACCACCACCTGTTTCGGCGTCCGGCCCAGCAGACTCCGCAGTTTATCCAGATCGTCAACCGCGCGCAGCGTAACCACTTCCGGCAGTTTGGCGCCGGGAATCGGCGGCACGAAACAGTGTCCGCCGGTGGCCAGCAGCAGTTTGTCATAAGTCGCCGTGACGCCGGATGCCAGCGTCAGCTCGTGGCAGCACGGTTTCAATGCCGTCACCGCCGTATTCAAATGGATGTCGATGCGCTGCTCCCGATAGAAATCTTCCGTTTCCACCAGAAAATCGCGTTCGCCCACCTGATGCGACAACGCTTCCGGCAGAATCGGCCGATGGTACGGCAGCTGTTTTTCGCTGCTGTAAAGATCGATTTGCGCGTTGGCGTTGCGCGCTCTCGCCGCTTTGGCGGCAGCCACGGCGGCAATCCCGCCGCCGACAATGGCAATCCGCACTTTCTTGTCGCTCGTGAACGTCACCCGTTCCGGTACGTATTCGACAAACGCTTCCTGTCCGGCCCCGCAGACCGAGCACCGTTTCGGCGGCAGCGCTCCCTCGAAGATTTCGCCGCAAACCGTACATTTCCAGTAAATTTTTCCGGTCTTCCGGTCGTATTTGGCCGACCATGCTTCCTGCAATTCCTGTCCGAAGCGCTGGCCGTAACGCCGCGCGCCCTCCAGTTTCCGGGAACCGGGTTTGAAGACCACTTTATACGCCGGTTCGACCACTTTCATCCGCAACATTTTCAGCCGGGCGATCAACAAGTCGGCGGCTTCGCCGCTCCAGCCGTAACTGCCGAACGCGCCCGCCACTTTGTCGCAGTGGGCAATGCCGTTCATATTCATCAGCAGATTGATGATCGGCGGCAGGACGTCGGCGTTGATGGTCGGCGAGCCCACCAGAATCCCGTCCGCTTCATTCATCATCGTCTGAACCTTGGCGGCATCCGCGGTCACCATGTCGAAACAGTGAATGTCGGCGTCGCTGCTTTCCCGAATCCCGGCGGCAATTTCTTCCGCCAGTTTTTCGGTATAACCGTAAGCCGAGACATAGGCGATGGTCACCTGGGGCTTGGCATGTTTGACCGGTTCCGGTTCCGCGCTCCATTGCCGGTACAGGTCCAGATAATAGTCCAGATTCTGTCGCAGCACCGGCCCGTGTCCGGGACAGATCGTCGCCAGGTCGAGACTTGCGATCCGGTCCAGCGCATAGCGGACATGGGGTTTGAACGGTCCCATGATCATACTGAAATAATAGTGATAAGCCGACACGAAATCGCCGTCGATCAGGTCGTTGCATACCCGGTCGTCGGCATAATGCGCGCCGAACGAGTCGCAGGTCACCAGCGTTTTCATGCCGTCGATATACGTATAGATCGAGTCCGGCCAGTGCAGGAACGGCACCGACAGAAAACGCAGTTTGCAGGTGTCGAGTTCCAGCACCTGGTTGTCGCCCACCGCTTCGCCGGGAATTTTGCGGTTGCAGATGTCGGCCAGAAATCCCAGGGCGATGGAGGACGCCAGAACCTTGGCTTTCGGCGCGAGATTCAACAATTTTTCCAACGCGCCGGCATGGTCCGGTTCGGTGTGATCGATCACAATGTAATCCAGCTCGGCCGGATCGCAGACTTCCCGCAGATTCGCCAGAAACGTATCGAAAAATTTTTCCTTAACCGTTTCAAACAGTACCCGATACTTGGGCGTTTTCAGCAGGTAGGCGTTGTAGCTGGTGCCGTGCTCGGTCCGCATGACAATGTCGAATACCCGTAACGCATGGTCCTGCGCGCCCACCCAGTAAAGACCGTCCCGTATTGCGATTGCACCCATATTTCCGCCTCCGTGTTGAATTCAAAAATCGGATTTGATAATAATTACTATATTTTAGCTTGCTTTATCCGGAAGACAAGCCGCAAACGGAAAAAAGTTTTGCGGGGATAAAGCCGGGATGCGGGAAAGAAATGGGACGCTGTTGCAAAAGTGCTCCGAGTCTTTCCTCGCTACCCGCAAATTGAGACTCCCGCTATTTTTTTCCGGCGGCCAGCGCTTTTTTCAGGATGTCCACGCATTCCGGATGATGGTTGGTTTCCGCCATGGAAAGCGCCGTTTGACCGTCTGTCTGCTTAATGGCGGGATCGGCCCCGGCGTCGAGCAGAATTTTCATTTTATCGGGCATGCCGTCGAGTGCGGTAATCATCAGCGCGGTGGTGTTGTCCTTGTCGCCGGCGTTGAGGTTGGCGCCCTTGATGACAATCATGCGGACGATGTCGGCATCGCGGAATTTCACTGCGTAGTGCAGCGAGGTCCAGCCCTGGCGGTCGGGTTGATTGACATAGGGACCGGACAATTCCACCACGCGGGCGACTTTTTCTTTCGGTCCGGGCAGTTCCAATACGCACATCAGCGGCGTGTAGCGGTTGAAGCCGACCGCTCCCGGCGAAAGGCCGAGTTCAATCTGGTCGAAAATGATATCGGTCGAACCCAGTTTGGCATTTTTCCACCAGGCAATCATCCGCCAGACCGGGAACCCATTCCGGTAATAGGTGCAGTCGACGTTCATTCGCCAGCGGCCGTACAGATCAATGAGAAAGTCTTTATCCGCGCCCTGAAATTTGCCGCTGCGGATCATCGCGGCCAGATCCTTGACCGCAGAGTCGGTCTCGCCGGCGATAAAGCGGTCTTCGATCTTTTTCAGTTCCCGTCCTTCCGAACCGGTAAAGACCCGCAGCATGGACGGGTAATCCAGCCAGGAAAAATAGTTTAACTTGGTGTTGAGTCCGTCGCGGACCTCGGCGTCGAGCCGCTTCTGAGCGGCGGCAAAAGAGGCCGGCGTCATCTGATCGAATAATTTCTTTGCGCCGACATAGTCGCCGACGGCCGCGGCCAGCGAAATCTGCTGGACCATGGCGTCATCCTGCGCGTCGGGCGTCGTCGCCGACTGATAGCGTCGTTGCAGCGCCGCCGCCATCTTTTCTTTCAGGGTCGGCGTATTGCGGATGCCGCGCTGCCAGCGGTATTCGGAATCTTCGCTGGCCCCGGAGACGACCGCCCAGACGCCGGCCTGCGGAACTTTGCGGTCCGGCCACGGCGAGTCGAAACAGCGCATGGCCAGCGCGTAACTCATGGCGGGCTCGCCGCCCCAGCGCGGACGGAAACTGTTCAGCAACGCCAGATAGGCCGGGGCATAATCGGCCTGACAGTCGGTGGCCTGTCGGAAGTAGTTCAGGACGGCGTTTTTGTCGTTGCAGTTGCCGGAAGCGGTTTCCAGTCCCAGCATGGCGACATAGGGTAGGGGACTGGTCGGTCCCAGCACCATGGCTTTCCGATAGTGTTCTCTGGCCTTATCCTGTTCGGCTCTGAATACATTCCAGCCGTCTTGGGTAACTTGCGCGGCCCAACCGTGGCCGCGCGCCTGCCAGGATTTTTCCACGGCATGAATACCTTGCAGAACTTCCCGCAACCACGGGTCGAGATTAGAAGCGGTGGCGGCGGGGGCGGTCAACCTGGCTACTTTCTCGTGACTTTCGCACATTCCGGTGGAAGGCAGATAGCGGACGACCACCATGGCTTCCGGATGAGTCAGCGGCTGCGAGTGGTAGAGCAACTTGTCAGTGAGTTGCAGGAACGCCGTCCGGTTGGGCTGGTCGTCCGGCGCCACTCGCGCCAAGCGGGAACGCAGGAAGAAAGCAAAGTAAACGCTGTTGGCCACTTCGGGCCGTGACAGCATTTCCCGGAGCACCAGCGGGTCGGGACGTTCGGCCCAGGGCAGGTCCAGCGCGGTGGTACTGAGCGAGGGGATTTCCTTTTGAAATTTCGGTTCGAACCGGGCCCGGGCCTGGCGCTGAAAATCACTTTGGAAGGAAGCCGTTTTAACCAGTACGTTGTTCCAGTTCAGCGGTTTTGCCGGTCTGCAACAACTACTGTTCGGCTGCGGCGGCAGCGTCTTTTTCGCGGCGAGAAACTGGCGGTATTCCTGCGCTTCCGGGGCGGGGGACTGCTCGACTAATTCCTGCAACCGCTTTTCGAGCGCGGTTAATAAGTCTCTATTTTCCTGTATTTTCTTCTTCAAGACCGGGTCGTTCTGGCTTTGAAGAAGAGCACTCTCCGGATTCGGATTGTTTTTCAGAATTTCCAGTAACTGCTGGGACCGGAATTGTTTGAAATTCAATTGCTGACGTTCCAATTGCCATCTTACGGGGTCCTGCTCGGCGACGGCGTCGAAGGCTTTGCTTTTGAGCAGATATTCGGCGGTCAACTGCAATTCCAAGGTTTTCGGGGTCGGTTGGGCGGCGGCGTTCCGGATGACGTCGAGTGCCGTCATGGCCAGCACAAATTCCGGGGACCCGGTGACGGCGGCGGGTTTGGCTCCGGCCAATAAGACCGTCAACTGATTTTTGAAAATGGTGTTGTCGTAAAGTTGTTGCAGACGGCGCATCTCTGCCAACGCCGGAATCGGGGAAACTTTTCCCAGATATGCTTTGTAATTGCTCAACTCGTCATAGAAGAGAAAATATTTAAAAAAGAGCTGTTTATAAAGCGAATTGCTGAATAGCGCGTTCGTGCCGGCTTGTTTGACCTGTTGGATATAATTGCGTTGGAGTTGGTTGCCGCCGATTTGGCGAAAGAAAAGAAATTGGTCATCGCATTGGGCTTTCAGTTGCATGGCTTCTTTATAGTGTGCCTGCTTTTCCGGCTGGCCGGCCAGCAGTTTTCCGCCTTGGTCGGCAAGTTGTTGACGGGCGGCGGCAGTCTGCTTCTGCAACTCCACGTATTGCGGATCGGCGGCGGCAGCGGCCATGACGCGTTTTTCCAATTCAGCCAGGGCAGGGCTGGAGTAGCCGTTCTTGATTTGTTCCGGCGTCAACTGCTGGATTTGCGCGGCCGCGTCGCGATATTCCGACGACGGTCCGGTGGCACAGGACAGTGTGAACAGCAGCAGACTACCGCAGAGCAGCAAAGATTTATACATGGCATGATCCCCATATTGCCCGGATTGGATATTGGTAATAACCCAATATATCCGGGCAAACCGGGGAAAACAAGCAGGAAACGCGGGCTGGCTATTTCTTGGGCGTGACCGCCTTGAATACCAGACCGTCCGGCGACTTGGCGATCTTCAACGTCTGGCCGTCCGCCAGTTCGCCGCCGATAATCATCCGCGACACCGGGGTTTCGATTTCCCGCACGATCACCCGTTTCAACGGCCGGGCTCCGAACGTCGGATCGTAGCCGGTATCGGCCAGATACTGCTTGGCCGCCTCGTTGACTTCCAGTTTGATGTCGTGCAGATTGAGCCGCTTGGCCACGTCCGCCAGCAGGATGTCGACGATCTTGACCAGATGTTCGCGCGACAGAGTATGGAAGAACAGCGTTTCGTCGATCCGGTTCAGAAATTCCGGCCGGAACTGCGTCCGCAACAGTTGCGTGAGCTGCCCTTTGATCGTATCGTCGATTTCCGGATGCTTCAGCAGAAGGTCGCTGCCCAGATTCGAGGTCATAATGATGATCGTGTTCTTGAAATCGACGGTGCGGCCGTGCGAATCGGTCACGCGGCCGTCGTCGAGAATCTGCAGGAAGATATTGAACACGTCGCTGTGGGCCTTTTCGATTTCGTCGAACAGCAGCACGGAGTACGGCCGGCGGCGGACCGCTTCGGTCAGCTGGCCGCCTTCGTCGTAGCCGACGTATCCCGGAGGCGCGCCGATCAGACGGGAGACGGAATACTTTTCCATGTATTCGGACATGTCGATCCGGATCATGGCGCGTTCGTCGTCGAACAGCGCTTCCGCGAGGGCGCGGGCCAGTTCGGTCTTGCCGACCCCGGTCGGGCCGAGGAAAATGAACGACGCGATCGGGCGTTTGGGGTCTTTCAGTCCGGCGCGAGCGCGAATAACCGAGTCGGCTACCGCCGAGACCGCTTCTTCCTGTCCGATCACCCGGCGATGCAGATGGTCGGCGAGGCCGAGCAACTTCTGTTTTTCGCTCTGGACCAGCTTGCTGACCGGAATATTGGTCCAGCGGCTGACGATGGCGGCGATGTCTTCTTCGTCGACTTCTTCCTTCAGCATCCGCTGATCGCCGTTTTCGGCCAGTTTGGCTTTGAGCGCTTCGATTTGTTTCTGCATGGCCGGAATGGTGCCGTGCCGCAGTTCGGCGGCGCGGTCGAGCTGGTAATCGCGTTCGGCGCGGTCGAGTTGCTGCCGGGCGAGTTCGAGCGATTCCATCAGTTGGCGCATGTCGCCGATCAGTTTCTTTTCCGCATCCCAGCGGGCGCGGAGTTCCTTGGCCTTGCTCTTGTGCTCGGCCAGTTCGGCTTCCAGGTCCTTCAGACGTTCCTTGGAGGCTTTGTCGTTGTCTTTTTTCAGTCCGGCGATTTCGATTTCCAGCTGCATGCAACGGCGGACGACTTCGTCGATTTCCACCGGGCAGGAGTCGATTTCGGTACGGAGCCGGGCGGCGGCTTCGTCCATCAGGTCGATGGCCTTGTCCGGCAGAAAGCGGTCGGCAATGTATTTGTCGGACAGCGTGGCCGCCGCGACGATCGCGCTATCCTTGATCCGAATCCCGTGATGGACTTCGTAGCGTTCGCGGAGTCCGCGCAGGATTGAAATGGCGTCTTCCACGCTGGGCGGGTTGACCAGCACGGACTGGAACCGGCGTTCGAGCGCGGCGTCCTTTTCGATGTGTTTGCGGTATTCGTCGAGCGTGGTGGCGCCGATGCAGTGGAGTTCGCCGCGGGCGAGCATCGGTTTGAGCAGGTTGCCGGCGTCCATGGCGCCTTCGGCGGCCCCCGCGCCGACCACGGTATGAAGTTCGTCGATGAACAGGATGATGTTGCCGTCGGAAGCGGTCACTTCCTTCAGCACGGCCTTCAGCCGTTCTTCGAATTCGCCGCGGTATTTGGCGCCGGCGATCAGCGCGCCCATGTCGAGTGCCACCAGACGGCGATTCTTCAGGCCTTCCGGCACGTCGCCGCGGATGATCCGGTTGGCGAGTCCTTCGACGATGGCGGTTTTGCCGACGCCGGGCTCCCCGATCAACACGGGGTTGTTCTTGGTCCGGCGGGACAGAATCTGGATGACGCGGCGGATTTCGTCGTCGCGGCCGATCACCGGGTCGAGTTTGTCCTGTTTGGCGAGCTGGGTGAGGTCGCGGCCGTATTTTTCCAGCGCTTCGAACGTGGCTTCGGGATCTTCCGAGGTCACCCGCTGATTGCCGCGGACCGATTGGAGCGCTTCCAGCACTTTGTCCTTGGTAATGCCCTGGCGGGACAAAATCGCGGCGGCTTTGCTGTCGCCTTCGAGCAGGCCGAGAAAGAGATGTTCGACGCTGACGAATTCATCTTTCATGGTTTCGGCGATGGCGGCGGCTTTGACCAGCGTTTCGCTGAAATCGCGGGCGTTGTAAACCTGCGTGGCGCCTTCGCCGCGAACGGCGGGCTGCGTTTGAAGCTCGTGTTCGACGGCTTCATTGAGAACGTTTACGGCAATGCCTATTTTCTGCAACAGCGACGGAATCAGGCCTTTGTCCTGATTGATCAGCGCCGAGAGCAGGTGGACGGCGTGGATTTCCTGGTGGCTGCGTTCAATCGCCAGATTGTGGGCGGCCATCAGCGCTTCCCGGGACCGGTTGGTCAATTTCTCCAAGTTCATAGGATGTTATCCTCCAGTTTGCTGTTTTTTTTCAAAATCGGAAAGTTAAACAGCACCCACCGTGCCAGACCTTGTGCTTGAGCTGAACCGTATCCGTATTCTCTCGTCTTTGCGACAAATTGTCACGTTCGGCGGGAAGGACTGTCACAGGGGGGCGGAGCGGGACCGATCGGACAATTCCTCGTAGATGTCCAGCAGCCGCCGTACATGTTTCGACCAGCTGAACTTTTCTTTCTGCCGATAGCCCTTGCGGATCATTTCGCTGCGGACGGTTTCGTCGGTCAGTACGGTTTCGATCTGATTGCGGATGGCTTCCGGATCGTCGGGGTTGAAGGTCAGCACGGCGTCGCCGCCGATCTCCGGCAGCGACGACCGGTCGGAGCAGATGACCGGAATTCCGCAGCTCATCGCCTCCACCAGCGGCGTGCCGAATCCTTCATAGAATGAGGGAAACGCATAGAGCGCGGCGTGGCGGTAGAGCGCGGGCAGTTCGTCGGCCGGAACAAAGCCGAGAAAGTGGATGTGGTTGGCGTCGACCGTGGCTTCGGCATAATTTTTCACCAGTTTTCCCCCGCCGGCGAAACTGCCGGCGAACACCAGTTCGTACTGGTTCCGCAGCCGTTCCGGCAGCAGTTCGTAAGCGCGAATCAGATTCAGGTGATTCTTGACCGGATGCTCGATCCGGTTGACGTAGAGAATATATGGCTTGTTCAAGTCGTATTTTGCCACCGTTTCCTGATCGTCTTTTTCCATGCCGGAATAGAAGCGGGAAACGTTGAAGCCGTTGTAGTTGACCCGGATGCGGTCGTCCGGAATCGCATAGCTGTCGATCAGATCGCGGCGGGTGCTTTCGCTGATGGCGATTACCCGGTCGGCCCGGCGCAGCAGCCGGGGAACAATCTGGGCGGCATAAAACCGCTGCCACCAGTGCGGCGCGGCATGAAGTGCCGCCAGATCGTGGCAAGTCACCAGCGCCGGGCACGGATAGTGCCAGAACAACCGCCGGTTGCCGGACGGCAGAAAGATAAAGTCATAGTCGTTCCGCGGCAGACGAAACGGCAACAGCCAGCTGTGCCACAGCACATTGATCCAGGGATTGCGATATTTTTCCGGATAGATGATCAGATTCAGGTGTTTGGGATGGCGGACCGGAAACGTGGCCGCGTCGTTTTGCAGCATCAGCAGATCGACATGATGTTCTTCCGCCAATAAACTCACCGTTTCCCGGATGTACTCCGCAACTCCGGCATGACCGCGCTCATAACCGATGCCGCTGCAGAGGATTTTATACATTCGGATCCTCCAGCAGAGCATTCAGCGCGGCCAGGAACCGGTTGGGATGATATTCCTCCTTGACCATGTTCCAGCCGTTGTGGCCCATGGTTTCCGCTTCTTCCGGGTGAGTCAGCAGAAATTCAATCTTTTCGGTCAGATTGTCGATATCGCCCGGCTTTACCGCCAGGCCGTTCCAGCCGTCCCGCAACCATTCCCCGATGCCGCCATTGAGAAAAGCCACGACCGGCCGCGCGTTGCAGAATGCCTCGATGCCGATCAGTCCGAACGGTTCCTGCCAGCGGGACGGCACCACCACGATGTCGGCCCGCTTGTATTCCAGACTGAGATCGTCGACATAATCCATAAATTCGACTTTTTCCGACAGATTCGATTCCAGCGTTTGCCGGATCAGCCGCGACTTTTCGCTCCCGCTGCCGACAATCCGCAACGTAAAACAGCTCTTGACCCGCGTCAACGCCTTCAACAGCAAATCCACGCCCTTGCCCGGCAGCAGCGGACCGGCAAACAACAGATTGCGGGCTCCCGAAAAAGGCGGCGGCTCGGCCGCCGGGGCCGCCGGCGGATTGATTTTGACGATCCGGTCCAGCGGGAATCCGTTGTCGGCCAGATTGTGACGCATGAAATCCGACAGCACGATAAATCGGTCGCACCGGCGGATGCGATGGAGCAACTGCATCCGATGCCATGGATTGAACAGCGACGGAATCGCGCCGGGTTCACCCCGGTCGACCAGCATCGAACACAGCGAACAACGACATAAATTGAAATGAAGATTGCAGTTCAAATGCAGCAACGGCACATATTTGTGGTGGCGCATACAGTAATAGTCGTGATCGTGGACGAACACCACCGTGTGGAATTCCCGTTGCAACGCCGTCAACAGCGCCAGCGATTGAATCTTATGGATGATGACCGTCTTGATGCCCAGCGCTTTGAGTTCCTTGATAATCCGGTCCAGCGGATCGCTGTCCAGCGCATAGACTTCCTCGAATACCGAAGCGAACAGCGAATCGTAATTGAAGCGGTGTTCGAAAAGGCCGTACACCTGGTATCCGTTCCGGCTGAGCATGCCCGCCGTGACATAGACCAGTTTCTCGATTCCGCCTTTGAATCCACCCAGAGAATTGACGGTCAGCACTTTCATTCTGACGTTATTCCCCCTGTTGATGACCACGTTACTGCTTACTTATTATAGTTCGTGAGAATGCTTATTCCAGCAACCTTTTACGAGTTTTACGGATAAAATAATTTTTTTGCTCGGATGGAATTCCCGTCATAACACATTATACTTATATTAAAGAGAGATAAAAATTCCAACGGCCGGGCTGAAAACGATGAGAACCGTTCAAATACTACGCCGTTTTTCTTTTAACGAATGGGGCGGTACGGAAACCGTCGTCTGGAATCTTGCCCGGCAGCTGCGGGCCACCGGCAATCCGGTGGAGATTGCCGCCACCGCCGCTTTCGACCGGGTCGGATGTCGGGAGGTGGAACAGATCGCTGTTCATCGCTTCAAAACCTTTTATCCGATGCTGGGCTTGCGGGCGGAGAGTCGGGCTACGCTGGAACGCAAAGGCGGCAATCCGTTTGCCCTCGGTCTCTATAACTATCTGGTCGGGACGCCGGCGGATTTGCTGCATTGCCATTGCATGCAGCGGCTGGCCAATACCACGCGTCGGGCCGCCGCGGCCAAAGATATTCCGTATGTGATTTCTTTTCAGGGCGGCCACGCCGAACTGGCCGAACCGGAACTGCTGGAAATGACCAAGCCCATCCAATTCTGGCTCAACTACGGCAACGTGTTGGATTACTGGTTTCATGAACGGTCCTATCTGAACCAGGCGCATGGCATTGTCTGCGTCGATTATCAGGAGTATCAGGATGTGCGGCAACGCTTCCCGGAAAAGCCGGTGGAATACCTGCCCAACGGGGTGGACCACGTTCGTTTCGGCACGCCTTCCGGAGTGAATTTCCGGGCGGTATTCAACATTCCGCCGGACCGTTGTCTGATTTTATGCATCAGCCGGATCGACTCGACCAAGAATCAGCATCGGCTGCTGGAGTTGACGCGGGCTCTGCTGGACCGGCATCAGAATCCGCATCTGGTGTTGATCGGGCCGATCAGTTCCGAACTCTACTATGAGAAGCTGATCGGCGACATGGCCGAGTTGAATTTGAGCGACCGGGTAACCATCAGCCGGGGACTGCGGTTCGACGATCCGCTGTTGGAGGCGGCCTACCAGGCCGCCGATTGCTTTATTCTGCCGTCGGTGCAGGAGCCTTTCGGCATCGTGGTGCTGGAAGCCTGGGCGGCGGGGACGCCGGTGATCTGTTCCCGGGTCGACGGACTCCGGCGCCTGGTAACCGATGGCGAAACCGGACTTTTCTTTGACGATTTTTCTTCGGACGATCTGCTGCGTAAGTTTCAGCTGTTGCAGGAACATCCGGAATTGCGGCAACGGCTGATCGACGGCGGCCGACGGGAAGTAACAGCCAAGTATTCCTGGGAAAAGGTCGCCCGGCAACTGCTGAATTTCTACGATACGGTGAGGCTTCGTTACCGGGAACCGCTGCCGGAGGATTGATCCGGGTCTTCCGGCGGGTTCTGGTGATCGACCCAGATCAACTTCTTGACGTCGAATCCCCAGTGCTCGGCCTGCTGAACCAGACGTAGCGCGGTGGCTTCGTCCAGCTGCGGTTGGCGGCCGAGCAGCCACAACCGGTTGATGCGGGCACTGGTCACCATGGCATACCGATAATCCGGGTCCAGCGCGATAATCCGGTATTTGCTGAGAAAGGGACGGTAAAAAGTAACTTCCAGTTCGCCGACGGACGGCGTATTAACCAACCGCGCGGCGCCGTGAGCCTCAACCCAACGCTGCTCGGCGTCCAGATAACCCCGATTCGTAATACTGATGGTACGGTCGGGATAAATGGCGTATGCGGTAGTGGTATGGCTCATGCCGTCTTCAAACGGATGGGGCAGCCGGGCGATTTCATACCATGCCCCGACATAACGTTCCAGCGCAAGATTGCGGACTGCCGGAATCGAGGCGGTACTGCGGCAACGTCTCCATGGCAATCGATCCAGAAAAGCCGTGACGATATACTTAATCAATCCGTTCCGCCTTTATCATTATTAAAAGGAATAAATACGATTTACAAACTAGTATATAAATTGCTATATTTCAAATTGTTATGATAAATAAAATTGATAATTCAATAAACGGTTGTTTCAAATTCGCGTTAAAAAACATGGGGCGATGGGAGCCTGTTTTCTCTCTTATTTCTCGCGTTGGACGGACGAAAACCGGACCTTTTCGGCTCCGGTCAGAAAAGCAATCTCATTCGCCGTGAATACAGAGTTCGAAGAGCGCATAGATCTGTACCGGCAGGGTAATCATACCGGTAGGGTCGCGGGACGCTTGTTTTGGGCAACAGAAGATTTCACCTGACGGCGAACCGCTTTCCTATACGGTATTTGCCGTGGCAAAGAGTTGCTGCGGTTTGACTTCGCGAAAACTGGCGATGGCGGCGGTTACGCCCGGCAGACTCAGCAACCGGGGATGCGTTTCTTTCGGTCCGAGCGCCAGAATCGCGCCGATGCCTGCCGCATGGGCGGCGGCGATGCCGGACACCGAATCTTCCGCCACCACGCAACGCGCCGGCGGCAATTCGAGTTTTTGCGCGGCAATCAGATAGAGATCGGGCGCGGGTTTGCCGTGAATGTGGCCGTTGTCATAGGCGATTTTTTCCAGCTGAAACCACCGGCCGAGATCAAGATATTGAAAGAAAAATTTCAGGGTGATCATACCGGATGCCGTCGCAATGGTGAACGGAATTTCGTGTTGCTGAAGCTCGTCGAGCAGGTCCGTGGCGCCGGGCGACAGTTGAAAATCCTTGCCCAGGGCCAGACAGCGTTCCATGTAGAGTTTTTCTTTCTGCCGGGTCAGTTCCGCTACTTCTTCCGGCGAGAGCGGCCGGCCGGCAAGGTACTCCAGAATACAGGGGTTGGTACGACCGTGAACATTGAGCCGCAGCTCTTCGTCGGTCGCGGTACGGCCGCGTAGTTTCAGGGAGAATTGCCGCCAGGCGTCCTCCTGAATCGGCGTGTCCCACAGCAGCACGCCGTTGAAATCGAAAATCATGCCGGACAGAGTATTCATGCCTGCCTCCCGGACGGGTTATTCATGGTTGCCAGCCGCTGGCGCAACAGGGTAAAGCGCGGTTCGCGGGTGGCGTTGTTGACCGCCATCGACACGGCTTTGTGGCTGCCGACCAGAATCAGCAGTTTGCGGGCGCGGGTCATGGCGGTGTAAAGTAAATTGCGCTGTAACATCATGTAATGCTGATTGAGCAGCGGCAGCACCACCGCCGGAAATTCGCTGCCCTGCGATTTGTGCACGGTAATGGCATAGGAAAGCGTCAATTGGTCGGTTTCGGTCAACTCGTATTCCACCGGGCGGCCGTCGTAGGTGACCAGAAACGTTTTGGCCTGCTGGTCGATGGCGGAAATCCGGCCCATATCGCCGTTGAACACGCCTTTTTCATAGTTGTTGCTGGTCTGCATGACGCGGTCGCCGAGCTTGAATACGCGGTCGCCGATTTTGATCAGCGGTTTGTTGCCGCCGTTGAGATGCTCCTGCAGCACCGCGTTGAGATTGATGGTGCCGCAGCTGCCGCGGTTCATCGGCGAGAGTACCTGAATGTCGCGCAACGGAGAGAAGCCGAACCGTTGCGGAATCCGTTCCGTGACCATGCGGACGATCTGGTCGAGCGCCAAGTCGGGATCGTCCTGCTCGATCCAGTAGAAATCGCGCAACTCATTCTTATCGCGCAGCGGCGGCAATTCCGGCAGGTGGCCTTCGTTGACGGCATGCGCGCCGGTGATGATGTAGCTGCCGGCGCCCTGACGGAAAATCTGGGTCAGCCGGGAAACGGCGAACTGCCCGGAGGCAATCAGGTCGTTGAGCACGTCGCCGGGGCCGACCGATGGCAACTGGTCGGCATCGCCCACCAGAATCACCGTAGTGCCCGGCGCGACCGCCCGGAACAGATGGACCGCCAGCGGCAGATCGAGCATGGACACTTCATCGACGATCAGCAGTTCGCAGGGTAATTTCTGATCTCTGCCATAGACAAATTTCCGTTCCTGAGGGTCCCATTTGAGCATCCGGTGAATGGTTCGGGCTTTGAGGTCGGCGGCTTCGCCGAGGCGTTGCGCCGCCCGCCCGGTGGGGGCGGCCAGGAAAATTCTCAGGTTGGCGGCGCGGGCGCGGCGGACGATTTCCCCGATCACGGTGGTCTTGCCGACGCCGGGGCCGCCGGTGATGACGCTGATCGGTGTCTGGACGGCGCGGTTGACCGCCTCGAGTTGTTCGCGGCTGAAGCGTTGTTCGCGCGGCGCCGGAATACGGGCCATCCGGCGTCCCTGCGGCGTCTGATTCAATAGTTGCCAGAGCAACTGGGGCAACTCGGTTTCGGCCCGGTAGAGGCCGCGTTCATAGACCATCGGCGTTCCCGGCTGAGTTACGTTATCGATAAAAGTCTTTTTGCGTTCGGTTGCGAACTCGAGCCCGTCCTGCGCTTCGGCTTCGGTGATGCCCAGCAGTTCGGCGCATTGCTTGAGAAAAGTCGGCTGCGGACAGCAGGTATGACCGGCAATTTTGATCTGATTGAGCGTATAGACTACCCCGGCGGAGATGCGTTCGGGGGAATTGCGGGCGATGCCCAGACTGGCGGCAATCCGGTCGGACATGAGAAAACCGATGCCGTCGACTTCGTCGGCCAGTTTATACGGAGTTTGTTTGATGAGTTCGGACGCCTGTTCGCCGTACATGCGAAAGATTTTGGCACAGTACGCGGGGGTAATGCCGAGGCTCTGCATGAAAATATAGGTGTCGCGGCGGGCGGCGTGTTCGTCCCAGGTTTTTTTGATCATGGCGATGCGCTTGGGGCCGAAGCCGGGAATTTCCTTGAGCCGGGCGGAATAGCGGTCGAGAATTTCCAGCGTCTTGTCGCCGAAGTGGTCGACGATGCAGTCGGCCAGTTTGGGCCCGATGCCGGGAATGATGCCGGACGAGAGATAACGCCGAATGCCGTCGGGCGTATTGGGCAGCGTGAACTTCCAGCTTTCCGCCCGCAACTGGCGGCCGTACTCTTTATGGGTCTCCCATTTGCCGGTGACTTCGAGATGTTGGCCGCTGAACGCGCCGGAAATCTGGCCGGTGACGGTATGTTCCGTGCCGTGACCGTCGATCAGTTTGAGTACGCAGAACGTGCCGTCGTCGCTGGTGTACACCACCTTGCTGATCTCGCCCCGTAACGTGAACTGGGTGAGACCGGCATTGCCGGCGGCCTGTTCCATCTCGTTCATCCGGCGCTCCCTGCTGAGTTTTCCGATTCAGAATTAGTGATGCGAGAAGATCCGTTCCGGGGCGTGATACAGCGCCACGCCGAGTTCGTTGGCCCGCTTGATAACATCGGCATCGCGCAACGAGCCGGCCGGAGCGATGATCGCCTTGACCCCGGCGGCGGCGGCGGTTTCGACGCCGTCGGCGAACGGGAAGAAGCCGTCGCTGGACATGACCGAACCGACCAGCGTTTCGGCGCCGCTGTATTTCTGCTTGAATTTGGCGATGGCCTGTTCGATCGCGCCGACGCGGTCCTGTTCGCCGGTACCGACGGACAGGGTCTGGCCGTTTTTGACGATGACCACGCCGTTGGACCGGACGCTGATATTGACGTACCAGGCGAACAGCATATCTTCGAGTTGAGCAGGGGTGGCGGCAATCTGCGCTTCCTGATGTCCGACTTTGGCGTTTTCCGCCACGGCCGGTTTCAGATCGGCCACGCTGTGAATGTTGGTCAGCAGCGGGGCGGAAATGACCAGCGATCCGTCGGCCAGAACTTTCATGGTGTTTTCGCAGGCGGTGGCTTCGCCGACGAATTTCGGCAGCTTGGCGATGTCTCCGCACTGAATGATCCGGATATGTTTATTGAGCTTGTACTTCTCGCCGTCATTGAAGATATCGACCACGCCGGGCGCGAAGGCGGGCGCTACCACGCATTCGACGAAAGTCCCCATGATTTCGGCGGCGGTTTCCTGATCGAGCTCGGTATTGAACGCGATCGAACTGCCGAAGGCGGCGCGGGCGTCGGCATCGCGGGCTTTCAGGTAGACTTGTTTCAGGGTTTCGCCGGGGCGCATGACCGCGGCGCCGCTGGGATTGACGTGTTTCATGACCGCGCAGGCGGGGTGGTCGAAGAATTTGACGATGTTCAGCGCATAGGAGATATCTTCCAGATTGGTCTGGGACAGGCCGCTTTTGCCGTCCTTGAGAATCTGCATGTCGCCGATCGGACAGACTTGGTCGACCGGCTTGTAGTAAGCGGCGGGCTGGTGGGGATTGGTGCCGTAACGGAGGTCGTTGACTTTGACGTAGGGACGGTCGCCGATGGTGATTTCCGCCGGGTAGTCGCCGACGTTGCGGGAGAGATACGTATTCCGGTTGAGACCTTGCACTGCCATTTAATTTCGCTCCATAATTACCCCGGAGGGGTTGCTGTTTTTGGGTATGGTGTTAAATTGGTACGAACGTAAATTACAACCGCAACCGGACGAAGGCAAGCGAAGCGCGCCCGGGCGGCGGCGGAAATCGGTAAATAAATGGCGGCAGTTGTATTCCGTCATGGCAAACGGAGTTTCAGATGGCGCAGTGGCAGAAGGGACCGCAGGATCGCGGGTTGTTCATCACCTTCGAAGGTCCGGAAGGTTCCGGCAAAACAACCCAGATGCAGTTGCTCAAACAATTTCTCGAAAAACAGGGTATCGCCTGTGTTGCCACCCGCGAACCGGGCGGAACGCCGCTGGCGGAAAAATTGCGGGAAGTCGTCAAATACCATCAGGGCGGCGAGTCGATGACGAATGAAGCCGAATTATTGCTGATTGCGGCCGGACGCGCCCAACACGTCCGCAATATGATTCTTCCGGCGTTGCGGGACGGCCGGGTGGTGTTGTGCGACCGTTTTTACGATTCAACTACCGCGTATCAGGGCTATGCCCGGGGAATCGATCTGGATTTTATTCACCAGTTGAATCATTATGCCGCTTGCGGCGTCAATCCGGATCTGACGATTCTGCTCGACTTGACGCCGGAAGCCGGTTTCGTCCGGACTCGGGCGCGGGCGGAGGCGCAGGCGTCCCATGACCGGATCGAACAGGCCGGGTTGGAATTCCATCGGGGAGTCTATAACGGTTATCATCAGATCGCCGCCGCCGAACCCGACCGTGTCAAAGTGGTTTCGGCCACGGGCAGTCCGGATGAGACGGCGGCGAAAGTAAGAGAGGTTTTCATTCATGCTTTTGGCATCGTTTAAGGAACGTTTCCCGGTGATGGTTTCCTCGCTGCTGAACGCGCGTCGGGGCGACCGGCTGGCCCATGCCTATCTGGTTCACGGCGACAATCATCTGGTCCGCGAAGATTTTGCCGCCGCGTTGGCGCAACTGCTGGTCTGCCGGCAACCGGGAGCCGACGGCATGCCTTGCGGCAACTGCCATTCCTGCCAGACGATTGCCCGCGGCGTTTATCCCGAACTTCACGTGTTGCGGCCCAGCGGCAAAATGCGGTTTATCAAAGTCGGCGACCGCGTCAACCCGGACCCCAATACGCTGCGTTGGTTCGAAGACCAGTTTTATTATACCGCCGATGCCTCCTCGCCCTGCAAGATCGGCATCATTCATGACGCCGACCGGATGAACGACGAAGCGCAGAACGCTTTTCTAAAGACGTTGGAAGAACCGCCGCCGGAAACGTATTTCATTCTGACCACCGGCAATCCGGCGGCGTTGTTGCCGACCACCCGTTCGCGGTGCCAGACGCTGATGATTCTGGAAAATCGGGCCGAATTCGACTTCTCCGGATTCGACGATCTGCTGGTTCAACTTCACGCGCTGACCACTCTGGCTCAGGGTAAACTGGTGGCGGCGGAAAAATGCGTGGAAATCATCATTCTGCTGGCCGGGACGCTGAAAGCCGAGGCCGAAAAACGCGCCGAAGAAGAATGGTCCGCGCAACTGGAGATGGCCAAGGAATTGGAACCTCCGGCCCGCAAACGGATCGAAGAACAGTATCAGGCGGCCGGGGTGGCCGAATATCTGCGGCTGCGGCAATATTTTCTGGCGGCGATTCATACCTGGTTCGCACAGCTCTATCAGTTGGGCAACGGCATTGCGCCGGACCATCTGGCCAATCCGGAATTTTTTGCCAAAGTCGGCATTCCGCAGCCCTTGCCGTCGGCGGATGCCGGCCGGTTGATGTTACAGCATACCGACGATCTGCTGTTCAACCTGATTTTCAATGTGGATGAAGATTTGGCCCTGCGGTGTTGGGGCCTGAATGTGGCTTTGAAATCGATGCCGGTTGCGGCCGGAAAACGTTAGCGGGAGAAGGGGACGATGAAAAAAAACATGATGCGGATGTTCGGCGCGGGGAGTCTGGTGCTGGCGTTGTCCGGGTGCATGAGTTTCAGCGTGGACAGCGGCACCGGCGGCGAACAGCATGCGGCGGCAACCGGAAGCCACGGCAGCGGCACGGTTCACGGATCCTATTACGGCTTCAAGTGGTCCAGTTGGGACCCCGCCAAGGGCGGTACGCTCAGCCGGGTCGAATATCACAGCAACGCCTTTTACGATATGGCGGCCTTGTTCACCATCGGGCTGTATGTGCCGCAATCGGTGGAATGGTGGCAGCAGGGCAGAACCGTTTCCAGTCATAATGCCGGAAACGCGAAAGCCGCGCTGAAAGCGGCGTCCGGAACCCGGACCGGGAAAAGCAAGAAAAGACGTTGAGGAAAAATCACGGGGAACTGGAACGGATGTCCGGAAATTTTATGAATACGCCGGGACGCACCCGGGGGCGGTTGGCGGGCGGCATGCTGCTGGTGTTTGCCGTGGCATGGCTGCTTTACGCGCCGACCCTGAAATTCGATTTTGTCTGGGACGACTTCGGTTCGATCGTCCACAATCAGGCGTTGACCGACTGGTCCGCCGCGTTCCGCAGTTTCCGGGAGCGTCCGGCGCTGCCCGGCAGTCAATATGACCCCTCGCAACTCGAAACGCTGAACTACCGTCCGCTGCGAACTATTGCGCATACGGCCATTGCCCATGCCGCCGGACTTGACCCGGTCTGGTATCACGCCGTAAATGTCACCGGTCACGCGCTGGCGGCGGCGCTGTTGTTCGGGGTGTTATGGTATTTGATCGGCAGTTGGGGAGGCGCGTTGGCGGGCGCGTTGTTTTTTGCCGTCCAGCCGGTTTCGACCGAGCCGGTCTGCTGGTGTAAAAGTCTGGAAGACATGATGGCCGCGATTCTGGTGATCGGCGCGTGGTGGTGTTTTGAAGTCGGACGGAATGGCCCGGACGGGGGCAGGGGAACCCGGCGGTGGAGTTATCCGGCTTGTCTGTTGCTCTATCTGCTGGCGTTGACCGCCAAACTTTCGGTGGTGTTTTTGCCGCTCTTTCTGGCCCTGCAATGGCTGATCGAAAACCGACGCGCATGGCTGGCAGCGTTCCGGCGCGATCGTTTGACGGTGGCCGTGATCGGAGGTCTGGGCGGTTTGACGGCGGCCGGATTGGCGGTACAGCATGCGGTGCTGGGGCATACGGCGCAGGGCGGATTTATCACCGGCAACGGTTGGACTACCTGGCTGAGCATGCCGCGGATTCTGGTCCGCTACCTGTTTATCGAATTTGTACCGACCGGAATGCTGGCCGATTACGAAGCGTATCCGCGGGCGTCGTCGTTGACCGACTGGACGGCGTGGCTTTACGCGGCCGTGCTACTGCTGATTCTGATCGGCGGTTCGCGGCTGCTGGGCCGAAACGGTTTATGGCGGGGCTGGCTGTGGTTCTGGTGTGCGCTGCTGCCGTTTTTCAATCTGGTGCCGATGGTACAGTTGGGAGCCGACCGGTTTCTTTATCTGGCGACCATCGGCATGGCCTGGCTGGTGGCGGAACTCTGCGGCCGTTTCATGAAAACGTCGTGGCAGCGGTTGGCGGTGGCGGTGCTGCTGTCCGTCTTCGCTTTTTGCGCGTGGCAGCGCAGTGCGGTCTGGAAAAATGAAGAGACGCTATGGACGGCCACCGTCCGGCAGACGCCGACCGCGTTTCGTCCCCGGGAGAATCTGATCAAGGCGCAGTTGGCCCGGCGCGAACTGGTCGACGCGTTGGACAACGCCGAGTATCTGGCCCGGCGTTCGCCGAAACCGGCCCACCAGATTTTGTATGGCTATGCCCTGTGTTTGACCGGCGATTATCAACACGGCCTGGGCATTTTGAGTTTTCACCGGGCCGACAGCGTTCTGAATATTGTCGGCGTGGACGCGATCCGGAACGGTCAGTTGAAACGGGCCGAACAATGTTTTCAGGCCGCGATAAAGATCAATCCGAATGATCCGCGCTATCGCCATAACCTGATGCTGGTGCGGCGGCAGATGATGGCGTTGCCGTCGTCGGCCCGGTAATTTTTCCGGTCACGAACTGCCGGTATTCCGCTGTATCCTGCCACGGCTGCAACAGCTGTCCGACCGTGGCGCAACGGCCGGGAAACGGCCAGTCGCCGGCCAGTTCCGCCAGCGGCACCAAGACAAACAGCCGCTTTAACGTTTCCCGGTGCGGAATCTGCAATTCGGGCGTAGCGATCAGGGCATCGCCGAACAGAATAATATCGAGGTCCAGGGTACGGGAAACGTAAGACGCGTGTTCCGCCGGCCGTCCCGCCGCCACTTCCAATTGTTTACAGCAATGGTGCAGTTCGGACACCGTTCCCGGCCAGTCGCCGGTCACGATGCCGTTGATGAAGTCCGGCGTTCCCGGCGCGCAGCCGACCGCCGGATTGCGATACCATGACGATGCCGTCGGATGTTGCAGTCCGGCCCGGCGCAAACCGTCGATGGCGCGGGCGAACGTTTCCGGCACCGTTCCCAGATTACCGCCCAGTGCCAGAGCCACCGGAATTACTGTCGGTCGAGTCATGATAACTTTATTTTCCTCTTACGATTCTATATTCTTACTTAGCATAAAAACCGTTATAATGCAAATATCCGCAGTCCATGAACTCTATCAATTTTTATTGATGACAAAAATTTCATTAAAATCTCATAATTTACTTACTGTAAATAAATTATATGAATAAATTACCAATTGATGACAAATTTTTTTTGACAGGTATGACTTCATCAAAAAGAACCGTGTAATAATTTTAATATATTGATGCTAAAAGAGTTGAGTGATTGTTGATGGGGAGATGGCACGATTCTTTCTAATAAAATACATCTTTACAGGGGATGGAGGAAAATTATTATGTTAAGAAAGAAAAAAATTTTGCTGGCGGAAGATGAAGGACGGCTCCGGAACGGGTTGGAATTTATTCTGACCAATGCCGGATATCAGGTCACCTCGGTAGAAGACGGGGAACAGGCATACCATCTCATTCGCGATGCCGGTCACTACGATGTGCTGCTGACCGATATGGTAATGCCGAATATCAACGGGTTGGAACTATTGCAGAAGCTGCATCAGGAAAATCTGTTGCCGCCGGTCGTGCTGGGCATCAGCGCGTATGCCGATGAAAACACGACCACGCAAATGCGTTCCGCCGGGTGCCAGAAAATTCTCGATAAGCCATTTCAGGTTACGGAATTGTTGTCCCTGTTGTCTTCCTCGATTTCCGAAAAAAGTCTGTTGCGTCATGCCTGGCGCAGTTTAACCGCCCATTAATCTTGACCACAAGCTCCGTCCGCGAAGAAAAGAAAACGCGGATGGAATCAGGGGGCGGGAAACAGTCGGTTCCAGTCGCGAATGGCGTCATCGCCCCAGATGGCGGCCATCGCGTCTTCTTTGATCCAGCCTTCGCCGTTGCCATCCACCTTGATGCGAACCCATCCCGAACGTCTTTCCAGAATCGTTACCTGCTGGCCGCGATGGAGCCGGAAATCCGCCGGTTCGGCACTGTCTGCCGGCAACTGCATCACCTGCGGACGGGCGGCCAGAATGATCGCGGTTTCGTCATTGCAGTAAGACCCGTTGTATTGCCAGACGGCGCAGACGCCGGACCAGCCCATCACCAGCACCGCCGGTACCAGAATGGTCCAGATGCCGCGGCGCAGTTGACGCCGGAAGCCCAGGGCGACAAACAATGCCAGCCAGCCGAATGCGCCGAGCAGCAGCCATTCGTCGGGCCGCAATTGATCGCGGCCGACGCGGAGCCAATCCATCGGGTTGCCGGTCTGTCCGACCTCCGGCAACAACAGTTTGCGGTGCACAAAGTTGAGATTTTCGACGATATCGGAGTCGCCCGGGGCCAGCCGCCAGGCTTTTTCATAGCATAACAGCGCTTTGGCAAATTCCTTGCTGCGACAATAGCAGTTGCCCAGATTGTACAGCAGCCCGGGGGCCGGATTGTGAGCGTCGATATGGCTGGCGTAATACGCCGCCGCCACGCCGTAGTCGCCGCGGTCGTAAGCCGTCATCGCGGCGTCGTTATTCGCCGGTATGGACCCGGCAACCAGATTCCCGGCAGCGAACAGCAAGACAATCAGGCTCAGCCGTTTCAGTCCTTTCAGAATGATGTCGCGCAATTGTTTTTTGTCCATGGCAATCGCTCCCGGCATATAACCCGCATTATTGGCATCGCGCAGCGCTGTCGCCAGTTGCGGCTCGTCGATTTGCTCGGCCAGGCCGCTGCCGTCGGTTCCCGGCGGCAATCCGAGATAGTCGTTGAAATAGGGAACCGCTTCGGTTCGAATCACTTCGTCGAGGTGATCGGGGGCGGCATTTTTGATGGCATTAACCACGAGGCCGCGCCGATGCAGCGCTTCCTGGTGGCGGCGTTTCAACGGATCGCATTCCAGCGCCTGCCGCCGCCGGTGGCGGAGTTCCATCAAGCCCCAGAACAACGGCCCGGCCAGCAACAGGGTGATCAGCCAGCCGAGATGATTTTCCCAGAGCGGCAAAGCCACCGTGCCGTTCGGATAACGTTGCAGGGAAAGAATTCCCAACGTGTCGCCGGAGTTTTTCTTCTTCGCGGAGCCGGCCGGGGTTGCCGTCTGGTCGCCGTCCACCGGAGGAGGATTGGCACCGACAAAGACATTATCCACCGAAGTCTGGCTGTCGGCCTTGGCCACTTGCAGTTTCTGGGCGAAGGGCACCGAACGGTATTTGCCGGTAACAGTGTCGAAATAGCAGAGCGTTAACTTGATGGCGGCGGGACCTTCCGCCAGCGGCACGAGGGTATAGCGGATTTCGCCGTTGCAGCGGTTGGTTTCCGGATCGTAGTGCCGTTCGATTTCCGGCGGATAGACGCGGAAGTCCGGCAGTTCGAGTTTCGGGGCAATCAGATTTTCCGGCGACCCCACTCCGGAGAATTTTATGCGTAGCGTAAAGGCTTCGCCCATGCGGGGATGGGTGGACGAAAGTTCGATCAGCGTCCGCCAGGTTCCGACCAGGCCGATAAACGTTTCGTCCCTGGGGACCGCCGGCAACGGCACGATCTTCAGGGCCGGAATGTCGGTTGTCAGTTTGCGGGGCAGGGACCGGTACCGGTCGTCCATCATTGCCATCATGCCGAAGAAGTCGTCCCGCTCCTGCGGTGCGCGGTTGCTGCGGACAATGACTTCGCCGTCCGTGACGACCTTGCCGGAAACCGTGCCGTCGGCAATGGCCCGGAAGACGGTATGAAACGAGAAGACCACAAAGTCGCGGCCGTCAATCGTTTCCACCTGTCGTTGAAACGGGGCGAAATTGCGGTTTTGGGGGTTGGCCTGGCTGAAATCCTTGAAGACCACTTTGTCGATTTCCAGATGCGGCCAGTTGCCCAGATTGAATTTCAATCCGGTGGAAACAAAAACTTTGATGTCCAGCGGAATTTCTTCGCCGATGTAAAAACTCTTGCGGTCGGTCGGTACCTGCACCCGCTGATAAATCAGGTCATCCAGTCGCTGTTCCGAAATTTCGCCGTCCTTGTTGTCCACGGCATATTTGCGTTCCCGAACCACGATCTTGCATGGCGCGGTGTCGTATTTCCGACTGCCGACCGTCACGCTCAGACGGGGAATCCGGAGTTCGCCCGGCCTGGTGACGATAAACGGATAAGCGGCCACGATTTCCATCGAGGTCGTGCCGTTGATGCTGCTGAACGACTTCCGGACATCCGGCGTCTTGGCTAGCCAGTCCAGATGCTTGAGCTTGGGCAGACTGGCAACCCGAGGCACTTCTTCTTCCGTATTGACAATGCAGAAAGAGGCCGGTTCTCCGGCGATTACCTGGGCCGGTTCCACCCGGATGCTCAACGCGGCATGAAGCCAGCCTGCGCTGCCTAGCATGATCAAGATGACATACCAACTCTTCATATTTTATATCCCCAAGGTTAAACCGGACCGGGCTACCAGTCCTTTTCCACCTGTTGATTTTTATAATATTGCCGGTTGTTTTCCTTAATGGCGTCGCGCAGATTTTTTTCTTCGTTGGCCATATTGTCCAGAATTGCTTCCGCCTGATTTTTATCGATATCCTTTTCTTTTCCTTTTTCCGCATTGCCGGCCTGGCCGTCGACTTTCCGAGGTTGTGATTTCGGCAATTTGCCGTTCTGCTGCCGATCGGACTGCGGCTTTTTCATGTCATTCCGGTCCTGCCGATTCTGACCTTCGTTGTTCTGGTTTGGCGACGAATCGTTTTTCAGTTTATCGGCGGCCTGTTGCAGGTGCTTTTCCGCTTGTTCCGGTTGTTGATTTTTCAGGTCTTTTTCCGCCTGTCGGATGTCTTTGAGGACATCATCGGCTTTCTTTTCCAGATTCTTCTGATTCAGATCTTTGGCCGCCTGCTGCAAATCCTGAACTTTCTGTTGCGCCTGCCGACGGGCGTCATTGGCGCGTTGTTGCGGCGTTTCCCCCTGCTGTTGGTTCTGTGCCGATTGCTGATCGTTCCGGTTCTGTTGCTGTGCTTGCTGAGCTTGTTTTTGCTGCTGGTTCTGTTTTTGCTGCTGATTCTGTTGGCTTTGCTGCTGCTGATTCTGCTGCTGATTCTGGTTTTGCTGCTGATTCTGCTGCTGATTCTGCTGCTGATTCGCCTGTTGCTGTTGTTGCTGGGCCTGTTGCGTCTTTTTCTGAGCTTCCTGCTGTTTCTTCTTGAGTTCTTCGATTTTTTTCTTCAATTCTTCAACCGTATGGCGGTCGAACAACAATTTTTGCTGATTCATAGCCAGCGGATCAATGGCGGCCGATGTTTTTTTCGGGTCGCATTTAGCGTGAGGAATAACCGTAGTTATGGCATCGGCATACAAGTCCTCCGCCTGTTTCAGTTCACCGAGCGACTGATCGAGAGTCTGCAGCGCACCGTCGAGATTCTGCTGTTGCACGGTTTGGATGGCCTGACGAATGGCGCCACGGGCCTGCTCGTGATAAATTACTCCCAGATTCTGCCCGGCCTGACGAAGCAGCCAGGGATCGTTTCCGGCCAGATTGATTGCCTGCCGGTAGAGTTCGACGGCTTCCTGCGGTTTGGTTTTCTGCAGAGTCAGCGCCTGGTTGTAAAGATTGGCCGGATCGAGCGCGGCCGGGATTTTTTTTCCGGACGTTTCAGGGACCATGGGAGCGGCGGCGGTCGGTTCTTTGCTGCCGCCGGCAGATGGCAATAATTGATCGTCGGCCATGACGTTGCCGCCGACCAGTCCCGGCAACAGTGCCAGGGCGAACAGCGCCAGCGTCCGGTTCCGCCGGAACGGACGTTCCGAAACCAGCAGCCAAAGTACCAGCAGAATCAACCCGGCCACCAGCGGATAATGAAATCGTTCGATCGGCCGCGTCTGCTTGCGGTCATGGCTTTTTTCCGGCACCAGAGCTTGAACGCGCTTGAGTACCGGATCGATATTGATGGCGGCCGAAGTACTGCGGGCATAGCAGCCGCCGGTTTGAGTGGCCAGCCAGGAGAGCGCTTTTTCGTTGAGTTTGCTTTGCACCGGTTCGCCCTTTTCATCTTTAATCAGTTCGGTACCGCCGTTTTCCGTGGGGACCGGAATCAAGCCGGGACTGCGGGGATCGCCTACGCCCACGACAAAAATGGGAACGTTGAGCTTTTTAAATTGTTCGACCGCCGCTTTACTGTCGCCGTCGAGCTCATCGCCGTCGGTGACCAGCACGACCGCCCGATGGTTGCTTTCGGCGGCTTTAAAACCGGCGGCGGCAACTTCCAAAGCTTTTTGAATATTGGTGCCGCCGATGGGCACGGCATCGGTTTTCAGGTCGTCGAGATATTGAAAAAAGGTGGTCATATCGCTGGTCAGGGGGCATTCCAGATAGGCGGCGCCGGCAAACACGATCAACCCAAACCGGTCGCCGGGACAGTCGCTGACCAGTTTGCGGACGAACCACTTGGCGTGTTCCAGCCGGGACGGCTGGACGTCCTGCGCCAACATGCTCCGGGAGGTATCGAATACCACCATGATGTCGCGGCCATGACTGGACGTCGGCAAGAGTTGCAATCCCCAGTAGGGCCGGGCCGCCGCCAGAAACAGGCAAATCACGGCCGCCAGAAACAGCACCAGCCGCAACACCCGCGCACCACGGGACACGACGACAAATTCCGCCTCACCGGCTCTGGTTCCCAATAAATGCCGCAAACCCTGCCGCCGCCGCCGGACCGCCCGGAAAATCAATATTCCCAGAAGCGGCAACAGCCAGACCAGATGCCAGAGAATATCCGTTTGCAAAAAGTTCATCTTGTTTTGTCCCTTGCTGTCATGGTTGCTTGACTATGCAGAAACAGACAAGCCGAATTGTTTTTTTGTTCGATGACAGTCCGCATTTTCATCAAAAAAACTTCAGTTTCCGGTGCCGGAAAAGGTCCGCGCCACCCGCACCGCCGCCATCGCGTCCGCCGCATAGACGGCGCCGATCGACGCCGCATAATCGGCGTCCACTACGGCACCGCCCACCAGAAAATGCAAGTGCGCCAACCCACGGGTCCGAGCGAGGTCGATCACCGTTTTCATTTCCGTCATGGTGGTGGTCATCAGCGCGGAGAGTCCGACGATCGACGCTCCGGCCGCCACCGCTTCATCGAGAATTTTTTCCGCCGGCACGTCTTTGCCCAGATCGATCACGTCGAAACCGTAATTGCGCAACATCAACGCGACGATGTTTTTGCCGATATCGTGAATGTCGCCTTTTACGGTGGCGAGAATGACTTTTTCCCGCCGTCGCTCGGTCTGCGTCTGCGCCAGCAGCGGCTCCAGCACCTCGAAGCCTTTTCGCATGGCGTCGGCGCTCATAATCAGTTGCGGCAGAAAATAAGTTTTTTTGTCGAACAGTTCGCCCACCCGGTTGATGGCCGGAATCAGACTGTCGTCCACCACCTTGCCCGGCGCAATGCCTTTTTTCAAGGCCTGCTGAATGGCATCGGCAATCGTATCGGCATCGCCATGCATCACGCAGGCGGCGACCTGGCCCAGCGGATCGTCGGGACGGGCGGCGGCAAGGTCTTTCACCGTTTCCGCATTGCCGAACTTGGCCACATAGGCGACCATTTTGCGGTCGTTGCCGTTCAGCACGTCGGCGGCCGCCACGGTGGCCATCAGCAAATCGTCGCCGGGATTGGCAATGGCCATGCTCAAGCCGCGTCCGATCGCCATCCCCAGAAACGCATTGTTCACCCATTGCCGCTGCGGCATGCCGAAACTCACGTTCGAGAGCCCGCAGACGGTATTGACCCGGAACTGCCGACTGCACCATTCGATCAATTCCAGCGACACCCTGGCCGCTTCCTGATTGGATGACACCGTCATAATCAAACCGTCGACGCAGAGATCCTCTTTCCGATAGCCGTAAGGCTTGACGGCGGCAAAAATATCTTCCGTCACGGCGATGCGTTCCGCCGCGGTGGCGGGAATGCCGTCATCGGTCAGCGGCAGCAGAATCAGCATGGCGCCGTATTGGGCGGCCACGGGCAGCATTTTTTCCAGCCGGTACTTTTCGGCGGAAATCGAATTGACCAGCGCGCGGCCCGGATAAATCCGCAACGCGGCCGCCATGACGTCGGCCGAGGTGGAGTCGAGACAAAGCGGCGTATCGACGGTCGGGGCCAACAGCGCGAGGGTCTTCAGCATCATTGCCTGTTCGTCGATACCGGAGAGGCCCATATTGACGTCCAGCAGCGCGGCGCCTTTCTGCGTCTGACTTTCGGCCATTTCCCGGACCAGCTTGAGACTGCCCGCGCGCAGTTCCGACTGCAACGCTTTCTTGCCGGTGGGGTTGATCCGTTCCCCGATCACGGCGAACGGCTGACCGACGGTCAGCAGCCTGGTCTTGCGGGCCGAGCACACCGCCGACAACGCCTCAATTCGGGGGGCTTCCGGCGTCTTGTCCTCCACCGCTTTCGCCAAGGCGCGAATATGCTCGGGGGTGGTGCCGCAGCAGCCGCCCAGCAGATTGGCACCGGCGGACAGAAAGGCGTCGGCATGACTGGCAAATTCTTCCGCGTCCATCGAAAAGACGGTTTTGCCGTCAATCAGCCGGGGGACGCCGGCATTGGGCTTGGCCAGCAGCGGAATTGTGGCGTAAGGTTTCAGCGAGGCAATGACTTTGACCATATCCGCCGGACCGGTGGAACAGTTGCAACCGAAGGCGTCGGCACCCATGGCCTGAAGCGTAACCAGCGCGGAGAGCGGGTCGTTGCCGGTCAGCGACCGGCCGTTTTTTTCGAACGTCATGGAAATCATGACCGGCAGTTCGCAGGATTCTTTGACGGCCAACAGCGCGGCCCGGGCTTCCTGCAAATCCATCATCGTTTCGATCACAAAACCATCGACGCCTCCGGCCAGCAGGGACGTTACCTGTTCCTTATAGATATTGACGGCGTCTTCGAAAGGAAAATCGCCGATGGGAAAGACAAATTTTCCGGTCGGGGCCAGGTCGCCGAATACCAACGTTTCGGCTCCGACCGCGGTTCGCGACAACTCCGCCAGGCGGCGGTTGATGTCGGCGGTCTGTTCCGCCAGACCGAATTCCTGCAATTTCAGCCGGTTGCCGCCGAAACTGGGGACATAGACGATCTGCGAACCGGCGTCGCGGTAAGCCTGCTGGACCGCCGTGATGGCTTCCGGATGTTCGAGGATCCATTGTTCGGGACAAATGCCTTGCGGCATGCCGCGTTTTACCAGTTCCGTGCCGGTCGCGCCGTCGAGAATCGCTATCCGGCGAGTTGACAATTGTTTAAAATCCATTCTGGTCATTGGCTAATATATCCTACCACGCTATGCGTCGATTATGGTGTCTGCTGCTGTCGGATGCCGGCCAGGGCCGTTACCGATTTTTCCGGTACGATCAACAGCGACTCCGTTAATTGCAACCCCTGATTTTCCAGGCCGAGAAGGGTAAATATAGTCCGTTGCGCGGTCAATGCCAAATCCGAATATCCGGGGGAAAACCGGCGTTCCGCCAGCGCCAGTCCCCGGCGGCAGAGTTCCCGACGGCAAAACTGCTGGAGCCAGTCCATGGCGGCATCCGCCGTTTCGCTGCCGACGGCATCGTAAACCAACGCGGCCACGCCATTCTGCTCGTCACATTGACGATGCACCGCCGCCGGCAACGCGGCACCGACCGACGCGGCGGCCAGCCAGACGGCGGTACTGCCCTGCAACAGCGTCGCCAGCGCCCGGCTGACGAATTCCGAACCGTCCGTCAACACCACATGGTCTGCATCCATCTCCGCCACCTCCAGCATTCGCCAGACGCCGAACGGACGGCACGCGGCGAATGCGGCATTCATATGCGTGCGCAATACGGACTGCTGGTCGGCGGTCACCACGGACAAGTGATGATGGCATCCCAGCCGTGACAACACGGCATGTTCCGGCAGGGGCAACGGAATAGACGGAATAATATGAATATCGGCTTGCATCAATGAAAAATCCATTACGCTACTTTGTTTTTAATTTAAGCAAGAACCGAGGTGATTGCAATCGAAAAAAACGGCTGGATATTAGTTTTTTCCTAAAACCGGGTTGAAAAAATCGGAATAACTGGTTAAATTAGGAATTCCTGTAAAAGCGGGGTACAAGAGAACTGGTTATCGCCCCCCCATGACGCTATCAATGACTAAGAAGGTTTCGAGCGATTTATGTTCAAGAAAATCTGGCATCAGCAAATGATCATGGATCATATTCTGGCGCGTAAAGATAAAGAACCGCTGAATTCATATTATTATGCGACTCATTATCCGGATGTTTACGCTGCGGCGGAACGGGAATTCGGTTCCTGGAAGGATGCGATCGAAGCCTGCGGCCTCGACTACAACAGCATTCGTAAATATCGTTCCTGGACTCGGCAACTGGTGATCGAGGAGATCAAACAGGCGGCGGAAAACGGCGAATCGTTGAATTCTCAATACGCGCAAAATCACCGCAAACCATTGTATATGGCTTCGGTAAAGCGGTTTCGCAGTTGGGGTCAGGCAGTCCGGCTGGCCGGACTCGACTATGATAAAATCCGGTTGCGGCGGTCGATGACCAAGGCTCAGATCAAGCGGGAAATCGTTGATTTGTTCCGGCAGCGAATTGATCTCTCTTATACCAATATGCGAAAAAATTACCAGTATCTGCTGGCGTCCGGAATGAAGAAACTCGGCAACGGCAGCTGGGATAATGCCCGGAAAGAATGCGGGATTATTACGAATTTCCGGTTGCGTCCGGAAAAGCGCGGCGAAATCAGTCGCCATCGTTAATCAGCCGTTTTTTCAACGGGCTGGCGCAGGTTATTTCCGGAGAGGAGTTTGGAAACTTTCATCCAGCCAATTTCCGGTTCGATGCTGCGGATCGGTGAATAATTTGACGTTTTTCAGAAATTCGCCGGTTTGCCGCTGTTCTTCCCGCCCGTAATTCAACTCGTAACGAAATTGGGCCATTCCGGTGCATTGGAACATTTCCGGCGGCACCCAGAAACGGCCGTTCTCCCGCGGCACCGCATATTCCCGGCGTCCGCTTACCGCCAGAATTTCCGTCCGCCAGTCCGAACTCATAAACGCATACTGAAACCGCCACGCATAAGCATAGTCGTCACGCCGGACAATTTTCTGCGGCACTGCAAAAATGACCTTGCCGCCGCTGCCGATCCAGAACACGCCTACCAGAATTCGCCGGTAACTCACCGTGGCCAGGGCCGACTGCAATCCCCAACTGTCTCCGCCGCTGAAATACCGTCCCGCTTCCGTGTACGGATAGGAGAGAATAAACGGCGATGCCGCCTCCAGCCGCAGGTCGTCGGGCCGTCCTTCGCTCCACCAGGAAAACCGGGCATAGATCGGAATTCCCAACACCGTGTCCCGTTCCGGATAGTTTTCCGCCAGCCGCATGGACAGTCCCGCCGGCATCCCCGGATGTTGCACCAGCGGCGTACAGGACGTCACCATCGTTGCCGCCAGTATCAGCAAGCTCAAACCAACGGCCCAACTGCCGTGCTGCCGCCGGCTCATTTTTTCTCCGCCTCCGGCCAGTTTCGCAACAAGTTCATCAGCCGCCGCAGGCCGACAATCTGGTCCGGCTGTATCTGCGGGATCACCGCCAGAATAAACTGTTTCAGCGGCGGCGTGGGACGCCGTTCTCCCAGCTCCGCCAGCAAGGTCAGCAACTCGTCCGGCGGCATCCGTGAGGCCACCTCGGCCACCGCATCCACGGCCAGTTGCGAATTTTTTTCATAGGCGTCCGCAAAATAACGCCGGGCCAACGGATATTCACCGCAGAGAACCGCCGCCTGACCGGCCGCCTTCACCACGGCGGGATAGTCCACAATGCCGAACACCACGGACTCCCGTTGCAATGTCTCTCCGGCCTGATACCGCCGAACCAGTCCGGCATACTGTTCGAACGCCGCCAACGATTCCTTCCAGCATTTCCGAATCACCAGCAGCCGCTGTTCCAGCATCGGAAACATCGGAAACAGCGGCAGTTCGGCCCGGGCGACGGCAATCTCCGTTGCGGCTTCGTCGTAATGCTGTGTCTCGGTCAGCGACTGGATCAGCAACTCCTGCATCAGGGGTTCCGGCGGGTGTGCCGGATGTTGTTGTCGCCAGCACTTAACGGCATGTTGAATCAGCGGCAGCGCGCGTGTGAAGTTTTTGGCGGAAGCGTATTCCCGGGCCAATTCCCAGCCGACGCGCGGATCGTCGGGATGCTGTTCGTATTCGGCGGTCAACATCGTCAGATTGCGCCGGCGTTTTTCTTCCAGTTCGGCGGCCGCAATGCCGAAGTAACCGTAGTGAAGAATCTCCAGCGGCGTCCGAATTTCTTTGCTGCTTACTGTGGCCGCTTCATGAATGGGATTGACATAGTGGACGCCCCGACCGTTGCGCCACATCTGCGGCTGGCTGTAACGGGAATAGCGGGTTCCTTTGTCATCCACATCGACAATCCAGAGATAAATCGTTTCCGCCTGGCTCCGCTCCGCCGCGGCCACCGCTTTCCGCAACTGCGCGGCGGTGAACATTGCTTCATGGTCGGAATCCAGAATCAGAATCCATTCGTGACGGGCCAAGGTCAAACTGTAGTTCCGGGCGGCGGAAAAGTCATTGACCCACTGAAAGTCATAAACTTCCGCGCCCAGTTCCAAAGCAACTTGTTTCGTGGTATCGTCAGATCCGGTGTCCACCACCACCATTTGATCGACGCTGTCCCGGATTGAGCCCAGGCACCGGGGCATATGGTGGGCCGAATTCTTGACGATCATGCACAACGATATCCCCGGCAACATAGAAAATGCCTCGTTTCGATCAGTCGGCGGTTGGCGCGACCGGCGCTTCCGGCGTCGGTTCGAGCACCGGCGTTCCGGCAACTGCCGGAGCGGCGGATTCCGCCTTGATCTTGCCGAGATAATTCGGCAGATCGATGCCGGCCATGCTGGCCACGTCATGCAGCGGCGGCAAACTCTGCATCATGCCGCTGAGAAAATTGGCGGTGGAAGTCTTGCCGTTTTCGCCCTTGCTGCCGCCATCCCAAACCGTGACCTTGTCGATCTTGATGTTCTTGATGGCTTCCGTCTGGAGCGCCACGATATCCTGCAATTTTTCGATCAGCAGCATCTTGGCGGCCGCATCGGCGTTGTCGTTGCAGGAGGTGATAATTTCCTTGTACCCGTCGCCCTTGGCTTTCAGAATCTGGAAATTCCCGCGAGCTTCCGCTTCCAGTTTGGCATAAATGGCATCGGCCTGGCCGCGTGCTTCGCGCCGCAGTTTTTCGGCTTCGGCTTCGGCATTGATTTCGATCTTCTGCTTGCCGATTTCGGCGGGCACGATCACTTCGGCGCGCTGTTTTTCGGTTTCCATCTGCGCCCGGACGATCTGGGCTTCGCGCTGGGCGTCGAATTGTGCCTGCAGAACTTTGGCTTCCGCCACTTTCTTCGCCGCTTCGGCGCGACGGAAAGCGTCGGCTTCCTGTTCGGACCGCGTGGCGTTGGATTTGGCGATTTCGATCAACGACAGGTTTTCCCCCTGGGTGGCGGTGGCGTCGGCCTGTTTCACATTGATCCGGCGTTCGCGGTCGGCGTTGGCTTCCCCGGACACGGCATTGGCATTCGCATTGGCTACCGCAATACGCTGTTCCTGCTGCGCGTTGGCTTCCCCGGATATGGCCACGGCATTGGCATTCGCCACGGCGATCCGCTGCTGTTTCTGCGCATCGGCTTCCCCGGTGGTGGCGGCCGCGTCAGCTTGTTTTACATTGATACGGCGGTCACGGTCGGCATTGGCTTCCCCGGACACGGCCAGCGCATTGGCTTCCGCCACGGCGATCCGCTGCTGCTTCTGGGCTTCGGCTTCCCCGGTGGCGCCTTTTCGGGTTTCTTCGGCCACGTCGATTTTGGCCTTGTTGATGGCTTCGGCGGCGGCGCGTTTTCCGATGGCTTCGATGTAACCGCTTTCATCGGTGATGTCGGTGATATTGACGTTGAGCAGGTCGAGCCCGATCTTGTTCAGTTCTTCGGCCACGTTGGTTTCCACCGAACGGAGGAACGTTTCGCGGTCGGCATTGATTTCTTCAATGGTCATGGAGGCGATCACCAGACGCAACTGGCCGAAAATGATATCTTTGGCGAGTTCGGTAATGGCTTCCGGCGTCTGCCCGAACAATCGTTCGGCGGCGTTGCCCATGATTTCCTGCTTGGTGCTCACTCCTACCGTAAAGACCGAGGGGACGTTGATGCGGATGTTCTGTTTGCACAGCGCGTTGTCCAGATTGACCACGATCTGCAGCGGCCGCAATGAAATGTAGCCGTAATCCTGAATCACCGGCCAGACGAATTTGGCGCCGCCGTGGATACATTGGGCCGCGTGAACGCCGCCCGTTTTCCCGTAAATCACCATAATCCGGTCGGACGGACATTTCTTATAGCGGTTTACCCACGTCATCAGGCAGATCATGAAGAAAAGCCCCGCAATCACCGCCAACACCAACACACCCAGATTCACCGTCATAGTTCCCTCTCTTTAACTTAGTCTCAAGTAAAACGATATCGTTATGTCAACCGTCGATCTTATCCACCAGATAACAATCGCCTTCAATATGCTCCAACACTTTGACCGAAGTACCGGTCGGCAACGCTTTGTCGCAGACCGCACGGACCAGCCGGGTACAACCCGCCAGACGAACCGTCACTTTGCCGCCGGCTCCCCGTTCAGCCGGAATTTTGAGATACACCGTTCCACTCTGGCCGACCAGATCGGAAGGCAACACGTTGCCCGACTTCTGCAATTTCAACATCAGCCAGACGCTGGTCGCCGTCAGCGCCATCATGACCAATCCGGTCAGAAAGGCGATGCCCAGTCCCAGCCAGCTCCGGTTGCCCCACAGCACCCCGGCCCAGCCGAAGAATGTGATAAAAGCAATAATGCTTTTCAGCGAGAAGAAGTTCAGCGTGGCGATATCGCCGTGGTCGCCGACTTCCACTTGCCCCATGTCGCCGGCCGTCATATGGTCGCCGAATTCCGCGCCGAAAATGCCCATCATGAACTGAACAATGAAAATCACCGACCCCACTACCGCGAGAAACCAGTAAATCCGATCCGATTGTGCCAGAATATCGAGAAATACGCTTGCCGTCATAGGAAAACTCCTATTTTCATCGTCGAGGTTGCGCTACTAATATTGCCGGATTCCCATGATTACAATCTTTTATTTGTTTTTTTATCGGGATTTGGTGGCCTGACATTGAACTTTATCGGAATCGGAACGGCGGCAATGGGGGCTTGTATTTTGCCGTTGGCGCTCCATATTGATTGTTTTTTATAACTTGAAAAACAGCAGTTGGCAGTAATCAACGATGCGTAGTGTATTGGTGTTTTCGCCGCGGACCAGTCCGACTTATATGCCGCTGGGAGCGGCTTATCTCGCCGCCGTGGCCGTCCGGGAAGGGGCGGAATTGGAATTGTTCGACGCCAATCTCGAATTATGGAATTTTCTCTGCGACGGCAACGCGTCGCTGCGGGCGGCGCGGGATTTTGCCCACGGCCCGCTGGCCGCTTTTCTGGATCGGAATCTTTACGCGGCACAGTGGGGAAGGCTCGGCGAAGCGCAAGTGCAGATTGCCGCGCTGGAACGTCAGGCCCGGCGCTATCTGGCCCGGAATGAACTGGAAACGCCGCTGGCGGATTTTTTGCAACGGCAGACGTTGATCATCGGGCAGACGACGCCGGAACTGGTGGCGTTTTCCGCGATGTATCTGGACCAGTTGCCGTTTGTGCTGGCCCAAGCCAAATATCTGATCGAACAGCTTCATGCGGGGTGCCGGATCGTGATCGGCGGCGCGGCCATGAGCGGGTTGGCGCCGGAAGAGCTGTTGACGGCGGCTCCGTTTATCGCCGCCGTGCTGGTCGGAGAGGGAGAAATCGCCTTTGCCAAACTGTTGCACGGTTGTCGCTGGGCGGAAATTCCCGGTTGTTATGTCCGGGAGTCGGGAAGTGTTCATTTTACCGGTCCGGCGCAGTTTCCGGTTGATCTGGCGGCGGTGTCCGCGCCGGATTTCCGGGCTTTGGCGCCGGGGACGTATTTCAATCCGGTGCCGGTGATGCCGATGCTCGGCGGACGGGGATGTCGGTGGCGGGGATGCCGGTTCTGCTCGCACAACAATTCGTTCGGACCGTATCGACGGCGGACGGCGTTTGCCATCGTGGCCGAGATGCGGGAACGGCTGGAACATTTCGGTTGTCGGCACTTTTATTTCGCGGATCAATATGTGGAACCGGCGTTGCTCGAGGAGCTGAGCGATGCGATTCTAGCGGCGGGACTGTCCTGCCGGTTTCAGGTGATGGCCCGGACGATTGCCGGTTATACGCCGGCCTTGCTGGCCAAGGCGTCGCGGGCCGGCTGCTGCTGGATCAGCTGGGGCATGGAGAGCGGTTCGCAACGGATGCTCGACCGGATGAACAAGGGAACGCAGGTCGAGACGTCGCTGGCGGTGATCCGGAATGCGGCGGCGGCGGGCATTTCCAATCTGTTGATGATGATTTTCGGGGCGCCGGGTTCCGACGCGGCTTGTCTCGACGAAACCTTTACTTTTCTGGACCGGGCCTGGGATGCGATCGACGGGATGACCGCCAGCGCATTTGTGCTGTTCGACCATACGGCGTTCAGTCGCAATCCCGAAAAATACGGTCTGCGGATTCTGGGACGGAGTCCAATTCTGGAAATATCCGGTCGCCCGATTCACGATTTGAAATTGCGTTTCCGGCGCGATACGGAAACCGGCGACGAAGAATCGCCGTTGGCGGCAGAGGAGATTGCCACCTGGCAGCGGCGGCAGGAATGGCTGGCACCCCTGCCGTTTCACGGTCGGCTCTGTTGCGAACATTATCTGCTCTATGCCGACGCCCGGTGGTCCAGCAGCCGTCCGCGCCAGCCGCGGCGCGTTGCCTGAGGCGGCCGGTCAAACTGTGGATAGCGGGGCAGACACGGGACGCTCCTTTGGCAACAGCACCCCATTTCTTCTCGCTACCCAAGAGGTGAGACTGGCGTCTTCGTATATCTCCATAAATAATTATGTCAACGACGACTGTGTTTCCCAAACTTGAACTTGAATGGCTTGCAATTTGTTTTTCAAGTAGAGGGCGTTTCATTTTTTCTTGCACCCACCACGTTTTCGACCGGCTCGGAGGGAACCCAAGATAAGTCCGTCATTGTTTTCGAACGGGTTTCCGCGTCAGCGAAGAAAGCAAGCCAAGCCATTTTTCACATATGGTATCCGGAACAAAAGATTCGCGCTTAAACACAGCATTTTCGCCAAGCGTTTGCCATTTGGAAAGACCGAGCGGATGATACGGTTCCACATCGACTTCCTCCACGCCGGCGTATTTTTCCGCAAGCGAAGCGATGAATTTCAGGTTCTCCGGCGAATCGTTGATTCCCGGAATCAGCGGACAGCGCAGAAAAATCCGTTTGCCGAGCGTGTTCAGCAGTTCAAGCTGTTGAAAGATTTCCGCGCTTCCGACGCCGGTGAACTTCTCATACTGTTCCGGAAGCCCCTTCACGTCAAAGAGAAACAAATCCGTGACCGGGGCAATTTTTCGAAAATTTTCCTCCGAAGCAAAGCCGCAGGTTCCCAGCGCGGTCCGAATGCCCGCAGCCTGGGCCTTGCCGCAGAGTTCGAGCGTGAAATCGAATTGGGCCATCGGCTCGCCGCCGGACAACGTCATGCCGCCATCGGCGCCGAAGAAATCGCGGTCCGCCAGAACTTCCGCCAAAACATCGTCCGCCGAACGCGATTGGGCCACCGGGATAAGCGCTCTGGTCCAACAGGCAGCCGTACATTCCATGCAACGGGTACAATGCGTACGGTCGAACTTGTGGATGTCGTTTTCAATGGTATGACAATGATTCCGGCACGCCTTCACGCAGTTGCCGCAACGCGTGCATTTCGTCTCGTGAAAAAACAGTTCGTTTTCGAATTTCTGCGATTCCGGATTGTGGCACCATAAACAATGCAGCGGACAGCCTTTCAGAAACACGACGGTCCGAATGCCCGGACCATCGCGCACGGCAAATTTTTCGATGTCAAAGACCATCGCGTTCATTTTTGCTCCGTGCGGGAAATAACGTCGTCCTGCATGCCTTGGGAGAGACGGACGAAATAGCCGGAAAATCCGCTGACGCGGACGCGGAGGTTCTGATGGCCGGCGGGATTCTTTTGGGCGTCGAGCAGTTCGGAACGGTCAACGTAATTGAGCTGGAAGTGGAGTCCGCCCAAACGGAAATAGGTTTCCAGCAGCTTGACCGTCTTGGCAAAGTTGTCGTCATCGGAAATCAGTTTTCGGTCGAGTGACAGATTGAACACGCAGGACCCGCACATGCAGTCCTCCGGATCGACTTGGGCGACGCTTTTAAGCAGCGCCGTCAGTCCGTTGAGATCGTGTCCGCCAGCAGGGGTGGTTCCCAGCGTAAGCGGATCGCCTGCGAACCGTCCGTCCGGCGTGGCTCCAGTGAGCTTACCGAACAAGGTCTGATGGGGGTTGTATCCGGCCAGATTGCCGATTACAAACGGTGCGCCGAAAACGGAAGTCATGCCGGAAGCAATTTTCGCGAGCATTCGGGTAAAGGTCTGCGCCGTCGCATTGGAATCGGGATCGCCCGAACCGAAAAATTTACCGTCACGCTGCATCCGGGCGCGCAACTCTTCGCCGCCCTTCCAGTTATGGTCCATGAGCTCAATCAGCTTCGGCATGGACACCAGCTTTTCGTCATAGACGAACTGGCGGATGGCGATTAGCGAATCAATGGTCGTGGCGAATCCCATCAGTTGAGTACTGACGGCAACGGTTTGGGAACCGCCGCGAGTACATGAACAGGCACGGTCAATACAGCCGTCGATGAAGATCGAACTGAGCACGTTGACGTCGCCCGCGCGATAGACGTTGAATTCGCTCATGCGGTCATTGATGAGATGCATGATCCGTTCAAGTTCGTTACGGAAAATTCCGAGGAATTCGTCGAAATTCGCGGCGGCGCAGACTTCCGTGCGGCGGCGGGAGAGCGTTTCCGTGATCGAACGCGCAAGATTGCCGGTCATTCCGGAAAGGTCGATCGTGCCTTCGAAAGCGGGTTCGTTGCATCCGACCATGACGTATCGGCAGGCCTTTTCGAAGGGAATGCCGCAATATTTGGTGAAACCGCGGATGCGCGGTTCGTCGTTGGCGAAAGCGATTCTCTTGAACTTATCGTGCCGTTCGCAGTCGAGTGCGAAACGCAGAACTTCCGTCGGCGTCTTGGCGGTCCAACGCAGCGTTACCTGCGGCCGGTAGAGGGGAAGTTCCATCATGCCTTCGATAATCAGTCGGGAAAGATCGCAGAACCCGTCCGTATGGTCCGGCAGATAGCCGCCGACGGCGAAATGCGATTCGCCGCCTTTATCGGAGTTTCCGGAACTTTTCGGGGTGAAGCCGTTGATGGCGGTGAACAATTCCTGAAGAAGCTCTTTGGCTTCGTCTCGCGTGAGCGTTCCGTCGGCGATTTCTTTCTCGTAGAAAGGCCGCAGATAACGGTCGGCCAGACCAATGCTGTCCGGCAGAAAATGCCAGCAGAGGAAGAGCGACTGCACGGCCTCGGCAAAGTTCCGGGCCGGAAATTCGGGGACGTGCATAAGCCGCTCGTAAATCCGCATAAGTTCGTTTTTGCGGACGGGGTCGCTGGCTTGCTCGGCCTGAGTTCGGGCGGAGATCGCCCAGCGGTTCGCCCAGTCGATGAGCCCGTGACACGTTTTTTCCATAGCGTACAGAAAAATCATTTTTTCGGTGTCGCCCGCATGAACTTTTCTGGATTTTTCAATTTGTTCGAGATAGCCACGGATTCCGTTCCGAATAATCAGTCCGAAGTCTCCATTGGAATGTTCCCATTCAAAACAGGTCAGATTGTCATCCGTCCGGAGATAGAACCGTCCGACGGCCTTGCTGCATGCCGCATGTCCGCCTCGCTGAAATACGTTCGATGGGACCGGACAGCTATAGAACTGGATTTTTCCGACCAGGCGTTCGTTGTCCGGAACCACGACGGTTTGGGCCTCCAGATATTTACAGAGATATTTCGCGGTGCGGGCGGCGGGTTCCATGTCGTCGTCGGCAGGATCGCATTCGATTTTTACATACTGGGGATAACCATCGTCGGTGTTACTGACGGCGGCGAGTTTGAGGATGCGTTCAGAGGGCATATTTTCTTTCCTATACTTGATTTTATAGACTTAGGAGCCGTTCAGAAATAACCTTTACATCTGCGTGTTTCTCCCGGTTGCTTTGTGCGTTGCCGATTTGTTACATAGCTGAAGCTATGCTCCGCATCGGCAAGCCCCCAAATCATTCCGGGATAATCCACGTATCTTGTCAAGTTTATTTCTTTACAGCTCCTTATTCTTGAACAGTTGTTACTGCCGAAAAATTCGACATTCTTTCGGACTACCGGCTCCGCGTTTCTGCCTTTTCCGCTGGCTTCGCCACCGACGACAAACGTTTCGGTCAACCGGAATACCGCCTCCGGCAAGCTACCGATTTCTGGAGTTGCCCAATTGCGGTTGCTATTGTCTTTATTATCTATTATATTGCTAGATATGGCATTTGTGAATAAGATTTTATGCGGAAGGCATATGCTTTTATGACTATCGAGGGACGTTTATCCTGGGAAAATCTAAATCCTTTTCTGGAGCTGAATATCAACCATATCGCGATGGGCAGTTTCGATTATGATCGCACCTGTGTTTTCCCGGTTAATATCATGTCCCTGGCGCTTCAGGAAGATAAAATTTCCTACATTGAAAATCTGGATGGCGAACAGCATATTCCGGTTTTGACCGACCATGTGTATCTGCAACCATGCCATCTGAAACTCCATCACCGGTTAACTTCGCAGTACAGATTTATCGCGCTGCATTTCAATCTGACGTTTTGCCATGGCATCGATGTCTTTTACGGCAGCAAAAAATGTCTGATGCGGCACGACCCGGCCATGGTTGCCCGCTTTCGTCAACTGATGATGGAAAAAGACGATCTGAAAGCGATTTGCGCCATGAAAGCCGAAGTGATGAGCCTCTGCGCCTCCTGGTGGCCGAGCGGACTTGAGCAACGGATCCTTTCGGTCCGAAAATACGAATCGCTTTTCCGCTATATCTATGAATACGGGAATGCCGAACTTACCGTCGGCGCGCTGGCGGATAGAATGGGGATGCGCCAGGATGTGTTTTCCAGAAATTTCAGCCGCGACATGGGAAAGTCTCCGAAAGAGTTTTTACAGGATGATCTGTTGAAAAAAATCTCGGTTCGTCTGGCCGTTCCCCGAACAACCATCAAGGAGATCGCGGCGGAACTGAAATTCTGTTCCGAATTTTACATGTCGCAGTTTTTCAAACGCCACACCGGGATGTCGCCCAGCGAGTATCAGCAGAAATTCAGACCGCGTTAAGTTCTTGAACGTGAGATTTTCAACGATTGTCGTAGACTGTCCAATTTCGCTTGAACGATATGAGGCATCCCGATCTGAATTGCCCCGGTCGGGATGTTCGTTTTATGCTTCCAATTCCGAGCGCAACTGATCGAGTTCGCCGTTTGGGTACATTTCTTCAATTTGATCCGGTGTTTTATATCCCAACTTCTGATAAATCGGTTGAGAATTGAAGAATTCAATGTTTGGTGATTGCGTTCATGATTTAGCGACGGGAAAAACTCGTGGCAGGAATGGGCAGCGTTAACGGCCCCTCCGTAGGGGTGCGAATCGTTCAAAGTCGAAAATGCTGCTGACTTCTAAAAATCCCTGGCTCTGCAAAAAGGAAATCGGGGAGCTCAAATCTGATAAACGATTTCTCGCCCACGGCAAAAAATAAATCGCTATTCCTGAAGTATATGAACTTATGATTGAACAATATATGGTATGTTTTCAAAACGGAGAATGTTTAGTTTTAATCGACCCATCATGCCCAAAAACGGCAACGGAGAATTATGGGATGACTATGAAATATTTCAGGTTTTTTCCCCGGAAACTCGCTTGGGAATTTTCGTCGCTTCAAACCGAACCAAGCCGCTTTTGCTTTTTTTTGTTGTAACGTGTTGAATTTGTTTTCGCCTGCGTGTAAAATTATATATTCAATTTTACCATATATACCTGAGAAGGGATTCCGTGGATAATGCTGTGACAACAGTACTGCCGATGGCGGCGGCGGCCGACAGTCATGTTGGCCTGGTGCGAAAGGTCAATGAGGACAGTTTCGGCTACTACATTGATCCGGCACGGAATTATGCCATCTTCGCGGTGGCCGATGGCATCGGCGGGCATGGCAATGGCGATGTCGCCAGCGCGATCTGTATTCGGATGATTCTGGAAAAATGGCGCAATTATGACTTTTCCGGTACTTTCGACAGCCCCCGTGGAATCGCTTTTTTCGAAATGGCGCTCGGAGCGGCTAACCAGAAGATTTATGAGATCAACAACCGCTTCAGTTTTCGTTATCCGATGGGCACGACGGTGGTGGCGGCGTTGCTGACCGAACATGAGGTGGTGGTGGCGCATGTCGGCGACAGCCGGCTTTACCGGTTGAAGGAGCGCAGCCTGACGCGGATGACGGAAGACCACAGTTTTGTGGCGGAAATGGTTCGCAACAACATCATTACCGCCGAAGAAGCCAAGAACCATCCGTTTTCCCACATTATTTCCCGCTCCATTGGTCCCAATGAAAAAGCCGATCCCGAATTTTCCACGTTCGAACGCTGTCACGGCGACCGTCTGCTGTTGTGTTCCGACGGTCTGAATATTTATGCTTCCGATCAGGAAATCGAAAATTTCATGGTGGAGGCGGGGACGCCGCAGGAGGCCGTGGGAAATTTACTGAAGCTTTCGTTGCGCCGCGGCGGCGAGGACAATATTACGCTGCTGAACATTTTTATCTGAATTCCGAGCAATTTCCGATTTCCATCCCACCGTGGCGTTCTCCAGCGCCAGCAGAATTCCAATCCGTTCCCGGGACGCCAAGGTCAGCGGGGTTTCGCCGCGCCGATTGCGCCGGGTCGGATCGGCCTGACAGAACAACAACAGTTTCACCATGGCTTCGCGATGGTGTTTGACGGCCTCGTGCAACGGCGTATTGCCACGGTTGTCCGGCTGGTTGAGATCGATCGGATATTGAAGCAGGATGACGGCACAGGCCAGGTTGCCGTAAAAGGCGGCCCGCGCCAAAGGCGGCGTGGAGTCGCGCTCCGCGAAACGCTTGTCGGAATCGGGATGCGCTCCGTGCGCCAGTAACAGACGGACGGTGGGGACATCTTGCTGGTTGACCGCAAAATCCAGCGGCGTGGAGCCGCTTTCGTTTTTACAGTTGACCCGGGCGCCATAGCGCAACAGCAACGGAATGGCGGCGGTATGACCGGTGGTGATCGCCAGATGCAGCGGCGTGTTACCCGTGGTGGTGACAGTATTGGGATTGGCTCCGGCCTGTAACAATTGGCGGACAATTTCCTGCCGGCCTTCATAGGCGGCGACCGCCAGCGGCGTCGACCCGAAAATATTGCTGATTTCCGGGTTGGCGTGCGCGGCCAGCAACAGCCCGACCATGGCGTCATATCCCTCATGGGCGGCCAGATTCAGCGCGGTCCAGCGGTTGTAGATGGAACTGTCGACGTCGGCGCCGGCGGCCAGCGCCTGCCGGGCGGCATCCACGTTATTGACTACTGCCGCTTGAATCAAACGCTGGCTCGGTACGGCAAACAGCCAGGCGATCTTTTCCCGATACCAATCCGAGGTAAAATAATATCCGGCGACAAGCAACAACACCGTACCCAGCAACAGAATCAAGCGCTGGGATCGCGGTGCCGTTGATTTCTTGTCCACAGCAGGTCTTTCCATTGACGTTTGTGGTCAGGCCTGCGGGGGCAGGGGCGGCGGGACGGTGGCAAACAAACCGGAGATTTCCGTTGCCTGCTCCGCCGGAACCCAGCCGGCCATCCCGTTTTTCCAGACTAGAGTCTGCCGGGTGATCTGACCGGACTGAATCCGGTTCTGGAGTTCCGGCAGCGTGAACGGTCCGGACTGAACGCCATTGATGGCGGCAAAGAATCCGGCCTGCGGGGACAGGGGCGGCGGGACGGCTCCGGCCGGGCCGTTGAATTGCGGGGCGACGCCGGTAGCCAACTGGCCGCCGACCATCATGCCCATCATGCTGCCCGACGCGCCCTGATTGTTGGCGGCGTCGCGGAGGGCGTTGGCGCTCTGGTATTGAGTGAAATTCTGGAGATTGCCGAGGGCGCCCATCGAGGCCCGCTGGTCCATGGCCTGCTGAACTTCATCCGGCAGAGAGATGTTCTCCAGCGTAAACGTATTCAGTTTGATGCCCATGGCTTCGAAATCCGGCGTCATGCGGGTTTTCATCTGAGCGCTGATGTCGTCATACTTGGCAGCCAGGTCGAGCGCGGCCACTTTCAACTCGCCGATGGCGTCGGAAAACGCGGAGACGATCTTGACGCGCAACTGGCCTTCCAGGTCGTCTACGGTGAAATCGGCCCGGGCTCCGACGAAGCGGGTAATCAGTTCCCCGCCGGTGCCGAGCTGATAGGAATAGTTGCCCCGGCAGCGCAGCCGCACAATGCCGAAATCGGGATCGCGCAGCATGACCGGATTGGGCGTGCCCCATTTGCGGTCCAGCATTTCCGTGGTTCGGATGAAATATACTTCGGCCTTGAATGGGGATTCGAAGGCATAAGCCCAGCTCTGGAGCGTCCGCAGAATCGGCAGGTTTTTAGTGTCCAGCGAATAGGTTCCCGGTTCGAAAACGTCGGCGATGCGGCCTTCGTTGACGAACACCGCCCGTTGACCGGGCCGGACGACCAGTTTGGCGCCGTACTTGATGGCGTTTTCATAGCGTTCGAATTTGTGAACCAAAATTTCCGGGGCGCCGTCCGGCCATTCTACAATATCAATAAATTCATTGCGCAGTTTGTTGAACAGTCCCATGGTTGTACCGTCCTTTGGGTTAACGTTTAAATTCGGCCATCTTTTTGTTGATTACGTCCCGCTTCAATTTACTATACAGCGCCGGCAACGTTTTTTTTGCCCGCTGCTGAAAAATCACGATCGTATCGTGGACGACCGGCAACATCTGACGGGAAAATTTCAAGCCGGTCGGCGTCTGGAAAAACTGTTCCAACTGTTTCAGTTCTTCGACGCTGAACCGTTTGGCATAAACCGGCGCCAGATCTTTTTCGATGATGGCCCAGGAAAAATTCTGGGCGAGATAATCGTCCACCATCGGTTTGTATTCCCGCAATTCGGGATGTTTTTGCAGAATGGGGTTGATGATGTCGTCGATCATCTGCTGGTGCTGTTGCGGCAACTGCATGATCCGGAACAATTTTCCGGCTTCGGTAAGCCCTTCCGGCGACTGCGCCTGCAAAACGATCGCACCGCCGAACAGAACGGTCATCAGAATGGTCAAATTCCGAAGTTTCATGGCTCGCTCCGGATTTAGAAATGCACTTTTCCGCCATTCTTGGCCATGGCTTCCATGAAGACCTTGCCGGCGGCGGCTTTCAAGCATTTTTCCACTTCTTTCTTAACGTAAGCCTGGCAGTTGTTGGCAATGACCTGGCCTTTGGCGACCAGTTTCGTGCCGGACGGAGTCGCCATAAAGGTCATGATCTGTTGCAGTTCTTCCTGGGAGAATTGCGAAGCGACTTCCATCGGATTCTGCTGGAGTTTATCGAGTTTCAGCGAACCGTCCGTGACTTTTTTGAACAGCTTTCCACCCGCCGGGGACTGATAAAATTCGGCGGTCTTGTCGATATCGTCGGCCGTCATTTCCTTGGCATAGATCTGGGCGAACTTGACTTTGACTTTGCTCCAGGGCATACCCTTATGGAGCGCCGCTTCGATCTGGGGCCGAAACTGGGCGAATTGCGGCTTTTTCTGCATCTCGGTATCGAGATTTTTTTTCATCATCTGGTTGTATTGCTCTTCCACCTTGACCACGACAAAAAAGTGCTGGGCCGCTTTGATCGCGCTTGCGTTGGTTTGCGCCTGCACCGGAAAGGCCAATAACCCGCCGAACAACACTACTGCCGCCGCTACCGTCATCATCGTTTTCATCATCTGTGCATCCCCGTATTATTTTATTTCGTTGCTTAATGGCCCATCGTGGCCAGAACATCATGCAATTGCGTGACCAGCCGTTGTCGGCTGATTTCGGTTGTCCACAACATCAAGTTGACGAAATCGTTGGAAAGTTTCTGCCCCGTCGGCGTCGAATAAAACGCGTTGATCTCATTGAGTTCGCGGGTGGTAAAACGTTTGGCGAACAATCTGGCCATTTCCGGCTCGATGCTCGACCACGGAAACTTTTTGGTCAGTTCGCTCTTGATCAGCCCTTTGTACGGCTGCATATTGGGATTCTGGAAGACGTATTCTTCCACGATCAGGTTGACGACTCGATGATGTTTGGCCGCCATGTCCAGCGTGATAAACAGTCGATGCGCCGCCTGAACCGCCGCCGGGTCCAGCAACGCCCAGGACGGCAACGCCCAGAGCAAGGCCACGACCAGCGTCAACAACTTTTTACTCATGAACTTTCATTCTCCTGCCGGTTATGCCGTCCAACTACGCGCCGGAAAACTTCCGACACGTGGCGGACGGCCAGCGGCGATCAGGCGCCGCAGCATTTTTTGTATTTTTTGCCGCTGCCGCACGGACAGGGATCGTTGCGTCCGACTTTCGGCAACTCGTGTTTAAACGTGATGACCACCTGTTCCTGAGGCTGTTCCGGCTGATGTTCCGGTTCGGCCGGCGCGGCCGGTTCGAACTGGTCCGCGTTGGTGCCGTGAGCCATATTCTGCTGCATCGCGGCGAGGAACTGCTGGAATTCTTCCAGACTGGCAATCGAGGCCCGAAACATATTCATCAGAATCTGCCGGGTCACTGCCGCCATCAGCGTACTGAACATCTTGAACGCTTCCTGTTTATATTCCACCAGCGGGTCTTTCTGCGCGTAGGCGCGGAGGCCGATGCTGGAACGCAACTGGTCCATCGCGTGCAGGTGCTCCATCCACAGATGGTCGACGGCGTCCAGCATGATCCGGCGTTCCAGCCAGTTGGCGGTTTCCGGGTCGAGATGGGACATCTTCAACTCGTACGCCTTTTCGATCTTATCCATGATCCGATTGAAAAGCGCCTCGGTATTGGCTTTGTTGACCGCGGCAATGTTAACTTCATCCGGCGTGAAACTGAGCGTGAACGTGTTATTCAGCCAGGCCAGCAGTTTGGCGCCGTTGAACGGCAGCGTACTGCCGGGATCGGGGGTGGAGGCCAAGCCGATGTTGGCTTCCACTTCCTGTTCCACCAGCGTGAGCAGCAGTTCGCGCGGATCTTCATCCAGCAGAATCCGTTTCCGGAATCCGTAGATGACTTCGCGCTGTTTGTTCATGACGTCGTCGTATTCCAGCGTCCGTTTGCGGATGGCGAAATGGTGCTGCTCAACGCGGCGCTGCGCGGTTTCGATAGACTTGTTCAACCAGGGATGTTCGAGGTTTTCGCCTTCTTCCATCCCGAATTTTTCCATGATTTTGACGATGCGGTCGGAACCGAACAGCCGCATCAGGTTGTCTTCCAGCGACACATAGAACCGGGACGAACCGGGGTCGCCCTGGCGCGAGCAACGCCCGCGCAACTGCCGGTCGATGCGCCGCGAGTCGTGCCGCGAACTGCCGATCACGTGCAGTCCGCCGAGGTCGATGACGCCGGGTCCGAGCTTGATGTCGGTACCGCGCCCGGCCATGTTGGTGGCGACGGTGATGGCGCCGCGCTGACCGGCCATGGCAACGATTTCGGCTTCCCGTTGATGATTCTTGGCGTTCAGTACGTTATGCGGAATATTCCGGCGTTTGAGCATGCGGCTGAGAATTTCCGAATCTTCCACCGAGATGGTCCCCAGCAGGACCGGCTGGCCTTTCTGATAACGCTGTTCCACTTCGTCGAGGATGGCGTTGAATTTCTCGCGTTTGGTCTTGTAAATAAGGTCGTTGCTGTCGATCCGCTGGCACTTCCGGTTGGGGGGAATGACGATCACGTCCAGTTTGTAAATCTGGTGGAATTCGTTGGCTTCGGTTTCGGCCGTCCCGGTCATCCCGGAGAGTTTTTCATACATGCGGAAATAGTTCTGAATCGTGATGGTGGCCATCGTCTGGGTTTCTTTTTCGATGGTCACGCCTTCCTTGGCTTCGAGCGCCTGGTGGAGGCCGTCGCTGAACCGGCGGCCGGGCATCAACCGGCCGGTGTGTTCGTCGACGATCATCACTTCGTTGTTCTGCACCACGTAGTCGACGTCTTTTTCGAACAGGCAGTACGCTTTCAACAACTGGGAGATATTCTGCAATTTTTCGCTCTGTTCGGCGAAACTCTGCTGGAATTCCTGCTTTTTCTGAAGCTTCTGGTCTTCGCCGAGCGTGGTGTCGATATCGATATTATGGAGGGTATCGAGCAAGTCGGGCATGATGAACGCCTGGGGATTGTCCGGCGAAATGGCGTTACGGCCTTTTTCGGTCAGGTCGGCTTCGTTGTGCTTTTCGTCGATGGCGAAGAAGAGTGAGCTCTGCACTTCCTGCAACATGCCGCGGTTGCTGTCGCTGCGGACGAAAGTTTCCTTCTTTTCCAGTTCCTTGATGATTTCGCCGTCTTCGAGAATGTGCATCAGCTGAGTCTGGGTCGGCATGCCCATTTTGACCTGAAGCAACTTGGTGATGGCGTCGTCGTTGGCTTCCGGCGTGGATTCCGGGTTGTCCAGCGTGGCTTTGGCTTCCTGAACCAGCCGGGAACAAAGGTGCATCTGCATCTGGTAGACTTTTGCCACCAGCGGCTGCATTTTGTCGAACTGGTGCGTCGAGACGGCCACCGGACCGGAAATAATCAGCGGCGTCCGGGCTTCGTCGATCAGAATACTGTCGATTTCGTCGACGATCGCATAAAAGTAGTCGCGCTGCACCAGCTGGTTCTTGTCGGAGGCCATCCCCATGTCGCGGAGGTAGTCGAACCCGAATTCGCTGTTGGTGCCGTAGGTGATGTCGCAGGCATACTGTTCGCGGCGGACGTCGGGCGGCTGCATGTTTTGCAGACAGCCCACGGTGAGGCCGAGATAACGGTAGACGGCGCCCATCCATTCGGAGTCGCGCTTGGCCAGATAGTCGTTGACGGTGACCAGCTGGCAGTTCCGGCCGGTGAGGGCGTTGAGATAGAGCGGCAGGGTGGCGACGAGGGTTTTGCCTTCGCCGGTGGCCATTTCCGCGATGGTGCCGCGGTGAAGCGCGATCCCGCCCATGATCTGAACGTCATAGGGGATCATATCCCAGAGCAGCTTGTGGTCGCATACTTCGATTTCCGTACCGCACATCCGGCGGCAGGCATTCTTGACCACGGCAAAGGCTTCGCACATCAGATCGTTGACGGTTTCGCCCTTCTGGATGCGTTCCTTGAACTCGACGGTTTTGGCTTTCAACTGGTCGTCCGTCAACTTCTGGTATTCGACTTCCAGTTTATTGACCTGGGCGACCAGCGGCAACATCCGGCGGACGTCGCGGGCCGATTTACTGCCGAAAATAGTTTTTAATAGAGGAAACATAATGACTAACCAATCTCCCTTGTCCGCCGGTTATGGCGACGGACGGCGCTTCGAATTATTTGGAACCCGGGGTGTCCAGCGGCAGACCCTGGCCGCAGAGCGGACATTGAGCCGGATCATATGTGGCAAGTTCCAGTTTGATCAGACTCCGGTGCGGCACGTCGAATTTTGCTTCACCGCCGCTGCGGTCCACGATCACGGCCACGCCGACCACATCGCCGCCGAAACTGCGGACCAGATCAATGGTTTCCTGCACACGGCCGCCGCGGGTGACCACATCTTCCGCCACCAGAATTTTTTCGCCTTTGCGAATGGTGAATCCGCGCTTCAGAACCAGCTTGCCGTTGTCTTTGTCGGCAAAGATGGCGCGGACGCCGAGCGCCCGGCCGATTTCCTGTCCGACGATCAGACCGCCGACGGCCGGGGAAATCACGGTTTCGATGCCTTGTCCCTTGAATTCTTCCGCCAGCGCGGCGCAGACGATTTCCGCCTTGTCGGGATATTGCAGCAGCAGCGCCGCCTGGAAGAACTGATTGCTGTGGAGTCCGCTGCGCAGCTTGAAATGGCCTTCCAGCAAGGCGCCCGAGTGTTTGAGAATGTCAATGACCTGTTCTTTATTCATCGCAATGATCTTTCTTACTTATATTGATTATACCAATGATCTAGCGGAAAGTTTCCGGCGAAGACGGTTCCACCCACAGATGGAAGTCCACGGCTTTGCCGCCCAGTTCGAGCGTGATGATCGTGTTCAGCCGGGTCAACAGCAGCGCGTACGGGATTTTGACTTCGCCGCCGGCCACATTGACCGAGACGTTGCAGTTGCCGAGAATGTCTTCCGCCTGGCGGATGGACAGAATCAACTGGCACATCCGTTTCAGTTTATCCCTCAGGCCGTCGTCGAATTCGTAGGAGGCGTGACATTTCTGACACACCACCTGAAAATCGTCATCCAGTACGTCCAACAAATTGAACTGAATCATGCCGTCGCAGCCGGTTTTGCTGCAGGGAAAGTCGATGCGCGCTTTGGCGTCGATTTTTTCATTAGCCGTTGCCATATATGCTCCTGAAATCTTTTTACAGGTTAAAAATTACCAATTCAAAACAAACTAATATATTCAGAGGAATGACTTTGTAAAGCGCCGTCGAAAATTATTTTTTCGCGGGCTCGATGCATCGGACGGTGGTAGAAATAAAACTAATTGAGTCGGGGCTGGGGATCCTGTCCGAACCGCCGGTTGTTGAAAATCAGATTCGGTCGCCGCAAATGATCGGGCCGGACCGGCGCCAGCCCGTTATCGGCATTGGCCGCGATTACGGCATGGCCGGCATCGGGTAGGATCGAAATAACATGATTCAAATTATTTTTCTTGCCGGTCAGCAACATGACATTGCCGACGGACCGCACATTCCGAACCCGGAGGCCGGACGGCGACGCGGGCAAAACCTCTGCCAGCAGATCGTTCCATTGCGCCGTCGGCAGCGGCGTTGCCGTTCCCCGGGCCAAGCCGTAGTCGCAAGCGGCGGCCGTCGAGTTCGGCGTTACGGAGGAATTCGGCGTCGCCATGACTCCGGCGGCAACGGCACTGAGCAACAGTCCGCAGATGAACGTCGAAATGGCTGGCATGGCAAATCACTCCGTTAACTGATTATAATCATGGACCTAATATACCCGGCTTCCTCGCTTTGGCAAGCAAGCGAATGAATTTCATCTTTTACGAAAAGAAAAATTTTGCCGGGGAAAAAGAGGGACTTGGTTGCTTCCGCGTCCCGATCTTTCCGACTTTCTCAATCGGCGACCGGTTTTAGACCGACATCGGCAAAATGCAGAGGAAATTTACACTGTTCGCGCAATTCCCGACTCAGGACGTCAAACGGCAAGGTGTCGGGGGTGATGCCGCGTTGAACGGAGAGCGCCGCCGCCACGCCGGCCACTTCCCCGGTCAAGGCGGCGGTCGGAATCACCCGCATCACTTCCCAGGCGTCTTTTTCCGCCGCGATGCAGCGACCGGCAGCAATCATTCCGCCCACCCCGACGGGCAGCAGACTGCGATAGGGAATTTCCCAGACCGGACCCGATTTGCGCCAGTCGCCGATCAACCCCACGGCATCGTCGAACGACCGCCCCGCCATGCCGTCGGACAGCGTAAACTGCCCGGTGATCCGGCGGGTATGCCGCAATTGCGCCATTCCCGGCAGCATCAGCGGAAACAGACTTTTCCGATCGTATTTTCCCGACGCATAGTTATCCTCAAGCACGTGGCGGTATTTCCGCCGGCCGGCCAGCACCGCCCGCGACACGATTCGGCCGTTGATGCCGTCGAGATCCGGACTGTTGGCGTCGACATTGGCGCCGTCGAGCCGCATGATGACGTTGTCCGCCATGTAAAACGGGCTGTCATGGCCGCGACGGAATTCCAGCGCCCAGAATGCCGGCGCATTGGCCGCCGTCGGACACGGCGCTCCGGCAAAGTACGCCAGATCTGCGTCTCCCGTGGCGTCCACAAAACACCGACCGGCAATGATGCCGGTGCCGCTTTTGTTGACCGCCTGAACATCCGTCAGACGATGGTGTTCGGTATGGGCTCCGGTGATCACCGTGTCCAGCCAGATGTCGACGCCCGCCGCTTCCAGCAGTTCGTCGAGCGCCAGAATGAACGAGGCCGGGGAGAAAACCGTCCGATAACGTTTGTCTTCGGTGGCATTTTGCTCCTGCCGCCAGTTTGCCGGAATATCGCCCGGACCATATTTCAAGCCTACTCGCAGGAGTTCTTCGGTCAGACCGAAAGCCACTTGCGTTCCGCAGCCGTCGCACAGCGGCAGATAAATACAGATCATGCCGGTTGTCGCCAGTCCTCCCGGCCAGACGGTTTTCTCAATCAAAACGGTTTTCAAGCCGCGCCGGGCCGCCGCCAGCGCCGCCGCCACCCCCGCCACTCCGCCGCCGGCAACTACTACGTCATACTGCTGTTGAAAATCCATTTTTCGTTTTCTCCCACCGGAACTTTGGTCATATTGGAAAATACTCTCTACGCAGTCGCCCTGTCGCCTGATTCGAGACGGAGACCGCGGACGTCATTGATGATTACCCGAGACCGGGCCGTCTTGGATGCGTCGGATCAAGTCCGACAGCTTGGCACGGGAGTCCAGGTAGGAAATTTCCGCTTTCCATGCATGCGGATAGCCGCGCCCTTTCAGATAGTCGTGGAGAATCTTGCGCGCCATCCGCAATGCTCGTTCTTCACCGTAAAAAGCAATCATTTCTTCGATATGCAATCGGATTTCTGCGCCTAACTCTTCCGGCGTCGGCGGTCGATAGGTATCCGGGTGCAGAAGTTCCTGAAAAAGCCACGGATTGCCCATTGCTCCCCGGGCAATCATGATGGCATCACAACCGGATTCTTGGCGCAAGCGTTCGGCACTGTTGCCGTCGACTACGCCGCCATTGGCGATGACCGGAATCTTGACCGCCTCGCGGACTGCGGCGATGATTTGACTGTAGACCGGTCCGGAATAGTAGGCGCTTCGGAGCCGTCCGTGAAGGGTAACGGTCCGGGCTCCGGCGGCTTCCAGTTTTCGGACCAGTTGGACGGTCGGTTCCGGGTTCTGTTCGTCGAGAATCCGAGTCTTGGCCGTGACCGGGAAACGGGACTTTCGAACGAGTATTTCCAACCGCCTGGCGGCTTCGTCCGGATTGGTTCCCAGAGCGGCGCCCGCTCCTTTCTTTACGATTTTCGGCACCGGACAGCCCAGATTGAAATCCAGCACATCGAAATGATACCGGTTCAATGCTTCCACGGAGACGGCAAGCCATTCGGGTTCGACTCCGACCAGTTGAACCCCCAGCCACGGTTCGTCCTCTCCTCGGGCCAGCAGGTCGCGGGTCTGTCCGTTGCGGTGGGACAGCGAACCCGCGTCGATCATTTCCGTAAACGCATAATAACAACCGTGGCGGCGCAACGAATGCCGATACGGCAGATCGGTATACCCCGATAACGGCGCCATAATAACACTGCCAGAAGGATAGAGGATGCCGTCGGAAACATACTGCGGAGAATTGCTCATGCTTATTTGGTCGTGGTGTTTTTCGGTTCCGCCGCCGGTTTGACTGCGGGCTTGGCAGCGGCCGGTGGCGAAGTCGGGGCGGCGGATTTCATCGACGGCGCCGGAGTTTTGGTTTTCGGCGCGTTGAGTTTGGCGGCGGCGCCGGGCTGCTGAAGTTCTTTCGGCAATCGCTTCATATGTCCGAACCAGAGGGCATCGCCAAAATTATCTTTGGTGCCGGACCAGACCATTTGTTTCATTTTACCGGAATTACTGGAATCGAAGTCGATTACGCCGACGTCAAAGTTGAATTCTTCATCCGGCGGATAAGCAAACATCGAAAACGGGAAATAAACTTCTACCCGATAACCGAAATCCTTGATGCCGCTGCTTTTCACCCAACAGCCGTCCGGCATTTTCTCGTCGTTCTTGAAGTGAAAGATCATGGTATTGGCATTGGCCGGATTGCCGTACCAAGGGACGATCAGTGCGTGATAAACGCCTTTTTCATAGGCGGACTGACCGCGTTTTTTGCCGGGTCGGACGTCGAAATAGATTTCCACGCAGTCATTCATATGCTGGATTTTGTCGTTTTTTGCCCAGAGAATATCGTCTTTCACCACAACGATTACCCGGAACCCGGCTTTTTCCCGGATCAGACGGCAACGGAAAGAAAGGTCATCCGGGCCGCGCCAGTTTTCGGGATTGAGCGCGAGATTCTGTTTTTTGCTGACGCTGATAATGGACAACTCATCGGGATCGTGATCTTCCGGCGTGGTATAATAGCCCTGTTCGACCGGGCGTTTTCGATTGGCCTGGGGACTTTGCTGTTTAACCGGGGCGGTGACCTTATTGAGTTTGTTGGCTTCCTGCAATTTCTGTTGCTGGAAGACCAATTCCGGGTCAATGGGTTTTTCCGAGGACGGGATGATCGTGACTTCACCGGTCAGGGTTAACAGCCAGATATTGATCTGGCTGATGACATTCCGTCCCATGGCGAAGACAAACGCCATGCCCAGAAAAATCACTAAAGCCAGAAAACAGGTCCGCGATATTTTCTGCCGTCTCTGTTGATCCATATCTTCTTACCCCCATTGCTAGGTCTCGATCATCGCACTGATAATGTACAATCGGAGTTCGTCCTGTCAACTTGTTATTCCGCCCCCTTTAACAATTGGAGCGATTCGATTTCGTCGCGACGGAAGCCTTGTCGGACTCCGGGTTCCGGTTCGAAATAGATTTCCACCGGGGTTTCCGATGCCAGATAGCCCACCATTTTTCGTCCGCTCTTGAGCTTGAGTTCGGCATTGGCGATCCACATCGTAATCTTTTTCGGACGGGATATCTTACCCTTTTCCACTTTGACGGTGAGCGATTTCTGCTGCGGCACGGCCAGCTTGTGCGCCGCCAGCACCACATGAAGACCGGAGCTCAGATTGCGCACCGAGAAAAGCTTGGAAAACCGCCCGGTAACATCTGCTTCGGTCTTACCTACTTCCTTGCCGTCCACATAGATGGTTACTCCCGGCGGGTTGACGGTAAGATCGATGCCGCCGGTATTGGCGCCTAAGTCGAAGTGGAACGGAATTTCTTTGCCGGCAACAGTTTCAATTTCCTGCACGGACGGATCGAAGCCTGCTTTTTCCGCTGTCACTTTATAGGTGCCCGGTTTCAGGTTGGACACCGTCAATGGCGTGCTACCTTCAATCTTGCCGTTGATGGTAATGGCGGCGCCCGACGGCGTGGAGGTCAATTTCAGCCGGCCCGGCAAACGGGTGAGTTGAACGGTACGCGTGACCGTCTTGTTGCGTTCCACGATAATCGATTCTTCAAAAGTGGAAAAACCGTCTTTGGTGACGGACACCCGATAGCGGCCCTGTTCGAACTCTTTCCTGAGGGGAGTAGTGCCGCTCGGTTGACCGTTGACGGTGACATCTGCTTCGCCGGGGGTGCTGTCGATGACCAGGTACCCGATATCGGAGTAAAGCGAGGCATTGACCGCCTGCGGACGTCCGTTGCGGATATCCCAGGCCAGCTGTTGCGTCACATAACCCAGTTTCTTGATGGTGGCCTGATGGTGGCCGTAGGTTTGGTTTTTCAGCACCAGCGGCGTTTCTCCGACCTGCTCGCCATCGATTTCAATCTGCGCCTCCGAAGGTGAACTGGTAAGGAGGATGCAGGCGGTAATGGGCTTCAAGTGAATAGTTTCCTGTACGGAGGCATCGGTGACCCGGGTAATCAGCCATTCCGGAAAGTACCCTTCTTTTTCCAGGCGCATCCGGTACATGCCGGGAACCGCTTTCAACGATCGCGGCGTGGCGCCCAGTTCTTTGCTCTTATAGAAGATTTTGGCCCCGGCGGGGACCGTGGTGACTTCCAACGTGAACTTGGTCGGTTTGGCTTTTCGATCGCCGCATCCGGTGAGACTGCCGAGCAGCAACAGGGCGGCAACGATATTCAGCAGCGTTTTCATCTTTTCGCTCCCTGCTTGATTTTCGCTTCCAGCCGGACTTGGAAGTTCTTGTATTTGTCATATTCCTTGGACCCCGGATCGAGCAACGGAAGAATCTGGCTTAAGGTTCTGAGCATTTCTTCGTATTCCTGGAGCTTGTATTGACGCTGATAGTCGAATTTGAGATCCTGGAGGCGTTTGGCCCGGATGTCTTTGGCTTCTTCGATCCGCTTGCGCGCCAAGTCCCATTGCCGAGGTTTGGGGGCAAACTGATCGAGATATTCTACCGTCAGCTGGTAGCGTTTGATGGCCTTGGTGAGATTCTGGGGATCGGAATCCCGGTTCTGAAACAGTTCTTCCGCCTTGTTGAAGGCGGTTTCGGCTTCGCGTTTAAGCTCGGCCGGCGTGAGGGCGATGGTTTGCAACCCATAGCCGTCGGCGAAATCGTTGATGGCCTGTTCGATCTTTTCGAAGGAACTGGGGGCAAAATTGTTTTCTACCACGATGGTCTGGAGGCGGTTGTTATAACCGATGGTCAACCGGCGATATTCGTCGGTGCCGTTGCGCGGGGTTCCCGGCGTTTGCTGCTTGAGATCCATGAAATCGGTGGACTTGATGCTGGAAAGCAGATCGGCAATCAGGTCGGGGTTGACTTTGGCGTCTTCCCGGATATAACGCCGCTGGGATTTCAAGTCGTCGAGCGTAAGCGTCACGCCGGTGTTTTCCAGCGACATGGTGAACATGAAAATATTGTTGGCGGTGATGATACGTTTTTCATACACCAGCAGCAATGGATATTCCGGCTCTTTAAGGGCGGCAGGTCCGGCGGCAGTCCGGCTCTGACCGTTCTGCTTCATCATGATGAACAAGGAAGCCAAAACCATCGCAATGCAGATCACCGTGGTGTAGAACAGCAGGTTGGATACCTTGCGTTTGGGCTTTTCGGCGGTCGCCACATCGGGCGTTTTCCTGGCGCCGGCGCTGGGCTTGGCATCGAACAGCGGAATTTTATTGAACAGGTTGATGTCTAAAGTTTTATCGGGCTCTGCCGTCGGTTTTTCAGCAGCGGGGGAAACGGTCTGCTGCTGCAGGGGGGCGGCGGGCGTTGCGGGGGCGGGGCCGGTCATGGTTTCCGGCGCCGGGGTCAAAATGGGTGCCGGGGTGGCGGGAACGACGGACGGCGGCGGAATGACTTGATCGGGAACTGCATGGGGCAGGGGTTCCAGAATAATATTGCCGGCATGGGGGTCCTGGGACGGCAGATTGATGATGACCATCGGCGACGCTTTCGCATCTTCCTGCTGCATGGTTGCCGGGTCGAACGGCGGAATCGGAGTTCGCACCGTGGCGGTGGTGGAATACTGGGTAAAAACGGGGTTGCCGCCGTTGCCGATGATGGAGGTCGCGGTCATTTCCGGCGGCGTTTCCGGTTGTTCACCCGGAATGATGACTTGCGGCGTCGGGGCCGGGGTATCTTCCGCCAGTTGGGCCGGCATGGGGGACAGAATCGGAATGGGCGATTCGATGACCGTTTTGGTCAGGTCTTCCCGTTCGTTTTCACTGGGAACGACTACTTGCGCATGGGGTGGCGTCGGTTGGGGCGCGGTTGGTTCCGGGTGGTCGAAAATGCTGATTTGATCGGGAACGGCGGTCGTTACCGCGGAAGGGGACTCGCCAAACCGAATCAACTGATCGCCCACATCAATCAAGTCGCCGGGACGCAGGGCCGTGGCATTGGCGACGGAATGATGGTTGACCTTGGTGCCGTTGGTACTGCCCAGGTCGCGGACGCGCCATTCGAAGCCGTCGTGTTCGAAAATGCAGTGGTAACGCGATACGCCGGCGACCAGCAACTGCACGTCGTTATCCTCTTCTCGGCCCAGGCGAGTTTGCGGTTCCCGCAAGGTAAACTCGTCGGCGGAAGAACGGTCCGGGTTCAGTAAATATATTTTCATCTTTTACTCTCTTCGAATGGTATTACGGTTCCCATCGAGTTGATCAATTTTTTATTATTGGCCAGCATGGCTTCGGTTTCCCAGGTCAGTTCGGCATTGAGGTCGAGGGTATCGCCTTCGGCGGTTTCCGACTGTTCCAGCGCGCCGCACGGCAGTTCGATCACCGCATATGCGGGACCGCACCGGACGATCGGCCGCCATGGCGTAACGCGGCTCCGCAGACCGCACACCCGGTTTTCCCGGTTGAGAAAAATCACATCCAGCGGAATCGACATAAACATGGTGTGGATGGCATTGCAACGGTTGAAGACCATGGCGTCGAAGCTGTGGAAATCCCGCCCGATCATGCCTCGGCAACGCATGCCGAATGAGGTGGCGAACACCGGGTTCCGCGATACACATTTCTTTTTCGTCAGATTATAAATCATAACTTACGGTCGTTTTCCTTATTGCATGATAAAACTCAACGCCTGAAGCAAACTCGGTCCCAGCAGAATGATGAATACGGCCGGGAAAATGAACAGAACCATCGGAATCAAAATTTTTACCGGCGCTTCGTTGGCCAGTTTTTCCGCCCGCGAGAACCGTTTGTTGCGGAGCAGGTCGCCCTGAATGCGCAGCAATTCGCCGATGCTGACCCCCAGTTCTTCCGCCTGAATGATGGAATTCAACACGGTGGTCAAGTCGGGTTGTCGGACCCGGTTGGACATGTCTTTCAGCGCTTGACTCCGGGGTTTGCCCAACTGAATTTCACTGAACGTCCGGTTGAATTCTTCAGCCAGCGCATCGAGCCGCCGCCGTTTCAGAATATCGCGCAACGCGCTCATGAAGTCCTTCCCCGCTTCGACCGAGAGCGTCAGCAAGTCCAGCATATTGGGCAGGGCTTTGAGAATTTCCACATGTCGCTGTTTGATTCGGGTTTGCAGCCAGACCCCGGGATACACGGTCAACAGTACGAGCATAATCAGCGCGATCAGGCCGTGGCCGTTGAGCATGCAGAACAAGCCCATCAGCAGTCCGAGCAGAACGTGCAGCATACGCAGTTTGATAAACGTTTTCCCGTTCAGCACGTGATCGATACCGCTCATCTGGAGACGTGCTTCGGCCTTGTTCTGCAACTGTTCGAAGGCGGGATGGCTGGCGAGCCGTTCGACGGTGGGCGTCAGCGGCAGCAGCAGTCGGAACAGAATCGGCAACGTCCGGGTTTCCCGGTCGATATTTTTATCTACCTCGATCCGGTTGATCAGGTCGACGATCAGCAGAAAAACCGAACTCACGGCAATGCCGGCGGAGATGGCGGCGAGAATGGCAATCATGGTATTCATGGTGTGTCCTCCGCCTAAATATCAATGGTGAGAATTTTTCGAATGACCAGGAACCCGATGGTCACCATGATGAACGCGAGCGCCGTCAGCCCGATTCCCACAAACGAATGCAGGTAGCTGCTCATCATGGCCGGACTGATATACCAGAGAATGATCAGCAACGCCAACGGCATCAAGCCGATAATGGTTGCCTGCAAGCGGCCCTGGGCGGTCAGCGCCATCAATTTGTTCTGAATCCGCATCCGTTCCCGCACCAGCGACGCCAGCCGTTCGAGGATTACCGTCAGTTCGCCCCCCGTCTGGCGGGCGGTGATGATGGCGACGGATACCAGTTCGAAGTCCTGGCTGCCGATTCGCTGGACCATTTTTTCCAGCGCTTCTTCCAGCGGCACTCCCAGCCGCACTTCCTGAATCAGCAACCGGAATTCAATGGAAATCGGGTGCCGGTTTTCGTCCACCACCGCTTCCAGCGCCTGATTGATACTGAATCCGGCCTTGAGCGAACTGGCAATGGTGGAAAGCGCGTCTTCCAACTGATTGTTGAATTTCTGCAACCGGTGTTTTTTCAAAAAACGCAAATAGAGCCGGGGCAGCGGAAAGGCTCCCACCGCGGCAATCACCCCGACAATGGCCGCATTCATCCATGACCAGTCGCTGCTGCCGATCCCGATAATGGCGATGGCCATGAAGCAGGCGAACGCGCTGGCGGCCAAACTGACGTCGAGAATCCGGTTCGGCGGAATCTGTAACAGCACGTCGTCCAGTTCGGTGGCCGCTTCCTGTAAATATTTTTCCCGATAACGCACCGATACGAAACTGAAGAAGTCCACAAAAATCAGCGTGGCGGCGGTGACGCTCAGCCCGGCGCAGAGACAGGCCAGAATTTCCAGTCCGAAATTCATACCGGATTTCCTCCTTGCAGCCGCGGGTTGAAAATATTGATGTCCAGATCGATTTTCGCCCGTTTGATATCTTCCATGAAATTGGGGATGCAGCCGGTCGGGATGTGGTGGCCGAGAATGCGGTTGTTGGCGTCCCACCCTTCCTGTTTGAACAAAAACAGGTCCTGCATCGTGATAATCTCGCCTTCCATCTTGGTGATTTCGCTGATATGGGTGATTTTCCGGGACCCGTCGCGTTCGCGGTTGACCTGAACAATGATGGTGATGGCCGACGCCACCTGTTCCCGGATGGCGCGCAACGGCAGATCGAAACCGGCCATCAGCACCAGCGTTTCCAACCGGGCAAGCGCGTCGCGCGGCGAGTTGGCGTGGATGGTGGTCAATGAGCCGTCGTGCCCGGTGTTCATGGCCTGGAGCATGTCGAGCGCTTCGCCGCCGCGGCATTCCCCGACGACGATCCGGTCCGGACGCATTCGCAACGAGTTGCGGACCAGATCGCGAATGGCGATTTCGCCCTTGCCTTCGATGTTGGGCGGCCGGGCTTCCAGACGGACTACGTGTTCCTGATGCAACTGTAGTTCGGCGGCGTCTTCAATGGTGATAATGCGTTCGCAGTTGGGCAGAAACGAACTCAGTACGTTCAGCAACGTGGTTTTCCCGGAACCGGTCCCGCCGGAGATGATGATGTTTTTCCGCACCTGGACGCAGGCGCGGAGAAAATCGGCCATCGGCTGATTGATGGTGCCGAATTTGATCAGGTCGGCAATCTGGTACGGGGTCTTGGCGAATTTCCGGATCGTGATCGACGGTCCCACCAGCGACAGCGGCGGGATAATGGCGTTGACACGGGACCCGTCCGGCAGCCGGGCGTCGACCATCGGCGAACTTTCGTCGATCCGGCGGCCCAGCGGCGAGACGATCCGTTCGATCGCGGCCATGACCTGATGGTCGTCGGCGAACGCGGTGTCGGTACGGTAGAGGACGCCTTTGCGTTCCACATAGACCCGGTCCGGGCCGTTGACCATGATTTCCGTGATGTCGTCGATCCGGGTCAGATATTCCAGCGGACCGAGCCCGATGGCTTCCTGAACCATTTCCTGTTGAATCTGCTGGGCGGTTACGCCTGCCGGCAATGGAATCGATAGATCGTTGATGATTTCATGAATCGTTGCTTTGGCTTTTTCCTTGAGTTCGTCTTCGGAAACGCCGGAAAGCGCCATCCGCTTCAGATTGAGCCGTTTCAGCAGTTCCAGATGCGCCCGCTTTTTAATCTCTTGCACAAACGGTCGGGCCTCTTCGGGAATCCCGGAAATTTTCAGCATCGGAATTCGGTCATGGCGGCTCGGCGCGGCCGATGGGGCCGGTTTGGCGGACGTCGGCGCGGCCGGTTTGGCGGCTGGGGCCGAAATCGGCGGAGGTGTTACCGCCGCCGGACCGCGCAGCAACATGGTCACCGGTCCAATCCGGATGGTGGCGCCGATCTGGGCTTCGGTCGGCAGATTCGGCGGCAATTTTTCTTCGTCCAGCGTGGTACCGCCGGCACTGCCCAGATCAATGACTTTGAAGCCGTCGGCGGTGAGGATGAACTGGGCGTGATGTGCGGCAATGGCGGGCGACTGCAACTGAATGTGACAGTCGGAACCGGAGCCGACGAGGTAAACGCCGGGAACCAGTTTCCCGACCATCCCCTGTTGACCGGGCTGTTGGATAATGATTTCGTACATGATGCCCTGTCAGTTCCTTTACCCGCGGTTACTCGATATAGTTCAGTTGACCGGCGCGTTCTTTATTATACTTCTGCAAATTTTTCTGCAGATAGTTGAAATTGACGCTTTGAATATCGGTTTCCACTTTGGTTTCTTCATAGTTGCGGAGGCTCAGCGTCAACTTGCCTTTCTGCGAGGCAAAAATAATCATTTCCACTTCTTTGGGCTTCAGACATAGAGTTACGGAACCGTAACTGCGGCGCGGACCGCTCCGCCGGTCGACGGGTTCAATGGATTTGACGGTTTCCGTACCCGTGGCCAGCACTTTGACATTCTGGAGAATGGTCAGCGTGACCGTATCCAGCGCCTGGTCGCCTTTCATGTCGGGAAAGTGAAACGTCCCGATGATATCGACGTTATTGTCCGGCCGGACCAGCCCCGCCACCGAGGAGATAGCATCCACCGGAATGGCAATGGCCCGGTATCCTTCCGGGATGATGCTGGTCAATCCTTCCTTGCGGGAAGAAGCCTGTTTCAGGTCGTTCCACATCAGAATCCGGCCTTCCGGAAGACTGACGTCCAGATTGCGTCCGATTACCGAATTTCGTTGCTCCCACGGAATTTCCGGGATGTTCTGACTGCGGAACCGCCGTTCTTCCTGCATGCCCAGGTCGGTTTCCTTGATAATGTCGCCGCTGTTCAGCGAACGTTTCAGAACAATCAGCCTTTTCAGTTCCGCCGAACCGATGGCGCGAGCCCGTTCCGCTTCGATTTGCTGATACGTAAGAACAAAGGCGAGCAGCCCGAAAAACACGGCCGCGACCAGCAGCAATTTCTGTTTCATGGTTCACCCTGCAATATTCTATAGTTCCGGTTCTTGGCGTTGCCGGCGGACATCCCCGATCTTGTCCTTCCGGGACGGGGATCGACGATATCCCGCCTGCGCTGAAACAAGCAATGGCAGAATATAATCGGCGTCGGAGTAAATTCCAAGCGTTACAACCGGATTCCTGCCATGAACCTTGTTTTTTGATATCATTGTTCACCATATATAACCGTTGAACGGGAGACGGATTACAATTTCAGGAAAAAAGGTTGCCAGTACGGAGATCCCCGGACGGATGAAAGCGGCATGGCTGAAAATTATGCTGCCGGTATTTCAGGAGAAACTGAAATACCGGCATTTTTCGAACCCGCATTTTTAACATAAACGCGAAAGCCGCAGATGCCAAGCCGCCAACCGACTTTTTTCTTAAAAATGTCTTACGCCGGGCGCGCGGGGGATTATTCAAGGCCCCTTTCCGGCGCCGGGAGGCGGCAGATCATTCGTTGTCGATCGGAGCTGGCTGCGATGTCGGCGGACGTTGTGGCGGAACGGAATGGGCCGGTCCCGGCGAGGTCGGTTTCAACCGGAGCGTACAATTCGATTCGCGGAACACGTACATCGCTCCCGAATCGACATCTACGAATACCGTCGGCCAGATGATGAAATCCAGTGGCAACAGCCACCAGTCGATACGGCGTTCGAAATATTTTACTTCCGGCTGGTAGCCTGTCCGAACGAGTTCCACACTTTGTTCCCGCTGCCGGTCGAACGGGATGGTCAACGGGGTCCGGCCCACATATTGTCCATTGTGATAGACTGCGGCGTCCGCCGGGATGCTGTTAATTGTCACCGCCTGAGTTTTTCCGTTGAAGATGGCGCAACACCCGCCGGCGCCGGTCGCAATCAGTATGGCGGCAAGTAAAAAAAAGATTTGTTTTATGATGTGCATGGTATGGTTTTTCCTGTTCTGTGAATAATGTATCTGTTGCCGGCGGAAAAAAAAGCTGAAGTTCTTTGGACAACAGTTCCAACGCGGGCTTCCGGGGGCGAAAACGAAAATTTTCCAGGTTCCACTCGGGATTCAGTTCCCTGATTCCTAACTTTTTTAATCTATTTATCTTGTTGCTCGGCAAACTGATCTTGGGGCTTGAATGGTATAATAGAAACTGGAAATATTTCCAGTTTCTATTGCGAGATGTTGAAAGTGTGAGCGAGAAAAAAATTACGATTCGCGATATTGCGCGGGACTGTGGAGTCGGATTGGGAACGGTATCCCGGGTTGTCAATCGCCAGCCCGGCGTCAAAGACGAAATTCGGCGCAAAGTCCTGCAATATATCGAAGACATCGGCTGGCGCTGCGACAAACTCCAGCACCTGACCGGATACGACGACGATATTATTTTTACCTGGCATTTCTATATTCCGGGTGAATTCACGCATCAGCGCGGGGTTTTACAGGCGTCTTATCTATACTACAACCGGGTCATGCCCTATCCCGGCGATATTGCGCCGTACAACGGTTTTTATGAGTTCGTCAACGGGGAAAAAGATCATTACCAAGGTTATTCCCGCATGGATAAGAATTTTTTACGCGATGCCATGGCTCCGGCGTTCGAATTTGCCGAACAGCACCCGGAACGGATCGTCTGGTGCGGGGAATTCGGAACCATCCGGCACTGTCCACTGGAATACCGCGAGAACTATATGGCCGACGTTATTGCCCTCCTGCGGGAACATCATACGCCGTATTGTTCTTGGAACTACCTGAGCACACCCAACGACGGCAACCGGTTCAGTCTGGTCGATGACGACAACCGCCGGATTTTGAGTCGGAGAATGGCTGACATCCTGGTCGGAAAAGGATGCTGACGATGGACAACGAATTGCGGCGATGGATTTCCGTGGTGCCGTCCGACCTCGAAGGTCAGGGCTGGAAAGATACCGTTTTCCCGTTTGACCGGTTGCCCCGGCGGGCGCAGGGACGGGTGCCCGACGACATCTGGAACATGGGACAGTCCACTACCGGCATGTGCGTTTTTTTTCAAACCGATTCCAGTTCGATTGCGGCGCGATGGACGTTGGGGTTGGAACAATTGGGCTCGGAAAGCTTTAACCTCTGTTCGTTCAGCGGCGTCGATTTGTACGGTTATGACGAAACGTCTCAAACCTGGCGTTGGGCCGGGGCTCCCGGTTTTCAGCAAATTGCCGACCGGCATCCCGAAGTGGAATTGCGAACCGGGCTGCCGCCGAAGAAACGCCGGTGGCGTTTGTATCTGCCGCTCCGCAACCGGCTGGAAAAACTGGAGATCGGCATTGATGCCGAGGCCGAATGGACGTTAATCCCGCCGCGGTCCGTCCGTCCGCTGGTGTATTACGGGTCCAGCATTATCCACGGCGCCTATGCGGGCCGGGCCGGACTGGGCGTGCCGAATCTGTTGGCGCGTCGGCTGGACCGACCGCTGATCAATCTCGGTTTCTCCGGCGCGGCCAGAATGGAGGAATCCATGGCTACGCTGTTAGCGGAACTCGATCCGGAGTTTTTCCTGATTGATCCGCTGCCGAATATGACGTTTGAACCGGTCAGTCGCAATGCGGAGAAATTTATCGAAGTGCTTGGTACCGCCAAAGCTCAGACCGATATCTTCATGATCTCCGATGCGCCGCTGACTTATTCCTGGTTGTATCCCTCCCTGCAAGCCGAATTCACCCGGAAGAACGAAGCGTATCGGAAAATCTATCGGCGTCTGAAGCCGCATTATCCCAAACTTCATTATCTGGACGGCCGCGAATTCTTCGGTGTCGACGGCGAAGGCACGACGGACGGGATTCATCCCAACGATTGCGGATTCATGCGGATGACAGAAGTGCTGGAACGAAAGATCCGGCGTGTTTTTCCTCGGCGGTGAATTCGCGTTGAGCGACTATTCGAAAATGGGAAACTGCCGTTCATAATACTGCGAGCCGTACCGGTCGAGGTCGGACAGCGCAAAGAATATTCCGGCGGAACGCAACTTGCCGCCGCCGGAAACGGTATCCAGCATCAACCGCTGCAAGGTGGTCCGGCGCGGCAACCGGGCATAGTCGGCGGAGGTGGTGCAGAAGACGAAAAACAGACCGTCGTTGCCACTCGAAACCGTCGGCAGCAGATAGAGTTCCCGCTGGAATGCCGCCAGATTCGAGTCCGGCATCCGCTGTTGCCAGAGCGGATTGAAAATCCATGATTCGGACCCGATCAGTTTCACCCCGGTTTCCGGATGCCGCTGGGCGAAGAAATCCGCTGCCAGCCGGAACGAGGCGAGGCAGGCTTCCGGCGTCAGACCGCCGCCCGACGGAATATGCATATCGGCCACCGGGTCGCCGGGCCGGGCCAGAATCTGCCAGTCCCGGAGCGGAAAAGTCTGCGGGTGGGGCAATACATGGCCGGTCGGATGGATTGGGTAACCGGTTATCTGATCGGCGGTTTCCGTCAAAGTCGTAATCAGAGGATGTTCGTCAGGGGCGTCCGGAAATTCGATCTGGCCGGAGCGGTCGAACCGTTGCGCGGCGGCCAGCGCCACTTTGACGCCGTCGGCGCGGCGCTCCAGCAGCAGACCGAAATCACGGGCCGATCCCAGTTTGAATTCCAGTCGGCCCAGACGGTAAATTTTAGCGGCGCGATAGAATCGCAACCAGTTCAGTTGCGGCAACAGCAGTCCGGAAAGACCGTCGTGACTGGTACGGTAATTGTCGCAAAAACAGCGAATTTCCCGAAGGGTATGACGAATCAGGTCGTCGGCAATGCCGTCATTGCGGTAGTTGACGACGGCCGCCGGAACAATGGTCAATGCCACCAGCAGGTAGAACCGTCCGGCATCCTGCTGCAACGCCTGGGTTAATTCGGGAACCGATTGAAAATTTTGCGTTGAATCATTCCGGTTGAGCTGGTAGAGACAGTACCAGAGCCAGCAGCGCAGATAACGGTCGTGCCAGCAGCGGTCCGCCAGAGACGCGAGTTCGCCGGCCACTTCCGGTTCCAATCCGCACCAGACGGCATGGTCGGCGATTGCTTCCGGCGTCAGCATCGGGGGCAGGGCGTCCGGCATTCGGCGCAGAGCCGGTAGCCAGTCCAAAGCGGCGCTGACGCCTCGTTCCGCCGGTTCGTTCCAGGCGGCCAACAGTTCGGAAAGTTCGGGATAGCCGATATTTACGGGACTAGACATTCCAGACCTTTCAGATAATAACTTTCAGGAAAGTTTAGCGCAATCGGATGGTCGGCGGCCTGAGCCAGCGTTCGGACCACCAGCGCCTGACGACGGGCGTCCACTGCCGCTTCCGAGACGACCGTCCGGAACAATTCCGGAGTCATGGCGCCGGAACAGGAGAACGTAAAGAGCCGTCCGCCCGGACGCAACAGTTTGAAGGCCAGCAGGTTGATATCTTTATACGCGCGGGCGGCTTTGTGCAGTTGTCCCTGCGTTTCCGCAAATTTGGGCGGATCGAGAATAATCAAATCGAAACTGCGGGCGGCGTCGCGGAATTTGCGCAATTGCTGAAAAACGTCGGCGCAGATTTGTTCGATCCGACCGGTGTCGAAACCGTTGCGGCGATAGGTTTCCGCCGCCAGTTCCAAGGCCGGGGCCGAAGTGTCGACATCGGTGACTTTCGCGGCTCCGGCTTGCAGCGCCCAGGCGGAAAACGCACCGGTATACGAAAAACAGTTGAGCACTTCGCAACCGGATGCGGCGGCGGCGACCGCCTGTCGACTGTCGCGCTGATCAAGATAGAATCCGGTCTTGTGGCCGTTGCGGACGTCGACGGCAAAGGTAAAGTTCTGTTCCTTGATCAAAATCTCCGACGGCGGTTCCTGCCCCTGAAGCAACCCGGCTTTCGGCGGCAACCCTTCGCGTTCCCGTCCGGAGGTGTCGGAACGTTCCCAGATGCCGTCGGGCGAAAATTCTTCCTGCAACGCCGCGACCAACTCATTTTTCCAGCGTTCGGCTCCGGCGGAGAGAAATTGTCCGACCAGAAACCGGTCGTAGCGGTCGACCACCACGCCGGGCAGGCCGTCGGACTCGCCGTAGACCATGCGCATGGAGTTGCCCCGCTGTTCGCAGTTCAATTTCTGCCGGAGTTGTGCGGCCTGATGAATCCGGCGGCGGAAGAAATCGGCATCGATGGTTTCTTCCGGGGAAAACGTCCACATCCGAATCCGAATCTGAGATGCCGGCGACCAGGCGCCGCAGCCCAGGCCAGTGCCGTCGGCCGCGCAGACGCTGACGGTTTCACCGCTGCCCGGTTCTGCGCCGTCCACTTCCATGACTGCTCCGGAATAGATCCACGGATGTCGCCGCAACAACGATTTTTCCCGGCCTTTATGCAATATTACTTTGATCATCATCATCCTGAGGCTAAAAAGGTTTTTTCCGTAAAAATGACAGTGTTTACAATACTCTGGCCGCCGTCGTTTGCAATGCTTGTCGCATGACATGCCGAACGAGTTTTCTTCCTGCTTCCGTGTCTTTGCCTCTGACCGAAAACTCCGGAAATTCGCGTTCTCGTTCTTTCGGCGGTGTAAAAAAACGGAAAACCGTGCTATAGTAACCCTCTTTGAGATTTTGATTTAATGACTTGATAGTCAACATTAAAATAGTTCATGTCCGATGCCAGTGGAATGGTTGCCGGACGGTAAGGAGTTGCGATTCATGAGTAACGAATGTCAGATTCCGAAGGCCTACGAACCGGCGGAAGCGGAACGGAAGTGGTATCCGATCTGGGAACAGCGCGGCTATTTTCACGGCCAGCCCAATCCCCATAAAAAACCTTATTCGATTGTCATTCCGCCCCCGAACGTCACCGGTATTCTCCACCTCGGCCACGTGCTCAACAACACGTTGCAGGACATTCTGATCCGCTGGCGCAAGATGCAGGGCTATGAAGCCTGCTGGTTCCCCGGTACCGACCACGCCGGCATCGCCACCGAAAGCAAAGTTGAAAAGACGCTTCGCGCCCAGGGCCAACCCGGCCGCGACCAGTTGGGCCGCGACGCCTTCATTAAAAAAGTCTGGGACTGGAAAGCGCAGTACGGCGGTACCATCATCCGCCAGCTCCATACTCTCGGTTGCGCCTGCGACTGGGAACGCGAACGGTTTACCATGGACGAAGGCCTCAGCCGGGCGGTCCGGCAGGTGTTTGTCAGCCTCTATGAAAAAGGGTATATCTATCGCGGCGTCCGCATGATCAACTGGTGTCCGGTGGCCAAAACCGCGTTGTCCGACGAAGAAGTGATTTACAAGGAAGCCCAGGGCAAATTCTATCATATCAAGTATCCGCTCGCCGACGGGTCCGGCGAACTGATTGTGGCTACTACCCGGCCGGAAACGCTGTTCGGGGATACTGCCGTGGCGGTTCATCCCACCGACGAACGCTATGCGAAGCTGGTCGGCAAACTGGTCAAGTTGCCGCTGACCGACCGCGAAATTCCGATCATCGCCGACGAACACGCCGATCCCACCAAGGGAACCGGGTGCGTCAAGATCACTCCGGCTCACGACCCCAACGACTTTGCGGTCGGCAAGCGCCATAACCTCGAAGTCATCAACATCATGAACCCCGACGCCTCGATGAATGCCCGGTGCGGCAAAGAATTCGAAGGTCTCGACCGTTTCGAAGCCCGTAAAAAGGCGGTCAAAATGCTCGAAGAACAGGGGCTGATGTTCAAGATCGAAGACATCGTCCACAACGTCGGTTACTCCGAACGCGCCGATGTACCGATCGAAACCATCGTCAGTTCCCAGTGGTTCGTCAATATGAAGGAACTCGCCAAGCCCGCGCTCGAAGCGGTCCGCAACGGCACCATCAAGTTCCATCCCGAACGCTGGAGCAAAACCTATTTCCACTGGATGGAAAACATTCAGGACTGGTGCATCAGCCGCCAGATCTGGTGGGGACACCGCATCCCGGCGTGGTATAACGACAAGACCGGCGCGATGTACGTCGGCATGGAAGAACCCAGGGACGGCGGTCCCTGGCGGCAGGAAGCCGACGTGCTCGACACCTGGTTCAGTTCCTGGCTCTGGCCGTTCTCGGTCATGGGTTGGCCGGAAAAGACGCCGGAACAGGACTACTTCTATCCTACCTGCGACCTGGTCACCGGGCCCGATATCATTTTCTTCTGGGTTGCCCGGATGATTATGGCCGGTTACGAATTCAAAAAGGCCCCGCCGTTCCGTAACGTCTATTTCACCAGCATCATCCGCGATGAAATCGGCCGCAAGTTGAGCAAATCGCTGGGCAATTCCCCCGACCCGCTCGACGTTATCAAGACCTACGGCGCCGATGCGCTTCGGTTCTCGATCATCTACATCGCCCCGGTGGGCATGGATATTCGTTACAGCAACGAAAAATGTGAAATCGGCCGCAATTTTGCCAACAAACTGTGGAACGCCTGCCGTTTCCGCGCCATGCAGGGACCGGTCACGCCGGGCTTCCGGACGCTGGCAGGCATCGATTTCAGCCAGTTGTCCGGCGATGAAAAATGGATTCTCGACTGTCTCAACACGACCATTGTCAAAGTCAACACCGCGCTGGAAGAATTCCGCTTCCATTCCGCGGTGCATGATCTTTACGAACTGGTCTGGGGCGATTTCTGCGACTGGTTCATTGAAGCGGCCAAGGTCAATCTTTACGGCGACGAAGCGATCAAACAGCGGACACTGGCCGTGCTCGACTTCGCCATCTTCAAGATTCTCCGGATGCTCCATCCGTTCATGCCGTTCCTCACGGAGGAAATTGCCCACCAGATGGGATTCCTCGGCGAACAGGAAACCATCATGAACGAAGCGTATCCGCAGGCGCTTTCCGCCAAACATATTCCGGTGATCAGCGAAGCCGATCCCAAGCTGCTGGAAATGATCAAAGCCAAGTTCGAACTGGTCAGCGCCGGACGCAATCTACGCTCGGTGTACGAAATTGCCGCCGGCAAAAAGGTCAACTACTATATCAAAGCGGTCAGCGCCGAAGCGGCGGCCTTCTTCCAGCAGGAAAAAGATTCTCTCGGCCGGCTGTTGTTTGCCGACCAGGTGACGATCGGCACGGCGGATTACGCCAAAACCGAAAACAGCCATGCGCCGTCTCAACTGTGCGCGGCGGGTACGATCTACATGCCGCTCGACGGTCTGGTCGACGTGGCTGCCGAAACCGCCAAGCTCAAGAAACAGCAGCAGCAGTTGGAAGGCTGGATCAAGGCGTCCAAGGGCAAACTGGGCAATCCGGGATTTCTGGCCAAAGCGCCGGAAAACGTGGTCAAGGAAGCGCAGGAACACTTGGCGGACATGGAACAGAAACTGGTTCGGGTCCAGGCCATGATCCAGTCCTTGAGCTGATTCCCCGGCGGAGCTCTGATACCATGCTGATTCCGGAATTGAATATCTATCTGCCCGATCATGAAATCGCGGCGGAATTATTTGCCGGCAGCAGCGGTCCGGGCGGGCAGAACGTGAACAAAGTGGCAACCGCAGTCCGACTGCGGTTGCCGGTGGCGTCCTGTTCGTTGCCGGAGCATGTGAAAAGTCGGATTTTTTCGCAACTGTCATCCCGGCTTGATGCCATGGGCAATCTGGTGGTGGAATCCCGCGTCCATCGGACCCAGGCGATGAATCGCGCCGAGGCCATGGAAAAGTTGACGGTATTGCTGAAGAACGCGCTACGACCGCGGCGGCGGCGGATCAAAACCAAACCTACGGCTGGCGCGGTATGCCGTCGTCTGGAAGCGAAATCCCGGCAGGCGGAGCGGAAATCGGGCCGGACGAAGCCCCGTTCGGAAGACTGACGATTTCGGGCGTTTCCACTGGCACGGGCGGCGGCGGTACGTAGCCCACGAATTTTTTCATGATGACCGCCGTTCCGCCGATACGATCATGAATCGTGCGATGACGTTCGCTGCCCAGCACGAGGGCGCCTTCCAACGCAAACCAAGCCAGCGGAATCATCCACAGTATCGGAGATAATGCGTTGCTGAGTTCCAAATCCCGCTGGTTAGACGTCATGGTGAGATAGCGAGTCATATCCAGACTCCGATAGGCCAGAACGAGTTGCAACGCGATGGCAGCTCCCAGTATCAGATTGGGAAGTTCCCGCTGCCATGCCTGTGCGGCGCCGATCCGGCTGCCGTCTGGCAGTGCGACCTGAATATTGAAAGCTCGCTTGCCGAGCGTTTGACCCCATAGCGCGTGACAACAAATATTATAAGCCAGCAGAATGACGATCGGAATGATATCGGTGCCGAAATTCAACAGTCGCCACGGCGAATCGTCATACCAGTTGGCCAGCAGCCAGAACGGATACTGAACGGCCAGATCGATTGCCAGGGCGCCCAAGCGCGGTGAAAGACCGGCATACACCGATTCCATTTTTACATTAAGGGGCAGAAATTCCATAATCAAAACCACTCTCCCATTCTATAATCTATACTCCATTCGGACTGAATTGCAAATCGTAAGATTGATTTCCGGTCCGTGTAGATTCTATTGTAACGGATGATTTTCATCAGGGAGCAACGCGGCTATGAAAAAAATGTTTGGAATCATAACAGTTTTGTGTCTTCTGGGGATGCCGGTCTGGGCCAACAGCAATAATTCTTATTCCAGCCATAAATCCGGTCATAAGTCCGGAAAAAGCAATAAGGACGGCCAATTGGAGGAGCATCGGAGTTCCGATGCTTCCACGAAAACGACAACGAAAAAAGTCGATGACGTTGGCGATATCGGCATTCTGCCGACGGAAGATGTCAGCGCCAAAGCCGACGAACTCGATGCCGCCACTTTGAAGAAAATTCAGACGACTCCCGCCAAAACCGACGGTAGGTGGGAAAATTCATTGAAGCAGGTCAAAGTGATCGACGCCAAGGCCGCCGGTTATTGGCAGCGCGACGACGCTTCCTCCGGACCATAGCGCCGCCAAACTCGGAACGCGGGAAGTGGGGCCAAAAAGGGGCGGCAGTCTCAAATCGCGGGTAGCGGGGAAGACACGGGACGCTTTTGAAGAAGCGCCCCATTTCTTCCCCGCGCCCCATTTTTGGCCCCGCAAAACTTTTATTCCATTTATCTCTTTGCTGCGCAAAGAGATAAATGTATTAAAAAAGTTTAAAGGTCAGGAAATGGGGTTTTTCCCCGGAGACTCGTTTTGAGACGATCGCCAAAAGGGGAGACGGGCTCAAGATCGTTTTGTTTTTTCTGCGGTCGCGTTATGAGTCAATTCTTCATTGCATGTCCGGAAACGACAGTTTATATTGTTACCATGATCGGGACATTCTAATTCAGATTGCGGAGGTGCATGATGGTACTGGCTTTATTCAGCGGCGGGGAAATCCTGCTGATTTTTCTGGTGGTTCTGCTGCTTTTCGGCGCCAAACGGTTGCCGGAGATCGCCCGGGCCATGGGCAAAGCGGTAAATGAGTTTAAAAAAGCCAAGGACGAAATTGTCACGGCGGTTGACGAGCCGGCCAAACCCGCCGTGACGCCGACTCCGCCGGCGGCCACTCCGCCGGCTCCGGCCGCCCCCGTTGCCCCGGCCGCCCCCGTTGCCCCGTCTGCCGTTCCGGCTGCCGGGACCGAGGCGAACAAGCCGGATTCCGCCGCGCCCCGGTCCTGATGAAACCGGAGGCTGTCGCTGAGCATTCCGCCGATATGTCTTTTCTGGAACATCTCGATCAGTTCCGGGCTGCCTTGCTGTGGATGGGCGGGGTGCTGCTGGTATTGTTCGTGCCGGCGCTGTTGCTGGCCGACAAGATTCGCGATGTGTTGATCCGTTGCAGTCTGCCGCCGCAATTGCAATTGCAGTTTTTCTCTCCGATCGAACCGTTCATGGTGCAGTTGAAAATTGCCATGTTTACCGCCGTGCTGGTCGGCGCGCCGCTGCTGTTCTGGCGGCTCTGGCAGTTTGTCAAACCGGCGCTCTACGGCAGCGAACAGCGCTGGATCATGCGGCTGACGGTCATCTGTTCGGTGTTGTTTATCGTAGGTGCAATTATGGCGTTGCTGCTGGCGGTGCCGCTGATGATGCGGTTTTCGCTGAGTTTTCAGACCGACCAGCTGAAGCCGTTGATCGGGTTGGAGAATTTTATCAGTCTGGCGGGTTGGATGATGTTGGGCTTCGGCATTATGTTTCAGTTGCCGGTAGCGATTTATCTGCTGGCGGCGGGGAATATTATCAGCGTTGCTACGTTTCGGAAACAGCGGCCGTTGGTGGTGGTCGGCATTGTGACTATAGCGGCTCTGCTGATGCCGGATGTCGTGACCCAACTGGTGCTCAGCGTGCCGGCCTGGCTGATGTTCGAAATCAGTCTGCTGCTGGCGGCCTGGACGGTGCGCCGACGGGCGGCGGAAGCCTCCGAGGCGGAACCGGAAACGGTTCCGGCGGACGATCCCTGGACGGCGACTCCGGAAGTGCCGCCATCGACGGCGCCCGCCGTTCCGGCCGAGGAAGCCCGTTTGACTCGTTATCAACGTCCCTACGGACAAGCTCATCCGCCGCATCGGATTCGGTTCGGCGGCAGCGGACGTCGTCCGCCCCGTTAAATTTTAACTGTTAAGGAAGTGCAATGATGAGTACGCTTGTGGAAGAAGTGATGGCCATTTCCGATCCGGTCCGCCAACTGGTGCGGATTATGCAGATTCTGCGCAGTCCCGGCGGTTGTCCGTGGGACCGCAAACAGACGCACGAAACGTTGATGCGTTACTTGCAGGAAGAATGCGCCGAAACCGTCGATGCCGCCGCGCAGCGTGATTATCCGGGGCTGTGCGAGGAATTGGGCGACCTGATGATGAACATTGTGTTTGCCAGCGTGGTGGCCGATGAAGACAAGCATTTCGATTTTGACGATGTCGTCAAGAGCAGCGTGTCCAAAATGATTCGCCGTCATCCCCACGTGTTCGGCGAAGCGCAAGCCGACACGCCGGAACAGGTGTTGAAAGTATGGGCCGCGGTCAAGCAGACGGAAAAAGCCCATCCGCCGCGGGAGTCCGTGCTCGACGGCGTGCCGGCGAGTTTGTCCGCGCTGGGCCGGGCCGACAAGATTCAGCGCCGGGCCGCCGACGTCGGCTTCGACTGGCCGGATCAGCCCCAGGTTTTTGCTAAAATCGAGGAAGAAGTGCGGGAAGTCAAGGACGCCTTTGCCGCTCGCGATGACGATCAGGTGGACGAGGAACTCGGCGATCTGCTGTTTACGCTGGTCAATTTTATCCGGCACCGCAAGCGTCGTACGGCGGAAGAATTGTTGCAGGCGGCGACGCGGAAATTCGAAAAGCGGTTCCGGCTGGTCGAAGCGCAGGCCAAAGCGGCGGGCAAAGAACTGAAAGCCTGTACGCCGGCGGAAATGGATGGTTGGTGGAAACTGGCCAAGCAAAGCGATCCGGCATGACCATTTCTATTTCTCGGTTGGGAAAAGTTGCCAAGCGAGTTTTTCGGAAAGAATCGGGAAGGCGGTTCAAGCGCCCCCGTGTCTTTTCCGCTTCCTGTAATTTGTGACTGCCGTCGAAATTCCGGAATCTTCGGCTTCCGGCTGTTTTTTTTTCTCAAATGGTGTAATTTACGATGTTTGTATTTGTTCTCGAGTGTCGGCAAATAATTATGTGTGAAGAAAATGAGCAAAATTATCGATCTGGCCCGGAAGGTTATTGATATCGAAATCGAGGGGATGCAAGCGGTCCGCAACAGTCTGAACGGCGAGTTCGAGCAACTGGTCGAACAGTGTGTTGCCAAACTCAATCTCGGCGGTAAAATCGTCATTACCGGCATTGGCAAGAGCGGTTATATCGGCAAGAAGATCGCCGCCACGCTGTCCAGCGTCGGGTCGCCGTCGGTATTTATGCACCCGGTGGAAGCCCGCCATGGCGACCTCGGCATCATGCAGGAAAACGATATCATGCTGGCGATCAGCTACTCCGGGGAAACCGATGAATTGCTGGCGATCATGTCGCCGGCGCGGCGGCTTGGCATTACGATTGTCGCCATCACCGGCGACCGGAATTCCCGTCTGGCCAAACTTTCCGACCTGCTGGTGGAAACGAAAGTTCCGCAGGAAGCGTGTCCCTTTAATTTGGCGCCCACGACTTCGACGACCGCGCAATTGGCGCTGGGCGATGCGCTGGCGCTGGTGTTGTTGAACGTCCGCGGCTTTACCAAAGAAGATTACGGTCGGCTGCATCCCGGCGGCGCGATCGGCCGGGCGGTGACCATGATGGTCGGCGACATTATGCGCGGCGAAGACCGGCTGGCCATGGTCAGTCCGGAGCAGACCGTCAAAGACGCGCTGTGCCGGATGACGGCGCGGCGTTGCGGCGCGGCGATCGTGGTGGATGGCGACCGGCGACTGTTGGGAATTTTTACCGACGGCGATTTCCGGCGTCAGATTGAAAAGGACATTGGCGTGATGGATCGGCGGATCGGCGAAGTGATGACGGCCAATCCGTTCTGGGTCAAAAAGGACCGGTTGGCGGTCGAAGTCCTGCATGGAGTGGAAAAACGCAAAATCAACGCGATCATTGTGTTGGATGAAGAAGATAGGGTCTGCGGACTGGTGGATGTTCAGGACTTGCCGTCGTTTAAGTTAATGTAAATGAAACCGGCGCGATGCCGCAATCACGGAATCGGTATATGACGAAGACAGTTGGGTGCTTGATCTTGGCTCTGGGCGTAAGTCTGGCGTTGCCGGTGCAGGGCGGAAATGCCGAGGCCAGTACCGCGTTCAGCGAAGGGCTGGCGGCAATGGAAGCGAAGCGTTACGATCAGGCCGGGGCATCGTTTATGGAAGCCAAACTCCAGGCCGACTCCGCCGCGATGAAAGTCAAAGCCTTGTTTCAGGCCGCCGAAGCGTATCGGCTGGCCGGGCTGCGGGAAAAAGAATATGGCTGCGTGGAAACGCTGCTCAACGCCTATCCTTCCCGGATCGATTTCAAACAGATGGTGGACCGCGAATATCAGATCGGCGATGTTTTTTATCAGGGGCACCGCGACCCCGAATTCATGTCTTTGCGCTGGATTCCGTGGCTGACCGGCAGCGATAAGACTTCGATGATTTACGAAGCGGCGCTGAAGCATGCGCCGTTTTCCGCTTACGCTCCGGAAGCTCGGCTGCGGCTGGCGCGGCTCTATATCGATGACAACAAGATCGACCGGGGCTTGAAACATTTGCGGGAACTGATCCGGAACTATCCCGATTCCGACGTGAAAAAATACGGGTATTTGGAACTGGCGTCGACGTTGATGACGTTGGCGCGGGCCGGCGACGGCGACGGCGCCTACAACCGCGAAGCCAACGAAGTCATGGCGGAATTTATCCGCCGTTATCCCAAGGCGCCGGAAGTCGACTGGATCAAAAAGCGGATCATCGAATCGCGCGACATCAACTCGAAGCGGCTTTACGACCTGGCGCGGTTTTATAACCGTCAGGGGCGGACCGAGCCGGCCGAACGCTATCTGAACAAAGTGCTGCGGGATTATCCCGATACGTTGTCGGTGGATCAGTCGGAAGCGTTGCTGTCCAAAATCAACTCGGAAGCCAAGCCGCTGAGTTTTCATCCGCCGCTGGAAAACCGCTATCAGACGTATCAGGAAACCGGTCTGCCGAAGGAAGGCGAGCCGATCATGATTGTCCCCGAATGCAGCGACGGCAAGTATTTGCTGCCGGTCCGCGATCTCGGCAACGGAAAAAAGATTGAAGTGCAGAGAACTTTTACTCAGGAATAAAGTTATGACAAGATTTGCTCATCGGACGGCGGAATGGCTGCTGGCCGTCGGAGTACTGCTGATGTTGACCGCCGGTTGCGGGATGCCGCATCTGGGAACGTTTGCCCATCCCCAGATCAAGACGATTGCCATTGCCCCGGTGACCAACGAGACGCTGACTCCTTATGCCTCCGCGGAAATGCGCGGTATGCTGTGCGAACAGTTTATGTTCGACGGTTCTTTCAAGGTGAAAGATTTGAAGGAAGCCGATTGTATTCTCTACTGCCGGATCACCAATGTGGCGATCACGGAAAGCATGGGCGCCGGTTACGACGATGAAAAAAACTACCAGGCGGCGGAATGGCGGGTCGAGGTGACGGCTGAGTTTACCGTGATCGTCCCGAGCCGCAAAGAGCCGCTGATTCCCAAGCGGACGGTGAGCGGTTCGGCGCTGTTCCAGGTGTACGGCGACCCCAATGCCCAGCAGCGCCGCGGGATTATGATGGCCTGCCGCTCGGCGGCGGAAATGATGGTCGAATATACGGCGGAAGCCTGGTAATCCCGGGTCTGACGCGGCTTACTTTGCGGAGGGAATATGGCGGGATTCCGGTTATATTCCGGCAATCGTCTGGAAGACTTGGCCGCCCGTCTGGCCGCCAATCTGACGGCGGATTGGCGCGATCCTTTTCAACCGGCGACGGTGGTGATGCAGAGCCGGGGCATGGAACGCTGGCTGAACATGGCGGTGGCCGATGCGGCGGGCGTCAGCGCCAACTTGACTTTCCCTTTTCCCCGGAATTTCTTCCAACAGTTTTTGTTTGCTCCTTTGCTGGCGGCGTCCGGGCTGTCGGAGACGGGACAGCAGCGTTTTGCGCCGGAGGCGATGACGTGGCGGATTGCCGCGCTGTTGCCGCAACTGGCGGGGCAGGCCGGTTTCGAGCCGATCCGCCGCTATCTGGATACTGTCGACCAGCCGGCGCTGAAACTGAGCCAGTTGGCCGGGGTGATTGCCGACACGTTCGACCGCTATTTGTTGTACCGTCCGCAATGGATTCTGGACTGGGATGCCGGGGGCAATCCGCTGGCGCGCGATCCCGACAGCCGGTGGCAGCGGAAGTTGTGGCGGCGTCTGGATGCCGGTTACGAGGCGGTTCACTTTGCGGCATTATGGCAGCGGGCGCGGTCGGAACTGTTGGCGGAGGAAGAACCGGCCGCCGGAAAACCGGCGGATTTTGCGAAACTCGACGGGCTGCGACGGGTGGCTTTTTTCGGTTTTTCGTCATTGGCGCCGGCGTTGATGGACCTGGTGCTGGCGGTGGCGCGGCGGATCGACGTCGACTTCTATTACCTGAATCCCTCCGCCGAATTCTGGCAGCATAACGAACCTTACCGCCGGGTGATCCGGCAGGTTGGCCGGGAGATGAACCGGCTGGTAGACCGGGCGGGATTGCGGGCGGTGCCCGAGCTGGACCGGCTGGAGGCCGAACTGCATTTCGAGACCGGTAACGCGCTACTGGGGGCCTGGGGCGAGCAGGGCAGGGAGTTTTTCAGTCTGCTGATGGAGCGCGACCTTGACAGTTCGGAAGAACTTTTTCAGGGTTGGCCGGAGCCGGCGACGCTGTTACAGCATCTCCAGAACGATATTTTGTCGCTGACCATGCCGGAAACGCCGCTCCCGGCGGTATCCCGCGACGACGACAGTTTGATGATTCATTCCTGCCACGGCGAAATGCGCGAAGTGGAAACGCTGTTCGAGAATCTGACCGGCCTGTTTTTGCGCCATCCCGATTGGCAGCCCGGCGACGTGCTGGTGATGATGCCGGACATCGAAAAGTATGCGCCGTTTATCGAAGCGGTGTTCCGCAGTCTGCCGCCGGAAGATCCCCGCTGGGCGGCGGCGACGGTTGCCGACCGCAGCAGTCTGGCGGCGTTGCCGGAAGTCCGGGTGTTCCAGCAGTTGTTGGAACTGGATCGGGGACGCTATCGGGTGTCGGCGGTGCTGGCGGTGCTGGATTGCGAGGCGGTCCGCGCTCGGTTCGGTCTTTCCGAACGCGATCTGGAACAGGTGCGCCGCTGGCTGTGCGATACGGCGATCAACTGGGGCGTGGATGCCGCTTACCGGCGGGATTGCGGCGATTTCGAATTCGCCGAAAACTCCTGGCGTCAGGGGTTGGACCGGATGTTGGCCGGCTTTGCCATGAGCACTGCCGACCGGGATGCCGGCCATGCCGCCTGGCGGTTGCCGCCGCCGGGACGGCGGGAACTGCTGCCTTACGACCAGATTGAAAACGACGGCGAAGTCATTCTGGGGCGGCTGTGCGAGTTTTCCGAGCGGATTTTTGCCTTGGGACGGCGCTTGAAGGAATTGGAACAGCGTCCCTCGGCTCCGGTGGAATGGCGCGATCTGCTGTTGCGGACGATTGCCGATTTTCTGCCGGATTCCGCCGCTTTTTACGAGGCGGTCAGCGCGTTGCGGGAGGCGGTGAGCGGGCTGATGGACGATTTGACGGCGGCGGGATTTGCGCTCGACCGTCCGCTGCCGGAATTGCCGCTGACGCTGGATTTGATCTGGACGCGGCTGAAGCGGCGGCTGGGGGAACGGTCCCGGGGCGGTTTTCTGCTGGGCGGGATTACCTTTTGCGAGGCGCGTCCGCTGCGCAGCATTCCGGCCAAAGTAATTTGTCTGCTGGGGCTGGACGAGCCGCTGTTTCCGCGGCGGGAGCCGACGGTCAGTTTCGATCTGATGCGGCGGAAACCGCATTTCGGCGACCGGTCCGCCCGCTGCGACGACCGCTATTTGTTTCTGGAGTCGCTGCTCTCCGCCCGCTGCTGTTTTTACCTCAGTTATCTGGGGCAGAGCGACAAGGACAACACGCCGCGGCCGCCATCGGTGCTGGTGAGCGAGCTGTTGGATTATCTCCGGCGTTATTACACTTGGCAGGACGGACGGGAACTCACGGAAGCGGACCTGGTGATCCGGGAACCGTTGCAGGCGTTCAGTCCGCGTTATTTTACCGGAACGGGGCCTTGCCGGTCCTGGTCGGCGGACCAGTTTGCGGTGGCTTCCCGGCTGGCAGCGGTGCGTTCCGGCAACCAGCCGCCGGAATCGCTGTCGTTAACGACACCGCCGGAGATTGAGTCCGCAGAGGCTGGGGAGGAGATGGTGATTACATTGTCGCAACTGGCGGAGTTTTTCATGTCTCCGGCGGCGTATTTCTGCCGTCGTCGGCTGGGGGTGGATCTGGACGTCCGGGAGGCGGAGATTCCGGAAGACCTGGAAAAGTTCGAGTTAAACTCACTGGACCGGTTTCAACTGGCGTCGGCGCTGCTGGAGCATCATGGCGCGGACTTCCGGCAGCCGTTCAGTGCGGAACTGGTGCAGACGGGCTATGAATATTTTCATCAGCGGGGACTGTTGCCGCCGGAGTTGTCCGGGCGGGTGGCGTTTGAACAGTTCATGCTGGATTTTTATCCGTATGCCGCGCAGGTGGCGAAGCTGGCCGGCGAACGTTTGCCGCCGGTCCGGGCCGCCGTCGCGCTGCCGGGATGTGCGGCGGCGCTGGAAGTGGAACTGACCGACCTCTACCGGAAACCGGATGATAATGGCATCGTACAGTTGTTTTACCGGTTCAGCAGTCGGGAGGGCAAGGAGAAGGAAGTCATCAAGGCGCGGCTGACGCATCTGGCTTTGAATTGCCGGGCGGTGGCGGAACAGTTGCCGTCGCCGTGCGAAGGAACGGTATATGCTTTCAAGCATCGGAAGGAAACTTTGCGCTGGGCGTCGGGTCCGGACAACGGCGCTTCGGAACAGCGGCTGGCCGGGTTGACGGCGTGGTTTCGGGAAGGTCAGTCCCGGCCGTTGGAATTTGTGCCCGAACCGGCGCTTAAACTGTGGCGGAAACTGCATCGGGACCCGACCGTGGCCGAGACGGACTTGTGGAACGACGCGTCGGGCGCGTGGTCCGGACGGCGCGGCGACTATGAGGTTGGCGTCGATCCGTATGTTGCATTCTGTTTCGGCGACGAGTTGCCGGGCGACGCCGAGTTCCGGCGTCGTTTCCGCGACTGTGCCGTCGGAATCTACGAGCAGCTGGGAGGCGAATGATGGCGGCCGCTGATACCACTTTCGATTTGTTGCACCAGCCGATCGGTCCCGGCAGAAAGTTGCTGCTGGAAGCGGGCGCCGGAACCGGCAAGACGTTCAATCTGGCCAATCTCTATCTGCGACTGGTGCTGGAAGGCGAAAACTGTCCCGGCGAGCAGGACGGCTGGCCGCGGTTGAGCGTGGGCAATATTCTGGTAGTCACGTATACCCGGCTGGCCACGGCCGAACTGGTGGACCGGATTCGCCGTCTGCTGACGGAAGCGCTGGACTTGCTGGAAAGCGGAACGTGGGCTAAAGACGAGTTTCCCGGCGTGGTGCTGGAACAGTTTGTGACGTCCGGCGATCTGCTCGACCGGGAGCCCCGGCTGCAATTGGCCAAACTCCGGCTCCGGCTGGCGTTGGCGGAATTCGATCAGGCGGCGGTGATGACGATTCACGGGTTCTGTTCCCGGATGCTGGACGAATTCGCGTTCGAAAGCGGCGACACTCTGAACGTCGAACTGGTGGACAACGACGACGATTTATTGGCGGAGGCGGTGGCCGGTTTTGTACGGCGTTATTTTTACCGTCCGGCGGACCCGCTGCCGGTTTATCTGGCCTGGCATGCCGGGTTGACGTTTGCCGCGCTGACGGCACTGGCCCGACAGGTGTTGGACTCGCCGGAACTGACGTTGGATGAGGAGGACGCCGACGTAACTCCGGCAAACGGGGGAACCTCCCTGCGGGAACGGGTGGACGCGTTTCGTTCGGCGTGGACGGAATCCATTGCGGCGGAACTGAACGCGCTGGTTTACAAGGCGGCCGACCGGACGCCGCCGGACTGGCTGCCGCAACTGCGCCGCTTGGCGTCGGGCGCGGATTTCGGCGGCATGTTCGACGTCATGGCTGCTTTCACCCGGGAAAACTTTACCGAGGCCATCAACAAGACGAAGTGTCGCCGTCCGGTATTTTCACCGGCGTTGGCGGCGTTGCTGGCGGCGGGGGACGAGGTGGCGGCGTTGACGCCGTCGGTGCTGGCAAAGTGGCGGCGGCGGTTTCTGGATTATCTGCGGACCGGGGCGGCGCTGAAAGAGCGCAAGGCGGTGTTGCAGGTGCGCAGTTATAACGATCTGCTGCTGGACCTGCGGGAGGCGTTGCGGCGTCCCTCCGGCGACCGGCTGGCGGAACTGATTCGCGGCCGTTTCAAGGCGGTGATGATCGATGAATTTCAGGACACCGACCCGTTGCAGTATGAAATTTTCACCCGGCTGTTCGACCATCCGGAATGTCTGCTGGTGATGGTGGGCGATCCGAAACAGTCGATTTATTCGTTTCGCGGCGCGGACATCTATTCCTATCTGGCGGTGAAGTCCGGGCTGGAACGGGGGGAAACGCCCACTTTGACCAGGAATTTCCGTTCTGTGCCGCGCTTGATCGAGGCGGTCAACCGGCTGTTCGACACGCCGTATGCCTTTGCGGAATCGTCGATTTCGTTTCTGCCGGCGGTGGCCGGCGGGACGCCCCGGACGCTGGTAGTTGACGGCGAACCGACTGACCGCCAGCCGCTGCAAATTGACTTTTATGAGGACGATTTGAACAGCGACGGCGCGATGAAACTGCTCTGTCGGAAGACCGCGGAACAGATTGCCGGACTGCTGGCGCTGGCACGGCAGGGCAGGGCGGTGTTCCGGGATTCCGACGGATCCGAAACGCCGCTGCGGCCAACCGATCTGGCCGTGCTGGTCAACCGCCACAACCAGGCTTACCTGCTCAAACGCGAGCTGTCGGCGCGGGGCGTCAATGCGGTGACCCAGTGTTCGCGCAATGTTTTCGAGTCGGACGACGCCCGTTCCTTCTTTCTGGTGATTCATGCCATTGCCAATCCGTCCAATCTCCGGGCAGTGCGGTCGGCGCTGCTGACGCCGCTGCTGCTGGTGCCGGCAGCCGACCTCTGCCGTTTTCAGGAGGCGGAAACGGCCCCGGCGGCGCTGGATTTCTGGCTGGACAGTTTCAACAATTTGCACCGCGGTTGGGAGCGGGACGGTTTTATGCCGATGTTCCGTCGTTTTCTCCGGCTTACCTATGAGCTGGACGACGGCCGGCAGCGCGATGTCCGCTCCAACCTGGCGGGACTGGTCGACGGCGAGCGCCGTCTGACCAACGTCCTCCATCTGGCCGAACTGACTCACGGGGCCATCCGGGAATACCGTTTCGGGCTGACCGCCACGCTGGAATGGCTGCGGCAGAATATCAACGACCCTACCGCGCCGTCCGACGGCGACAGCCGGGAACAGCGGCTCGAAAGCGACGAGGAAGCGGTCCGGATTCTGACGGTGTTCAAAAGCAAGGGCTTGCAGTTTCCGGTGGTGTTTTGTCCGTTTGCCTGGCAGCCGCCGTTCCTGCGGCGGGATACCGACCATCTGGTGGTGGCGCATACGGACGACGGGCATGGTAACTGGCATCGTCGGCTGGCCGGTTCCGGCGACAATCCGGTCTTTCGCCGACAGTACCGGCGCGAACTGCTTTCGGAAGATTTGCGGTTGTTTTATGTGGCGCTGACCCGAGCGGTCAATTACTGTTATCTCGCGCTGGGCGGGTTCAAGGTCGCCCGCGATGCCGCGCCCACTTATCTCCAGCGTCGGGACTGGACGGACGAGAAACTGGCGGATTTTCTGGATGCGGGGCGGGACGATCTGTTGCCGTCGGCGTCGGCATTGCAGTCCATCTGGGGCGATCCGGCGTCGGCAGCGGCCCGCGTGGTCAGCCATCCGGCGGAAGCGTCTCCGGACCTGTCGCCGTCCGGTCTGCCGCCGGAGGCGGTCCCGGTGCTGACGCCGCCGCAGTTGCCGGAGGCATGGCATATTCCCCGCGATGCCGGGGTGATGAGTTTTACCGTGTTGACGGCCGGGGAACATACGGCGGCGGAAAGCAATCCCGATCTCGACGATCCGGCGGACGCCCCGGAAGCGGCGGCGGAACCGTTGCCGGGTCCGGCGGAAGGGCTGGCGCCGTTTGCCGCGTTCCCGCGCGGCAAGGTGGCCGGCGACTGTCTCCACCGGATTCTGGAACGGTTGAATTTTGCCGCGGTGCGGCAGTCCCGGTGGGCGGCGCGTCCGGAGATGGTGAAATTGCTGGAAGATCATCTCCGGCTGTTCGGCCGGACTCGTTCGGACGCGGAGGACGCCGACCGGCTGGCGCAGCTGGCCGCCATGCTGGAACAGGTTCTGGCGGTGCCGCTGCCGGGACCGGCGTCGGGAGTGCGGCTCTGCGATCTGGCGGCGGCCGATCACTTGCCGGAAACCGGATTTTTCTTCCGGGTCCGGCAGAACATCGATTTGACAGCGTTGGAACGGGCGGTGCGGCAGTCCGGTCTGGCGGATTACCGGGCGCAGTTCGGAACGCTGCTCGACCGGTTGCCGCTCACGTTTGGACTGCACGGGCCGCGGCAGGGGTATATGACCGGCAAAATCGACCTTTTTTTCCGTCACGACGGCAAGTATTATCTGGCCGACTGGAAAAGCAACTATCTGGGCGACCGCTATTACGACTATCGGCCGGAGCGGCTGCTGGAAAACATGTTTTCATCGTCGTACGTGCTGCAATATCTGATCTATACGCTGGCGGCCGACAAATATTTGCGCCGGGTGTTGCCGGGGTACGATTACGACACACATTTCGGCGGCGTTTATTACATCTATCTTCGCGGCGCCAATCGGGAAGACAACCGGACCGGGATTTTCTATGACCGTCCGGACCGGGCGCTGCTGACGGCACTTTACCGGATTTTCCCGGACGGGGAGGCGGCTCATGAGCAGTAACGAAACTTCCGAACGGCTGGCTTTGCTGCAGCGGCTGGGCGACCTGGGGCTGTTCAGTCCGGTCGACCTGCATTTTGCCGCGTTCGTGGTCCGCATGAACGGCGGCGAATCGTATCCGCTCTATCTGGCGGCGGCGCTGTTGAGCCGGGCGGTGGTGAACGGCAAACATATCTGCCTCGATCTGGCCTCGTTGCAGGAAACGCTGGCGGAAGCTTTTCCGGATTTGACGGCGTTTCCGCTGGAACGCCGTTTGGAGTTGGTCCGACTGTTGCCGCAACTGCCGATTCCGTCGGACTGGCCGGCGGCGCTGCAGGCTACCGGCGTCGTGGCCGGTCCCGGCGGCTATGCGCCGCTGATTCTGAACGGCAATTTGCTGTATTTGCAGCGCTATTGGCGCTATGAACAACGGCTGGCACAATGGATTCGCGATCGGTGCGGCGGCGACGGTCAACTGCGGGCGAATATCACGCTGCCGCCCGGACGGCTGCTGACGATATCGCGGCGGTTTACCGCTTTTACGCAAGCCCATCCCGGAGAAATCAGCTGGCAGGCGGTGGCGGTGCTGGCCGCCTTGCGCAATCGTTTTACCGTGATTACCGGCGGACCGGGAACCGGCAAAACCACGGTGGCGGCGGCGGTGCTGGCGCTCTATCGGGAAACCTGTCCGCATGGTCGGGCGGCATTGGTGGCCCCTACCGGCAAGGCGCAGGCCCGGCTGGGCGAAGCGCTGCGCGGCGAACTGCCGCAGTTGAATTGTTCCGACGAGGTGCGGACATGGCTGGCCGGACTGGAAACGTCGACGATTCACCGGCTGCTGGGGGTGCGCAGCCGGACGCCGGATTTCCGGCACGACCGGAAGCATCCGCTGGAATTGGACCTGCTGATGGTGGACGAGGCGTCGATGGTATCGATGGCGCTGATGACCAGACTGTTTGACGCATTGCCGCCGACCGCTTCGGTGGTGTTGCTGGGCGACCGCGAACAACTGGCGTCGGTGGAGGCGGGAGCGGTGCTGGCAAGTATTTGCGCCGCCGGTCATGCCGACGTGTTTTCAACGGCCTTCGGCGCCGCCTGGCAGACGGCGGTCGGACCCGGCGCGCCCGCGTTGCCGACCGGCGCCCGGACCTGGGTTACCGACGACAGCATTGTTGCCTTGCGCCGGAGCTATCGGTTTGCGCCGGACCGCGGCATCGCCCGGGTCAAAGAGGCCATCGGCGCGCTGGCGTCCGAATCCGATCCGGCGGCGGCGCGGACGGTGATCGATCGGCTGGAAAACGATCCCACCGGGGAAGTCAAGGCGTCGGCACTGCCGGACTATGCCGACGGTTCGCTGGACCGGGCGGTGGCCGAACTGGTCAATCGGACGGATGTCGGCGACGGCCAACCTTTCAGCGGCTATTTGCGCGCCGGAACGGTGGGGGAAGCTTTCCGGCGGTTCGGCCGTTTTCGCATTCTTTGCTCCCATCGCGGCGGTCCGTACGGCGTCGATAACCTGAACCGTCTGGTGGAGAAGGCGCTGCATATCGCCAATCCGGACGGTTTCTATCCCGGCCTGCCGCTGATGGTGACCGAAAACGATTATATTTTGAAACTGTATAACGGCGATGTCGGGCTGGTCTGGCCGGATGCCGGTGGCGTGCTGCGGGTGTATTTTCCGGATTATGCGGCGGGACCGGAGCAGTTTCGCTGTTTCAGTCCGTACCAGCTGCCGCCGACGGAGAAAGTGTTTGCCTTGACAGTGCATAAGGCGCAGGGTTCCGGCTTCGGCCAGGTTCTGCTGGTGATTCCCGATCTGGATAATTCGCCGATCCTGACCCGCGAACTGATTTATACCGGCCTGACCCGGGCGATGCGGCAGGCCCGGATCTGGTACCGGCCGCAGTCCTTGACGGCGGCGCTGCTGCGGCCTACCGCCCGGACCAGCGATCTGTGTCGGGCGATTCTGGCCGACCGGTAAGCATTCCGGAAACCTTTGTCGGTTATGACAATTTGTGTCATGGACTTTCTTGAAAATTACATTTTTGTAGTGACGGAAATTGTTCGGATTGCTTTTGCCGTTCAAAGATATTGATTCAGGGGAGTGGCATGGACTTTGCGCAAGACTTTGCAACGGTAATCCAGCCGGGAGCAACGGAGAAAAGTCTATGGTGAGAATTGCGGTATGCAGTCGAAACGGGATTGCGGTAGACGAGCATTTGGCGCGGGCGGCGTGTTTCTATATCTATGATGTGGGTAGAAATACTTTCGGACTGGCGGGAATGCGGTTGAATCGCAACACCGGCGAGCATCCGCTGGACGATGTCGGACTGAACGGCATCTATGGACTGATTAACGATTGCGAATTCCTCTTTACGGCGGTGATCGAGCCCGGCGTGCGGCGTTGGCTGGAAGGCAAAAATGTCACGGTGGTGTCCGGCCATCATAGCGTCACCGAATTGATCGGCATGGTCAAGGCGCTGAAGAAAAAAGAAATGTCGCGCGTGTAATGACCCGATGATCGATGCGGACGGTGGGGTACTGCTTCGTCAGCGTCTGTAAATTCTTTTCATTGTCCCAACATCGCAACCCCGGAAAGATGGCGTTTAAGCCAGCGCCAGTAGAATTACGCCGAGCAGAATCAGTGCCAGCGCAATCACTTTGGGCCTTACGTTGCGGTCGTGCAGAAAAAGACAGCCGAACGTGAAGGAGACGATGCAACTGCACCGCCGCAGCAGCGACAGGATGGAGATGTGCGTTCCCGGCAGACTGACTGCATAAAAGTAAAGATAGTCGGACAAAATCAGCAGCACGCCGGTAAACAGGATCGACCATTTCCAGACGAAGGGCTGTCCGGCGGGAAAACAGCATTTCCGGATCAGATATGCCGCGCCGAGGATGAAGACCAGGTCGACGGCAAACCAGAACTGTACGGTGTTTTGCGGAAGGTGCAGGACGCCGAGCAGATATTTGTCGTAAAGCGCCGAGCAGGAGCCCAGAATCGTACCCAGAATCGCCAGATGCAGTCCGCGGTGATGCCGGAACGAGATGCCTTCCATTTTGCCGATCAGCGAAAACGCATAGTACCCGCCGAAGATGGCCAGCATGCCGACGCCCTGCAGCCAGGACGGAATTTCACAGTACAGTACCAGACTGCCGAGAAACGTCCAGAACGGCGACGACGCCCGGATGGGGGAGGCGATGGAGAGCGGCAGTTCCCGGACGGCATAGTAAACGCAGATCCAACTGCCGGCGACCAGCAGCGATTTGAGCAGAATCAAATTCCAATTGCGCCCGCCGCAGGCGGCCACTTCCATGAACCGTCCAGTGACCAGCATCCCGATCAGGAAAGCCACACTGCCGCACAACGTGGCCAGAAATAACACCGGCATGACCGAATTGCGGTCGACGGCTTCTTTCTTACAGATATCGTAGATGCCCAGCGTCACCGACGACAACAAAATCGGAATCAACCATACTGCGGTACTTGCACTCATGATCCTGCGCCTGCCGTCACTCCGCTAAACTTCGACGGTGCCGGTACAGACTACCGTAGCAGGGCCAGTCATGAACACATGGTTGTCGGCTTCCGACCATTCGATCTGCAGATCGCCGCCGAGCAGATGCACGGTCACGTTGCGGTCCGTATGGCGATTCAGCACACAGGCCACGCCGACGGCGGAAGCTCCGGTTCCGCAGGCCAGCGTTTCGCCGGTTCCGCGTTCCCAGACCCGCATATCCACCTCATGACGGTTGCGGACCTTGACAAATTCGATATTGGCCCGCCGCGGAAACATGGCGTGATTTTCCAGTTGGGGACCGTCCTGCAAGACCTGTTCGTCGGTGATTTTGTCGGTAAAGATCACGCAGTGCGGATTGCCCATCGACACGCACGTCATATAGTAGGACCGTCCGCCGCCCGGCAACACGATTCTTTGATTGACGACTTCCGGCAGATCGAGATTGACCGGAACCTTCAACCCTTCCAGAATCGGCTCGCCCATATCGACCCGGGCCGACACGAAATGTCCCTTTTCGCGGTTGATCCGGATCGTCTTGACTCCGGCGCCGGTTTCAATCCTGACTTCGTCGCCGGAAAAATAATCGTGATCGCACAGATACCGGGCGACGCACCGGATGCCGTTGCCGCACATTTCCGATTCGGACCCGTCGGCGTTGAACATCCACATCCGGTAGTCGGCCAGTTTCGACGGCATGATTAAGATGATGCCGTCGCCGCCGATTCCGAAATGGCGGTCCGACAGCTTGACGGCGGTTTTCGCCGGGTGCGGAATCAGATCCGGATCGGCGATGCAGTCGAAGTAGACGTAGTCGTTGCCGCAGCCCTGCATTTTGGTGAATTTTACGAGCGGCATGAGGATTCTCCAATAATTTGATCGACCAGTTCGGCGGCGGTCAGCCGCCGCCGGGCCAAGGTGATTTTTCCCGCTTCGACCAATACTTCGGCGGGCATCGGACGCAGGTTGTAAACGCCGCCCATCGAATAGCAATAGGCCCCGGCGTTGTCGATGGCCAGCAGATCGCCTTCGCGAATTTCCGGCAATTCCCGCTGTTCGGCGAACAGGTCGCCGGTTTCGCAGATGTTGCCGCAGACGTCGTAGAGCTTAACCGCGCCGTCCGGGTTGGACAGGTTGCGGAGGTGATGGTAGGCACCGTAAAGCACCGGACGGATCAGCTGCGGAAAACCGGAGTCGGTTCCCGCGATCAGCCGTCCGTGATTGTCTTTCAGCGTATTGACGGTCACCAGCAGACAGCCGGACTCGGCAACGGTATATTTGCCGGGTTCGAAATACATGCCAAGATCCCGACCATATTGACGGCAGAACTCCTGAAACAGCCGGACGATTTCCGCGCCGAACGCGGCATAGTCGATCCGGTGTTCGCCGGGCTTGTACGGCACTTTGAAACCGCCGCCGAAGTCGAGAAATTCGAGTTCGGGGAAGCGTTCTTTGGTGGCAACGGCCATCAGATTTCGCATGCTCTGGTATACGGATTCGGTCCGCTGAATGCCGGAGCCGGTGTGTTCGTGCAGACCGACAATATGCAGTTGATAGTTTCGGGCGATGGCGACCACGCGGTCGGCCTGTTCGAGCAGAATGCCGAACTTGGTCAGATCGCCGCCGGTCATGGTGTTCTTGCTGTCGCCGTCCTTCACGTCCGGGTTGAAACGGACGCAGACGCGGGAACCGGGAAACGCCTGCCCGAATTTTTCCAGCCGGGAGAGTTCGCCGATATTCATCAGCACCCCGGCGGCGTGGACGGCGGCCATCTCCGCTTCCGTCATGTTATTGGCGGTATAGAGAATGCGGTCGACCGGGAACCCGGCCTTCCGCGCCATGACGACATCGCCGGGACTGACCGCGTCGATACAGGCGCCGGCGGCGCTCAGGCGGCGGAGCAGTTGATAATTATAGTTGGCTTTCATCGCGTAGTGGATGCGCAATTGCGGCCACGGAATATAGTCGTAAAGACTGCGGTAATGTTGAATGACGGCATCGCCGTCATAGACAAACAAAGGAGTGCCGTATTCGGCGGCGGCCCGAATCAGAATATCGCGGCTTAAACTCATGATGAAACTTTCTTAAAAAATTGCGCTAACTCAATAACAACCGATCATCGCGATCAGGACAAGGTCGTTTTTGCCGATGTTCTTTACCGCGTGTCCGGCGCCGTTGCCGGTCAGAATGGTGTCGCCGGCGTTCAGGACGGCCTTGCTGCCGTTGTCGTCGGCTTCGGCTTCGCCCTGGGCGATGTAGAAGATTTCTTCTTCCTGGTCGTGGGCGTGAAAACCGATGCTGCATCCCGGCGCCAGCGTCAGCCGGGCACACATCCGGGTATGAGACTTCATTTCTTCTTTCGGTTTCCAGAGATGTTCGATTTTGACTTCGCCGTTGCCGCCGCGCATTTCTTTGCGGATATCGATCTGGTATTGACCGTTTCTTCTGATCATGATGTCTTTCCTGTTTGAACGATTAGTATCCGGGACTGTAGAGCGGCGCGCGCGGCGCCGGGGTCGCGGTCGTATCCACCACGCGATTCAGCATTTCATAGGCCATGTCGAGCGATTTCCGGGCGGCCTGATTGTTCGGGTCCAGTTGCACGGCCCGGGTGCAGTCGTCGAACGCGGCCCGGTATTCGCCGCGGTTATGATGCAGGACGCCGCGATTGTGCCAGGCACTGGCCAGATTCGGATTCAACTGAATTGCCAGATTCAGATCGGCTTCCGCCTGTTTATATTTCAACAGCCGGATATAAATCAGACCGAGGTTGGAATACGCTTCCGCCGATCTGGGGTTCAGCATGATGGCCAGATTGCAATCCTTGATGGCCTGGCGGTAATTGCCCAGTCCGATATAAGCCAGACTGCGGTTCACGTAACCGGCGGACCGGCGCGGCGTGATCCGGATGGCCTGATTGAATTCCCGCAATGCATCGTAAAACTGATGTTTCCGCAAAGCGGCGTTGCCCCGGGCATAATACCCTTCCACCTGTTCGATGGTTTCCAGCGTTTCCCGGGACGCGGATTCGGGCAGCGCATCGGCTTCCGCATTGGCCGGCGGGTTGACGGCTTCAGCGGTGGAAGTCACATTGGTGAGCGGTACCGGAGCAGCGGGTTCGGTTTCCGTCGCGGGAGCGACGGCGGCCGGAGCGCTGGCGGATTCGGTTGCGGCCGGAGCAGTTTTCGCCGGGGCGGGAGCCTCAGTCGATTCTGCCGGTTCGGCGGCGGTGGCATTATGGGCCTGATCCAGCATCTGTTGGGCGGCGGCCTGATATTTCTTAATTTCGGCCTGATCGGGCTTCATGCCGGCGGCCTGATTGAAATCGGCCAGCGCCTGCTGATACTGCTGCGCCTGAAAATAAGCGACGCCGCGGTTGAGATAGGAGCCGACGTCATTCGGATCGGCCTTGATGGCGCTGGAAAAATCCTGAATGGCCTGATCGAATTTCTTCATGGCCACGTGAACCATGCCGCGATTGATGTATGCTCTGGCATTGTCGGCGTCCAACTGCAACGCATGATCGCAGTCGGCCAGGGCTTGCGGGTACTGTTTCGTCCCGATATATACAAGGCTCCGGTTGACGTAGGCTTGTACAAATTTGCCGTCCAGCTCGATGGCTTTGCTCAGGTCCTTGATCGCGTCCGGATAATTTTTGAGCTGATAAAACGCCATGCCGCGATTGCAGTAAGCGCCGGCGGCCTGCGAATTTTCCGCAATGGCCTGATCCAGATAGCCGACGGCGTCCTGATAGTGGCCGTGGGCGAGCGCATCCACGCCGCGCTGGTTGAGTTCTTCCGACTTCAGTTCCGAGCCGAAAACGACCGTTCCGGACGTCAATGCTCCCATCAGGGTCAACATCCCGATCCAGCGGGTTCCATTCATAACCGATCTTAATGATAACATCTTCATGCCTCAATTATCGCTGATTTATTCAGTATAGGTTAGTTCCGACCGGTAAAATACCGGTGCTATTAATATCGCCCGTGATTGCAAATTTTCAACCATATCAAGACAGGTGAAATCTTGATCTTGAAGTTTGGCTTGAAAGGAGTTAACTTTTAAGGAAAGTTGGGTTATTTTTCCGATCAGTACGGGAAGGAGTGATGATTTTGAACTTACGGCAGAATGGCGAGTTAAAAGACAATTACGATATCATTGTGGCGGGCGGCGGGCTGGGCGGCCTGACGGCCGCCAATATTCTCGGCGCCAACGGGTATCGGGTGTTGCTGGCGGAACAGCATTCCCAGTTGGGCGGGTTGGCGACCTGGTTCAAGCGGCGGCAGCATATTTTCGACGTGGCCCTGCACGGGTTCCCGATCGGGATGAAAAAGACCTTGCGCAAGTATTGGTCGCAGGAAATGGCCGATCGGATCATTCAAGTTCACAGCGTCCGCTACGACAATCCGCAGTTTTCGCTCGATTCCGATTTTACCGAGCAGGATTTCACCCGGCAACTGGTGGAAAAATTCGGCCAGCCGCTGGAACACGTTCAGGCCTTTTACCGGGAACTGGCCGGCATGAATTTCTACGACGACCGCAGCATGACCAACCGACAGTTGTTCGATAAATATTTTCCCGGTCGCAACGATATCGTCCGACTGCTGATGGAGCCGATCACTTATGCCAACGGGTCGACGCTGGACGAACCGGCGATTACCTACGGCATCGTTTTTTCCAACTTCATGAGCAAGGGCGTTTATACGTTTCTGGGCGGCACCGATGCGATGATCGGCATGATGGAAAAAGAACTGCTGGCCAACGGAGTGGACATCATGACCAAAGCGCGGATCGACCGCGTGGAAGTGACCGGCGGCAAAGTCGCGGCGGCGGTGATCGGCGGACGCCGGGTGGCCTGTCGCGCGGTGCTTTCCAACGGCAATTTGCTGAAGACGATTCACGACTGGGTGGGCGATGCGCATTTTTCCGCCGATTTCATGACGAAAGTTCAGGCGACGCGGTTGAATAACAGCAGTTGCCAGGTATATATCGGGTTCAAACCGGGCGAGCGGTTCGACTACATCGGCGATCTGCTGTTTACTTCGGTCTGCCCGACGTTCGAACCGGCGAAGGTGCTGTCCCGCGACATCACCAGCCGGACGTTTTCCGTCTATTATCCGGCGATTCGTCCCGGCAATTCGGATTACACGGTGGTGGCGTCGATGAACGCCCGCTACGACGACTGGTCCGGACTGGACCCGGAAACCTACCGTCGCGGCAAACTGGATTTGATCGAAACCACGCTGGCCGCGCTGGAAAAATATATTCCCGGCGTTCGGGACAAAGTCGACTATCTGGAAGCGGCGACGCCGCGCACGTTCGAACGCTACACGCTGCATGGGGGCGGTTCTTCCTTCGGCACCAAGTTCGAGGGATTGGAGGTCAGCATGAAGCTGCCGGAACAGGTGGGCGGATTGTTCCATGCCGGCTCGGTGGGTATCATTATGTCCGGCTGGCTGGGGGCTGCCAATTACGGCGTTATTGTCGCGAACAATGTTGACAAATACCTCAGCGTCGGTTAATAGTACTGAATGGGTGTGCCGAAATCGGCTTCCCTCGGAATTGACTGAATTCAAAAAGGTCCGAACATGTACTTCGATGCGCTCCGTCATGGCGATGTGTTGACGATCACCCCTTCCGGGCGCCTGGATGCGGTGGGGGCGGCGGAACTGGAAAATTATTTGCAGACGGCATCGGCCGCGGAACCTTTTTCCAGTTTGATTCTGGATTTTCGGACCACTTCCTACCTGAGCAGCGCCGGCTTGCGGGTGTTGCTGGCGTCGGCCAAAAAACTTCAGGCGGCCGACGGTCATTTTGCTCTCTTCGGTCTCCAGCCCTATTGTCGTGACGTAGTGCGGGTGGCGGGCATGGAAAAGATTCTGAATTGTTTTGCCACCGGGCCGGAAGCGTATGCTTTTTGCGGGGTGACGCTGACCGAGCCGGGAAATGGAGTTCCCGTCACCTCCAATGCGGTGGCGGCTTCGGGTAAATTTATCTTCGAAACGCTGAACAATGCGGAAGTCGAACTGGACGTGACCGGCGAGATCGGGACGATTCTGCATGCACGGCTGGAAAATACCATGGTCGTACCCCGCCGTCTGGCGGACGTTCCTTATTCGCTGGGTTTTGGAGCCATGGGCAATGTGGTGGCCGACTATCTGCCGCTGATCGGGCATCAGCTGACTTTCGATCGGACGGTCATGTGGGCTCCGGCCAACGGCCAGTGTTTGCCGGACTATCTGATTCCGGCGGCCGGGCAGGGCGAACTGGCGGTGCAGACCGGCTGGAATGTGGCGTTGCACGGACCTTTCAATGAAATGGTCTGTTTTACGGCGGATTCCGCAGTCGGCGTGGAATTGGAAACACTCTGGCGCGACTTGCTGCATCAGGCGGAACAACGGCATCCGGGCTTCAAGGGGATGCTCTGGTGTTCGATGCTGGCGGAAGTGGAGTCGGCGTACCTGACCGTTTTGCAGCGTTCGCCATTGCTGGAGCACGCCCCGGCCAACGGCAAACCGATTACTCATCCGGCCAATGCGCCCGACTGGCTGGCGGCCGATACCTTGCCGACGCTTCACAACGGTCTGGCGCTGATTAATGGGCTGGGGCTGGATTTGTTGTGGGACATCTCCGATTATAACGAAACGGCGATGGCGCGGATTTTTTCGCTGGGCCCCAGTGAAATCGCCGGTCGCCGACTACTGCTGCACAATCATGCCGGGGTGTTCGATCCCGGCGAAGTCGAATGGCGGGTGGACCGCCTGGCCGAGGAAAGCCGTCTGTTGCTGGGAACCGGAACGTTGCGGAAGGTCGGAGAGCTGCAACCCCGATCGCTGATTAAACAGGCGATCATGGGCATTGGCTACGTGGGCGCGTTGGAACCGACGCATCCGGTGGATTCGCTCTATGCCCGTCGGCTCGATTACCAGTTGAACCGGAATCAATCGTTGCTCCGCGCTTACAAAAATCTGGAAGAATCCGAGGACAACGGTTGAGCTTTGCGGGGCTTTTCCCCTAAACTTTTTTCCCGATTGGCCGTTTGAACTTATCATAATATCAGGATACTGTTTGGACTGTCCGGTTGCGGAACGGTCGCAGCCCAGAGCATGAAGGATAAAATTATGATGAAACCATTTTGCGGACTGGCGGGCGTGGTTGCGGTGATGATGCTGACCGGATGTGCGGCAAAGCCGGAAACGCCGCCGGATGGACCGCCGCCGCCGCCGCCCCCGCCGCCATCGACGGTTCAGATTCTGGATACGGACCAGGTTGCGGCGCTGAACGGTATCCGGGAGGGGCTTATCAGTCGTTTTTATGTTTACGAGCAGGTTCTGAATCTGGCTTCCCGCCAATTGACGTCCGCTCATTTTCAGGGGAAAGGGGCGGACGATGCCGTCCAGATGCTGGCCGGCGCGGTGCCTTCGATCCGAATGGCCGGCATGGCGGATGCAAACGGCAATATTTTGTTTACGTATCCGAAGATTTTTCAAAGCCAGGAAGGTTCGCCATTGGCGCTGGCGATGGATGTGAAACTGGCGGCGGCGCAGATCCGGGCCGGGGCGAACGTGTTGAGCGGAGCTCATCGGGGCGAGAACGGCGCCATGCTGGTAACTTATCTGGTGCCGGTGAAGGGACCGGATCAGATCGTGATCGGGGCGGTGTTTCTGCAGTTTCAGGCCGACGAGATATTGCGGCGGATTGTTACGCCCGAAATTAATGGGTTGACCGTCAACATCTGGATTATGCAGTTGGACGGACTGATTATCTATGATACCAATTCCGATGAAATCGGGCTGAATGTTCTATTGCAGGAACCGTTTATCCGTTTTCCGTCGCTGGTGGGCTGCGCCCGGCAGATTATCACGTTGCCGACGGGCGCCGGACGGTATGTTTATCTGTCCAAAGGCAGTAAATTGCCGATCGGTAAAAGCGCGCAGTGGACCACCTTCTCCCGGGGAGGGCGGGAATGGCGGATTATTATGAATCTGGAAGACCGGCCGGCATTGTGAGCCGAGCCGATAGGAGTGGAAACGATGTCGATGATGCCGCAGCCGCCCCGGATCGGGACGAATGTGAAGAAAGAACGCAAACGGCAACATTTGTCACTGGATGATCTGTCGCACAAAAGCGGCGTCTCCAAGGCGATGCTGTCACAGATCGAGGCGGAAAAAGTCAACCCCACCGTGGCTACCGCCTGGAAGATCGCCTATGCCCTGAACTTGGATTTCAACGCCATGCTCAAGGGGCGGGAAGAAAACATCCGGAAATTCGAAGTCAACCGCAAAGACGACATTACGTCGCTGGACACGGATGAGGAAGGCGTCCACATCAACGTACTGTCGCCGATTTCGCTGGCCGAGGACTTGGAGCTCTATCTGATGACGTTCCAGAAAGGCGCCATCCTGCGTTCCGAGCCGCATTATACCGGCAGTGAAGAATATCTGACCGTACTGGAGGGTAAGGTGCAGGTTTCCGCCGGCAAGAACACGGCCGTCCTGAATGCCGGCGACGTCATTATTTATCAGTGCGACATCGATCATGTCATCGAAAATCTCGGCCCCGGCGAAGCGCGCGTCCACCTGGTTGTCCGCTTTGCCCGTCACAAGGACGAAAGCGGGTCCTGATTTTTTCTGGCCTTGCCGGAAAACCGCCCGTAGAAATGCCCGGTGGTCTTCCGGCGTTTATCGGACTATTCCAGATCGGCGAAATGGAGCCGGAATCGGAACGTCATAGATTGGCCGCCCGCCAGCCGGGGCGCAACGCCGTCGGCAAGGTCCTGATTTCGTCCCGACACCGTGGTGTTGGTGGGTTCCATTCCCAGCACGTAACGTCCGTTTTCCGCCAACTTCCACTGCATCAGATTCGGCAGCGTGACGGGATCGAAACTGACGGTTATTTTGAGGTTGGCTTCCGGGTTGAGCACGGCAATGCCGGCCCAGCCGTCCGGACCGGGCGGCAGGCGATGGAGAAAGCATTGTTCTTTCACATTGGGGAGAGGCTCTTCAATCTGCGCCCAGCGCGCCAGTCCTTTGGCGGCTTCGTCGTCGCGCGGTTTGACGTTGTGTTTGACGGCTTCCAGCCGGGCGCCCGGGGCAATGGCCGGATAGCCGAAATTGCAGTGATAGAGAATCTGGATAAATTCGGGCGTCGAGCCCAGATTGGTCACGCGGTCTTCCACGTAAACGGTATTGTCGCCGAGCGCCGTGCTGATCCGCCGTTGCAGCCGGAGGTTTTCGCCGAACATCATGGCTTCCCGCAGCGTTCCGGTAAGGGCGATTTCATAGCGTTTCCCCTGCCAATCCTGGCTGATGCCGACGCTGGACGCCGCCTGCGCCGAAATCCGGCCGTGGAGTCCGCGTTCGGGGTCCAGCGCATTGCCGGCGGCATCGGCTTCCGGCGGACCGGCATGCCGCAGTCCGACGGTGGTAAACAGTCCGCCCGCCCAGACGCGCAGCCAGCCGAATCCGGTAAATTCCCGGCGGGCTCCCTGCACATGACCGGCGGGCGCCCGGAAAACCAGCGGCAATCCTTTATAGGACGCTTCAACGATATCCATGCCGCGATCCGGCGCTACGGTAAACGCCAGCCCTGACCCGTTGTTGACGTCGATAATCCGGTTGCCGCGACCATCGCCTTCGGCCAGTACGGACATGCGGGCATAGGCGATCTGCTCCATATCGGCGGTATAGCGGCGGAAGTGGGCGGGCGATTCCTGCGTGTAGGCAAAACGCGGACAGACGGCGGACTTGGTTTGAACGCGGCGCGCGGTCGGTTGACAAGACGTTTTCATGATGAATAAATACCCCTGATTGATTGCTGATGGCATTCAATGTATCACAAGTTGCGTTGGATTCTATTGTCGGCCGCGCGATTTGTAAATTCGCCCGTTGCGGATTCTGTTAAGAACAGTTGATGCCGGTAATTTACGGGAAGAAAGCTTATGCGGATATCTTTATTGACCATCGGCAACGAATTGTTGCGGGGAAAAACCATCAATACCAACGCGGCGTTTCTGGGCGAGAGCCTGCAACCGCTGGGGCTGGAAATTCAACAGTGCGTGACGGTGCCGGACCGTCCGGAGGCGATTCGGACGGCGCTGGACTGGCTGTTACCGCAGTCGGACGTGGTAATTACCGGCGGCGGTCTGGGTTCGACCGGCGACGATTTGACCCGGGATACCGTGGCCGCGTATCTACAGTTGCCGTTGATTGTTCATGCCGATGCGGAAGCGCGGATTAAAGCGTATCTGGACATACGCGGCGAGCAGTGTGCCCATCCGGAAAAAGTCATGCGCCAAGCCTTGGTTCCGACATCCGCTGAAATTCTGCCGAACGACGCCGGCACCGCTCCCGGACTTTGGCTGTCCGTTCCGGGAACAGATAAGCATATTGCCATGCTACCCGGTCCGCCGTCGGAAATCCGGCCGATGGTCAGCCGTTACCTGCTGCCGCGACTGGCGGCGCTGGGCGGCGAAAAGATTTTTACCCGGCTCTATGATGTGGCCGGAGCATCCGAACTGGAGGTCGAACAGAAAGTTCGGGAACTGTTGGACGGCGAAACCCGGATTGAATTGGCCTATTGTGCCGAGTACGATCACGTGCGGCTGTTTCTGTCCGGACGCGATGTCGCGTTGGTGGATGCGGTCGCGGAGCGGGTGGCGGCGGCGTTCGGGGCTCGGCTGCTGCGTCCCGGCTGTACGTCCATGCCGGAAGAAATGGTTCAACTGCTGCGGGAGCGGGGATGGTTTCTGGCCACGGCGGAATCCTGTACCGGCGGACTGATTGCCGCTTCCATAACCGATATTGCCGGGTCCTCTGAGGTTTTTTCCGGCAGTATCGTCTCGTATTCCAATCGGATCAAGCAGGAGCAGCTGGACGTGCCGGAGGCGATTTTGCGGGAATATGGCGCGGTCAGCGCGGAATGCGTGACGGCGATGGTGACCAATCTGGTGCGAAAATTCAAAACGGAGGCCGGTATTGCGGTTTCCGGCATTGCCGGACCGGGCGGCGGTACTGCGGATAAACCGGTGGGATTGGTTTTTCTGGCGGTCAAACTGGGCGAACGTCTGGTGGTGAGACGCTGTTTATTTTCCGGCAACCGGGACGCGGTCCGGCGTCAAACGGTGTCGGCGGCCTGGCTGGAATTGCGGCAACTGCTGTTGACGGCAAACTGACTTATTCCTCGTCTTCATCCTCGTCGTCGGTATTCCACAACACGCGTTTGGAGGGTTTGAGCGGGATGACCGGCGCCATCAGTTCGCGTTTTTTGATGCAGTTTTCAAGCCGGGGGCCGAGCAGTTTGGCCAGCCAGTCATGGGCTTCGTTCGACAACTGCATCCGGTTTCGATTATTCCAATCGTAAATGGCGGCGGCCAGCACTTTTTTGGGAATCAGTTTGACCCGGTATTTTGCCGCCAATTCGCGTTGCACCTGAACAAAATTGCCATCGGCCGCAAGTCGGGGCAGCTCGAACATTACGATGGTCCGATTGCGGCCCGACAACTGTCCCAGCAGTTGATCCAGAAAAGTTTTGTATTCGAGGTAATCTTCTTCCATGCCCAGTTCGATCAGAATCAGAATATTGTCGGTGGCCAGCATTTCCGCCTGGGAGAGGGCTTCCTTGGTGGTGGCGTCGGGCTTGGAAAGGTTGAAGATGTTCAGATGATAGCGGTCGCGGAGCAGTTCCACGTACGACCGGTTGGTATTGTCGCCGGCGCTCAGGCTGGTTCCGATGACGTACATCTTTTTATATTCCCGGGAATCCAGCGTGGGAATTCGAATGTAACGGGTTTCGTTGATCAACATGCCCATGACGCAGAACACCAGAACTGTTCTTACGATCCAGAAGAACAACCGGTTGGTCGTTTTTTCATATTGCACAAAGAACAACAGAATGGCCATGGCCACGGCCACCAACAGAAACAGCGTCAGCGCAATCGGAACACCCGAAAAAATAATAAAACCAATGCCGACCACCATCAAGGTGCCGTTAATGATCCGCATATAGGTTTTTTCATGGGCGCAGGAGAGAAATGCCGCAAAGATGACCATCAGGGTACCGGCAAAAAATGCTTTTCCGGAGACAAAATACTCGATCAATATGTTCATCACCTGTTACTACTCCATGAAAACAGTGGTTGAAGCCAATATGACGTCATATATATAGCGGCAATCTCCGGAGAATGCAAACGGTAAATTCTGTCGGCGAACGATTAAAAACGTTTTCGCTTGCGGAAAATACAGATGGCATTGCAGCGCGGGCACCGGGTAATCGTGACGTTTTCCTTATTGACAAACGCATAGTGACACTGATCGCAACGGAAAAGTCTGGTTTTATTGAGATTCCACTCCGTCACGCTGTCGTGCCGGATTCGGCGCGCCCAGAGAATGCCGATCGTAATCAGCCACGCCACCAGGTAAATGATAAAAGCATTGTCCATGGAAAGCGGAATCATTTTTTCACCTCGGGGGCTTCCGGCCAGGTCACCGTCAGCTGTTCGTGTCCGCCTAAATCGTTGCGCTGCATAATTGTCCGCAATGCCATCTGGTCCAGATTGCGGTTTCCGCACGAATTCCGGACGGTATAGCGGGGCAGACGGTCATGGTCTTCGACATTGATTTGCAGGACGGTCGATGAGAGCGGCGGCAGTCGTTTCAGTTCGGCGGCAACTTCCGGCAGACTGTTTTCGAACGTGCCGCGCATGATCTCATCGCCGGTGGCGTTGAAGATGCGCGGATAGCGGATATCCACGGCCGGCTGCGGTTTGAGCGGAGCGCGGGACAGGGTTGCGAGCCAGTTGTGCATATTGTTGTTGCTGGCGGCGGAAGCGTCCTCGCCGGCTCCGTGGCCGAAAGCGGCAAAAACCGGCCGGCGGACTTGCTGCATCGGGCCCGGGACGGTCAACTCGTCCCGCCAGCCGCGGACGACCAGCAGGTTGCCGTAACCGTAACGTTCATTGGATTTGGCGATCAACGTGGGATCGTGATAATCCATCCAGAGTTTAATCTGTTCCGGAGCCATTTCACCTTTTCCCTGCGCCGGTAAGAGTGAAATTCTCCGATAGGCTACGGTTTCTTCGATTTGTTTGGCCGGTTCTTCGCAGAAGCCGAAAAACAGCAATAGATGGAACAACATCGTAATGGCTGCCGCCTGCAGCAGAATCATCCAGTGGGCACGTTTATCTTTCGTCATAATTGTTGCCGGACTCGTTTTTCGTATCGGGCGGCGGCGGGGCGGTGGCGATAAACACATTGACGCGCGCTTCTTCCGCCAACGACAGAATTTTAGCTACGGTACCGAACGGGGTCTTGGCGTCCGCCCGCAGAATTACCGTGGGATTTTCCGATGACGAACTCAAGTCGCCGAGTTTCTGTTTCAGCCCGTCGAATGTGATCTGACTGATCTTGAAAAAAATCTGACTGTTCTGGTCGACGGTCACCACTACCCGTTCCACGCTCAAACTGCGTTGCGAATCCACGGCCGGCAAGTCCACTTTAATGCCCGAAACCTTGACGAACGAACTGCTCAGCATGGCAAAGATCAGCAGCAAAAACAGCACGTTCACGAAAGCCGTCAGATCCGGGCTCCCGTGGAACGGCTTGATTTTGATGCGAACCGGAACGGTAACTCGTCTGCTATTCATCCGCGCCTTCTCCGGTAATCCGCTCATGATGCTTGAAGAAGTACATGATTTCCGACGCCGCCCGTTCGATATCCATGGCGATCGTCTCCGCGCGCGACACCAGATAGTTGTGCGCCACGTAACAGGGAATGGCCACGCACAGCCCCGCCGCCGTGGTAATCAACGCCATCCGGATGTCTCCGGACAAATCCACTGCCGACAGATAGATGGTTTTCTGATGAATGGTATTGAATGCGCCCATCATGCCCAGCACGGTTCCCAACAGCCCCAGCAGCGGACAGATATAACCGATCGTCCCCAGCAGATTCAGACGGCGTTCGAGTTTGGGAACCTCGGCGGCAGCGGCATCCTCAATTGCCTGGCGGACGTCTTCTTCGCCTTTCTGGTAGGCCAAAATGGCGGCCATCAGCACTCGGGCCGCCGGTCCCGGCGTGTTGTCGCACAGGCTGATGGCCTCGATATAGCCGTCCCGTTTCAGCACGTTGACCAGGCCTTTGACCAATTCGCTGACGTTGACCTGCTCGCGGTGCAGATGAAACCAGCGTTCAATGAAAATAAACATGGCAATGACGCTGCAAGCCATGATAATCCACATCACCACTCCACCGTCGCGCATCATATCCCAGAACAGCATCTCGATTGCCTCCCGATTATTATTTCATATTATATCGCCGCCGGATGACTTCAATCCGGGATTTGAAATTTTCCCCGGTATTGATCTGCATTTTTTCCATCATCCGGTAAATATTGATGGCCGCTTGCGCCGCCCCGGCGTTGTTGACTTTCAGATAAATATCGATCGCCGCCTGCGCCGCGTTCACCACCCAGACCGGATTGCGTCGCGGCCGGTTGGGATCGGCGGCTTCCCGGGCATAGTTGTAAATGATTTCCATGTACAGTTCCAGCGCCGGATTACTTTCTTTGCGCGCCTCATAGCATTTGCCCAACTTGAACAGCGTCTGTTCCCGGATGGCAATCGGCAGTTCTTTGGTTTTCAGCAAGTCGGCGTATTCGTCAATGCTCTGAGTAATGTTCTTGTCTTCACCGTTGCGCGTGTACAGCGAATAATTGCAGTCCGCCAGCCGACCGGCCACCGCCCAACTCAACGGCGGGACGGGATGCTGTTTCTGGCATTGTTTGTAATCGTTGACGGCGTTTTCATAATCGCCGGCGTCGGAGGCGATATCACCCAACATGAAATAAGCTTCGCCGACCAACTTGGATTCCGGCAGATCGTGAACCATCCGATTGAGCGCGGCCTTGGCCTGTTCGTCATCGCTGAGGCGGCGGCAGACGATGGCCGTGTCCCGCAAGGCTTCCGCCAGCGCTTCTTTATCTGCGCCGTATTTGAACGTCAACTGATTGAGCACGTCGAGCGCTTTCCGGTATTCGCCGGCATCCCGGTAGTAATCCACCAGCCAGAACATGGCGGACGGCGTATAAGAACTGTCGGGATAGTCTTTTTGCATCTGGGCAGCGGCGGCGATGGCTTGCTGGTTGTTGCCGCTGAGGAACATTGCCCGCAACAACCGGTAGAGCGCCGCCGGCGCGGACGCATGATGCGGATAGCGGGTGACAAAACTCTGATAGATGGCTGCCGCCTGTTGATATTTACGGGCGGCCATGGCGATATCGCTGGCCCGGAACAACGCTTCCGGCGCATGTTCCGCATCCGGGAACAGCTTGGCGTAATTGATCAGCATTTCACAGGCGGCGTCGTTGTGTCCGGTTGCCTGGGAGATGATGCCGGCATAATAGAACAGCTCCGACCGGACCCATTCCGGCAGCGCGTCCAGACGTTTTAATTTTTCCATGGTTTCCAGCGCCTGATCGTACTCTTTCAGTTCGATGTAGGCTCGCATCGCCCAGTACAGGGCTTCGCCGCGGAGGTTGGCGGAGAGCTCGCCGACCCGGAGAAACAGCTCGGCGGCCCGCAGGTAAAACTCCTGATTGAAATAAAGTTTGCCCAACAGCATGAACCCCTCCGCCTGCTGGGCATTGTCGGTGCCGTTGCGGCAGATGAAATCGAACGCTTTTTCCGCTTCGGGAAAACGTCGTTCGGCGGCCAGCAGATTGCCCGCTGCACGGGCGGCCTCGATGCGGACGTTGAGCGCTCTGGTATGATCGTCCACCAGCGAGAAATAAAGGCGGACTGCCGCATCGATCCGCTTCTGGGCGGCGTTGAGCGCAGCGACTTCCATGACGATGATGTTTTCATCGGCGGCGCCCCGGTTGAAATTCAGAAACTTATCGCCGGCGGCCAGCGCTTCGGCGGGCTTGCCGGCGGCGAGGGCGGTATTGATGATGGTTCGGAAAGTTTGATTCCGGGTTTCCGAATCGGGCGCAAAAGCGACGGCTTCCGACAGGTAATTCAACGCGACCGGGTACTCTTTGGTGGTCAGAAAATGATTGAACGCCTCTTTCAGCGCCTGATACAGGAGCGGATCGGGACGAGGTTCCAGATTTTGTCGCAGCATCCGATAGGCGTCTTTGAACTCGTCATAGCGTTGTTCTTTTGCCAGCAGCAGCAAACTGAGCGTCCGAATTTCGGTCCGGCTGTCGAGATCGCTGTATTTCAGGTTGGCGGAGAGCATCTGGCCGGCTTCCAGCACCTTTCCGGTCATAATCAGAGAATACGCGCGCTTGCAAAATCCGATATATTCCCATTTGGTTCCGGCTGCGGCGCGTTCCAGCATGGCGAAAACTTTGCCGGCTTCGTTCCAGTTCTGCATGGCCATCAGCGACCGGCCCAACAGTTCGGTGGCCTGCCAGCGGAGGTTTTCATTCAGGTTGTTCTGCCCGAGTAACTTTTCCATCGCCAGCCGGGCGGCGTCCGCTTTGCCGTCCGTCAGATTTACCTCGGCATCGAGGATCATTAAGTCGGGATCGGCAGCACCCGGATATTGGCGGTGGAGTTCGGTCAGCAAGGCCACTGCCCGGCGGCGTTCTCCGAAGCGGAGCAACGCATCCGTAAGTCGCAAAGCGGCTTCTCGCCGGGTGGCCTTATCTTCGGCGTTATCCAGCCAACGCTGATAGAATTTGACAGACATCCCGTAGTCGCCGGCCGAATAAGCCTCGTCGCCCAGTTGTCCGTCGTGTCCGTCGCCATTCCAAATAGCGGCCCGGCCCGACCATGCCAAGCCTGCCGTCAAGCACGCCGCCAGCAGCGACATGCGGTATTGATGCCGTGACAAACCGTTCATCCGTATTATGGGGGGTTGAAAGTTTTACTGCTTCGCTTCGTTCAACTTTTCTTTGATGCGCGCCAGCAGTTTCGTTTCCAGCTCTTTGTTTTCCTTGATCGCGATCCGGACTTGTTCGCGGCCTTGACCCAATTGTTCGCCGTCGAGCGAAAACCAGGCGCCGCGTTTTTCCAGAATGCCTTTGTCCAGCGCGACATCGAGAATGGACCCCGAGCGGGAAATGCCTTCGTCGAAGTTGATATCGAATTCGGCGTTGCGGAACGGCGGCGCCATTTTGTTTTTGACGATTTTCACGCGGGTCCGGTTGCCGATGACTTCTCCGGCGGCGTTTTGAATTGCGCTGATTTTGCGGATTTCCATCCGGACCGAACTGTAAAACTTAAGCGCTTTGCCCCCGGTGGTGGTTTCCGGATTGCCGAACATCACGCCGATTTTGTCGCGGATCTGATTGGTGAAGATGCAGCAGCACCGGCTCTTGCTGATGGCGCCGGTCAGTTTGCGCAACGCCTGCGACATCAACCGGGCCTGCAAGCCCATGTGGGCATCGCCCATCTGGCCTTCGATTTCGGCCCGCGGCACCAAGGCCGCCACCGAGTCGATGACCAGCACGTCAATGGAATTGCTACGGATCAGCGTATCGACGATATTGAGTGCATCTTCGCCGCAGTCCGGTTGAGAAACCAGCAGGTCTTCGATTTTGACGCCGATCTTTTCGGCATAGCCTGGATCGAGCGCGTGTTCGGCGTCGACGATGGCACAAATTCCGCCGGCCCGCTGGGCGTTGGCGATCACATGAAGACACAACGTCGTTTTCCCAGATGATTCCGGCCCGAAAATTTCGACAATTCGACCTCGGGGCAGACCATTGATGCCGAGCGCCAAGTCGAGCGCCAAGGCGCCAGTGCTGATGGTGGCCACATCAACATGCATACTTTCATCCCCAAGACGCATAATCGCCCCCTTGCCATATTCTTTCTCAATCTGGCTGATGGCGATCTGTAAACTTTTTTCTTTGGCGGAATTATCGTGTTTGACGGGTTCAGCGGCGGCACCTTTCGTGGTTTCCGCTTTCGTTGCTTCCGCCTTGGTTTCCGCTTTTATTGCTTCCGTCTTTGCCGTCTCTGTCTTTGCTGTTTCTGCCATGATTTATTCCTTACGTTTTTAGTCGGCGTCAAATATCCAGATCTTTCACTCCGGCGGCATGTTTTTCAATGTATTCGCGGCGGGGTTCGACCACGTCGCCCATCAACAGCGTGAACAACCGTTCAGCTTCTACCGCATCTTCCATCGTCACTTTGATCATTCGGCGGGTTTCGGGGTTCATCGTGGTTTCCCACAATTGTTCCGCGTTCATTTCCCCCAGCCCTTTGTAACGTTGGATGTACATACCTTCCCGACCGTTGAGCTTGATGGCTTCGAACAAATCTTTCAACGAATTCAATTTCTTATTGGTGCTATTGGTGGAAAATTCGAAGAGCGGTTCTTCGCTGTGGAACAGGTGATTCAGCTCCAGTCCGGCGGCCTTCAACTGACCGCAGAGTTCTTCGCAGGCGTTTGCTTCGAGAATCTGGATGGTGTCGATCGGCGACAACGTCGCCAACATGACCGGAATGATTTCGCCATCTTCACTTTTGACGGCTTCCACCGGCTTTTCCGGCTCTTCCGGTTCTTCCGGTTCTTCGCCGGCGGCCAGTCGCAGTTCCGCTTCGGTTTTGATTTGGGCTTCTTCTTCGGGCGTGAACGCATAGTCTTCCGTCACGGTGCCGTCTTTTTCCCGGATGCTGATTTTGGCGATCGGGAATTTGCCGTCCCGGGCGCGGGCGAAATATTCTTCCGCCAGCAGACCGTGTCGACTGAGCCCGGTCGAAATATGCTGTACGTTGGTGAACAAATTCACCAGACTGCGCACTTCTTCAATGGTCAGTTGTTGACCGTCCATTTTTTTCACTTGAATATCGTCGCAACCCAAATCGATTAGAAAGCGGTCGAGCTGTTCTTCCGTTTCGATGTAGTTTTCCTTCTTCTTCCGGCGGACTTTGAACAGCGGGGGCTTGGCGATGTAGACATAACCGGCGTCGATCAGCGGCTTCATCTGACGATAGAAAAACGTCAGCAGCAGCGTCCGGATATGGGATCCGTCCACATCGGCATCGGTCATAATCACGACGCGGTGATAACGCGCCTGGACCACGTCGAATTCTTCATTGCCGATCCCGCAGCCAATGGCGGCCACCAGCGCTTGGATTTCCTTGTTCTGCAAGACTTTGTCGAGCCGGGCCTTTTCCACGTTGATCAGTTTGCCGCGGATTGGCATAATGGCCTGAAAATGACTGTCCCGGCCCTGCTTGGCGGAGCCGCCGGCGGAGTCCCCTTCGACGATGTAGATTTCGCATTTGGCCGGTTCGCGTTCCGAACAGTCGGCCAGCTTGCCAGGCAGCGCGAAACCGTCGAGTGCGCCTTTGCGCTGGACCAGTTCGCGTGCTTTGCGGGCCGCTTCCCGGGCGCGGGCGGCGGTCAGGCCTTTCAAGACGATGTCTTTGGCTGTTTGCGGATTTTCTTCCAGATACGCGCTGAGGTTGTCGTTGATGACCGATTCCACAATGCCTCGGACTTCGCTGTTGCCGAGTTTGGTCTTGGTCTGGCCTTCGAACTGCGGATTGGGCAGTTTGACGCTGATGATCGCGGTGAGGCCTTCGCGGACGTCGTTGCCGGACATTGGTTTGTCGTTTTTCAGCAGATTGCTGTTTTTCGCATAGGCATTGATGGTACGGGTCAGCGCGCCCTGAAAACCGGTCAGATGCGTACCGCCTTCAAACGTGTTGATGTTGTTGGCGTAGCAGAAAACGTTTTCACTGAACCCGTCGTTGTATTGCATTGCCAGTTCGACGTCGATGCCGTCCTTCTGGCGGTCGAAGTAAATCACGTCGGGATGCAGCGCCTGTTTATTGGCGTTGAGGTGCGTGACGAATTCCTTGATGCCGCCTTCATAATGGAACATTTCGCGGCGGACCGCGCTGCCTTCTTCGACGCGTTCGTCAGTCAGCGTGATTTTGATGCCGCGGTTCAGAAATGCCAGTTCGCGCAACCGGTTGGCCAGAATATCCCAGACATAGACGGTATCCGGGAAAATTTCATGGTCCGGCTTGAAATTGATCAGGGTTCCCCGCTTGTCGCTGGGGCCGACCGTGGCCAGCGGTTCGACCGTATTGCCGCGCTGGAATTTGATCCGGTACTTGAACCCGTCGCGGAAAATAATGGCTTCCAGCCATTCGCTCAAGGCGTTGACGCAGGATACCCCGACCCCGTGCAATCCGCCGGACACTTTATACGCATTGTTGTTGAACTTACCCCCGGCGTGGAGGACGGTCAGCGCCACTTCCACGGCCGGCTTGCCGGTTTCGTGCATTTCCACCGGAATGCCGCGGCCGTCGTCGTTGATGCTGACGCTATTGTCGCGGTGAATGGTCACTTCCACATGGGTAGCGTAGCCGGCCATGGCTTCGTCGATGCTGTTGTCCACCACTTCGTAGACCAGATGGTGCAACCCGCGGGTACCGGTATCTCCGATATACATTCCCGGCCGTACCCGAACGGCTTCCAGCCCTTCCAGGACGGTGATTTTATCGGCGCCGTAGTCGCCGTCGTTAGTGGGATTATGTTTTTCGTCGTTGTCGATTTCCGACATAGTCAGCTCCCTAATGCTTGATATGTTAATGCTTGTGATATTGCGCGATAATTCTTTCTCTGCAATCGGTAAAATTTATCATCGCTTGACGGCTTTTTCAATTCTTTTCCCGAATACTTTCCCATTATCCAACGGGGATCGGGAAAAAATGGCACATCCGGAAGCATCCGGGAAAGCCATTGTCACGGAATTGCTAAATTAAACTAATTTATGATAGGATGACATTGCCGCTATAAAAAAGACAAGCCGAAGGCTTGGCGGGGCGAGACTTATTCGTAGCGCAACGCTTCGATGGGATCGAGCCGCGAGGCTTTCAGCGCCGGATAAAAACCGAAAATGATACCGACTCCCATCGATACTCCCAACCCGGCGAGAATGGCCGGTACCGAAATGGCGGCGGTCCAGCCCAGCAGCCATTCCAGAAGCAGGGCGATGCTGCGGCCGAATGCGATGCCGATGACCCCGCCGATCAGGCAGAGTACGATTGATTCGGTCAGAAATTGCGTCAGGATGTCTTTCGAACTGGCGCCGACGGCCATCCGCAGTCCGATCTCCCGGGTTCTTTCGGTTACCGACACCAGCATGATGTTCATGATGCCCACCCCGCCGACGACCAGCGAAATCATCGCCACGATCATCAGCAGCGAGGCCATCAGCCCCAATGACTTGGTAATCATATTACCCAGTTCGCTGAAATCGCGGATGGAAAAGTCATCGGGCACGTTGGGGTGGAGCCCGTGCCGTTCCCGGAGGACTGCGGTAATTTGTTGCCGGGCGGTATCCACGTCGTGAAAATCCCAGACGACCGCCATGATGGAATCGATCGACGGGAAACGGATGGAATACATGTTGTCGGTCGACTGGGTATCCGATACTTCCGGATAGATGCCGTTTTCGCTGCTCGGCCGATTGCGTTTGAAGCCGGTGACTCGGAAACGGAGTGTCGTCCACGGCATGACAATCAGGTCGTCCTGATCGTTGCCGATCATATTGGCGCCTTTGGCCGCCAGCACCCCTACGACCCGAAGCGTGACATTGTTGACCCGGATTTCCCGTCCCACCCCGATGGCACTGCCGAAAAGTTCATGTTCCACGGTTTCGCCGAGTACGCAGACCGGCGCGGCTGCTTCCACGTCGGCGTCGGTGAACATGCTGCCCGAGCGGATCGACCAGTTTCGGACCAGCAGATAATCCGGGGTTGACCCGTCGATGTCGTCGGGGTTCCAGTTGCTGCTGCCATAGATGGCCTGGCCGCCGGCACGGGACATCGGTACGGCGGCCCGGATGGCCGGACATTCCCGGGCGATGGCCAGACAGTCTTCCACGGTCAAATTGACGGCGGTTCCTGCGCCTTGACGGATGCCGTTATGCACGGCCGTTCCGGGACGGACCAACAAATTTCGCACCCCGAGATCGGAGAGGGTGGTTTCCAGCGATCCGGAAGCGCCGTTGCCGATCTCCATAATGACGATGACGGCCGCTACCCCGATCACGATGCCGAGCGTGGTCAACAATCCTCGCATTGGATTGCGCTGGAGCGAGTGGTAGGAACCGCTGATGGCTGCGGAAATTTTCATAGTCTTTTCCTGGCCTGCGGCAGAAACGGACTGATTCGGGATTTGCCGGCGGAGGCGGGCAAAATGCCGTTGACGATTTCCGCCTGGTCGGAAAGTGCAGCGTTGATGATTTCCGTTCGGACTCCGTCGCTGATGCCCAATTGCAGCTGCTGGGGTTCCAGTCCTTCGGGTCGGAGCAGCCAGACATAGGCTTTCTGCCCGGCGGCGGGGATCGTCGGTTTGAGCGACAGCAGATTATGATACTGCGGCGCAACCAGTTCCGCCGGCGGTTGCCAGCGCAACGCGGCGTTGCTGACGGTCGGAATCTGTTTACGCTGCTGGAGAATAAATTTGACGTTGGCGGTCATATAGGGCAGCAACCGGCCGTTGGAATTGTCCGTCATGATTTCGACGGTATAGGTGACGACGTTTTGAGTTAGCGTGGCATTGAGCCGGGTTTTGAGCACTTCCCCTGAGAATTCTTCGCCGGGATAGGCGTCGATGGTGAATATTACCGGCAGTTTCGGCTGGATGCCGCCGATATCGGCTTCGTTGACAGACACCCAGATCCGCATTTTCCGCAGGTCTTTTGCCAGCAGAAACAGACTCGGCGCCGTCATGCTGGATACCACCGTCTGGCCCACGTTGACCCGGCGGTCGATGATGACGCCGTCCACTGACGACCGGATGGTACAGTATTCGACGTTGTGCCGGGCTTTATCCCGGGTGGCGGTGGCTTGGGCCAGATTGCTTCTGGCCAGTTGTAGAGCGGCTTCCGCCGCTTCCACGCTGATCGTGGCGTTGTCATAGGTGGCCTTGGTATTTTCGTATTCGTTCAGGGCGATGACTTTGGTCGGAAAAAGACGGGCGGCGCGGGCGAATTCGCGTCTGGCCAGATCGGCCTTCACCTGCGCCTGTTTTACTTCGGCGTCGGCCTGGCTGATCTGGGCTTCCGCCTGTTTGACGGTGGCTTGGGCCTGATTGTATTCCGCCTGATAGACGGCGTCGTCGATCTGGGCCAGGACGGCGCCCGCTTTGACCCGCGAACCATAGTCCACGGTCTTGCCGTCGCAGTCGCGACCGAATTGGATAATTTGTCCGCCCACTTGCGCGCCGACGTTGATGAGTTCTTCCGGTTCTACCGTACCGGTGGCGTTGATGGTGCGCGCCACATCGCTGATTTCAACGTGCTCCGTGCGAAAATTGATCGGTTTGTCGTTACTGCGTATCCAATACCAGCACAAACCGCCGCCCAGCGCCGCTACGGCCAGCAGTCCGGAAATCCATCGCCAAATTCTCATACTTCAACCTTTTTTCAGATCGGGAATCATCCCGATGATACCTTCGTGATTTTGCTATTAAGATTACACTTGTAATCTAGAAAAACAATAGCGGAAACGGTTCTTTTCTCCAAAAAATCGAATAGACGTTATTCGGTTCCGCTTTTTGGGCGTTGCGGTTGCCACTGCGGCGGAAAGGCGCCGTCGGGGAAAATTTTCTCCGGGCGGAGTTGAAAAAAACGACTGCGGCTCTACATTACAATGAGGTTTAATTCAACGCAATAACGCACAGAACTGCGGACGGATATCATCTATGTTATTCAATGGCAAGCGAATCACGGCCCAACTGCTGATCGCGACAGTTGCGGTGTTTTTGGTCTTGGGGCTTGCCGCCTGTGGCAAGAAAAAGGGCGGCAATACCGTTGAACTGCTGGAAACGGCTTACAAACAGGCGCAGGACGGCAATTGGGACAAGGCCTTGAAACTGGCGGGGAAAGCCGCTGACAACGATCCCAAAAATATGGGCGCGTTGTTGATGCTCGGCATTTGTCAGGAAAACAACAATCAGGCGGCTGCCGCTCTGCTCACTTTCAAGAAAGCGGTGGAAAGCGATCCCACCAGTGTGCTGGCGCTGTATCATCAAGGCCGGTTGCAATATCAGAACGGTAACTACGAAGAAAGTCTGAACGCCCTGCGCGAAGCCGAAAAACTGAATCCGGACAATGAAAACGTCATGTTGTTGCTGGGCCAGTTGGAAGAAAAACTCAAGCTTCCGACCGCCATCAATTATTATAAGAAGTTGGCGGCCAGTCAGACTTATCACAATAAGGCCGGGATCTGGAACCAGTTGGGAATTTTTTATTGCGAACAGCGGGAAAATACCAGCGCGTTGAAAAGTTTTGCTCAGGCCTACCGGCTGGCGCCGGACGACAATCTCATTTGCCTGAATTTCGCGGTTTTTCTGGATCGCTATCTGAATACTTCCGCCAGTCGGAACAAAGCAATTCAGTTCTACAAGAAATACCTGACGTTGACGAAGGCTAATCCCGAGTTGAAACAGCAGCGTGACCGGGTTCTGGCCCGGGTCAAGGCGCTGCTGGCTCAATAATTCGGACCGCCACTATGAATCGGGCCATTCCGGATGAAATCGTAGAGGAGGTCCGGACGCGGACCGATATCATCGAACTGATCGGCAGTTACGTGCCGCTGAAACATGCGGGAAGCGCCTGGAAAGCCTGTTGTCCCTTTCATCAGGAAAAGACGCCTTCTTTTGTGGTTCAGCCACAACGTCAGCGTTACCATTGCTTCGGCTGCGGTAAGGGCGGCGACGTTTTCAAGTTCATCATGGAAATCGAAGGGGTGGATTTTCCCAACGCCGTCCATCTGCTGGCCTCCCGCTGCGGCGTGATTATTCCGGACCAGACTGCCGCGACGCCGGAAGAAGCGTCGCGGATGCAGGCGGCCCGCAGCCGCAAAGAACGGCTTTACGAACTCCATGAAAAACTGGCCGCTTATTTTGCCGACAACTTATGGCAGCATCCGGAGTCTCCGGTTCATCAGTATTTTCTGACGCGAAAATTGCCGGAAGACCTGGCTCGGCGCTTCGGGATCGGGGCCGCGCCCGACGGCTGGGAAAACACGCTGAACTGGTGTCGCAGTCAAGGGTATTCCGTTGACGAACTGCTGGACGGCGGCATCGTCATTCCCAGCGAGAAAAATCCCAATCATTTTTACGACCGCTTCCGCAACCGGCTGGTATTTCCGATCTGGAACGAACAGGGCAGGGTGGTGGCGTTCAGCGCCCGGACGATCCAGAGCGGCGACGCGGACGGCGCCAAGTACGTCAACAGCCCTGAAACTCCGATCTTCCGCAAGAGCAACGTTCTCTATGCGCTGCCGCTGGCGCGACAGACGATCAGTCAGCGGGGCATGGCGATTCTCTGCGAAGGCCAGCTGGACGTGATTGCCATGCACCGGGCCGGTTTTACCAATGCGGTCGCGCCGCAGGGCACGGCGTTTACTTACGAACAGGCGCGCATGCTGCATCGCTATTGCTCGGCCGTCAACCTCTGTTTCGATGCCGACAACGCGGGGCAGAAAGCTACGGTCCGGGTGCTGGAAATTCTGCTGCCGCTGGAATTCGAAGTGAAGATTATTACGCTCCCGGGCGGCAAGGACCCGGATGAAATCATGAAAAACGCCGGACCGGACGCGATTGCTCAGGCGGTGGCGTCCGCCGCGGATTTCTTCGATTTTCTCTATCAGCGCAAATGCGTCGAGCACGACCGTTCCTCGCCGGCAGGCAAGACCCGGATTGTCAGCGAGTTGCTGCAGTTGTTGCAAATGATTCCCAATCCGGTGACGCGCGATCTTTACGCCTCCCGACTGGCGGTGAATCTCGGGTTGAACGAGCAGGCGGTGTTCAACGAACTGAACCGTTTCCGCCGTCAGGAGAAGTACGAACGGCATCCGACATCGCCGGAGGCCGCGGTCCAGCCGGAAGTCAACGCCGAACTGGCGGCCGCTGTGCCGTCGCAGATTCGCCAGGCCGAACAAAGTTTACTGAAAGTATTGCTGGTCAGTGCGGAGAGCGCGCAACGCGTGGCGGCGGAATTGCCGGTCGAACAATTGAGCGACAGTCCGGTGGGCAAGGCGCTGGCCGAAGCCATCCGGCTGACGGTGGCCGGCGATTGGGAGACGCTTACCGTCCATCTCAACGACTGGGAACGGGAGCATTCCGATCCGGATCTTAGCCGGGTGCTGGCGGAACCGACGCAGTTGAAACCGGCATCGCTGGGCAAAGCCGTGGAAGACTGTCTGCGCGAAATTGCCAAATATCATCTCGACAACCGGATCGCCGTGCTGATGGCGCAAATGCGGCAGGCGGCTACCCCGGAAGAACGTCAGGAGCTGATGAAACAATTGATGCAGATGCGGCAGGGAAAATAAGAAAACTTCTTCCCCGCCGCCGTTGCGATTACGCTTTCCACTCGATTCGATAGGCGGCGATCTGCCAGGGTGACAGTTTGATTCCGAAACGGCCGCTTCGCACCGGCAACTTGACGCCGGGCTGTTCTTCCACCAGATTTACTTCCCGTACCGTGGCGATGCTCTTGGCGAACACGGCCTGATCGACGACCGGTTTGTCCGACAGATTGTAAACGCGCAGAATCGCGGCCCCGGACTGGTCGGCCGCCGGTTTCAGCGCCGACAGCAGAGCCTGATCTTTTTCCAGTCGGAAAAAGGTTTGATCCGCCGTATTCTTCTTCCAGCAGACGGATCGGACTTCTTGAGTAAAGTCTTCCGTGGCATGCATCAGCTTCCGATAGTCCGGCGTCCCGGTAAACGGCTGCAACGCAAACGCAAACGTCATCGTCTGGTCCAGCAGTTCGCCGCCGGGTTCGCCGGTGGTCATGACGGTGCGCTTGAAACTGCGGAACAGCGTCAGCGCCATCGTTCCGGCTTCGTCGTCTTTGACGGCGATTTCGTGGAGGCCGTGGCCGGCCAGCAGAGCCAGGCCGCGGCGGCGGTCGTGAACGCCGATGAAGTCGCAGAAATTCCGTTCTTCGGTGTCGGCTTCTTTCCAGTCGGCGGTCCGGCGGTCGATGCCGCGAGACCGGGTGACGACCGCGAACGGCTGAGCGGCAAAATAGGTTTTTCCGGCGATGCCGGTCGGGAACAACACCCGCAGCCGATGATCGGCGACGTTGTTCTGAATCTGAACCTGACATTCCAGTCGCGGCGTATCTTTTTTCAGTGTGACGGTGGTCACGATCCGGAAGTCGCGGCGAACATCGGAACGCCGGAGCATGGACCAGTCGAGCGCCTCCGGCAGCGCCATCGTCTTTTCGATCCGGAACGACACTGCCAGAGAGCCGTCTTCCACGACGGCAATTTCGGTTTTTCCGCCGGCGGAATAAAAGGTGGCATTGTCGACCGGTTTGACGTGAAACCAGCCGTCGCCGATTTCGGCGGTGTCTTCGAATTGCAATTGGTTGGCGAACGTCTGGCCGGATTGCCGGTCGGTCAGCGTAAGACTGCCGTCCGGGTTCACGGCCACGCGCAGAAACTGGTTTTCCGCGGTCAGCGGCGCGACCAGCATGCTATTCAGATCGCGCTGCGGTCCCTTGGCCGGTTCGAGGGTGAAACTCCGGCTGCCGAGACCATCGAATTCAGCGGCTACCCGGATTTTGATTTTGCGGTTGCCGATGTCGGCATGATTGAGCAGACTCAACGGCGTCCGGTAATTTTCCAGTTGATACGGTACGATTTGACCGGACGCATCCCGCAGAGTAAAGCACGGAACCTGATCGTCGGAGAATCCCGTCAGGGAAAATTTGCGGTCGATGGCGGAGGCCGGAATTTCCGCAGTCGCAACGGTCCGGCGGGCAAACGGCAGATTGCTGAACAACGTCAGCGTGTCGCCGTGGTCGTCGCGGGCCGGGCAAAAATCTTGCAGCAGATTGTTGGCAATGGTCCGGGCCTGCGCGAAGCGGTAGACCATATCCTGATGGACCTGCTGGATGGAACAGCCGCAGATTGAATCGTGGGCGTGATTTTTGAGCAGATATTTCCAAGCCACGCGAAGATAACCCGGCGCGGGGGCGCGTCCGGCGGTCTGGGCCTGAACATAAAACGGTTCCGTCCAGCGGGTCAGCAGGTCCTGGCAGACGTCGTTGGCGTGTTTCAGCGGATAATAGCTGGAAAGGCAGTGCGAAATCAAATAGAGATAGCTGCCGCCGATTTTGGCTTTGGCGGTTTTTATCAGTTCGCCGTCGCAGGTCGGCATTTGATCCCGATACTGTGCGACTTCCTGCGCATAGTCCGGCAGAGTGGAAAATTTGATTTTGACTTTCAGCTTTTGGGCGACTTCCTTCAATGCCGGCAGAACGGCGGCGGAAGGTTCGAGATGGTCCACGCCGTCCAGCCACAATTGAACCGGGAAGGGGGTGCGCTGCCGTTCCGCCGCATAGAGCTTTTTTGCTTCCGCCATAACTTTTTCCCGGGCTTCCTGGCTGTCGTCGGCGTGTTCGGCGGCGCGATGGAAGTTGCAGGCCATGCCGTACCCTTCGTCGTCGGGAAGTTTGAACGTCAACACGGTGGAGCCGTCCGGGGAGCGCCAGAGAAAATCAGCCGGTTGAGTGCTTTCGTTGGTGCCGCGGCCGAGCAGGGCGAACGGAATGTCGGAACGGTGAAAGAGTTGCGGCATTTGTGCGATGTGGCCGAAGATGTCGCAGATGTAGCCGTATTTCATTGCCGTGGTCTGAAACGTCCGGGCGACCTGATGACCGGCCAGCAGGTTGCGCAGCAGCGACTCGCCGGAGAGAATCCGTTCGTCCGGCATGGTGTACCAGGGACCGATGAGAATCCGTCCGGACTGAATGTGCCGGGTTAGTTTTTCGCGCATTTCGGGGCGGATTTCGAGGTAATCTTCCAGACAGACGGTCTGACCGTCGAAGGTGAATTGCCGGTAGTCCGGGTGACGATCGAGGATTTCCAGCAGTTTGTCGACCAGTTTGACCAGCCGGTAGCGGAAACCCTGGAATTCCTGATACCATTCCCGATCCCAGTGGGTCGACGGCACATAGTGAATCGTGACTTGGTCCGGCATATTGCAAATTCCTTTTTTCTGAGCGGTTTTACTTATTGAATTGTACCCTGCACTACTATGTCTGAGCGTAATCACACCTCTTCTGAGATTCATCGATTGTCGGCGGCACGCATGCTGGATACGGAGAAATCTATGTCCGGTCGGAAATAAAACAATACAATTTTATCTGGTCGGAATAAATTCTATGTCGTTTGGTTAAAAAAGTATCATCAGGGGTTCCTGACTCGGATGACGGCTCAATTCAAGATGAAGTTTCGCCTGGTGGGGGGTACGATTAAAACTAATCAAAAATCCCGATCCAGAATGGCTGAAACAGCCACCCGTTTCGCCCCCGCACCAAAACTTTGAATTTGGCTTATTTATCTCTTTGTTATGAAAGGAGATAAATAAATTAAAAGTTTGAAAGTCAGGGAAAGAGGACAGGGGGCGATCATGCCTGATCCGTATCCGTATCTGTCGACAGGGGCAGCAGCAGAGTGAACGTACTGCCATGTTCCGTCTGACTGGTGACTTCCATTTTGCCGTTATTGCGGGCCGCGAGGTCATAGCAGAGCGAGAGACCGAGGCCGGTCCCCTTTTCGCCGTCGGTGCCGAAGGTGGATTCGGTGCCGACGGAATTGAAAATGGTGGCAATCCGGTCCGGTGCGATGCCGACGCCGCTGTCTTGAACGGCGATAGCCAGATGGTCGGTGGTGGCGGCTGCCCGGACCGACACCGTGCCGCGGGCCGGGGTGAATTTGACGGCATTGGAGAGCAGGTTGCGGAGAATCGTCCGGATCATGTTGGCATCGGCATAGACATTCAGGTTTTCCGGACAGTTGACCATGATGGCAATTTGCTTGGGATCGGCGGCGGGATGCGAAAAATCCACACATTCGCGAATCAGCGGCGCCAGCGGAAAATGTTCGAATTCGCAAGTCCGCTCCGCCATCTGGCTGCACGCCCATTCCGAGAGGTTTTCCAAGAGTTTAAACGAAGTTTCCGACACTTTTTTCAGTTTTCCCAGAATGTCGTCGATCCGGCGGCGATCATTGGCGGAAACGGCGTCTTCCAGCAGATAGAGCAGCTGCATCTGACTGCCGATGGGATTGCGCAGGTCGTGGGCGATAATGGAAAACAATTTGTTTTTGGATGCGTTCAACTGCGTCAGTTTGGTATTCTGTTCCTGAAGTTCGTGGTGCTGGCGTTCCAGCAGCAATTTCTGATCGCGGGTGACGCCCTGTAGTTTGAGTTCATTTTTGAGCATGGTTTCGATTTTGTTCTGATAATGATTGATCGCCATGCAGGTAATGATGATAATCAGAATGCTAATCAGACCGCAGACGGTAAGGTTTAAAATCAATGTTTTAAAAATACTGGCCAAGGCATGGCCGTCCGACTGTTCCGCCAGTAAAATCCAGTTCAGTTCGGGGATGAACCGGGTATTGAGATAAATATGCTGTCCATTCCGGGAATATTCCAACACCGTTTGGCGGGCGGCAAAAATCTCCGGCAACAGGGCCTGCATACCGGCAATATCCTGAAGTCGGGACGGCAGATTGTTGTCGGCCTGACTGCGAAGGACGATATTGCCTTTGAGGTCGGAAAAGTAGATGGAACGCTGATACTTGCGGTGATAGGATTCAATCAACTGGTTGACCATGCTGATGCGCAGACCGATACCGGTGGCGCCGATATAATTCCCCGCAAAATCGAAGACCCGGTGATTGATGAAGACGGTCATCGCATCGCCGTGGGCCATATCCGGGTCGACATTGCTTTCGTAATCTTCCTTCATGGAACGGACCCGGAAATACCAGATATCGCGGGGGGCGTCCGGCTTTACCGCCTTCAGAATGCCGCCCGCATGATAATAGCGCCGGGTCTTTTCCGAGACGAAGAAGCTGGTGAAAGCATGATATTTGACCTTGATTTCATTGAGATACTGAACCAGTTCCGCCGGATTTTTCTCGCCGTCGATCACCCAGTTCCGCAGGAAAGCGTCGTTGGACATCAGGGAAGAAATGAAGACCGGCGCCAGCAGATCACGTTGAATTTCCGAGTAGATGTTGTCGCAGGTCAGCGGCAGTTCGTGAGATAAAATCTGGCTGCGCAGCGAATGCCGCGACACCAGATAGCTGATAATGCTGGTGGACCCGAATCCGATTACCAGCAACAAGCTTAATATGATTAATAACTTATGACGCAAATTCATTTCCCAAATTCCTATCGTTAAAGAACACAGTCCTATAGTATATACGTTGAAGCGGCGAATGCCAAAGTCAGAGATTCAGCACCAGACCGTCATAAGCCGGTTGAATTCGGTGCGGGCGAAAAAAGGCCTCAAGATCGCGTTGCAGCGGATTGCCGTTGTGCGAAAAATGATTGACGAGAACTGCCGTGTGGTCGGTGATGGCGCCCAGTTCCCGCAAACGGTCGCGAAACGCTAACGCGCCGTTGGCGCCCAAGTGGAACTCTTGCCAGTCAATGCTGCCCGGGGCAATACCGCCGGTGCACTCAATGATGGCGGCATCCAGCGGCGGCACTTGCGCAATGGCCTGCCAGGAGGCGTCCGGCCACCAGCCGGTATCGTTGGCAATCAGAATACTTTTGCCGCCGCGCGTCAGTACGTAATTCAACGCTTCGCCGCCGGAAGTATTGGCGTGAGCTGCCGCCAAGGGCAACAGCGTCAGATCATTATCTTGAAAGGATTGCCCGGCGGTCAGTTCCACCGGTTTTATTTTCATGGCGGTCATGTCGCATCCATGCGGAAATTTGATTTCCGCCAGCGTTGCCCGGCTGCCCAGCGCATCGAGATCATGGCCGACCACGGAAAAACCCTCCTGGCGCCAATGCAGTTCCACCGGATTAAGGTGGTCGGTATGCCAGTGGGTATAGACGATTCGCTTCAGCCGGAGCAGATCGATGCCGAACGTCATGGTTTGCCAATAGGCATCGGGACCGAAATCGATCATCGTATCGGTATCGATCAGATAAGAAGTACGCCGTCGCCAGTCGCGCCCCCCGTTCTTACGGGCTGCCGTGCAACAGGCACATTCGCACCACAACGCGGGGACGCCTTCCGCCGCCGCCGATCCGAGTACGGTAATTTTCATGGACGAACGCTCCGAAAAATTCGATGACACATTAATCTAGCATGGAATTAATGCGTCATCAACATTTCTTCGGTGATCCGATAGCGCAAATTCTGTCCATCGCGCCAGCGGGTGAATTCTTCGATGGCATAGTCGGCCATGCGAACGACCTCATTGCCCAGCGAACCGGCGATATGACTGGAAAGGTGGACATTGGGCAACGTATAGAGTTCGGAATGCACGATCGGCGGTTCCGGATCGGTTACGTCCAGCAATGCGGTCAGGTCCGGACGTTCTTTCATGACCTGGATAAATTCTTTTTCGTTGACTTGCGCGCCGCGCCCGGTATTGATGAAGACCGCGCCGGGACGCATCAGCCGAAACAGGTTGCCGTCCAATACGCCGCGGTTGTCGGTGCGGTTCGGAAGATGGTTACTGACAACAAAAGCCGTCCGGAAGGCTTCTTCCAGCGAAATGGTCCGTTTTTCCTGGCGGGACGGAATGATAATTACTTCGATCTGGTGATTCTGCAACAGTTCCTGCGTTTTAGTGGCGATGGCGCCGGCGCCGATCAACGCAACGCGTTCTTCAAAGATTCCTGACCCGACAAAGGCCTGACTGGAAGGGCTGTTGCCCCAATGTCCGGGACCGGTCGCTTCCCGGCTGTTGCGAAAATATCCTTTCAGCGCCAGGAGAATCTGGGCCATACAGAATTCCGCTACCGGAATGGCGTTGGCTTGCCAGGAACTGGTCAGAATAATATTGTGTTGCAACAGCGGTCGGGCGAACCCGTCCGTGGCTCCGGCGGCATAGAACACGGCCTTCAGGTTGGGCAGCGCCGCCAGTTGCTCGGCGGTCAGGCAGAGCATTCCCCAAGTGGAAAAGATGACTTCAATTCGGGTCAGCGCGGCCTGATGAGCGGCGAAGTTTTCGTTGTTGATAACCGTTGGATAAAGGTCGGTCAATTCTTCCACCTGACGGCGACGGCCCTTGGCGTATACATAATCAATGTTTTTTTCATCGGAGCAGAAAAAAGCGGCGGGTGTTTTCATGGCGTAATCCTGCATGTTAAGTTAAATCTTGGATGATGACGTTTAAGTTGGCAAGAACGGCCGGATGGGTGGTGACGGCGGCGGCATGACCGGGAATAAAGCCGATCAGACGGCCATGCCAGGGCGTTGCCGTTTCGTAGACCTGAGGAAAGGTTCCTTCGTCCGTGTGCGTTTCCATCAACGTCCAGACCGGCCCGGTCTGTTCCAGATTGATATAAATTTCGTCCGCCGGCAGATCCATCGGCTGCAGCCGGGCGCAAAGCGGATGGCGTGATTTGGTTACGGTCACCCGGTAGGGCCGGGTCGGATGCGTCGAGGCCGGAACTCCGTCCGGATCGTTGGTGCGAACCCACCGCAAGCCCACCAGTTGCCGCCACCATGCCCACGGCCAGAAGGCGGCGCCGGAACCGTGCAGCAGCAAGAGGTTGCCGCCGCGTTCGCAATAACGCCGGACCGCCGCTTCCGCCTGGGCATCCGGCAGCGGATTGCCGCAGGTATCGGCAATCAGGTTCAAAATCAGCAACCCACAGTCGTCCAACGCTTCGGGACGGGATAAGGCACTCAAGTCATTTTCATAGAAGCAGGCTTCTCCCGGAAAGGTCAAGTGTTCGCGGAGAATCCGTCCGGGATGAGCTTGGTAGTGGTCGTCGGCAAAAAAATAAATTTTCTGATTTTTTTTCATCTTGTTTCACGCTTTACTACTGCTTGATGATATGCGCTGAATAATATTTTATCTTTAACGGAAGTAAAATCCACTGGATAAATAAAATTTCTTTGATTTTATTTTAATGTCAATAATATTTGCTTGGAGAAATATTACATCGTGAGACTTTCCTTTTTGCAAACCTGAGAAAAAATTCTCAAATTTGATAAATAAAAAATTATCTTCTCGAATTTGCGAATCCCGTGACTTGGCGTTGCTTCCAGCCTAAAAATATTTAACTTTTTAAAGCACGAATCATCAAGGGATTGCAAAATATGTCGGGCAGGGGATGCGAAGCGGACATCGGAGCTGGCATTGATTGTGTGATAACCCTCTTTCCGTCAGGCATGGGGATAATCCCCAGGAAGTAAAAAAAATCAGGAGGAGCGAACAATGAAAGACACGATGATGACCATGGTTCTCTGCGGGATGCTGGCGTTCTGCTTTTGCTGCCCCGCGCCGTCGCAGGCCGACACGCTGGGCGACAAGATCAAAGCGTTCAACACCCGGATTGAAACCAAACTGTCCCAGGTGGTCGCCTACATCAAGGCCTATTACAAGAGCGACAAGGTTCAGGCGGTGGTCAGCGACATCAAAGCCGAAGAAAAGAATGTGGCTAAGGTGGTGCTGTCCGCCATCTACAATTACTGGCTCGAATATCAGACCTCGATCGTAACGCTGGTCGAAGGCAAAATTCAGCTGGCGATTCTCAAAGTCGAAGCCAAGATCGTGGACGGATTGAAGTTGTTCCAGGCCAAGGCGTCGGTCGTCTATGAAAAAGCGCTGGCCAAAGTCATCGCCAAACTGCCGACCGCCATGCAGACCGCCATCAACGCGATCCGCAGCGACACCTCCAGCACCCGCGCCGCCATCGCCCAGAAGATCATCGACTATCTGACCACCAAAATCAATGAGGGCGCCGTGGTTCTGAACACCAAGATCGACTCCTTCATCGAAACCAAACTGGCGGACCTCGACGCCAAAGTCGAAGCCAAGATCGCGTCCCTCTAACCACGACAATCCAACATAAGGATCGTTCTCTCTGCTGAAGAAAAATGGCAAATTAAGAAAGGACTTCCCCTTGTTCCCGACCGGCGCCGGCTCCAATCCCCGGCGCCGGTCCTTTTTTTATCCGGTTGATGCAATATAGTATTGTGAAAATGACAAAAATTTAGTTCAAAAGTAGCAGTTGTGAAAAAAAGTAAAAAAAACTTTTCAAAAACTTGCAAATTGTTTCAAATGGACTCATATTATGACTGTTGGAGGCAATATCCACCAGTGGCAACGCAAACGGGGTTCGGACGCGGACGAAGCGGACCAACAACAGGAAAGATTGCAAACTGTTATGATCAACGGCAAACAGACGCGAAAGTTGCTTTATCCCGAACGGGAGAAATTGATTCTTCAGGCCTTGGGCGATGAAGTCAAAACCATTGCCGAACTGACGGATGGGTTGAATGTCTCGGAAGCGACCGTGCGCCGGGATTTGCAGACCTTGGAAGAACGCGGCAAAGTCAAGCGGGTTCATGGCGGTGCCATTCGCGTCAAATTTCCGCGGACGGAACCGATCTTTGCCGAAAAAGCAACTTTTCACGCCGAAGAAAAAAATCACATTGCCGAACTGGCTTTGAGTTTTATCGACGACAACGATACAATTTGTCTGGATGGCGGCAGTACTATTTTGATGCTGGCCAAAAAACTGGAACGGAAACGCAATTTGACCATTGTCACGAATTCGATGATGGCGGCTGCCGGTTTGATGGAATCGGAACACAAACTGATTCTGATCGGCGGCGAATTCCGCGGTTTGAGCCGGACGCTGGTCGGGCCTCTGACGGCTCATATCATTAATTCGTTGCGAATCGACAAGGCTTTTCTGGGCACGATCGGATTCAGCGTGGAGGACGGTATTTCCACGACCGATCCGAATGAAGCTTATACCAAAGAATTGATTATGCGGCGGTCCGGGAAAGTCTTGGTCCTGGCCGACAGCAGCAAGGTGGGAACGCCGTCGTTTGCCGTCAGCGGCAGATTGAGCGATATCGACGTGCTGATTACCGATCCCGGGATTCCGGCTCCGCTGGAGAAGATTTTGCGGGATAAAAAGGTCGAAGTGGTTTACTGAATATGTTGCGGATGAGAATGTTAACGTAGTTGCAGTTCAACTGTTAACTTTATAGTAAAAGAGTTATAAGGAGTGTTGGCAGATGGGTAATTACTACAGTGATTCGAAGCCTGAATTCAAGAAACAGGTCATCAAGCTCAAAGACATCCCGGCATATCAGTATGATGCTACGCTCAAGGATGAACTGAAGAATAAGAAGATCACCAAGGCCGAGCTGGAAGAACTTTACGAATCCATGCTGGTGATCCGCGAATTTGAAGAAATGATCCTCAAGTTGCGGACCGGCGCTTATGAAGTGATCAAGGATTTCAACTATCGCGGACCGACCCACCTCTCCATCGGTCAGGAAGCCACTGCGACCGGCGTCTGCTCGCAGCTGAACATCACCGACTGTATTACTTCGACTCACCGCGGTCACGGCGACTCGATCGCCAAAGGTTTTCATGCCATTCGCCGGATGAGCGATGCCCAGATGAAAGAACGGTGCCCGGAATTTGCCGAACTCAAAGGCGAAGCGCTCCGTGAAGCCGTGATGGAAGATCATATTTTCCGGACCATTGCCGAACTGTTCGGTAAGGAAGCCGGTTACGGGAAAGGCCGCGGGGGCGGGATGCACATTGCCGACTTCCGCGTGGGCCATCTCGGCGCCAACGCCATTGTCGGCGGCGGTGTGCCGATCGCCGTCGGGGCGGCCATGAGCGCCCGGCTCGATCCCGCACGTCACGGTCAGGTGATCTGCACTTTCGCCGGGGACGGCGCCTATGCCAACGGCGTAGTGCTGGAATCTCTGAACTGGGCTGCGCAGGATCAGTTTGCCGGTGAAATCGCCGAAACCAAGTTCGGGTTGCCGGTGATTTTCTGCATCATCAATAACCACTACGGCATGACTGGGCGTGCGGACGGGGAAGTCAACGGCATCGATACGCTGGCCCGCCGCGCCGCCGGGTTCGCCAACAACAACATGCACGCGGAAGTGGTCAACGGCATGGACGTGCTGGCCGTGCGCGACGCGATCAACCGCGCCACCGCACTGGCTCGCGCCGGCAAAGGGCCGCTGATGCTGGAATTCGATACCTACCGTTATTACGGTCATTCGCTGTCCGACCCGCGTAATGAATACCGGACCAAAGACGAAGAAGCCCGCTGGAAAGAAGTCGATCCGATCAGTCTGCTGAAGCAGAAATTACTGGCGGACAAAGTGTTTACCGCCAAAGAACTCGACGCCATCGCGGAAAAAGTCGCGGCTCGAAATGCCCGCGCCGCCCGTCGCGCCGCCGATTCGCCGGATCCGGATCCGGTCGATGTCATCAAATACATGTACACCGACACCAAGTCCGACGTGGTACCGGAAAAGTTTGCCAAGGTGAAGACCTTTAAGGATCTGCCGCGGCCGAAACGCGATGCTGACGGCAAGATTACTTACCGCGACGCCATCAAGGAAGGCTTGATCGAAGAAATGGCGCGGGACAACCGCGTGGTGTTCTACGGCGAAGACGTGGCCGATTACGGCAATGCGTTCAAACTCAGCAAAGGGATGTTGGAAGCGTTCGGTCGTGACCGCGTTTTCAACTCTCCGATTTCCGAAGCCTGCATCTGCGGGACCGGGGTTGGGATGGCGATGACCGGTTATCGTCCGGTGGTCGAACTGATGTATATGGACTTCGCGCTGATGTCTTCCGACCAGATTTCCAACCAGGCCGCCAAATGGCACTACATGACCGGCGCTTCGACCGAAGTTCCGATGGTGGTGCGTTGCAGCGTGGGCGGCGGCAAAGGGTACGGCGGCCAGCATTCGCAGTCACTGGAATCGATGTTTGCCCACATTCCGGGAACCTATGTGGCGTATCCGTCCAATCCGTATGACGCCAAAGGTCTGATTAAGACGGCCGTTCGCGATAACAACCCGGTAGTCTTCGTCGAAGGGCAGCTGCTCTACAACGACAAAGGCGTGGTGCCGGAAGACGATTATCTGATTCCGTTCGGTCAGGCCAAAGTGATTCGCGAAGGGAAAGATATGACTTTCGTGGTTTGGGGACCGGCGGTCAAAGACGCGCTCAAGGCGGCCGATCTGCTCGCCGCCGAAGGAATCAGCGTGGAAGTGATCGACCCGCGGACGCTGGTGCCGTTCGACTGGGCGACGGTCTACGAATCGGTGAAGAAGACCGGTCGGTGCCTGGCGATCAGCCAGTGTGTCGATATCGGCAGTTTTACCGGCGAAATCGTCTCGCAGATCATGGCGAACTGCTTTGATTATCTCGACGCCCCGGTGCTGAAAGTCGGCGCCAAGAACGGGATCGCCCCGCAGGCGCACAGTCTGGAAAAGGCATTTCTGCCTACGACCCAGGATATGGTCGCGGCGGCGAAGTCGCTGCGTTAAGCCGACTGACAAAATGATGTTTTAAATTCTGAGGAATCAGTCATGGCCACGAAAATACCAGTACCGAAACTCGGTCAGTCCGAAGAAACCGTCACCATTGAAAGCTGGCGGGTTAAAGAGGGCGACCAGATCAAGAAGGGCGATGTGCTCTTCGAAGTGGAAACCGACAAAGCGGTGCTCGAAGTCGAGTCCCAATTTGAAGGCTATCTGTTGAAAATCATCATCCCGGCCGGAAAACCCGTGCCGGTCATGAGTACGGCTGCCATCATCGGCGCCAAGGGCGAAGCCATTCCGACGGATATTGAAACTCCGGCGGCCGCTCCCGCTCCGGCTCCGGCGGCTTCTGCCGCCCCGGCTCCGGCCGCGTCGGCAGCTGCTCCGGCGGCCGCTCCTGCTCCTGCCACATCTGGAGCGAGCGCACAGAAGAAAAGCGATTTCGAACCCGCTGTAAAATCTTCTGTTGCCGCTCCTCCGGTGGTTCATAAAACCCAGCCGTCTCCCCGTGCCCGCAAATATGCGGCGGATTATCTGGTCAACCTGAACAAGGTTCCCGGTACCGGCGGCGGCGTGGGCCGGGTTACGGAAAATGACGTCAAACAGTATCTGGATTCGACCGGTTACTTCAGTCGGAAAATTACTCCGACCGCGTTGGAACTGGCGAAGAAGGAAAAACTGGACATGACCGATTTGTCCGGTACCGGCGACAGTGGCCGCATCACGCTGGCCGACGTTAAAGACACGATCATGGAAAAGCCGCAGGAAATGAGCACCATGCGCAAGGTGATCGCCCAGCGGCTGACGCAGTCCAAGCAGAATATTCCGCACTTTTATGTGACCGTCAGCGTGGATATGAGCACGGTGATGGGTACTCGGAAGCAGCTCAAGGAACAGGGCATCAACCTGAGCGTCAATGTATTTGTGGTCAAAGCCGTGGCCAAGGCGCTGAAAGCGTTTCCGATGGTCAATGCCGAAACCGACGGCAAGGTCGTGCGTCGCAAGGCGAGGATCAACGTCGGCGTGGCGGTGAGCATCGACAACGGCCTGGTGGTGCCGGTGGTGCGGAATGCCGACCGCAAGGCGATGGATGAAATTCACGCCGAAGTGGCCGAACTGGCCGACAAAGCGCGCAAAGGCAAGCTCACGCCCGACGAAATGAAGGGCGGCTCGTTCACCATCTCCAATATGGGGATGATGAATGTGGAAAGCTTCGGCGCGATCATCAACCCCGGTGAAGGCGGTATCCTGGCTGTAGCTTCGACGGTGCCGACTCCGGTTGTCCGCGATGGTCAGATTGTGATCCGCGACATGATGAAAATCTCGATGAGCGCCGACCATCGGATCGTCGACGGCTCGATGGCGGCGGAGTTTGTCAACGCCGTCAAAGCCAACCTTGAAAGTGCGGACTTCTGGGCTCAGGAACTCTGAGTTCGGCAGGACGTTGGTTTTTACTTTTCGGACCCGCCGTCTGGAAAAGTTACGGTCCCGTCCGGGGTTACCCGGACGGGACTTCTTTATATATACCGGCCGTCAGCGCCGTCCGGCAAGCAAGGTCAGGACGGCTTGTTGAAGAACGGTCGGGGCGTAGGGGCGCATCAGCATGACAATTTTATTCAGTACGGGATAAGAAAAATCGGTGGTTTCCGAATGATCGGTGATGAAGATGGCGGGCAGGGGATCTTTGATTTCGAACGCTTTTTCAAACAGATTGTCACCGTTGGCGGTACGCCAGACCTGGTCGCCAATCAGCAGATGGTATTCTTCCGGCCCTTGGGCCAACAGGGCCAGCGCGGCGATGGCATTGGGGGCGACGGTAACCCGGCATCGGACTTCGCGCAACAGTTTGGCAATGGGGGCCGGTTCTTCGGCGGAGTTTCGCCCGACCAGCAGAATATGTCCTGGACAACCGGTATCCGGGACGGTTGATGGTGGGGGTGATGTTTGCAGCGGCAGATAGATGTAAAATTCGCTGCCTTGTCCCGGCGAACTTTTGACTCCAATATGACCGTTCAGCGAACTGACAATGCCATGAACGACCGATAGTCCCAACCCGGTTCCATGGCTGATTTTTTTAGTGGTGAAAAACGGTTCAAAAATATGGGCGGCGATTTCTTCCGGCATACCGGACCCAGTGTCGGTGACCGCCAGACGGACATAGTTGCCCGGCGGCAATCCCAGACGATTGCCGGGCGACAGCGATTCTTCTTCCAATGTGACGGTGATTTGGCCGGTACCGTCCCGGATGGCGTCCACGGCATTTTTCACCAGATTCATCACCACCTCATAAACCTGAATCGGATTGGCCATGATGTCGCCGACTTGTTCGTCCAGCGCCGTTTTCAACGTGATGGTCTTGGGCAGGGAAGGGCCGAGCAGGGCAATGACTTCCCGAATCGTCTGACGCAGGGAGACCGGTTGTTCCGGTTCTTTGACACAACGGCTGAAGTTCAGAAAATGCTTGATCAGTTGACCGGCGCGATCACAGGCGTTATTGGCGCGGTCAAAAAATTTTTTAAGTTCCGGCGGTGGGGTTGCCAGCATTTTGATGGCATCCAGATTGGCCTGGAGAGCCAGCAGAATATTGTTGAAATCGTGGGCGATGCCGCCGGCCAGATTGCCCAGCGCTTCCATTTTTTCCACTTCCGCAAACCGGCGTTCCAGCGCTTCTTTGGCGGTGATGTCGTTGATGATCGCGGCATAACCGACGATTTTGGCTTCTTTGTCATGGATGGCGGTGAGATGAAGTTCGAAAATCGTATCTTCGATTTCGACGTCGCTTTGCCAAACTCCGCCGGAGACGGCTAACCGGGCGACGATTTCCGCCAGGTTCCGCCCCAACCGGACATTTTTCAATTGTTCAACGCTTTTGCCGACAATCTCGCTTTTGGTGTTATGCAACAGGGTTTCGGCCGCGCTGTTCAAGTATTCGATGGCATGATCGGGCCGAATCAGCAGAATCCCTTCCTTGGTCTGCTGGACGGTGGCCGCCATCAACTGAAAACGCCGCTGAGCGGAACGATATTGTTCGTCGAAGATGCTTTGATCCAACTTGTCCACCGAGACTTCGCTGAACAGAAAATCGCCCGGCCGTTCGACGGTGTGACGCATCATAGCGATGATCTTGTAGAGTTTGCGGGTCAGGGTGGCGGTCTGCAAGAGCTGACGCCAGAGTCGGGGGCCCGGCGGAACCGTGAGCCGGAGACAATCGCTGCCGGCATGGCTGCGATCATGGGCGGACTGGAGGACGATCATCGGCAGATTGAACCCGTCTTCCAACCGCCGGCGCAGTGAGGATGTCCGATACGGCAACTCCAGATTGGCGTCGACCAGTACCAGTTCGGGCGGTTGCCTGGTCTGAAACCAGGAGTCCGGTTGGGCCGTCGGCAATTCCGTCGCCGACAATTCTCTGACCAGAACGAGTTCCGGACTGTGACGGCAAAAATTGGCAATCACCGGCCGTGACCAAATCAGAATGACACGAAGTGCGGACATGGCAGACGGCATTCTCCTTTTTACTCAAAAATCCAATTCAAGGGGGACGCCAACAAAAAAAAGCCCGGTTGCGAAGCAACCGGGCATCCCCCCCACTATCCCATCTCCCAATCAATACTCGTATCAGGTATTCCGGTTCAGCACTTTTTCTACTGCTCGCATCAGCGCGGACACCTTGAAAGGTTTTTCAAGAGTCACAATCTCCCCCAGACTGCTGACGTGAGCCAAGTAGACGCTGGCCGGAATTCGGCCCCCTCCTGACATGGCAATAATTGGGATATGTCCATACCTTCTTTTTATTTCGGCAATTAACTGGATGCCATCTTTTTCCGGCATGATGATATCGGTAATCATTACATCCGGTCGTTCGACGGCAACCATTTCCAGCGCCGCTTTGCCGTCGACGGCGCCGCGGACCTGATGGCCTTGAGTCTGGAATAAGTCGACCAAGGTATCGCGGATTTCACTATCGTCGTCGATGACCATGATTTTTGCCATATCCAGTCCTCGCTTACCGACCAACAGTATAGAAAGTTTCGTGCCAGCTTGGATGGATAAGTTACAATGCATTGTCGATAATGAAGTTATCTGCCTTCAAGACGGGTAAGCAAGGAGGGCGAAGTGTATCAAGATAATTTAACGCCGAACTCTGACTGTTTATTGTATTATTTTTATAATCATATGCTTATGATAAAAAATGAAAGGATTGATAATTTAAGATAAGTTAAACAGGTTGGACCGGGCGAACCTTTAGTCCTTGTGTTCAGGGGCGACCTGGTTGTAAGGGAAGGGCAGAAAGTCCAAATTGTCTTGCCGGCAGACGGCGGAAAGACAGGAGCCGATGGTGTTGACGTAGCGGAAACTGTCCGTGGAAACGGCGCAGAGAAACAGCATGGACATGGCGTATTTCAACATCTGCGGGCTGTCCCAGACATTGTAATTGGCTTTTTTCAGCGGGGCATGGACCCGCCAGCCGTCGCGGGGCGTAAGCACGTGTTTTTCGTCATCGATCAGCGCAAAATTCTCGATCAACTGAATCATTTCCAGATGAATGCCCCAACTCGACGCCAGTTGACGGGCGATGGCGCACAGAATGGCGTCGGCACCGACCATTTCGTCCATGACGACGCCCAGGCAGAAGTAATCCGCCTGAAGGTCGTTGGGCGGAGGAACGCTGAAGCCGGTTTTGCGCATGAAGTAGGCAACGCTTTCGATATTGCCGTTGGGGTTCCGGTCGGTACCGTCGAGCAGTTTTTCCCATTGCCGGCAGAGCATTTCCGGCGAGTCGTTGTCGTACCACTGGAGATGAACTTCGATCAAGCCGTCGAGCATGCCGATGGAATTTTCCCGGAGCCGCCGGGAAAATTCGCGCCGACGTTGCCGCAGGTGCATAATCGATTCCAGTTGATGAATTCGCCGGCGGATCAACGGATCGTTGCTTTCCTGCAAGGAGGCAAGATACTCTTCCACCTCTTCCTCGTGTTCCAGCAGGCTGGCCATGATTAATGAGGCGGCCTGCTGGTTGGGTTCGTCCAGCAACTTGAGGAGGGTTTGAAGTTGGTGACTATTCTTCGGCATGGACGGCAGGTTTCTCCGGATAACGTCCGCCCATGGCGTCGCGGGCGATATTTTTGGCATCTTCGGGAAAATCGGCTTTGATCATCCATTGCAGAAAGCCCGGATTTTCCATGGAAATCTGTTTCAGGGGCAGGCCCACGTTTTTGCCGAAGCCGACCACCGGGACGTTGCCCGACCATTTGAATTTGCCGGTGCTGTCGATCCAAGATGGGTCGCGCTGGGTACAGAGTTGATGCAGCTCATCCAAATCGGCCGAGAGATCGGGATAATGGTCCAGTTGTCCGAAAAAGACTTCGGCGGCGGCCAGCGTATCGGCTTCCGCGCCGTGGGCGCCCTCCAGCGTTTTTCCGCAGTAGAAAGAAAGGGCTGCGGTCAAAGTCCGGGGTTCCCGGCGGCAGAAAATCACATAAGCGTCGATCAGCCGGCGGCCTTCGAGCGAGAATTCCAGTCCGGCGCGACGAAATTCGTTGACCAGCATCGGCACGTCGAATTTGCCGATATTGTACCCGCCGAGGTCGCAGTCGAGCAAATAACCGAACAGGTTTCGGGCGACGGCTTTAAAGGTGGGTTCGTTGGCGACGTCGGCATCGTAAATGCCGTGAATTTCGGACGCGGCGGTGGGAATCGGCATTTCGGGATTAAGGCGGCGCGTTTTCACTTCCCGGTTGCCGTCCGGAAAAATCTTGACGATCGACATCTCAACGATGCGGTCGTAGTTTAAATTAATTCCGGTCGTTTCCAGGTCGAAAAAAACGAGCGGACGTTGTAATTGCAATCTCATGGCTATGCCTTTCTCTGGATAAGTAAGATAACGTCTGGGGTCTAATATAGGGTTCGGTCGGGCGATTTTAAAGTACTCCCGTGAAAGTTTGTCGAATCTTCACGCAAGAGCGAATCGGCCAAGACAATGTGGTTCAGGCGTGATGGCCGCCCGGAACGAAAAACAGATCCCGGCACAGCAATTCTCCGGCGGCCCGGTTGATGTTGTCGATCAACATCTGCTTAACCGGTCCCCGGAGCTCCCGCAGCCAGGCGGGATGACTGACTTCCACGGTAATGATGCCGTTACGGATTCCTACCGGCGTACAAAACCGAGTCAGTTCGGATCCGGCCAGCGTCGCCCATTCGGATTTGATCTTCAGCAATTTGATTTCTTCCGGCGGCAACGCCTTGGCCATAATGTCGTCCAGCAGATCGCCCAAGGTATCCGAGTTCGGGCAATAGTTGGTCATTTCGGTACCGGCCCGTTGATGGCCGTACCAGTCTTTCAGGAGGTGGTAAACCTGATGGTGAAACATGCGTTGGTTCCGGCGTGCAGACACAATTCGCCCCCGACGCTAGTATGGGTTCATAATACCGAACATGTAGAGCGGCAACATGGCGGCATGAAAAGCCAGCTTGAATGGCGCAATTCCCCCATAAACCGTATTTTTAACCCCGTTGCCGAAATATCCGAACGGCCAGCCGAACATCATTTCCATCATCCCCCACGGCAGTAAAAAGATTTCCAAGGTATCTTTGCCCATCAGAACAAAAGCCTTGGCGGTATTGATCAAACAGCGCTTGAGATAAGGTTGCGCCTTCTCATACGCTTTGATGGCATAGGGGGCCAGCAGGGAAATGGTTATCGGGTCGACCGCTTTCGCTTGCGGCGCAGTACAGAAAAAACAACATGTACAACTGACCAGCATGGTCAACAGAAAAAATTTTCTGTGCATGGTCTCTCCTGTTTGCCGTTAATGTCATACCGTAAGGACGGCACTACTATAAAGCCAGTTGGCGGGAAAAACAAATGGCGGATTTCGGAGAAAACGGGAAAAATAAACCGGAACGGTTGCGAGGCGAAAGTCTCAGCGCGAGTTTCCGGGAAGAACCCTGAAAAATTTGCAAGTTTTTTCAGGGTTCTTTCCGGACCTCATTTCCTGATCTTCAAACTTTTTAATATCTTTATCAACTTGCGCAGCAAGATAATAAAGAAAAAAGTTTTGCGGGAAGGCAAAGTTTGGGGATGGGGAAAATGGGGCGCTGTTTAAAAGCACTCCGTGGCTTTCCCTCTATCCTCAATGGGAACTTTGCGCCGGATTGGCGCCGTCGGCGGAAAATTTTTCTTCCGCCATTTTCTGCGCGGTCACGAAATCGAATTTGCCGTTGCCGAGCAGCGGCGGTTCTTTGACCACCATCACGCGGCGCGGCACCCAGAGTTCGCTCATGCCGGCGTTGCGGAAACCGTCACGCAACTGGACCGAATCGGCATCCGCCTGCGTGGTCACCAGAATCAACTGTTCGCCCTTGCGGGTTTCCGGAATGGCCACGACCCCGCTGACGGCTTTCGGATAGAGCGCGGCAACAACTTCTTCCACAGCGCTGAGCGAGACCATTTCACCGGCGATCTTGGCGAACCGTTTGGCGCGGCCTTTGATGATGACATAACCGTCGGTATCGAGTTCCACGATGTCGCCGGTGTCGTACCAGCCGTCGGGTGGCGGTTCGAGTACGCCGGGCTTGGTATGGCGCATGTACCCGAGCATGATGCTGTCGCCCTTCAACATCAGCCGTCCGCCGGTTTCGATGCCCGCCACCGGATCGAGACGGTATTCCAATCCGGGCAGCAGACGGCCGACGGTACCGGCACGGAAGTTCATCGGCGTATTGACGGCGATCACCGGCGACGTTTCGGTGGCGCCGTACCCTTCGACGATTCGGATGCCGAACTTCTTATTCCAGAGATCGGCGGTGGCCGGTTTGAGTTTTTCCGCGCCGACAATCGCGAACCGCATGTTGAAAAAGTCATACGGATTGGCCATGCGGCCGTAGCCGGACATGAACGAGTCGGTGCCGCAGATTATCGTGGCGTTGGTGTCGTAACAGAGTTCGGGAATGATCCGGTAATGCAGCGGCGACGGATAGTAGAACGTTCGGATGCCGCCCAGAACGGTGACGATCGCCCCCACGCCCAGGCCGAACGAATGGAACATCGGCAGCGCGTTGAAATAGCGGTCCTGAAAATTGACCGGAATCACGGTCAGCAATTGCGCCCGGTTCGCCAGCAGGTTCCGATGGCTGAGAAAAACCGCTTTCGGCATTCCTTCCGAACCGGAAGTGAACAGTACGGCGGCCGGGGCGTTCGGGGCATGTTTCGGTTTGATCCGCAGCAGTGCGCGGAACATGGCCGCCCCGATTTCCCACGGCGAGATCGTGGGTTTCACGTCTTCCAGACAGCAGACGTTGAGGCCGGCGTCGCGCAGTGCGGTTTCCAGTTTTTCGAGCCGGGCTTTTTCGATGAACTGACGCGACGTGAAGATGGTTTTCAACTGGACGGCGCGGCAGGCGGCCACCGCCTGAGCCGGACCGGAGGAAAAGTTAATCATGGCCGGGACGCGGTCATAGGCCTGCAAACCCCAGAATGCCACCAGGTTGGCGAGCGTATTGGGGAGCATCAGGCCGATCACCGGTTCACCCGGACAGCGGGTACAGAGGACGTGGCCAAGAAGATAGCTTTTATTGATCAACTGGCGATAGTTCATGACTTTCCGGTTGATATCCTCGGCGATACGGTGTCCGGTGCCGTGGATGGCCGCCGAGTTGAGCAGCGCGCGGAAAAGATGTTCGTCGATGGGCGAAGTTTTGTATACCATGTCGACCATCAGATCGTAAATCCGCGACGAGATGACCCGGCGGCGTTCGTGGCCACGTAACGCCGGATCGACGGCGAATTTCCGGGGTTCGAGAAAGGTCAGCGTAATCTTGGGAAACCACTGGGTTCGGAACTTGTTCCTCATATAAGAAAATTTTGAGAACTGCGCGCCGTTGATGCGGATGGGCAGCACCATGGCGCCGGACTTGGCGGCGATCATGCCCGGTCCTTCATAAACTTTCATCAGCGAACCGGTCACCGTGATACGGCCTTCCGGAAAAATCATGCATTTGCGGTCGGAGCTGATGGCCGCGATCAAGGTCCGGATCGACAGCGGCTTCGTCGGGTCCATCGGAAAAGCGTCGGCCAGATAGAGCCAGGGTTTGATCCACCACTTCTGCGCCATCTGGGTATTGATGGCCAGCATTACCCGTTCCGGGATGAACGCGCCCAGCAGAATGCCGTCCAGCAGCGAGGTGTGGTTGGCGATAATCAGTACCCGGTCGCCGGCCTTGGCAAAGTTTTCCGGATTTTTGACTTCCACCCGGAACAGCAGCATCAGCAGACTGCGGACCAGCGACCGGATCAGCGCGTCCGGCAGCAGTTTGCAGATATACAGCCCGACCAGCAGATTGAGCAGGCCGCCGATCAGAAAAATCTGCGGAATGGTATAGTGGGCCTTGACCGCCGCCGCCGCTCCGACTGCCGCGCCCACCATGAACAGCGCGTTCATGATGTTGTTGCCGGCCACCACCCGGGCCATCTGCGCCGGATCGGCCCGATGCTGCATGATGGTGTAGAGCGGAACGATGAAGATCCCGCCGAACCCGGCCAGCAGGAACATGTCGGCGGTCAACCGCCAGCAGGACGGCTGTTTGAGAAACGCTGCCAGCGAAATCAGTTCATGCCCCGGCGTCAGATTCCGACTGGCAAAATAGAGGTCGATGACGAAGACCGAAAGACCCAGCGCCCCCAGCGGCACGTAAGTCGGCTGAATTACGCCTTTCAACAGCCGGTTGCAGAGTACGGAACCCAGACCGATGCCCACGGTGAAGATGGTCAGAAAATAGGTGACGACGGTTTCGTCGGCGCCCAGAAAATCTTTGCAGAAACCCGGCAGTTGCGACAGAATCAGCACCCCGATCGCCCAGAACCACGAAATTGCCAGAATACAGCGGTAAACCGCCAACTGCTTTTTGATGCCTTGCCAGATGGACCAGGTTTCGGCCGGAATATTCCAGTTGACTTTCAACGTGGGGACCGGCGGACGGGCTTCCGGAATAGCGCGACTGGTCAGATAGCCGATCACCGCCAGTGCCAGCAAGCCGATCGTCACCAGCAGTTCGCCGTGCGGTCGCATGATCAGGATGCTGCCGACGATGGTGCCCAGCAGAATGGCCACATAGGTGGCGGCTTCCACATAGGCGTTCCCGGCAATCAGTTCCGTTTCTTTTAAATGCTGCGGCAGCAACGCATATTTGATCGGACCGAAGAACGCCGACTGGGTACCCGCCATGAACAGCGCGGTCAACAGCAGCGCCGCCTGCCAGAACGGATGAACGGGCAACAGCATATGCAGCATCAGCGCCAGACCGGCCAGCGCCATCAGCAGAATTTCCCAGATTTTCAGCAGCCGGGTAATCATGGCCCGGTCGTATTTGTCGGCCAGCTGTCCGGCCGGGGCGGAAAACAGGAAAAACGGCAGGATGAACACCCCGCCCGCCAGATTGACCAGCATCAGCGCGTTTTCTTTGCCGCCCGGCTGGTCGGCGAACAACTTGTAGGTAATCAGAATCAGCATCGCATTCTTGAAGAAGTTGTCGTTGAACGCCCCGATGAACTGGGTCACGAACAACGGCAGAAAACGACGTACTTTGAACAGTTCCGGGATCATCATGGTTGTGAAAACTCCTTGCTTCCAGTCGTCGGTGCGTTACCGGTCGCGTTGATCGATACCCGAGTTTCGAGCAGCCACAAACGTAAAAAGTATTGATTGTTCATAAAATCGTCTCCCCGTATTCGGATTAATTTAGCCGCATTCCGGCAATTCGCCAAATCCCAAATGTTGGCGGGGCATTCCGCCGGGCAATTTTTCGATAATCTTTTTGTAAATCACCATTCTTCTGATATAGTAAGAGCAGAGCGGTAGCATCAGAAAACGTCCGGGGCCGATACGCCGGTTTCGAAAGTGTTTCGGATTGTCTAGTCTTTCCCGACAGGGAATGAAGTGAATTTTTTTAGGATAGGCTGGTGAGAATTGTCCCTCATGCAGAATCTTTTTCCGGACGATAGTTATGATACGCCTACGGCGTTACGCCGGGATTTTTGCGATCACTATCTGTGCGGCGGCAGTCGGTGGTATTTTTATCTGCGGAATTTCTATATTTTCTTCCAAAGCGGAAATTGCGGAAAACGGGGACAACTGACCGGCGAACGGCAGGTCTTCTATTCGAATAAAAATATCCGTCTGATTGAACGTTGCGGCGGACGAATTCATCTGCGCGGCTTGAACCATCTCAGCGCGGTCGACGGGCCGGTCATGCTGATCGGCAACCACATGAGTTTGTTGGAAACGGCGATCTTTCACTCCATTGTCCGGCCCCGGCGGGATTTTACGTTTGTGATCAAGGAAGGATTGCTGAAAGTACCATTTTTCGGCAACATCATGCGGTCGCTGGATGCCATTGCCATCGGCCGGGCCAACCCGCGCGACGATCTTCGGATTGTGTTGACCAGGGGCAAAGAGGTGCTGCAATCCGGGCGCTCGATTATTCTGTTTCCGCAGTCGACGCGAAGTGAAAGTTTCGATCCCCGGAAGTTTAATTCGATCGGGATTAAATTGGCCAGAAACGCCGGTGTGCCGGTCATTCCGTTTGCGCTGAAGACCGATTTTCTGGGAAATGGCAAATGGTTGAAGGATTTCGGGCCGTTGCGTCGCGATCACGATATTTATTTCGAATTCGGCGAACCGATGCCGATCACCGGCGACGGCAAAGAAAATCATCAGCAGATTATTGCTTTTATCAAAAGCAGACTGCAAAGCTGGAATGTGCCGATTGTCGACGACGGCATTCCGGTTGAACCGCATTCCGTTCCGGCGGAATAATTCTGCTTCTGATTACTTCGGCGCGTTCTGCAATTTTTCCAGCGCCATGGTCCGCAGCAATTTGCGCTGAATTTTTCCGGAATAGGTTTTCGGCAGCGTCGCGACGAACTCAATTTGCCGGGGATATTTATAGGGCGCCGTATTGTGTTTGACCATTTGCTGAATGTCCCGGGCCAATTCGTCGGAGGGTTGATAGCCCGCGTTTAAGATGATATAGGCTTTGACCGCTTCTCCCCGTAATTCGTCGGGAACGCCGATGACTGCCGTCTCCTTGACCGCCGGATGTTCCATGACTGCGTTTTCCACTTCCAGCGGACCGATCCGGTAGCCGGAACTCTTGATAACGTCGTCACTGCGGCCGACATACCAGAAATAGCCGTCCTGATCCAGAACGGCGCGGTCGCCGGTGTAATAAAAACCGTTGAGAAACGATTCCGCGTTTGCTTCCGGGTTGTCCACGTATTCCCGGAACAGGCCCACCGGCCGCCGGGAGAGATCGATCGCGACTCGTCCGGCGGTGCCGGGCGGGACCGGATGCCCGGCGTCGTCATGGATTTCAAGCTTCCAGCCCGGAGCGGCTTTGCCCATCGCGCCGTAACGGTATTCCACTTCCGGAAACATGGCGATTATGCAGACGGTTTCCGTCTGCCCGTAGGCTTCGTGCAACCGCAGTCCGGTGCCGTCTTCCCACAACCGCATGGTATCGCGGTTGATCGGTTCGCCGGCGCTGCAACAATGCCGCAGATGCGACAGGTTATAACGTTTCAAATCCTGCAACACCAGCATCCGGTAAAGGGTCGGGGGAGCGCAGAATACCGTGATGTTATACTTCTCCAGAATTTCCAAAAATTCGGCGGCGTGAAATTTGCCCCGAATGTCATAGACGAAAACACAGCAACCTACCAGCCATTGACCATACAACGCCCCCCAGCTAGACTTGGCCCAGCCGGTGTCGGACACCGTAAAATGCAGATCGGTCGGCCGCAGATCGTGCCAGAGCCGGGCGGTAATCCAATGTCCCAGCGGATAGCTGTATTCGTGCAGGACCATCTTGGGTTCTTTGCTGGTGCCGGACGTGAAATAAATCACCATCGGGTCGGAGGAACGGGTCCGCACGGCCGGTTCGAATTCCGGTACGGCATGGGTCATTGCCTGCTGGAAATCAAACCAGCCGGGACGTGCGCCGTCCACCAGTACGAGTTGTTTCAACTGCGGACATCTCGCCTTGATTTCATCGATTTTTCCGGCGTTTTCCTGATTGGTGATGACCATACTGAAGCCGCCGGAGCGGAATCGCTGTTCCAGATCTTTGGCGGTCAGCATGGCCGGCGACGGACAATGAATGGCGCCGATCCGGATCAGGCCCAGAACGCAAAACCACCATTCCGGCAGTCGGGGCAGCATCAGCAGAACCCGGTCGCCGGGCTGGACGCCGAAATCCGTCAGCACCCGCGCCGATTGCAACGACTTGATGCTGAAATCCTGAAAGGTGAAATGTTTTTCCTGATCGTGCTGGTTGACCCAGAGCATCGCCGGCGCATCCGGAGTTTCCCGGGCGCGACGGTCGACGACATCGATTGTAAAGTTATAATATTCGGGAACGTCAATGTGGAAAGACTGCAAAATATCGGCGGTATTATTATCCATTATTGCACTTTAACGAATTTAACGAATCACGGCATCTGCCGTAGTCAGGGTCATTTTTTATTCAAGTTCATTAAAGTAATCTGCTTTCCGGATACTGCAACCGCTGCTTGAGAAAAATCCGGCATTATCTTTGGTTCGACAAGCCGGGTTCGGCAGTCTCAAATGGAAAGTAACGGGGAAGACTCGGGGAGGGCTTTTGAAGAAGCCCCCCCATTTCTTCCCCGCGCCCCCATTTCGACCCCGCAAAACTTTCATTCTATTGATCTCTTTGCTTTGCCAAGAGATCAATAACTTAAAAAATTTAAAAGTCGGGAAATGAGGTCCGGGGAGAAATCTTGAAAACTTCTCAAAGTTTTCGGGGTTTTTCCCCGGAAGCTCGGTTTGAGACTGCCGTTTTCGTCGTCACCTCCAGCGTATTTTTAGCACTATCCTCAAACCGTGTCTAAAATAATTGCGAAGGGTGTCGAAATGATGAATTGACGATGGGGGTATTCTCGATAAGTCAATATTCAACAAATGATTGGAGGTTTCGTTTCGGAATTGCGAGAAAAATAAATCGGAGAAAATGATTTGGGTTCAGTCTGCGTTGCAATTTTTATCGCGACAATATCCGGGAATATGGGGCGGAAAGATCATAAAAAATTGCTTCGCAGAATTTTGTAGCCAAGATCGTGAAGAAAAAATTTGATTATTGTTTTTTCCTATTATATATTTAATGCCAAGATGGGAACGGACATCACGACAAGGAAGATTTGATGCCGGACGATACTGAAGAATTACCCAGGGGCAATGAGACGATCCTGATTGTGGACGATCAGGAGACGATTTGGGACTTCCTGATTGAAGCCTTGCAGGAGTTGGGATATTCTGTCCTTCTCGCCGAAAACGGGGTGGATGCGGTAGAGATTTATCGCAGCAATCCACATGAAATCGATTTAATCCTGTTGGATATGATTATGCCCAAAATGGGCGGGCATAAGACCTTTTATCAGATTCGCGCAATCGATCCGCACGCCAGAATTTTGTTGTCCAGCGGATATGTTTCCGAAGAAGAAGTAAAAGATCTGTTGGAACAGGGCGCGGCCGGTTTTCTGCCGAAGCCGCACCGTTTGGCACAAATGGCAAAGGAGTTTCGCCGCGTGCTCGATCAGAAATAGTTTTTTGTTTAATCAGATCAGGAGCGTCGATGAGCGCTCTTTCTGAAATATTTGTCATAGTGATGACAAATGCTGTGTAGGCAAGCCGGCAGCGCCGCTGCGGCTGAGACCCCGGCAAAAACAAAAAAAGGTGCCGAAGCTAAGTCTCGGCGAAAGGTGATCAAGATGGCGAAGAAAGAAGAAACGAAGAAAGTCGTGGCCGCCAAGGCCGCTCCCGCGAAATCTCCGGTCAAAAAGGCTCCGGCGAAGAAGGTTGTCGCCAAAGCTCCGGTCAAAAAAGCGGTCGCCAAACCGGTGAAGAAAGTCGTGGCGAAACCGGCGGCGAAACCGGTCGTCAAGAAAGCCCCGGTCAAGAAAGTTGCGGCCAAGGCTCCGGTCAAAAAGGCGGTTGCCAAACCGGCCGTCAAGAAGGCTCCGGCCAAGAAAGTCGCGGCCAAGGCTCCGGCGAAAAAAGCGGTTGCCAAAGTTGCCGCCAAAAAATAATCAAGCATTGCATTTCGGGGCCGCGTCATTACGATGGCGCGGCCTTTTTTGTTCTCGGGAGGGACGGCTTCCGGTAATATTCCATGTGACCGGAGGGTAGTTATTACGGATGGGCGGAACCGGCGGCTGACATCATCGCAGGTCGAAAGAAAAAAACGGACGAATCCATTGGGGCGAATCGATAATCCGGAATGGGGACAGGAGAAGATGAATTGAAATTGCGGATCGGGGTATTGGCGGCGGTAATATTGGGCTGGGGACTGACGGCGGGAAGCGCTCCGCTCTGGCATCGGGACATTGCCGTGGAATCGGGTAAAGATGGAAGCGGACGACATGCGGCATCGCTGGTGTTTTTTCTCCCCGAAATGACATCCGGATATAATCTGACGGATGCTCAGGGGAAGGAACGCGGCGTCAAAGAATTGTCGGCTCAGGGCAGCCGTCATGAAATTCTATTCAATGCGGCGCCGAACGAAAAACTGACGCTGAATTATTTCCGGGATATCGTGACCGTGAAAACGGAAGAACCGGTCAGCGGACTGCTGCATGAAATGGCCGGGTACAACGGCGGACCGGTCGTCAGCGTGGACGATTTCCGGTTTCGCTGGAATCATGCGTCGCCGCAAGGCATCCGGCTGGAAAAACGGGTGTATTCGGCGTGGAATCCGCTGGGATCGAACGGCAATTCGCTGCATCGTTTTCACGGTTTTATTGTCATTTCAAAAGATGGGGAATACTGGTTTTATACGGCATCAACCGATGCGTCGTTTGTGTTGATTGACGATCGGCCGGTGGCGGCCTGGCCCGGACGTCATTGGGTCGGCGAAGGACTGTATGGAAAATTCGGCGGCCTGGTTCAACTGAAACAAGGCATTCATCGGTTCGAATATTTGCAGGCCAACTGCAATCCCGACGTCTGTTATTCGATTGCCGCCTGGAAACGGCCGGGCGAAAATAAATTTCAAGTCATGCCGGAAACGGCGTTCACTCCGGTGTGGTCGACCAAGTCCGGACGGTTGCAGAACTCTGCCAATGGCGAATGCGAAGAATTTTCCTGGCGGGTAACGGACGCGCTCGACATTGACGGCTTGCGCGGATACCGTTTGGAGTTCGATGCTTTTCCGGTCTTCCCGGTACCCCAGTGGATGATTGCCGGACAACATATGACGGGGGGAAAAGTAATCTGGTTTGCCTTTAACGAAGTTCCGTTCGCGGTGTCGATGGATACCGCCGACGGCGGGGCGATGTCCCAGCAAGTCGCGATCCGGCGGAATTATGACGGCGGGGTAATGGATCCCGGACGGGAAAAGAAATTTCTGGCTGAATTATTGCATTTCGAGCAGCAGAATGGGTTGTCGAAAGACGGCTATGCATTTCTCTGCGCCGCGCTGGTGCGGCTGCAGATGACCAAAGAGGCGCAGGAGTTTTATCGACGGAACGGAGAAAAGGTCGACCAGATTGACGGCGATGTCTGGTTCAATTTTTTCCGGGAATTGATTTTGTCCGAACGTCTCGAAACGGAAAAATACGAGGAAGCGTTAACCGAATTGCAACGTTTCGGCGCGGCGGCCAAACTGTTGCCGGCGCAGGCGGAAGCGGCGCTGGAACAAGCCAAGATTCAGCTTGACGATTTGAATCGTCCGGAGGTGGCACTCGCGGTTTTCAAGACGATCGATGCCGGTGTGTTACCGCCCAAAGATCAAGTCATTTATCATCAGTTGGCAGCGGATCTGGCAGTCTACGGCGATGGATTGGAAGCGGCCAAGAAGCAATATGCGGCGTTGGATGCTACCGCCGGAAAACTGAATGAACGTCAGAAAATGCAGTTGGGCGGTGTAATGATTAATATCCGGAATTGCCTGATTCTGAAAAAATACGCGGATGCGTTGGAATATTTAGACCAATTGGCCGGGCAGATGCCGGCGATCCGGTTGCAGCCGGAATGGAATTTATGGTACAGTCAGGCGTTGCTGGGCAGTGGAAAGAAGCGGCGTGCGGCGGCCGGACTGGAGCGGTTGCTGCATCTGGATCCGTCGCCGGAGATGGCGGCGGAAGCGGCTTTATTGCTGGCTCGTATCCATCGTGACGGCAAACAGAAAGTGCAGGCGGTATCCTGGCTGAAACGGGCGATCAAAGAGGCTCCTCAGTCCAAAGCGGCGGCCACCGCGATTCGTCTGCTGGATGAAATGACCGAGGAGAAGTGAAAAATGAAAATATGGCAGAAATTATTACTGGTCTGGACGGTGAGTTTTCTGGCAATGCCGGCGGTCTGGTCGGACAGTGAAGACGACTATCTGAAACCGGTCGGCAAACCGCCGAAAGCCAAAGCGCAGCGCCGTCAAGGGGGCGAAGCGATGCCGCCGCTGCCGTTGCCGGCCACGCCGTTGCGGCGTTCGGAGAAAAAACGGCCGCCGTCGCCCGGCGTCCTGATCGGCAAAGTGATCTGGGGAGGCTACCGCGATCACAGTTGGGACAGCGGCGTTACCGCCCGGGTGTTCGACTGGAACATGGTGCCGGCCGACGGACAGCAGTGGCTGCGTTTTCTCAAACATTTTACCGGGATGGAATACAAGGTTCAGACGGTGGATTTGAACTCATTCAGCGGCGATCCGGCGGAGGTGCCGGTGTTGCTGTTCTCCGGTTGCCGGACCTTGCATTTTACCGTTGCCGACCGGTTGAAGTTGCGGAAGTATCTGCTCGACGGCGGTATGATGTGGTTCGATTCGGTAGTGGGTTCGCCGTACTTCTACCATTCGGCGCTTCAGGAGATGGCGGCGGTTTTGCCCGAATCGCCGATCGTCAAAATTCCGCCGGATCATCCGGTGTTGCGCATGGTCAAACCGGTCGGCAAAGCCGTGACCAATAAAGGAACACTGCCTTATCCCGATTTGGACGGCGTCTATATCGGGTCGCGGCTGGCCGCCGTGATTTCGCCTTATGGGCTGGGCTGCGGTTTGGACGAAGCGTATCCGGAACTGATCCCGCAGGCGCAGTACTATCAACGGGCGACGGCGGTGCCGCTGGCCGCCGATCTGGCGGCGTATGCCGTCGGCTGGTTCGAAGCGGGCAAAGCCTATGCCCGGCCGGAAATTTACACAGCCAAAGATACGACCGGCGATCCCGGAAAAGTCGTTTTTGTCCAGCTCAAATTCCAAGGTCTGTGGAACACCGATCCCGGCGCGGAAAGCGGCTTCATGCGTTTTCTGAACAAAGCGTTGCGGATGGATGCCGGAGCGAAAACCGTCCAGGTGGACTTGGCGTCGGCTACGCCGCTGGACGACTATCCGTTTCTTTATTTGAGCGGTCTGGGCGATTTCAAATTGTCTCCGGCGGGCGCGGATAAATTGCGGCGCTATCTCAACAACGGCGGCTGTCTGCTGGTCAACAATTCGCTGGGTTTGAATCAGTTCGACGCGACTTTCCGGCATGAGATTGCGGCGGTGCTGCCGGATGCTCAACTGGAACGGATTCCGGCCGACCATGCAATTTTGACGAGAGGGCCTTATGCGTTTACCTCCAGCGGTTTTACGGCTCCGGCCTCCGCCAAATTCCCCGGTTGCAACACCCCTTTGCTCTACGGTATTAAGAACGGCGACCGTTATGCCGTCATCTACAGTCCGGTGGATTTGGGCGGCGGTTGGACCGGGGCGTTCAAGCCGGGCAGTTGCGCTTACGAACCGGAAGCGGCAGCCCAACTGGGCGCGGATATCATCACGTATTTCGTCACGCATTAATCAACCATTTTCGAGGCAGTAAACATGGCAAATCAGGACGAAGATTTCTTGCGGGAACTCCAGAAGCTCACCGCTGGTTTTCTGGCGGTGCGAAACGAACTGGCCCGAGTGATCGTCGGACAGGACGAGGTAGTGGCGCGGGTATTGATGGCCATGCTCTCCGGCGGACATTGTCTGTTGCTGGGGGTGCCGGGATTGGCCAAAACGTTGCTGGTTCAGAGTCTCGGTCAGGCGTTGGACCTGAAATTCAGCCGGGTCCAGTTTACTCCCGACCTGATGCCGTCGGACATTACCGGAACGGAAATCATCGACGAAGAACCGGGCAGCGGCAAGCGGCATTTGCGCTTTGTGCCCGGTCCGATTTTTGCCAATCTGCTACTGGCCGACGAAATCAACCGGACCCCGCCCAAGACGCAGGCGGCATTGCTCGAAGCCATGCAGGAACATCAAGTGACCAGCGGCGGGGTGAAATATGTGTTGCCGGAACCGTTTTTCGTGCTGGCCACGCAGAATCCGATCGAACAGGAAGGGACCTATCCGCTGCCGGAAGCGCAGCTTGACCGCTTTATGTTTTTGATCTGCCTGGACTACCCGTCCCGTGATGAGGAAATCCGGATTCTCAAGCAGACCACGGCCAACCGCGATGCCCAGATTCAGAAAGTGCTGGACGGCGACGCCATGCTCTATTTTCAGAAATTGGTCCGGTCGCTGCCGGTCAGCGACCACGTGGCGGCCTATTGCGCCGACCTGGCCCGGTTGAGCCGTCCCAACAATCAGGATGCGCCGGACTTTGTGAAACGCAATCTGAATTACGGCGCGGGTCCGCGGGCCGGACAGTATTTGTTGCTGGCGGCCAAAGCGCGGGCGGCGCTGAACGGACGGATCAACGTCTGTTGCGAGGATGTCCGGTGCTGTGCCCGGGAAGTGCTGCGGCATCGCTTGTCCTGCAACTTTCACGCCGCCGGAGAAAATCTTACCCCCGATGCGATCATCGAAATGCTGCTGAAACAGGTGCCGGAACCCAAAGGATGACGGATCATGAACGGCCGCTCGGAATTTGAGTATCTGCCGCCGGAGACGCTGGACCGGTTGAAGAACATCGAACTGGTGGCGCATGGTCTGGTGGAAGGCGGTCTGCTGGGACTGCATCGTTCGCCGTATCACGGTTTTTCCTCCGAATTCAGCGAATACCGGAAATATGTGGCGGGCGACGGCATCCGCTATATCGACTGGAAAGCCTATGCCCGGACCGATCGCTATTATATTAAACGCTTCGAGGAAGAAACCAATCTGCATTCCTTTATCGTGCTGGATCAGTCGGCGTCGATGGGGATGCCGGACCCGGCGGCGCCGGCCAAATTCAACTACTGCTGTTATCTGGCGGCGGCGTTCATGTACTTGATGTACCAGCAGCACGACGGGGCGGGACTGTTTACTTTTGCCCGGACGATTACCCAGGCGGTCGACTGCAAGTGTTCCCGTCCGCATCTGATCGATTTGTTGCGGCGGCTGGAACGGCTCAAGCCGGAGGGCGAATCCGGGGACGGCGACTGTCTGGTCCGGATTGCCGAACGGATTCCGAAACGGTCGCTGGTGATGCTGTTTTCCGATTTCCTTTTCGACCGTCATCCGGAGGCGCTGAAAGCGCTGGACATGCTGTCGTTCAAGGGGTGCGAACTGATTCTGTTTCAGGCCATGAATACGGCGGAACAGCAGTTTCCGTTTCACGGGCTGGTGGAGTTCGAGGACGTTGAAACCGGCCGCACGCTGGAGCTGGAATGCGAAGCCTGCCGGGACTATTATCTCGACGAATGGAAAAAATTCAACGCCAAGCTGAAAAATTATTGCGACCGCCGGGCCATTGTGCTGGAACCGCTGACCACGGCTACGCCGTTCACCCGGGCGCTGGCCGCCTATTTCAGTAAACGCCGGGAGATGTACTGAGTTATGGAATTCGGCAATGTCATGTTTCTCTGGGGACTGCCGGCCGTTCTGTTGCCGCTGGCGCTGCATCTCTTTTTCAAGCGGAGAAAGGCGAAAGTAAAATTTTCCACGCTGATGTTTTTTCAGCGCCGGGAACGCTTTTTGTCGTACCGGAGGCGGTTGCTGGAATGGTTGCTGCTGGCGCTGCGGATGCTGGCGATTTTATTGCTGGTGCTGGCGTTGAGTCGGATTTTCTTCAAAAAATTCAACTTTGCCACGGGTACCGCGACCGGAGTGATGCTGGTGGTGGACGATACGATGTCGATGCAGGCGCGGCTCGATTCCGGGATGTCGGCATTCGACTGTGCCAAGCGGAAGGCGGAAGAAGCGTTGAGCACGCTGTCCGGCGGCGACCGGGCGGGAATTGTCTGGGTGTCGGGACGGCGCGGCGAAGAACTGACGACCGACCGGGAAAAAATCGCGGCGGTACTGCGTCAGACGACGGTCACCGGCAGCGGCGGATCGCTGGCGGCGGCGGTGACGGCGGCCAAAGCAAAGTTACAGACGTCACCGGGGCTGAATCGGGAAATTTATGTTTTCTCCGATTTTCGCACGGGGAACGAAACGCAGTCGCTGGCGGAAATCGCCGGCCGCGGAATCCGGGTTTTTGTCATGGTGTTGACCGGGGCATCCGACAACGTGGCGGTGGCTCCGGTGGTGATTGATCATGCGCCCAAGGCGGTGGGACGGGCCGTGAATATTCCCTTTACTCTGAGCAACAGCGGCCGCGACGCCCGAACGGTAACCGCCACGCTGGAAGTGGAAGGCCGGGCGGTTCAGCAGCGCAGTGTGACGGTGCCCGGCGGCGGCGATGCCGGCGGAAATTTCGTGCTGATGCCGGAAAAAAGCGGTTGGCTGACCGGAGACGTCAAAATCGATGACGGCAATCTGGACTTGGACAATCGGGCTTTTTTTGCTTTCAAGGTGGGCGGCGGAATCAAAATTCTGCTGGCGGCGGATGTCAACGGCAAACTGCAGGACCCGCTGGCGCTGCTGAAGACGGCGCTGGACCCGGTGCCCGGACAGGCGGTCAATGGCTTTAACGCTGTCACCGTGGAGCCGTCGGCGCTGGAGGCGGCGAACCTGAGCGATGCGCAGGCGGTGGTGTTGTCATTGACCGCGCCGCTGTCCCATAAAAGTCTGGTCGCGCTGACGGATTGGCTGCGGCGCGGCGGTGTGTTGCTGACTTTGCCGCCGGAAAGTCAAATCCGACTCTATCAGAATCTGGCGGCGGCAGCCGGTGACGGCAATCCTTATCTGGGCGTGTTGGAGCGCCGGGAGGCGTCGGGGGTGACGTTCAATCAGCCGTTGGCCGGATTCAACGATTTGTTGCAACTGGATTTGGTGCGGTGGCGGCAACTGGCTGGACTGCGGGTGGGCGGAAATATCAAAGTCGTAGCGGAATGTCAGGGCAAACCGCTGATGACATTGGTCCATTGCGGCAACGGCTGCTGGCTGGCGTGGGCGTTTGCCGCCGGCCGGGACGGTTCCAACTGGCCGTTACTGCGGTCGTTTCCAGTGGCGGCCACGGCGATTTTCGATCAGTTGTGCGGACTGTCGACGGCTGCGCAAACCGCAGTCTGCGGTCCGGGACAGGAAGTGGCAGCGTTGCGCCGGGAAATTACTTATACGACTTCCTGGGGAACGACGGGCACGTTGAAAGGAACGCATGACCGGATGTTGCTGACCGATACGTTATGGCCGGGCATTGTCCGGTTCGAGGGCGCGACGGGTGAGATCATGGTGTTGCAGGCCGATGCGGAGGAAAGCAAACTGTCAGCTCCGGCGACCACGCCGGCCGAGCTGGCCGGTCAACTGGCAACGCTGCTTGATCCCGGCAAGGATCTGGTGTTGCAGGTGCGGCAATATCGTCAGGGCTCGGAATGGTCCGGAATCTTGTTGGGCCTGTTGCTGGCGGTTTTGACGGCGGAATTTATTCTGGGACTTCATTACAGCCATCCGGCGGTTCCGGAAGTCATGCCGCCGGTAGAGGCGAAGACGGAAGGAGGGGACCGTTCATGATCAGCTTTTATCCGTTATTGCCGTGGTGGGTGGTCCTGCTCATGGGCGGAGTTGCCGTCTGGCTGGTCTGGCGGGCCGCGCAACGGGGCAATGATTTGGACCGCAAACGCCGTCGGCAATTGGCCGGTTTGCGGCTGGCGGCGGTGGCGCTGGTGGTGCTGATGCTGTTGTGTCCGGGCATGGTCATCCGGGAAGTCGACCGGCAGCACAACAATGTGGTTTTTCTGTTGGACGGTTCCGGGTCGATGAAAACCTGCGACCTGCCGGGTGGCGTCAGTCGGTTCGATGCGGCGGTCAAAGTGTTGGAAAACTTGAATTGGCACGGCGTAGCGTCCTGCCGGACGGTCAACTTTTTATTCAACAACGATGCTTCGGTGATTTCCGATTTCGACACGTTGAAAAATTTCGGGGCGGACGGCGGGACCGATCTCGGCCGCGCCTTTCAGAGCGTCGACCGCAAACTGGGGCTCAACAGCGTGGCCGCCGCCGTGGTGCTGACAGACGGCATTGACAACGCCGGGTTTACCGGTTTGCACACCGGGGTGCCGCTGTTTGCGATCCGTTTCGGCACGGAACTGGAAACGATTCCAGACTTGCGGATCGAGGCGTTCAAATTGCCGGACAATGCCAGAATCGGCGAAGAACTCGAAATTTCCATTCCGCTGCTGCTGACCGGGCGGCCGGATACGGTGGAAACCACATTGGCCGTTCTGGTCGACGGGCAGCCGGCGCTGACGCAGAAAGTAAAACTCGAACCCGGCAAACCGGTCACGGTGAAGTTTCACCATACCTTCACGACGGACGGCATCCATATCGTCAAACTCGACTGCGGCCGGATTGACGGCGAAGCAACCTATCTCAACAATACCCGGGAACTGGCGGTGGAAGTCCGGGAGGGCGGCAGCGAAACCCTCTGTTTCTTTCCCACCCTCAACAGTACGTTTCGTCCGCTGCTGCGGCTGCTGAAAGAAACCGGCAGCAAGTTTACCGCGGCCTGTCGGCTGGGCGACCGGCAATGGCAGGTCATCGGATCGGCCGACGCGCAAGTGCTCCGTCACGGGCTGCCCCGGTCGGGAGAACTGTTGCGGCATTACGATGTGATTATTCTAGGCGCCGGCGGCAACGGCTTGACTCGAACGGAAGAAAATGAACTCGAACAGTATGCCGCCAACGGCGGAAATTTGATTATCCTCGGTGGTCCGGATGCCTATACGGCCTCGGCCTTGACGGCGGCACTGCCGGTCAAAATTACCCGTTCCGCTTATCTGGCGGGCGATTTCCGGGTGGTGCCGCCGGAAGTCGGCAACAGTCAGTTCGCGGCGGCAATTGCCGAGTTGTGCGGCAGTTCGGCGGCGGTGCTGCGGGGTATCAATACGGTGGACGGTGTGCGCGGCAACGCGGAAGTTCTGTTGCGGGCTGAAAATGAAGACGGTCGCCGGCCGCTGGTGGTGGCGGCGTCTTACGGTCGCGGCCGGGTGGTGGCGGTCCTGACCAGCTCGCTGCACCTCTGGGGCAGCGGTACGGCCCGGCAGCACAATTACGGCACTTTCTGGAAACAGTTGTTGAGTTACGCCGGAAAAAGCCGGGAAGAACAGTTGACCTTATCCGTTAATCATACCGAACTGGTGCCGGGCGATACGCTGGAGGTCAAAGCCATGCTGAATCTGGCGGGCGATCACCGTCCGGCCCAATTGGAAGCGCTGCTTTATCCCTACGGCAGCAACGAAGCAGTGGCGGCGTTGCCGATGACGGCGTCCGGCAGTTTGTATTCCGCCGTTTTCTCCCATCTGGCCCGGGGACGGTATCTGTTGCAGGTGAACTGTCGCGCCGACGGCAAACTGCTTGCCACGCGGTATAAGCTGATTCTCTGCGGCGACCGCATTCAGGAAAATTATGAATTGAAGTCGACGGTGGAAAATTTTACCCGTTTCACCACGGCGGGACGGGTTTATGCGCCGGAGGAAACCGACCGGCTGTTGCGCGATCTGGTGAATACGGTGGAAAAAAACGATGTGTTGCGGGAGTGGTTTCCGGTGTTCAGCACTCCGGCCTTTTTGCTGATGTTGCTGGTGTTGCTGGGAACGGAATGGTATCTGCGACGGCGCTATAACCTGTTTTGAGGATAAAATGAAATCAATTCTGATGACCATGGTTGGACTGTTGAGCATCGCCGCGCTGGCGGCGGACGAATGGTACCCGGTGCGGGTGGAATTTTCCGACGGCAAGGCGCAGGACGGCAAGGTGGCGATTCTGGGGACCCGCCCGCTGACGTTCAATCCCGGCGGACTCAATTATCAGCGCAAAATTCTGTTCGACGACATTCAGTCTATCGATCAGGTCGTCGAGTCTCAAACCATGAACCGGCCGTGGGCCTACAAGGAAAACGGCCGGAGCGAACGCGAATATTTCGACGGTCAGTATCCGTTCATCAATTTCATGACGGTGATTACTTTGACTTCCGGCGAAATTCTGAAAGGTCATATCGTTTCGCTGCCGATGCGCTTCGACAGCGGGAAGGACCGGTCCAAACTGTTTCTGCCGCGCCAGATCAAGGGCGAAGTCGGTCAGACCATGAAACAGATCGTCTATCCGACCCGGTTGGTGTTCCGCCATGCGAAGATGTCCGCGCCGGATACGCTGGTCAAACTGGCTCCGGCCTGGGGCACGGTGCAGACCGTGGCGGCGCTGGACTGCCGGCGGGAAAACGTCTGCTTCGCCTCGGCGGGCAAGGACGGTGCCTGGCACTTTCCGGCGCTGCTGCCGGGACGGTATGATCTGGTGGTCTTGACTTCGAAATATGTCTTGTTCGGGCTTTCCGACTCTGGGCCGGATTCGGCGTCGTCCGGACAGCCGCTGCCGGCGGATGCCTTGTCCGCTTTGCAGAAAGTTTTTCCGCTGGCCGACGACTTTTTCAAAGACCGCTGGTTGTTGGACGTTCGCGGCAATACCGCTTTTGCCAAAACGCTGGTTTACGGTCGGCGGACCAGTTATTACGATGCGCACAAGATTACGCCGGGCGGCTATCTCTGGCATCTGGAAATCTGGAGTTGGCATCGGGCGGAAAGCGAGTGGAAGATCGACCGGCGCTCTATCATGCTGCGTCGTAAACAGCAGGCCGGAGAAGCGGTTCGTACCTTGTTGCAATTCGACCGGCTGGCAAGAGTCCAACCGGGCGCTGTATTGGAATTCAAGGCGGAGGATGTGGAACATGGCGGAAAATTTATCCGCACGCTTAACTGAATACCGGCATTATCGGAGCGCGGTGGCCGGCTGCCGGATCGGTTGCCGGTGGCTGGCGCTGAATCTGCTGTTGTTGACCGCTGCCGGAGTGCTCGACAATCTGGCTGGGTTGCCGGTGGCGGCGCGCCTGACGATTGTGGGGATTATTCTGGCGGTAAATCTCTGGCAGTCTTGGATTGCCCGGCGGGAATATCGGCTGGCGCAAATATCGAACCGCGAAGCGGCGGTGGCGCTGGAAAAACTGGGGGGCGTTCACGACAACGCGCTGATCAACGCCGTCTGCTTTCTGGAATCGAATGAAGTCCAACCGGCGTTATTGCAACAATTTGTCGAGGAGGCCGCCAAGGCGGGCGCAGCGATTAAGGTTCCTGAGTGGAAACGGGAACCCGTCTGTCGGCGCTATCTTAAACTGCTGCTGCTGTCAGTATTGGCGAGCGGAATTTATCTGGCCGGATATGGACCTTATGCCGTCAATGCCTTATTGCGATATGGCAATCCGTGGGGACAACTGGCTTCGCTGAATTTTGCCCAGTTCACCGTCCGGCCGGGAGATGTTACGATCGTGGAGGGCGACGATCTGCTGATTACGGCCTCGGCAGTCCGCAATGGCGTAAGAATCAATAATCTGAAAATCCTGCTGACCGGCGGAAGTACCCCGTTGCTGCTGCCGATGGAAGCCCGCGACGGCGATTCCGCCTATACGTTGAAAGCAGTGCGCCAGACTTTGCATTACGCCATCCGCAGCGATGATGGCGACGGCAGTCGCGACTTTACGGTTACGGTGACGCCGAAACCGGCTTTCAAGGACATCGCTTTACAGGTGGTGGCGCCGCCTTATACCGGTCTGATGCCGAAACTCTATCGCGACGCGCCGACTGCCGTAAGTTTGCCGCAGGGCGGAACGCTCATCATTACGGCCAGGCCGCCGGAGGGTTGCGTCAGTCAGTTTTTCTGGAACGACGACAGTCTGGATACGGTCAAAATGGCCGGCCTGACGGTAGAAAAAGACGGCGTGCTGTCGGCGACGCTGCGCGATACGGCCGGCCGGATTTTCCGGGACGTCTGGCTCTGCGCGGTGAAAGCCGTGCCGGACCGTCCGCCGACCGTCCGTTTTCTCAATCGGGAACAGAATATCGAGGCCGGCAACGGCCAGACGGTGGAACTTTTCCTCCAGGCGGAGGATGATTACGGGATCGGCGAACTGACGGTATCGGCGGCCAGCGACGGGACGGATAAGGTCATTAAAGACTATCATTACGATGCCAGTCCGGCGAAAAATTTACGGGAAACGGTGGCGTTGAAACTCGATCGCAATCTGTTTCCGCCGGGTTCAACGGTACGTCTGACCGCGAAAGTGACGGACCGCCATACGCCGCCGCAGAGCGGCGTGACCGATCCGCCGATTCTGTTGCAGGTAATCGATCTGGCGGCACGGGTTCGCGAACAGGTGAGGGGAACGCCGGACGGTCAACTTTTCGAACTGCTTTATCGGACGCTGGAAATGCAGCAGAATACGCGCAATTGGTTATCCGGTGCCATCCGCAACATGAAGCGGTGGGAATATGTCCGGCTGAAAGACGATCAGCGCAGTATTGCCGGGACGTTGCAACAGGCGTTGGACGCTGCCCGCAAACAGGCGCAGAAAGGCCATCTGCGGCCGATTTTCCTTCAGGCTTTGGCGCAGCTGACGACTCGGGATGCCGTGGAGTTGCGGACTTCGGCGGAAACCATACTGCAAGCTTGGAATCGGACTCAGCCGCGGGATTTGAACGCCATAATCGACCGGCAGACTTTGCTGATCAACCGTTTGCAGTCACTGCTGGCCGGCATGGCCGCCGCTCGGATCGAACAGGACAAACAGCGGAAGGAAACGGCGGAGGATCAGAACGAAAAACAGTTGTTCGACCGGCTCCAGCAGTTGAAAAATAAATTGGACGAATTCAATAAGGAACAGCGGAAGATCATCGAACAAACCGAGGCTATCGATCCGAAAAAAGCCGAAGACTGGGCGGAAAAAGAAGAAAAGCTCATGGGCAATCTCGCCGCCAGTGAAACGGAATGGGCCAAGCTTTTCAAGACGGCATTCAGCGACCTCTCCAAAAAGCAGAATCAGGATTTTTCCAATTCGACCATGGCGGAAGAACTGGTTCGGCTCTATGAAGAATTGCAGAAGGCCGGTGCGGCGCTGGAGAAGAAGAAAGTGGAAATCGCCACCGTGGCGGAGGCCAATGCCGCCAACTTTGCCCAGTCGACATCCGCCAATCTGGAACGCTGGCTGGCCGACAACAAGGACAACATCAAGTGGGTGTCGGAAGAAAACGGCAAGCTGGCGGATACCGGCATGTCCGATCTGCCGGCGGAAATCAACGATATCATCGGCGACCTGATCGAGAAAGAAGACGACATGGGCGAAGACACCAAAGACTCCACGAACTCTTTCACCTGGGATAATGACGACTTCCTGGGCTGGGGCGTGGCGGACGGCACCATCGACTCCATGCAGGCCAAAGGAATTACCGGTAACGTGCTGCCGAACAACAACGAGGTCGGCGGCCGTTCCGGAGAAGGCCGCTCCGGCCGTTCGTCGGGACAGTATGTGCAACAGGATGCCGTCGGCAAGGGCGAGGGCCGGAAGACCCCGACCCGCCTGACGCAGTCGCCGTTTGAAAAAGGCACGGTGGAAGACAAGTCCAAAGATGCGTCTACCGGTTCGACCGGCGGCGGCAAACAGTCGGGCGTCGGGGACGAAGGCTTGACCGGCGTCACTCCCGATCAGGATTCCGATATTGCCCAGCGGTTGGGCGGCAATCAGTCGGAACTGAAGCAGAAGGCGCAGGCGTTGCTGCGTCGGCTTAACGAAAAAGGCCTGCCGTCCGGAGAAGTTCAGGAGGCCTTGCGGAAAATCGCCGCTTACGAACAAGTGGTGAAGCAGGGCGAAGGCGTGGCCGCCAAACGACTGAAAGGGGAAATCGTCGGCGCCTTGAAAAACGCCCGCGGAGCCTTGGAACAGACGTTGAAAGCCGACTACGAAAAAGTCAGCCGGCAGAAACTTCAGGATTTTCGCAGTCGGCATCAGGAGCAGGAAAAAATTCCGGCCGGCTATGAAGATACGGTCGGACTATACTTCAAATCCCTATCGGAAGGGGGCAATGAATGAAGATGACGATGGCTTTATTACTGGGACTGCTGCTGACCGGCGGAATGGTCCGGGCCGGTGAGAATCTGGTGCCGAACGGCAATTTTCAGGCGGGAAAAGTTACCGCCGACAACTGGGAAAAACCGGACGGCTTGAGTTCGTTCTGGGTAACCGACCCGGTTCGGGGCCGGATTCTGAAACTGGATTCCCGGATCGATCAAGGCCAATTGCGGGACTGGAAAACCCAATTGAAGCAGAATCCCCACGCGGTACCGCCGAAACCGGTCATTCCGGAAAATCGCTACGCCGCGGCAGGCGGCGATGAGGGCGTCATGCTGGATTCGGCGTTTATCCCGGTCCAACCGGGACAGAACTACAAGCTCTCGGTCGACTACAAAGGAGCCGGCAAACCGTTTGTCTGGATCAAAGGATTTATGCCGCATCCCCGCCGGAAAGTGGATGTGGACGCCTATCAGACCCGTCTGGAACCGCAGCAGCCCAGCGAACAGGAATGGCGGACGTTTTCCATCGGCTTCAATCCGACTGCACGCACGCCCAACGTGACTAAGATGAAAGTTCGGATTTACGCCTATTGGCCGGCGGGAATTTACTACTTCTCCAACGTCCGGATCGAAGCGATCACACCGGCGGAGATGGCGGAACTGGTCAAAAAACGGGCCGAAGTAACCCCGGCCCGATAGCGTTCTTTCGTCTCTGAAAATCGGCCGGTCGACCTTTTATCGGACGACCGGCCAAGTAGGTATCAGCCGTTGATATAACGCCGCTGAACCCGATTGCCGAACGAGCAGATGATGTCGTACGAATGGGTGCCTTTGATCTGGGCCATCGTATCCACCGAAATCGCCCTGGGGCCTTCGCCGCCGATGCAGATCACATCGTCGCCGACTTCCGCTTCGGGAACATTGGCCAGCGAAACGTTCGTGTAGTCCATCGACACCCGGCCCAGCACCGGGCAGAGCTTGCCGCGAATCAACACATAGCCGCGATTCGACATGCTCAGCGGCAAACCGTCGGCATACCCGGCGGAGATGGTGCCTTCCAGCATCGGTTCCTGCGTAACGTAAGTACAGCCATAGCCGATCGTCGTACCGGCGGGCAGTGTCCGTTTGGCCACCAGTTTGGTTTTGAGCGACAGAACCGGTTTGAGATTGAACGCCCGGCGGCCTTCGGGGTCGAACGAACCGTAGAGGTTGATGCCGACCCGGACCCGGGTGAACGGCGGCGCATAGGAGCAGGGGAAGTTGTTGCTGCCGTCGCTGGCCGCCATGTGGATGTAATCGAACGTGATGCCGTGCGTTTTGAGTTTGGCCAGCAAGTGCCGGAATTTTTCCACCTGCTGGAGCGAAAAGTCCAAGTCCGGCCGATAAGCCACCGGGAAGTGGGAATAAATTCCATTGCATTTCAGATTGGGCAGCTTGCAACAGGCCAGAATGTCTTTTTCCGCATTCTGCACCAGAAAACCCAACCGGCCCATGCCGGTATCGATCAGAAACTGGCCTTCGACGGTTTTATGCTGGCGGACGGCTTCCTCGCTGATCAGCTTGGCCGTGTCCAGATCGTTGAGCGGAAACACCACGCCATGCGCCACTCCGGCCGGGATTTCCGCCGGAATCACATTGCCGAGAATCTGAACCGGCAAACCCAGGTCGACCAGTTCGAGCGCTTCATTCATTTCCGCCACGCCGAACCCGGCGGCGCCGGCGGCACGCAACGCTTCGGCAATGGGACGAGCCCCCAAACCATATGCATTGGCTTTCAGAACCGCGATCACGCCGCACGGTCTTACGCCGTCCTGAATCCGTTGAAAATTTTCTTTCAGAACTGCCAGATCGACATCCACCCAGACTCTGCTCTCCGAACCCTTATTCATGATTACCTGAACTCCTCGTCATGTAACACGTTAATATCGGCGCCAAGCCGTTGAAAATCCGTTACGAAGGCCGGATACGTCACATCGGCGGCCTCGGCCGTCGAAACCGTCGTTATTCCTTCGGCGGCCAACCCGGCAATAGTCAACGCCATCACGATCCGGTGGTCGTGACAGCCATCCACTTCCGCACCGTGCAACTTGCCGCCGGTAATCACCATGCCGTCCGGCAATTCCTCGATTGCCGCGCCCATTTTCCGCAATTCACGCGTCATGCAGGCGATCCGGTCGGTTTCCTTGATCCGAGCCTGCGGCACGTTTTTCAGCCAGGTTTTACCCTTGGCGCACGCGGCGGCGGCGGCCATGGCGGGCAACGCATCCGGCGTCCGGTTGAGATCGACTTCAATCGCCTGCAACGGGTGTGCCATCCGCACTTGCGTGGCAGCGCCTTTGATCACTTCCACGCCCATGTCGGTAAAATAATCGAATACGGCTTTATCGCCCTGCCGATCCTTGAAATCGAGGTTGTGAATGAGCACTTCGCCGCCGGTGACCGCCGCTGCCGCCAGCGGGAAAGTCGCCGTCGAAAAATCGGCCGGAATCGCCAGGTCGAACGCGGAAAAATGCTGCCGTCCACGGACTTTAAACCACGAATAATCGGCGGCATAGTCGAAATCCACACCCAGCCGGTGCAGCCAGTCGATGGTAATTTCGACGTACGGCACTTCATTCAGGTTGACGACTTCCATCACGGTATCTTCCGGGGCGAACGGCGCGGCAAAAAGCAGCGCCGTAACAAATTGCGACGACTTGCCGTCTACCCGGGTATGCCCGCCCCGCAACGGTCCGCAAACCGTCAACGGACATTTGCCGTCCAACGAATGCGAAGTTACTCCCAACGGCTGAAGCGCGTCCAGCACGTTTTTCATCACTCGGGTCCGCAGCGACGCATCGCCATCGAAACTGACCGGGAAGTCGGCCAGCGCGGCCAACGCGGTAAAAATCCGCAGACTGGTGCCGGAATTGAGCAGGTCGACGACTCCCGCCGGACGTTGGATTTCGCCGTTGATCCCGGCGATGAGCCAATCTTGAGGGTCCGACAGGTCGACGACCGCGCCGAATGCCCGCGCCGCCGCGACTGCCGCGTCCGTGTCGGCGGAAAACAGCGCGGACCGGATATGGGACGCGCCATCGGCCATGGCGGCAGCCGCCACGGCGCGAATCGTATGCGATTTGGACCCGGGGACGGAAATTTCGCCCTGAATCCGAGATTTTTTAACTTGCAGTCTCATGATGATTGCCTTAATCTGTATAAGGAATACCCAACCGAACATTGATCCGGATGGGATTTCTGAACATTCAATTTAGCATCTTTTCCGGTGTTGTGCCAGACCCAAACTCAAAAAGTTCTCCCGGCGGCTTGGGGCAGACGGACGTTTTTCATTTTAGACAGGGTTTGAGCGTAGTGTGTAAAATGCGTCAACCTTCATTTTCGACATTTTAGACACTACTTGAGGTTCGTGTGTAAAATGCGTCAACCTTCATTTTCGACATTTTAGACACTGTTTGAGCATAGTGTGTAAAATGTTTCGTTCCGCATTTTCGACATTTTAGACAGTGCTTGAGCATGGTGTGTAAAACAACTTGCACCTCATGCTCGACATTTGGGACATCTCCGTGAAATCATTTTAGACACGTCACATCCCTGATGTCTAAAATGGAACCCCCCCCGTCTGCGCTCCCGTCTTTTCTTCCGATTGTCAAAGAGCCCGGCGGTAAACTACACTCCGCCATAAAGAGGAAAACTTGTCAACATTTGACCGGCAGCGTGCCGGTGCGTTTATACCGGGTCATACTCCGCTTCGCGTCGGCCCCTGGACCCCGAAAATCACCCCTCGCCGCTATCCAGCCTGTTACGCAAGGCCAACTGTCCGTTGCCGTGTCCGAGATTCTCGAGCCCCGGCGAGAGAATACGGCGACCGTGCGGCGAATTCGTGCTTTCGCGACGGCGTCAGCCGGAGCGAAACCGAATTCGCCGCACTATCCCGCACCGGCACGTTGCCGGGCGCGGTCCAGCGGGCGAATACCGCTGGTCGCACGAAGTGCGAAATCCCCGCCCGCCGGACGCTACGCGGATTGCTCCAAACGGACGGCGACTTCGGCCAAATGAATAATCAGCTCATAGAAGTCGCGGGGAAGACGAAGCGAGGCGGTGGCGGCTTCGCCATAAAATTGAGCGATGAAGTCGGAGTTGAGCTCCACGTGATAGCGCATCGATTTCCGATCGTCCGTGAACATCAGAACCATCTGCAACAAGCCGGGCGGATTGCGACCGTCGAGAGGAGTAATGGCTTTGACCATCACGCGGTCGGCGGCGGAGTATAGGCGAACCGTTACCAGCCGTTCGACCTGATGGGAAACGAGCACCGCCAGCTCCAGCAGCGGACGTTTTCCGGCGTCGAAGCGAACGCCAATCCGTCGCAGTCGACAGCAGTACTGGAAACAAAACAGTCGAAACGCGGCGTTCAGCGGTTCCGATGGAAAGAAGTTTTCCGGTGTGATGATTTCATCCGGCTCATCATAATAATTTTCGGCATCCCCGTTCATTTTCCCCTCCGTTTTTGGTGTTTGGATTGGTTTATTACCTCAAGCAAACCGGAAAGGGAAAAACGTTCCTACGAAGAGGGCGCATCCCCCACACCTGTCAGAGGCACCGTCAAGAGCCCGAGTAGAGATATGTTGAATGCGCCCAAAATGAAAGTACGTCCGTTTATGGGTAGACTGCTCCCCATAAACGAACGCAACTTTCAACATTAGGTTTCTCTACTCGAAAATTTGACGGTTTTCCGACAGAAACGGTTTGCTGAAAGTCGTAATGACTTTTATCTGATTGTAAAAATTAAATTACCGGTTGAGAAATCCCCTTATTGTTACCTGAAATAGATAATAGAGCGTTGCGGCGAAAAATGCAAGGGAAAAAGATGGGAAAGTTGTCCGCCGCAAAACGAGTTTCCGGGGAGAAAACCCGAAAAATTTGGAGAATTTTTTAAGGTTTCTCCCCGGAAACACGTTGAGAGATTAGCTTTGGTGAGACTTTTTCTTGCGCGACATGGCCTCGCTGACTTTCTGGAAGATGGCAAACATCGGCGGCACAAAGGCGACAGCGATAATCGTAGCCGACAACATCCCCCAGAAAGTGGTCGTTCCGATTACCTTCCGGCTTTCCGCCCCGGCCCCGGTGGCAAAAACCAGCGGCAACACCCCGATGATAAAACACCAGGCGGTCATCAGCACGGCACGATAACGATAGTTGGCGCCGTTGATGGCCGAACGGGCAATCGACTTTCCGGCCAACCGCTCCTTCATGGAAAATTCCACCATCAGAATGGTACTCTTGGCGCATAGCCCGATCAGCATAATCAACCCCAGCTGGGCGTAAATATCCAGCAGCATGCCGCTGAAATACAGCGCCGCCGCGCCCCCGATGGAAGCGAACGCCACGGACAGCAACACCGGCAACGGAATCGACCATGATTCATACTGCGCCACCAGAAAGAGATAGCCGAAAACCACGGCTAAAATCATCAGCAACACAATTCGTCCGCTGTTGTTCTTTTCCTGATAACTCATGTCGGTCCAACTGATATCGTAATCCTTGGAAAAATTGTCGGTCATCAGCTTTTCAATCCGATTCATGATTCTGGCCGTCGAAGATCCCGGAGCCGGAATTACCGTGATTCCGGCCGCCATATTCTGCGTGAAACGTTCGATTTTCCGGGCGCCCAGAGCTGTTTGTGCCTGAGCCAGAGAGGTGAGGGGCACGGATTCGCCGGAATCGTTCAACACCATCAGCGAATCGAGATCGTTGACGGTGGCGCGATTATTGCCGTCGACCTGCAATTCGACCTTGAACGAATAGCCGTTGATGTTGAAGTCGTTGACGTAATAGCTGGCCATATTGCTGCCGAGCGTGGTAAAAATCCGGCTGACCGGGACGCCGAGCGCTTCGGCTTTCTGACGGTCGATGTCGAGATAGATCTGCGGAGTTCTGGCGCTGAATCCGCTGAACGCATACAGCACGTCCGGCATGACTTTTTTATTATTCAGCAAACCGAGGAGTTTGCCCATCTGCATTTCAAACTGTTGCGGCGTATCGTTGCCGGTAGTACGGAGGGCGAAGGTAACCCCGCCGGTTACCCCCAACCCCATGACTGCCGGCGGCTGGAAGACGCGGACGACGCCTTGCGGAATGGACGCCCCCGCCGCCATGATCTTTTCGCGCAACGCGCTGATGCTCAAATCTTTGGTTTTGCGCTGATTCCATTCGTTCAACGTGATGATGTTGAATCCCAGATTTTCGCTGGAACCGCTCATGATGGAATAGCCGACGACGGTGAGCATATTGCGGATGCCGGGAATCTTCAATACCTTGTCATTGAATGCCATCATGGCTTTTTCCGTACGTTCCAGCGAGGAACCCTGCGGCAATTCCAGTTCGCACATCAGCACTCCCTTATCTTCGTCCGGCAGAAATCCGCCTTTCAACGCCAGCAGCAATACCACATTGCCCACCAAAACGGCAAGGACAAGCGCACCCGTCAGAATGAACCTGCGGATCAGAATCTTGGACGCCCAGTTATACCCGGCTTTCGTATCGTCAAGCATTCGGTCGAACCACCGGAATAGAACGAACTTGCGCCGATGATCCGGCGGTCGCAGCAGCAGGGCGCAGAGGGCCGGACTCAAAGTTAACGCATTGAAGGCGGAAATGACCAGGGCGATACACATTGTCACGGCAAACTGCAGGTAGATGGTGCCGACGATTCCACCATAGAAGCCGATCGGGGCGAAAATGGCCACCGTTACCAGCGTGGCGGCGATGACCGGACTGGTGATCTGTTTCATGCTTTTGACTGTGGCGGCCGGGGCCGGCAGATGTTCGTTTTCAATAATGCGCATGGTGTTTTCGACTACCACAATGGCATTATCCACCAACAACCCGATCACCAGAATCAAGCCGAACATGGTCAGGACGTTGATTGAATAGCCCAGAATCGCCATACAGAAAAAGGTCCCCAGCAACGATACGGGAACCGCCAGCGCCGGAATCACGGTGGCTCGCCAGTCCTGCAGGAAAATGTAGGTAATGGCGATGACCAGCAACAACGTCAGGATAAGGGTAAAGGCAATTTCTTCCACATTCACGATAATATAATGGGTCGGATCGTAGGATATTCCGCATTCGACCCCTTCCGGAAAGCGTTTTTTCAACTGGTCAAGCAGCTTGTTGGCATTACTGACCAGTTCGACGGCATTGGCGCCGTCCTGACGATAAATAGCCATCGCCACGCACGGTGTCCCGTCGTAGAACCCTTCGTCGGTATAACGTTCCGCCCCCAGCTCCAGCCGGGCAATGTCGCCCAACCGGACCTGTTCGCCCTTGCTGGTGGTCATAATAACGATATTGGCGAATTCCTCCGGCGTCCGCAACCGTCCGATCGTATCGATTTTGAACTGAACGAAGGGGTTGGCTTTTTCCCCGCCGACGGTTCCGGCCGCCGCCGGGATATTCTGGGATGAAATTTTGGCAATGATGGTTTCCGGGGTTAATTTCAGGGCGGAAAGTTTAACCGGATCCAACCAGACGCGCATGCTGTAATTGCGTTCGCCGAGAATTTCGACCGAGCCCATGCCCGGCAGCCGGGCAAACGGGTCTTTGATGTTCATCCGCACATAGTTGGCCAATTGCAGCATCGACAGCGTTTTGCCGTTGGTCCGGAAGACATAGACCCCGACCATGTCGGTGGATTGTTTCTTGGTGATGACTCCTAGCTGCTTTACCATGTCCGGCAACTGCGACTGGGCCCGCTGAACGGCGTTCTGGACGTTGACCTGCGCGATATCCGAGTTGATTCCCGGCTTGAAAGTCAGTGTCAGCGTATAATTGCCGTTGTTGTCGCATTCCGACTTGAAGTAGAGCATATCTTCAATCCCGTTCGCCTGCTCTTCAATGACGCTGGCTACGGTATTGGCCAGAACCTGCGAACTGGCGCCGGGATAAGACGCGGTTACTTTGACGGTCGGCGGCGCGATTTCCGGATATTCGGCGATCGGCAGTCGGAACAGGCAGATAAGGCCGACCAGGGCGGTGACAATGGAGATCACAAAGGCGAATTTGGGGCGTTTGATAAAGAATTCTGCAAACATGGTCGCCTCACTTTACCGCATCGGGAGCGACCGGAGTTACCGTCATGCCCGGCGTAATTTTATTCATCCCGTCAATCACCACCCGGTCGTTTGGGCTCAGACCGGACAGCACGATTTGCAGTCCGTCGGCAACGGGGCCGGTCTTCACCGGACGGAGGCTGACCTTGTTGTCCGGGCTCAATACATAGACGGCGGTGCCGTTGGGTTCGATCATCAAGGCCGAAGGCGTGATCGCGATAAACGGTTTGTCCTGTTTTTCCGATAACAACACGGTGACAAAGCTGCCGGGAATCAGTTGCTGATCCTGATTTTGAAAAGTCGCCCAGACGGTTACGGTATTGGTGGTGGAGTTGATTTTATTATCGATCAAAGTGATGTGAGCTGTTTCATGGTAAATGGTGTTATCGGCCAATTGAACCCTTACCACCGCTTTGTCCCGGATACCGGCATCGCCGCCGAAATCATGGCGAAAAACCCGTTCGCTCAAACTGAAGTGGACGTAAATCGGAGCAATCATTTCAATGTCATTCAACTTGCCGCCCTGCGGCGTAAGCAGGTTGCCGACGGTAAAGGAACTCTTGCCGATTTTTCCGGAGATAGGGGCGTAGATTCTGGTGTAGGACAACGTATTTCGGGCATCGGTCAGCGAGGCGGTCGTGGCTTTCAGTTTCGCCTTGGCCATGCTGATGTTTTGCACGGCCAGATCGTACGCGGAAATCGAAACCGCCTCGGTTTTAACCAGACGGTAGTTGCGCTGAAATTCCGCCGTCGCATATTTCAGGGAAGCTTCCAGTTCTTCTTTCTGGGCTTCCAAGCTGTCTACCGCCGCTCGATAGGTGGTATCTTCCACTTCGTAGAGCAACTGTCCTTTTTTTACGATACTGCCTTCCACAAAATCCATTTTAAGCAGATTGCCGGTTACCCGAGGAATGAGGTCGACATGCTCGATGGCGTCGACTGCCCCCACATAACGTTTGGGCGAAGCTTCGTTGACGATCACCGGCTTGCCGACTACCACCTGCGGCGGCACTCCCCCCGCCAGGTCGGCTCGACTTACCGCTCCATTCCCCAACAGCACGGTCATCGCGACCAGCGCCAACGGCTTACCCAAACCCATACTTGCCTCCATGCGATATCGGAATTCCGACGTTGTTTTTGTTGCAAAATTAGTTCTATACGGAACTAATTTTAATATATCACTCCGACCTAAAAAAAACAAGTAAAACGGTGGTTTTAAGTTAAAATCATCTTGTAATCATCGAATTTTCAGCTATTCTAACAGCAACGATAAGGTTCGGTAAAGAACAGTTTGATCCGGTAGAGGTTTCCAATGCGGGAATTGACGTTGAATATTCATATTATCAGTCGCTGCACCCACAATTATTTTGCTCGCGAACTGCGTAAGCTTCATTTGACGATGGGACAGTTTCCGTTTATCATGGGGATTGCGGAACACGATGGCATTTCCCAGGAAAAATTGTCACAGGAAATCCGCATCAGCAAGAGTACGACCACTGCGATTGTTCAGCAGTTGCTTCAGGCCGGGCTGATTACCCGGGAAATCGATGAGCACGACCGCCGTAATTTCAAATTGCATGCCACGGCCAAAGCGCTTGAACTGCTGCCGAAGATTTATGCGGTTATCGATCATTGTCATAACGCGATTACGGCCGATCTGACCGAAGTCGAGCGCAACATCTTCGACCATCTGGCGGATCAAGTCCGGCAACGGGCGGAAGTGTTCTGTGGACAGAAAAGCATGTTGTCTCACTGCGTAACTTCGCCGAAGCCATGAGTCCGATATCGTTACCGGAATCGGGTCAGCGCCCGGCAAAGTATTTTTCTTGCAGATATTCCCGTAAGACGGCAATCCGACAACGGGATGCCCGCGGATAATATTTCAGTTGTTTGTGGCGGCGGACATATTCCCCCAATGCCTCGTTAAAGGTACCTCGCGCCGTGATGAACTGTCCCCAGAACCCATAGTGCCATTGGACATCGGTGACGGGCGTTTCCAGATTTTGTTGCCATTCCGCCGGAAAATACGCCAGCCATTTCGGGACGCTGTTCAGCCAGCTGGTAGTGGTGACGCCGGTGGCTCCATAACGCCTCTCAACTTCTTCCAGCAGAATCAGAAAACAGCAGGGCAGGTAGAGCGGGTTGGCAAAAATCGACTGCGGCTGGAGCGGATTGGCAATGTGAAACAGCACGGTTTCACGCGGACCGTCGTAGAGTTCATAGCGCAGGCAGCCGCATTGATAGCCGTCGAGCCCGGAACGGTCGGCAAAGTCTTTTTCCAGCCGGGCGTCCAGATGAGGACGAATAAAAGCGAAGGCCTGTTCTTCGAAAGCGGCGGCATCGGCGCGGTGACGGGTATAAAGTTCGGCAATGCCGGTTTCGATGGTTTGCCAGACCGGGGTTTGCCAATCAATGTCGGACGGGTTCAACAGGCCCGGATTGGCGTCGGTTTTGCGATAGATGTCCACCCGGTTCCGCAACGCTTCAACCACGGTTTCTTGCGGATGTTCCGCCAACCGGCAATACAGAAAAAACAGTTTCAAACGGACGATCTTATAAAGATAATCGCGATGTTCGTCCAATGTTTTAGGGGAAAGGTTTATCATGGCGAAAGAGGCTCCGGGCGTCCGCTTTGCAACGCGCGTTCCGCAGCGTCCAGCAACGCCATGGTTTCCTGCATTTCGGAGGGGGACAACGGCGCTTTTCCGGAGGTAAAGAAGCGGGCGATCTGTTCGAGCAGAAAGTCGTAGAAAACCGGCGGCGACGCTACGGTGAAGGCTACGTCTTGCTGTCCGGGCGCCGAGAGTACGCCGCCATAATGCGGGGTTGCCGAGTCCAGTTCCACGGTGCCGCTTCGACCGTCCCGATAATTCACCCGGACGAGGTATCCGGCGGCCTGCCGGTCAACCTGAACATTTCCGGCGCCGCATCCCATCAGCCGTTGCAGAATTTCGAAACAGTGCACGCCGTACCAGAGCAACGAACTGCCGGCCGGCGCCTGGGCCAACGGTCCCCGGACGATAGCGGTCAACGGGAAAGGACAATGCATCGCTGCCGTTGTGACGGCCGGATCATAGCGCAGGGCCGACGCTGAAAAGAATGGGATGCCGGAGTCGGCTGCTTGACGCAGCATGGTTTTGCCATGTGGTAGCGTATCGGCCAACGGTTTATCCATGAAAATCGGTTTGCGGAGGGAAAGACACCGTTGAAAATAGGGATAATGCCAGGCCGGATCGTTGATCTCCAGCATCAGGGCATCGCATGCGGCCACGGCCGTGGCGAAATCGCGGGTGACCTGTACATTCCACGCTTCCAACTGGCGTTGACGGAGATCGAGTCCGGACTCCGTTTGAAACGGCGTGGCGAAACGTAGACAGCGCGTAACCGTCAGCCCCGTAATCCGATCTTTAACCGAATGATAGTCAGGGGCTTGGATTCGTCTGGAAAACTCGACGGCGTGGCTGGTATCCAGACCGATCATGGCAATCTTTAAATGGGCCGACATGAATGTTTTTTTGCTTTCTCCACCAAAACGTTGGCATTCGAGTACTGGTTTCCGGTCGTGAAGCTCCAGTACCGGAACAATAATCCGTTATCGGATTCCATTCAAACAAAATCGGCAGTCTGGCGAAGCGATGTCACCAGACCGCAGAAGACTGCGTTGGATTTTTCTCCGGGGAGTCAGGTTTGCCGTACCGCCGCAGGAAACCAGCTCAGCAGAAAATCCGCCAACTCCGGCCCGCCGCGATTTTTTCGCTTTTTCCGGAGTCCGCATTGATAATTATAAACGAATTGCATGATTAAGTCAATCATTTAATGATTATATTAATCATTAAAAATATCAATTCAGCTTGAGGCGGGGAGAAAAGGAGTGTATCGTATTGCCGGAAAGATGATTGGAAAATGACCGCAACCTTTAATTAGCATGGAGCCACCATGATCAGCTCGGGCGAACATCGGGAAATTGTCTTGCTGGAAGAGTTGAAAAAACGTCACCGGCTGGATGTGGAGGAGGCGCTGCATTTGCTGAAGGTGTCGGAAGCGACGTTGCGGCGGCTCTTTGCCAAACTGGAAGCGGAACATAAATTGATTCGTACGCACGGCGGCGTTCAGGCGTTGCCGTTACCGCAGGGCAACTATTCGTTTGAGGAATCTTCGCAGCGCAGCATCGAGTACAAATCGCAGATCGGCAAGGCGGCGCTCGCTCGGATCGACAGCGGCGACCGGATTTTTCTGGATGCCGGGACCACGGTTATGTATTTGGCGGAAGAACTGAGTCTGCCGCTGCGGCTGGGCACGTTGCGGAACTTGACCGTGGTAACCAGTTCGCTGTCGCTGGCCGGCAGCATTGCTCCTTATTGCGAGGTCATCCTGATCGGCGGGCGAATGCGTCCGGAGCGCAACGACGTTTGCGGGGCGCTGGCTTGCGAAAACCTCCGCCGGTATCAGTTCGACAAAGTATTTCTGGGGGTGGATGGAATTACCGCCGACGGTCGGCTGATGACGACCGATCAGGAAACCGCAGCGGTCAATACGACGTTCCTGGCGTTGGCCAAAACCAGAATCGTGCTGGCCGACGCCGAAAAATTCGACCGCACCTCTTTTATTGCTTTTGCAACTTTGGCCCAGGTGGACATGGTGATTACCGATCGGCGGGTCGATCGGGAAACGTTGCGCCGTTATGCCAAGTTCCCTGCGGAAATTAAGCTTGCCGAATTGTAGTTACGGCCTGGTCTTTGGCGGCTCCGGCGTAATCGGCAATGCTGCTTGATGCAGATTGACTAACCGCTCGATCTTCAGCTGGGTCAAGGATTTCTTCCCCGGATGGATAAAACGGTACAAATCGTCGATTGACGCAATTCGGTGTCCGTTGCAGGCGGTAATCAGATCGAACTCCCGCAGCCCGGCCTGGTCCGCCGGCGAATCGGCAGAAACTCTTTCGAGTATTACACCCGGACCGCAAATTACTCCGCCGTTGCGAACGCCGGCACCAATTACGGCGCGGATTTCCGCCCGTTTACGGTCATGTTCTTCATCCCACCGCAGCGCCTCTTCGCGAGTCAGTTTTCCGGTTATGAAACTGGGACAGAACGGTATGGTCAGGCGATGTTTTTCATCCCAGGCTTCAATGTCCCATTGATAAATTCGATCGGGTACGATATCTTCCTCAAACTGATATTCCGTCTTCGTCGTAATAATGTTCTGCTTATGTTTCAGAACCAACTGCGTGGCCGGCTCAATTTCAAACCAGCCCAACAAATAGTGGTGGGCGCCGGGATACGGCATCCACTGCAACAGCGGTCGCTTTTCCGATACCGATGTCCAAACAGTCGGCGCAAACGTCTGAACAATATAGGCCCGCTCACACCCACCGGGAACCCGGTAGTAACTCAATATTTTTGCTTTATCAATCGAACCGGCCGCCGTCAGATTACGCCAATCTTCCGGCGCGTCTTTCTCACCCACTGCCTTCACTAAAAATTCTCTGGCCTTGACTTTGTCCTGCGGCATGCCGCCTTCGCCCCAGAAATAGAGCAACGCCATAACGTAGTCGGTTTCCGGGTCGGACGCGGGGTTCAAGGCCTGGCCACGTTTGATCCATTCGGCAGCCTTCCGGTAATCCCGCGGCACATCGTACCCGTAAAAATTGATCAGAGCCAGACGGTAGAAGCCGTCGGCACATTGGCCCGGTTCGTTCGATACCGCCCGATTATAATACGCCAGCGCCTGCTTGGCATCTCTCTTTACCCCCAGTCCATTCCAATAGATGTCTCCTAGACCGGCATCCGCCGCCTTGTCTTTTCCGGAAACCTTGAGCAGCCAGAATCGCGCCCGGTCATAGTCCGACTGTAAAGTGGTCTGTTTTGTTGCCACTCCGTTCAGGTAGATCAAGCCCAGCTTGAGTTGCGCCGTTTGATTCTGTTGCTCCGCCGCCTGCTTCAGCAACGTCAGCGCCGAGGTCCACTGATCTTGATGAATTGCGGCGTCCGCCTGCCGCACCAGGTCGGCCGGTTCAGCCGACAGCAACGAAGAAATCGCCAGACCGAATCCACCCAGTAGCAGTCGAAGTTTCATAGTATCCCCTTTCTATAAGTATTTCGCCCTTCTCAATTGTAGTACATTTATGCGAATATTACAAGCTAATCCGCAACTTCGGATCGGGGTGGGCGTGAAATCACTGGTTACGGTCGGTTGAAACGGGACCGCATTCGTAATCACACGGATCTTATTCCGTCGGACGGTAAAAAAGTCGGGGCGTTTTGAGGAAAATTCCGTAACAAAAAAGTTATTTTGACGGCATCCAAAGAATACTTTTTTTGTTGAAAAATATACTTTACTAAAAAATTATTATTTTGCGGAAAAAAAGTCTTGCCAAGATTTGTAAAGTCATTTATAATCATGGGTAAAGCAAAGGACAGTGCAGACCGATGTTCAAGTATCAGGAAATCATTCGCAATCTGGAAACGGAAGTTTTTCCGAAGTTGTCGCCGGGGTCGTTGCTGCCGGCGGAGCGGGAACTCTGCGTCCGTTACGCGGTGAGCGACATCACGGTCAAGAAAGCGCTGTCGATGCTGGCCCATGAGCGGCGGGTGAAGCGGGTGCCGGGCAAAGGCACGATCTATTCGCCGGAACATCGCATGCAGGTGAGCGTGGTCAGCATGCGGCCGCCGCGGACGGTGTTGAAGGTGCTGACGCTGAGCGGATGGGATTCGGCCGATCTGCTGGAAAAAATCTGTCAGGAATTTACGGCGCGGAATCCGGAAATCGAATTTGAATTTTACCGGGCGTCGTCGACGTATTTTGCGGAATCTTCGCCGGAGGATTACGATCTGATTCACGGCAATACCTGGATGATCCGGGAGTATCTGACCAGCCCGGACCGCGACCGGCTGCTGTTGCCGCTGGAAGAACTGCCGGGGTTTTACATTGACGAGCCGATGTACTTTCCCGAATGTCTGGACTGGTGCCGGGTCGAAGATGAATTGTATTGTCTGCCGCTGGGCATTTCGCCGGTAATCGCGATGTTCAACATGGATTATCCGGTGTTCAAGCGGTTGCCGCTGCCGGACTGCGAAACTTTTTCCGAATTCGTCAATCTGCTGTATCGGCTGCGCTATCAGCGGCCGGGAGAAGGAAATTATTATCCGTTTCTGCTGGAAACGTCGGAAAACCGGTGGCCTTGTTTCATCAAAATGCAGGGCGGCCGACTGTTTGATGCTGTAAACCGGCGTTGTCTGTTTGACAGCGAACCGACCGTGGCGGCTTTCCGCATGGTCCAACAACTGATCAAGGACAAGGTGGTGCCCGGGTTGCAACTGGGGTGGGACTTGTCGATCAACGAACTTTTTTTAACCGGCAATATCGGTTGCATGTTCGGAACTTTCAAGCACCTGCGGAGCAATGTGACGAGCGGCCGCCGGGTGCAGTACCGGATGTTGCCGCAATCCAATACGCGTTGCAGCCATCTGCTGATCGAAGGAATTCTGGTCAACCGCCGTGTCCAGCATCCCGAAGTGATCGGCCGATTGTTCAACTATTTCCAGACCAGCGCGGCGCAGTTGGCGATCTGCCGTCAGGCAGACACGTTTTCCGCCCAGAAAGAACTGGCGCGACTGTATCTGGAAAGTTTGGCGGCTCGGGAACCGAGCGCCGTGAATCTGTTCCAACAAGTCCAATATGCCGAACCGGTCATCCCGATGCCGCGCAACACCGGGCTGAAAACGATCAACGGCATGTTGTCCAAGATCTGGATGGGTCTTGACAGCGTGGAAAACGTTTGTCAGGAGATCACCGAGACGATTAACGGAAAACTAGCATAAAAGAAGGGACGTAGGATGAAAATGAAAAAGAGTAGTTTTACGCTTATAGAACTTCTGGTCGTGATTGCGATCATCGCGATCCTGGCCGGGATGTTGTTGCCGGCACTGAACAAGGCACGAGACAAGGCCAAGGCCATTAAATGCGTCAGCAATATGAAGCAGATGGGCCTGATGGCCACGATGTATTCCGACGATTTCCGGTTCGAATTGCCGTGCTACATCAGCCAACGCTGGGAAATGGCCACGTTTACGACCTGGTGGACGCTGATGCGGAAGATGGACCTGGGCAATGCCATGTTCATGGAACGTTATCGCAACGGTCTGTATACGCCAGCCAGTCTGACCAACGGGATCTGGAGCGAAGTCTCCTCTCCGCTGTGTCCGAGCTACAGCTATAAAAACAACCCGGACACGACGCTGACCGAAGCCTATCAGAAGGCCAATGCCCATTACGGCGGTTACGGTTACAATATTTTCCTGGGCCGCGTCAGTTCGACGGGAACCCCGTTGTACAGCTCCGGCACCGGCAACGTGCCGGATCCGGACGGCGGTCATACCACGGCTCTATCCGGCGATACCGCGCTGGTAGTGTCCGGCCGGGTGGTCGGTCCCTCCAAGGTCGTGCGGCTGAGCGACGGCTACAGCTATCTGGTGGGCGCCAAAACCGGCAAAGCCGACTTCGCGATGTATGTCAATCCGGTGTCTCACGGACAGAAGACCAATGTGTTGTTCGTGGACGAACACGTGGAGCCGCAGATCGTGCGGGGCGCTCCGGATTCGGACTTGCTCCAGCAGGAAGTGAATTCCTGGTTCTGGCATCCGAACGGCACCTGGTAAAATCAGCGGTGCGAAGCCGGTTCCCTTCTCCTCCTTTCCGGACCGACGCGGGCGGCGTCCGGTCCGGGATCGCCGGACAAGCGGATCGATTCGCGAGCCGAACCCGATTCCATCGAATGGAAAATGATCAGCGGAACACTGGAAGAGAGGGGCGGTTTCTTTTCGGAGCGGAACTTCACCGGTCCGGAAGTGCGCCCGGGTTGCGTTCCCTGAATGGTAACCCAAGTTGCTTTTGCCTTCGGGCAAAAGAAAAGTTTAAGGATTGATCATGATCAGTAATCGTCGCTTGAAAATTGCGATCTCCGGATTGGGACGGATTGCCTGGGATTATCACATTCCGACCATCCTGCGCCATCCGCAGTTTGAATTGACGGCTGTGGCCGATCCCCTGGAAGAACGGCGTCAGGAAGCCGTTCGCCGGTTCGGCGTTCAGGCGGTTTATGCCGATGTGGCGGCCATGCTGGCGGCCGACAAGCCGGATCTGCTGGTGATTGCGTCCCCGACCTGTTTTCATATGGAACAGACCATGGCGGCCTTCAAAGCCGGAATCGACGTCATCTGCGAAAAACCGCTGGCCGGCAAGGCGGCCGAAGCGTTGCGGATGGTCGATGCCATGAAACACTATCGGCGCCGGCTCATGGTTTACCAGCCGCATCGGTTGACCGGCGAGGCGGTGGCGTTGAAACAGATTCTGGCGTCCGGCATGCTGGGCCGTGTTGTGATGGTGCGCCGCACCAACAACAATTTCAGTCGGCGTGACGACTGGCAGGCGTTTGCCGCTTACGGTGGCGGGATGTTGAACAACTACGGATCGCATTATCTGGATCAGTTTATTTATTTGTTTGGCGGCAACATGAAGACGATCAACGCGGTGACGCGGTGTCTGGTCAGTTGCGGCGATGCGGAAGATTTCGTCAAACTGCTGGCGGTGAACGGACGGGATGTCACGTTCGATCTGGAGATCAACATGGCTTCCGCCTTCGAAAGCGAAAGCTGGGAAGTCTACGGCTTGTGCGGCAGCGCCAGGCTGGAAAAACATCGCTGGCTGGTCCGGTATTTTCAGCCGGGCAAACTGAAGCCGCTGAGCGCCCAGACCGGATTTGCGGCGGCGGGCCGCAGCTATCCCTATGAGGCGGACATTCCCTGGCAGGAACAGTTTTTCCCCTGCAGTAATGTCGGACTGCCGGGTTTCTACGACTATTGTTATCGATACTTTGCGCTTGATGAAGCGCCGTTGATTCCGGTGGAAAACAGCATGGAAGTGATGCGGCTGCTGGAACAGTGCCGACCGCCGGCAAGAGCGGAGGACCCGGCGGTTCAGGAAGGATGTCCGGCGAAATGATCCACATCAGCCATGCGGAGATTATCGCCGGAATCGTCTATCTGTTGATCCTGATGTCGGTCGGCGTGGTTTTCAAATCGTTGAGCCGCGACATCAACGATTACCTGCGGGCCGGCTGCAAAGGCGCCTGGTGGCTGATCGGCGCCAATGTGTTTATGGCCAGTTTCAGCGCAATGACGTTTACCGCGATTGCGGGGCAGTCGTTCGTGGCCGGCTGGAGCGTGATTCTCATCACGCTGACGGGTGCGGCGATGTATCTGCTGCATGCCCTTTACTTTGCTCCGTTGTTCCGGCAGATGCGGATTACGTCGGCCGGGGACGTGCTCTACAACCGGTTCGGCCGGGTGGCGGAACAGTTTTCCGCATACTACGGGGTGCTCGGTTCGGTGTTGAACGGCGCGGTGATGTTGCTGGGAACCGCTACCTTTATTTCGACGTTGTTCGGTTTTCCGCTGGCAGCGCTGATCGTGGTGATCGGCGTGGTGGTGACGGTGTATGCCACGTTCGGCGGGGCATGGGGGATCATGGCGGCGGACTTTATTCAAGCGTCGGTGTTGGTGCCGATTGCAATCGCCGTCACGGTGCTGTGTCTGATTCAACTTGGCGGGGTCGGCGGCTTGTTTGCGCAGATCGACGCCCAGGGATTGACGGCGGATTTCGCGTTGCTCAAGAGTGCCGACCACGTCTACCGTACTCCGGTAAGTCTGACTCCGGGGTTGTTTACCCCCAGTTGGCTGTTCGGTCTGCTGCTGCTGCAATTTGTTTTCAATATCAGCATGAACGCCCGCTACATTTCGGTCAAAGACGGCCGGGAAGCCCGGAAAGCGGCGTTGTTCGTCGCTTTCATGCTGTGCATGGGCGCGGCCATCTGGTATATTCCGCCGATGGCGGCGCGACTGCTCTATTACGATCAGGTCATGGGAATCAAAGTCGTGCCGAACGTGGCCGACGCCTCTTATGCCGTAGTCTGCGGCAACCTGTTGCCGCGCGGACTGCTGGGCGTTATTGCCATGGCTATATTGTCGGCCACCATGAGCTCGATGGACGGAACTTTTAACGGGACTTCGGCGCTGGTGATCCGCAACGTCTATCCGCCGCTGATGCGGGCGCTGGGCCGGACGCCGACGGAAGACCCGCGCCGTTTACTGCGGATGGGACGTGCCGTCAATTTCTGTTTCGGTGCGATTCTGGTTGGCGCCGGGCTCTATTTTGCCCGTTACGGTTTGAAGGAAGGACTCTATAGTTATCTGCTGACGATCATGGCGGTGGTGGGATTTCCCTATAGCGTGCCGCTGCTGCTGGCAATGTTTTCCCGGCGGACGCCGGACTGGTCGTATTTTTCCTCTTTCGGGTGTGGTTTGGCTGCGGCGCTGTTCTGTTTCTTCCTGCCGGCCATTCAGACCAGTACGTGCGACTGGCACGGGATGTGGAGCTGGATTGCGGCGGCGGCCTTCGGGCTGGTCGTGCTGGGGCTGGTGCGGCGGCGGTGGACGGTTCGGGTGACGGCGGCGACGGCCTCGACTGCGGTCTTGCTGGCGTTGTTTGCGCTGTGCGATTTTGGTCAGGGAACGTCGACGGTACTGCTCTGGCAGCATCAATTGTTCATCATTTTCCCCTGCGGCGTGCTGGGGTGGCTGGTGACGATTCCGTTCTGGGCGTCGGCGACTCCGGAACAGCGGCGTCGGACTGCCGATTTCTATGCCGCGATGCACCGTCCGGTGGACTTTCGCCGGGAAGTGGGGACCGGCAACGATTTCCGGCAATTCAAACTGGTGGGAATTTATGTGATCGTGACCGGCAGTCTGATGCTGTTGTTGCTGCTGGTGCCGAATCCGCCATCGGGCCGCTGGCTGATCGGGTTGATTGCCGGATGCATATTGTTGCTGGGGATTGTGATGTGGCGGTTGGGCGTGCAGTCGTTTCGCCGTCAGCAGCAGGCGGCGGGGAAGGAAGAAGCGTCGAGGGAATAAAAAAATTTGCAAGATTCGATTCAGGACCATAGATTCATGAAAAGCGAGGATAAAAAATGAGATGGTACGGATTTTTACTGGTCGGACTGATGCTGATGGGTTGGGCGGAAACGGTGAAAGCGGCCCGGCCGGCGCCGTTTTCCGTGTCGGCGGAGAAGGCGCAGAAGACGAGTTCCGATACCTGGGTGTTTACGGTTTCCGCCCCGGTGCCCGGCAATTACCGGTTAGTGGTCAACGGCATCCGTCCGGCGGCGGCTCCGCAGAGCGCCATGATCGGAATTGAACTGGACAATGGTTCCGTCAAATCGCGTCCGCTGATTGTCGCCGGCCAGAAGCAGGGTCGGATCGATGCCATCCGGGTGTTGTTTGCCGATCAATCCGCGCATCGGATCGCGGTCACCTCGACCGCCGCAACCGTGACCAAACTTGACTTCGTGCCGATGAAAAAAGCCAGTATTCCTTCGGCCGCCGCGAAATACCTGCCGAAGGTCGTACCGCCGTCGACGCATCCGCGCGTACTGGTGAATGCCGCGCTGTTGCCGGAGTTGCGCCATCGCCTTACTGCCGCCGAGGATTTGCCGGTCTGGGAACGGGTGAAGAAGATCGCGTTGACGCCCGATGTCTTTCAGCCGTCACCCAAACAGGAAGTCAAATACGACGAACCACTGGTCAACGCCGTGCGCTGCAAGGCCTTCTACTATCTGATCGCCGGCGATCAGGCAGTCGGCAAGGAAGCGATTCAGTTGTTGCGCCGCTATATGGCGCAGGTGGATTTCGGTTTGGCTCAGGATATCAGCCGGGAGATCGGCGATACGATCTTTACCTCGGCACTGGTCTACGACTGGTGTTATCGGCTGCTGACGCCGGATGACCGCAACTTCTTCATGGAACGTTATTTTTATTTTGCCGAAGAAATGGAAATCGGCTGGCCGCCGTTCCTGGAACCGGCGCTTTACGGACACGCCAACGAATCCCAGATCAGCCGCGATCTGCTGTCGATGGCGATTGCCATGTACGATGAAAATCCGGTACCGTATAAACTCTGCTCCTATGGTTTGATGGAAGTTTCCGCGCCGGCGAAAAACTATCTCTACCGGAGCGGACGTCACGATCAGGGAACCGCTTACGGCAACTATCGCTTCTGCTGGGATCTGCACGCCGCGCTGTTGTATAAACGGATGGCGGACTACGATCTGTTCCTGCCGGAACTGGCGAGTCGGATTCCGTACCGCTGGATCTATCAGCGGACGCCCGACGGCAAATTATTCAAGGAAGGCGATGACTTTTTCAATGGCGATTATACCGGGAATTTTCTGATGAATCTGGTGGCGGCGGCGCTCTACCGCGATCCCACGCTGAAAGAAGAATTTCGCCGCATCGATGCCAGCGGAACGGTCGATCCGGTCTTTTTCCTGCTGGTCAACGATCCGGAACTCCAGGCGGTCGATCATCGCCGCGAACTGCCGTTGACCTGTTACTATCCCAGTCCGCTCGGCGCGATGGTGGCCCGGACCGGCTGGAACTTGGGGTTGGCGGCCGATGACGTGATTGTGTCGATGCTGGGCGCCGGTTTTTATTATCGCAACCACCAGCATCTCGACGCCGGGTCGTTCCAGATTTATTACCGCGGCTTGCTGCTGGCCGATCTGGGGCTCTATCGCGGCTACGGTTCGCCGTATGACTGGAATTTTCACAAGAGTACGCCGTCGCACACGGCCATGCTGATTCGCGATCCGGACCAGAAGGAAAATCCGATGGGCCCGCGGTTTTCCGCCAACAGCGGGACGCAGGAAGCCGCCACGCTCTATCCGCCGGCTTCGCTGGGGGAACAGCTCAGCGGCGATTACTTTCGCAACGGGGAGGTCACGGCGCACGGGTTCGGTCCGGACCCGATGGTACCGGAGTATTCGTTCCTGACGACGGACATGACGCTGTCGTACAAGTCGCGGGTCGACAACTATGCCCGGACGATGATTTTCTTGAATCTGGGCAAGAACAGTACGCCGGCGGTGCTGCTGGTTTATGATACGATGAAGTTGAAGGCCGAGCGGAGCGAACCCATCTTCCAGCTGACCAGCCCGGTCCGTCCGGTGCTCGACGACCGGACTTTGACTTTTGTCAACGCTCCCTACGGACGCTCCGGCAAGCTGGTGGTGAAAACCTTGCTGCCGTTGCGGACGGATGTTAAAATGCAGAGCGGACGCGATCTGTTCACGGTTGACGGCCGCGCTTATATTCCCGGCGCGTTCAACGATTTCTCCAAGGCCGGAACCCGCGTCATGATTACCGCCGGGAAAGGGGAGGACAAGACGCATTTCCTTAACGTGTTGGAAATTCAGCAGGGCGACGCGCATGAGTTGCCGGTGGCCTGGAGTGAAAATGCCGGGCGAATCGGAGTTCAACTGGCCGACCGCGTGGTCAATTTTTCCCGTTCGGGCGATGCCATGGAAACGATCGATTATCATCAGGAAAAAAGTGAAGCCAGAGTTTTGTTTCTGAACTTGAAACCCGGTAAATGGAATTTGGAAAAAGGTGCGTTGAAAACGGGCTTCGAGGTGGAGTCCGCCTCCGGCAGTTTCTTTACCGTTCTGGACGCCGGCGATTACCGGTTGAGCCGGGTTGCGGCGGCGGTCGATCAAGTTTCGAACTCGACGGAACAGGTGAAGACGGCAGCGACGGTAACGGCTCCCCCGCCGCAGAACCGGATCTGGTTCGACGGTACGGAATTGAGCGGCAAGGAAGAAAACAACGGTGAGATTCTGTTGCCGCTGAAAGCCTTGCTTGAACTGAAAAAACAGCCGTATCAGGCCACGGCTTCCACGCTGACTTTTACCCTGGACGGACAGAAGGTGACTTTGACTGCCGGTAAAAACGAATTGGATTTCGGTACCTGGCACTGGCCGGTGAAGATGGCTTTGCAACCGGGATCGAATGGCGAATGGCTGGTTCCGGCGGCGGTGGCGGCGGCATTGCTTCACGCTACCTTTGCTTATGACCGCTGGACCGGGAGCGTATTTCTCACGTCGCTGACGGCGGCGGAAACAACGAAATTTCTGGCGTTGTCCTGTCCGCCGGAAGCGATACCGTCGTGGCGGCAGCTCTGGACTACCGGACGGTCCCGCTGGAATGTGCCTGGACAGGGAATCGCCGGCGAAGTGGTATTCCGGCAGCCGGAAATGTTGTCCGGAATCGCTTTCCTGCGCGGCGACGGCAACGTGCATCGCGCCAAGTTCAAAATGGAAATTTCCGCCGACGGCAGGACGTTTACGAAAGTCTTCGCCGGCGAAAGTTCCGGCAATTGCGTCAGCTACGAACCGGTGAAGTTCGCGCCGCAGCCGGTGCGGATCATTCGGCTGACTTTTGACGGCAACGATGCCAATGAATGGAACGGTCTGCTTGGCGTTCAACTGTTACCTGCCGCTGCGGCAAAATAGTATTGCGGCGGAAAAGATTGTAAAAAAACGGAGTCCGGCAATTCGGACTCCGTTTTTTTATGTGCGCTGAAAAAGGGAAGAAACGTTTTAAAGAAGGCGATAATTCCAGTTCATGACCGCAGCCAGTGCGGCGGCGATCATGGGATTCAGATCGTAGCTGGCCAGCAGATGATGGGTGCCGCCCAGACGGCTGTATTCGGCCAGCAATTCCGGCAACGGACGGTCAGGACGGAACCAGCCGCGAATCCCCCGATCGATGGCCGTCTGACCGTCGGATGGAAACTCCATGTCGCCATGGATGGCGGTCAGCAGAAACGTATGGTCGGGGCCGGGGGCCAGGTTGAGCAGGCAGACGCGGCCGGACCGGAAACATCCCGAGGCAATGACCGGCTCGCCGGCGGCGGAAAACGGATAGGGACGCTGTTCGAGCAGCGGAGTTTCCGCCGTCAACCCGAGATGAATTTCGCCCATATGGGACAGGAAAATCCGGTTGGCTTCCCAGTCGGGACAGAACATTTCCGTAAACGACGTGGCCGGATTGACGGTCAGCAGGCCCCGGCACAGCGCGGCGGTCAACACGTCGCCTTCTCCGGCATAGCCCAGTCCGCGCGCCATGGTTTTCGACGCTTCCAGAAACGGTACGACCGGCAATCCGGGAGCCCCGGTGATGTTTTGAAAATTGATGGTCAACGCCGACAACTGCTGCTCGGTCATCCAGCGGCGCACCGCCAGTCCGGCGGCTTCCGTCTGCGCCAGTGCGGACGCCGTGAAACCGCCGTCGCGGAACTGCTTACGGTCGGTTGCCGTTTCCTGTTCGCAGGTCGGATCGTCCGGTGACGGCATCTTGGCGGCAAGGGCTTCCGAGGTGGCGGAAATCACTTCGAACCCGATCTCCCGCCGGAAGTCTTCGAACGGCAACGCAAAGTCGCCCATGCCGGCAAACGGCTGACCCAGGATGCCGACGCGGGCGGTGCGGATGGCGGCGGCGGCCCGGTACCCCTGAAGCATGGCAACGGTCCGGTCGATCACGTCGGACTGTTGCCAGTGACCGGCGGCGATCTGAAACGATTTGCCGCGACGCCGCAGCAGATTGCAGAAATCCTGAACGCCGTGAATGCCGTGGTTGAACATGATCTGTTCGGCGGTCTGATCGAAGCCGAACCGGCTGGACGGGGTGGTGTCGAGCACGATCAACGGGAGAGAGGAAGCGGCAACCGCATCGATGGAAGCCAACGACGGGGAATAGGCCAGATGCAGAGAGACGAGGGCATCGACCCGATCATGTTCGAAGCCGGTTACCGCTTCCTGAAATTCGTCGGCCGTCCGGCAGACGGCCGAAACTTTCACCGTTACGCCGCGTCGCCGGTATTCTTCGGCAATGGCGGCGGCAAAGGCCTCCACCGATTGACGCAGTTCCGGCGGACAGACTTCGTCATAGAGTTTCACGTAACAGAGCAACAGTCCGATCGTTCCTTGATCACTCATATTTCGGCTCCTGAGTCATGGCTTGATCGCCGGCACTCCGGCAAACAGCCGGGCGGCGTTGGTGAAGAAAAAGTTTTCGAGTTCGACCGCGGACAGGTTCAAGCGGCGCGCCGCCTGGCCGATGCCGCGCAACTGTTCATAGAAAAAGCTGGTATAGCGGAGTACGTTGCCGGAATCGTGAAGCGCGGTCCCCATCGCGTACGGTTCCGGCGTGACATAGGCATACTGATTGTTGATTTCGACCGATTTGCCGCGGAGCAGCGCGATCGGCGCGTCGGACCCGAACAGAATCCGTTCCCGGGGAAAGTGCCGGAACGCGTATTCCAGCACACCGTCATGATTGATCATGGCGGTGTCGAGATAGGCGTTGGCACAGGCCGCCAGCCCGTCCAGATACCCGGTAACGCCACTCAGATAGTAGGCCCGGCCGATGTGGGCAAAGATGATTTTGGCATGAGGATAGCGCTGACAGAGTTCCACCCCTTGACGCTGGTTGACCGGATCGGCCAGACGGCCGCGCCGGGGCAGGTGCAGGGTGACGACCAGTCCGAGTTCGTCGGCCAGTTCCATCTGCGGCCCCGGCAGCATGTCATCGATGGTGATTTCGGCGGACGGTTTGCCGGTCACGAAGTCCGGATACGGTTTATAGCCGATCAGATGGTTTGCCGCCAGCCGGGAACGCAGAGCGGACGGCGTATCTTCCGGAGCCACCATGGCCATGCCGTAGTCCAGTCCGGGACGAACGGTCGAGCCGGTGTAAACGGCGGCGGCTTCCCGCCGGGCTTCCGCCATGGGCCAGCCGAAGCTGTTGAACGTAACGGTCTGGTCCGGCAGCAGCAGACGCATGGCGGCTAAGTGGTGTTCGCGCCGGTACTCCCCGAATTTTCGGAGAAAATTAGCGGGCGCAAGCTGAAATCCCGATGGGAAATTATCCATGCTGTAAAGGTGGACGTGAACGTCGAAAATCCGAACCGGCAGCCACGCCCGGAGTTCCCGTTCGTAAAGTTGCCGGTCGGTTTCCGCGTAAGCAAGTGACGTTTCAATATTCATGATGGATTCCTGCCTGATGCCAGGCGTTGGTTTCGTCGTGATAAAGACCGGTGCCGATACCGGCCAGCAAGGCCGCGCCGAGCGCCCCGGCGTAACGGTCCCCAACGGTCAGTTGAAGACCGGTGGCGGCAGCGACAATCCCCGGCCAAACCGTGCTTCGGCTGGGGCCGCCGACCATGACCGCCCGGGTAAAATGAAAACCGTGACGGCGCAATTCCGCCAGTTTTTCCGCCAACAGCCGGGCGGCGCTTTCCATGACGGCCCGGGCTACGTCGCCGGGAGCGGCGGAGAGCGGACATGGCGGCTGGCGCAGGTCGATGGTCAGTCCGTGCGCGCCGGGCGGAACGGCGGCGGCCAGTTCGTCGAACTGCCGATAGGGGGCGGTTGCGCCCGGTGCGATCACGTGCTCGAGATACCAGTCGACAGCCGGTCCGATGGCCGGAACCGAAAAAATTCCGCCCCAGACGCCGTGCGTCCGGGATAAAAACGGATCGCAGAGCATGTCGGTCCGCAGAATCCGTTCGCGGTCAGGGTCCGGCAACAGCCCGACCCAGGACGTCCCGCAGGAGAGCAACAGTTGGCCGGGGGCCAGAATCCCCGCTGCCCGAGCTGCCGCCGGATGGTCGAAGCAACCGGACACCACCGGAATTCCGGGCGTCAACCCGGTATCCCGGGCTGCGGCTGCGGTCAAGGTGCCGACTTGTATGCCGGACTCGACCGGTTGCGACAATTGTTCGGGACGAATGCCCAACCGTTCCAGAAACGGCGGATGCCATTGCCCGGAGCACTGGTCCAGCAGATGAAAAGTCGTAGCGGTGGAAACATCGATCCGCCGGAGCCCGGTCAGACGGAACAGCAGCCAGTCGGAATTCATACAGAACCATTCGGTACGGCGGTAAAGCTCGGCTTGATGCTCCTGCAGCCAGCTCAAATGCGCCAGCGGAAAACTGGTGACGCACGGCCAGCCGGTGACGCGATGGACGGTGGCGGCGTCGAAATCCTGCAACCGCCGGGGCGGCGCGTCGACGGCGCGCTGGTCCATCCAATTGATGATATTGGTCAGCGGAACGCCGTGACCGTCGCAAAGCAACGTATTGCCGGCCGCCGCCGCCATCGCCAGTCCGGCCACCGGACCTTGAACCTGACCGGTCAGCTCGCGCAACAGTGCGCAGACGGCTTGGTAATGGGCCGCCGGGTCCTGTTCCACCCAGCCGGGCCGGGGATAGAGCAGCGGGTTGGGCACGGTGGCAACAGCCATGAGCTGACCGTCCGGGGCAACGGCAACGCCTTTCAGCGCCCCGGTGCCGAGGTCGAGACCGATTAAAACACGGTTGTCGGAAGATTTTTTCATGTTGTATTATTGTAATGGGCGGGAGGCGGTTCGTCTACCCGCGATTTTTTCAAGCCGGTTCGATCTCCACGGTTTGCCGTTCGCGTTGCGAGGTCAGCGCGGCGGTGAACAAGCGATGGCTCAGCGCCGCTTCTTCGGGCGTGATGCATCCGGCAAATCGGGCGGCCGGCCGGCCATGGACCAGTTCATAGAGAAAACTGGCCCACATCTGCAAGATGGCGTCGGTAAAGCCGAACTCGAAAATTCCGCCGGTGATGGTGGGAAACGCGGTCTCATAACCCATGGCGACCTGTTGCCATGCCTGCGATTTGCCGGCGGTGAAATCCAGCACTTCGAGCAGTTTGGGATTGACCGTGGAAAAGCGGGCGCTTTTTTTCATACCCAGAACTTCAATATACCAGGTGTCTTTCTGACCGGGGGCGATGCGCTGCGTCTTGATGGTCAGCGGAAAACCGGCGCCGTTGGCGTCGGCGGCTTCACAGAACAGCGTGGCGTTGTCCCAGGTGTCGCAGGGAACGCGGCCGCCGTGGCCGTCGGGACGCTCCGCAACCAGATCGGACAGCACGGCCCGGACGTTTCGCAACGGCCAGCCGGCCCGGATCGGCATGCTGCACGCATGCATGCCCAAGTCCCCCATGCAGCCGTATTCGCCGTTCGTAGCCCGGCGCCGTTTCCAGTTGATCGGCTTATCGGGATCCATGTCGCTGGCGTGAAGAAAACCGCTGTTGACTTCGATGATCGGTCCGAACTCCCGGTTTTCCAGCATGCGGCCGAGTTGTTGCACCGCCGGGAAAAAGATGAATTCGGACGAGCAGCGAACCACCAGCTCCGGATGGCGGGACAGCTCCTCCATTATCCGGGTGTTGGCGGCCAGGTCGATGCCGAACGGCTTTTCGCCCATCAGATGTTTGCCGGCCCGGATGATGTCGCCATAAAACTGTTCGTGCAGATGGTGCGGCACCGCGCAATAAACCGCCTGAATATCCGGATCGGCCAGCAACTCGCGGTAGTCGGTGGTAGTCAGCCGGATGGACGGAAAATTGGTGGTATACCAGGAAAACGCCGCCGGGTTGGCATCGCAGATGGCCACGATTTCCGGACGGGCGTCCATGGCAGTGAGGTGGCACCAGCGCGCGACCGCGCTGGCGAATTCGCGGCCCATCAGACCGAGTCCGATCAGACCGAATTTGACGGTGGCAACATTGCTCATTGGACTTGCTCCGCAGTTAATTCGCGTAAGGTTTCCCGCATTCTGGCGATTATGAAATCCACCGTTTTGACGGTCGTGATCAGCGGCAGTTTGGACAGTACGGCGGGCGGGCAGTCGGCTTTATACGTCTGGGCGCTGAAATCGATCCCGCACCGGTCGGTCAGCGTGTGGGCGAACCGCGTTGTGGCTTCCGCCGTGCGGAAAAACAACGTCGTCATATGGGCTTCGCCTTCGACCCGGTCCAACAGCTGTGGAAATTCGGCGGCCAGCCGTTGCGTCTGTTCGTGATAGTAACGGCCGACGGTCCGGGTGTGATCCCGGTTGGCGGCGGCAAATTCCATCGTGACCAGATAGGCCAGCGAGGCCAATTCTTCCTGTCCGTTGGTCACCAGCGCGCCGAACTGGTTGAGATGATCGAATTCCGCCGTAGTGAGGACTTTCGACGCCGGATACAGTCCGCCGGGAAAACCCTTGCCGACCGCGACAAAGTCCGGATGGCAGCCGTATTCCTTGAACAGAAACAGTTCCGGCGACCAGATGCCGGTCTGAATTTCGTCGATCATCACCGGGATGTCGTGTTCGTGACAGAGGCGGTGTGCCGCCGTCACAAATTCCGGCGTCAGTTTGACGCCGCCGTAGTTCATCAGAATCAGCTCGTGAAAGAATCCGGCGATTTTGCAGGCGCCGTGATCGAACCGTTCCACCGCCGCCTGAAATCCGGCGATATCGTTGATGCCCACCGGACAGACGCGGAAAATCCCGGCGGCTTCCAGTTGGGCGGCCAGTTCGGGCCACATGCCCCGCAGACACTGGGTCAGAATCGTGGTGCCGTGATAGTTCGCGGCCGGACCGCCGCTGAAGTCCGCCATAACCAGAAAAACGGGGGTTTTTCCGACGTACCGGGGCGCGGAGAACGTCTGGTCGAGCCGGTAGAAACGCATCAGCATCATTTTCAGCGCGGCCTCGGTAGCCAGCGAACCGGTTTCCAGATTGATCACGCGGTTCAGCACGTGGGGAGCCGTGGAGTTCGCCGTCTGTTCCAGCCCGGCGGCATCGTCGGGCGCCAAGCCGTTGGCCACCCGGATCAGTTCCCGTTCCAGCACCCGGGTAATGTGGCCGCGGGTATTGTTGTGGGTGATGTTGGTGACGCCGATCCGGTTGGCGTTGTCCAACAGCCGATAGCCCGGAAAATGATGTCCCAGCGACGCATGATAGTGCTCGCTCTTGGCAATCAGCCGCAAGCGGCCGTCTTCGCCGAGCCGGAACGGCCCGGACGCCGCCAGCGGAGCGGCCCGGAGATTCGACGCTTTGACGAAGGCCGCCGTACCGCAGCCGGGGCTGCTGGCGGTCAGACTGTCCACTACGGTTTGCCCGGTTTTTGCCAGTTGTTTTTCCCAGGCGGCGGCCGTGACGTCCGGCAGAAATTCAACTTCTTCCTCCGCGATTCGCCGGAGTTCGGCCAGCGGGGTTCCGGTCAGGTAATTTTGTGCTTCACAGACCGCCCGGACATAGTCCGGACCCAGCAGGTCCGATAACGAACGTTGGATATTCTTCATCATGCTTGCGCCTCGAGTTTTTCTGACATCATTATAATGGGCAACTGTGATTAAGTCAATCATTAAATGATTAAAACAATCACATTGAGGCGAATAATTTTATAAAAAAGCAAAATGTCTATTCCAATACCGTCAGCGCGAGGCCGCAGTGAAGCGCGATGCCGGCGCGGAGGGCGCGGTCGTCGAAGTCGAAATTCGGACTGTGAATCGGCGGATGATCAATGCCGATGCCGAGGTCGCAGAGCGCGCCGGGACATTGTTGCAGGTAGTAGCCGAAATCCTCGGCGCCCATCGACGGCTGCGGCATTTCCCGCCATTGATCCGGTCCCAGCAGTTCGGCGGTCACCTGGCGCGCCAACTGAACGCAGTCCGGATGGTTGACGGTGGGTTGGAACGGCAGCTGGTATTCGAACCGGTACCGGGCGCCGTGAGCCTGACAGATGCCGGCGGTCATTTCTTCGATCAGCCCCGGCAGCCGATCTCCCAGCGCTGCCGCGAAAAAGCGGGTGGTGCCTTCCAACTCGGCGGTTTCCGGGATGACGTTGGCATTGGTACCGGCGGCAAACCGGCAGACGCTGACAACGGCGGCGGCCTGCGGGTCGAGACGGCGGGCAACGATGGTTTGCAGCGCGGTCACGAGCTCGGCGCCGACCACCACGGGGTCGACGGCCAGTTCCGGATGGCTTCCGTGTCCGCCCCGGCCGAGGATGACGATCTTGAAGAAACCGGCGGCGGCCATGATGGGGCCGGGACGGCTGATAATCGTGCCGATTTCATAGCCGGAGAGATCGTGAATGGCGAAGACCGCGTCGGGGGAGGGGTGGTTAAGGGCTCCGGCGGCCAGCAGGTCGCGTCCCATCGCCTTGACTTCTTCGCCGGGCTGGAAAACCAGCCGGACCGAACCGTTCAGCCGACTTTGTAACGAGCTCAACACCAGGGCCGCGCCCAGCAGCATCGCGGTGTGGCCGTCGTGCCCGCAGGCGTGCATCAGTCCCGGTCGAGTGGAGCGATACGGCACGTCGGTTTGTTCCGTCAGCGGCAGGGCGTCCAGATCCGCCCGCAGCGTCACGTTTCGGCCCGGCTTCGGTCCGGAGAGCAGGGCGACCACGTCGGTTTGTAAAAACGGCGGCAGGACGGTAAACGCAGTGGTGCGCAAGGCTTCCCGGACCAGCGCGGCGGTTTGATGTTCTTCGCCGGCGAGTTCGGGATACCGGTGGATGCGGTGTCGCCATTCGACAACCTGCGGCAGAATGGCATCGATTACGTCAAATAATTCTTTCCGATTAATAAGTTTCATAAACGATTCTCCCGACGGATTGATTTCAGCGACAGCAGCCGCCGCACACGGCCAGGCCGCCGGCGGCGGTTTCCTTATAGCGGGCAGACATGTCCTGTCCGGTTTCCAACATGGTTTCGATGACGGCGTCGAACGAGAGTTTGTGCTTGTCCGGCGAGCCGTAAGCAGCCAGCAAATAGGCATTGTACGCAGTCACGGCACTGACGGCGTTCCGTTCGATGCAAGGAATCTGAACATACCCGCCGATCGGATCGCAAGTCATGCCCAGATGGTGTTCCAGCGCCGATTCGGCGGCATTTTCGATCACGGCAAGCGGATGACCGTAAATCTGCGCCAGCATGGCCGCCGCCATGGCCGAAGCAACGCCGATTTCTCCCTGACAACCGACTTCGGCGCCGGAAATACTGGCGTTATGCCGGGCCACGAACGCGATCAATCCGGCAATCAACATGCCGTCCCGAAGCCGTTGCGGTTCGATGTGCTGCTGATGCCGCAGCCAGTAGAGCAGGCCGGGCAGGACGCCGGACGAACCGGACGTCGGCGCGGTCACGATAATCTGACCGTCGGCATTTTCTTCGGCGGCGGCGAGCGCGGCGGCGTCGATCGTCAACAACTGTTGTTCCGCCGGATTGTCGGACTGAACCGCGCGCCGGAACACTTCCATCGCTTTGCGTTCCAGACCGATTTTGCCTGGCAGCAGACCCGTGGTATGCAAGCCGCGAACGACTGCCCGGTCCATGGTTTCGAGCAGCGCGTCGAGACGCTGCTCGATTTCCGGTCCGGTCAGTCCGGAAAGAACCTGTTCGTTGCGCAGCAGCAACTCCGTCGGCGCCAAACCGGTCCGTTCGACCAGATGTTTGAACTGGCGAAAGTTGGCATAAGGATACGGCGGCGGTGGCCGGACCGGCTCCGCTTCGCCTGCCCGCCGGATAAAACCGCCGCCGACGGAATAGTACGCCTGACTCAACAGCTCGCGGCCATCGGCCGAATTCAACCGAAAGACCATCGTATTGGCGAACGGAGATTGGTTGTCTTGCTCGAAAACGATGTCGGTCGGGGACAACGAAACGGTTTGTCGGCCCAGTTTGACGGAATATTGCGAGGCCGGCCGGGTGGAAAAGCCTTTCAGCATCTCGGGATCGCAATGCTCCGGCGTATGCCCCAGCAATCCGGCAATCACCGCGCCGTCGGTTCCGTGGCCTTTGCCGGTTGAACTGAGCGAACCGTAGAGATGGACTTCCAGCCGTTCGGCCGTGTTCAGAATGGCTTCCGGCAACGCGGCCGCCGCCTGGCAAAACGCGGCCGCCGCCAGCATCGGACCGATGGTGTGGGAACTGGACGGGCCGGGGCCTGTTTTGAAAATGTCGAAAAAAGAAGTATCGATACTATTCATGGGTGTCTTTTTCCAGGTGAATGCCGACTGTCATGAAAGCAGGGTTGCCACCTCGCGAACCAGTTGTTCGGCGCCCGCCGGGGTGAATAAGGCGGCAGAGATTGTTTGTGCCGCCGTAATCCGGTTGGCGGCATGAAAATAGGTGATGGCCAAGAGCGTAAAGATGTAGACGTCGAACCCGACGGCGTCGGAAAAAATCCGTTGTCGCTGTCCTTCCCGGTAAAGTTTCCGCAGATGGACGAAGCCGGCTTCCTTGACGTTTTTCATCCAGACCGGCGAATCGGACAATTCCAGATTGGCCCAGCCGATCATTCGGTGCAGGGTCGGATGTTGTCGGTGAACGTCCAGATAATGGCGCATGAGAAGTTCCGTCAGCCGGGGCAAATCCGCCGTGGTCAACTGCTGCAGGGAGGCGTCTTCGGCGTTGGCCTGTTCGAAAACCGTCAGCATGGCGGCCTGAAACAATTTTTCCTTGTTGCCGTAATAGACGTAAATCCGCTGTTTGTTGACTTTGGCCGTAAGCGCCAGGTTGTCGATGCGCGTACCGTGAAAACCATCCCGGGCGAACAGCCGGATCGCGGTTTTCAGAATGACAGCTTTGGTTTTGATCGCTCTTTTCTGCATGACCGTACTCTATCATGAGTTCAACCAGTCCGCAAGGCGGGCACGGATGAAATCGTCGTCGTTGAGATGCGGATAGGCCCGGTAAACACGGTCGATTTCCGCACTTTGCCCCGGCGACAGCCGTTCTTCCGGGTCCAGACACCAGGTGCCTTCCAAAAGTCCTTGCCGGCGAAGTACTTCGTGAAGACCCGGCAGACAGCCGCGAAACTGGTTTGCCGCATCGAAAAAGGCGGCATTGCAGTCGGTGATCTGAATGCCCAGCGAAAGCGCATCGGCGGGAATCCGCCCGCTTTCCGTCATGCCGTGCAACTGTTCCAGCAATTTTACGGCGGTCCGAGTCCAGACGCACCAATGTCCCAGGAGTCCGCCCCGGATGCGGACTGCTTTCAGTCCCGAATCGGTGACGATCCGATATTCCGTGAGCAGGTCGGGCACGATGTTGTCATCGTTGCCGGTATAGAGGGTGACGCGGTCTTCCCGGCCGGCGTCGCAGAGCGCCCGAACAACGTCGAGGGTTTGATAGCGGTTGAACGGCGCCATTTTGACTGCGAGCACGTTGTCGATGGTCACAAACTCCCGCCAGAACTCATAGGGCAGGGGACGGCCGCCGACGGCCGGTTGCAGGTAAAAACCGATGATCGGAATGGTTTCCGCCACTCGTCGACAGTGTTCCAGGAGCTCGGGTACGGACGCTTCGCGCAACGCCGCCAGACTGAGCAAGCCGGCATGATAACCATGATGGCTTGCCAGGGCCGCTTCCGTCAATGCCTGTTCCGTGGCTCCGCAGATGCCGGCGATTTTCAAAAACGGCCGCGGTCCGGTGGTTTGCAGCCAGTTGTCAACGGCTTCCGAAACGGTCGCCAGAACCGGTTCCAGCAACGCGAATTGCGGATCGCGAATCGCAAATTGGGTGGAATGAACGCCGACGGCAATGCCGCCCGCCCCGGCGTCGAGATAATAGCGGGTCAGCGCCCGCTGCCGCCGGAGGTCGAATTTGCGTTGATGATTCAGCGCCAACGGCATGGCCGGAATCACGGTACCGGCGCGCAGCAGCGCCAGCAATTCGGAATCGAATTCGGGATGAGGCATGGGAAAACGTCCTTGGTTAAAACTTACCGTTGTTGACTTCGAAATGCGTGGGCTTGTTCAGGGTCCGTCCGCCTTGACGCAGCCATTCCGCCTGCAACCGGAGCAGTTCGCCCATGCCGACCCGGGGATAGCCAAAGCGTTCCATGGCGCGGGCGGCGTTGCTGAGGTAGCCGGTCGATCCCGGTTCCGGTTGGGTATAAGTCACCGGCTTGTCCAACCACTGTCCCATGGTTTCCGCGGCATAGCTTACGGAGGTGATTTCCGGTCCGGTGAAATTGAGTACGGCGGCCGGAGTTTGACAAGCGGGGAAACTGCGCAGAATCCAGTCGTTGACGTCGCCCTGCCAGATGGCGTTGAAGTTGCCGACGGCATTGACGACCGGCTGGCCGCAACGGATGCGGTCGGCAATGTCGAACAAGACCCCGTAACGCAGATCGACGGCGTAATTGAGCCGGACCAGCAAGGTCGGTGTTTGGCGATACTGGGCATAATATTCGAAAATACGTTCCCGCCCCAGACAGGACTGCGCGTATTCGCCGACCGGAGCCGGCCGCGTGGTTTCCGGACAGCCGCCGGACGCCGCTGTGACCAGCGGATAGACGCACCCGGTGGAAAACACCACCATGCGGCTGCCCTGATAATGTTCGGCCACGTTGGCGGCTGCCAGCGTGTTCATTACCCAGGTGAGCGCTTCGCCGCCGCCGGCGGTGCCGAACTTGCGTCCGGCCATGAAAATTACATTGTTTACTTTCGGCAACTGAGCAACCGCATGGCGGTCGAGCAGATCGCAGACGAGCGGTTCGACGCCCAGTTCCGCCAGTTTTTCCTTGCTGCCCGGTTCGCTGAAGCGAGCCACTCCGTAAACCTTTTTTGTCACTCCGGCCTGGCGGACGGCGCGGACCGCCATCCGGCCCAGACTGATGCCGATTTTGCCGCTGATGCCCATGATCGCCAGATCGCCGTCCAGTTGCCGGACGGCGTCCACGGCGGCCGGCGTCGGCGTGGACAGCAGGTCGTCGAGTTCCGTTTCGTTGTTGATGTTCATTCCGATTTCCTATCGATAATATTATAAAACCAACTATTTGTTTTCTTTTTTATTATAAACGCAGATCGGTGGTTTGTCAATACTCCACATTTTTTTTAGAAATTACGGTGGCATACGGGCGATACCCGAAAAATCGCGGAGCCAATAAGTCACCGCGCGATTTTTCGAGTCAACGAACTGTATTACTCAACAATCAGGAACGGGGAAATGTAAAAATTCCGGCGATGTCCCAATCGGTCAGAAAGGCGGCGCCGTAGGAGAGCGTCAAGTGGAACAGCGAGGTATTCCATTTGGTTTCCTTGCCCCAACCCTCGAACGTCGTGGTGCCGCCTTCATCCAGCATATTGAGCCAGGCGTGCCGGTCGATCAGCAGCTCGTGAAGCAGCGCCGTCTCGCCGTCGCGGGCGAGGGCACAGAACAACGGAAACGTCACGAAGAAAAGACTTTGCGACAACCGTTTTTCCCGGACCATCGTAATGGTGTTGCGGGGGCCGTCCGCGTCGGGAAAGAGTTCGAACAGCCAGGCAAAAACGTTGCCGGGCAGACTGCAATGCGTCGACGCGACACGGTCACGGAAAAGTTTCCGCTCCGGATCGTAAAAGGCCGTGATAAACGCCTGTTCCAAGGGAGCAACATCGGCGTAAGCCGGTTTACCGAGGGACGCGGCTATTTTGTTCAGACATTTGATGGCGCCAATGTACCAGGCATTGACGGCATTGTGCATCACCGTGCAGACCTTGCCTTCGTTGATGTCGGCGTCATAGCCATCGCGCATGTTCTTCGGCCATTCCACCACGCACCATTTGTCCAGGTTGTTCAGCAACCCGTCGGCGGCGGCGTACTGTTCGCGATAGAAGTCGAGAATATCGGCAAAAGCCGCGTAGCGTTCGTCGATAAATTTCCAGTTGCCGGTAAGTTCACCGTATTCCAGCAGCATGGTAAACATCATCAGCGGATATTCGGCAATCTCCTGCATGAGGGAACAGCACCCGCAGGTCATCAGACCCCGGTTGATAAAGGCGGTACGGAGAAAATCGTCGAAAAATTTCTCCATCGGGGTAAAATTTTTCGTCAGCAGACAATACGTCAGCATGGAATAGCAGCCGTCGCCGAGATAGTAACCCTTTTCGCGCTCCATGCAGTCCTGAATTACTTCCTGAACTCCGTAATGAAGCGTGCGGACGCAGAGCTGCCAGACTTTTTCCGCCTGTTCGTTGGACCAGTTGCAGGTTGCTTTCAGCTCGAACGGCGCGTGGCGGGCAATCAGCCGCACGGAAGCTTCGTCGACCTTGCAACCTTCTGGCAGCAGCAATTCGACATACCGGAACGATTTGTAGTCAAACTGGTTGAGCATGTCGCCGGCTTGCCCGGAGAGGCGGAAGTATTCGACGTACTCACAATTGGCCCGAAGCTGGTATCGCGCGGTGCCGTCCGGATTCAATTCCTGGCCGAAACGCATGACGATTTCCGTCCCCGGCGCTCCGGTGGCGCACAGAGTCAAAGCGCCGACGTACATGGCGCCGAAATCGATAAAATATTGCCGGTCATGGCGGCGAATGGCGGCGGGAGCAATCGTTTCCCGGACCAGCATCGGCGTCGGCTGGGGAAACAAGTGGTAGTCCGCCGTACTGCGGGGACGGGCAAACGCCCATTGCGAATCGTCGAAATCCGGCTGTTCGAAGCCGACTTCCGGAGCGGCGGCGTCATAGCGTTCGAGAAATTGGGTGTCGTAGCCGGCGATGCCGGCGGCGGAAAAACCGGTGTGGCGGCGAACCCGGAACGTCTCGTCCGAACCGAGCAGCGTCTTGCCGTGGCGGACCAGATCGAGCAGCAGGCCGTGCTGATCGTCGCCGCTGACCCAGACCCGGTTGATCAACCCTTGATAATAGGTGTGAATGGCCAGCGTGTTCTCGCCGGGATGCAGAAACGGCGAAAGATCGATACGGTTGTAAAAGTAGTGGAACGAATAGCCGGCCGCCGGTCCTTGCCCGGCAAGAATGCCGTTCACATAAAGTTTGTAATAGTCGTCGGCGGTAATGAAAAGTTCGTATCCGGCGGGATCGTCCACGGTAAAACGGCGGCGGAACAGCAGATGCCGGTTGCGGTGTTCCGGTTTGATCCGTTCGCGGGCGGCGGCATCGAGTTGCCGATGAAACACGTTGACGGGAGACCGCTGGTAAAATTCATCATCCGTAATCCACCGGCCCTGAAATTTTCGTTCGGGCGCAACTGTAAAATCGTGAAACTGGTACATGGAATGTTCCTTGTGGCATTTATTGCGGGCGGAAGCGATCAGCCCGGAGACAATCCTCTTTTACTCGTCACAATATAGCCGGAGAATACCTGAAAACGAGTACAAGCGTGCAAGTTTATTCCGCTCGCCGCCGGATCTTGAAGATACCGGCTTTACCGGCCAAGAAAAACTTCCTGTTCCAGCAGTTGCCGGCGCAGATATAAAACCGCGCCGCGGACCGTGTCGGCAGTTCCTAACGAAGAAAGGTCCAATTGGAGATGTTCGGCGGTCCCCAGAACGCAGTTCAGCCGGAGCGCTTTAGCAATCGTCTCGACCAGCGGCCGCCCCAACGCCGCCAGTTCGCCGGCAATAACAATATGAGACGGATTGAGCAGCGTCGCGGCAACCGTCAGCCCCTGGGCCAGATACTCGCAGATTTCATTGGCAATAATTCCGGCGGCGCGGTCGCAACTGGCGCACTGAATGAAATATTCCAGCGAGAAAGGCGCTTTGCGCAAAGCGGTTTCGACCTCGTTATGCAGCATTTCCTCGACTCGCCGCCGAATGCCGGCTTCTCCGGCCAGTGCCTCCAGACAGCCGCGATTGCCGCACCGGCACGGCGGCCCTTGCGGAACCAGCACCAGATGACCGATTTCCATCCCGCGTCCACTGTTGCCGATGAACAATTCATCGTTTTTGACGAATCCGGCGCCGATGCCGTATCCGGTGTTCAGCAGCAGCATTCCGGCGGCAGCGTCGAGATGTCGGGTCAGATATTCCATATAGGTCAGCGCCATGGTTTTGGGCAGTACCAGCGCCGGCATGGAGCAAATCTGTTCCAGCCAGGCGCGCGAGCTGACGTTCTCCCAGACGGGGACGTTGACTGCTTTCAGCGACACCCCGGTGGATAAATCCACCAGTCCGGGATCGGACAGACAGACGCCGCGAACTTTGCCCCAGTCGCGCCCCGCTTCTTCCCGCAGCCGTTCCAGTACCGACCGGATTTCCGACTTGGCCGCTTCCGGGGAGGGCCGGGCGCCCGCCGCCAACTCTACCTGGACCCGGATTTCACCCGTCATATCGCAGATCACGCCCAGCGTTTTCCGGTATTGAAAATCAATGCCGGCAATCCAGCCGTGATCGGGGTTGAAACGCAATACCGGCGCATGACGTCCGGTCTTGCGCCCGCCGCGTTCCGGTTCGATCAAAATTCCGGCTTGGAGCAGAGTGTCAACGGCGGCAATAACGCTGGCCGGACGGATTTCCAGCAACGCAATCAGCTCCGGTCGGGTCATTTGTCCGTTCCGGGTGACGGCATTGAGGATCAGCTTTTTCAGTTCTTGTTGTGATTTCATAATATTTGAATCGAATCCGTATTAAATATATTTCGCCAACTGATAAAGTAAAATGTTATAAAAGCGATATCGTTTTGAAATTTCCGTTGAACGCCTTTATAATCCGAACATGATCGATGGCGTCTCCGGACGGACGGACCCATCGGCAAGTACCAATCAGAGTAGAGGTGAAAGATGAAAGCACTGGTTTTCGGTGGTACCGGCTGGGTCGGACATCGGATTGCCTTGGCGCTGGCCGAGGACGGTTATGAAGTTACGGTGTGTTCGCGGGGCGGCATGACGGAATTTTCCGCGGCGGTGTCGTCGCTTCGCCAGCTTCGGGCCGATAAAAACAATCCGGCGGAATTGGAACGGATTTTTGCCGAGGAACGTTACGATCTGGTGGTCGACTCCGTGCCGAGCGAAGCTGCGATTCAGGGGATGGCGAATCATGCCCGCGGCCTGAAACACTATCTCCATTGCAGTTCCACCGGCGGGTATGCTCCGTTGCCGTTTCTGCCGGGCGACGAGACTGCCCCTTATCCGGGGTTTGCCGTTAGCTGGATGCAGAAAAAACGAGTGGACGAACTGGCAATGGGCTTATTCCAGCAAAACGGTTTTCCCGCCACCATCATCCGTCCGTGCTATATTTCGGGACCGGGCAAGAATCCGTTGGACAATCTGGGCGGACGCCGGAATGATTTTATTGCCGATATCCAGGCCGAAAAGGAATTGGACGTGGTCAATGACGGGCAGGCGCTGTTGCAGCCGATTCATGTCGACGATCTGGCGACCGCTTTCGTACTGGCGGCCCGGTCGTCGCGGCAGAGCATCGGCCAGATTTACAACATCTGTCTGGAAAAAGCGGTCACGTTGAACCGCTATCTGGAAATCTCGGCGTCGGCGCTGAATGTCGGGGTGAAATTGCACCATCTGCCGCTGGAAGCGATGCTGCAGAAATATACCGGCAAAATCGATGAGATCGGACTGCGTTTTCTGGCTCAGCATATGTGCTTCGACATTACCAAGGCCAAAACGCAATTGGGATTCCGGCCGCGCCACAGTACGGCGGAAACCATCGAAGAAAATGCCCGCTGGAGCGCGGCGCTGAAATAATTACTCGCCGGCCCGGCAATTTTTATTTATAATTCAATGGGGCCCCAGTCCAGCGGACCGAAGCGCAGCACTTCGATCGGCGCCCCCGGCTTGCGGCGGATAATCAAAATCGACGTTCCGGGAATTTCCTTGACGATTTCCGCCGCCAGTTTGGCACCGCCGATGAAAATCGAGGTGGACAACAAATCGGAGTCCACGGCGCGGCGCGTGACAATGGTCGCGGAAAGGGTACCGTCCCAGGGCAACCCGGTGGCGGGATTCATATGGTGTCCGAAATGCTGGCCGTTGATGACCACGTAACGTTCGTAGTTGCCGCTGGTGGCCAGGGCAATGTCACGGACGTGAATGCTTCCGCATACCGCGTTGCGATCCAAGGGATTGCGGATGCCGATCGTATAATCCGGCTTATCGGGCGGCGGGTCGGGAAAACAGTACATATTGCCGCCGAGATTGATGATTCCGCGTCGGATGCCGCACTTTTTGACCGCGTCCGCCGCCAACCCGACGGCGTAGCCTTTGGCAATGCCGCCGAGGTCGAAACTCATGCCGGGCACGGTGAACCGGACGCTGCGGGCGGCATCGTCGAACCGGACTTTGCTCAAGCCGACTTTCTTCATGACGGCGGCCACTTCCTCCCGGCTCGGCACTTGCTCGCCCCGTTTCCGATAGAAGCCCCAGAGATCCATCAGCGGTTTGACGGTAATATCAAACGCCCCGTGCGAAATCGTCCAGGCCCGGCGGGATTCCTGCAACAGATCCCAGAGCTGCGGCGAACAGACGAACGGCCGGTCGGCCGCCGTCCGGTTGAGCAGGGAAAGTTCACTCTGCGGATTGTAGACGTTGGCCAGCTTCTCAATCTCCAGAAACTGCCCGTAGACTGCGTCCGCTGCTCGGAGCGCGGCCGTTTTTTCTCCGTACAGATTGACTTCGACAATGGTACCCATCATCGGATACGTACGATATTCCTGATAAAGAGCGGGCGTTGCATTGTTGTTACCCGTTGATGCCGCGGCCCGGTTCGGACGGCTTTCAAGCCAGTAAACCAACAGCAAGCCGGCAACGAGCAGACCGGCAAGTAACATCCACTGTCGTTTGGCCGTGGCTTTTTCGGGAACGGGACGGGACGGGGTTTCCGGATTCATAGTTTTTCCTGTGCGTTGATGGATTAAGCCCGAGGGTGAAAGTTACGGTGGACCTGCAACAGTTTCTGCTGGTCCACGTGCGTGTAAATTTGGGTCGTGGAAATATCGGCGTGCCCGAGCATTTCCTGAATCAAGCGCAGATCGGCGCCGTTGGCCAGCAGATGGCTGGCAAACGAATGGCGCAGCGTGTGCGGATGAATATTCTTGCGAATGCCCGCTTCCCGGGCCGCTTTTTTGACGATGTTCCAGATCATTTCCCGGTTCAACCGCCGTCCGTGACGGGACAGAAAGAGAATATTCTGATTCGGGTCTTTCAGCAGTCGCGGACGAACTTCGGTCAGGTAGCGCTGCAACAGCCGGAGCGCCAGCCGTCCGACCGGAACGATCCGTTCCTTGCTGCCCTTGCCGAACACCCGAATGATTTCGTCGTCGAACTTGATCGAATCGATCCGCAGTCCGGCGCATTCGGAAACCCGCAGTCCGCAGGCATAGAGCACTTCCAGAATCACCCGATTCCGAAACGTCAGCGGGTCCTTGGCGCTGGCCGGAAACGCATTCATGAATTTATCGATCTCCGCCGAGGACAGGAAATCCGGCAGCAGACGCCACAACTTGGGCGAATCCATCACCGCCGTGATGTCGTTCGGCAACAGTTTCTCCTGGAACAGAAAGCGGAACCAGACTTTGATCGATACCAGTCGGCGGGCAATCGTAGTCGTCTGCATGTCGTCTTCCGCTTTGCAGTCGCCGAGGTATTGGATGATTTGATTCCGTTTTACCTGCGCCAGATCCGTAGTGTCATGGGCCTGAAGCCAGCCGATAAAGTGCAACAGGTCGCTGCGGTAGGCTTTGACCGAATTGATGCTCAACCCTTTTTCCGCCGTAATATACCCGACAAACATTTTCAGCAGTTTTTCCATAATCCAAGCTCCCGCTTATAAAATAATCCAGAAATGACGGAGAACAATAGAACAATAGAACATTAGAACATTAGAACATTAGAACATTAGAACATTAGAACGGGGGAACAAGAAAACATTAGAACATTAGAACATTAGAACATTAGAACGGGGGAAACAAGAAAACGGGGGAAACAAGAAAACGGGGGAAACAAGAAAACGGGGGAAACAAGAAAACGGGGGAAACAAGAAAACGGGGGAATATTTCGCCTCGAATGTTGACAAAAATTCGCTTTATGGTGGAGTGTGTGTTTCCGCCGGGTTCTTTGATAATCAAAAAAATAACTGGATGGAAGCCACAGATCCCGGCAAACCCGTATCGAAGGGGAGGGCGGGGTATCCGGGGTTTTACGCATCATACGCAAACACTGTCGATTCTGCGGGAATCGGACACCAGTGTCCGCGGCAGTTGGATCAGTCGCCGCGGGCCGAAGCAATTGCGCCGTTGCCTCTATATGTCGGACAATGCCGCAATGCACTCGAATCCCGTGATGTTGGCATTTCATCAGCGCTTGGTCGCAAAAGGGAAAAAACCTTTGCAGGCTCATTGCGCGATCATGCGAAAACTGTTGATTCTGGTGAGAGCGGTGGTTGTAAGCGGCGGCGAATATCAAGCAAATTTTCGGACTAACCGGGGCCCCAATGCTTAACATTCGACATACCATCTAAAATGAACTCGACGGGTGTCTAAAATGTCTAAAATGAAAGATCAAACTATTTTAGACATCTACCTCAAACTGTGTCTAAAATGTCCCAAAATGCTCAGTCTCTGTTTCAATGTTCCCTTGTTCTAATGTTCTAATGTTCCCCCGTTCTAATGTTCTAATGTTCTAATGTTCTAATGTTCTAATGTTCTAATGTTCTAATGTTCTATTGTTCTAATGTTCTATTGTTCTAATGTTCTAATGTTCTATTGTTCTAATGTTCTATTGTTCTATTGTTCTAATGTTCTATTGTTCTATTGTTCTATTGTTCCCTCGTTCGTCAGAGGACTTTGGCGGTGGGACGTGCGGTGCGGGCCAGATAGCGGCCATGACGCCAGTTGGTGGATTCTTCGATCTCTTTTTTGCTGGGGATCGAAGCTTGAGCGCCTGGACGGGTAACGCAAATGGCCGCAGCGGCATTGCCGAATTTCACCGCATCTTTGAACGTGCTGTCGTTGGACAGCGCGGCAATCATGGCGCCGAGAAACGTGTCACCGGCGGCAACGGTATCGACAGCCTTGACTTTGAGGGCAGGGACCATGGCGGATTCCTGACGTTCGGAGTAGTAAACGCCGTGCGAACCCAGCGTGATGACGACTTCGGAAATTCCCTGCTGATGCAGTTTTTGGGCGCTTTTCAGGGCGGCGATCTCGTCTTCAATGTGAATTCCGGTGAGCAATTCCGCTTCGACTTCATTGACAATGACCAGATCGGAAAACTCCATGATTTTGCGAATGCCAACCAGATCGAGGGCAGGGGCCGGATTAAAAACCACCTTCACCCCGTGCCGGTGAGCCAGTTTGGCCGCGGCCAGCGATACGGCCACCGGAATTTCCATTTGCAGCAACAAATAGGATGCCGTTTTGAACAACGCTTCGGCAGCCTGAACCTGTTCCGGTTTCAACTGACCGTTGGCGCCGGCGGCGACCGCGATCATGTTTTGTCCGGAAGCGGCCACGGTAATCATGGCGGTACCGGTCGCCACGCCGTCCATTCTGGCGGCATAGCGGCAATTGATTTTGTCATGACGCAACGCCTTCAGAATATCGCGTCCGAACGGATCGTCGCCAACGGCGGTAATCATAGCGACTTTGCCGCCGCCGCGAGCTGCCGCAACCGCCTGGTTGGCGCCTTTGCCGCCGATACCGGTGGTCATTCGGTTGCCGTGAACGGTTTCCCCCGGCTGGGGCATCCGGTCTACATACATGGTCAAATCTACATTCGAGCTGCCGACAACAATAATTTTTCCCATTTTTTTCTTCCGGTCCTTCTTTCCCTCGGCCCGAAACCGCAGGGATATAAAATGTAAGGCTCAGTGCTGAGCGAGTTCGATGGCAAGTTTAGCGGCGTCGCGAATGGCGTCCCAGCGTTTGTTGGCAACGAATTCCGGCGTTACCACCCAATCCACGCAGACTGCCGCAATCTGCGGCATTCGCAAATAGTCCGGCAACTTTTCCGGAGTAATGCCGCCGCGGGCAACGATATCGCCGGAAAGATGTTCGAACGGCTCCACGATGGTTTTCAGATGCTCCACCCCGCCGGTACTTTCCGCCGGGAAAAATTGAAAGTCCACCATGCCGTTCAGCAGAATGGTCTGAATGTCGGTCGGATTGCAGGCTCCGGCGGCAAAAACAATATTTCGGTGCGCTGCTTCTTTGATCGTTTCCGGGCAGGCACCCGGCGCCAGCGCGAATTTGGCATGGGCATCAATGCAGCGCAACAGTTGGTCGCGACTGAGAATGTTGCCGGCGCCGATCATGAATTGCGGCTGGCGGGCGGCAATTTCCCGAATGGCTTTGCTGTCGCAAAACCGGCGGAAAATGATTTCCAGCAACGGCAAACCGGCTTCGGTCAGGGTTTCTGCCACTTTCAGGGCATCGTTAACGTCAAGTTCCTTCATTTGAAGGAGCGGAATAACTTTAAATTGCCGGAGTATGGCCAGCATGGTTGAACCCTTTCCTGTTTGACGTCGTGCTTTTTCCTCAGGATTTCCTGATTTCCGGTTTGGCTATGCCGCGATATTTTGTATATTAACAACCGTGAATAGTATAATATATCGTACTGAAAACGTTTGTCAAAGCAACAACAGCAAGTTGGAGATACGCCATGAATGTTCTGGTAGTCGGCAGCGGTGGTCGTGAGCATGTTTTGTGCTGGAAATTGGCGCAAAGCAAACAGGTGAAAAAAGTTTTCTGCGCACCCGGCAATGCCGGAATCGTCGCCGATGCCGAATGCGTCGATATTCCCGTCAGCAACCTAAACGCGCTGGCCGATTTCGCCGTCAGCCACGCCATCGGATTAACCATGGTCGGACCGGAAGTTCCGCTCTGCGAAGGAATTGTCGATCTTTTCAAGAGTCGCGGGCTGCGTATTTTCGGACCGGACAAGCAGGCCGCGCAGTTGGAAGGAAGCAAAGTTTTTGCCAAAAACTTCATGCGCAAATATCAGATCCCGACGGCGGCGTCCGAAACGTTTACCGTCGCCGCGCCGGCTTGCGACTATGCCCGCAAGATGTTTGCCTCCGGCGTCAAAGGGTTGGTGGTCAAGGCCGACGGTCTGGCGGCAGGGAAGGGGGTCATTGTAGCAAGCACGGTGGAACAGGCTCTTGATGGCATCGACCAATGTTTTAAGGGCGAGTTCGGCGCGGCCGGACAACAAATTCTGCTGGAAGAATGTCTGTTCGGCGAAGAAGCTTCGATTTTTGCCCTCACCGATGGCGAAACCATTATTCCGATGGCTTCGGCGCAGGATCACAAGCGCATCGGCGATGGCGATACCGGACTCAACACCGGCGGCATGGGCGCTTACTCCCCAGCCCCGGTGGTGGACAATAAAGTAATGGAAATTGTTCAACGCGATATTCTGGATCGCTTTCTGAACGGCATGCGACAGGAAAAACTTTACTATCGCGGCGTTCTCTTTGTCGGAATCATGGTCACGGAGCAAGGGCCCAAGGTGCTGGAATTCAATGTCCGTTTCGGCGATCCGGAAACCCAGGCGGTCATGCTCCGTCTGGAAAACGATCTGGCTGATGTACTCGGAAAGACGGCTGACGGAAATCTGAAAGACGTCAAACTGCAATGGACTCCCGGCGCGGCGGTTTGCGTGGTGATGGCGTCCGGCGGCTATCCGGGCAGTTATCAGAAAGGCTTTGCCATTGCTGGACTGACCGAAGCGGAGACGGTTGGAACGAAAGTTTTTCATGCCGGAACTACGTTCAAAGACGGCAAGATCGTCAATACCGGTGGTCGGGTGTTGGGGGTAACAGCCCAGGGACCGACGATTCGGCAGGCAATCGATACGGCCTATCAAGGAGTGAATAAAATTACTTGGAATGGTTGCTATTATCGTCGCGACATCGGCCATCGAGCATTGAAACGTGGTTTATAATTATACATTAAACCAAGCTATATTAATATTGTAATAAGTTAATTTATATCAATAAAAAGGGCAGGGGTGCGATGGCGAAACAACACCCCTGCCCGAAGCTTGCCTAAAAGATTATTTTAAGCGAAACTTCAAAGTCACCACCAGGCGGACATTTTTAACAAGCGACTTGGTGTCATAGATGCCGGAGTCGGAAATGTCTTCACTGTCGGGCGAAGTAATTTGGAATACGCCTTGACGAGCCGCCAGTAGCTTGGCAATTTTGCCGCCGGCGCCAGCCGCAAGCGCCTGAGCACGTTGTTTTGCATTATCAGTGGCCTGAGCAATTAAGCTGAGCTTGTATCTTTCCAGGTCGGAAATGAAATAGTCCGGCTGGTGAATGTTGATTTCGATGCCTTCCGACAGCAATTCCTGTAGTTGCGGCAACGCCTGGACAATCAGATCAACCTTGGCCGTGCGGACAACATGGGTTTGGTATAAATCATAGGCATCGATACGATTGGTGGCATTGCCATGGTTATCCTTGGCAAAAAGCTTTTCGGGCCGCGGCATCTCGCTGGAAATTTCGTCGGACATAAATCCGATCTTGCTGAGCAAGGCCTGCAAATGCTCGGCGGCGTGATTGAGGTGCTGGTAACATTCCGGCAAACTCTTTCCCCGAACAACAACCTCCAGATTCAAAACCGCCCGGTCGGATTTAACCTTGGTTTCCGCATATCCCTTGACCATGAGCTCATTGTCTTTTTCCAGTTGAATCAGCATTCGCGATGCCAGGTATCCCGCCCCCAGCAGTCCGCAGGATAAAATAAAACCAGCAGCGATAAGCGAAAACGAATTGAACTTTCTCACAATAAATCACCCTTATTTTTATGTTCCCTTATTGGGATTTAAATTGTTGTGACCTTATCTACTGTGATGAGTTTCGGAGAAAAATCAAGTCCCAAAAATCAAGATTTGCAACGTCGCATAATATATCTTATGTTAAATAAAGCATAGTTCAAAAACAGTCAATCGTTTTCATTTAAAATCATTATTATTAAAATGTTACAAAAGATGTTAATAAGTGGTACAAAAATAGGCTGTTAACAACTTGTCAACGCAGCAGAAAAAAACCGGGACCATAACATTTTTTTTGAGTGATGAGTGGAAAGGAAAGAAAATAACGAAAATTTCTACGGTTTTACTGCCGCCAGAATCTGTTCGCGAAAATGGCTGATGGAAAATTTTTCGACGTGGCGTTGAAGTATTTCCGGTGAGAATTTTTTCGTTTCAAAACTTTCAATAGCAGCGCCGAGAGAGGGCAGGTCCGGTCGATCAAAAAAAACTCCGGTCTGATTATCGACAACCGTTTCCAGCGCTCCGCCTGCCCGCAAGGCAATGACCGGCGTTCCGGCCGCCTGGGCTTCCACCGGCACCATGCCAAAATCTTCGATGCCAGGAAACAGTAAACTACGGGCTCCTTGATAGAAATTTCGGAGTTCTTCGTCCGACACCTGTTCGATAAAGCGGATCAGGGGGAGATGATTATCCGCTAGTTTTCGCAACTGTTGGGCATCCGGCCCCTGCCCGATTACAACCAACGGACGTCTCATCTGCCGGCAAATGGCGACGGCCAGGTCCGGACGTTTGTAATGATTCAGTTGGCCGACAAACAGATAATAATCGCCGAGTGTCTGTTGCCCCCTGCCCTTACGGAAAAACTCGGTGTTGACCGGCGGGTAAATCACCGTCGAATCCCGACCGTAAATCCGTTTGATCCGTTCAGCAACGAAATGCGAATTGGCAATAAAACGGTCGACCGTTTCGGCGGATCGGCGGTCATAATTTTGCAAATACCTACGGAATAAGGACATTGCCAACTTTTCGGACCATCCGGCATGGTGATAGTAATCATCATACAGGTCCCAGAGATAGCGCATGGGCGTGTGACAATAACAGACGTGAAACGCATGCGGTGGTTTCCGAAAACCTTTGGCCGGCCCGGATTCGCTGCTGACAATCAGATCATATTTCGACAGGTCTAGTTGTCGTAATGCCCTCGGCATCAGTGGCAAATAACGCTGGCAATGTTCCCCTGCCCCGGGCAGACAATTAATAAAAGAGCAGGTGATCTTATGTTTTCTGATTTCCGGCGAGATTTTCGCTGGATTGAACGCATGTGTAAAGATATCGGCGTCCGGCCATAGCCGACAGAATTCCTCAAGCACACGCTCCCCTCCCCGCATGCCCGTCAGCCAGTAATGTACCAAAGCCATCTTCATTATTTTTTCATCAGTCCGCAATCAAGCCCAATATTAACATAAAGTATAAAACATTCCAAGATTTCGCCCCCAACCGTTTTTGTAAATGTGATGGCGAACAATAATACAACAGCGTTCCCAACGGGATGCAGTCGGCAAATGACAGAAGTCCGTCAATATCTCAATCTGCATTGGCGACAATTGAGCGTGAAAGCGCTCGAGCAATACCATAGCTTGCTCGACATTGTGCCATAAGCGATTACGCAATAATTTCTTGCCGTTGCGATAGTGCTGCCATAAATACTTAATACCATAGCGCGAAGCTCCAAAAATATTGCTCTCATGCTGCCGATACTTCATTGTCGCTTCATTCAGATAAATCAGCCGACCCCATAGCGTAGCAGTTAATGCCAGCCAATGATCGTGCATTACCGCTTGGGGCGGAATTGTCCCGGCACGTATTACCAAGGCGCGGTTTACCATCATAGTACAACCACTGGGAACGTTTTGAACTAACAGTTGCGCCAACGCAGTCCTGTATGGATCAATATGTTGATAGTGAAAAAACGATCCGGCAATTTCCCTTAATTTTTCATCGACCACAGTCTGATCTGAAAAAACTAATAGCGGCGTACCTCCGCCATATTGGGATTCAGCCTCTTGCATCTTGCACATGGTTTTAGTGATTTTGTCTGGCAACCAAATGTCATCATGATCTGAAAACATCACATATGGCGCGGTGCTGGCGATTAGCAATTTGCTGAAATTAGTTCGCGCATCCATGTTTTTTCCATTTGACTCAAGCCATCTGATCCGGTCTGGATAACGCTGACAATATTCGTTGACAATAGCCAATGTTCCATCTATGGAGCCGCCATCTTGTATTAATAATTGCCAGCAAGCAATGTCTTGTTGTACAATAGAATCAAGCTGCGCGGCAAGATATTTTTCAGAATTATAAGTTGCCAACAGAATATCAATCACATTCACGATTGCACCAAAATTTCTATTCCAACGATTTTTTTACTCCGTCAACCACCACTGCTGCATCACACAATGGCATATAGGGACCGATGGGCAAACTCAACGAGGTGCTGGCCCATTCTTCCGTAATAGGAAAATCTCCCACTCGAAATCCCAGATCATGGTAGGCATCCGACAGATGAGGCGGAATCGGATAGTGGATCATGGTTGGAATTCCTATTTCCTGCAACCGTTTCCGAAGACGATCGCGATTATTTACCCTAATGACAAACTGATGCCATACACTATCCTCCACGCGTGTAAAAGGAAGTCGTATTGCTGTAATATCATGGAATCCGGACTTATAATAAGCGGCAATTTTCCGGCGAAGTTCGTTCCAGCGATCCAAATATGGTATCTTGACGGCAAGGAAAGCGGCCTGCAAGGCGTCAATTCGGCGGTTGTATCCTTTTATCTCATTGAAATATTTCACTCGAGAACCATAGTTGCGCAAGACGAAAATTCGGTCGGCAATGCTGGGGTCATCAGTAACAACCCCGCCGGCTTCGCCAAAGGCACCAATGTTTTTTGCCGGATAAAAACTGAAAGCGGCCGCATTTCCAAGATGTCCAGTCCGACGCCCACAATAGCAGGCACCTTGCGCTTGCGCACAGTCTTCCAATACGAAAAGATGATGTTTCCGGGCAATATTCATGATTGAATTCATGTCGGCAGGAACACCAAACAGATGAACCGCAATGATTGCCGTTGTTTTGGAAGTAATCGCAGCTTCGAGTCGTGCCGGATTCAAATTAAAAGTTTTTTCCTCCGGTTCGACCGGAACCGGAATCGCTCCGATCTGAGATACCGCCAACCAAGTTGCAATATAGGTATTAGCCGGCACAATCACTTCTTCACCTGGTTTTATTCCTCCGGCTTCCAATCCCAAGCAAAGTGCATCAAGGCCATTGGACACCCCGACGCAATATCTGGCCCCACAATATTCCGCAAATTTTCCCTCAAAATTTTCAACCTCAGGACCAAGTACATACCAACCCGAATTCATAAATCGGTAGTAGGCGGCATCAAGTTCATCTTTTAATTCAAGATAAGAGGCTTTCATATCCAGAAACTGCATTATTTTTTCCTCTTATATTCCAGAAATTCATCATAATTACGAATATAATCATCGGCCGCATATTCTAATGACGCCAACACCAGAAGAATGCAATCTTCGGAATGTCTGTATTGAGTTCCCCAACAACCGGCAGGTAAGTACAATCCCTGGGAAGGACTATCTAAAACAAACTCATTTCGATGCGTTGCATCGTCTACAATGACATGAAGACTCCCGTTGATAGCAATCAAAAACTGTTCACATTTTTTATGTGCATGTTCTCCGCGAATCAGTGAAGATTTCACTCCATAGACATAAAATATACGCACAACAGGAAAAGGTAAAATTTTTTTTAATTCCAGGACACTTAAATCGCCCCGCATATCCGAAAAACTAGGAATAGGATACAGCTGCGCACCGGTTTCTGCAATTGGCATGTCAGGCGTTGCGGATGCAGCTGCAGCAGATGCAATCTTAACGGCGTTGACATATCCGACAATTCGCGCAGGATTGCCCACGACAATCGCATATGGCGGAACATCTTTTGTGACCACGGCCCCGGCTCCGACCATCGCATGCGCTCCGATGGTCACGGGAAGCAACGTCGCATTTCCGCCTACCGATGCGCCAGTACCAATATGCGTTTTCGCGTATTGGTCCGGATATTGTTTGCTTCGGGGAAACTTATCATTGGTAAACGTAACCGACGGACCGATGAAAACATCATCGTCAATAGTAGTACCATGCCAGATATATACTCCGCATTTAACCGTAACGCGATCGCCCAACGTTACTCCGTCCTCTATAAATGTATGATCACAAAGATTACAATTACAGCCAATGACGGCTCCACTCAAAACATGCGCCCCTGCCCAAATTCGAGTTTGCATGCCAATGATTGCTCCATCCTCGACAATCCCTGCCGGGTGTAGAAAATAGTTTTTTGTCCCCGCCATAAGCAACTTTCTCCCATGCATTATATAACATTTATATTTTACAAGATTCCCTATCGCCTGCTGGCGTCAACAGTAAAGATATTTTATTTTTTCCCCCAAAAAAACATCGATGGCCCTCTCACCGGGGGTGAACCCAGCCGGTTGGTCAGTGTGTTTGTTTTTCTCCGTCTCCAGACTCTTGCGTTTCCTTCGCCCGGATAATATATCCCGGACGGGCCTTGACTTCCTCGTAGATGCGCCAGATATATTCGGCAATAATTCCCAAGGAAAGCATAATCAGACCACCGAAAAACATCAGACACAGAATAATGGATATCCAACCAGGTACTTTGATATGCCAAAATTCGTGATTCCCCCAAAGTGCAATATACAGATAGAACATAATCATTATGACGGACAAGAAAAAGATGAGCAGACCAATCCGATTAATCAATATAATAGGAAATGCCGATGAAGAAAGAAAAGTATCTTGAGCCAGACGAAGTTTCTTACCAAAACTCCAGCGAGATTTGTTTCGGTTCAATCCTTGTGGACGTTCATAGCCGTAAAAGTAAGGGGCAAAGCCCAACCGTAACACCTCTGTAATACTTGCCGTATTAATAGGATGAATCCTGGTATTAAGAATATCAATCACTTCTCTATCAATCAGAAAAAGGTCCGCTCCGCCAGGCGGATATTTAACCACAGAAAATAGGTTCATGACCTTATAATAACAACCAGATAGACAACGAGTCAGCAGCGGATCACGACGGCTGCTGCGATAAGGAATAATAATCTTATGACCCTTTTCCCAAAGCCGATACATGTCAACAATCGTTTGGTATGGCTGTTGTTCATCGTCTACAATCGGCATCGCACAAGCCCCGGTACAAACCGACAGCCCGGCAAAAATCGAGTAGTGACTGGTAAAATTCCGACTCAGCCGATAAGCTTTTACATGTTCATGCTGTCTTTCCAATTCACAGGCAAGTTCATAAGAATTGTCCAGCGATCCATCATCCATAATAATGAATTCGAAGGGAATCTGTTCGTGTTCCAACAATGAGGAGACGGCATGGTAACATTGAACAATCCGCTGTCCACTATAATAGGAGAGCAAGATAATGGAAAGTTTATTATTAATGTCTGACATCATAAAAAATCCTGATTTAGAGAATTTGTCCCTGACCTACAATTTAATCATTGTTGTACAGCGCAATCTTGTCTATTTTAATCCTCCCTAAAATATTACGGCAAGGATCAATCCGCAAGTGATATAGATAACGGCTAGGAATGTTGAGAAAAAAATGATTACGTCCGTTTTTCAGATTCAAGGCGATCCCTCGTGCTCCGATGTATTGATCCTTCTCGTTGGTCAAATAATAGATAGCCATGAGATCATCAGCGGGAACCGTAATGTCTATTTCCAGCAATGCATTGCGTCCTGAGGTCGGCGCGGAATAAAGGATCATCGTCGGTCCGCGTGTTTGCACTTCAAGTTCAAAGGGCGGATATGAATTGCCAACCGGCACCAGCCGTGCGGACAGCTGATAATTTTTTAGCGAGGGCGCCAGTGCAAAAAACGGCGGGATGAAATTCTTGACCTTTTCCTGCGGAAAATACTCAAAAATTCCATCTTGAGCTGGATGATAAACAATCCGCTGGCAAAGATTATTCCGTTGAATCTGGGTCCCACTTGCTTCGGAAAACTTTATAATAATGATTCGATCTTTTACCATCACGGATCCTGCCGCCGGAAAACATGGCATATTTCGAGTCAGAACAAAATATTTTTGATATTCACTCGGACTTGCTGCTGTTATGTTCGGATAGCCAAGACTTCGAAAAACCGCAGAAATGCGGTGCGGACATCCCCCATCCCAATTAAACAGAGATGCCCCAATGGTTTCCTGGGTAAAAAAATAACATTGATCATTTCGATCAAGGCAGCCAATAACAATCAATTTCCGTGCAGCATTAATGTCAAAGTTCTGATCAGACGGAGATGCCTGCGCAATCATATTAGTCAGATTGGTGGCAATTACCTTATCCGCCTGCCAATTTAAAAACTTGTCAAATGAAAGTTTGCTGTTGACGTAGAGATAATTTATCCAGCAAAGCAAACTGATGAGAATTGCCAGCACCCGCCATTGAGGACGAAGTGGATATCCCAGTAAAAACAATAAACTGATGACGAGCGGAACTGCAATCATGCTACGAAGCGGCGGTTGTTTCAAAATGAAAAACAGAATAAACGGCATGACCAAAGTAAGTGCGGCAAACAAGGCACCTTCCAGAATTCTAAGTGCGGAACGATGACGAACTCCACATAATTTCCCAATCAAACATACCAAAGAAAAGGACAACAATATTCCTTGCCAGGTCAATACTACTCCGACCACTTGCTGACGGCCCCAATAATATGCAAAACCATCTCTTATGATAAAAAGAATTTCTTTCAGCCAAAGCCAGATTGCCGTCTGCTCTTTTTTCAATCCGTCTATATAAGAAGTATTACAAGTTCTGGCCAGATACATCGCCAGGCGATTAAGTAAAAAATATGCGACGACCGACATTACAATCAATGCCAACAATACACTGAATTGCCTAATCAGTACAGACAATCGGATTGGTCGTGATACAATCCGATTTAGAATAAAAATACAGCAAAGCGTCAGAATGAATACGGCGAATGTCTGATAGATGCCGATGGTAAATGCCCCAATGAAGACGCCGATCCCTCGTACCCACCACGATGGACATTGGAAACAATAGAGGGTTACTACCGCCAGCAGAACTCCGACTCCGATCCCTAGACAAAGAGAGAAGAAAACATAGCTGAAAAGAAAGTAAGGTGAAGCCATGAAAATGAAGGTAGCCCAATATTTCCCCGGATTATTTTCCTGATGCAGAATGGTGATCAGGCTGACCCAGCCTGCCGAAATCAAAGCTAACGTAAGAAACAAGGTTACAAAGGGAACACCTGGTGATTGATAAAGACAATTGACCAAATACATGCCCCAGCGCCCCTGATCCAACCAGTCTGGAGAAACCGAAGCACGAATCCAGAATTCATTATCAACCGAGAGGGAAAAATTGAAAAGTTCAAATGCAAAGGAAATGACGCCGATCAGTAATGTAAAGAAGAAAAAGCCGCTGTGACTCCGGCAAAAAGACTCAAGATCCTTCGCAATGCGCTCCATTCGAAAGTCGATAGTTGAGAAAAAATTCATCATATCCGTATTCTTTTTTTTGAGTTAAATGGTAAAATAAATCTTCTGATAAAATTTTTTCAAGGCATCATACAGACGGTCCGGATGGCAGGAATATTCCAACGGTAATACCAGCCCTCGAGAATATTGTCGGATTCGTTCCGCTGGAGCCCCCAAATCAAAACAGACAATCGGCACCTCAAGCGCTAATAGCTCCGTAGCGGTAAAACAGAAAGTTTCCGGCCAAATGGATGCAATAATGAACAGATTCCCCCCCAATTCCGCTATAATATCGGGAATATCAGGAATGCAGTACTCGCCGAGAATATTAACGTTGGCATTACGCGGATGCATGTTTCCAATGACAGAAATCCGGGCATCCTGCTTGGTATCATGAATATATTGCCCCAGACGACAAATCACCTCGGCGCCTTTCGCTACATTGATCGCGCCTAAGGTTACAATATGCAGACGATCAGGTTGCTTAATTTTTATTGCGGAGAAATGTTCACAGTAAGATGTGTCATGCGGCACAATCCGAAGTTTACCAGCGGCCCCCGGGTAAATTTGACGAACAAGTTCGGCACTGGCAGAAGAAAAAACAGTTACTTCCGATGCCAATTCAATTGTCTGCATCCAGGCCGTCCGCCACGCGTTCCCATCCCACGCTGGAAACGAATGGGCGGCTGTACTGCAATGAGAACATTGAGTGGTATCTAGCTGACAAAAATTTCCTTCTGAATTCAACAGGTTGTAGGACGGGCAGATTAGAAAATAATCATGACATTGAATTATTAATTCCGCATGGCTTTTCCGGAGATATTGGCGCAACTGCTCAAGCCAGGACAGGGGAGTGTGGGCATATACAATACTACTGCAATAAAATTGCCGGATCGGCAAATTGCCGATCATGGCGAAAACCTCCGCATCGGAATTCAATTCATAGACATATTTTCTTCCGGCACAAGAAATCGTCAGGATTGGCGCGTTGTGAATAAACTCCCAAAAGATCACCAGACAATCCGATTTCTGCGCAGCCACTAATTTATGACAATACAGCTTGGTCCCACCACCCAGTGAATAATCGACGATGATTTTACTGGAGGCACATCGACTCAATAACAAGACCAGCAACACGCGTAAACGGTAAAGTCGTGCCGGATCAATTCTTAAAAATGTATTGACGCTGTGAAAATAATCCGGCCATCGGTGGGAAAGGATCGCAAGATTGTTCTTCAATAATCTCTCCTTCTCCACTCGGTTGAAGGTTGCACCATGCTTATGATAGACAAAAAGGTTAGGAACCATCACATTCTCATACCCATTGCTTATGGCGCGTTGACACCAATCATTTTCTTCACAGTACCCTCTTCCAAAAACAGTGTGGAATGAACCAATCGCAGCTAGAACATTTCGGTTGAGCGCCATACAAAAACCGACGCCGGTCGGAATGGGAATGTAGTGTGGGTTCAATTGTTTGAATGCACCGTCGATGATCTCCAGATCGAAGCCTGGCAATAATTCATTATCATGGTTGAAGACCGGAAAACTACAGATTGTTCCTGAATTAGTAAATGGTGTTGCCGATGCGACTTTTTCCGGTTGAGCCAAAATCGGAGCCACCAGTCTAGACAACCAACCGGAAGGCAACACAACATCGGTATTGACGAGAACGACATGGTTGTTACACTTCTTCAGCCCCATATTTATGGCATTGATAAATCCTTCGTTCTGCGGCTTACGAAAGTATTTGAAATTCGAATTTTCACGGCAGAAAGTTTGGCAATATGTCTTAATTCGTTGATCCGGACTGGCATCGTCAATGATGAAACAGCGAAATGGAAGATCAGCGGTTGCCTTTATATTCGGCAACAATGATGAAACCAGTTCGATTCCGTCATAAACAGGAATGATAAGATCAATCGTAACGGACGTTCTGTCCGGAATATTTTTTGGGAAAAGCGGCTGAAGCGCTAATTCCGGGTCGGTAAACGATTTTAACTTTATGATTTGATCAAGTTGACTTCGGTCAAAATCGTCGCCTTCCCACGGTTGATCGAAAATAGCACGAGAAGTCGCATTGATATTAGTGTACCCATATTTTTTGTCCGGCTCAAGATAAGTCCCCTCTCCCCATTCATTCCAGGCATTAATGAAAATAAACCGCTGTGAAATGGGAAAATGATTTCTGGTAAATCTAATATTGCTACACAGCCATTGATAATAATAATAAGGAGTAAACCCAGTCCAACAATCGGAATAATGAATTTTTCTTGCGGAGTTATCCCAGCCCATCATTGCGGTCCGATAAATAGGAAAGGATAATTGAGCGGCAATGGCATTACCTTGTAAAATATTTTCGACCAGCGCTCCATAATCGTAAATATTACCGACATGTTTACAGCTAACCAATTGAGTCGGAGCAACCAGGGCCGGCGGAAATTCGACTTCCGCGTCAAGACAGGATTCCAGTCCCAACGTAGTATTGCTCATCCAAGTTCCCCTTACTCCCCAGATCAGAATCTCTCCGAGATTGTGCGTCCTTGCCCATTCCCGCCATCGTGCAAACGTTCGGTTGGGATTGGGAAGCACTCGCGGACGATAAACCAGGACTACCGGTTTTCCGTCAATGCGGATATATCGCGGATCGTGGAGATATTTCGCCAAATCAACAATAAAATTACAATCGTCATCGCAATGTTTCTGGCTAATTAGAATCTCACCTTGACGTCCATCCCAATTGCGGGTCCAATTTTCATTGGCCCAACATACACAAAAATTAATGTCGATTTCCGGATGTTCGACTAACAAGTCTAGTGGTTTCTGCAATAGCCGCTTGCCGGAAAACCAATAGTGATAAAAACAGAACCCGTAAATCCCATGTTGACGAGCTAATTGTGCTTGCTGCTGAATCACGTGCCAATTGCTGAGGTCATAATAGCCGATATCGTCGTGTGGTTCTCGTGGTTGATAATGACCGGGGAAACGGGGACGTGCCTTAATGGTATTGGTCCATTCGGTAAATCCGGCACCCCACCAGCGATCATTTTCGGGAATACGGTGGAATTGCGGCAGATAAAAGGCTACCGCCTTGATATCGGTTTGCCGTCCGGAAAAGTCCTCATTATCCTGATAAAAAGACCGATATGGAACAATTCCTTGACGAGTGAAAAAAACGTTCAGGGAACGATGTGTAAGCCTTTTTCTTAATATCGGTTTCAAAACGTCATTGCCCAGATGAAATAATGGGGCATACCAATATTTTTCCACTGCATTTTTTGCTTGCGCAAGTTGATAATGATTAGAATACGAATGCCAGCATTGGATCAGAGCCGTAATACTTTGTTTGCGCCGCATCCCTCCTAGAAATAGCAAGGCTTTCGTAAAGTTATACAGACAAGGGAAATGATGATTTAGAATAAGACGGAACTGCTTCAGACGCTTGCCGAACACGACTTCCGGCAATTCGGCCATAGTTTGAATCTGCTGTTTCTGAATATGAACGGTTTCCTGCAAACGACGATTTTCTTCTTCCAGACGTTTCAGATAGTTAGTAATCAAATCGGGCAATTGTACTTTCTGCTTAACCGACTTTTGCCCATCCGAAAAAACAATATTCACGGAATCGTACCTTCTGTCCAGAAACAGGCTAAAACCGCAAGGTCCAGCCTTACTGGCGCCGAAGATTGCATCGACATCTTGCCGGTGGAATCGCGTACATTCGGTCGGAATAACACACATGGTGGGAGAAAATACGACAATACGGACCTCTGAACCGGTCGAAGAGTGAATCCACCCTTCGATCTTGATCTTTATGTTATCAATGGGCTGCGCAAATTCAATATTAGCCTTGAGCATCTTAAAAAATCTACCTTGAATCGTTCAAATTCGCTTTTATCTCAATATTCATCGGAACGCTAGACGCGGCTTAACTATCTAACAGGATGATCGATAATTCAATATTTTTTATACTTTCCTTAAAAATGGGGAAAACTATTTGGGGATCGTCATTCTGGCAACAGAGCAATAATCCGGGAAGATTTTGTTCTGTCAGCATTTTTACGCCTTGAGTTTTAAGTTTGGCCCAACTAGCATGCTCTTTTAAAGTCCACAACAACTTTTGTCCGGAACCATAGATTTTCAATTCCGAAAGGAAAAGGCAACATTTATGGTCAGCAGGGTCCAAACGAAGTATTCGACAGGACTCAAGTTTTTCAGGAACGGGAAAATAGATTTTTTTCAACGTCTGATTGCCATTAATACACTCTTCAAGTTTACGCTCCTCCGAATACGATTGGAAACTTTCTCGAAAATAGAAAATCATCGTAATTCGAGCTTCCGGCAAAGGCCGCCCCAACGGCAGAGCGTTCTTCATATTAAACATCATGGCCTTTTCGGTGAACAAATCAAATGATATTTTCAGCTTGGTTTCTTGCTCGGATTGATATTCTATAAAATATTGCGGATCATCATTTTGGAAGATATCCTGTTGTCGATTTCGCTGCCCGTTGCTCGAAGTAATGGTCAGTGGATTGCCATTCGCGATTATCTTCAAGTTCTCAATAAGACAACAATTCACTGCTTCAAGCGGATCGAACCGTAAAGCCAAAACAGGAGCTCCAATCGTAAAATTTAGAGTATAATGTTGTTGATTAATGTCTATATTGTGGGTCAAACAGTCATTTTTATTAAAACCTTTTCCGCTGTCATAAAAAATGGTCGCAATATTGGTATCAACAAGTGTCGGCGCCGACTTGTCACAGCGGCTAGTCCGTCCCCAAATCTTTACTTTTTTGACCTTCTGAGTGAGTTTAAAAATTACCTGTGAATCGAAATCATTGAATTGCCACTGCATGGAGCCAATAGCATCACCATTAGAATAGAAAATCAGCGATGAGTCATCTAATTCGGTCCCTGCTTCCGTTTGACAAACAACCCGGTAGAAATTCAGCATCATTCCATAACATCTGGTCGGAACCAATTTCAAGTGAGTAAAACCTGGTGATGGCAGTTCGAACTCTAGTTCAAATTCCCCCCAGGGAATTTTTTTCAGCATTATCGCTTGCTTTTCCGGGAAAAGGTTGGCTTCACCGTAATATACGGTTGGAACCAAGAAATCGGTAACCAGGTCGTTTAACTCGGCGGCATGAATCAGATTTATCACGGCGGGCAAAAAAGGCAGGTTTGACACAGCCCCCTTCAATTCCCGGAAAATGGTCATAACGCTTCCAACATAGTTTTCCCGCGTAAATTTCTGTTTGACATATTTTTTGGCCGCTATCATACGTTGTTCGGTTGCCGACAAGTCATCAACCGTCACCATGATGCAATTTGCCAACTGACTCGCGTCACCAGGCGTATAAGCCAGCCCATGTTCCCCGTCTATAAATACTTCCTTCGGGCCACCGGCATTGGCATAGATGATGGGTTTGTTTTGCAAAATTCCCTCGATCAAGGTACGGCCGAGCGCCTCGTGACGAGCGCAGGAAACAACAATATCAAGTGATTGATATATCTGTTCTATGCAAGAAACATAAGAATGGAAAGCAAAGTTGTCGGACCATGGTGAACTGTTAACTAATTGCTTTAGCCGCTGAAAATATTCATCGCGATAGATACACCCGAACATTACGCATTTTATATTCCGACCCGTCGCCGCAATTTGCAAAACAGCCCGAATTAAGTCTTCATGCCCTTTCCCCTCGCCATAAGTTCCCACTAGTCCAACGGTTATGCCATCATGCCAATTCATTGACGGCAGGTGCGAACCGGCGGGTACTGTCCCAGTTAACGAAGGAGCGCTGTAAATGACCGTCGTTTTATGTTCCTCGTCATTGCCAAATAGAACTTGGCGGACATCTTGAGTAATGCAGCAAATGGCAGTGCTACTATTATAAAAAGCTTGCATGCATTCCTTAAAACCAAAAATAAATTCCAAGTGGTGGTCAAGTTGGCCATATTCACGTGCCGAAAGCACATGGGGGATGCCCAGGCAATTGGCACACACTGCCCCCCATGGAGAAACGATTGATTGAGAAAAAATGATTTCAGGCGCAATTTCCTTTAAGACTGGAACGATTTGATTGATGACAATGTCTAGTCCATTAAGGATTGCGCGTTTTGAGTAATACTCACCCATCTCAGTAACCCAGCGCCAGTAGGTTATATCACAATTTCGCCAATCGCAATAAACCGCACAGCCATTTTTCCCCAACTCATTTTCAAGCGCCCCTGGCATGGGAAGAATCGCAGTACAAAGAATCCGTTGCTCTGACAAGCCGCGAATAAGTTCAAGCAACGAACGTTCGGCCCCGCCAAGTTCGCCGGAATGAGAAAAAAATGCCACGGATCGCACATCCGTCTCTTTTAAACACAAGACATTGAAAAATGAATTTTGCGCGTGTCGATACATCGCTCTGATATTGGCGTCCCGGGAGAGCGGAATAATTCGGGCATGATCGTCGTCCAGAGCAAACAGTTTAAAACCGTGAGCAAATAAAAAATTGGGAATCGTCATGGGGTCCATTCCGGCAATCTTGATCATCTTGGGATTGATCTCCAGAACAATTCCAAGATCATGACATTGTTCGATGGTATTCTGCAATCCGGTCAATACGTCCAACTCGTTGCCATCGGTATCAATCTTAACCAGAATCCGCCGATGAATTTCCAACTTGAGAATTTCATCCAGCGAATATGCATCTACTTGTAATTGTCCCAGAGACCCTGCCGCCGGATGACGATAAATACTACAATTGTCTGCCGCTACGGATTGGAATATTTTTAATTTCTGCCGTTGCCGGGAAACCGCGCCATTATATCCTTGAAACCGGGTTGCATCAATCTGATTTTCATGCAGATTGCGCACCAGTAGTTCAAAATTTTCCTTAATGGGTTCAATGGCAATGATCTTAATGGCGGTATTAGTAACTCCCGCCAAAACCGAATAATACCCGATATTGGCACCAACATCGACGAAAACGTCATAGCTCTTGAGAAAATTCTTAACAATTCGTGTCGTAAACTTCTCCCGCCCCTGCTGATATTGTGGAGCAATCCGGGGCGGCGCAAAAATTGAAAAATCATCATTCAGCGGAGTAACTCTAACCGCTGCACTCGAGTTATAATCATCGACAAATTCCGAGGGTATATCGGATGACATCGAACTTGACCTCCCTTCAACGCTGAACTTTAACTGTGGTTTCACAATCGTTTAGTTTAAAAATCACCGATTGTTTTTGTCGGGCGCTATTACTGCTGAACTGAAAAACATAAGCGTCGGCAATAAATTGATGCCGGATATGGTTCTCCTGCGTTCCATCGGCAATACCGGAAGCAAGCAGATAGGTCCCGTTTTCGATTTCCGGAAACTGAAAGGAAAAACGAACTAATACATGATCCCCCGGCATTAATTTATCTAAAGTTTTCCCTTCAACATAGGTATTGCTCCCCATAATTCTAAGGCCCTTGTTATTAATAACTTGAAAAGCAAAAAAAGGATGATCGAGCGTTTTTTTCACCAACACCTCGTAAACCACTTGAAGCTTCTGACTGCAATCGATAAGTGTAATAGGCGCACCCGCCTCCGTTAATATTCCGATTCGTTCTACGGTTGCTCCGCCGTCTCCGGAAATGCAGGCGTTCTGCGGAATAGGGGAAAGAAAATTGCTTACCTCATCCGCAGCGGAAGAAAGTGTGGTTGAAACTGGAATTGCCGTTTGCATGGAGGTATCATGAATCATCCATGCCAAATATTCCTCTGTGATATTCTTGGGCTGCCCGATTTTCCGAATTGCGCCATGATCCAACCAGATTGCCTGATTACAGAGACGAACTACATCCGAGCAAGAATGCGAGACGAGTAGAATGGTTGTATTGCGTCCTCGTAGTTCTTCAAATTTTCTGGCACACTTCACTTGGAAACGAACATCGCCCACACTTAATGCTTCATCGACAATAAGAATGTCGGGATTAACCTGTACGGCAACCGAAAAAGCCAACCGGACCATCATCCCGCTGGAATAAGTTTTAACCGGACGATCAAGAAAATCGCCGATGTCCGCAAAGGCCACAATTTCATCGTATTTGGCATTGATTTCCGCCTTTGAAAGCCCCAAAATGGAAGCATTCATATAGACATTATCTCGTCCGGTAAACTCTGGATTAAAACCGCTGCCAAGTTCCAGTAATGCCGCGATCCGTCCATGCTTTTCCACCGTTCCGCTCGTCGGCTGTAATGTCCCGGTAATAATTTGCAACAGCGTACTTTTGCCCGCGCCGTTACGACCAATAAGTCCGACACATTCGCCGCGTTTGACTTCGAAATTGATGTTCTTCAACGCCCAGAATTCTTTATAGAATGTCTTTCTGCCCATCGTTAGCGTTTGCAGCAGACGATGTACGGGTTTCGCGTACATCTCAAAACACTTTGCGATATTCTTTACTCGTAATACGATATCATCAGAGGACATCGGCAAATCCTTTTTTCGTTTTTTCAAACCAGACCAGGCCCAACTGAAAAACAATGAAAGCAATGATCCAGCTAATCAAACAAAAATACCAATTGGGCATCTTCCCATATAAAAATAACAACCTTGTTTGTTCAATTACCAGTGTTAATGGATTTATCTGCAATATCCATTGATATCTCTCTGGAACTGCTTGGATGGGATAAAATATCGGCGTCATGTAAAACAATATCTGGGTAATTACGGAAACCAATTGAGAAATATCGCGAAGATAAACGGTTAACGATGCTACAAAAAGGCTGACGCCAGCACAAATCAAAATCAATGGAATGACCGTCACCGGCAGAAATAGCATCGTGCTGGAAACCTTGTCCAAGAAAAAAAATGCTCCCAAAAACAGCAAAAAAAACCAAATAATGCTTAAAATCGTAATTGCCAGAACATGTGCAAACGGCAAAACTTCCAATGGAAAAATTACCTTTTTTACATAATTCGGATTGCCCGTGATCAGCCCGCAACTGCCATTGACACATTCACTGAAAATATTAAAAATCGTCATTCCACAAAACATGATAATGGCAAAGGCTGTTTTATTGTCGCCGTTATCAATGCCCCAGCGCATTTTAAAGACAACGCTGAAAACAAAAGTATAAACCGCTAACAATAAAAGGGGTTGAACCAGACTCCACAATAGTCCCAAGATTGAACCTTGATAACGCGAAATAATACTCCGCCTCGTCAATTGCCACAACAAGTCCCGGTTTTTTGTGACAATAACCCATCCCAACATCGGATTGAATAATTTAATAAACCCCATACCTGTATCCTAATTAACTGACTCATCCCAATAAAAATATCATAATGCCAGTATTCCACTTTGCAAACATGAGTTCAGAATCATGTTTGCGTTGGGCACCGGTAACAAATCATATCCTGCAACGTATTTTCCAGCGAATAGACCGGAGCCCACCCCAGGGACTCTCTCAGTTTTGTGTTATCCCCGATGATCACCATATTATCCGCAGGACGGATTCGCGCCGGATCGACTTCGATCACCACCCGAAGGCTCAATTGGGCGGCAATGAGATCAATGATCTCCCGCAACCGCACCCCTTTGCCGCTACAGACATTATAGATTTCGCCGTTCCGTCCGGAAGTCAAAATCTTGTAATAAGCATCCACCACATCGCGTACATCGAGAAAATCGCGAACAATTTCGACGTTTCCGACTTTCAGCATATGACTCGATTTCCCGGAATTTTCCACTAACTGTTTGACAAAGGACGAAACAACAAAAATATCCCGCTGCCGCGGTCCGATATGGTTGAACGACCGGGTCATCACAATATCAAGACCGTATTGCTGGCTGTATAATTGCGAAAGTAATTCCTGCGACACTCTGGCTACCGCATACGGATTGGCGGGGTGAAGGATATGATCTTCCCGCAACGGCATGTCGGCTTCCGAATAATTTCCATATTCTTCCGACGAGCCGACCGATAAAATTCGGGTCGGCAATTTCAATTCGCGTACCGCTTCCGCCAGATTTAAAAAAATATTCGTATTATTCAGAAAAGTCGGCACCGGCGTCAACCAGCTTTGCGCCACCGAACTGATGGCCGCCAAATGAAGAATATAGTGCGGTCGGAAGTCTGCCAGTATTTTTCGAATGGCATCGCCTTCCGTTAAGTCCACCTGCCGATAACTCAATGGCAGGGTACTGCGGTAAACACAAGTCGGACCGATATCCAGTCCCAAAACTTCTACTGCATTATTATGTTTTTCCAGATATTCCAGAAAATACTGGGCAACAAAACCATTGACGCCTGTAATAAGAAATCTCGTCATGCTTGGATTTTTCCATGTGAGAGAAATATTTTTGTCTGGTTTCTCACGCGTATCAACCGATCGGACAGAAATAATTTAGCGTAAAATAAGAAAAATTAAAGTTTTGAGGAGTGAAAACAGCGATTTTTTCTTCAAAATCGCGAAACATTGTTCATTTTGCCCCACGGCAAAACAATACTTCCTTTAAAGTTTTCAGAAAAATAAAGTAGTCCAGCCAGACACTCCAGTTCATGATGTAATACATATCCAGAATGATCCGCCGTTCATAAGTGGTATCGCTACGGCCGGAAACTTGCCACAAGCCGGTAATACCCGGTTTGACTCGAGTAAACATTTCATAATGTTCCCCGTAATAAGCCTTTTCCGTCTCGACAATCGGGCGTGGTCCGATCATGGCCATATCGCCTTTCAAAACATTCCACAGTTGCGGCAACTCGTCCAAACTGGTACGCCGTAAAAATCGTCCCAGCGGAGTTACTCGGGGATCGTGGGATAATTTAAATTTTTCATGCCATTCGCACGCCTTCCTCGGATCTTCCGCCAGAATCTGTTCCAGCCGGTCATCGGCATTGACATACATGGTGCGAAATTTGTAGACCTTGATCGGAATGCCATGACGCCCTACCCGGTTGGCACAATAAAAAATCGGCCCGGCCGAAGTAAGTTTCACCAGAACCGCCAGAACCGCCAGAACCGGTGCCAGCAGAACAATCGCGGCAAACGCCATTCCGCATTCCAACATCCACTTCCAGATCCGCGGTCCGGGCAACAACAGCTGGTTGCGAATTTCCAACCCCAGATAGCCATTGAACTCATAGGGATACAGCCAGGCCACCGAGAGCATATCACTGGTGGGAACCACTAAAATATGCTGATAAAAACGTGAAAGTTCCCGAAGTTTATCCATTAACTGGGCCAGCGGCAGGCAGACAATGATATAGGATATTCTCAGTTCCGCCGCCACTCGGGCGGCATCGGCAAGCGTTCCCAATACCGGCAAATCGGCAACTTGAGTATGCTGCTTGTATTCATCGTCGTCGAGGAAACCAATCGGCAGCAAACCGGATTGGCGTTCTCTCTGCAACTCCCGAGCCATCATTTCGCCACTATGGCCGGCACCGGCCAGAATCGCACGGATATTGCTGATGCCGTAATGTTTCATGACGCTTCGAATCAGCCAACGGCCCACCGGGATCAGCAGAATCAATAAGCCATAACTGATGAAGACGACCAGCCGGGAATACAAGCCCCCTGCCCGAAAAGAAAACAGCCAGGTCAGAAGGATCAGATATAAGATACTGACCGAAAAAAAGGTCCGTCGTAATTCTTCTACCGCGCTCAAGGCTGCGCCCGGATAAAAAAAGTTCCCCTGATAAAGACGAATCATGGCATTGACCGCAACCAACCCGACTCCGGCCGGCCAGAGCCGCCAGTACAAGCTCATATCATATTGTTTTCCACCTAAATATTTATACAAGGCGGCAACAACAATGAACGTGCCGTAAAAGATGACAAAATCGGTTGCCATCAACAACACAACACGCAATCGTCCGTTGGTGTTCATTCGTGTCTCCAGGATTTTACTCGCCAGATCACAAAAGTTTTATCCAGACAGGAAAGTTCCTTGACCGGAGAATAGTATTCCAGTAACTTGTTCATGCGAGTTGTATTCGAAGACAGGATCAAATAATCAGGCCATAAACGCCCGGTTGCAATATCCGGATCGTTATCGGAAGTGATCTGCCCGCCGCAGAGGTACCCGACCACATGCAGTTCATCGGAACAAACTAACGGCAACCGGGCGGAAAAGTAGTAGAAGCCGGCAAATGTTCTGGACGTCAGTTGTTTAGGACCGCGATAATCGTTGCGAATCCAGGCCGCCGCCGCCAGGGAAACCCGGCGCTCCACAATTTTTTTATCGGAAGTGAAGTTCTTCAGCATGGGAGCCGCCGCATCCAGATATAAAATTGTTAACAGAAGAAATGCTCCGGCAATTGCGGGAAGACACCAGACCGGTTTCTCCTGGCGGATTTTCTGCCATACCTGCATAAGTCCCCAAGCGGTCCATCCGAATGCCAGCGGGGCGATCGGCAATAAGTAACGCCGGGACACGTAAAGATAGCGGTCGAAAATAAAGATTTGCAACAACAGCAGCACGGCATGTCCAAGCAGGGCCAGTAATAAAATCGTCTCCGGACGAGTCCATTCGCGATGACGCACTCGAATCAGGACCACGATAAGCGCCAACAACCCGAAGTAAGGATAGAATCCTTTGCCCAGAGCCAGCAAAAATTTTTTAATTTCCAACCCATGATGGGACGTTTCCGGCGGAAAAAATAGACCTTGATTCGAGGTCATTGCCGCCGAGCTGTCCGGTTGCGTCAGGGAAACCGTCTTCGCCTGATCGCGAAACAGGCTTTCCACTTTGTCGGCAATCATACCAAAACGGACATCCGGTACCCAATAGCCCAACTTTTGATAATTATAAAATAACCATGGCTGGATGATCAGCAACATCAAGATGACCGTCATGACCCAGCGCCAGGGAAATTTTCGTAGCGCAAAAAGTTCCATGCCGCCGACGGCAAGCAAAATTGCCGCGGCATAAAGAACGCAATCGCTGCGTACCAGAATCAGCAGTCCGCAGCCCAGCGCGCACCAGATATAGCCGCGCCATGCATGCCGTTCCCGGTAAAGCACCAGTAACCCGTAAATTGCCAGGAAGAAAGCAAAACCCTTGGCGGTATCCCGTACTCCCAGCACGGCCAGCCGGAGCAAATGCGAGGAAAATACATAGAGCAGACATCCCCACGTGGCCAGACGCGGCTGAAAAACTTGACAGAATATCCCATATAATGGAAAAACGCTCAGGCTGAAAAACAGTGCCGAGGCCAGTTTTGCCGCCCAGAATCCGCCCCAGCCGGTAATCCAGGCAATGATTCCGGCAGTCACCGGAAACAACGGCGGAATACGGGGATGAAACGCGTAGGACCAATCGCCGGCGGCAAAAGCATCGGCCATCGGACCGTAACGTCCGGCCAGATCCCGTTCCGGCAAATCGGACAATAGCAGCAGTGGCAACGTCAGCAGAAAAGCCAGTAATGCCAAGCGCCACGGCGAAGAACAGAACAAGTGGCGAAAAAATTGGAATATCCGTATTCCCGATCTCAGCATTTTATTCGTCTGCAAAATAATAACCCCAATTCGGCCCCGAATTATACCTGCAACCCAAGCCCCGTGATTTGCCTAAAATAACAGTCTCGTTCGAAAAATGCAACTTTGTCAGACTGCTTCAGGGTTAGGAACCTCAAAATTACCGGGAACTGGTGGTGGCCGGCACGGAACGTTTGGCGATTTCCAATAACGCCAACGCCAATTGATCCGGGCAGGATGTCGGCTTGCCCCCGCAACAAATTCCTTTCAGTTTTGCGGCCGCCTCCTGAGGCGTCATACCGACCACCAACCGAGACACGGCCGTCAAGTTGCCGGGACAGCCGCCGAGAAATTCCACCTGCGCGATTTTGCCGTCTTCAACGTCGATGGCAATATTCTGGCTGCAGACCAGATTGCTGGGACGAAACTGATACTTCATCGGAATTGCATTCCTTTTTATTCTTTACTTGAATGAAAAGAATATGCCCGCTCAAGTTCGATTATGCAACATGCGCTTTCCAAAATGATCGAGTGGACACAATAAATTTACCATCGGACCGTCAGCCGATAAAGAATGATTCTGAAAATGGGGAGAAAAAATTCTTTATGAAACAATGTCGCCTCTGTTTTTTTTCATTGATCGAATTGCTGGTCGTTATTGCCATCATCGCCATTCTGGCCGGATTGTTGTTGCCGACGCTGCAAAAGGCCCGGGATAAAGCAGCCGCCATCTCCTGTCTCAATCAGTTGCATCAAATCGGCCTGATGTTTCAAGGCTATGCCAATAGCTGGGGCGGCTGGTATCCGCTTGCCGGCATGGAACCGGCATGGGGGGAAATCGATATCAACACGCATGGACCGGGCTGGACATACCGTCTGGCCGTAACCGAATCGAACTCGCCGGACAGTTTGAAGAAAATCTTCAAATGTCCGCGCGAATTGAAACGGGAATTTTCTTATTCGCTGAACTGTCGACAACTCTATGCGCAGACGCATGCCTATTTACCCTGGCACGATACCTATTTTGCCAAAGCCAAAGTTTCCCCCAGCCGCTTCATTCTGGTAGAGGAAACCAAAAGCCTCGCGGACGATGGCAATACTTTCTTTAAAACCTATGACTGCGACCAGGATAACTATTCCGTCAGCACCACCGATACCAAGCCGGTCCGGCATCAGACCAGCTCCATCCTGTTCGTCGACGGGCATGCCGCCAACATGAAGAAATTCAACGTTCAGGAAATGAGCTACAGTACGTTGACCATGGCCGACTGGAACGAAATCCCATCCCTCTAGCCGATTACGCCGTCAGGGCAACTCGAACTGCTTCTCCCGCCGCCAACGTCAGCGTTAAAACCGACTCGGCGCTGGTTTTAACGGTGTCAGATCCGGAATGGATTTGCAGGGAGCGGTTCGGCCACGGGTTGGCAAAACGCCAGGTGCCAGGCCGTTGCGCTTCGACCGTAAACGACAGCACTCTTCCGTCTTGCCATTCGGCGCTGACCAGTACTCCGCCCTCTCCGGGCATGCGTTCGAACCGGGCATGACGCCAGGTAATCGGCGCCCCCGGAAAGACTTGCAAGATCCCGCGGCGGACATGCAGCAACATATCCTGTACCGCCGTAACCGCCCCCATGCCCGCATCCATCTGCATGATCTCAAAACGTCCGTCCGGAGCCAGCGAACATTCCTGATTGGCAGTCAACGGGTCGGTCCCGATCAGCAGCGAAAAGCCGGGAAAATTGGCATCGTGCAGCGTACCGTGACCGGCATTGGTAAAAACATGTTCCCAAATTTCCAGAATCAGTTCTGACATCCGCCCATTGTGCAATCGGGAATGAATCATCGAGGCCCACGGCATACACCAGCCGCTCCACATTCCCATCCCCTGATGAATCCAGTGACGGATACTCCGGCTGACAATCTCCCGCCATTCCGGGGCGTCATAGTCGATCGTGTCGAAAGGACAGAGTCCGGCCAAGTGGGAATGATGGCGATGGCTTTCTTCCAGATCGGTACCGTCCCAAAGTCCGATGCGTTCTTCTCCCGGTGTGCCAAATAGTGAAGCCTTGGGCAGTCCGCCGGCGACTTGCAACCATGACGGCAACGGTTTTTCTCCCAGTACACTTGCCGCTTCCTGCAAGTCCTCGACCAGACGATGAATTGCCGCCAGCTGAAAACTGGCATTGACGCCCCAGGCATTCATGCGGTCGCCACGATATTCCGGCGAAACGCTTACCGGCAAAACATATTTTCCGTCATGTTCTTCGAGCATTGCCTCATAGACCCGGAAAACGCCCTTCATGAAGTCGAAAGCTTTTTCCCTCAAAAAGTTCACATCGCCGGAAAAACGGTAATACTGATACATCATCTGGGCGATCCAGGCGGCGCACCCGTGATCGATGGTGCCGGTCCAGAAACTGCCCATGCAGGTGCAGCGGTCATCCACGGCATGCGGCATCATATACCCGTCGTCGATGCCGACAAAATCATGGGCAATTTTCCGCAGCAACGGCCGCCAGGACAACACCATCTCGAACATCGGCAGCAAGTGACTGATCCGGTTGGCCTTATACGCCGGCCAATAGCACATCTGCACATTGATGTTAAAATGATAATCGCTCGACCACGGCGGCAGATGATAGTCTTCAATCCACGGTCCCTGCAACGTGGCCGGAACTCCGGACGGATTGGTCAAGCCGGCAAATTTGTAAAGTCCGTAATAGTAGATGAATTCCAATGTCGGATTGGGCAGTTCGACCGACGGAATGTCACGCCAGTAATCATGCCACCAGGAACTGTTGTCCCGTTCCAACCTGGCCAGCCCTTGCGCCACGGCACGATCCAGCAGTGCCAAGGTCTTCCGGCGCAATTCCATCGGCTCGGCATGACGGGTGGTAACGCCCCATAACCGATGGTGATCCAATCGATAGCCGACGGCCAGCGCCGGATCGGACGGCAACCGCTGAATCCAACCGGACAGTTCCGGTTCCGTCAACATTTCCGGGGGCGGAAAAGAAAGATTTTTCAAGGTGTCGCCCATGATCTGCCAACTGGGCAGCGGTATGATTTCAATGGCGGAACACGGCGGCATTTCCACCGCGAAAAGTTGCTCCTTCATGCTCAGTTGAATCCGGATGGCGTACTGTTCCGTTCCTTGGCGATAGCAGACTGACGCAATCCCCTCGGCAAGGTCAATTTGTCCGGACCGTAAACTGGCGTTTTCCGGTAACCGCAGTTCCAGCCGCCCAACCGGAATTACCGACGGACGCGGCGGCTGTCCCGGCTGTTTCTCCGTCGCACAGGCGAATAAGGACCGTAACCCGACTTCATCATTATTTTCCAGATAATGCCGGATTTTCTTGAAACTCTGCTTTTCCGACCATGGCATGCCGCCCCGATGATCCCAGAAATCGGCTCGGCCCAAAGTAATTTTCAAACTCCGGTCTTCGCCCCAGATCAGCATGCCGGTCGTGCCGTTTCCCAACATCAAACCGGTATGAGGACGGGGTAAGGGGAATTGCCAGTCAACATGGTCGAGCATAGTGACATCCTTTTTTTACACAATGATTGTTTTTGCGGTACAAGAGATATTATATTATTTAAAATGGAACAGGACAATTGTGAAAATAAGGCAAAACAGGTGTAAAAATGATGCATAAAACCAATCAGGACGGTCCGCATTTCTGGCTGCTGGACAAGCCGCCTTACTACAGCAATGTCTGGCTTTTCAAGACCCATCATTTTGCGGACGTCGGATTCTACTGTTCCCGCCAGAGCGATCCGTCCGGAATCACCTTGCGGATTATTGTTGCCGGAGCCTGGCGGGTGGCGATGAACGGTCAGGAAGTGGAACTTGGTCCGGGCGATATTTTTTTGGCCATGCCGGGCGAGTATATCGAGTTCGAACATGCTGAACCCGATACTTCATGGGAATGGTATGAACTGCAATTCAATGGAACGGAAGCGGAACATTTTGTCGGCGAATTCGGCTTGAGCCGCACTCACTTTGCCGTCCGCCCCCGACAGGTCCGGTCGGCGCTTCGACTATTTAAACAATTATACTTGTATACCGGCAGGGAAGACCGTCGGATGGTTGTCGTGATGGCTCTTTTGTTTCGCTTGCTCAATACCGGTGTCGGAACGGCTGGACCTCCGGCGGGAAATTCCCGTACCCGAGCCGAAAATCTGGTAAAACAAGCCATTACGCTGATGGAAACCGAACCGGGCGGGGCATTGAACGTCAAAGAGGTGGCTTTGCGGCTGGGGGTAGACCGTACCACGCTCGGCCGTGCCTTCAAATTGCAGACGGGGCGAACTCCCCATCAATTTCTCGACCAATTCCGCCTGATTGTAGTTCATGAACTGCTGAGCAGCACCGCGTTGCCCCTGACGACGATTGCCGCCAGTACCGGCTTCCGCGATGTCAAATATTTCATCGGGTGGTTTCGGCGGCAGGATGGCGTTACGCCCGGCACCTGGCGGCGGCAGCATCGTTGATGTCTACCATCTATTTTTTATTGGGGTATTGCTATTCCCGCTATCGCCATTATTATTATTGGATGGGGATATTGGATGGGCGAATCAGCGAGGGGGATGAACTCATGAGCACGGCAATTTCCGATACTTGTCGGGACATCGAGATTACGGAAAATGACGGCGATGCGCAAATGCAAAGCCGCTTGCTGCAAAGCAATGAAAAACTGACGGACTTGCTGGATTGCATTCCCGATCAAATTCTCATTCTCAATCCGGATGGCAAGACGGTTTTCCTCAATCAGGCTGCGGTTGCATTCACCGGTATGGCCATGAAACAGGCGATCGGCTTGCGGCCGGGCGAGCTTTATCATTGCGCCAATGCCGATGCCGGCACCTGCGGGCAGACGAAATATTGTCGTTTGTGCGGCATGCATAAGGCGTTTCTGGCCTCGCGTCGCAATGCCAAAGTGATGCAGGATTATACCGTTACCAATACTTCGTTGCAAACCAGTCAATTCCGGATCTGGACGATTCCTCGGCTGATTGACAACACGATGTTTTCCATGATGATTGTCCGCGATATCAGCATTTTAGCCGACAAGGCCATGCTGGAAGAATTGTTGCTGCATCAGATGAAGAATCATATTTTATCCGTCGAGCGACAATTGGACGATGTCCAGAAGAACCCGTTGCAGACGGAAACGGCGATGGCGGCAATTCAGAAGATTGCGGACGCGGCGCTGGAAATCATCACGGGCCAGGAAGAATTGCTGGCGGCGGAACACAATACCCTCAATCCTCAAATTTCCAGCGTCAACTCCATCCGGGAAATTCAGAAAGTAATTCAGAAGATGGATCCGGTCTGCCGTCAGGAAAACAAGCAGATTCTGCTTGACCAGGATTCGGATCGCGTCAATCTGACTACCGATGCCGGTCTGTTGCGTCATGTTCTGCATAATATGATTGAAAATGCCCTGGCGGCCACGCCGCCGGAAGAACAGGTCATTGTCGGGTGCCGCAACAATGGCAGCCTGACCGATTTCTCGGTCTATAATAATGCCTGTATGCCGGAAGATATTCAGCTCCAGCTGTTCAAACGCCATTTTTCTTCGCATGACCAGTGCCGCGGCATGGGAGCCTATTGCGCCCGGTTGCTGACGGAAAAATACTTGGGCGGTCAGATCAGTTATGTCTCGTCTCCGGCTCATGGTACCACGTTTACCTTGACCATTCCGACCAATAGCCGGACCCCGACCGTTTGAAATTCAGTAGAATTATCCGACAAAATCCGCTGGCGTCGCCCACGGAAACGAGTATATTTAGTCCATCACGGACGCAATATTGAATGTGGTCGGTTATGGGACAGCCCGGAATTGACGAGACACAGCAGGAGTTCAAAGACGATTTGGATTCCGAGGTGACAGTGACGGAAGAACTGGCAAGCAGCGCTTCCGTCGAAGAATTTATTACTTTCGATCAAATTCGGAAAGTAGTCGGGCTGAACGCCGGCAAGACCACGGAAACCTATTTCGATGAAATTCGCGATCTGGGACACGGCGGCGTCGGCGCCATTTTGTCGGTACGGGAAAAAGTTCTACATCGGGACGTGGCCATTAAAATGTTGCGTCCGGCTTATCGCAAACGGAAACGTTCAGTCGGCCGCCTCCTGCGGGAAGCCCGTGCCACCGCCAAAATCGAACATCCGAATATTGTACCGATTCATACGCTCGGCGTACTGGATGACATCGGCGTATTTTTTACGATGAAAAAGATTTCCGGCGAGACCCTTCAGGAAGTGTTGCTGCATCTGGAAAAAGGCGATCGCGTTTATCGCGACAAATATCCCCCTTCCCGCCTATTGGAAATCTTCGTTTCCATCTGTCAGGCCGTGGCCTTTGCCCACAGCAAAGGAATTATCCACCGGGATTTAAAGCCGGCTAATATCATGCTGGGGGACTACGGCGAAGTCTGGGTTCTGGACTGGGGACTGGTCAAATTTAAAGGCGAAGAAGAGGAGAGCGAAGTTTTCGGCGTTTATTCGGAAACGCACGGTGACAAATCCCTTACGCTGGACGGTACGATTACCGGTACTCCGCTGTTCATGTCGCCGGAACAGGCCTGTGGCTGGGCCGATGAAGTCGACGAACAGAGTGACGTCTACAGCCTGGGGGTGATTCTCTATGCCATTCTGACCTGGCATCAGGCGCCTTTCAAGAATTCCAACAATATCCGGGAAGTGCTGGACAAAGTGGTAAAGGGCGAATATCTTGCTCCGCGCAAGGCCACGCGGCGTTCCATTCCTCGGGAATTGGAGGCCATTTGTCTAAAGGCAATGGCTCGACGGAAATGCGAACGTTACCTCTCGGCGCGCGAACTGTTGAAAGATATCCGTAACTACCAGGAAGAATATCCGGTCACGGCATATCGGGCGCCATTTTATCGGCGGTTCCTGCGGTTCTGTGGTCGAAACCGGCTGGTGGCCGGGGCCGTAATGGTGGCGCTGGCCACGATTTTTTCCTTTCTGGCCGTAAAATCGGTCTATGATAATTTGGAATATCGTTCCAATGAAAAAGCGGCGGAGTACAACGTGGAATTTGCCGATCAGGCCCGCATGCGGGCTTTCACCCTGTGGCGGCAGATCAAGCGGGAAATGGCCGCTTCATCCGGGCTGGACGTCAAATCTTTGGAAAAGGAATTCCGTCGCAATTGTACCGAATTTGAAAACCGATACAATACGGCCCTGCTCTTTTTCAGCCGGATCGAACAAATGCATCGCGACGACAAATTGGTGACCAACGGGATTTCGGATATTTATAAGAAGCTGTTTGAGTTCGCCCTGGCTACCCGGGACTTCGATTACGCGGAAAAGCTGGCCGGCATGGCCACCATGCGTTCCCGCAATCTGGCGTATCTGAATGAAGACGCCCGAAGCGCTTTTCTGAAAATGCGGGAAATGGTCTCGGCGTCCGGCGACGTCCGCATTTATTCCCTTCCGGACAAGGCGCAAGTCACCCTCTGGCAGTTGACGGCGGACAATCAACTGCGCGAACCGCAATATCTGGGCGCCAGTCCGACCGGCATCCGGGATATTGCCCCCGGGGCGTACCTGGCGGCGCTGAAATTGAAAGACCGCCCTACGGTCAACTACCCCTTTCTGCTGAAACGCGGCGACAGTCTGAATTTGAATATTGCCATCCCGCTTCAGATCCCGCTTGACATGATCTATATTCCCGGTCCGGAACCGGATCAAGGCATTTTTATCCGCCGCCACAAGGTCACGCTGGAGGAATATCTCCAATTCTGGAACTCGCTGAGCGACAAAAAACTACAGCGTCTCTACAATACCCGGCGGAAAAATCGGTGGGACGATCAGGGCCGCTTGAATCCAGCCATCCGACCGGACGACCCGGTGGTTGGCATTTCCTACGAGGCGGCAGTCGCTTACTGCCGCTGGTTGAGCGCAAAAAATAACCGGACATATCGTCTTCCGACGGCTGACGAATGGGAACGGGCGTTTCGCGGTATAGCCGGACGCTATCGAACTGCCGATCTGGCTCCACATGCCAGACCCCTGCCCCGGACTTCTCTTTTCGGCATCGGCGACTTGAATGAACGCCAGTTCGAAATGGTTCGGGATAATCATGAATCCCGGTTGTTGATTGAAGGCGGCAACCCCATTGTCGCTCCGCTGGATTCCGCCGACGCGGCTTGGCAACAGACCGGCTTCCGTTACGTTCAAGACTTCTCCCGATAATTTTTTATTAGCCTTTCCCATTTGTGCAAGTATGCATCTTGAAAAGATGATTTTCAACGTTCACGACTAGGCAAAACGGTCAATTCGGCGTATAATGATTGAGAATAACCCAGCCGGAACAGGATGATGATTTCAAAAGTTGATATTCTGAAAAAACGTATTCTGGACGATATTCGTCAAGGGCGGTTGAAACCGGATGACGCACTCTATTCCCGACACCAGTTTATGAAGCGTTTCGGGTGTTCCCGCGGCAGTATCGATACCGCCGTCAAGGAATTGATTGCCGAAGGCTATCTTTACGGTCGCCAGGGTGCGGGAACCTATGTGGCCAACCTCCGGCCGCTGGGAACGGAAATATCGCGGGTTTTCGTGGTGGAAAACTTCTGCAAGAGCTATACTGCCGACGATTTAACCTACACGAGTTATCTGGTTTCGGAAATTCAGCGGCGGATGCCCTGTCTGCTCTATCGGGCGGATGAAATCAGCGTCAACCTGCGTCATATCGTCCGGGCCGGAAGCGCCGTCATCTGGGTGCGTCCGTCGCTCGACAAAATGATGCTGATCGACTATCTGACATCAGCCCGAATCCCCCAGATTATCATCGGGCGGCGCTACGGCAATTACGATTACATCGATACCGATTCCCGGTCCGGACTGGCGGACGGTTTGAGTTGGCTGAAACAGCATGCCGGTCCGGAGATTGCGTTTGTGGCCAGAGCTTATAATACCAACTTTCCTTATATTGCCGAACGGCAGATCGATTTTTATGAGACCTGTACGGATTTGCGGTTGACCGTGAAACCGAATTGGAGGCAAGTGAGCAAGTTTGATCATCCAGAAGACGACCTCAACGCCGTGGCCGAAGCCCTGTTCGGCGGTTCGTGCTGTCCGCGGGGGCTTTACGTCGACTATTGCGATATCGTGGCCAAATTGATTAATCTGGCGGGACGTCGCGGCAAATTTGTCGGCCGCGACTTCTTTCTGTTGGCGTTCGACCGGATTCCGGAACTGGAAAACGTTCCCGGCGCCGGTTTTCTCGCCCAGCAGTTCCGCGGCCTGGAAGATTGCGCGGTCAGCTGGGTGACCAGTTCCGACCGGCTGGGCTGGAAAAAAACTTTGAAACCGAATTTTTACCATTGGGAATAATCTCCGTATTAATGAAAAACAAGGTATGTCACATGGGAAACAAAGTACGAATCGGGATTATCGGACTGGGCAACATGGGGTCCAACCATGTCGGCTCGGTGGGCCGGATTGAGAATGCCCAATTGACGGCAGTCTGCGATATCGACCGGGAAAAAGCCAGAAAATTTGCCAAACTCAGCGGGGCCAAAGCATTCTATGACGCCGCCGACCTGTTCCGTTCCGGTCTGGTCGATGGTGTGATCATTGCCGTGCCGCATTACGATCATACGCCGCTGACCATTGCCGCCTTTGAAGCCGGTCTTCACGTGCTGACGGAAAAGCCGATCGCTGTCCATAAGGCCGACGCGCAACGGATGATCGCCGCTCACAAAGCCCATCCGAAACTGCGGTTTGCCGCCATGTTTCAACAGCGGACGCTCAAAGCCCATCTCAAGCTGAAACAACTGATTTCCGACGGCGAGATCGGCCGGATCATGCGGGTCAACTGGATCATCACCAACTGGTTCCGCACTCAGACTTATTATAACAGCGGCGGCTGGCGCGCCACCTGGCGCGGCGAAGGCGGCGGAGTACTGTTGAATCAGTGTCCGCATCAGCTGGACCTGTTTCAGTGGCTGTTCGGGATGCCAGTCATGCTCCAGACGCATCTCAGCATCGGCAAGTATCATCAAATCGAAGTCGAAGACGACGTCAACACTTATTGTGAGTTTGCCAACGGCGCCACCGGTAATTTCATTACCACTACCGGCGAGTGTCCGGGCACCAACCGCCTGGAAATCACCGGCACCCGGGGCCGGATGGTGTTGGAAGACGGCAAAATCTCATTTTTACGGACGGAACAGCCGGTCGACGAGTTCTGCGCATCCAGCCCGCAACCTTTCGCCACGACTCCGCAGTGGAACATCACCGTGCCGTATGACGCGGACAGTGCCAATCAGCATCAGGACGTGATCGCCAATTTCGTGGCGGCCATTGCCGATCCCCAGGTCAAACTGATCGCGGAAGCGGAAGAAGGCATCCGGTCGGTGGAACTGGCCAATGCCATGATCTATTCGGGTCTCAATAAAACGGCGGTGAAACTGCCGTTGAATGCCGCGCAATACGAACGTTTTCTGAAGAAACTGATCGCCACCTCGCGTTTTGTCAAGAAAGATGTCAAAGCGGTAGAAGCGGACATGAATTCTTCGTTCAACCGGAAATAATGGAATCAGATCATGAAAAAAAATCAGATTGCCGCTCAGCTTTTTACCTTGCGGGAATTTTTAAAAACGCCGGCGGATATTGCCGCGTCCTTGAAAAAAGTAAAAAAACTCGGCTTCGATGCCGTCCAGGTATCCGGAATGGGACCGATCCCGGAAGAAGAACTGGTCAAAATTCTCGACGGCGAAGGTCTGGTCTGCTGTGCCACGCACGAAAACGGCGCGACGATCGTCAACGAACCCGATAAAGTCATTGATCGGCTGAACCGGCTGCATTGCGACTATACGGCCTATCCGTATCCGCATCAGGTGCTGACTTCAGTTGCCGAAGCCAGGGAATTCGCGCATAAGCTCAACGCGTCCGCCCAGAAACTGGCGGCCGCCGGAAAGGTATTGGCTTATCACAATCATGCCGTCGAATTCACCCGTTTCGACGGACAATTGCTGCTTGATCTCATTTACGGAAATGCGCCGCAACTCCAGAGCGAAATCGACACCTACTGGGTTCAATACGGCGGCGGCGATCCGGTGGCATGGGTCCGGCGGATGGCCGGTCGGCTGCCGTTGCTCCACCTGAAAGAACTGGGGATTATCGACAACCAGATCACCATGTTGCCGATCGGCAGCGGCAACCTCAACTGGCGGGTGATTCTGGCAGAAGCGGAAAAGGGTGGGACCCGGTGGTTTATCATCGAGCAGGACGTGTGCCGGATCGATCCGTTCGATTCGTTGAAGGCCAGTCTGGACTACCTGACGGCGGAATTTGTCCGTTAACGTCTGCCGAAAACGTCCGCGACTTTGACTTTTGAATTTGGCAAGGTAAGTTTTAGCTTGTCAATATTCAGGAGCCCGATACTTCATGTCTTTACCGGAACAACCGTCCAATCCCAATCCGATGCGGCGCGGCGTGGAAGACGTCGGCGCCCTGGTCGACAATATCGTCCAGGGGCTGGTTGATGTCTTTCTGTTTACCGGCGATCTTTTTGCGTCGCTGGTCGATGCCGTGCGGCGGCCGTTGAAGATCCGCTGGAAGGAAACCGTCTACTACATGAACCTTTGCGGAGCGGATGCCGTTCCGATTGTCACCATGATCTGTTTGCTGATGGGGATTATTCTGGGGTTCCAGGGCGCGATTCAACTGCAAAAATACGGCGGCGACGTCTTTGTCGCCGACTTTGTTGCCCTGGTGATTGTCAAGGAAATGGGCCCGCTGATGGTGGCGATGATCTGTACCGGCCGGGCCGGGTCGGCGTTTGCCGCCGAGATCGGCACGATGAAAGTCGGGGAAGAAATCGACGCGTTGCGGACGATGGGACTCAATCCCAGCCGTTTTCTGATTGTGCCCAAGATGATCGCCATGTTGCTGATGATTCCGCTGGTTACGGTTCTGGGGGATTTGGTCGGAATTCTCGGCGGGATGCTGACGGCCGTCACCAAGCTGGACTTGCCGGCGATTGTCTACTACAATCGGGCGACTGCCGCTATCAAACCATTGGCCTTTGTGTTGGGGCTCTTTAAAAGTTTTGTCTTTGCCTTTATTATTACCGCGGTAGGGTGTCGGCGGGGATTTTCAGCGCGCAGCGACGCTCAGGGCGTGGGCCGGGCGGCCACTTCGACGGTGGTAAGTTCGATTTTCTGGATTGTCGTGGCCGACTTTGTTCTCACTTTTCTGTACAGTTTTATTGGCGAATGAGGCGGTTATGGAACGGCAACCGATTATTAAAGTTGAGAATTTAAGCGCCGGATACAGCCGGAATATTGTCTTGGAAAAAGTTTCCTTTGACGTTTTCCAAGGTGAGATCTTTGTTGTTCTCGGCGGCTCCGGCTGTGGTAAAAGCACCTTGCTGAAACATATGATCGGCCTCTATTGTCCGCTGTTGGGCAACGTCTGGATTCGCGGCCGCAGCATGGTCAATGCTTCGGAAGATGAAAAAATGGATATCATGAAGAGTTTCGGTGTCACCTATCAGGGCGGGGCGCTGTTCGGCTCGCTGACGCTGCAGGAAAACGTCATGCTGCCGCTGGAAGAACATACCGGATTGTCCCTCGCGCAGCGGGAACAGGTGGCCCGGGAAAAGCTGGCGCTGGTGGAATTGCAGGGCTTCGAGGAGTATTACCCGTCGGAATTGAGCGGCGGCATGAAGAAACGGGCCGGACTGGCGCGGGCGATGGCGCTAAATCCCGATCTGCTCTTCTTTGACGAACCCTCCGCCGGACTCGATCCGATCACGTCGGCGGAATTGGACCGGCTGATTTTACGGTTGCGGAAGGATACCGGCGCAACGATCGTGCTGGTAACGCATGAACTCGACAGTATTTTTGCGGTGGCCGACCGCTGTATTATGTTAGACAAGCAGACGCGCGGCATTATCGCGGAAGGCGATCCCCGGCAGTTGCGGGATCATTCGGAGAATGCCTGGGTAAGAAAATTTTTAACCCGCGATCAGTTGAAAAGCTGACGCCGGCAGCTAGATAAAGGACGCTTCACCATGACGGAAGGTAATAAATTCAAATTGGGGTTGTTTGTCATTGCGGCGATCGGACTGTTTGTCGCCGCGATTTTCGTCTTCGGGCTTTCGGAAGTTTTCAAGACGAAGGTGCAGGTTTATTCCGTATTCCGGGAATCGGTTCAAGGGCTTGATGTGGGCGCGCCGGTAAAATACAAAGGAGTGCGCATCGGCAAAGTCAGCCGCATGGACATTCTGGGGTCGGAAGAACTGATTGTCGTCTATATGGACATCGATTTGTCGGTCTTTCGTCCGGAAGGCCAGACCCGGGGGCAGATCGACCGCTATGCGTTTTCCACCTTTATTAATTCCCAGTTGAAAAAAGGTTTGACCTGCGGTCTGGAACTGGCCGGGATTACCGGGATGAAATATGTGGAATTCGACTTTACCAAGAACGGCGAAAATACTACGCCCCTGCCCTGTCCCAAAGATATCGACGGCATTTATATTCCGTCGCGGCAGTCAATGCTGCAAAACCTGCTGAAGATGATCAACGATTCGCTGGCCAATATTTCCAGCATCAAGGCCGGCCAGCTGGCCGACGAATTGTCGTCGATCTTCAAGCGGACCACCGAGCTGCTCAACAGTCCGAAGATCAACAACACGATCGATCAGTTGGAACGGGCGGCCGTCAACGTCAACCGGACGGTGGATAACGTCAACAGCGCCATGACCAAATCCCGGCTCGACGATATGGTCAAGCTGCTGAACGAAGACTTGCGCAATTTCAACGGCATGATCAACCAGGTCCGGAGTGAAATTGAAAAATCGCGCATCCCCCGGACGACGGCCGACATCCGGCAATCGCTCCATGCGGTGATCGATACGAAAAACTCCGTCATCAATACCCTGCAACGTCTGGAACAAACGCTGGACACGATGAATGAGTTCATCAATACGATCGATGACGATCCCAGCTCGATGCTGCGTGGCAAAAACAAAAAACCGCTGACCGATGCGGACGGCGTCTTGAAATCCCGGTATCTGCCGGAAGAAAAGCCCGGTCAACCGGCGACGCCAACCGCTCCGGCCGCCCGAAAGTAACTTGTAAAACCGTATTTTCGGGCTAGTTTTATAGTTTTCATGATGTGATTATGCAAGGATGGTTATGAATCAGGATGCAATGATTTACGCCGGCAGTCTGTTGGCGTTCGGATTGGCCGCCATTTATGCCGGATTATGGCTTTTCTGGACCGACCCCCGCAATGTGGACAAACGGGAAAAAGTGCCGCGCCAGCTGGTGCCCGGCATTCTTTTTACGATTCCCTGTCTGATCTGGTGCGTTCCGAATGCCCGGCCGATCATGCCGGATTCCATGCAGGACTGGTGCTGGCCGCTGGTAATCATCTGTTCGATTCTGGCGATTGCTTTTCTGGACTATCTTTTTTCCCGGGCGTTGGGCGGTTTTCTGATTCTGGTTTCCTACTATTTTCTTCAGGAATCTTTTACCTGGCATACGTCGGGTGCAATGGTGTTGGCGGTATTCTGCTATCTGGCGGGAACCGTCGGCATTTGTTTTGCCGGCAAACCGCATTTGATGCGGGATTTGATCCGGCTCTGCGCCCGGAGCCGCCGCTGGAAACTGTCTTGGAGCATTTTCTGCTGGTGTTTCGGCGCTATGACTTTGTTGCAGGGAACGTTGCATCTGCTCAACCGTTGAAAGAAGAATCATGACTTCTACCATACCGGATGATGTCGTCGCGTTCTGTCGGGAATGCCAACCGGAAGATCCGGCGGCCTTTTTCTCGCGCTGCGAACGGCTGCGGCAATTACTGGAGGAGGCCAACCGGCAGACCAATCTGACGTCCATCACGGATGCCGATGAGTTCTGGCGCAAACATGTGGCCGACTCCTTGTCCATCGGTAAATTTTTCGGTCCGGCTCTCCACCAGCCGACGACGCTGGCGGACATCGGTTGCGGAGCGGGGTTTCCGGCGCTGATTCTGGGGGCGGCCTATCCGCAACTCAAAATTACGGCCATCGACTCGATCGGCAAAAAGACTGCGTTTGTCGCAGCGGCGGCCGCTGCGCTTGAATTATCCAATCTCACCGTGGTTACCGCCCGCTCCAAGGAACTGGGATGCAAGGCGGAGTGGCAGGGGCGGTTCATGCTGTTGACGGCCCGCGCGGTGGCCGATGCTCGTAAATTGTTTCGGGAAAATCGTCAATTGCTCCACCCGGACGGACAATTTATTTTTTATAAGACTCCGCTTCAGGCGGCCGGGGAAATTGGCGACGTCAGTAAAGATTCGTTGCGTTTTCACTGGTGCTGGCAAACCACGCCGGTTTTCGAATTGCCCGGTTCCAGCGGCAGTCGGCAATTTCTCTTTTCGGAAAAGATGGCGTAATTCACACTACGGTTGTGCCGTCGCGCCGGGGTTGGCATCGATCGTAATCGACTCGGTATTGGAGTTCCCGGAGAGTTCGGGGGCATACATACCGTAAATCCGGGCCGGCAACGCCGTGAATTCACCGGGATTTTCCGCCTGCAGACGATAAGTAAAGTGGTAACGTCCCTGCGGCAGACTGCGGAAGAAGAAGGTTACCCGGTCATTGCGATATTCCTGATAATAAGGAACTTTCCCCTGCTGATAGCGGCTGGTCAGGTCGAGTGTCTTCATGCCGGCCGGCCGGAAATCTTCCAGTAAAATATATTCGTAATCGTTGGCGCAAGCTACGGTGAGTTCCACCTCGACGAGATCGCCGCACCGGAACATGGTTTTGTCCGGATTGATTTTTTCCCGTTGTTCCACGGTCTGGTCGTTTCGTTCGGCCAGCGAATTGGCATGAATTCGATAATAGGTACGGCTTACTTGAATATTCTGCCCGGATGCCGCAATCGGCGTTTCCTGATCGAAAGAGAAAAGTGCCGCCGCATAATAGAGCGGACCGATGCCGTCACGCCGCAATTTGATGATTTGTTCGCCCGGTTTCAACGCCGTCCCAGTAGCAGTAAAGGTGCAATCGGAACCGAACAGATTATCCCGGGTTATTTTGACGTCCCTGGTCCGTTGGCTGTTCCAGAACACCTTGACGTTTTGTTCCGCATTCAATTCCCCGGTCCGCTGCAGATACTCGCAGAGAGCCTCGAGGCAGAGGGCGGTATCCCGGGTGGAATTCCAGTAGGAATAATGACTGCGGTTATTGGCCAGATAACGTGCCAGCATGGAGGCTGTTTTCAGTTCGTTGTCGGCACCATAACGCGACAGGAACATCAAATACAACGCCGTGGTTTCGATCCGGCTGCCATACCAGGTCCACCAGGGCGTAAGTTCGCCGGCATCCAGCCAGGCGGAAGAGTCATCGGCATTTGTCTGGAGCGCTTCCGCAATGTTGCGGGAAACGATTTTGGCCTCATCCTGATCGCCGATTTCCGCCAGCGCCATCGTCAGAAGGACTTTTCCGCAAACGCTCAGATAATTGCGGTCGCGATAGAGATATTCCTGCATCCGGGTTTCACGCGTTCCGGCGGCGGTAAGAACCATGAAAACCAGGGCATCGAGATTGTCGGCATAGGCCTTTTCCGTTTCGGGATGATTGGTCTTTTTATCGGCCCGGCTCAATAGATTGAGTTGCTGCAACTGATAATTCCGCAGATACTCGATGCCGCGCTGGAATAGTTCGGAATTGACATACACCCCATTTTTATTGGTCAGCATCAAACCATAAACCACCTGGGCCGTAATATGTGGGCTGGACGGCTCGCCGGCGCTGAAGAACCAACCCCAGCCGCCGTCGCTCAACTGTTGTCTGGCCAACTGAGCTAGTCCTTTCGTCACTAACGCATCGGCCGCGGAGTCGGAATAAAGCGGCTGCGGCACTCCGTACGACGCACTGTTCGGAACGGCTGCGGCAGGTTTTTCCACTCCGCGCAGAATGCTTTGGTTCAGTCCCATGCCGGATAACGTCTTGCGCACAATCAGCAGCGGCAAAAAACGGTTCATGGTCTGTTCCACGCTCTGATACTCGCAAGTCAACAACGCTGGCAACGCATAAGCAACAACCGTTGCCAGCGAAGGGGAAAAACGGACCGTCAGTCGCGTGGCGTCACTGCCGACATCGGAAGGCAGCAGAAATTTAATCGACGCCGTATCGGCATCCGTCCCGATGCACCCGCAAATCACCGGCTGCCGTTCGCTGCCGCGCCGAATCACCGGAAATTCAGTAGTCAGCCCATCGACATATTTCCCCGCCATTGCCTTCATGACGACTTTGCCCATGCCTTGATTGCCCGCCGTGATCGGCCATTCCACCGTGGCCACGGCAGCCGTGTCGACGGAAAAACGTTTGACTTTGCCGCCGTTCAGTTGCAACGCCCCTTGAACGTCCAGTTCTATTTTCCCGCTAATCGGTTCAAAGAGGTAATTGTGAATGACCGCAGTCATTTTGATTTTATCGCCCGCCACCAGAAAACGCGGCGGCAACAACCGAATGAGAAAGTCTTTGGTACACAGTACTTCGGCTTCTCCCTCTCCGACCGCTGTATTGTCACCCATGGCCCACGCGCGAATTTTCCAGGTGGTAAGTTTATTGGGGGTTCGCAGCCGAAACTCGGCACTTCCTTCCGCATCGGTCTGCAGCCGTGTCGTCCAGAAAGCAGTCTCGGGACCGCTGCCGCGCCACAGAACTTCCAGTTCGGCATTAGTTTCCGGGACATTGCCAGTCAGCGGACTCAGTCGATTATTGAATCCCGTCATCACGGGAGTATCGTCGCGACCGTCGGAAACCGGATGCCGAGCCACGGCCGTCGGACCGGGTGCGGTGTTGAAACATCCCAAGGTGCGCATCGCTGGCTGCCCCGGCGCCAGTAGATTATTGAATAACAACAAGTTGCTTTCATAGGTGGCGTTAAAATGGCGGAGCCATTTCCAGAAGAACGCCTTGATATTTTCCCGCGCTCCTCGCGCCAGTTCGTCCAGAGTCTGATCGTAAACCGCCACCACCACCGACCCGGATACCGGCAGCCCGTTCATATCCGTCAATTTCAGTTTGACTTTCAACGGGTCGCCGGGACTGGTCCGCGGCGACGCCGGTTCCACCTTGAGTTGCAAAATCTTCTTTTCCGGCGGAACGGGAATCCGTACGGTATCGGACAACACCTGGCCATCGGCTACGCCGATGGCCTGAATGAAGAAGTCCGGCATGTCTTCCGCCGTGATCTTGAGTTCTTTCACCAGCCGCTGCCCATTCATCTTCACCACTTCCGGGGCCTTCCCGTCGCGGGTAAACAGCAAAACGGTAATATCCGGCCGGTCGGTCGTAATCAGCAGATTCAGCATATCGCCGTTGCGGTATTCGCGTTTGTCCGGCATGATTTTTAATCCCGAATTGCGGAAAACGTTCCTACCGATATTATTGCCCACTACCGGAAAAACATAATCCGAGGAGAATGTTTTCTGATTTTCGTCAGTCAAATGGCATACCAGCCGATACATACCCGGACGGGAAACACGAAATCGCACTTCCGGACTTTCGGTTGTTCCCACGACCACCGGATAACTGCCCAACTGGGTTTCGACCTTCTTATTGCCGGTAAATCCGAGTTCGTAAACCACCACATCGCCGTGAGCGGTCACCGTCGTTCCGTCGGCGGCATTGACGGCTGCCACATTGACGCGGACGGTGTCACCGTCCTGATAATAGTTGCGGACTGGCCAACACCAGACATAAAACGATTGCGCCGTTACCGGCAACTGACAACTGGTCGTCACCGTTCGCTGGGCGCTATCGGTGACTTTCACCTCTACCTGATAAATTTCATTCCGGGCGCCGAACAGACGTCTCGCTTCCGCCGTATTGAGATGCAACCGAAACACGCCGTTCTTATCAAGGCGGGCAACCCCCGAAGCCACTTTTTCCGACAATACTTTTTCATAGACCGTCCCCCCGGCCTGGACATCTCCGTTCGGACCTTCGGTATCATTCCACCAGTATCCGGCACCATACAGCCAGTCCCACGGCGCTGCGGGAAACCGCTGGGCCGACATCGCGGTCCGGGTAATCGTATAAAGCACTTCTCCCTGACTGACCGGTCCGCCGGACAAATAATCGGCTTTGACAGTGATGGGCACTGCGGCATCGGACGGCATACCGTTTTTCGGCGATTCGAGTTTTACCTCGAATTCCGGCGGACGAAATACCGCCACGTGAAAACTGCCGCAGGACTGTCGATTTTCCGTCAGGCCGGAGAGCACGGCGAGACGATAACTTCCCGCCGGGGTTTTGGCCGGTAATACGTACTGTCCGTCCAGCCCGCCGAAACGGTCATAAGTCAAGCTCAACTGATCGACTTCTTGGCCTGCCGCATTGGTGATCGCGACAGTCGCCTTTTCTCCGGCGAAGGGATTGACCATATCCTGAAGCAGACTGTTACGGGCGCTCCAGATCTTGAATTTAACCGTATCACCGGCCTGATAGACCGGCCGATCCGTAATCAAATAGTGCCGAACTCGATCCTGCGCCGCCACTTCCGGTACTTGACTCCAGAACCGGGAAAATCCCATGACCGCCACCAGCCGCCCTTGTTGCCGCACCTCCAGCAACCAGTCGTAACTGTCCGGAAATTTGGCCGCCTCGGTATAATAAAGACCGTTGATATCGACCGACGCATTAACATCCATGGTACGGACGCTGACGCGGCGCAGTTGTCCATTGGGCAGGCGTTCCGGCTGTTTCAACGGCTGCTGGCGATAGCCGAAAAAGTCCAGATCCGCGTCGTTGAGCGGAACCCCGGTAGCGGCATCGGCCACGTAGAACAGCGTGTTATTGCCCAGATTCTTTTTTACCACAATCGCGCTGGTCAGCCAAGCCACCGTCGTAAAAGAATACCCACCCGGCAGTTCCGCCCGGATCCAATAGGCGCCAGCACCGTGAAAAGGCAACTCGGTGGTGGCCAGCGTATCGCGATGTCCCAGTCCGGGCTTGAGAATCATGCGCCAGGAAGCAATCTTTTCTTCCAGATAGCGGGCATTGTTTTCCCGTACCATCCGATAGCCGAGCGTTCCCAACTTGATCCCGTCCGAATCGATGGCGGCCGGATTGCCGCGCAAATGCTTCTTCATGGCCCGCAACAATTCGTCCGTTCGGATTCGATAGGCGGAAAATTGGATCGATTCCGCGTTCCGATAGCGAAACGTAAGTTTGGGTTTTACCACATCGGACTGCATGGCCACCGGTTCGAAACACGCCAGGTTGCCGGTCAATTGAAACAGCAGATCGCTGACCGCTGCCGGCGAACACTGACGCAGAATCGCCTCGGCCTTGTCATATTGACCGCGATTGAGATAGACATCGGCCAGTGCCCGGGCCGCCGCTTGCTCGCCGCGCTCCGCCCACTGCCGATAGATGGTCAGGTAATTGAATTCCGGCGGCAGCCGAAACCGTTGCAAACCCGACCCCAGTCGGGCAATGGTCTCGTCATCCGTCAGTTGCGACAATTTATATGTTATTGTCCCATCGTCGCCAGTAGCCGCCCCGCTGTCCTCGTTGCGAAGGGTCGCCACCTCGAATTGGGAACGCAGAAAGTCGGCCCAGCACAGCGCAACCCGCGCGGCATCGCCATTGGCGGCGCCGCGATTCAGCAACCAGCGCCAACGTTCGCCGTCGTTCGCGGCCTGCTCCCACGCGCCCGGCAGATGGTAGAACAGCGGCGAACCGTCCGCCGTCACCGGCGCCGGATGACGGTCATGATAACGAAACGTTTCCGGTTCCGGAGCCGGCAACGTGTCCAGGTCAGTCAAAAACGCCAGTTTCCAGGCCGAACCGTGTTCGTCCGCCTGGCGGACTGCCTGGGCGAACTCCCAATAAAAATTTTTCTTGTCGGCCGTGGAATATTCTTTCTCCGCCAGCGGCATGGCCGCGGCATAGAGTCGCAGGGCCAGCACCCGGTCGCGCGCAAAAGTAATTTGCGAACGGCCGGCATTGCCGGTCCGGTAGCCGCGCTCGAACCGTCCGTCGATCGACCTCCCGAAATGCACAACCGTCATATACTCTTTCGCCGCCGCCTGCAACAGCGACGCCACCCCGGAATGTCGGGTCAACACCCGGTTCATCAACTGATCGAATTCACCGATGCGGTTCAGCCGGTTCAGACAAAAAATCGCCCCGGTAAGTTCGGTTCGCAACGCCTGTTGATTTTCTTCCTGTCCGAATAACAGGTTGCGGTAAAGCGTCAGCGCCTCGGCATAATTACCCTGCTGGGCCAGCGTATCCGCTTCGGCAAGTTCACCGGCGGCCATTGCCGAGACTGCCAGCACAAACAGAACGGCGCCCAGCACCCATGGTGCCAGTCTCCGTTCCATGAACCGTTTTCCCGTCATCGCGGCCCCCTCTTAACCGTTGCTTTCTTCTCCGCCCATTTTATTCAGCGGCACGAATTTACGGCGCGGTTCCGGCACTTTGAGATCCGCTTTGATCCGATAATGCCGATCGCCCAGCAACTGACGGGCCTGTTCCAGAAACCCGACATCTAGTTTCACCGAATATCGAGTGGCCGACTCCACAAAAGCGACTTCGCCCGAACCCATCGCCGCGCAGAGTATCACCCGGGTCATTCCCGGATGTTGCAGACACAACGCTTTCAATTGCTGCAGTTGCGCGACGGTGGTGCTGTTTTCGAACGCATGAAGCAACAGTTCGCGGGAATGGTTTTCCAGCGCGTTTTCAATCGGATAGATATCTTCCACCATCAGTTTGACGCGTTCGCCTTCGTCGCGTTTGGAGGTCAGCGCTTCCACCACCACAATCATTTCGTCATGCAGCTCCACGCCGCGTTCTTCCAGTTTGCGCAAAGTATTGGAATAGACCATGCATTCCATTGTGGTATCCAGATCTTCCACCTGTAACACCATGTACGGCTTGCCCATCTTGCTGTTTTTCCGGATCGCCGATTTGATCATACAACCGACTTTCACCCCGATATTGTCCTCGCATTCCAGAATCTTCCGCAATCCGGCGGAAGAAAACGTATCCAGCAAATCGGCATATTTGCCCAGCGGATGACCGGTCACATAGAAACCCAGCAGTTCTTTTTCTTTCCGCAGCAACTCCCCTTCTTCGAATTCCGGAATGTCCGGCACCGCCACCGACAGCGATTCCTGCTGTTCCGCATCGCCCAGCATGTCGAACAGCGACCCCTGCCCCGCCGCCCGATCGCGAACCCGTTCCTGAGCAAAGGACATCGTGGGTTCGGCAATCGCCAGAATCTGCGTCCGCCGCAGTTTGAACGAGTCGAACGCCCCGGCCAGCGCCAGATGTTCGATCATCCGGGAATTGACCGCGCTGCCGCACCGTTCGCAGAAGTCCAGAAAACTCTTGAATACGCCGTCTTTCTTCCGCGCCTCGATGATCGCATTGGCCGCGCTTTCCCCGACGCCTTTGATCGCGCCGAGGCCGAAGCGGATGGAGTGTCCGTCCACCGTGAAATCGTCGCCGGATACATTGACGTCCGGCGGCAGAATGCTGATGCCCATTTCCCGGCATTCGCCGATCAGAAAGGTGATTTTTTCCGCGTTGTTGATTTCGCTGGAGAGCACCGCCGCCATGAACTCGGTCGGGTAGTTGGCCTTGAGATACGCCGTCCGGTAGGTCACGAACGCATAGGCGGCGCTGTGGGATTTATTGAACCCGTAACCGGCAAACATTTCGATCTTTTTCCAGATCTGGTCGGCCAGTTCGGCGCTGATGTTGTTGGACTCCGCGCAGCCTTTGACGAATTTAGCTTTCTGCTGTTCCAGCACATACGCTTTCTTTTTCCCGATGGCCCGGCGCAGAATATCGGCCCCGCCCAGCGTAAAGCCGGCCAGTTCCTGAACCACCTGCATGATCTGTTCCTGATAGAGCATGATCCCGTAGGTTTCTTTCAGGTACTTTTCCATCTTGGGATGGTCGTAAATGATCTTTTCCCGGCCCATTTTGCGGGCCACGAACTGCGGAATGAACTGCATCGGCCCCGGACGGTAGATGGCCACCAGCGCGATAATATGGGAAATCGTTTCCACACCGAACGACCGGCACAGATTCTGAAAACCGCTGGATTCCAATTGGAACACCGCCACGGTATCGCCGCGCGACAGCAGATCGAACGTCTTGGGATCGTCCAGCGGCACGTTCGCCCAGTCCAGCGTAATGCCATGCTGCTGCTTGATGTTGTCGATCGCCTTCTGAATGACGGTCAGCGTCCGCAGCCCGAGAAAGTCCATTTTCAGCAGCCCCAGCTGTTCGCAGGGCACCGCCGGAAATTCCGTAATCATTTCGTTGTCGGCCCCATGACACAGCGGCACCAGATTGTCCAGCCGCTGGTCGCCGATGATCACCCCGGCCGCGTGAATGCCCATCTGCCGGTTGATGCCTTCCAACACTTCGGCATAATCGAAAATTTCCCGGACCGACGGGTCCTGTTCGATCAGCGCCTTCAGCTCCGGCGATTCTTCCTTGGCCTTGGCCAGCGTCATTTTGGGGTCGGTGGGAATCAATTTGGTGATCCGGTCGCTTTCATCGAACGTCCGGCCCAATACCCGGGCCACGTCTTTAATGACCGCCTTGGCTTTCAGGGTGCCGTAGGTGCCGATCTGGGAAACGCTGTCCAGTCCGTATTTGTGACGGACGTATTCGATGACCTCGCCGCGGCGTTTTTCGCAGAAGTCGATATCGAAGTCCGGGGGGCTGACGCGTTCCGGGTTGAGAAAACGTTCGAACAGCAGATCGTAGGCCAGCGGATTGACGTCGGTAATCCGGACCAGGTACGCCACCAGACTTCCGGCTCCGCTCCCGCGCCCCGGCCCGACCGGCACGCCGACCGATTTGGCATAGTTGATGAAGTCGGCCACCACCAGGAAATAACTGCAATACTTGGTTCGGCTGATAATATCCAGCTCGTAATCCATTCGCTTGATGATGTCCTGCTGCTCCGGCGTCCAAGTGGACGGATCGGTGGTGCCGTCGAAATTGAACCGATATTTCAATCCCTCAAAACATTTCTGCCGCAGATATTCCTGCTCCGGCAAATCGGAATCGGTGATTTTGAACACCGGATAGTGGTTGACATCCGGTGCGAATTTGAATTCGATCTGACAGCGTTCGGCTATTGCCAACGTATTGGCCAACGCTTCCGGAACGTCTTTGAAGAGTTCCTTCATCTCGTCCGGACTCTTGAAATAAAATTCCGGCGACGGGAACCGGAACCGGCGCGGATCGTCCAACTTGGTCTGCGTCTGAATGCACAGCATCACTTCGTGCGCCTTGGCGTGTTCCTTTTTCAGGTAGTGCACGTCGTTGGTTGCCACCAGCGGCATATTCAGTTCCTTGGCCAGTTGAATCAACGCCCGGTTGACGGTGCGTTCTTCTTCCATGCCGTGATCCATGATTTCCAGATAGAAATTGCCCGGACCGAAAATTTCGCTGTAGACGCCGATCTGTTTTTTCGCTTCCGCATAGTTATTGGCCAGAATCGAGGATGGAATTTCGCCGCCGATGCAGGCGCTCAGACCGATCAATCCGTCGTGGTATTGAGTCAGCAATTCCTTGTCGATGCGCGGTTTGTAGTAAAAACCGTGCATATAGGCTTCGGAAATCAGTTTGCAGAGGCTGTGATAACCCTGCATATTCGAGGCCAGCAACACCAGATGGAAGCCACGGATATTGGGAGTCGTCGGATTGCGGTCGAACCGCGTGGTCGGCGACAAATACGCTTCGCAGCCGATGATCGGCTTGATGCCGGCCTTCTGACAGCCCTGATACATATCCATGGCGCCGCCCATGAAACCATGGTCGGTAATGGCCACTGCCGGCATTTCAAACGTCTTGGCCATACTCATCAGACCGTCGACCGTGCAGGCGCCATCGAGCAGACTGTAGTGAGTATGCAAATGGAGATGAACAAAATCCGCAGGCATAATTCGTGGTCTCCGGAATAAAAAAACTCGCTCCCGGCCTGTAACCGGGAGTTCACAATCACTCTGAACCGACGCCGCTTCTGAAGCGGTTCAACCTTCTCCGGCGCTGGCCTCGCGGGGACCGGCTATCCAATCGGAAACAACGAAAACGAAAGCTTAATTTTCGTCTTCTTCGCCGTCTTCTTCTTCGCCCTTTTTGCGGCTCTTGAGGATTCTCAGCACCTGAGAGGGACGCGTAATGTTGTCAATAATTTCTTTCAGCAAATCTTCATCTTTGAGGCGGCTGGATACGCTGCCGAGCAGTTCCAGATACGCTTCCTGATTGCGGGCCGGCGCCATAATGTACATAATCACCCGGACCGGCTGACCGTCCTGAGTTCCATAATCGTTGATGGCTTTTTCGCAGATTCCGCAAATCACCACCGGATTGGGCAACACTTCCAGTCGGATGTGAGGAAGCGCCAAACCGCCGCCCACGCCCGTCGTCATCATCTTTTCCCGTTTCCAGGTCAATTCTTTAATCGTATCGTAAGAAAGATGCGACCGTTCCGCCGCTACATGAATCAGTTCGTCAAGAACTTCCCGTTTATTCCCGCCGCGGAGAACCAGTACCGAATCCTTGTCCAAGTACTTCGTAAAGCGGTTCTTTGTCGTACTCATTATTTGCTCCTTTTGCCGATGAATATCGTTAAACGATTAAATTGATTTCTCGCTGTTTTTTTTCCCATATTTGTCACTTCAAACCTGCAAGCATGACAGAGACAAATAATGACCATATCATGAAAAGGAGATTTTTCAATCGTCAAAATATGTTTTTGCCCTATCCTGCAACTTTTTTATTGAGCGGATTTGACAAAAAAAAGACGGCAGTCTCGAATTGAAGGTAGCGGGGAAGACACGGGGGGCTTTTGAAGAAGCCCCCCTTTCTTCCCCGCGCCCCCATTTCAACCCCGCAAAACTTTTATTTCATTTATCTCTTTTCTTCGCAATAGAGATAAATATATAAAAAGGGGTGAGATCGTAAAGTAATGTATGGTTTTCTTCAAGTCAGAGAGGAGGGTTGCAAGGGGGAACCCGAAGCGGTTCGGGTTTCCCCTGCGAACATAGCCATGTTCAGCGGGGTCCAGGGGCGACCGCCCCTGGGTACTCGCCACCGGCGACTCGCCAGGCCGGGTCCGAGTTGGGGTCCAGGGCCGACGCAAAGCGGAGTATGCCCCGGTAATACGCAGCGGGGCGTCCCCGTCGCTGGTCGCCGTCAGGTGAAACCGGACATGGTATGGGGCGTTGCACTTCGCGCGATTTCCCTTTTTCGGTGGGATGGCTGTGAAAAAAATTTCCAGATTTTTCAAATTTTTCTCCGGAGACTTGTTTTGACTATCGGCGCAAGAAGTTGCGACTTGATATTCCAACGGTCTCGGCGCTGGACATTTGGTTAATTCGGATTAGATTGGTGGGGTGACTCTAAATTACGGGCTGGGAAGGGAAAAAATATGGCATCCGACTATCAATGTATCATGGTTACCGGCGGCGCCGGATTTATCGGCGTCAATTTTGTAAAAATGCTGCTGAAAGCAGAACCGATGTTGAAAATCATCAACCTCGATTTGCTCACGTATGCCGGCAATCTTTCCAGTCTGGCCGACTGCATGGACAACCCGCGGCATCTTTTCGTCAAGGGCGACATTGCCGATTCCGCATTGGTCGGCAAGCTGATGGCCGAACACCATGTCGACGGGATCATCAATTTTGCGGCGGAAAGTCATGTCGACCGCTCGATTACCGGCCCGAAAATTTTTGTCGATACCAACATCGGCGGCACGCTCAACCTGTTGCAGTGCGGCAAGAAAGCTGGAATCAAGCGTTATCTTCAGGTGTCCACCGATGAAGTTTACGGTTCCCTGGCTCCGGATGAAGCCGAATTCACCGAAACCACCACCATCAAGCCCAATTCGCCGTACAGCGCCAGCAAGGCCGGCGCCGACCACATGGTCCGCGCGTTTCATCATACGTTCGGCATGAACTGCGTCATCACCCGGTGCTCCAACAATTACGGCCCGTACCAGTTCCCGGAAAAAATGATTCCGCTCTGCATCAACAATATCATGCACGACCGTCCGATTCCGGTTTACGGCGACGGCTTGCAAATTCGCGACTGGCTTTATGTCAACGATCACTGTACGGCGATCTGGAAGGTGTTTACCGCCGGTACGCCAGGCGAAGTTTACAACATCGGCGGCTGCAATGAAAAGACCAATCTCGATCTGGTCAAAACGCTGTTGAAGCTGCTAGGCAAAGATGAAAGCCTCATTACCTTCGTCAAAGACCGTCCGGGCCATGACCGCCGGTATGCCATTTCCCCCAAGAAGATCATGGGCCAGCTCGGCTGGGCGCCATCGGAAAACTTCGATTCCGGCATTGCCAAAACGGTTCAGTGGTATCTGGACAACCGGGTGTGGCTGGACCGCATTACTTCCGGCGCATACCGCCAATATTACGCCGACCGTTACGACAAATAATCCGCAGCGTTACGATTTAAAAAAAATGCCGTCATCTTTCTTGCGGGATGACGGCATTTTTCTTGGCTTTTTCCAGACACAAAAAAGGGAGAGCCGAAGCTCTCCCGAAAAGAATCGGATTCAACAACCAAATTAGTCGTTGGCGTGACCGGCGGAGCCGAGCACTTCCTGATTCTTGTGCATGTACAGGGCCTTGAGCGAATCGCGGGCCGGGCCGAGGTACTTGCGCGGATCGAATTCTTCCGGCTTTTCAGCGAAGACCTTGCGGATGGCAGCGGTCATGGCCAGACGGCCGTCGGAGTCGATATTGATCTTGCAGACGGCGGAGCGGGCCGCTTCGCGGAGCTGATCTTCGCCGATACCGATGGCATCCTTGAGTTTGCCGCCGAATTTATTGATGGTGGCAACCTGATCCTGCGGCACCGAGGAGGAACCGTGGAGAACGATCGGGAAACCGGGGATGCGTTTTTCGATTTCATGGAGAATATCGAGGCGGATTTTCGGGGTTTGGCCGGGCTTGAATTTGAAAGCGCCGTGCGAAGTGCCGATTGAAATTGCCAGACTGTCCACGTGGGCCTTCTTCACGAAGTCCTGCACGTCTTCGGGCTGGGTGTAGGTGTGTTTGTCGGAGGAAACGGCATCTTCGACCCCGGCCAGCACGCCGAGTTCGCCTTCGACGGTGACGTCGTACTGATGGGCGTATTCGACGACTTTCTTGGTCAGCGCCACGTTTTCTTCATACGGCAGCTTGGACCCGTCGATCATCACGGAGGAGAAGCCGTGTTCGATGCAATCCTTGCAGAGTTCGAAAGAATCGCCATGGTCGAGATGAAGGACGATCGGAATCCCGGCGCCCTTGGTCAGTTCCTTGGCATATTCCACCGCACCCTGCGCCATATAGCGCAGCATCGTCTGATTGGCGTATTTGCGCGCGCCGGCGGAAACCTGGAGGATCACCGGAGACTGCGTTTCGCAGCAGGCCTGAATGATCGCCTGAAGCTGTTCCATGTTGTTGAAGTTGTAAGCGGGAATGGCATAACCGCCTTTGACCGCCTTGGCGAACAGATCTCTGGTATTCACCAGACCGAGGGACTTGTAACTGACCATAAACTTATCACCTTTCTCGTTAGGCTTTTGGGTTCATGCAGACATAAAAAGATTTAATAAAATGCCCGCTCTTTCCGAAAAAAGCAAACCGGGAACGTCTTTTTTCTGTTCTTAGTGAAAAAATATTCTTTTCCCGCTTTCAGACAACGACATTTCTCCCCGACAACTTGTATTGAAGTTCCGGTTGTCGGAGATGCTTCCACTTTGACCGCTATTCTTCCGAAGTCGCTGCGTTTGGCGTCACCACCACGGCTTCAACGCCGAACGAGGCGGCGATTTTAGCCACGGCAGCGGCATGATGTCCCACTCCCAAGGCAAAATGGTGTGTCGGTCCCGCCAGACACCAGCGGCGCAGGAAAGTACGGATATCCGGCGCAAACCGGCCGTGCGTATTGGTATTGCCGGTCGGCGGAATCGGTCCGGCCAGCGACTCCCCTTCCGCCAGAATAAACTTGAACTGGCCGTCCGCTTTGACGCCAATGCTCAACATCGTAATCGGTCCGGTCCGGATATTGAATTCCACTCCGGCGCCGGAGCCCGGCTTGCCGTGATATTTTTTCAAACTCCGGAGCACCGGCTTGCGGTCGGCAATATTGAGATGGTGAGGGCCGTCGTGACCGACCAGTACCGTGCCGCGGGGAAAATCGATCGGATGAAATTCGGCAAAACTACCGCCGATCTCCAACCGGTCGAAAATCATCATGGCCAGACAGGTTTTTAGGTCGAATTCCCCGCACATCGGAAACCCGGCGCCGGTCAGCAGGGAGTTGCCGACAATCAGATTGGTAACCAGCGTCCGCAGCGCGGATTCCGGCTCGGCCTCATAATAATAGGCCAGGCCGTCCAATTGTTTTACCTCGATAAAACGCTCCAACGCCACGGCGGCGCGCGCCGCCGTATTCAAATCGGCTTCCGTCAGTTTGCTCGTCACCGGATCGTCGCCGGGGTCCGGCGTAGCAAAAAAGTCGAGAATCCGCGCCGCCATCGAACGCACGGCGGGATCGGCATCGGTCAGCGGCCGATACTGCACCATCAGTTCGTCGGCCTCGCACGGCACCACATGACAGCCGAACGCGGCCGTCACCGCGGTGGGATCGGTTTGCATGTCCAGCATCGTATCCAACACGTGCCCCAAATGTCCCAGCCGGGCCCGGCGCAGATCGTGGCGGACATGGGCAATCCGACACCATTCGGCCAGTGCGGCGTCCGCCGCCGGGTCGTCGTCCAGCATGCCAATCACAACGTCGGCCACCGGATGCCCCATCCGCACCGCCACGCCGGTAAATTCCGGCACCGAGCAGAGATCGTCATTGCAGAGCTGCATATAGGTCGTGCCGTGCCGATAGTCCAACCCGGCCAGCGGCTGCAAAGCCACCAGAACCACCGGACAGGCAACCTCCCGCACCAGGGCGGCAAAAGTAGCGCTGGTGCCATACGTCACCATATCCACCAGCAACACATCGAGGTCCGCCGCCTTGATCCGAGGCAATGTCTCATAAGTCCGGACCGCGTTGTCAACCAGACCGAAGTCCCGGACGTCCACCTGATGCGCCGCCAATTTTTCCGCCAGCCGGGCGCTCTTGCGGTGCATTTCGTCCAACAGACCGGGGAACTGTTTCCAATAGGTATCCAAGCCGATGGACACCACGCCCATCGTCGCCGTAAGTTGTTTTCGTCGTTCGATTTTCATATTGTCACCAGGCAAAATTCAAGTTTCCGTTCCGATGCGTCAGCCGAACGCCGCGTCCATAGGGTGTATCCACCCATTCCGGAGTCAGCAGCGGTTCCGCCAGCAAATTTCCGTCGCCGGGCTCGGGACTGGTAATCTCCAGCCGGTCTTCCACGCCGGACGGCGGGAAAAACCACACTTCGGCGTCCCGCAGACCGGTATAGTGCCGTCGATCCGTATAGCAGGGGTAAGCGGCAAAGACAATCATGCAGCCCACCACCGAGGACGCCGTCTGCCGAACCAGACAGCGACATTCTTTCCGCCAGAACTTGTCGGGATGCACCACCGCGTCGCCGTCTTCCAACAGCGTCTCCACTTCGGTAAAGACCGGCGCCCCCAGCGGCGTCCGCAAATGCAGTTCCGCCGTCGTATCGCGGGCAAAAACCGACCAGTAAAAAGCCTGCTCGTGACGCGTGATGCAAGTTCGCGGCAACAGCGTCTCCACGCCGAATGCCCGATTCCGCAACCGCCAGCCGAACCGTTCCAGCAACCATCGCGGCAACCGGGCCGTCGGAAAACTCCGGTCCGGCGGCTGCAAGTCCAACTGACTCCCCGGCGATACCGGCGATACGCAGGGCAACACGGTCCGCACAAACCCCAGCCCCGCTCCCGACGGCCAGTCCCGATATCGTGCCAGCACCCGCCGTTCGCCCGCCTGGCTCGCCCAGGCCAGAACCCCCGAATCGTTGTCCGCCGCCGCTTCGGTCAACCCGCCGCCGGTAAATTGCGGCAATACATCCACTTCCGACGCTATCCGGCCGGAACGGAATTCGTCGCCCGGCAAAGTACTTTCCACCGCGACCCGCCCCTCGATCGGAGTCGCCGGACGCAGTTGCAGCCAGTCCCATACTTCCGACGGCACCCCCGACAACGTCCCATAGAGCATCACCGAACCGCCGCCGTCCAGCCGCTGCTTTACTGTCGTCCGGTTCTCCGCGAACAACAGTGCCGAAGTCGGAATCAACAAAATGGCGTTGCCCAGTTTTTCCGGCCGAGACGCCGCCAGACGCCGGAAATTGCCGGTGCTGACCACTGTATTCAATGGCAACCCTTCCTGAACGGCCTCGCCCAGAAACTGGTCTTCGGCAAAAACCACGTCCGGACGGCGCACGGAACCGCGCACCAGTTCGGAATATTCGTCGAACGGATAAACCCAGAGCAGCGGTCCGGGGGCGTCGGGCGCCTGCCGCCGAGCGGACAGCAGATGCGGAATCACTTCCTGCGGCACCTGATCCGGCATCCGTCCGCAGGTGTCGTCCACGGAAAGAATCGCCATCCGGTTGGCTGTCTCGACCGCTCCGGCGGCATTGATGCGGCCGACACTGAGCGGCAGATAGATGTCCCACGGTTCGCGGCCGTAACGATCCAGCCACGGACTGTTCATAAACCACGGATCATGGGTGTAAAAACGGAACGGGAACCGGGCGTCCGGCAGTTCCGCCACGTGCGACATCCACGCCGCCAACTCCAGCCCGGTATTGAAATTCAACGCCGCCCAGGGCGAATTGACCGGCGGCGCAATCCGATAATCGCGATAGAGTTCGCGCAACGGACAAGCATCGGTCGCCAATTCGGTTCCGGCGGAAAAATTACTGCCGCGCGTTTCGATCTCCAGCCCCGGACAAGCCGTCGTGAAATCCTGCCAGAACCGCAGCATGGCGTCGGCGGCTTCGTCGGCCGCTTCCGGACGGAAGGTTTGTTTGTCGAACAACGCCCCGGTGATGCCCCAGGTTTCCCGTCCGAACCCCATCCCGTTCGACAGCCAGATGTAGTCGTAGCCGAGATCGGCCTTGAATGCCCGGAATTGCCGTCCCAGAAAATTCCCCAGCGAAGTGCCTTCCGGAATGCCGTCGGGATAAGCCGCATAGGCCTGTTGGTCGGCATGCAGTTCCGCCGTGCACACCACAAAACTGTGCGGATAAATCGTATGTCCCTGCGCAATTTCCCGGTGTTTCCGGAATTTGAACGGAGAAATGGCAAATTCCGGACCGTTGTCGAACGTCGCGCCGATGCGAATCGGCTGGCCGGTGATTTCCGTGCCGACACGACGCAGTGTGGCGATCAGTCGCCGGAGCCAATCGTAGGAGCGGGGCGCGGCATCGGGACGGTATTTCTGCGGAAAACAGTGCGTATTGCGCCGCTGGCGTTCCGACCATCCCGCCGGGGCCGGAATCGGGTTGGCGCACCCGCACCAGTACGCCCATTCGAACGTGTCGTCAAGCCGTCCCGTATATTCGAGAATTTCGCTGCCGTCGGCAATCCACAGCAACACGGAGACGCCGTCGGCAGCAGTCAGCAACGGCAGCCATTGAGTAAACATCCGGCGGCAGACGGCGACCATCGTCGCATCGGTGTCGTCCGTAAATGCTTTGCCGCTCAATTCCAAAGTCACATTCTGCAGTTTTTTCATATCCAGATTTTCCCTGTTCAAGTTTTCCTGCCATGAATAAATCATACCGGGTCTCGGCGCTTCCGGCTTGGACGGCAAAGTTTCATCCGGCTTTTTTTCGGTCAAAAATCAATATGGTCCAATTTTTTTTGGAAAGCGCCGGGACAAACGCCGAACCGGCGGGCAAACAGACGGTAGAAATAACTGAGGTCGTTGAAGCCGCAATCGTAACCGATTTCGGAAATGGTCCGGTCCGGTTGCCGCCGCAACGCCTCGGCGGCGGCGTCCAGACGCAACTGCTGCAACCGGGCGATCATCGTCCGCCCGGTGAATTTTTTATAAATCCGGCAGAGATGGTTCTCCGTAACGCCGATCTGCCGGGACAGCGCCGGCAGGTTGACTTCCTCCCGGAAATGAAGTTCCAGCATCCGGTTGACATAGCCGATGATGTTTTCCGGACGGCGATTGTAAACCTTGCGTTCTCCGGCCCGCAGCATCAGAATCAACAGTTCCAGCAATTGCGCTTTCAGCATATTCCGGTAATTGGCTTCTTTCTCGTCATCTTCCCGGGCCATCGTCCGAATCAGCGTACCGATGCGTCGTCCGGCCTCCAGAATGTACAGCGGTGCCGTCGCGGTCTGCCGGAACGTCGGGGAAAAAATTGAAAAGAACTGAAAATCATCCTGCAGCGAAGCCAATTCCTGTTCGAGAAAACGGGCGTCGAAAACCAGATTGTAAAGGTCGAACGCCGCCGTACTCATGCGATAAGTCGTTACGGCGGAAGGATGAATCAGCATGATCGAACCGGCATGAATCGGATACTCCGCCGCGTCGAGAATAAGATTGCCGCGGCCGCCGACCAGATAAGTAATTTTCCAGAATTCCCGCTGAAATCGCTGCTCGGCATTAAAATCTTCGGTGCGATTGAGCAACCGTCGAATCGCCAGCGGAAACGCGTCCGAAAAATAATCCCGCCGTTTGAACAATTTAATTGCAGTATTCATCAACCGTTCGGCTCCCATTCCGGTATGTTATAATCCCGCGGCCACCGGTTTTCCAGTCACCATATCAATATTGACCAATTTTTTGTCATTTTTCTTTCCATAATCTCACATTTTAACCGGTTCACCGCCGCAAAGTTTTTTCCCATCTCTGCGATTGTATTCACGCTGAAAGACCGGCATATTAAGATGTCGAGTTTGAAGGGAAAAAGAGCATCGCATGAAAATTCGCAGTTGGCTGATTGCATTTTTGCTGTTGTACGGCAGCCTGACCTTGCCCGGCGGGGAAGCGCCGTCCGACGTCCCCCGCTTGCGGGTGGTTTCGCTGTCGCCCAGTCTGACGGAAATCATTTTCCAGCTGGGACGCGGCAACTGGTTGGTAGGACGCACCTCCGCATGCAAGTATCCGCCGGCAGTCGCAACGATTCCGGTGATCGGCGATTACAACATTCCTTCGCTGGAAAAACTGGCAGCTTTGAAACCGGACATCGTAGTGGCCGACAACCTTAAAGATCCGTCGATTCAAAACACACTGGCCGCACTGAAAATCCAGTTCTACCTGTTGCCGTCGCATCGGCTGATCGACTATACTGACAACGTCCGCAAACTGGGCGAACTGCTGCACTGTCCGGCGGCGGCGGACCGGGAAATTCTCCGAGTGAATCAAGGACTGGCGGCCCTGGCGGCACAACGTCGTCGGCAATCGGCCCCGCCGCGCGTTCTGCTGATTATCTGGGACAACCCGCTGATTACCTGCGGACGGCAATCGTTTCTCAACGACTACCTCCACTATGCCGGGGCAGAAAATGTTGCCGCCGGCGAAGATAAGGCGTATTTCAAATGTTCGCTCGAATGGGCGCTCTCCCGCAATCCGCAGATCGTTATCTTTCCGGGCCAGTCCCGCGACCGGCTGGAACGTATGGCCCAAGCCCGCGGCTGGTCGGCCACCGATGCCGCCCGCCAACATCGTTTTTACGGCGATATCTCCGAGGATCTGCTGTTTACCCTCGGCCCCCGGCTGCTGGACGGCATCAAACGTCTGGACACCCTTATTCAGGCGGAGTCTGACCATGCGCTTCCTTAAACGCCATCCGTTCTGGTGCTGTCTGTTGCTGCTGCCCATCGTGGCCATCCTCGGCATCAGCTGCGGTAAGACGCTGATCAATCCGTTTAATCCGGACAATTATAACGGACTGAATGCCGTTCTGCTCAAACTCCGGCTCTTGCGCTTCGTCACCGCGTTGATCGTCGGCGGCGCGCTGGCCGCGGCCGGAGCCGCCTATCAGGCGGTTCTCCGCAACCCGCTGGCGGAACCTTTTATTCTCGGCATCAGCGGCGGGGCCAGTCTGGGCGCGGCGCTGGCTATCGTCAGCGGACTATGTCTGTTCAGCCTGCTGGCGGTACCGCTGGCGGCGTTCGTCGGCGCACTGGCGGTGCTGGCCGTCGTGCTGCTGCTGGCGCGCGGCGCCGGGGCGGAATATGCCAACAACGTAATGCTCAGCGGCGTCATTGCCGGGTGTGTCTGTTCCAGTCTGCTGATGTACCTGATCAGCATCTGCAATGCCGACAGCATCAACAGCATTACCTGGTGGATGCTGGGCAATCTGCAAACTACCGATTCCGGCATGTTGCTGACCATCGCCGTCATGATCGTAATTGGCGGCATCGTCCTGTTCTGCCACAGCCGGGAAGCCGATGTCTTGACGCTGGGAGAAGAAATGGCCTTTCATCTGGGGTTCCATCCATTGCGGGCGGCGCTGATTCTGTTGTTGACCGCTTCGCTCATGACCGCCGCCACCGTGGCGCTGGCCGGAATTCTGGGCTTCGTGGGGCTGATCGTTCCGCATATTCTGCGCAAACTGTTCGGGGCCGACCATCGCCGACTGTTTCCGCTCTGTCTGCTCGGCGGCGGCATCTTTCTTTCGCTCTGCGACACGCTGGCGCAACTTTATCCCGGCGCGCAGGAATTTCCGGTCGGCATCGTCACCGCGCTGTCGGGTGGCCCCTTTTTTCTCTGGCTGCTCAACCGGAAACGTCAGGAGGGTCGCCTATGACGCTGATTCTGCAAAGCGAAAACGTCGACTTTTCCTATGCGGATAAAATCATTGTCCGCAACCTGAATCTGACCATTTCCGCCGGAGAATTGATCGGATTAATCGGCCCCAGCGGCACCGGCAAAACGACGCTGCTCCGGTTGCTCAGCGGTTATCTGAAACCGCAATCCGGACGGGTGCTGAACGGCGACCGGCGACAGGACGTCGCCGCGTTGACGCCGCTGGAACGAGCCCGGCTGATCGCGCTGGTGCCGCAAGAGTTGTTCACGCCGGCGCCCTATACCGTCGGACAGATGGTGGCAATGGGCCGCGCCGCCGCGCTGAGCCGCTTTCGCAATCTGACGTCTGTCGACCGCGCCGTGGTTGCCGAAGCGCTGGAACGACTGGAAATCGCGGCATTGCGGGACCGTCCGTTCGGCACCTTGAGCGGGGGCGAAAAACAACGGACCGTGATTGCCATGGCGTTGGCGCAACAATCCCGCATCATCATGCTGGACGAACCGACTTCGGCGCTGGACCTGGGAAAAAGTCAGAAGCTGCTGACGCTGTTGCAGAAACTCAATCGGGAAACGGGCATCACCGTATTGCTGGTATCCCACGATCTGCAATTGCTCGCCCGCCATTGCCGGCGCCTGTTGCTGCTGGCCGACGGAGCGCTTCAGGCCGATGGCGCGCCGGAGCGGATTCTCACTCCCGCCGCCATTCAAAATCTGTTCGGTTGTCAGGTGGAATTGCGCTACGACAGCCGCAACCATCCGCTCATCTGTCCCCAGACATAACGATGTCGGCATTTTTTCGCAAATTTTTTCTTGTTACAGGCTTTTTTCGGCAGGCCGGATTATATTAAGGCCCGACCGCTAGTCCGTCGTTGCGGTCGGGTAACGCCGAAGGGAAAAAGATGCAGATTGTCGCCGATTTGATTATGATTGTAATTGCCGGACTGTTCGGCGGTCTGCTGGCGCGAAAATTCCATCAGCCGATCATTATCGGCTATATTCTGGCCGGGGTGGCAGTCGGTCCTTATACCGTCGGAGCCACCGTAGTCGAGATCAAACAGGTGGAAGGACTGGCCGAAATCGGGGTTGCGCTGCTGCTGTTTTCGCTCGGTCTGGAATTTTCGCTGTCCAGTTTGAAACCGATCTTTAAAATGGCGGTCTGGGGCACGTTGCTTCAAGTGGCCGTCACCTTTGCGGGAGGGCTGCTGATCGGCCATTTGATGCACTGGTCGTTAACGCCCTCGCTCTGGTTTTCCGTGGCATTTGTGTCCACCAGTACCGCCGTGGTGCTCAAAACGCTGACCAGTCAGGGCCAGCTCGGCACGCTATGCAGTCAGGTTATGCTGGGGGTCTCGATCATTCAGGACCTGACAGTGATTCCGCTGATGATTCTGCTGCTCAACTTGAGTAAAAATCAGGGCGATCACTGGCAGTCGTTAACGCCGCTGCTGACGGGGATTTTATTTGTGCTGTTCGTGCTGCTGGCCGTAGCGCGGCTGGCACCGTGGCTGCTGAAACATGTGGCGCAACGCAATTCGCAGGAATTATTTCTGCTCTGCGTCACCGGGCTGGCGCTGGGGATCGGCTACATCTCCCAACTGCTGGGATTGTCGCTGGCGTTCGGCGCGTTTTTGACCGGACTCGTACTCTCCGACTCCGATTACAGCAAAAAAGCACTGTCCGAGCTGGTGCCGGTGCGCGACCTGTTCGCTCTGTTGTTTTTCGTATCGGTCGGGATGTTGCTCGACCCGCGCTTTCTGTTCCGGCACTGGGGCACGATTGTTCTGCTGATGCTGGCGGCCAACTTCTGCCGCAGCGGGGTATTGGCAATCATTTCGCGGCTGATGGGATATCGCAACGTCATTCCGCTGGCCATGCTGCTGGGGATGCTGCCGGCGTCGGAAATCGCGTTTGTCGTGATCCTGCTGGGGCTGTCCGCCGGCGTTATTGATCAGAATACTTATTCGCTGATTCTAAGCATTGTCATTTTATCCATGATCGTCGGCCCGATCATGTCCGGACTGACGGACCCGGTTTATTCGCTGTTGAAGCGGTATCGGCGCAAGAATGTCTTTGAGACCATCAACCTGCCCACGGAAGGCCTGTATCACCACATTGTCATCACCGGCGGCAGTCTGGCGGCGGAACACATCGCCCGATTATTACAGAAACTGGAGTTGCCGTATATTCTGATCGAAGCCAACCATCACTTTTTCATGGAGGCCAAACGGAACGGACTCTGCGCGATTTTCGGCGACTCCCGCCAGGAGACGATTCTCAACGCCGCCATCATGCGCAAGGCCCGCCTGCTGCTGATTACTTCCGGCGGACTCAATGAAAATGTCGAAATCATCCGCAACGCCCGACACATCAATCCCGACATCGCCGTTATCACGCAGGCCGAAGGCGACGAGGAGATCGAAATACTGAAAAAACTGAACATCACCGAATTGATCCAGCCCGATTTCGAAGCCGGACTGGAAATGACCCGCCAGGCGCTGCTGAAACTCGACCTGCCCCCGCTGGAAATTCAGAATTATCTTGATGAAGTCCGCCGGCGGCAATATGCGCCAATCTATCAGGATGTAGCCGACGATGCCAATCGCGATCTACTGGAACAATTGCGGTCGGCCATGGGGATGCTGGACCTCTGCTGGGTCATGGTGCCGCCGAATTCTCCGCTGGACAACGTTTCGCTGGGGCAGTCGCGCATCCGGTCCCGGACCGGCGTGTCAGTGGTAGGCGTGATGCGCAACGGCATCTTCACCTCCAATCCCACCGCCGAATTCAAAATTCAGGCCCACGATTATCTTTCGCTGCTCGGCACCACGGACCAGCGTTGCCGATTTGAAGAATTATTCGGTCTGCCCACCGAAGATACCGGCGACATGACCGAAAAAATTGAAGTCCCGCTTTAACTTTTCAACGCAGGAATCCCCATGAAATTACTGTTTTTCTCCGATGTGCACGGTTCGCCGGAAAGTCTGGTCCGCCTGGCCGAACGGATTGCCGAACGCCAACCGGAACAATTGCTGCTGCTCGGCGACGCGCTCTATCACGGCCCCCGCAACCCGCTGAAACCGGACTACAATCCGCAACTCGTGGTACAACAGTTGAATCAATGGAAGCACCGGCTGATCGCCGTGCGCGGCAACTGCGACTGCGAAGTCGATCAAATGTTGCTGGAGTTTCCGCTGATGGCCGATTATGCCGCCGTCCTGACCGATGACCGCAAATTCTTTTTGAGTCACGGCCATCTCTGGACGCCCGATCATCTGCCGCCGCTCAATCCCGGCGATGTCTTCGTCTACGGTCACACCCATATTCCGCAGTTGGAACGGCTGGACGGCGGCGTTATCGCCTTCAATCCCGGCTCGATTTCGCTGCCGAAACAGCAGTTTCCACCGTCTTTCGGGTTCTATGAAAACGGCTTGTTGTCGGTCTGTCAGCTGGAGAACGGAGCCCCCATGATGCAACTGAAACTCACTTAGTTTTTGCCGCCGCCAGACAATAGACCGTCTGCCGTTGCAGAACCGGACGGAAACACAAATTGCAGGAGACGCACGCGGCAGAAGAAAGATCGCCGGCCGCCCACCGGTTCACCAGTCCCGGTTCCCGAATCAAAGGCCTACTCATCGAAAAGAAATCGGCCGCGCCGGATGCCAGCAACGTTTCCGCCACCGCCGGAGTACGAATGCCGCCGACCAGAATAACCGGCAACTTCGTCCTCGCCTTGACTTTGGCCGCCGTCGTCCGGAAATAGGCTTCGCCCTCTCCGTTCAGCGGACCGCGGCGCGATGGCCCCCGATTGTTTTCGCTGACGAATGTGCCGCCGCTGATTTCGAGCGCACTCAAACCATGCGCTTCCAGCGGGTCCAGCAACGCCAGCAGTTCGTCTTCGCGCCAGCCGTCGGCCAGAAAATCCTGACTGTTGATTTTGATGAGAACCGGGTAGTCCGGCCCGACGCCCTTCCGAACCGCCGCCAGAATTTCCAGCAACAGCCGACTGCGGTTGTCCAGACTGCCGCCGTATTCGTCGTCCCGATGATTGAAGTGCGGAGAAAGAAATTGCGACAGCAGATAACCGTGCGCCGCGTGCAGTTGAACGCCGTCGAATCCGGCCTTTTGCGCCCGCCCGGCAGCGGCGGCGTAAACTTCCGGCAGCGCGGCGATTTCCGCTGGTGTCATCGCCCGACTGACGCGTCCGGTCCGGGCGGCCGGAAACGCCGACGGCCCGCGCGGATCGGCCGCCGCCGCCATGCCGCCGGCATGTGCCAGTTGCAAGACAATCTTGCCGCCGTGGTCATGAACCGCTTGAGCCATGGACGTCAGACCGGGAAAACAGGCATCGTCTTTGACCGCCAGCTGGTGTGCGCCCGCCTGCCCTTCCGGCGACACGTAAGTATGCCCGCTGACGATCAGTCCGACGCCGCCGTCCGCCAGTTCGGTCATGGTCCGAATCAATTCCGGCGTGACATGGCCGTCGTCATCGGCCTTGCCCTCGTAAGTGGCCGACCGCACCCAGCGATTCCGCAAGGTCATTCCGGCCAGTTCGGCCGGCTGGAAAGTTTTCGATAACGTCATGTTGAATTTTACTCCTCGATACGGCTTAACGCCACTCGGTGATCGCCTCAATCCGGTATTTGGGCATATGCAAAACGTCGTGATCGTCCAGATAATACTTGATGGAACCGGCCCGGCCGACGTTTTCCAGCACCGGCACTTCCGCCGGATAGCCGACCGCCACCAGATAGATCGTTTCCATGTCTTTCAGTTCCAGAATGCCGTCCGCCTGCCGGTGATCGTAAGCGCCGATCCAGCAACAGCCGAGGCCCAGTCCGTACGCCGCCAGTTGCAGATTTTCGATGGCGGCGCCGGCTTCCACCTGCGGATTGGAACCGGCCTTTTTGGTGACGGCGATAAACATCAGCGGCGCCGTTTTGCCGGGAATCGGATCGCGATGAGGTTTGACCTGGGCGGCCCATTGCGTCACCGCCAGTAATTTTTTTACCAGTTCCGGATTCTGAATCACCAGATAGCGCAACGGCTGAAGATTGCCGCCGCTGGAAGCCAGCCGGGCGGCCTCCAGCAACAGCATAATTTTATCCTTTTCCACCGGACGCTGCTCGAATTTCCGCACGGTCCGTCGACCTTGAATTGCCATAAAAAGATCCATATTGTGTTCCTCCTGCTCGAACGATCCCCTGACTTGCGATAGGACCCAATATAACGGCGGGCCGCCAATTCTGCAAACTGGCGCATTATCCGAATTCCGGAGTTGGTTTCGCCGTATTGTCATGCTATTTTATCTTGATTTCATTGACGTTGGGAAGCAAGGTATGGAAACCGAATTTTACAAACTGGAATTTTACGTTCCGACCGAACATCTGGAACCCGTCAAGAGCGCGCTGTTCGCGGCCGGCGCCGGGCGCATCGGCAAGTACGACTGTTGCTGCTGGCAAACCGCCGGCACCGGACAGTTCCGGCCGCTGCCAGGCAGTCATCCGTTCATCGGCCGTCAGGAACAGATCGAGACGGTAGCGGAAATCAAAGTGGAAATGGTGTGCGCGTCCGCAGTCATCGACGCCGTCATTGCGGCGTTGCTCCGGACGCATCCGTATGAAACCCCCGCCTATCAATATTGGAAAGTCAGAGGTTAGTCAGCATGAACGGTTTGTTTTTTATCGAACGGCTCTTCGGACCGGAGTGGCAAGTGGCGCTGATGCAGATCTTTCTGGTCATCTTCTCGGTCTGCTGCCATGAATACGCCCACGCCAGAGTGGCCTTGTGGCAAGGCGACTCCACCGCCGCCGATAACGGTCATTTGACGCTCAACCCCATGAAACAGATGGGCTTGATGTCGCTGCTGATGCTGGGACTGATCGGCATCGCCTGGGGCCAGGTTCCGGTCAGACCGGAACAGATGCGCAAACGGTATAGCGAAGCACTGGTGGCGTTTGCCGGACCGGCCATGAACTTTCTGCTCTTTCTCGGTTTTGCCCTGCTGGCGTCGGTGGCCCGCTGGAAAGGCTGGGGCGAATCGGCGGAAATGCTGTTCGTGTTGGGCGCCATTATCAACATCGTGCTGTTTCTGTTCAACATGGTTCCGGCGCCGCCGTTGGACGGCTGGAATGTTTTCAATTACTTTTTCCCCCGGCTGTTCTCGTTTCGGACGGAAGTAGGAAAAGGACTGACCATTTTTCTGTTTCTCGGCGCGCTCGTTTTCTTCAACTGGTTTTACGCCGCCGGCGTTTGGATGTTGCGGATTTTCAATCTGGGTTTTGTACATCTGTTGGTGGCGCTGGGTCTGGTGCAATGAACGAAGCGCCTCCCATTTGGACGGTCTCGGACGTCAATTCCGCGCTGCGGGACCTGATTGAAAACAGTCTGATGCCGATCTGGGTTCAGGCGGAAATCGGCACCATCAGCATCCAGCGGTCCGGACACGTCTATCTGGTACTGAAAGACAACCGCAGCCAGCTGAAAGCGGTTTTCTTCGGCGGCGCGGCCAAAGCGCTGGAACTCCAGTTGCAGCCCGGCGTCAAAGTCGAGGCATTCGGCAAGCTGAGCGTCTACGAAGTCCGCGGCGAATATCAACTGTCGATCCGGACCATGCGTCCGGTCGGCGTCGGCGACCTCCAACGCAAATTCGAAGAATTGAAAGTCAAACTCGAGTGCGAAGGACTGTTCGCGCTGGACCGCAAACGGCCGCTTCCTCCCCTACCCCGCCGAATCGGCGTGGTTACGTCGCCCGACGGCGCCGCCATTCGCGACTTTCTCCAGATCATTACCCGGCGTTTTCCCCGGATCAACGTCCGTATCTATCCAGCGCCGGTTCAGGGCAACGGAGCTGAAAATCGGCTCGCCCGCGGCGTGGAGTTTTTCAACCGGATCAAAGGTGCCGACGTGATCGTCGTGACCCGCGGCGGCGGCAGCATGGAAGACTTGTGGCCGTTCAATGCCGAAGTACTGGCCCGCGCTATCGCCGGCAGCCGGATTCCGGTCATCAGCGCCGTCGGCCATGAAATCGACTATACCATCTCCGATTATGTGGCCGACCTCCGCGCTCCGACGCCGTCCGCCGCCGCCGAACTGGTGATCGGCAAACAGGAAGAATATCTCGACCGCACCGCCCGACTGACCAAAACCCTGACTCAGACGCTGGCCTTCGAACTGGAACGTCAGTCCAAGCGGCTGGAATTGGCCCGCAGCAGTTATGTGTTCCGGGAACCGCTGCAATTAGTCCGACAGCAACAACAGCGGCTCGACGATTGCCGGGAAGCCCTGGCGGACGCCCTCCGTCAGCCCCTGACCGCGTCGCGACAACAGTTGGAACGGCTCGGTCTGCAACTGGAAACGATCCGCCCCGCCGCGCTGTTGCAGGAATGCCGCCGCCGCCAGGAAGAACTCCGGTACCGGCTGAAAACCGCCGCCGCCGCCGAATTGGAACGCCGCCGGGCCGTCCTCGAACGCCTGACGGCGCAGAGCGAAGCGTACAGTCCTTACGGCATCCTGCGCCGGGGCTACGCGCTGCTCACGGATGCCGCCACCGGTCAATTGGTGGCCTCGGTAAAACAAATCGCCGCCGGTCAGACGCTTCAGGCGCGCGTGGCCGACGGCTCAATCAATGCGGCGGTGACCCAAGTCACCCCGCAGACATTCTAATTCGGATTATTCCAATTCCACCAGCACCAGCAACTGTCCTTCGGCGTACTGTTGCGCGCTGCTGCTGAACGTCCAGTCCGGCTTGTCTTTCGGGTTGTTGCCAATGCCGACATCGGCGCGACGTCCGACTGACCAGTGATTAAATGCGAGCACCGTCTGCTTTTTCAAAAAGTTATGGATCTGCATGGATCCGTAACCGGGAGAAGAAGCCGGTGCCATCTGGTCTCCGAAGTCGAACTGGTTGTCTGCCGCGCCGGGGATTTTCGCCGCATTGGGTTCGCCGTAATTGCAATCCCAGAATTCGATATTGCCTTCGGGAAAGTCCCCGTTCACGACACCGGCAACGTTCGATTTCACGGTCAGATTCTTGACCTTCATCTGAAACCGGGCACCGGAATTTTTCGTGGGAACGCCGAGCTTCGCTACTTCGTCGGTAAACGGCGACATCGTCACCCAGACATAATAATTACGCCGGTCGCCGTCCAACAGCCCCATGAAATACCCGACCCGCTTGATCTTGCCGACGATTTCCTTCGCCCGATCGGTCCGATAGACCATGCTGCGATTGCTATTGGCCATCACCGGATTGGTCGGGTCCAAACTGTATACCAGTTTAAAGTTCCGAGCTTCCGGTACGATGGAATCCAGCAATCCGCGTTCCGGAATTTCCCCGGCGCGGAACGCTCCGGCCGGTAAACCGGCTTCATTGACCAGATTCGGCACCGCCAGCATATGCCAGGCGAACCGCATCGCCAGCGGATGATCCACTTTCGGACTGCTCAGCATCGCGGAAGTTCCGGACAACTTCACCTCCGCCGGGAAATAGATGCCGTTCATCCCGGCAATCTCAAATTCCGACGGCGCTTTGCCGTCCCGGGTCTTCAGTTCCTTGGCATGGGTAAAATCGACGATCAGCTGATTGCCGGCAACCCGCATACTCTTGAACGCGGGCGAATCGCAGACCACGTCGCGCCGGTCGTACGCTCCCGCCAGCGCCAACAGCGCCAACCGGTGGCCGACATCCTGTTTGTTGGTGGGATGAATGTTCTTCAGATTCCCGATATCGTTGATGACCGCCATGCCGACATTGGGCATCGAGGCCGCGAACTCGGCCTGCGTTTCCCACATCAGCGGCAGCATATAATTCGCCCACTCGCCGTAATTGTACGGCGCCAGCTGAACGAAATAAAACGCCAGTCCGGGATTGTGAAATACCTGCTGCCAGCCTTTGACCAGCGCCCGCATTTTCTGTCCGTAAATTTTGCCGTCGTTCAAATTGGCTTCGCCCTGATACCAGATCACGCCGCGCAAAGCATACGGCACCATCGGATAAATCATGGCATGGTAGAGCACGGTCGGATTCTGATTGCTGTTGAACGGCTGGAGTTCCCGCGGATAGATCGGCGGCAACGGCGCCACCGTCGAACCGTCCAGACATTGCTGGGCCAGGCGAATCCATTGCTGCTGCTGATCCAAAACATTCCGCATCGCCTCTTTGTGCATGGCGGAAGCCGGATCTTGAAGTTCAACTTCGCGCGTAATATGCCGCAGTTCGGGAACCGCTTTAAAGCCGACCGGCGGTGTCCACGGTTCGATCCGCGTCCCGCCCCAGGAGGCCCCGAGCAGGCCCACGGGAACTTTCAATTTCCGTTGAAGCTCCCGACCGAAAAAATACCCGACGGCGGGAAAATGCGTCACGGAACTCGGCGTACAGGCCGCCCATTTTGCCGACAGATGTTCCTGCGGCTGCGGATTCCAGGCCCGCTTGACCAGGAACAGCCGCAACTGCGGATAATTGGCACCGGCCACTTCTTCCCGGCCATGGTCGACATTGATCGTCATAAATTCCATATTCGACTGGCCGGAACACAGCCAGACTTCCCCCACCAACACATCGGAAATCCGCACCTGATTGTTGCCGTCGATCTCCATTGTCAACGGGCCGCCGGCTTGCAACGGCGCCAGTTCGACCTGCCAGCGGCCATCGCCGCCGGTCACGGTTTTCTGCGTCTGCCCGGCGATCTTTACCGTGACGTTTTCGCCCGGCGACGCCCATCCCCACACCGGAACTTTCATGTCCCGCTGCAACACCATGCCGCCACCGAAAATTTCCGGCATTTTAACGTCGGCCTGTACCGCTGCCGCCGTCAAAAGCCCCGCCGCCATCCCCATCCAACGCCCGCACCAATTCATGTTCAACCCTCCTGATTGGAACTTTCGCATGCTTAACGGTCAGTCTTGAATCGCGCCGAACCGGCAAACCTGACGGCACATGTCGCACCCGGCACAGAGGTCGGGATTGATGGTCGGTTTGCCGCCGGCGAATTCCAATGCCGGACACCCCAGTTTCAAACACGCCTTACAAGTTTTACACCGTTGCGGATCAATATGTTTCGCCGGTCCGCACGGCTTCTTTTCCCGCAGCAGACAGGGCGCCCGGGAAATGATCAACGACGGCTCGGCCGCCGCCATTTCTTCCCGCAACGTCTGCTCCACCGCCGCCAGGTCATAGGGATTCACCACCTTGACCCGTTTGACGCCGCACGCCCGGCCGATCGCTTCGATCGACACCGGTTCCGTCTGCTCGCCCATCAGCGTCCGTCCGGTGCCGGGATGGTCCTGGTGACCGGTCATCGCAGTCGTCCGGTTGTCGACCACGATAATTGTCGACGCGCCCCGGTTGTAGACAATATCCAGCAAGCCGGTAATCCCGGAATGGAAAAACGTCGAATCCCCGACAATGCCCACCACTTTCTTCGGCTCGCCGGCTTTCTGAATACCGTGCGCCATCGAAATGCCGCCGCCCATGCAGAGAATCACGTCGGTCCGGTCCAGCGGCGGAAACACCCCCAGACTGTAGCAGCCGATATCTCCGGCCACCACCACGTCGAACTTGGTCAGCGCATAGAAAACACCGCGATGCGGACACCCGGCACAGAGAATCGGCGGCCGCGCCGGCAGATCCGCCGCCTGTTTGACCGGTACCGGCAGAACCGCTTCCCGGCCTTCCCAGCGCGCTTTGACCGCGCTCACCTGCGCGGGCGACAACTCGCCGCAGCGCGGCACGATCTGCTTGCCGACGCAGGCAATGCCCAACGCCTTGATATGTTCTTCGAGAAAGTCGTCGGCTTCTTCGATCACCAGTAATTTGTCGACCTGCGCGGCAAAGCGCTTGAGCAGCTCGTCCGGGAACGGATACGGCCACCCCAGTTTGAGAATCGACGCCTCCGGAAAAATTTCCCGGACATGCAACGCCGTCAACCCGGCCGTGACGATCCCCAGTTTCCGGTCTTTCAATTCCATTTCGTTGAGCGGCGAAGCCGAAGCCGCCGCCGCCAGCTCGACCAGCCGGTCTTCGGCATGACGCCGCATGCCCCGGCCCCAGACCGGCAACGGCACGTATTTCGGCGGATTCTTCTGCCAGCCGATTTTCCGGTCGGATTCCTGCCGTTCGCCCGGCAACACCATGCTGCGCGAGTGGCTGACACCAGTCGTGGTCCGCAGGATCACCGGCGTCCGGTACTGTTCGGAGATGGCGAACGCCGCCCCGATAAAATCTTTGCCTTCCTGCGCGTCGGCAGGGTCCAGCAGCGGAATCTTGGCCAACCGGGCGTAATGACGGGTGTCCTGCTCGGTCTGGGAAGAATACTGTCCGGGGTCGTCGGCCACGCATAACACCAGTCCGGCCTCGACGCCGATATAGGAAAGCGTCATCAGCGGATCGGCCGCCACGTTGAGCCCGACCAGTTTCATGGTGCACATGCTGCGGGCGCCGGTCAACGCCGCGCCCGCGGCCATTTCTACCGCCACTTTTTCATTCGGCGCCCATTCGCAATAGAGATCGGCCTTGTATTTAGCCAGATTTTCCATGATCTCCGTGGATGGGGTCCCCGGATAGCCGGAGGCAACTTTTACGCCGGCCTCCCAGGCGCCGCGCGCAATCGCTTCGTTGCCGGATAACAATACTTTACCGTTCACCGCCCATTCTCCTTGTTATCGCGCCTCAGCGGCCGCGCAAACCGTCCATGACCTGTTTGAATGCCGGGGCGGAACGTTCGATCACGCCCTTGTCCACGCAAAACGCCAACCGCATATAGCCCGGATAACCGAAACCGCTGCCCGGCACCGCCAACACATTCCGTTCGGTCAGCAACCGACAGAATTCCACATCGTCCGCCAACGGCGTCTGCGGGAAGAAATAAAACGCGCCGGTGGGCATCGTATACTTGATTCCGGCCTGATCCAACACTTTGGCCATCGCCAGCCGGCGTTCGTTATAAATGTCGATGCCGATCTCCGTTCCCAGCACTTCGTCGACAATGTACTGCGCCAGCACCGGCGCATTGACAAACCCGAGAATGCGGTTGGTCAGCGTCACCGCGCCCGCCAGTTCGACGGCTTCCGGCATTTTCGGGTTGATCGCCACATAGCCGATCCGTTCGCCGGCCAGCGACAGGTTCTTCGAATAGGAACTGATGACCACGCTGTACGGATGCAGTTCAAACACCGAAGGAATCTCGACGTGATCGTAATTGAGGAAACGGTAAGGTTCGTCCGCCATCAGATAAATGGGCCGTTCGCGGCCGGCGGAATGCCGGGCCAGAATTTTGGACAGCCCTTCCAGCTCGGACCGGGAATAAATTTTTCCGGTCGGATTGTTGGGGGAGTTGATCATCACCACCTTGGTTTTCGCGGTGATGGCAGCGTCGATGGCGTCCAGATCGAGATCGAACGTCAACGGCTTGGACTTGACCGGCTTCAGCACCCCGCCGTAATTGCCGGCATAGAAGCCGTATTCCACAAAGTACGGCGCCGGGCAGATCACTTCATCGCCCGGTTCCAGCACCGCCCGAAAAAAGGCATTCAAACCGCCGGCCGCGCCGCAAGTCAGAATCACCTGCGAAGCCGCCAGTTCCGTATGCTGTTCAACGGACGCATATTTCGCCACTTTTTCCCGGACCTGCGGGAACCCGGCGTTCGGCATATAACCGGTAACGAACGGCTGACCGATGCGGTCGGCCACCCGGCGGAGCGCCTTGCCGACGGCCGCCGGCGGCGGCAAATCCGGATTGCCCAGACTGAAGTCGTAGACCTTGTCCGCCCCGTATTTCTTTTTCAATTCGATTCCGACTTCAAACATTTTCCGAATGAAAGAGGAATTGGCGATATAACCTTTGATTTGACTGGCTAATACCTGCATGAATCATACGCTCCCATAAAAAATCACTTGTCTTCGTGGAAAATCCGTTTGGCTTTGCCTTCCTGACGCGGCAGCGCTCCCGGCGGATAAACATCGCCCTTCGGCGAGAAGCCCAGCGCTTCCTTGAGGTGTTTTTCCACCATAAATCCGGTCACGCCGGACTCCGCTTCCACATTGATCCGCACATCCTTGATGCCGTCGTGGTCTTCGATAATAATCTGGTAGTTGGGTTTGACGCCGGGAATTTCCAGCAATGCCTGTTCCACCTGGCGCGGGAAGAAGTTCACGCCTTTGACAATCAGCATGTCGTCGGCCCGTCCGATAATCGGCGCATAGCGCAGATGGGTACGGCCGCAACTGCACTTTTCGCGGGAAACGATCTTCGTCAGGTCGCCGGTCCGGAACCGGATCACCGGCAACGCCTGGCGGGTCAGCGACGTGACCACCATTTCCCCGACTTCGCCGTCCGGCACCGGCTGCAACGTCTGCGGATTGACGATTTCAAAAATATACTGATCTTCCCAGCCGTGGAGCCCCTGATGAACTTCGCAGTCCATGCCGAGCGTCCCGATTCCGCCGGTTTCGGTCATGCCGTAAATATCGTAGGCATCGATGCCCAGACCGCCGACCAGACGTTTCTTCAGGGAATCGGAGAACGTTTCCGCGCCGAAAATACCGATCTTCAAGTCCGGCAGTTTTTCGTGATTTTCTTCCAGCACTTCCATAATCCGAATACCGTAGGACACCACCGCCACCAGAATCCGGGATCCGAAATCGCGGGCCAGTTTGATTTGGCGGGCGGTATTGCCGGCGCTGGTCGGCAGAATGAACAGTCCGGCCTGACGGGCGCCGTGAAAACATCCGAACCCGCCGTTGAACAGTCCGAACCCCGGGGTGATCTGCACCACGTCGGTCTTGACCGCGCCGGCCATATGATAGCACCGCGCCATGCACGACGCCCATTGCTGGATATCCGGCAGCGTATAGGGCATGACCACCGGCGTCCCGGTCGAACCGGACGACATATGCATTTCTTCGATTACTTTTTTGTCCACGCAGGACAGCCCGAGCGGATAATTGATCCGGAAATCTTCCTTGGTGAGCATCGGCAGTTTGACCACATCGTCCGCGGACTTGATGTCACCCGGCTTCACGCCGATCTTGTCGAACATGCTCCGGCTGACCGGATTGTGTTCGTAAACGTATTGAACGATCTGTTTCAGCCGCCGGCTCTGGAGTTGGCGAATTTCTTCCTGCGGCATGGTTTCCGCCGCTTCGTCAAAAAAATTCTTCTTCATTTTTTCAGTTCCCGTCCGATCGTAAATGCTTGCAAATTGATTTCTTTATATTGGGGTTTGACGCAGGCGGCAATCGCTTCCGGCCAAACGGCTTCCGGCAAGTCCAGATAGCGTGAGATCGCGCCGATCAGAATCGTATTGCCGGCGCGATGATTGGCCAGCGGCTGCGCCAACGCTTCCGGGTCCAGCAGTTCCAAGCGCGGAAAAACCTGCCGCAGCCGATCCTCGCCGTCCGCCGGATACGCCGCCTTGCCGCTGGAAACCGTGACCGGAATCACCCGTTGCCGGGAAACCACCGCCACGCCGTCCGGCGCCAGCCAGTGCGCATACCGCAAACCTTCGATCAGTTCAAAAGCGCCCAGCAGTGTTGCCGTGCCTTCCAGAATCAGCGGTGAATAGACTTTACGTCCGTATTTCACCTGCGCGATGACCGAACCGCCCCGCTGCGCCATACCGTGAATTTCGTTGGTTTTCACATCCAGTCCGGCGGCGGTGGCCGCAGCCGCAATCACCTGCGCCGCCAGCAGAATACCCTGTCCGCCGACGCCGGCCAGCACAATATTGCCCGTCATATGAAAGTATCCTCAGTAGTGTTACAGATTCAGCAATATAGCCCATCCCCGCCGAAAATAAAAATGATCTGTTAAAAAAGGACTAAAAACGCCATTCCATCTTTTTTGACAGTTGACTTGCCCGCAATCGGAACTATCCTGTAACCTTGTCGACATCGGGAATGACTTCTCTGAATAAAATTAATCGGGGAGATGATCGCTCATCATGACCGCAAAAATTTCATTCTGTTCGCTGCTGGCCGGCGCGGTCGGATTGCTGACCGCCGGATGTGCCGTCAATACCTATCACACTTCCAACGGCGGCGACGGCGCCATGATTATGAATGCCGCGCAGAAGTACAACATCGTCAACGGCGATACCATCACCATCAAAGCCGATGACAGCGGCCAGTTGCCGGCCATTGAATTCACATTGCTCAGCCAGGCGTTGAAGAACCGGAACGGAGCTTCTTTCGGCGCCGTCTGGAATCAAACCATGCCGCCGCTGGAAAACGCCTACGGCTACCTCAATATCCGTTCCGACGACACCTCCGCCCTCAAGTTGACCTCCCGCAACGCCAATCCCATCCTTTTCGACGATGCCGCCGGTGCGACGCCAGTGCAGATCAAGACCGTCCTGATCCTCGGCCCGGAATCCTATTCGGCGGGCTGGATGACCGCCTATCTGTTACTCGTAACGATGGCGCCGATGGAAAAATACAACTGCGGCGTCATGGTCGTCTCCGTGCTGGATCAAAACGGTAAAACCATCGGTTCTCAGGTTGTCGGTTTGCAACATGCGCAGTGGGTCAGTTGCCTGTTCCCGACCGCGTTGTTCGCCGGCGGCGACTACGATGCCAGCGCGGCCGGATTCGCCGGCCTGGACCCCGAAGAAAAGCAGATGCAGAATCGGATCATCATTCAGGCGGCAACCCGGATTCTGACCGGACAGGCGGATTCGTTTGCCAACCCGAACTGGAACAATATCCGGTCCGCCGTGGCGGAAGCACTGGCCGTCGGCAATACCGCCGCCGCCAAAAAACTGCTGGATACCGCCCGGGGACAAAACCTCGGCGGCGCGGAATGCCAGAAGTTGAAACAATTATTCTGACCCATATTCCCGGACGCCGCCATTTGCCAAACCGGCGTTCCGCCCTTATTATATGAGGAAGCAAACGAGGTACACGGGGAATGAGTCAATATTTACGACGTGGCGTCATGATGCTGACCGTGGTCGTCGGCATGGCTGCGTCCGTCCGGGCAGAAGAAAAAACGTTGCCTCTGGCGGCCGATAGTTTTACCCTTTCCTGTCCGGCGGAAGTTGCCGGCGCCGCCCAGTGGAAGGCGGCGGAAAGCGCGGCGGAATTGAGTTGTCCGCTGTCCGGCCAACAGGTTGACTGGGCCTATTTGAGTTTCCGGTTGCCGCCGCAGACGGTGCCGGGCGATGCCAAGTCCGTCCGGATTCGCATGAAAGCGGAAGTGCCGGACGGAATTCTGATCGCCGTGGCGCTGGAGACGGACGGCAATGCTCATGAGTTGACCGGATTGAAGGTCGAATCCGGCCATTGGGGTACGTTGACGCTGCCGTTTTCCGAGTTCAAGCCGGCCGCGTGGAATCGGGCGGGCGCAACCGCTGCAAAATTCGTACCGCAACAAGCCCGGACGCTGCTGATCGGCATTACCGGCAAACCGGCTGCAACCCAAGCGACGGCAACCGCCCGTCTGCTGGTCCGGCAGATTACTTTTTTACCCTGAACCGGGAACATAGAACGTATGGAAAAAGAACAAATTTTCGCGATCGAACGTCCGGCGCCCATTTTGCTGAAACTGTACCTGATCCGGGCGGTTCTGACCGGACCGTTCTTTATTTTCGTGTTTCCGCCGCTGCTGATCCGCTACTACACGATGCGTTACCGTTTCGACGAGCGCGGCGTGTCGATGCGCTGGGGGTTCTTTTTCCGGCGGGAAGTCAATTTTACCTATTCGCGGATGCAGGACATCCACCTGGTTTCCGGTCTGATTCAGCGCTGGCTCGGCCTGGCCGATATCATGATCCAGACCGCTTCCGGCAACGCCTCGGCGGAAATGCAGATCGAAGGCATTCACGAATATGAGGAGCTCCGGCATTTTCTCTATACCCGGATGCGCGGCTACGCCGATCTCAACCGGGAAAAAACCGCCGAAACGCAGACGCCGGCAAACGCCGAGTCGGTCACGGCGGCGGACGACGAAACGGCCGCTTTACTGCGGGAAATCCGGGATGAACTGCGCGCCGTCCGGGAGGCGGTCGCCGCCCGGCAGACGCCGAACGAGTAACCGGAGACCGCTATGTACGAACTGCTGAAAGGATATCTGCTGAAACTGTTGAAAGTTCCGCCCGAACCGGAAGATCCGATGGGCGACGTCAACAGTCTGCTGGTGTTCCGGGCCTCCTGGAACTACTTCCGCTATCGCTTCATGTTCTGGGTGATCGGCAGCACAGTCGGGTTGCTCACCACCTTGCTGGTGCCCGGTATCTGGCTGATCTTCTTTTATTTAAATATGCAGAAAAACGGACGCCATTCGCTGTCGCTGGTGATGCTGATCGTGATCATCGCCGCGCTGGTGCTCTACGCGCTGCTCCAGACGCTGGTTTCCTATCTGGCGCTGCGGCTCGACTACGAACTGCGCTGGTATAAAGTTTCCGACCGCAGTCTGCGGATTCGCGAAGGCGTCATGAACGTTCGCGAATTGACTATGACCTTCGCCAATATTCAGAATATCGAAATCATTCAGGGCCCGATTCAACGGCTGTTCGGTATTGCCGATTTGAAGGTCGAAAGCGCCGGCGGCGGGTCGGGCGGCGGGGCAACCGCCGCCGCGGCCGGCAACCAGCAGTGTTTTCACCTCGCCTACTTCCGGGGCATTGAAAACGCTACGGAAATCCGCGACCTCATGCGGAGTCGGCTGGAAAAAATCCGGAGTTCCGGACTGGGCGACGATCTCGACAAAGAAAGTCATGTTCCCGCCACGGCTCCGGCGCTCCGCCCGACGCCGGGCCAGGACGACTATCGCGCCCTGTTGAGGGAAATCCGCACGGAAGCCCAACGGTTGCATCAGACCGTCGCTTCCGCTCAATCCTGATAAAATCGGGCGGACAACTGGAAAAAAGTCCGTCCGGCGATTATCTTTAAGGATTCAACGGCCGCTCCATCGGCCGGTTGGCAGACATATTTTGACAGGAAAGGTTTACCAAAGTTATGAGTTATAGCAAAATCACCGTTCCCTCCGGAGCCAAAATCACCGCCGATGCCAACGGGAAACTTCAGGTTCCCGACCATCCGATCATCACGTATATCGAAGGCGACGGCATCGGCGCCGATATCACCCGCGCCAGCATGAACATCTGGAATTCAGCCGTCCAAAAGGCCTATCGCGGTCAGCGTCAAATCGCCTGGATGGAAATCTATGCCGGCGAAAAAGCCAACGCCGTCTATGGTCCCAACACCTGGCTGCCGGCGGAAACGCTGGACGCCATCAAAGAATTCCGCATCGCCATCAAGGGGCCGTTGACTACGCCGGTCGGCGGCGGCATCCGGTCGCTGAACGTCACGTTGCGGCAGGAACTCGACCTCTATGTCTGTCTGCGGCCGGTGCAGTATTTTGCCGGCGTCCCCTCCCCGGTCAAGCATCCGGAACTGACCGACATGGTGGTGTTCCGCGAAAACACCGAAGACATTTACGCCGGGATCGAATGGAAGGCCGGCACCCCCGAAGTCAAAAAAGTGATCGATTTTCTGCAACAGGAAATGGGTGTGAAAAAAATCCGCTTCCCGGAAACTTCCGGCATCGGCATCAAGCCGGTGTCCCGCGAAGGCAGCGAACGGCTGATCCGGGCCGCCATCCGCTACGCGCTGGCCAACCATCGCCGCAACGTTACCCTGGTCCACAAGGGCAACATCATGAAGTTCACCGAAGGCAGTTTCAAGGACTGGGGCTATGAACTGGTCCGCCGGGAATTCGCGGATGTCGCCATTCCGTGGCCGGATGTGGTCGACGGCAAAGTTCCGGAAGGGAAACTGCTGGTCAAAGACTGCATCTGCGACGCCTTTCTGCAACAGATTCTCACCCGGCCCGCGGATTACGACGTGATCGCCACCATGAACCTCAACGGCGACTATGTTTCCGACGCCCTGGCGGCCTGTGTGGGCGGCATCGGCATCGCCCCCGGCGCCAACATCAATTACAATACCGGCATGGCCATTTTCGAAGCCACCCACGGCACCGCCCCCAAATACGCCAATCAGAATAAAGTCAATCCGTGCTCGCTGGCGTTGTCGGGCGAGATGCTGCTCCGCCATCTCGGCTGGACCGAAGCCGCAGACTTGATTCTCAAGGGCATCGAAGGCGCCATCGCGCAGAAAACCGTCACCTACGACTTCGCCCGTCTGATGGACGGCGCCACCGAAGTTTCCTGCTCCGGCTTTGCCGACGCCATTGTGAAAAATATGTAATTCGGAGTGCATGAACTCAATCACCGTCAAAGTCATCAAGCAGGCGGACCCCGCCGCCGTTGTTCGCCTCTATCAGGAGGCGGGCTGGTGGCGCAACGACTATACGGATGACTTTATCCCGCCGGTTCTGCGGAATTCTTTCTGTGTGGTCGGCGCGTTCGACGGCAACGAGTTGATCGGCATGGGACGGGCGATTTCCGATGGCGTCAGCGACGCCTATATTCAGGATATCGCCGTTCTGAACGCCTATCGCGGCCGGGGCATCGGCACCCGGATCGTCAAAAAACTGCTGCGCCATCTGCAGCAACACCATGTCGATTGGATCGGTTTGATCGGCGAACCCGGCACTGAACCGTTTTACGAACGGCTCGGTTTTGCCGCCATGCCGCATTATGTCCCCATGTTGCTGCAACAACCTCCGGCGGGCCGCCGTCGCCGGACTCAAGTCAAGGAACGCTCATGATTACACTGCAATATCAGGATTTCCGGCCGGTGGAACGGACCGACCAGACCGTCATCGCCGGGTTCCTCGCCCGCGCCGGGCGGTTGAGTTGCGAAATGAATTTCTGTAATATCTTTCACTGGGGACCGGTTTACGATTACCGGTGGGCCGTCAACGACGATCTGCTGCTGATTTCGCTGGATCGTTCCACGCTGCTGTTTCCCTGCGGCCGCGACATACGTCCGGACGAACTGGCGGCGGTCAGCGACCTGTTCCGCGCCGCCGGTCACGACGGCAATTACAGCGACGTGCCGGACGACTACGTCCAAGCCCACCGCGAGGAACTGGAAAAATATTTCGAGCTGGATACCTGCGAGGACGACTACGACTACATTTACGCCGTCGACAAGTTGGTGAAACTGAGCGGTGCCAAACTCCGCAAAAAACGCAATCTGATCAGCCAGTTCGAACGCGAATACACCACTTGGCACGTCGCCGAATTGACGCCGGAAACCGCGGTTCCCTGCATTCCGTTCATCGAATACCTTTACCGCGATACCGGCATGGACGACATGCAGCAGGACGATTTTGCCGCCATCAAACGCGCCGTCCAGTATTTCGGTCAAACCGGCATCCGCGGTCTGGGCCTCTACGTCAACAACCGCCTGGCGGCATTCTCAATGTTTTCCCGCCAGAATCCCGAAGCTTACACCGTCCACTTCGAGAAAAACGACCGCGACATCAAAGGGTCCGCGCAGGTCATCAACCAACAGACCGCCAAACTGCTGCAAAACTCCTGCCGTTACCTCAATCGGGAACAGGACCTCGGCGTCGACGGTCTTCGCCATGCTAAGCAGTCCTACGATCCCGAATTCATGTTGAAGAATCACCACCTGATTCGCAAAGGCGGTTCGCTCTGAAGCGAGAGGCTCAAATTGCGAGTAGCCGAAAAGGACTTTGAAAACGGTTCAACGTCTTCGGGTTTCTGCCCCGGGAATTCGGTCTGAGACTTTCCTCCATTCGATGAGTGCGCCGTCTTCTTCGTCGTAGCGCTCGCCGACCCGCTGGAAACCGTTCTTTTCCAGCACGCGGATCGAGGCGGAGTTGAGTTCCAGCGTATCGGCCGTCAACGCATTGACTTCCGAATGTCGAAAAGCTTCGGCCGCCATCAGTGCCACCGCTTCCGTGGCATAACCTTGTTTCCGACAAGCGGGCGCAATACCGTAGCCGATTTCCACCTGGCCGTTCTGATGCTGCGGCATGTTTTTGAAACAAAAACTGCCGACAATCAGTCCGAGTTTCGGACAATAAATCAGCCGTTCCGCACACCAATACCAGTCATCCCCGTCCAGAAACCGGTCGAACGCACTTTCCCGCACTACCAACGGTCCCAACGCCCCTTCCGCCAGCAGAATTCCGCGAAACCGGGCCGGCAACCGCCGATCGTCCATCAAACCCACCGCTTCATCCCGGGTCATCATCAGCAATTCCAACATAAGTCAACCTCTAAAAAATACTTCATCATTCTTCCGGCGAACGATTCGCCGCCGGCACCCGGGGCATAGCGTCGCGCGACGCTATGCCCCCCTTTTCTATAAATTAGCGCCGATGCGCTTTGACCATAATTTCGATCTCATCCAACGACAGCGTCTGCTTTTTCCAGGTACCGGCGGTTCCGCCCCACAGGTGGTCGACCACGAACCCGGTTTCTTCCATCAGCAGCCGCAATTCCGTCGGCGTGAACGCTTTTTCCTTGACCTCGATTTCCGAGTCGAAACCGGGATACCATTCGCCCAGCCGGACCACGCGAGTCAGGGTATAAGGATCGAATTTTCCGGCCGCGATATCCGCATCGCTGAAATGTCGGATCAACTCGAAGGCATTGCGCACGGTCATCAGCACCGGTGCGCCCGGTTTCAAGACGGCCGCCAGATTCCGCAGAATCGCCCGGTCGTGCGTCAACGGGTCGTCGTCGATCGACAGCAACCCGAACGAACCTTCACACAGGCAGAGGGCGGCATCGAACTGCTCGTCCAGCGTAAACGCGGCCGCATCGGCCTGAATGAAACGGACGTTCACCCCGGCCCGTTCCGCCTTTTTTCGGGCTTCGGCCAGTTGCCCGGAGGAAATATCCAGTCCGGTCATCGCGATGCCCTGCGCAGCCAGCGCCACGTCGTGCCGTCCGGTACCGCAGCCGAGGTTCAATACTTTCATACCGGGATGCAACGGCATTTCCCGCAGCAGAAATTCCGTTTCGAAAACCGTGTTGGACGTGAAGCTTTCTTCGTCATAATGAGGAGCGTTAAAATCGTAGAACTGTTTCCATGTATTATTCATGATGGATCTTGATTCCTGTTGATAGAAAGATAATAGAATCCCTCCGGACACAATGGTCCGGTTAAGCAGCGAGTGATTTATCATCACTCATGGATTCACGCAATCATCCAAGATCCCTGGCAGTATTCGTTTCAACTTCATGCCAAAACGTCAGCCGTTGATCATTTAGAATAAGTTGCGATTTTCCACTTGTCAAGAATTTTTCCCGATTTTCCCTCTTTATTTGCCCGATCCGGCCTGTTATCCCGGCCCAATCGCACTATCTTAATGAGATTGCAATTTTTAAGGAATTTTCATCATGACGTTCAACACCGTAGCAATGACTTTTGATGATGCCGTCTCCAACCATGCCACCCTGGCCGCACCGCTGCTGAAAAAATATCATTTCAACGCCACCTTCTTCGTCTGCGAATTTCCACCGGATTTCGCCACCAACAAACAGCAATACATGACGTGGGAACAGATCAAGCAACTCAGCGACGACGGCTTCGAAATCGGCAACCACACGCTCCACCATATCGGCGTCATAAATACCCCGGAAGACCAGCTGGTCGCCGAACTCCGGGCGCTCGACGACCGGCTTCAACAATATGGCATTCCCCAGTCCGTCTCGTTTGCCTATCCCGGCGGTTCCTGCGATCAGACCGCCATGAATATCGTCGGCCGCTACGGATTCAAATTTGCCCGCAGTGTGGCCGCCCTCCCTTATCGTCCGGGCGTTGACCAGCCGTTGAACATGCCCAGTTTTCTGGTTCATGACGGCGACGATTCGCAGGCCTTTTACAAGGCCGTGGCGCAGGCCGACGCCCAATCCATTCCGGTTCTGCTGTTCCACGGCATCCCCGAATACACGCATCCGTGGGTCAACACCGTGCCGGAACACTTTGAAACTTATCTGAAATATCTGGCGGACAATCATTTTCGGGTCATTGCCCTGCGCGATCTCCCGACCGCCGCTCAAGCATAAAACAAAGGCCATCCCATGTTGAACGTCAATGATTTTATTCCGCTACTGGAACGCGCTCTGGCGGCGCGGGAACCGCGTTTCGGTCAACGGCACGAAACAGCACTACGACTGTTCAGCGGTTTTTATGAAGGCGAGCCCGCGCTGGCCATCGACCTCTACGCCGCCACCGCCGTCATCCATCTTTACGCCGAGCCGCCGGCCGCCGGACAACCGCTGGTCGACGCGGCAACCGCGCTGCTCCGCCAACGGTTACCCTGGCTGCAAGCCATCCTGCTGAAAACCCGCAACAGTCCGCTGAGCGAAGAAAAAAACGGTGTATTGCTCTACGGGTCCCATACAGATTGCAAAATTCGGGAGAACGGCGTCTGGTACGCCGTCGATTTGCAGTTGAATCGCGATGCCGGGTTTTATCTCGACACTACCAATTTACGCGTCTGGCTGAAAGATCGGATGGCGGGCAAAACGGTATTCAATACCTTTGCCTATACCGGAAGTCTGGGCGTGGCGGCCATGGCCGGCGGCGCCGCCCGGGTTGTTCATTGCGATCTCAATCGGAATTTTCTGAATCAGGCGAAAACCTCCTATACGCTCAACGGATTTCCGATTGATCGGAAAGATTTTCTGGCCGGAGACGTCTGGCGGGTTGCCGCCCGCTACCGGCATGAACCGCAGAGTTTCGATTGCGTCATTCTCGATCCGCCCTTTTTTGCCGAAGGCCCGGGAGGCACGGTCGATCAGGTCCGGCACAGCGCCCAACTGATCAATAAAGTCCGGCCGCTGGTCCGCGACGGCGGCTATCTGATCGCCGTCAACAATGCGCTCTTCGTCAGCGGTCAGGATTACGACCGGACGTTGACCGAACTGGCCGCCGACGGCTATCTGGAACTGGTCGAACGAATTCCGGTTCCGGCGGATGTGACCGGCTATCCGGAAACCGTGACTGGCGCGCCTATTACCGACCCGGCGCCGTTCAACCATTCCACCAAAATCGCCGTGCTCAAAATCAAACGGAAAAATCCCTGATGGCTTTGCCATCTGTTTTCGCGTTGATTGTTTTGCTTCAATAGATCACTTGAAGTTGATACCCGCGTAAAATTTCCGCCGCCGTCGCCAGTTCGCCGGGACCGGGCGACGATACCTCCGGCAGCGTATCGGTCCGTCCGACCGCCGCATATTTGGCGTGCGCCAGCGAGTGATATGCCAACAGCCGAACCAGCGTCAAATGTTTCAATCGGCTCAGAAATGCTCCCGCCGCGTGCAGTTCGTCCGCCGCCATATTAAGCGTCGGAATCAGCGGCATGCGGATTTCGATCGGCTTGCCGGTCCGGGACAGTTTCATCAGGTTTTCCTTGATCCGCTCATTGCCGCAACCGGTCAACTCCCGATGCCGGGCGCTGTCGGCGTGCTTGAAATCATAGAGAAACAGATCGGTCCAAGGCAACACCGTTTCGAATGCGCTCCACGGAACTTCGCCGCAGGTATCCACGGCGGTATGGATGTCATCGCGTTTCAGCGTCCGGAACAATTCGCCGCAAAATTCGGCCTGCCGCAGCGGTTCGCCGCCGGAAACCGTCACCCCGCCGCCGGACTCGGCATAAAACGCCCGGTCTTCGAGGACGGCACCAACCGCTTCCGCCACGGAAATCTTTCTGCCGTAAAGCTCCAGCGCGTCGAATAAACACGCTTCAACACATTTGCCGCACGCCGTACAATCCGTCCGGTTGAACTCGTGCCGACCATTGATGATATGGTGACACGAGCAGACGGCGGCGCACTCGCCGCAGCCGATGCATTTATTCAGAAAAACGCCCAGCTCCGGCCGAGTCTCCAGCGTCTCCGGATTGTGGCACCAGCGGCAGCGCAGCGGACACCCCTTGAAAAACAACGTGGTCCGAATGCCGGAGCCGTCGTGAACGGAGAAACGTTTGATGTCGCACAGAATCGCCGTAGTGCTCATGCCGACAACGCCTCCGCCTGGGCAATGAAAGTGGCCTGCATCTCCGGCGTCAGATCGATAAACCGCGAATTCCAGCCGCAGACGCGCACCTGGAGGTTGCGATATTTGTCCGGTTCCCGCTGCGCCTTTTTCAGCGTTTCGGCGTCGAAAATGTTGAAATGAATGAACAGTCCGCCCAGCCGGAAATAGGTACGGACCAGATCGGCGATCACCGCCGCACCGTCGGTTCCCCGGAGTACCGAGGGATGTAGCATCACGTCCAGCACCGAACCGTCGGGAAATTCTGTATGGTCGAGCCGAGCGGCACTGGCCAGCAGCGCAGTCACGCCCCGCGTATCGGCACCGATCGAAGCGCCGACGTTTTTCGACAGCGGCGTGCCCCGCTTCCGACCGTCCGGAGTCGCCCCCGTCTGGTGGCCGAAGTAAACGGAGTGGTCAATCGACCAACACCCCATCTGAAACGAACCGCCGCGAGCGTTAGGCGTGTGATTGATCCGGTCCGCGACAAACGCGGCCAGCGCTACCGCGTCATCGTCCGCCGCAGCCAGATGGTTGCCCCATTTCGGGGCGCGCCGGGCTGCCAGCAGCCGCAATTTTTCTTGTCCTTCCCAGTCGGCGGACAGGATGACGCGCAGTTCGCCCCAGGAACACAACTTCCGCTCGAAAACCAGATAGCGGATCGCCGCCAGCGAATCGGCCAGCGTGCCGATGCCGGCGCACATGACGCCGGAATTATTGTAGAGCGTCCCCGCCCGGGAAACGTCGCATCCCTTTTCGAAACATCCTTCCATGGTGCCGGACATCACCGGCGACGGATTGATCCTCGGCCATTGTTTTTCCCACCACCGGGTATTCGCCAACGTCTCGTCGATCACGTCCGCCAACTGTTGCCGGCAAAGTTCCCGGACCGCGTCCATATCCGCCGGCTCGCCCGGTTCGGCAAGCAGATATTCCACCACCTTGGCCAGATTGATCAATGCGCTCATGCTGCAACACAATTCCCGACCCATGATCGCCGGTTCGTAACAGCCTACCGGCACAAAATCAATCAGTTCTTCAATTTTTTTGCCGCGTTTGAGAAACATCGGATACGCCACGTCGTCGTTGGCAAAGACAATCGCGCTGGTGCCCTGAGCCACGCACTTTGCGGCATGTCGCAGAATAGGATCGGGCATCCCCGCGTGAACCCGCAGCGAAAGTTTCGGGTCGATGGCCCGACGTTCTTCGAAAACTTCGAACGCGATTTCCGTCAGTTCGTTACAGGAATCCGAGTTATCAACGTGTTTGCCGCCGAAACAGATGTTGTGCCCCGCCCACCAGTGCTGCGCGAAATATTTGTCGAAATAGAATTTGATCAGTTCTTTGGCCTGCTCCCGCGTCAACCGCCCGGCGGCAAGGTCGCGGTGATAGTAGTCGATGTAAAGATGATCGAACGTCCCCTGAGTACGAACCAGTTCGCCTTCGCTTTCCTGCGCCTGATTGTAGAGCCAAGAAAGCTGAAGCGCTTCCTGCAGTGTTTCCGGCGGCCGGACTGCTAGATGCTTCAGTACGTCGATTACCCGAACCGCACCGACGCGTTCAGCCTCGGCCGCCAGCCGCAGAATATATTTCCGGATGGCCTCGTAAACGGTTGCCACGGCGGCGAAAAATTCCCGGACCTCGGCCTCGGCGGTCGCATCCAGCGCCGCCTGTGCCCGGTCGCGAATCCCGACGATGCCGTACTTCAGAAGATTCTGCCAGCCCGGCGACGTGTGGCTCAAATCCAGATAGGAAAAACCGGCGGGGTCGGACCGGTGAAAAACCGGCGCCGACGCGGCCACTTCCTGCCGCCAGACATCCTGCACTTTATTCATCACGCCACCGGCTCCGAGATGGCCGGCAAACCAGTCGAAAACGTCGACTTTGATCCGGGCGTTCTCCAGCAGAAAGGCCACGATGGCGGCCTTCACCCGGAGACGGGGTTCGTCCCGATGGGCAGCCAGATAGACCATAATTCGCGTTTCCAGCTCCGCCGTCGTCAGGCCGGTATCGTCGGCCAGTGACGGTTCGATGTATTGCCGGTCCAGTTTTTCCCGGACCGCGTCATAGGTGTTCCACAGAGCAGCATCCATTATCTCACCTCGTTTGGGGTTGCCTATCATTATAGCGGCCCAAGGCTTTTTCCGGAATGGTGGAAAGTATCAAAAAAATGTCGTATAGTATGAAAACAGCGAGGATGCAACCATGCCGGAGCACGATTATCAACTGTTGGGCAAACTGGAATATTGTCATGAATTCAACATTTTTCACCGACCGTTCGATTGGGTCACATCGTCGCTGCACGTGCTGATGCTGCTCACCACCGGCCGGGGCGAAGTCAACTGGAAAGCCGATCAGGAACATCCGCAGCCCGCCGATGCGTCAGCATATTACCTGTTCTATCTACCCCCGGATTCGTGGCGATTTGTCGATGTTTTCGGCACCGGTCCGATGCACATCGTGGCCGTGCGTTTTTCCCTGAACTACGAAGACGGCGCCGATATTTCCGAGTATTACGCCTTTTCCGCCGCCGGACTGCGGAAACGCCAGGTTTCGATGCGCCGGTTGATCCTGTCGATGATGGCGGCGGCCCGAACTGCGGACACGTTGGGAAAACTGGAATGCGAACGGCAATTCCGCATTCTGCTGGGTTACTTTTTAAACACCGCCACGCCCCGAAAAGCAGCAGAATTCCATTCGCGTCCCGTCCGCTGCCGCCGGGCCATCGCCTATTTGCAGAATCATTACGCGGAACCGCTCGACATCGCCGGACTGGCGGAACTCTGCCGGGTCTCCCGTCCCTACTTTTTTGCGCTGTTCCGCCAGGAAACCGGCATGACGGCGCAACAGTATCTCTGCCGGATCCGCATCGAACATGCCCGGAAACTGTTGCTGTTTTCACCCCGGAACGTAGAAGAAATCGGTCAGGAAGTGGGTTGGAACGATCCATTCCACTTCTCCCGGATTTTTACCCGTGAAACCGGTCTTTCGCCCGCCAAATTCCGCCACCTGCAGGTCACGTGACAGTTCATCTTCAGGCGGAACAGAAAGTCGCCGACAGAACCCCCCGACTTTGTCGCCGCAAAGCGTTCAGTCCATTTATCTATTTGCTGCATCAATCGCTAAATAACTTTACCAAAACGAATTCCGACGCTTCAGCGCGACGGGTCGCCCCCCAAGTGTGCCTTCAACGTCTGAATTTTCATTGGCGGCCCCACGGCCAACGGCTCCAGACGCCGGATCTGGCGGCGGCATTCTTCTATTTCCAACGCCGCTCCAGTCTCGCCGGCAACCGCCCGCTTCAACTTCCAACCGCCCAGCGCCACCAGCGGAAGCTGCTCAAAACGCTGAATCAACCGCTCGGCCGCCGCTCGTGCCGAGTCCCATTGTTGTTGTCGCTGCCAGTATTCACATTCGGCAATCCACGGACCATGGTCACTGGGATCGAGTTGTTGGGCCGCCTGAATGAATGGCAACGTTGAAAGGTGGTGCGACGTCAACTGCTGGGTCAACCAGCCCAGCGCTTTCATCGTGGCCGGTCGCAACTGCGGCGATACGTTCACCGGCCGCCGCTGCAACAGGCCATCCAGCAGTTGCGCATGTTCCGCCCGAAAAATTTCCGCCATGTTCCGATGAGCGCCTTCATAGCGGTCCGCATGATTGGTCACCATCTGGTTGCCGTGCAACCGATAGATATAAGTAAAATCGGGGTCGAACCGCATTATCCCGGCATCCGAAAGTCGTTGCCACAGAAAATAATCGAACGCCACGCCGACTTGCGTTCCGTTGAATTCGATCTCCCGGTAATTGCCGACGTCCAGCAATGCCCGACGACGCAACATAACGGATCCATGCCCCAGCGGATTACCGGAGAAAAAAAGGAAGTTGCTGAATGGTCGTCCCGTGTAATATTGAAGCGTTCCCGCCGCCATATTCCAGCATAAACTCCGGCCATACACGGCCACGGCTTCCGGATGCGCCGTCAATTGATCCCGCTGCCGTTCCAGTCGGCCCGGCAGAAAAATATCGTCAGCGTCGAACGGCACGATATATTCCGCATCGGTGGCTTCCGCCAATTCCCGACGGCGCCCGGCCCCACCTAGTTTCCGCGTTGTCGGCAGGATGCGGACGCGGCCATCGTCCGCAGCCCACTTCCGAAGAATGGACAACGAATCGTCGGTAGACAAGTCGTCGGCAACCAGTACCTCATAGTTGTCGGCGGGATCGTCCAGAATTGAGTGCAGCGTGGTCTCGAGGTACGGTCCGGCGTTGTAGACCGGAATCTGAACGCTGATTTTCGGCTTGTCCATGACGACCTCCCGTGCGGGTTTATGGATAGTAACACCGTTCGCGGTATTTGCCAATTCTGCTTGCCGTTTTTTCGGTATTTTTTCCGGGAGGAGCGCCAAGCCCCGCTACCCTGAGCCGGAAAACATCTGCCGGAAAATTTTTTAAGCCTTTCGATTTGCAAAAATGCCATTGAAACGATATTTTCTATAGCTTGCAACAGTGCTCACACAACCAACATCAAGCTGTAATATGAGCGAAGAAATCAAACACGAATGCGGCATCGCCATGATCCGGCTGCTGAAACCGCTGGAATACTATCGCGAAAAATACGGTAATACTTTCTATGGCATCAGCAAACTCTATCTGCTGATGGAAAAGCAGCACAACCGGGGTCAGGATGGCGCCGGGATCGGATGCGTGAAATTCGATGTTTCGCCGGGCTACCGCTATATCTCCCGCGAACGCTCCAACAGCTCGACGCCGATCAAAGATATTTTTCAGAAAGTCAACAAGGAACTGGCCGACGCCTTCCGCCAGAATCCCAAGGAATGCCGCGACATCCGCTGGCTCAAACACAACGTCCGGTTCAGCGGCGAACTTCTGCTCGGCCATTTGCGTTACGGTACGTTCGGCCGCAATGACATCGAAGCCTGCCATCCGTTCATCCGGGAAAGCAACTGGATCAGCCGCAATCTGGTCATCGCCGGTAATTTCAACCTCACTAACGTCGACCAGTTGTTCGACACCCTGATTTCGATCGGGCAGCATCCCAAAGAATACTCCGATTCCATCACCATTCTGGAAAAGATCGGCCACTTTCTCGACGAAGAAATCAAAGTTCAGGCCAAACGCTATGAAAACAGCCGCTATTCGCCGCCGGAAATCACCTCGATGATCGCGGAGAATCTGGACGTTCAGGCCATTCTGGCCAACGCCTGTCGCAAATGGGACGGCGGTTATGTGATCTGCGGCATGATCGGCCACGGCGATGCTTTTGTCATCCGCGACCCGGCCGGCATCCGCCCCGCATTCTATTATCAGGATGACGAGGTCGTTGCGGTGGCCTCCGAGCGGCCGGCAATCCAAACCGCGTTCAACCTCAAAGTCGAAGACATCAAAGAATTGCCCCCCGCCCATGCGTTGATTATCAAGAAAAAAGGCGCGGTCACCGTTGCCCGTTACCGTCCCGACATGCCCAAGAAACAGTGTTCCTTCGAACGCATCTATTTTTCCCGCGGGACCGACCGGGATATTTACCGGGAACGGAAGTCGTTGGGCAGCAACCTCGCCCCGATTGTCCGCCAGGCCATCAACGACGATTTTTGCAATACGGTGTTTTCCTATATTCCCAATACGGCGGAAACCTGTTTCTTCGGGCTGATCGAAGAGTTGAAAGACAACTGCGAAGAAATTTACCGCAATAAGATTCTGGCTCTTCCGAAAGTCACACCGGAAGCGCTGGAACAGATTCTCTCCTGCCGTCCGCGAGTGGAAAAACTGGCCGTCAAAGATGCTAAAATCCGAACGTTTATCACCGAAGACTCCTCCCGCAACGAACTGGCGGCGCACGTGTACGATATTACCTACGGCGTGGTACGTCCCGGCATCGACTCGGTAGTACTGGTCGACGATTCGATCGTCCGCGGCACGACGCTGCGGGAAAGCATCTTCCGGATCATCGACCGGACCGGACCGAAGAAGATCATTTTCGTCTCGTCCGCGCCGCAGATCCGCTATCCCGATTGCTATGGCATCGATATGGCCCGGCTGGGGGATTTCATTGCGTTCCGGGCCGCGGTGGAATTACTGAAAGATCACGGCATGAATTACGTGATCAATCAGGTCTATGAAGAAGCCAAAGCGCAGTTGGAGCTGCCGCCGGAAGAAATGCGGAATTGCGTTAAGGAAATCTACCGTCCGTTCACCGCCGACCAGATTTCGGAAAAAATCGGCGAACTGCTGCGGCCCAACGACCTGAAAGCGGAAGTGAGAATCATTTACCAGACGATTGAAAATCTGCATAAATCCTGTCCGCGTCACCTGGGAGACTGGTATTTTACCGGCAATTATCCCACGCCCGGCGGCGTGAAAGTCGTCAATAAGGCCTATGTGAATTATGTTGAAGGCCGCAATGACCGGGCTTATTGATCGATTTTATTTGCCTTTTCGGAACCGTTGAGGTATTTTTTTCTGTCTACGTGCCGGGCGCGAGTGGCGGAATGGCAGACGCGCAGGACTTAGAATCCTGTGGGGCAACTCGTGCGGGTTCGACTCCCGCCTCGCGCACCACCCTATAAATAAACAACTTACAAGAAAATATCATCCCTCGCATGTTGCTATAGTGTTATGCATGATACGGCGTAATACGATATGATTTGGCTACATTTGGCTACAATTTGGCTACAGATTTTTGAGGTAAGCCAAATTTAAGAATCTTTCATTATTTGGGATGCCGATGGCAACGGCAACAACAATGCGCCCTTGACCTGGTGAACCGTGTCGTCAAAAATGCCCAGCCGCAGCCCGAGCGCCACCATATCTCCCGGCGTCTGCCGGCTGACGTTGACCGATTTCGGAATAATCCCGGCGGCCTGATATCCCGCCGCAACCAATTCGGAACAATACAATGACCGGACATCCTGCTTAATCAGTCCCGGCAATACTTTGACCACATCCGCCGGCAACTTGCGTAGCAGCCAATCCAATACCCCGGCCGCAATCGCCTGATTCAGATCATAGGGGCGGTTGACCGCCGTTCGACACCAGGAAAAGAATGCAAGCTGGTCAAACTTTGCCCGGGCTTCGGAACTGAGATGAAAGATCCAGACTGTGGTATCGTAATTGGCGCCAACGGCGGCAGCCAGATCGTCCACGCTGGATCGTGGCTGATGCGCTTCCAGAATCAGCGGTCGCGGTTTGACTTCGGTAATCGTGGCCAGATGCGATTGCGGCCAGCCGGTAATCTCGATAATGGTCCGACAAATCAACGTATTGCCATGGAAAGCAGCCATATCGCCGATATCCATCGGCGCTTGGTCCAGTGGAACGGAAACGACGTTCATTTGTCACCTCCGGGCGGAGTTGCCGTTATCTGCGCACGGCGGCGCAATCGCGCAATCACGAAATCGGAAACGATGGCGGCGGTCAACGCGGCCGCGAATTGTCCCGGCTGACTGACTTTACCATAGTCGCATCCCCACCAGGCAAGCAGCGCTCCGGCGATGCCGATCACGGCCGCTCCGACATAGCGCCGCACCGGATAGCTGACGTCGGTATCGTCGATCAGCAACCGGACGATTCCGCCGATCGCGCCGCACAGCAATACGACCAGCCAGATCAAATACGGATTAACGATGGTCGGCATTTTCACTTACTCCGGTAAAGATATTCGTGATCCTTTTCATATAGATTTGCCATACCGCGCCCTTGGCCGCTTCGGCATACGGGCGCAGGGAATCGTCCGCAACCGGTAATGCCGCGTCAATTTCCGCCATTTGAGCTTGCAAATCTTTGACTGCATCCACGATCGAAGTACGATGATTCATTTTTTATGATCTCCCTTTTGCGACGTTGAGGGTTGAGAACCATTGCCGGAAGTGGACGTCATCCCCGGACCGATCATAATCCCGTTGGGCGAAACCGTTCCCAGCAGATAAAAATCGGCATGTTCCGTCTTCGTCGGTGAAGATGCGGTGGCATTCACGGGCGCCGGAGCGGGTGAATCGGAAGCAAAAAGCGATTTACATTTCTGCCACCAGCCGGTCGTGGTCGTGCCAGCGCTGCGGAACGCGGCCAGCCGGGCGGCGGTTTCAGCGGCGGTTTCGCCCGGGCATCCGGTGTACGCTTCGACATATCCGCTGGCGCTGAATCCAAAGATGGACAAAAATTGGCTTAACAATGTGGACTGATTGGCCTTGAGATACATCGGTGGACAACTCTGGCCCTTATTGAATTTTGCGGAACTCTGGTAAGCGTGGGCGCCGCCGCCGCCCAGAACATTGGGCAACGGCGTACCGGATTCCGAGCCGCCAGCGGTTTCCACTTTGAGGGCTTCCACTTCGCCGCCGGCGTTGATCGATTTGTCGGTGGTCGGCCAGCTTTTGCAGCCGGCCGCCAATATCAGACCGGGAACCAGCAATAAAAACATTTTCATTTTCATACGGGCAACTCCTTTTCGTTGATGGAAAAAGTCAAACCCGTCTGTTGAAAAATGGCCGCCAGTGCGAGACGATACGGACGCAGATCCACGGCTTCCAGCATGTCCGGCGCAATCGCCTGACACAAGCCCGGGCGATTATTAAACCGGTACCCGGCCGCCGTGCCGCCGGTCCGATCGATAACGATTTTGAAACACTGTTCCGGAACCATGATCAATGACGCCAGTTGCCGGTGCTCGGCATTCTGATAGGCCGGTCCGGCGATGATCACCAGATCCGCCTGTGCCGCCTGATGGCGGCACGACATTTCCAGAGCCTTCCACAAGCCTCGGTTGAGGTTCGGCGTCTGCGGCATCTGGTTTTCAGCGCAGAACGTAGCGGACATCGCGGCGGCATCATACGCCATATCTTCCGCCGGACAGCAATGGCCGATATCGTAACCGGATTCGGCGTAATTGCGCCGAACCGCCGCCGGAAACTCCAAGCCGGTCCGGGAACAGCCTTCCCGCAGATTGCGCGACGTCAAGCGCCACATCACCCACGCGGGAACGCCGAAGCCCGGCTTGGGTTCGGAAACAAACTCGGGGCAGACATATCGTCCGGCATCGGCTCCGCAATAAGACGCCAGCACCGGATCGATGATCGATGGATTCGAATCGGCCATCAGTAACCCAGTTCCTCATTGGTCAACACCGCCAGGGCGAACACGTCGCCGGAAGCGAGAACCGACTTGGGCAGATAGCAATGGCCGTAGAACCCGTTCGGCGATTTGACACCCCAGTCGCCCCACGAATTCTGGTCCTGATAATACGGCTGTCCGTCGATCCGGTGCTTGCCGTTCAGACGGGTCAAGTGTCCGCCAATTACCTCGCCGGCATCGGCATTCGCGGGAATGATCCCGGTCTTGGCCACGTCATCCGATTCCCACGCTTCGCGGATCTGCATCCCGATCAACACATCGTAGCCGTTGGCAATCGCCTGGTCGACGATCAACGGCGCGGTCGGCCCCGGCGCAATCCAGTAATATTTCAGTAACTGATTGTCAAGCGCCGCTGCGGAAACCTTGTCCGGCGGCATCTGCCAGATCACGTCTTCGGTATCGGTGGACAGCGGATACGGGAAATCTTCTTCCCGGACCATGCCGTATTTGACCATGGCTTTCAGCAGTGCCGGCATGGTGGCGCCTTCTTCGTGTTCGGCGTAACCGCCGTCCTGCACCTTGGTCATGATCGAGACATAGCGGGCGGAAAAATCCAGCAGATCGCCATGCAGTTTCTGCCGCAACGTTTCATAGGCTCCGGCCGCGCCGTTGCCGTAGCACCACGGCAACGCCAGCTGGTTCTTGGCGTTGAACTTGCTGTTATCAATTTCATCGGCCACTTTGCCGATTGCGAACCGGGCCGGATTGAGCATGAAGTCGCGCGGATCGGCGACATGCGGCCACAGGCCGAACGAATGTTTGCGAACCGGAACGGTAAGATTCGCCACCCAATTGTCATACCAGGCCAGGATCTCCGTTTCCGTATCGCCGGAAATGGTGTTGTTCACCACCAGCGAATCGCAGATGGCAACCAACATGCTCCGCACCTTGGCGGCGCCGAACGTGACAAATAGCTGTTTGGCCAGCGTTTCCAGCGCCGTTTTTTCATCATCGGTGAGCGTGACGGCGAGACGTTTGCCTTTGGCGGCGAACGTCATAATGAATTTCCGAACCAGAGAGTCGTTCAACATGATTTCTTACTCCTTTGATTAATGGACGGCCAGCATGACGACGCCGCAGCCGATTGCCACAACGAAACAGCCGATGCCGAACCAGGTGACGATGTGATTTTTAACGCTCATGATCTTTTTCCTCCTCATGACCAAACCGAATGGTATTTTTGCCGAGCAACATATCGCGGCACTGCTTCATACGAGCGCCGCAGACTTTATGAGAAACCTTATCGCGATCCAGGCCGGCGACACGCAAGAGCAACGTGATACAGCCGCCGGAAAACGCGATAAGGCCCATGACCGCACAGGTGAATAAAGCATCGGGACTGATTTGCATAATTGAATTTCCTACCTATTTATTGCCGGATACAGATTAGGAGCATGACGAGAACAAACACCCAAACCTTCGGTACTAAAAATAGAAGTTCCTAATCCTGTCCAATTAATACCATCGGAAGAATAAGCAATACCATTATTACCGCCACCTACGGCAACAAATTTACTGCCATTCCAACAAACACCACGACCTTCTATAAAAATGGAAGTTCCTAATCCTGTCCATGTCCCAGAACTATTGTAAGCAATTCCATTATTACCATGTCCAACGGCAACGAATTTGGTGCCATCCCAACAAACTGCCGAACAGGCGTAACTAAAAACCTGATAATCATATACTGTCCACGTTAATCCATCCGATGAATAATATAAACATCGAAAACTTCCCCCGGCAACGAACATAGAACCATTCCAACAAATACACGAACCTCCTTCACTATTTCCATCTATGTTTATAAAAATATATGGAGAAGCTCCGGTCCAATTAATACCATCAGAAGAATAGCCGATACGATAAACATCATCATTTCCTACTATTGTAAATTTTGTTCCATTCCAGCAAATACCCAAAGTTCCATAAGCATTAGAATTACTGCCAAAAACGGGAGTTCCTAATCCAGTCCAATTAATACCATCATAAGAATAAGCAAGAGAATTAGTTCCTGTACCACCGGCGACAAACATAGAACCATTCCAACAAATACACATACCGTGTGTAAAAATGGAAGTTCCTAATCCAGTCCAATTAATACCATCATAAGAATAAGCAAGAGAATTAGTTCCCGAACCAACGGCAACAAATATAGAACCATTCCAGCAAACACCACGACCTTCAGTACTAAAAATGGAAGTTCCTAATCCTGTCCAATTAATACCATCATAGGAATAAGCAAGAGAATTAGTTCCCGAACCAACGGCAACAAATTCCGTGCAAGGATACACCATTTTTGAAGAAAAATTGAATTTTTTATATAATTCATTTGATGATAAGGCGCAGAGCGACAAAATCTGACTAAAAAACAATAAGAAAAATAAAAATATTTTCATTTAATGAATCTCCTTTATTCCTATATAACGATAAGATGTTCCGTTGTAATCAAATCCGATCCAATATGTACCAACATCACTGGCTGTAAGCAATGTATAAGAAATATTCCCAGAACTGGTAAAAGTAAGCGTTCCGCCTGCGTTAACTACCTCCAGAATAATTCCCTGTCCGGACGACAATCCGGTAAACGACGATTGGGTAATTGAGGCCGTAGCAGCGCTGGCAAGTGTACAGGGAATTATATCCAGACTGGTACAGGTAAAAGAAGCGGTACCAGACAGTGCAACCGTGCTGCTTCCGGTCCGACTGGTTCTCGTCACGTCAACCAGATTAACACTATTTGGATTAGTCAAAGAACCGTTATTGGCCCAACTGATAATCCCGGCAGAACTAACCGATGGTACAAAATAAGGGCCGGTGGCACCAGTTGCTCCGGTAGCGCCCGTGGCTCCCGTAGCTCCGGTCGGGCCCATGATATTGACCGTAGTCGGATTGGTGAGCGAACCGTTGTTCGTCCAACTCAAATTTCCGCTCGAATCCACAGCCGGGGTGAAATAGTAACCCCCTCCCAATGAATTCCACGCCGAACCGGTGTAATACATCATTTGCAACGAACTACTATCAAAATAAATGTCCCCGGCGCTCGGCGACGTGGCGGCTGTTCCGGCGGGAATATTGAAGCCAGCCGCTGAAGTCGTCGACGCGGCGGTCACCAGTTTGCCGGTCAATGTGCCGCCGGCTAACGGCAATTTCGCGGCGGCAGAACTGGTTGCGGCGGTAACCTGCGTCTGCAGGTTGGAAGTCGCCCCGGACAGATAGCCGAGTTCGGTCGGCGTAACCGCGCTGCTGACCAGATTTTTCGAGGAATCAAAGTACGGAACCGTCGAGGCGGTGGCGTAACTGAACGCAGCGGATGTGGCAAAAGTTGGACTGGTAATGGTCGGACTGCTGATCGAGGCCGGGGTAAAGCCGAGCGCCGCCGCGATGGCAGACGAATCGAGCACGACCGGAGTAGGGCATAGCCACGTATCGGTCGCGGTATGCCACAACCGTACGTACTGCCACTGCTTCAGCGCTTGAGTTCCGGCGGTCGTGCCTTTCAGGGTCACGCCCGAGGCGGCGGTCAGTGTGCAGGTGCCGCTTCCGGTATTTAAGACATCGATCCAGCAATTGACCGGGATCGCGACGTTGGCGTTGGTGTCGATGGTCAGTGTGGTGGCGCTGGTGCTGTCCATCGTCACCAGGTGGCCCTTGTCCGTGGCCGCAAAAGTATCTGAGGCAGTCCGGGCAGCTAAGGGCGTACTGCCCACCAATTGGGATTGGGTGTGCAATACCGCCGTCGCGCTGGTCGAACTGGGACGCGCCTGAATCTGCTCATTGCCGGTAATGGCGTCGGAGGAAGAGGACGCGGTAGTCCATATGGCACTATTTTCTCCAGCATATATTGACGAAATTTCGCTGGAAGTAAGAGCTCGATTATAGATTCTGATATCAGCTAGTTTTCCGTACCACGGGCTATCGGATGGGAATATTCCCAGATAACCTGTTGATGCGAGAGTTGTCGATATTGACATTGTCACGCTGGTTTCCAATATCTTATCGATATACACCATCATTGTCGTCCCATCATAGACAAATACAACGTAGTGCCATGATCCATCTGCAATTACTGATGTCGATACTGCTGAATGTCCACCATCCCAATCAGAAAATCCGATTGTCCCTACTCCGGAAGATGTGTTGATTGCAAATTGTCCTGAACCGGAACCATAGGCGATTAAGGCTTGTTGATGGGTAGTATCACTGGTATTGACCCATGCGCAAATGGTTCTTGCGCTAGATCCAGAAGGAAGCGAAGTTGTGCTAAATGTGGCATATGATGTACCGCTGAAAATTCCGACTATACGTGATCCCAACGGAAATGAGGTGTCAGTGGAAAATGTGATTCCAGAATTGGTCAGCGTATAATTTCCAAATGCATCTGCAGTGCTAGTCAAAAGCCATTTGGCAACTCCACCAGATGTGATAGACCCTGGATTTTCCACTACCCAAGATTTTCCATAGTTATCACTGGATACATCCGCCGCCGCCGGGGCGTCGCAGCCGCCCAATGTCATAGCATCGATCGTATTGAGGATAGAATACAGGGTAGAGCCGCCAGCCGCCAGATTGCCGTCGAAACGCGAACTGTCGACCGTGATACTAGTATCCGGCAACGTCAAGGCCGCCTTGAGCGCGGCCACCCCGTCGGCAAGCGTAACGTCTTGCGGCACGGCAGCGCTGCTGCTCATATTTGCTTTGAGCGTATAAGCCGGCATCGTCGCCATTTTGGCATTGGTAACAGCATTGGCGGCAATGGTCAGCACTCCCGCATTCGTGATCGTGGCATCGCCGGACAGGGCAACCCCGGTTGCAACATTCGAACTATTGCCCACAAAGAGATAGCCGTCCGCCAAAACATTGGTGCCGCTCCCGGATCCGCTACCGGCGGACCACACCGCCGCGCCCGCGGTGGCGTTTGTGCAGACGTACAAAGTTCCGTCGTAAATCCAGAGACTGCCGGCCGCATACCCGGAACTCGAGTCATCGGTCGCGGTCGGCGCCGCAGTGGCGGTGAAATTCGATTTGATATTCTGGACGTTGCCGAGCCCGAGGTCGGACGCCGTGACCGTGACATTGGCGGTCAGCGCGTGGCCGTTGACCGTAGTGGCGGAACTGGCCGGGATCACACCGCCGACCGTCGTCCCGGACGGCAGCGCCGCCGCCCCGGAGACGGTCAGATTCTTGATCGTGGCGGTTTTATTGACGCGCAGATAATCATATTCCGGATCCAGCGCCAGCAGGGACGGAATTACACCGATCGACAACAGCAGTAAGAGAATTTTTTTCATATGAATTTATCCTTTCACGGTTAAAAGCTTCGGGCAACATTGATGGTGGCTTTTACGGCACCGGTCGGCGCCGGCGTGGCGGCCGGGGTGATGGTCAGACATTGATAACCGTCGTCGTCGATGGACGTGGTAATGCACTCCAGATCGAACGCGCCGATAAACGTGGTTTCGTCATGCGTCGATCGGCTGCCCGTCATCGGCAACAGGTCGACGGTCGCGCCTCCGTCGTTGCTCAGCCAGAATTGCTGGAGCAGCTTTTCGCCGTCGGCATCGATCCGCAGGTCGACAAGATAGTTTTTATGGGCAGTAACCAGCCCGATTTGAACCGGCGAACCGGTCCCGGCGGTCAATGTGGCGGACGCGGCGCCGACGACATGGCTGCCGAGATAAGCGCCGGAACTCCAGGTGGTCCCGCCGTCCACGCTGAAGCGAATGTAGGTATCGGACCAGCCGGTATCGATGTTGCTTTTCCAGGTTGCGCAGTCGGCGGAATATTGAATCTGGACGTTATAGGCAATGACCCGAACCGAGGCAGGATTGTCCATTTTACCGTTATTGGTCCAGGACAACATGCCGGTCGAGGCATTGATCGACGGCGTGAAATAATAAGAATCGCTTTTCAGATTGCCGAACAGCGTCCACCCGGAAAGCGTGTAATAATACAACGGATATAGTTCGCCGATTGTGCCGGTTTTGATCAGACAGAAGTCGCCGAGCCGGGCGCTGGCCGGCAACGTCGTTGCAATAGTGATCGCGGTCCCGTCTTCGCCCTTGATGTTGACCGGATCCGACCAGTCCCCGGCAGTCGCAGAATTTTTCCGATAGAGATAGGCGGTGTCGCTGGCCAGAAACATGAACCCGGCCGCTTCAGAATCGTAATTGCCGATCTGCGAATAAGGTTTGATTATATCGGCATGCAGTCCTTCTCCCTGCGCGCCCGTGGCACCGGCGGCACCGGCGGCACCCGTAGCGCCTTTGTCACCGACAAACTTTTTTCCGGAAGTCCAAGCGGTCCCGCCATCGCAGCTGAACCGGATGTATTCGTCGGCATCGACCACCAGCGTATCGTGCCAGGATTCGTCATCGGCGGAAAACTGGATTTCGACGTCCGGCGCATCCGCGCCGGCGGCCCCATCCGCGCCGGCGGCCCCATCCGCGCCGGCGGCCCCGGTAGCGCCCTTGCTGACGATCAACAACCATGCGGCGGTTGACGTATCGGGTTCGTTGCCGAGATTGTCTGCAATGATCGAGGCATAGAGACTGCCGTTGTAAGTCACCGCCTCATTCAAGGCGTAGGTTGTGGCGGCGGAATACGCACCTTTCGGCGCATAGCCGGTGCCGTTGACTCCGGTTGCTCCGACCGGGCCGGTCGGAATTTTGATCGCGATCCCATAATTCGCACCCTGGTCGAAACTCATATGCAGATAATAGTCGGTTGAACGTTGAGTATCGCTCCAGTCGGTTGAGCCGTCCGGTCCGAACTGGATTTTGACGCCGGAGGCCAGTAGCGAATTGATTTGAGCGGCGGTGTATTGACCATCCGCCACCGAGGTCGGCGACCCGGTACCGGGCACGGTACGACGGTTATAAATCGTCAGCGATGAAAACAACACAAAACCGGGATTGGTTTCGCCGGACAAGAAGCCGTCGATTTCGACGCCGAGCGCAATGCTTTCGCTGGTGCCGATGGCGGCGATCAGTTCGGTTGTATTGGTATCGGACAGCGTAATCTGGACTTCCGCACCGGTGAAATCATCATCGGAAATAGATACCACGCTGACAGTCGAACTGTCCAGTTGCAGCGAGGTCGAAGTATTCCAATCGTTGGCGACGGCGAAATACCAGGTCAGCAGACCTGCCAAATCGGATACTGTGTAGGCAGTACCGTTGGCATGAAGAAATCGGTAGGCCAGAATACAGCTGATGCCGCGGGTAATCGACGGCGTAGTCTGCAACCGGTTGCCGGTGGCATCGCAGACATAGCCCTTAACGCCGTCGATCTGCAGATAAACAATGGTTTTTTGCATGATATCAACCTCTGAAATTAAAATGATGATCGACCAGCGCGTACAACGTCACGTCATCGGCATCGCCGAACGAGGTAGTATAACTGTAAGCGAGGTCGAAACTCTTGATCTTGATCGCTTCGCAGGACATTTCCGGCATCTCTTTAATAAGTACCTGGTAGGTGACTCCGGACGCCAGTTCCGGAATGATCAGCGTCTGTTGGTCGATCACGGTCCCATTCTGCGTTCCGGTCAGATACGCTTCCCAGGCGGGCGTGCGGTAGTCGCTGGAATTGACGAACCGGAAATAGAGCCGATCAACACTTTTTTTTGCCCACGCGCTCGCATCGCTGGTCCCGGTGCCGCCGCCCCCCCGGTGTCCGCAGCCGCTGCCGCCGGAAATGGAAACGGTCGTTTTGTCGATCGCTTCACCGCTCCATTCCGCCGAGGGAAATTTGTCTTCCACGTATTCCGCCATCCGGACCGATTGAATGTAATCGCCGAGACTTGCTTCAGTAACGTAGGAATTGGTGTTGCCGTTCAGAATTTCCGTATGTCCAACCGTCCAGTCGCCGGAGCCGAGCCACGGATTGAGGGTGGAAAAATCCTGGGACAGAGAACAGGACGCCGACTTGGTTTCCTTGTAAAATCCCCATTTTGATGAAGAAAATTTGACCTTGTCCACGGTATACAGCAGTTGATTGATGATCGCATAAATCTGCTTGAACCATTCGATCTGATTCCAGCGGTATTGCGCCGGATCAAGCAGCCGCGTCAGTTGCAGATATTTTCCCAGCGAGTCCCGGGTCCACATCGGGAATGCGGTAAAAGATGCGGTTACGCCGTGCAGATTGATATAATTGACAAAAAATGGAATTAATTCCAGCACGGCGGAGTGAAACTTGGCCAGTGCTGAATAACTCAAGCGGCGGTACGGATAGGGCGTAATCGCCGGAGCGCTCAAGGCAATGGCCAGCGATTCATCGACGTCCCGAGCGCGTTCCAGCAACGCCCGGCGGATGGCGTCGGCATACCGGGCCTTGCGCGTCAACGGCGCCGTCCAAGTCATTGATTGCGATGTCCAGGAATATGGCGCGATATAGTCGATTACAGCCATAGTCCCGCCTTCCCGAGCAACTCGGTTTCGGTGTTATCGCCGATGACATACTGGTCAAAGACCAGCGTAAAATTCATCGATTCGTCGCCGGCATCCGCCGACGTGTGCCACTTGAAAATATTTTTACCGTCGGAAGTTATTTCATCGCATTGATACCAGCCGGAAGTATCACCGTAAGTTCCCAGCACCCAGACTTTGTGTTCAACGTCAAAATGGATATCGCCATCGCCATAGGTATAATAGCCGTTGCTGTCTTTTTTCAGACTGCGGACATAAGTATCCGAAGCATCGTCGGCATCCTTGAACTGCGGCAGCCCGACCACCTTATCGGCTTTGTTTTCCGTCCCCTGAAATTCATAAATGCCGACCGGCGCCGTGCCGCCGGATCCGCTATGAAGCCAATAGTCGAACGTCGAAGTCACCGCCAGAGTGGGTCCGTTATAGGCATCCTGCACGGTCCCCCGCAGCGAACCGCGTCCGACATAGACGTCGCCCTTGGCCGAATACCAGGCGTCACCGGTGTATTTGCCGTTGTCGTCGCTCCATTCCTCGGTCGTGCCGTATCCGGGATTGGCGGTAATCACCCAGGTTCCGTCGTACCAGAGCGCCAAGCCGTTGCCGCCGGACCAGTAGACATAGCCGTTGACCGGCAGATAGACGGGGGTAAACGCCACGCCTCCGATAGCGAACGACGGTCCGAACGACGCGGAAATCACCCATTTCCCGTTGAGTTGAAACAGAAAATAGCCGGCATCGGCACCGGTGCCGACCCAGAACGTGTCGCCGAACGAATAGTTGGGAATCAGCGGCATCCGCAAAGTCAGATTGGATTTGCGCCAGGCCATCAGTCCGATCCTCCCGTCACCGATACCAGCGCCTCGTCGCCGACCGTCCAGGTGCCGGACGGAACGGTGTCGGCGAACAAGCCGTCGATCACTTCGAAATACCCGGTCCCGGTCTTAGCGTTGCCCTTGCCGTTGGCATAGATATCGCAGGGATAGCGGCCGGCGCTGTCGCCGCCGGTGATCTGCAGCGCCACGGCGGTATTGCCGGAACAAGATCCGCTTCCCAGCTGCACGACCGCATACGATTCGTCTCCGGTCAATGCCGAAAGGATCCGGCACGGTCCGGCATCGGCGCTTTGCAGAATGCCGTTGGCCCCCGGTCTGGCAAACCGATGCGACGAGTTGGTAATTTTGATCCGGGCGGGAGTAACGCCGACGATGCGCGCCAGGCCGACGCCGTCCGCCGGAATCGGCTCTTGAGTAATCGCAAACGGCTGCTGCACGGATTCCACCGTCAAATCCACCGCCATCGCCGGCGGCGCATCGGAAAAAAGCAAAGCATCGTTTACAGTCGTAATATCGCGGACCGGGGCGACGATCATCGCCAGACAAAACACCGGCAATGCGGACGATTCCAGATTGTGCACCAGCACCAGTCCGTCCGGCAGACCGGCTCCGGCCATTCCGGACAGCATTTTTCCGCGTCCATCCAGTTCCGTCTGAGCGTCGGCAATGGCGTTATACGCCTCGGCGCTGAATTCAAATTTGTCGCCGTTAAGAACTTTGCGAATGCTCATTTTCCGATCCCCAGTTGAGAAAAATCGCAGGACAGATAGACCCGTTCGATGTAAACCGCATCCGGCCGATGCAATACTTCGCTGCCGACCAGCACTTTTTTGTATTTGACCCACATGTAGTCCCAGCCGGCCTTGAACTTGACGGTGATCGCCGCGGCCCCCGAACCGACGGTAAAATCGGAGCGGTTCGGCGACGCGGAAAATTTATAAGTCAGTTCCCAGCGGGATTTTTTACTGTTTTTCGCGCCGGAGACGCCGAGCAGCAGCACCTCGCCTTCGTCGTACGACCGGAACGAAGCATTGTTGACGTGCCCGACCCGTACTTTCAGGTTGTTTCGGAACAATGCGGTCAATTGCGCATCGGTGAAATAATGCGTTTCGCTCCAGTTGAACGTCGGCAGAATGATATCGACGCCTTTGACCTGGTGTCCGTCGTATTCGATCGCGCCGCCATAATCGGTCGCAGTCGCGGGATAGATGCCGCGGGTGGCAATCGACTGCGTAATGTGCTGGGTAGCGGATCCGGTGTCGAACGCCATCGAATAATTCAGCGAGGTATCTTTCAGCGATGACAGATCGGTGGCATCGTACTGATAGCGGGCAATAACTTTAAATGTCGAATCATTGATCCGGGAATCGACGCGGATGGTCTGCAAAGCCATATCGTTATAATAATAGGACACGTTGCTATAGGCATATTTTACCGCCGCGTCCTCGTCGTCCGCGTTAAAAACGAAATAAGGGATTTCCGCAGCCGTCTGATCGCCGGAGTTGTTCAACTCCAGTGAACGATCATAAAATCCCGGTTGAATCGATGTATCCGCCATGGCTTCCTCACGCGAATTTCAATGAATTATTCTGGATATAGTTGTAAATCGCCTTAGTATTCTGGGCAGCGTTTTCCACCGCCTTGGCCGTGCGTTCAGCGGCGGAACCTTCCGAGCCGAGCGCCCCCGCCGATGCCGCGTAGAACGAACCGGCCACCGGAGCGGACAATTGCCGGACGGTGTTCTGCGCCTCCAGCAGTTTGGCGGCATATTTGCTGACGGAATCCTCGGATTTCGTGTAATTTTCCTTGGCGTGGGAAATCCGATTCTTTTCGTCGTCGGTGATTTGGCCGTCGTTTTTGGCCACGGCAATTTCAAAATCGTATTTTTCCCTGGCCTTGGCGGCGGTCAGCCGCGCCTGATCCAGCAGGGCGGACAACATTTTCAACGCCGTTTGAGGATCGGCTTTCATCGTTTCCTGCAGCTGCGTATCCTGAGCCTGTTCCGCGCGTTGCCGGATATAGTTGTTTTCGGTCTGCGTCCGGTCGCGATCAATCTGGTCGGCTTCGGTCTGAAATTTTTGCCGGGCCTTGTTGTTGACGCCTTCGACCGCTTCCTCTTCGAGCAGATCGGCGTTCTTCATTTTCCAATTCAACTCGTAGATCAACGTAGCATTCTGATTGCCCCTGGCTTTGCCCAATTCATGGTCGAGTTGAATCTGCAAAACTTTTTTATATTCTTCGTAGAGTTTCCGGACTTCGACAATTTCGTTTTCCAGTTGCGTCTGCCGCCGCTGGGCGAATTGCGCTTCAATTTCATCCATGCGCTTGACGGCGTCTTCATTCTGTTTGGCCGACACCAAGCGAGCATTGTTTTCGGCTTCAATCCGTTTGCCCGTCGTATCGCCGGAAGCCGATGCGGGATCGGTCCCGGTGATGGCATTGTTGTCCAGGTGATCGAGCTGTTCCATCCGTCGCTTGGTTTCAAGCATCTTATTGCGATATTCTTCCAGCTGTTGATTGGTTTTTTCCAAATCAGGGTTATAATATTCCGAGCCTAACCATTTGCTGGTAAACGCAGAACCCCATGATTGATTTAACACCGCTCCCCATGGTTTTCCGGTATATGTCTTCCGCTGCCGCTGCAGTTCATCCATATTATTTCGAAATTCCAGATATTGTCGTTCCAGATCCTGTCGCGCTCCTTTGCGCATGGCGGCATTCAAACGGGATTGAACATCGGCAGCCAAGGTCAACGATTTATTATTCCGATCCAGAACAATGCCCAAATCGCCGTATTTTGCGGTCAGCGTTTCCGCCAATTTTTGAGCTTCCGCCATCTCCGTATTATTCAAATCGTTTTTTTCCGCCAGCTGTTGCAGTCGAACCATCATTTCCCGATCGCTTTTTCGAGCTTCGTCGTTGACGGTTACTCGTTTTTCCATCGTATCGGAAAGTTTGGCCACATAGGCAGAAGCAGAGCGCAATGCAAAAATCACCGTTCCCAGCGCGGCTGCGATAGCCAGCAAAATCGCCGATGGAAGAACGGCTTTGAACGCTATCCAAGCGGCGGAAACGCCGCGCACGGAACCGCCCAGCGCAATATTGGCAATGGTGGTTGCCGTCACCGCCGCGATATGTTTCCAGAACGCCGCCGTACAGAGATTCAGCGCCACGCCGTAGAGCGCCTGGCTGACGGCTAACACTTTTGCCTGAATCGCCTGCATTACGGCGGCGGCGGTCATTTTCAGCGAAGCGGCCGTGGACGCGTTGGTAACCGTAGTCCAAGCCGTTGTAATGGCGGTTAAAACAGCCTGTGCCGTGGCCAGCGTTTTGGTTTTGACGGCCGCCGCGACTTCAGCATTGGACATCAGCAAAATCTGCGCGGCGGCAAATTCCGCTTTGGTTCCGGTCAGATTCAGCCCCAATACCATTTGACCGATCCCGACCAACGCCGGCATTTGCACATTGCGGTAAGACGAAAAAGACGCAGCCACCAGTTTGATCGATTCCGCAACCGTTGATGCTTTTGCGCTCAACGCCGTCCACGTGGTGTTCAGCGCGGCAATTACGCCATGCGCCACCGCAATACCGGAAGCCGCCGCCTTGATCGTGCCGCCGAATGCAAACAACACGGAAGCCGCCACCGTCACCGCAGCGGCGGTCTGGGCCAGTACCGCCACCAATTCACGATGCCGGCCCACCCATTCCGTGACCACCGCCAGCGCGTTGCGTGCGTGCGTATACCAAGCTGCGGTAGCGCCGGACAGCGCCGAACCGGCGGTAGTTTTCAACTCATTGAACTGTTCTTTCAACTTGCCGAGGGCCGCCGCCGGAGCTCCGGCCATCTTCCGCAATGCTTCCTGGGTCGCGCCGGCGGACTGCGCGCTACTCTGAATATTTTTCTGCAGATCGCCCAGGTGGGTCGATAACGCGACAATCGCCTTGGCGGTCGGTTCATCGGCGCCGACCGCCAGCAACGAAGTCAGCGATTTGCCTTGAAATTTGCCCAGCTGTCCCATCAGATCGTCGCCGAGATCCGGAATATGAGTGAACAGCGCGCCCAACTGGGTCATCATCTGTTTCATCGGCACGCCCTGATTGCGCATCGTCATCACAATACCCAGCAACTGATCCAGCGACACATGAGCGGCATGGGCCAGCGGCGCGATTTTACCGAGCTGGTCGGCCAGGTCTTGATAGGAGATTTTGCCGCGTTTGACGGCATTGAACATTTTGTCGGAAACGTCGTTGACCAGGCCGGCACGCAGACCATAAGCCCCCATGATGTTGGTCAGCGCATCGACCGATACGCCGACTTCGGTAAAGCCGGCCTTGGCGGCTCTGGCCCCGGCTTCCAGATAGGTCATGGCCTGATCGGGCGCGACCGACGCCTGCAGAATCTGATAAAGTCCGTTCGACAACGCCTGGGTATTTTGTCCGAACCGGACCGACATTTCCCGAATGCCGTCGGAATATTCCGCCAGATGTTTCTGCGGCTCGTCCAACACAGTGGAAATTTTGCGGATTTGCATATCCCAGTCGGCGAACGCTTTCGCGGCCAACGCGGCGGGCGCGGCGATCACCGCGCCGGCAATCTGCATTTTGCGACCGATATCGGTCACCGCTTCGCCAAAATTCTTCAGCTGTTTTTTGGCGTCGGCAAGCCCGGCCGCCAACTGGGTACCATCGGCACTAAGTTCGTAATACGCTTTACCCGCGCGAATGGCATCGGCATCGGCCATCGTTTATTCTCTGCTCCTGCAAAAGATGTCTTTCAATATCCGCAATTCTTTCCCCTTGAGTTTTGGGATCGCTTTCGGCGCCGGATTCCGGTACGGATTCAATTGGTCGGGTCGAACGAACGAGCTTTTCTTCGGGTCCCGCGCCGCATTGACCGTCATTGCCAGCAGCGAGGAGGTGTGTTCCCACCATTCCGCGCGCCGGCTTTCCGCCATGATCGTCAATTCGGCGTAGGTGAACCGGTCGGGGTCAACGCCGCAGACTCCGGCGCATTGGTAACAGCGCCGGACAATGTCGCCAGCCGGGTGTTCAAAGCGATCATGAAGTCCGGCGCGTCGAGCATTTTTTCGAGTTTTTCGTCCGCCGTCCGTTGCATCGTCGTCATTCCGTCCAGCAGCAACCGGCCGATCCGCCGCCGGCCGGCATCGGGGAAAAAATCAACGATCTCGTCGAGCAGCGCCTTGGTCGCGTCGGCGATGGCCTGTCCGGCCAGGCTTTCGCCGAACTGAACATCGGAAACATTCAGCCGTTCGGCCTGTTCGCGGCAGATCACATAGAGCACATCGACCAGCAAAATCGGATCGTCGGTCAGCCGGTCGATCAGCGACGTGTTCAGATTTTTTTCCGTATCACCGATTTGGATGGCCTGCGTCAAATCGACGTCCAGCACGGCGCGCACAGCCTTGACGGTATGCACATTGACGCAGACTTCCCACGTCCGCCCGGTATTGTCGGCGAAGGTTTTCATTTACCGACGCTCCCGTTATGAACGGCCGCCGGTTCCGGCTTGACCAAAACTTTTGCTTCCGCTTCCGCTTTGACGATCACCACCGGAGACGACCAGGTCTTGCCGTCCGAAGAAATCCGCGCATAGACGTCATTCGCCGCCATTTCCGCGTGCCATTCCTTGCAGTCGGTCGAATACTGCAATTCGACGCCGAGCCGAGTTCCTTTGGCTGCGCTGGTAGTTCCGCTGCCGTTTTTCCAGGTCGGCGCGCGGGTCAGATAGGTCGGCTTCGCGGTCACCTTATAGGTGATGGCTTCTTCAAGCTGTTCGTCGCGGTCGAACTTGGTAATGACAAAGTCGGCGTCAAGCCCCTCGCCGGTGCCGTCGTCGGCGAACAGCGCGATGGCGGTTCCGGCCGACCACGCGGCGCGCACGGCGGCAATATCGGCATCGCCGGAGATATCCACCATGTCCCATTCCAGCGAACCGTCTTTCAGCGTGGCGGCATAGGCTTTCCAGCCGTCGGTGGCGCGGGTGGTGATGTCCGCCGAGCCGGTTTCGACGCTGAGCGTCAGATTTTTAACGTTTTTTACTTCGGTGGCGCCGGTCGTTCCGGCGGTTCCGCGATAGAGCACGGCATCCAATCCCAACTGCACTTTACTCATCATCGAATCTCCTTCGAGTTTGGTATTTTTTAGGCCGCCGCATCGCGCCAAAAAGCGGCGATTTCGGCGCGTCCGGCCGCAGCGGCCGGACCCATCAACGGCCGCGCCGCCACGTTTCCTTTTTCAAGGTGCGGCGGACCGAACAATTCCAGAATAATTCTGGCCGCGCGTTCCGCCTGAACGCGGGAATACATTTTCGCGTTCTGCAGATAGACGGTGCGGCCTTTAAGCGGCGCGTACCGACTCCAGGTTTTATACCCGCCGCGCGCCCGGCGCAACTGTTCGTAGCTCCCCCGGCCCGTGCTCCGCTTGGCTTTGCCGATCAGCGACGCGACCGACGTGCCCCAGCGGATCGGGCCGTAACCCTGTCTCTGAACGAAATCGGCAATCGCGCTTTCCGAATTTCCGGACGGCTGGCCATGGCGGCCATAAGGCCAGTGGACGTTGGCGCCGGAAGCCACCGGTCCGCCCTGCTCCAGAATTTGCGGCACCGGCATACCGAGGCGGTTGACGCGGCCGGTCAACAGTTTGGCCGGACCGATCACCACCGACTGCCGGGCGCGATCAAGTCCGAACAGAATCGAGGCCTTGTAGACCCGGGCATGGTCGCGCGGTGGTTCGCCCGGGGCGGATTTGACTTTTTTACTGTGCTTGACCATCCGCCGGGCGATGCCGCGCAGGTAAGCGCCGGACCGCGACAGCGCCTTGCGCGTTCCCGCGTCCATCCGCCGCTTGACTTCGACGTCGTTGAAAAACGTCCAGCCTTTCAGGTCAAACATATCAACTGCCCTTGCAGGTTAAAGTTAAAATCGAGGTGAATTGCTGGCGCATCCGGAGATGTTCCGGCGCGTAGACCGGTTCGTTGGCCACGTCGACGCAGCGGACCGACGGCAGCGCGGTCAGCGTCTTGCCTTCCACGCCGGTTTCGATCGCTTCCACCAGCTGCAGCATGGAATCCAAATCGTCCATGGCAATTTTTTTTATGATCGCCACGTCGATTTCATAAACTTTGTCGCTGAGATTGCGGGTAATCAGCGTCGATTTTCTCGACCGCGGACAAACCAGCACCTTCAGCGTTTTCAGCTCCTTGAATTCGAGGCTCGGCACCGGCGTCAGTTCCGGCGTAATCGGCAGCGGCAACCCGGTCAACGCCGCCAATTGGTCCGTCACTGCTTGCGCCACCTGCATCACCATGCTGCCATTGCTCATGCTTTCGCCTCCGTGTCGCCGGTCAATCCGTTGTATCGGGCATGCACGCGCATCATCCGGTGATGCAGCCGGTCAGACCAGCGCCAGACATCCTCGTTATTCGGGGCGCCGACAACATAATCGTGGCCGTCGAATTCGAACACGTCGCCCGCCGCCGGTTCGACGGCGGACCCGTCGATGACCAGATCGGCCGAGCGCACGATGAAATCGCGCAACTCGGTGCGGATGGTGACGGCGTATTCGTTTTCCGCCCGAAACAACGTCTTGGCGATTTTGGCGAACAAAGCGGCCACGCCGCCGGACGGCGTGCTGTCCCGGCGAAAACGGACCGGGACCGCCTGGACGGCAAACAGGCGATATTGCAGGTCTTCGGCAGATTCCAGCGGCGTGGCCATACTCATTCTCCGTTACGCGGAAATCGCGATCACGCCGGCGGCGCGCAACGCCGCCAGCAGTTCATTGATCTTAGTTACCGACACCGCCAAAGTGGCGTCGGCCGCCAGATCGGCGACCGCTGCGGCGACGGGTCCGCGATCTTCCAGCAACACGCGCACGACCGTATCGCCGTCACCGGCTCCGGTCGCGGTGTCTCCGGCGGCGGCGGCCAGCGCCGGGCCGAGGTAGACGGTATTGGCGGTCGGAGCGGTCAACGCGGTTAAGTTGGTCTTATCCCACCAGACTTTGGAGCCGAACGCGAAAACGACGGCGGACGCCTTAACCACGTCGAAAACGCCGGTCAGCGCCAACGCGCCGAATTCTCCGGACGCGATATCGAGTTTGGCGATGGCGGCCCGATTGCCGACGACCACAATGTCGCCGGCCCCGACGTCAGCGGACGGCGTATAGTCGATCGACCGTCCTTTCTGTACGAACACAGCATTCATAATCGATCTCCCGATTAAATTTCAGAACTTGATTCCGATTGATTTTTCACGCGCAGGCCGCCGGCGATGGGCCGAGACTATTTGCCGGCAAACTTGGCCATGCCGCGGAAATCCTGTTCCCGGATGCCAATATCGTAATAAATCCGGAAACTGATGCCGAGGTGGTTGAAATCGACTTCGCCGGATTCAACGGTCGGCTGACGGCGGCCTTTCAGATAGCCGATTTCGAACGTGTCCACCTGAGCCGGATCGCCGAACAGATACCACTCAACCGAGCTGTCGAGATACGGACTGGCGATCGGTTCGAGGTTGTACGTCGACACGACGTTCAGGGTACTGAGTTTCTGTGCCGCGGCTCCGGTAGTCGCGTCGCCGCCGGTGAAACCGAGCACCACGCCCTTGACCAATTCGATTGCCGTGCCTTCGAGATCCGGATGGACCAGCAGGAAGCGCGGCAAGACATTAATGGGTTCCTTGTCGGCGTCGACCTGTTTCAGAAACAGCGCGCGACCGGCCTTCAGCGCATCGAGCGACAGTGCGCTGGACGCCCCGGACAAATAATTTTTGTGAGCGGAACTGAACAGATTGTCCGGATTGGCGATCAACCGGGCGAAAAACAGCCGGTCGATCAGCCGGGCGGCTTTGTTGCCCATACCCTGCGGCACGCGCATAAATGCGCCAAGATCGTCGTTGATGATCATCTTGCGGGTCAACGTCAGAATCTTCCCATAGGTATCGAGCTGGTTGGTAGCCAATTCTTCTTTCAAACCGCCGTGTTTGAATTCACCGTCCTGGGCCAACGGCTGAAGTTCGCCGACATCGGTCATCCGATAACGTTCGGAAACTTTGAAGTCGTTGAGGTCGCCTTCGGAGCAGAGCCGGGTGGCGATCACCGGCTGGGAGCCGTAGGCCTGGCGCAGCACCTTATTCGCCACGTTGGAAAGAATCCCCGGCAGGCTCACGGTGCTGAACGCCGCCTTGATGGTATCGTTGTCGAACGATGCCGAGACGGGCTTGTGTTCCATTTGCGCGCAATAGGTCAACAGCTCCCGGAGCGACAGATCGCGCATTTTTTCGGCGGCTTCCATGGTCTGTCCGTTGAACTGGGCCTTGATCGTCGCCTCGGTGATGCCATTGCGGAAACAGAGCGCGCATTCGAGCAGATTGCGGTTGATTTCCGCCCCCGCGTGAACGATGATATTGCCTTGAAATTCCGGACGTTTGGAGCGAACTTCCTTGATCGCTGCAATCGCCTGATTCGTAGCTTCGACGGTCCAGCCGCCATTGACGGCCAACGCCCGGATTTCAGCATAGTCGTTGCCGCAGGCGGTTTCAATGGCTTTGATCCGTTTGTTTTCCGACTCGGCGGCCTTGAGCGCTTCGGCGCGAACCGCGTCATGGATGGCCGCCTGAATCTGCGGATCCTGCGGATTGAACGCGGACTGTACCGGCGCCGCGGCCGGCAGTACAGGGGCCGGAGTCATGATGGGGGCGGACGCCTGCACCGGAGCAGCCGAAACGGCGGACGGCGTGCCGGGCACGCCGCTTCCCGCCGGGGTCTGCTTGCCGGGAAAATAGCCGGCGGCGAATTCGAAATCCGCCTGGACGGCGGCCAGCGTCAGATTCAAGGTTTTGAGGTGAGCCAGAATGGAGTCCTCGGTGGAATCGGCCCCCAGTTTAAACCGGGCGATCAGATAGGCTTTGAGTTTTTTGTCCATAATTGTTCCTTCAGGTTGATGGTTGGACAGATCGGGTGCTAGATGCAGAGCAAACGAGGCGGCAATTTTGAGGGTAGTATCGGCATCCGCCCCCACCGCGACGACGGAAATTTCCCGCAACGTGCTGCGGGTCACGAGCAGAAACGGGCCATCCTGCCGACGGCCGTTGACGAATTCGGATTGTCCGGCTTCCACCTCCCGGGTGGCGATCGTGCTGCCGCCGATCGACAGTTGCCAGGGAATAGTTTTGCCCTGAGCGACGATTTCCCGCGACAGATCGGTTTCCCGGTGAATGGCGCCGCCGGTCACGGCCAATTGATTGCCTTTGGCAACCTGCACCGCGCCCAGCCGGTAATGCGGGTCGTTGATATGACTGTAAAGCAGCGGAACCTGAGGCGAAACCTCCATGCCGGAAATATCCAGCACCAGTGGAATTTCACTCCATGGCTGCCGGATTTTGCCGCCGGCATAGGCCACGCCGCCGGTAATGTTTTGCAGATTGACGGGGGAAGCAGCGGCTTCGATCACTTGAAAATCATTGACGGCGCCAAGCGGCTCCGCCAACGCGAAAACAAAATCAGGCGGCGTCTTTTTCATCGTCATTCTCCTTTTCATCGGAATCCGAAGCGGCGGTCGGAGCGGCTTTTGCGGCGGCGGCGGTCGGCATATCGGCCTCGGTCAGGCCATTTTGGGCCAGCATTTTTTTCCGCAGCGCCGCCAATTCGATTTCGCAGGCCAGTTTTTTCTTTTTTTCCGCGTAATTCTGGTCCATTTCGGCTTCCCAGTCGCGGCCTTCCTGACCGAGTTCGTTGGCCAGATTGGTGGAAGCGTTGGTCAGCCGGATATCCTGCGCCTGCGCTTCTTTCAGCGGGTCGATGTGTTCGGAGCCGTCCCAAAACCATTTATGAGGAGTCCAATAGGTTTCGAGTTTAGGATAATCGGCGGGGTAGAAGATCCGGTCTTCCGCTTCCCAGACCGGATAAATCCGATCCAGAATGGTGATTTCGATATCGTCGCGTTCGATCTCGATCGAGCGGAAATAGGTCTGATGGTCGAGACGGCCGGACGAATAGTTGTATTCCTTGGAATTGCCCTTGGCCACGTTGAACGGCATGTTTAACGGGCGCGCCATTTCGTTGATGTTCATATCGACGAACTTAGCATGGGTGGCAGTCGGCTGCTCCGGCTTGAGCTGATCGATTTTATAACCGCCGGGCATGCACAACCCGCCGTTACGCTCGAGCGGAACCACATCCATCGGCCGGTACTGATTTTCACGTTTTTTTGCTTGCGCCTCCGGCGAATTGGACGGTCCGTAGATTTCATCCGCCACATCTTCCGGCGGGGCGTCGGTGGTCAGCAGAAACGAGATGCTGGCGGCATTGCGGGCGCATTCCAACACCGACTGGGTATAACTGCGCAGATTGGCGAAAACTCCGAGCGTCGGCGTAATTTCCGGCACGCCGCGATGCTGTCCAGGCCGGTTTTCATTGAAATAGTGAATGACGTATTCAGCCGGGATTTCATTGAATTCGCGTGGGAAATAGTAACCGGATCCTGGGTGACATTTCAGAAATTTGTAGGTGACCGGATTGCCTTTTTCATCCAGCACAATCCCGTCGACTTCTTTGGGTTGTCCATTCGGCCAGGTGTCGAAAACGGTGACAAACAGGTCAGACGTCACCTGCTCGGTTTCATAGAGCGTAAGGTCAAGTTTCACCGGACCGGGGACCTGCGGATTGGTACTCATCACCAGGAATGTTTCACCGGCTTCGGCCTTGGCCCGCCGGGCAAGCCGCAATTTTTTGGCAAACTTGGTATCGTGCATCCACTGGGCAAACCGGGCTTCCCGATGGCGCGCGGCTCCCGGATCGGGAATCTGCAGTTGCAACCGCGGCCCGGTGCCGACGGTATCCCGCGCCAGCGTATCGACCATGCCGGTGCCGTAGCCGTTGTTGGCGATTTCGTAACGCGATTTGATCACCAGCGAATGCCGGACCGCCGGATTCAACGCGGCGTCGGCGCTCAACTCATCGGCGTTTTCCCAGTGCCGGGCGTTGTCGGACGTGGTCCGGGCGGCATCGAACCGGGCGTGAACCACCTGATTGTGTGACGAATGGACTAATCCGCCATCCCCCGCGGACAGATTCCGTCCGGCGGTGGCGGAGCCGCCGTGGAACAGACCGCGCCAGGCGGCGGCGATGGAAGCGCCGATCATCGGGAGGTCCCCGGCGGCGCGAATTTGCAGAAACGAAGGGCGCGCCACGGATTTTTTGCGACGCGGCGATTGGCCAGATAGCGATCGGCTTCGATCAGGTCTGGCAGCGGGCGGGTGGTGACTTTTTCGCCATCGATTTCATAGGATTCCGGATTGCCCGCGGCGTCGCGGATGTTCTGTTCCAGCCCCGAATCAGCCATACCAGACTCTCCCGTTGAAGGTTTGAAAAAACGGTCTCCGGATGCCGGATCGGGGATCCGGAGACCGCGTCAACCCGCGCCGGCGGCCAAGCAGACGTGAATTACCAATTATATTGACCGGAAAGTTAAAAACTGTGCAGATAATTTTAAGAAAATTAGGAAAATTATCAGTTTTAGTATTGACTGCGTATCATATACGCATTATAATAATTGCAGGTGGTAATAATAAAAACAGCAACGGAGAAACGAAGTATGAACCAGAAAACGCAGGAAGAATTATCCGCCCATTGCGAAACGCTGACCCGGGTGATCCGTCAGACCAATGAAATCGCCCAGAATGAACCCTATATCCCATCGGAAATAGTCATGCGCGAGGGAATTAATCATCTGTCCGATGCCATTGATTATTTCAAAGACGCCGCTGAATACGCCAACGGCTGGCTGCATGACCGTCCGCTGCCGAATCAATATACTGCGGCCGCCACCACGAAAGAACAGCTCGAAAAACTGGCGCGCAAATGCGATGTGCTGTCACCGACCATTGCCATGCACCTGCGCCAGATCATCAGCAATATCAAAGCATAAGAAATTGAAAATAGTTTTGCAAGTGACACAGTATATATAAAATATGGAGGGAATATGAGCAAATACACGTTAATCGGACCGGATCAAGATCAAGATGATCTTGATGTAATGACTGCTTACAAAGGACTGAGTGATTTATGGAGTCGTTACGATGTCGGAGAAATTGACGATCCGGGATCGGTAGAAATCGATTCCGAGGAGTTTGTCAAGGAAGAAGACATTCCGCACAACCCCGACGAAGTTGTAGAAGAACGTTATGGGGAACATTTCGGAATAACGCTGTTCTGCAAATTTCAACAAGACGACAAAGGGGGGAAACGGTTCATTGCCGCCTACGAGCACAATGGACAAGAAATCCCGCTGGATGAGATTTCTCAAATCAGTGACGATTTTGCCGATGCCATTCATATGGATTTTACAAATTGCTTATGAATCTGGAAGATTTTATCACTAAACATAAACTATCCGGACGGGCAACCGCCCGAATCCTGCTGGTCACGGAAGGGGCCGTGCGTCACTGGCGCGACGGTTCCAATCCGTTGCCGCCGTCCATATCCCTGTTACTGTTGTTGCTGGACGATTATTTTCAGCGGCATCAACACTGGCCCTAAAGTTTTGACAATTCCTGCTGTAAAAATTTTGCCCGATCGACGCGATCGGCGGGAATGAGCCTTCGATCACATTCATAACTCTTTAAGGTTTCCAGAGAAATCTTCATTTTATCGGCAAAAGCTTGCCGGGTCAACCCGGTAGCTTTTCGAATGGCTTGCAATTCTTTTCCGGTCATACTTCCCGGCCTCCGGTGGCGGCAAACGGTTTCATACAAGGAAGCCGCCGTACCCGGCGGTACTTGCAAACACCTTGAAATACCATTTTTCCGGCATCATAAATGAATAATTGAAACTCCCGGCCTTCATCTTCCAGGGCCGGCAACCGATCAAACTGTTGATTAACCATTTGGATTACCCACGGCGTATCCGGGTCATCGTCAAACAGAAATTCAAATGCGTCTTTGGCATTCTTTTCCGTCCACCATCCGCGGGAAACAACAATTTCAGTGGCATTCCGAGCCGCTTCCAGCATCGGTTTGACCAATTCGCCGTTCGTTCCGCTATCAACCAGCAGCCGGAAAGCCCCGGCATTAATGGAACAAAAAAACAAACCCTTGCCGTTCGGTTCCGAATCCCAATAATTCGAACTGACGATTTGCTGCCCGTTATTATGAATTTCAAGCATGGACATGAGGTTTCTCCTTTGGTTCAATTTCCCAACTGGAAGAATACCCATAATTGGCAAAAGCGTAAGCAATCCCGGCCTGTTGTTGCAACCGGATATATTCTTCCGACTCCATGCCTAAATTATGGCAAATTTCTTCATCTTCAAGTCCCAATTCCTTTAACTTAATTACCAGATCGGACATTTTTTCCACCTGGTGCATCCCTTTAATGCGATTCATCAAGACCGTCAGCTGAACCGCATCGTGATAAGATAGCTTCAGCACAACCACGGAAGTCTCCGTTTCTCCCATGCGTTTAAGAGCTTCATACCGGTGATAACCGTCAATAATTCGATATTTCTTTTTTTCTTCCACCCAAACCACCAGAATCGGAAACAAAAATCCATATTTTCGAATGCAATCCTGTAACAAATCCATTTCCGTTTCCGGCATCTTGTTCGGATTGTAATCATTGGCAAAAAGATCGTCCAATTTTACTACCTGTGCTTCTATTGCATGCTGCGCAATCATAATAACGCTCTCCATTTGGCAATCAATTTTTGATTTTTTTCAGCGCGTTTCGTATCGAATGGACGGGAATTTTCATAGTCGTTGATCAACAGTTGTCCGACCTGCTGTTGATACATATGTTCCGTCGGCTCCTGTTTATCAAAGCGTTTTTTAAAACGTGTCCGATGCTCCGGATTGGGAAGATTATTCAGCATAAAATCGCGGAACTCCTTCCAGTTGTGATAATGTTCCGGAAGTTGCTTGTTGTTAAATACCAGCCGTTCGCTGGCATAACGGGCCGCCGTGGCAACCCCGCCAATCCGCCGGCAAAGACGGCTATAGGTATCCGGTTCATAACGCGGCAGATCGACCAGACACTTAAAAGATTTCTCATGAATCAAATTGGAAACCCGCATCCGGTTGTAAATACTCTTATTGTCCATGAACATCAAGTCGTAAATTTTGTTATATACGATGTTGTATTCATAAATAAAATGCCAGACGTCATAAACCGTCCAGTCGTAAATCGGATAAAAACGATTGATTTTTCCTTCCACGGTGCTCCAGCGCAAGCCATCCCAGCCGGGATGTTTGGTTACCGCCCGAAAGCGGGTAATGCTTTCATCGGCTCGCAATCCGACCAGGTAGGCCGCTTCGGGATGATTGTTTTCATGCCAGCGGAAAAAGTCATAAAAGCGTTGCGGATATTTTACCGGAACGGACTGAATGGCTGCGGCATCTTTTTCCCGCATCCAATGTTCTCCAGGACCCCAGGCATACAAAAAATAATCGGAATAGCTGGTGGCATTGGTCATATAGATCGGAACCTGAAACCATTGCGGAATGACGTTCGGATGAAGCATCATCCGGCGAATCAGTTCAATCGACGACTGATATTCCGCCTCCTGATCAAGAAAAAAACACACAATCTTGCGTTTCCGTCTCATGGCTTCCTGCAAGCACAACGAATACAAAACCGTACTGTCTTTCCCAGAGGATACCGAAACGTTAATCGTTTCGAAGCGATCAAACAGCATAGCAATGCGTTCCCGGGCTGCGACCAATACATTTTTGGAAGTGTTATAAATTTTCATGAGCAATTACCCGATTATAAATATCTTTTCTTCGCATATTTTCTTCCACCACAAAACGATAGATTTTCAGATCGGGAACTTTTATCACTCCACCCATTCGAAACACATCATAATCTACCGATAGGTCATATTTGGAGTTCGCCAATTTGAGCAGATTGTTGAGCCATAATTTGGGCGTGGAATATTTTCCAAAGACAAAATTTTTTGCTTCCTCATACCATTGTAAATCAAACAAATCAATCTCGGTAAATTCAAACGTCGTATTTAATGGTTCCAGGTCGGAATAAGTATTGGAAAGATAAGCCCCGATATTTTTTCCGGACAGCCGGCAATCTTCTTTTTCCCGATAAAACCAATCTTTCCATTCTCCTTCAATAGGATAACTGTAGGACGCCCCAAAATGATTATTATTGGTATAAAGATAGTGAAAAAACAACCGCCATGGTTCGCCGATAAAAGGACTGTTGTCAATGCTTATTTTGGGAACATTCGACGATAAGGTAGTAAGGTATTCATGAACCATATCACAACGATTGGCCGGATTAATCATCCGGTTCAATCCCACTAAAATAAATTTCGGCGGTTTGATATTGGGATATTCGACGCGAAACTTATTGAATTCCATATATTCAACCCCGGAAATTTCCGGAGGAACATAATCGGCGTGATAAATGCAGAAAGTGCCCGGCGGGACTTCAAAATTAAGCACCGGATGCGAAGTATCTTTAATGAATTGAATCATGTTTGTAACCCATTAAATTTTTCGCAATATAAAAAACGCATTTTCCGTTAATATCCGACATGACAAAACTTTTTTGATGTTCGGAAAATATCTTTCCCGTATTGCCGTATCCACAGCAGAAGTCACCAACCCGGTCATAACGCTCCGCCAATTTCTCAATAAAATCGTAATTGGTTTTGAATCGGTAATTATGGGTATCATTCCACCCGATTAAATTGGTCGGGTATCCATATAATATAATTTTTTCCATCCGCTCGGGGACCGGCAATTTTTTTAATGCATGACTTCCGATAATCAGCCAAAGAGGACGATTCCAATGATTGATAATTTTTGTCAACGCGTCCAAATATTCCTCGTAAGTAGTCCGCTCGTGGTCCGCCCGATCCATAAATTTAAAATATCCGTCCAGCCATGCCGGTTCCGCATAGAGAACATCGCAATCCGAATAATATTTTGGGAAGTTTCCGCAAATATCATGTCGAAAAACAATAGATTCTGTTTGATAAAAATCCAATTCATCCTGAATAGATAATTCTTTTTTTAATGCGCTATGATAAACTTTCATAATGATTGAATCAGCTTTTTCAGCTTGCCTTTATCTTTAATTTTTTCGACTTCATCTTTAAATTCCGCCAGAACGTTTCCCTTATTTAATAAAGAAATCTCAATTCGATCGTCGATCGATTGATTGCAATGAATATCAATGTACGTCACTGTCCGCATTTGACCAGGTCGATGATTTCGGTCTTCCGCCTGCAGACGTTCACTATATTTGAATCCATTGTTGTAAAATATCACATAATCGGAGATGACCAGCTGATTCAAGCCGTGTCCACCACAACTCGGCGTCAGTACAATAAACCGGGCATCCTGTTCAAAACGTTCAATCTGAACCGCACGTTGCTTTTCAGTTAATTGTCCGGAATATCGAGCACAACAATCCGGCCCATATTCGGCAGTCAACGCAGCCACGATGGAATCAATATCGTACTGGAATTTTGCCCAAATCGTCACCTTGTGATCGGCAGGAATTTCATAAATCACGTTCATCAGCGCATTAATTCGACCATGCGGAATGGGAATAATTCCGCCCTCTTCATCCGTCGTATAACCGGAAACGATCTTTTGCAACTCGGTAAAAAGCTGAAAAATCGCATAACTATCGAATTCATCGCGCTCCAGTCGGTCAAACGTTTTTTCCTTGGCGTCGTCATAGGCAATTTGCTGTTCTACCGACATCAGGATATGGAACGTTGTGTACAATTTTTTCGGTAAATCCAGACAGTCTGCTTTCTGAATCTGGTAGACATAAGGCTGAATCTTGGCCGCCAGATATTCCGTATTGTGAGCCCGGACAATCTTTCCGGGGAACTTGTCCGAATATTCCAGATGGTTCCGGGCGAAACTGTAAAACGAATTATAACCCAAAATTTTCGGCGACAAGAAACGCATCTGAGAAAAAAGATCGACCACCCCCTGCGTCAACGGCGTCCCGGTCAAAATTAGGCGGTACCGGGCCTTTTGAGCAATGGCGGTAATCCAGTCCGTCCGGGCCGCGCGATAGCCCTTGATGTAGGTCGACTCATCGACCACGACCATACTGTCGACAGTAATAACCGCGGCCGCCGCAAATTTCAGTCTCGCCGAGGCGCTCATACTCTCAATCCCAATCAGATACCACTGACGATCCTGCGGAACCGTGGGGGCGGTCGTTTTATCGTCAAAACGGTAAATATCTTTCATGCTGCAATCGGTATGCCGGATAATCTGTTGCTCGATGGTTCGTTTTACGGATACCGGCTCGAACCAGATCACGCGGCGGATGCGGTCGGCGCGATAGTGCGCCAGCGCGATCGTTGTCAGGCTCTTTCCCGTTCCCATTTCCATAAACAGGGCGCCGATTCGCGTATGCGCCTGCTTAGAAAGCGCATCTCTTTGATGAGACATCAAAGCAGTTTTTACTTCAAATTTCATTCTCTAAACTCATCGGCAACATCTGGATTTTTAGGGATGTCAAGCTCTTCCGGTTTGTTTTTCGGTTTTCCTACTTGACTGTTCGGCACAAGTTTCGGAATTACCGTGATCATGCGTTCACGAGCAGAAATCATTTGTTCAATTAAAATTTTAGCACCGGAACAAATTTTGAAATCGTTCATTGCAGAAAAATCAAGGATTTCCTGAAATCGCTCCGCCGGGACCGTCATGGTTCCCGCATGCCACTTTGAACCTGGCAATTTTTTAGCTTCGCTATACCAATCGGCATCCGTTTTGCGATCCCACGAAATTGCAAAGCGACCGGTATAAGGGCCGGAAACAATTCTTTTAATCTGCCGAGTATTTTCCGGTTCATATTTTCCGGCGATCACTTTTCCCCTAATTTCATTATCCAAGATAAGCACCGGGATTCCGATCATCAGAATACGAATTCCCATTTCTACCGCTTTATCAAGGTCTGCTTTTCTGGTCCAGCATTCTCCGGACCAGGTAAATTTATGTTCATGCGCCAGTAATCTAAAATCTTCTCTCCTTTCCGGAAAATGCAGCGACAACTCCCCCTCTTTATACTGTATTTCGCAGACGGTTTCCGTTTTTGTCTTCGGCGGACGTAAAGTTGCTTCCTCCCTGGCGACCAATGCAGCAGGTTCCTTGTCAAGTTTTTTAACCGGATCAAGTAGTTCACAAACGGAAATTGCAGTTTGTTTCTCTAGCTCAAACGACAATTCATTCCGGTTGTCAATCCACCACGACGCCGACTCTGTGCTTTTAACCTTTTCGAGTGCAAGATCATATGCACGACGGAAAAAATCATTGACTTTTTCCGGGGTGTCGCATCCTCGTGACTTGAAATATTCAATCATTGCGCGTTCATCGACCACGCCAAAAACTTGACGTTGATTATAGATAACGCGATGTTTGATGCGATCCCAGGTAGGCCAGATCACCGCATCGCGGATTTTCCCCGCCCACTCGATTTGTTTTTCAGATCCGCGCATGATTATTTTTTGTCCTCAATGATTTTCTGCAACCGTGCCGCGACCTTTGAACTCCGACTTACTACTTTCCCGGACACGCAGTCGATGTAAGTTCCATCGATTTCATTCCAAAGCATCCGGCGTTTGTTATTGCTGTTTTCATCTTCAGTGACAATCATCGGAAATACCTTGTCGGTATCCACGTAAACGCGAACCTTATCGCCGCCGAGCCAGATTTTCCCATATTGCAAAAACTTCTGATATTTTTCAGTGGCATCGACTTTTGCCACCTGTGCTTTTTCTGCTACGTCCAAATTTTCTTTTTGCCGCAATTCCATTTCTTCACGTCGGCAATTGATTTCTTCTTCACTCATTTCAACATGTGGTATTCTGATCATTTCAACCTCTAAAAAGTATGTTGCCGAGTAATTTGGGTCGTTCCGTCCGGCATTGCAAATTCCGTCATGATATCACAACTGCATTCTTCTTGGGGATTATTGCAATCTTCCGTCCATGTCCGCAATACTACTTTTTTACCGGTCTTCCGGGCTTCTTCAAACTTCTGCAGCCGAGCGGAATCGGCGGCATCCTGCTTGGCTTTTTTCTCCGCCAACGCCGGCGCGGCAAACTTTTCCGCATCTGAGTAGGTAAATTCTTCGCCAAACTGATCAATAAACTTACTATCGACCAACACCCCCCACATATCCACTTCCTTGGCAATCCCCAATTTCTGCAACAATTCTGCTTCCTTGCCAAAAACCTGCCAACCGCTCATATATTCTCCGTCATGATAGGAAGCCTTGATTTTTTTCTCTCCAGATTTAATTCGGGCAATCAAATCATCGGCCATTTTTTGAGCTTCCGCGCTGACTTGATCCCAAACCTCACGGCTGATGCAAACAAAAGCACTGGAACACTGTACCCCATCGCATCCCCGCATCGTAGTATACCGAATCCCATAAAAAGTACCCTGCGACGTAATAATTTTAATCTGAGGATCCCCTACCGTATCCACCGATGCCAATATCTCCACTTCCGTACCTTTGGTCGTCTTCGTTTTCATCTGTTTATCTCCTTGTTATAGATAATTGTACACCATTATAGTGTACATGTCAATAGAAAAAGATAAAAAATAGAAAAAATTACCGATTCGGGCGATGAACCACCCCGGCAAAATGGCGAACCGGAGCAGAATGTGCCGCCGGCGCCGATGTTGTAGCCGCCGGAACGGACGCCACCGGGCGGAACTGGACGCCTTGGATCGACGCGCCCACCGCACAACCCACCAGACCGTCCCACCAATGGTTTTCCGCGCCCGGGCGCATGGCCCACTCGTCCAACGTCCGGCCTCCGCCGGACGTTTTATGCGAATATTCCGACAGCCAATGATCGAACAGCAGCCGGTGCCGATCTTTATCGCGGCCGTAGACCGTCAATGCGCCGCGGTCGCCGAGTGCGGTCAGCAGGCGCTGCCGCACAAACGTCTTCCAATAGTTGGTGTCGTACAGCACATGCCGGAGCACGCGCTTACCGCGGACGTTCGGAATCATCCAGTTCAAGCCGAGGCGGTCGCCCTCCTGTTTCCGGTACTCGGTCATCGGCTTTTTGGCGGCGGTGATGCCGACGCCGTTCGACGGGATCACCACCGAACCGAACCGCGACCGGCGGCAGAAGAAATAGACGGTGTCGGTAGATTCGCCCCAGGCGGAGTCGATCAGGCAGCGTTCGATATGCAGCTGGGCGCCGTCCTCCCGCTGCCAGGAGCGCCCCAGCAGATCATTGGTCAAGGCGGTCAGCGACTCGTAGAGCATGCCCTCAAACGCCAGCGCGGGAAAGGTCATCTGCATGGTCGGATTGGCGTCGTTCAGCGAAAAATAGCGGCGGTGCTGATCCGGCCACGCGCCGTAATCGATGACGTTACCGCCAAAGTGTTCGGTCCAGGCCACCACTACATAGTAGAGCAACTTTTTCTGAATATCGATGAACGCGGTCAGGCGAGTGGCTTCGACCGGAATAGCCAGATGTTCGAACCCGTTCAGGCGGGTTTCCAGCTGCGCCAGCGTCAATTTGACCTCGGCGTCCGGGTCGTCGACCAGCGGCTCGTTCTGGTATTCCGCAAAAAAGCTTTCCGGGTCGCGAAAATAGAGGTTCATTGCGTTCTGAACGGCGGAAATTTCGTCCGGCTCATAGCGCGCCGGCCAATAGACCCGGGCGCCGACGTCCATTTCCGCGCGATGCTCGGCATAAAACTCGGTGCCCAGGTGAATATCCTTGAACCGGCGCAGGCTGTCCTCCCGGATCTCGGCATACTGGTTCCACAGTTTCATATCGGTCGGGAACGAATAAAGCATTTTACAGCGTTCGCCGTTCCAATCCGGATGTTTATCGGGGTCGAGAATCTGGTCGGCCATATCGCCCGGGCGAATCACCGTGCACGGCATGACGCCGGAAATTTTCTGTCCCGGCCCCGCCAGACCGAGGATGGCCCCGGACAGGACGCGCATCCGCTTGCGGTTCTGTTCCTCCGATGCGGCCGATTCGTCGTCCTGCGGGTCGTCGACGATCACCAATTTCGGGCGTCGGCTCTGCGAACTGGTCGGCGGCGTAAATTTCATGCCGCGGACCCGGCCGGTAATGCCGGCCACCCGAACGATAATGCCCGACGCTCGGCTGCCGGCAATGGTCGGCAGGACGATTTCTTTATCGGTCCAGGTCATCCAGGTATGTTTACCCAGACAAAGCTGTCCGGCACAACGGTTGGCAATGCCGTCCATCTGCGCGATCGGAAAACAGATTTCCGGGAAATCCGCCGCCAGCAGTTCGTTATCGCGTAACGCCGACTTGATGGTGTCCAGCATTTCCAGCGCAGCGGTTTCGGTGGCGCCGATCAAGGCGATAAAGTCGCGATGTCCGTACAGCATCGCCCAGATACAGGCATCTTCCGCCAAAGTGGTTTTGCCGGAGCCGCGCGGCATGGCCAGCGCATAGAGTCCGCCCTGCAGAACCGCCTGTTCGATTCGCGTAATCACTTTCAGATGGTCGTCGGACCAGGCCAGCGAAAAGGATTCGGCAAAATAAGTTTCACAGAAAAGCCGAAAATTGTTTTCACAGAACGCTTTGCGCTCCGGATCGGCCACCGACGGCAAGGCGCCGATGTCGCGTCCGGACAACGACTGTTCCGACTGTCGCCGGGCCGCGCGGTCGCGGTGCCGGTCGTAGCCGGTACCGGAAGCAGACGATTCGGATGGTTCCGCCGGAGACGCGGACGAACGATCCAGCAGCCACGCCGTATACTTGAACAGGTTGACCGTCTGCCCCGCCGCATCGCCCGCAATCCGCAACCCCGCCGCGTCCCGATCATGCCGGAGCGCCGGAGAAGTCAAGACCTCGCGTCCGCACGCGGTATTCAGCAGCGTGATGATTTCACGAACTTTCAGGGCGGTCGGATTGATCACGTCAACGATGCTCCAGCAGGTAAGACAGGTAGACGAACAGATTGACGGTGCCGTCCGGGTTGGACTGCAAGCCGGACGCAAGTTGACGCCGCAACAACGTCAGGGAAGCCGTTCGCGATCCGGAACGCTGGAGCAGCATCACCAGGTCGTCCGGAGTCAACGCCGTCAATTTGGGGGATGGGTCATTCATTCTGCACCTCCGGGGTCAAGGTTTGCCAATCGCAATCCGGGCCGTGGACAAATTCCGCCCAGCGCCGCCGGATCACGTCGCAATATTTCGGGTCTAGCTCCATCAACCGCGCCGTCCGGCCGGTCTGCTCCGCCGCAATCAACGTGCTGCCGGAACCGCTGAACGGATCCAGAACCGTATCACCCGGTCGACTCGAATTGGTCACCGCCCGGCGCACCAGTTCGACCGGCTTCTGCGTCGGATGGACATAGTCGCCGGCGGGACGCGAAAAACGCCACAAGTCCGACGTGGAACCGTCAAAATTCACCACCTGACCGGTAAGACGTCCCGGAACAAACACCTGAACCGTTTCCAGTCCCGCGCCGAACTCCAGCACCGTGGCGCCGTCTTCCTCCCGCGCCACCAGCGGCAGACGCGGGTCAAAGTGCCAGAGATCGGACTGACGGCGTTCGCCATTCCAAATCCGTTCCGCACGCGGCCCCAGATACCCGTACAAAATCACTTCGTACTGCGGCCGGTACTCCTGTCCGCCCAGTCCGGCCGACGGCTTTTCCCAAATCAACTGGCGACCGCCCATTCCAGCCTTCCGCAACTGATGATAGACCAATGGATACTGCGCCGACGACATGCAGATGTAATATGAGGCGTTCGGTGCCATCGCTCCGCGCATGGCCATTACCGAGGACAGTATGAACGATACGAAACCGGCTTCCGACATCCGGTCGTTCTTGATGCCGCCCAACGATTTCGACTGGTAATTCATGTTGTAAGGAGGATCGGTGAAGACCATAGCGGCCGCGGTACCGGACATCAACCGCAGCAGATTTTCCGCCTGCAGCAAGTCGCCGCACAACAGCCGATGCGCTCCCAGTTGATAAAATCCACCTAGCTTACTGACCGGCGTTACCGGCAATTCCGGCGCAGCGTTTTCGTCCATCGAACCGTCTTTCTTGATCTCCCGGTTCAGAATCCGACTCAATTCGTTTTCGTCGAACGCCAGCCCCGTCAGATCTGCCCCGTTCGTCTGCAGGTCCTTCAACTCGACCAGCAGCTTCTCCATATCCCATTCCGACAGCTCCCCGGTCTTATTGTCCGCAATCCGGAGCGCCCGGACTTCATCCGGCGTCAGATCATCGTAGACCGTCACCTCGGCCGACGTTCGGCCCAGCCGCTGCAGCGCCTTCAAGCGCGTATGACCGCAGATCACCGTATGCTGACCGTCCACGCTGATCATATCCCGGTACCCGTAACGCCGAATGCTTTCCGCCACCGCGTCGACCGCCGCATCGTTACAGCGCGGGTTACCGGCGTAGGGGTGGATATCAGAGAGTGGTAGTGAGATGATGGTGTGCATGATGGCAAGACTCCTTTGAAAGAAAGTGTGTGCTGTTTTTTGACTACTTCCCACGTAGTGCGCCGGAGGGTTGACCCGGGGAAGGACCCGACATGTCGGATTTTGCAACACTAGGCAAATTTTTCCTACTTTTGACATTTTTGGACATTTTTGAACCATCGACCTTATTCAACTTAGTGTCGATGCCGTACTCCCGGGCGAGCGGTTGCAGAACGTCAACCGCAATGGCCTTGACGCGACGACGATTGAGATGCAGAGCGGCGGCAATGGCGGCAACCGACTGACCGGATGCCAACAGACGGCAGACTTGCTGTTCTCGGGGTGATCGGGACGCGAGCGCGGAATCAAAATCGATACGTACTTGCAACGCGTCGGTCGGATCGTAAAAATCGGCGGGTGTGAGATTAATATCCATATTGATAATCTCCTGATTGATCATGTATTATATTGTCCTGAATAAGCAAAAATGGTCGCGGCCTTGATGTGTTTGCGGACGATGCGATAGGCGGCGCGGCGCATGACGGAATTGCAGAACGTCTTAAAACTGTGATGCGGTTTGAATGCGGCAGCGGCCTTGACCATGTCATAAATCAGTTGATCGCGGTATTCGTCGAATTCGCCGGGCAAATGGGTGATGCCGACGACCTTCGACGCATAGACTTCGGCGCAGCAGGTTAGATAGTCCAGATGGCATTCCAAAATTGAATTGGTAACAGATTCACACGTGGACTCGCAAACAGGGGGTAAAATACCTAGTGAGGGAGAGAGAGGTTTTTTGTTACCTTTTAACTTAACCATTTGATGTCACGGCCTTTAATGCGTAACAAAAAGTTGTTACCAATTCGTTACGTTTGTTACGCAATCCATCGGTAAAAGTGGACAACGTTGGACATTTGATGCCGAATGCGTAACACGCTGTTACGTATCTGTTACCAATTCCGTTACCCATTCTTTTACCCGACCAGTTCATAAATTTTCCCTATTTTACCGGGTTTGCCGTCTTCGGTGGTATAATCAATTGCCACTTCACCCGAGTCTTCCATATACTTCATGACGGCTTCGAAGTCCGATGATTTCAAATGCATCAAGCGCAGCAACCGGATATGGCTGATCTTGCCGTTGGCTTTTTGTAAATACCGTTTAGCCTTCAGACATTCGGCGTGGAACGGATTGTCGGCCACGTAGCTTTCGGCCATGAACAGCATCCGGCGCGTCTGGTAATCTACAAATTTCCACGCCCATTCAACCGATTCCGAATCAATGTAGGGCTCACCCTGATTACGACTGACGGCATACAGCATGGCCAGTTTGCGTGTCTTTTCATAAGCCCGCGCCCAAATAGCCATGGCCGTTTCATCGCCGCGCTGACTTTGCCGCTGCCATTCGGCGTCGACCTGGTCTCGGATGACTTCCAGTTTTTGGGCTGCGTCCGGCAACGCTTCAATCAGTTTCGGCGTCGGATGTTCGTTGAACAGATTACCGCTTTCCGGGTCCCCTGCCCCGTAAAATTCCTCGGCCAGCTTTTTAGCCTGATCGATAATGGCAGCGGGAATTTCCTTGTGTTCGGCGTTCTGTCCCTTGCCGCGGTCTCCCGCTTCCAGCACGATCGATCGCGCAAAAAATCCGTTGTCCAGCATGCGTCCGTTGAGCGATTCGTAGAGATATTTTGGTACGGCAGTTCCGAATAGCGTCAGACTGGGTTTGTCGATCACCGGATTTTCATCCTTGCGTTTGGTATTGTTGAAACTGGCTCGTTTGCGCAGCGGATAGATCGAGTTGGCGGCGCTGTACATTTTCAACAGCACGTTCATGATCATTTCGTTGCGTCCGTCCCGCGCCTTATTGATGGAATTCAACAGTCCGTCGATTTCGTCGGTCTGAAATAACATTTTTTGCGATAGAAACATGCAGTCCTCAATGCCTTCCCCGGACGCGAACGCATCCCCGATGCCGCCGGCCAGTCCGGCTTGATACGCAATTTCCACATTGATTTTGCGCGGATGATCTTTGCCGGTACCGGAGTTTGCCAAGGCAATCAGATAGAGATTGGCCATATTGTTCATGTTGTCGCGAATGTTGCGGCCGCATAGATAAGACAGCAGCGCCAGTGCCCCCGTAAACGCCAGCACGCGATTTGGATATGGTGCGGTGGATAAGGTATGATTCATGACGTCATGTACAAATCCGGGTATTTCCAACAACTCTGGCGGCAATGAACCCGGATCCTGATGTGCGAACTTATCCATCAATGGTTTTTTCTTCGAAACCGGCTCCGACCCGGAATTTCCCGGAACGGGAACTGGTATACCGGCATTTCCCGAAATGGGAATTGTCGATCGCATGGGCTTTGGACCTTCGCGCAGTTCCCGCAGTTCCGCCCAGTTGTGACCAGTACATCCGTTGTGATGGCACTTGAATCCGATCGCGCCGCCCGGCTGTTCGGTGATGACCGCCGACCGGTTGTTGTGTTCCGGGTTGAACGGACAAACGTCAAATACCCACTTGCGTCCGCCCTGCCAGGGTTGCGAATCGCTTAATTCCGGGCAATATTTCCGGATCCAGTCATCCAGATTGAAGCTTTCTCTCGGCGGCGGGGGCGGCCCGGCAATGGCGTCAATGTTCGGTTCCGATCCCGACTGGACTAAATTTTGTCGCTCGGCCTGAAAATAGTCCGCCTGCGGTGAAGCTGAAATGGTGCCATTCGGAAGAGGTTCGCCGAAGTTTGCCGCCAACTGGTCCAGTTGTTCCCGGGTTGCCGGCGTTAAAAGGGATGGAATTTCCAGCAACTTTGCCTGTCGATGCGGCCGGTCCGGCAAATCATCGCCCTTGCGATTCCAGGTTCCGGGCAGACGCCAGATCCGCGAAGCGTTAAAAACCGTCAAGTCCACCGCGACTGCCGGGTCGCTGAAACGCTGATTCAAGGTTGCCAAACCTTGTTTCAATAACCCGCCGTCATCTGCCGGCAAGTCGACGCGATACATCAATTGCGCTCCGTTGCCGGAATCGGTCACCAGCGGCGCCGGCCAACCGTGTTCGGTTAAAAATTGTTTGATCTGTTGCGCCCGTTGTGCGGCCGCAAGGTGTTCCGAGTCGGCGCTGCTGATCCCGCTGGGCCGTACGGCGTCGCAGTCGATCAAAAACCAGCGGCGGCGAACAATGTAGTTGTCAGTGGTGGAAAATCCCCGTTCCGCCTGTTTCAACCGGTTTGCCGACCGCGCCAGCAACGCCGGTTGGACAGGGTTCGCGGTGACATATGCCCCGCGATACGCACGCACGGCGTCGATCGCTTTCGCGGCCGCGTCGATATGATCGTAATCGAAATAACCGGATTCCACGTGCGGACGCCGGTATTCGGTGGTTTCCGCCTCCAGCAGACGCAGTTCGAATACGTTGCCAGGTTGAAAAAACTCTTGCAGGGCCGCCGCAATCGGATTGATATTATCCATGAAATTACCTAATAATTCCTAATTATCCTAATTTTACACTCTTTTGCCACTTTTTCCAGTAAAATCGGTGTTTTATTGCTGAGTTGGGTGAGAGAACCGCTGATCGAGTAGTTGTTGATAAACCACCGGATGCACGTAATAAATGCCATTTAGAGAATCGTAATACGTCAAATATTCATCGATCACCGTTCGAAAATTATCTTAGATCCGGCGCCACTTCTTTTGCAGCCGTGCTTTCTTCGTCTTCGGAAAACGATACTGTTCCCGATGGGATTTGACCATTTCAGGGCCGGCCTTGACCACCACTTTGATACCGTTGATAAAGTTCATTGGTTTTTGATGTCCGTTGGCTTATCAACCTGATGCGTAAAATACATGATAAACAACATAACCTGTCCGAGCCAGCCTGCCGATAAAATAATTCCGATCGCCAGGGCTGCTCCGGAACACGGATAGCGGTTGTAAATGAGCATTCCTACACATAACATTGCCATTGCCGCCAGCAGATAAACAACCAATACCGCCAAATGAATCATTGCTTGTTTCATACTTATTTTCCCGCCTTAGCCGTTAACAGTTCGAGGTGTTTCTGAAAATATTCGCGTAACGGTTCCGGCGTGGGTATGACTATGCGCACGCCGTCATCGTGCCGGCAATTAATAAACGGATATTCCGGCCGGTGAACCTGACAGTCTATATCCCCCTCGGCGGGATCGAGCGCATTCATAACGCGGCGCATCCGATAATCGCCATCCCAATTGAAAAAATCCAATATTAACCTTTCCGGAATGGACCAGGAATAATTTTCCGCCGGAAGATTCATTAAATCAGTTTCGAAGACGGTGACTAAACTGGATTTTCCCGACTGAACAATGCGAACGATAATTTTATTGCGATAATTTTCTACCCGTCCGATAACCTCGACCGGCTGCGGCGTATGAATTTTGCCGCAGTAAATAGCCCGCATGTGGTCATTCTTGCATTGCTGATAATCAAATTCTCCATTCGCATGATTCATAGTTTTCAATCTCCTGCTTTCATGATGTTGGAATTTTCAATGGTTACCTCGAACAATCGTAACTGGCCTTTCAACGGTATAAACGGTAATGCTCGTCCTCCGCTGACCTGCCAATGCCAGCATTCCGGTTGCGCCCAGCGGCTCGGATGGTTCCGTACAATGCGGTCCAGATAAACCATGCCGACAATGCCGCCGAGCATGGACTGATCGCAGCCGACCGGCTGACACGTGCTTTCATCAAAGCGGATGTGAAAGTGCCGGCAGACCGGCTCGATCGCTTCCGGCACGTGATCGCCCAGCCAGAGAAGCGCGTCGTAATCGAAACGCCTACCGGCATGAATCAGCAGCGGACCGCGGTATTTGTCGAACCAGGTACGGTTTTCAACATCTTTACGAATTTCCAGCGGCGCTCCGGTCATTAACCAGGCCCATGGTTCCCGAACCGATAGACATTTCATTTGATCACCGCCATGATTTCATCCAGCGGGCACCAGCGCAATACATCTTCCCACTCATATACCCCGCAATTCAAAGTAATTTCGTCGAATCCAGCTTCATAGAGGCCGCAAATCGGATAGATGTCATAATCATCGATTTTAGACACGAACATGATTTGCTCACCATTTTTCGGCTTTTCCTCTTCCGACCGCCAGCGGGGAAGGTCGGAAAATTTCACATAATCGCCACGGTCATTTTCTTCCATTCCCTCGTATGGATAATCACTCCAATCATATCTTTTCATGAGTTCACCTCGGGTTGGATTTTATACATGTCCTGAAACATATCCGGGTCAGGTTCATATGGAATTTTTAGAAATTCCATGACCTTGCGCAATCCTAAAACATCAAGGCAATATTTCCACTGTTTCGGATGAGTGATTGCCATGCGTTGAATGCGGTTAGGAATTTTGTCGTGAACAATACCAAACAGGCAGAACATGCATCCGGTACGACAGCATCCTGAAGTATAGAATTTCCCGCATTCATCCATCAAAACATCGCCATAAACAGAAGCAATCAGAATATTTTTTAATCGAACATATTGCAAAACATCTTGTTCCGTCCAAAAACTCATAGGATTTGAAATTGGTTTTTTACTGTCAAATAGATTGCATCCGTGGCGAATCCAACTCGTTTCACGTAATTTTGATTCTTCCGTCATTGTTGCAGTCATTGGCATAAGTCCATTATGACTGCGATATTGATTTGCCGGACTTTTTTTCATTATTGCACAACATTGATCGGAAATTTTAAACGGCGCATGAATTAAATATTGATACTTCGATAAATTATATCTTTCCCCGTATCTTCCCGTTTTCGGAATTATCCCCAACTGCTCCGCGCGGCACCCGAGAGGTGTCACGCGCGCTCCGTGAACTGCGCGTGACACCTCTTTGCTGATTATCGGATACCCGTACTTATCAATAACCTGCTTAAAACTCATCTTAGGACGAATAATATCCACATTATCAAATGTCTTGACAAACTCTCTGATTTCCGGATATTCCAGCCCAGTATCAATAAATACCGCTTTAATTTCCGGAAATAACTTTCTGGCGATATGCAAAAGTACCGTTGAATCTTTCCCGCCGCTGAATGATACATAGACTTGTCCTTCATAGTGATTGTACCATTCCGTAAGTCTAGCGGCAGTAAATCCTACCTTTCGCTCCAACGGTAATTGCTGTAACTGCCGCAACCGTTCTTTATCGTGAATATCGTTCATTTTCCTCTCACTTTCATCCACAGCCGGAGCGCCGGCGACGTCCAGAACGGCGAATTCAGTTCGGGCAATTTCTGCATGTTATTGCTTGCTCCGTGTCTGATCCGACGTTTTATGATTGACCGCCGGCAATTTGTCTGCGTTCCCTGGCGAAGACGGACCGGAAAGAATTTTATTCAGGTTGGCCAGACCTTGCAATACTGCGTTTACCGCTTCCGGCAGCGAGTCGGTAAGCTGGTTCGAGCTCGAAATCGCGGTCGATTTTTCCGGAACAGGAGCCGTCGGTTGCCAAACGCCGCCGGCCGTGTCCCTGACCGTGCACCCCTGATCCTGCATCAACCGGATCAGCGGTTCGCAATCCTGATCGTCGCGGACAATGATCGCCATGGTGATTTTCCCATTCTGCGAACCGATCAGCCGATGCGCCCCCGCCGGCTCCAGACTTCTGGCCTTGCCGGACCGGGTAATCTGTCCCTTGCGCTGCAAGGCCCGCAGGTGAGCGAAGATCGTCGAGGTCTTGATGTGAAATCGATCGGCCAGTTCGTACACGGTCGGCACGTTGCCTTGAAAATATCCGGCATGAATGGCGTCGAGCATTTCGATTTGTTTCTGCGTTAACTTTTTCATGATTCTATTTTTTCCTTGTTTTGGGTCAATCGGTGATTTCCTGCCCATTTTCCGGATCCGTTCCAATCAAAGTTTCCCGTCGCGGTTCCGCGCTGATGATATAGTCATATTCACCGGTGGGATCGGCATGTTGGTAACCGGGTTGACAACTCATACAATCGCATTCGCAGCAGCCCAGATCCTCGATCGTGCAGCCGCAGACACCCGGATTGAACAATCCGTCGTAGCCGTGCTGCCGAAGGTAGTCGGTGATAATTTCTTTTGCTGTCATGGCTGTTTCTTCTCCGCAAACAGATCGTTTTTCTGGCTGTCGTTCCAGCGCTTGACGTCTTCGTGGGTAATTTTCAGGATTTTTACCGGGTTGCCGTTGCGCCACCGGTTATCGGCATACTGACAAGCCCGGAACGTTTTCTTCTTGTCATCGAAACTGGTGCAGGTCAGCTGCATGCCGCCGAACCAGATGAAATCGCGGCCGACATACATTCGGTCCGGCGTCTGCTTGCCTGGTTCACGGACTAGGAACGGCTTACGGCCCCAGTAATTTTCCATGGCCATGGCGGCCGACCGGTTGCCAACACTATAAGTACGGCTTCCATGGCATGCCCGGGTATAAGTTCCTTCATTCGGAACCGGTAACCGGGCTTTGAAGTCGTCTGCAAAAAACTTGACTCCATAATCGATGGCATAATTGATTATTCCCCATTTGGCGTGAGCCCGCTGAATGGTGCTTTGAGTATTGACGCAGTACAGTGCAGCGCAGTACAATTCTACTGCCGGGCTGATTTTTTCATCCATAATTATTATTCCTTTCTCTGGTATTATTTCGGATTTTCCGGCGTGCCGTAGATTTCTTCGCGCAAGGCATTGTCGCGTTCGGATCTCGCGGCGTCTTCCTGATATTGCCGGGCAATATCGCGTTGTATTTCTTCGTCCCATCTTTCCTCGACCGAATGGATTCGCTGTTGAATTTTGGCGCGAAGATCAGCCGCCACGCCCGGATATTCTTTTTCGCAGAGTGTGGCATACAGGGTCATTAAAGGAATCGTGAACGGATCGTGCTCCCAGTCCAGCACAAAATATTCGCAATGTTCGTGTTTGCCGCCGGGAAGCGATGAGTCGTCCGTCCGGAACACCAGGTATTTAAGATAGAGCTGATCGCGGTTGAGTTCCGCTTCGTGTTCGCGTAGCCATGCATCATGACCGCGAAGCACGGCCGCCATCACCGCTTCATGCAAATCATAGGCCGTCAGGGACGTGTTTTCCAACGCATGGGTGAAAACCCGAGCCAGATGGTTGAACATGGCATCGTTTTTATATTTATCGACAATCTCCTGTTCGGTCGTCCGCTGGCCGTGATCGAGCAGCACGTCACGAAACAAGGTCAGGGCGCGAATCCGCTGGGTGTTCGGCGGCATAATCATCGGAATAGAGCCGAAAGTTTCCCGGCCGATCATTTCGCCAAGCTGTTTGGGATCGTCGGTTTTCAATAGCAAGGTCAGCGCCTTTTCCAGTTTCTCGATCTTTTCACCGTCCGTCATGGTTTTATTCTCCCTTGGCGGCGGCTTGCCGCAGATGCGTTTCCGATTTGAAATCCGATGCCGGCAGCGGCCAGCCGAGTTTTGCCGTCACCGCCTGGCGCAGATAGGGATAGGCGATCTTGCGGTTGATTGCGTTGCTGATGTCGCTGGCATAGACGCCGAGCGCTTTGGCCAGCGCCGTTTGCGTGCCCATGATTCCGGCCGCCATTTCCAACAGCTCGCCGAGATTTTTAATCTCTTTGAGATCGACGGCCTGCTTGACGTCTTCCAGCGTCTTGCCGGTGGCCTGGGTATGTCCCGGGCGACGCACCGTCCGTTCCGGTTCTCGCTGCGTTGTTTCCACACAAATTTCCCGTTCGGGGCGATGAGGTTGGAACGTCTGCGGAATGCCGGAAGGAAGATGCACGGGCGGCTCGGACATTACCCGCTGGACAGCGGACCAGAACCGATCTTCCTCCACGTTCAATTCACGACACAGCCTGCTCCATTCTTTAGCGGTAAATCCCAGTATCATCTTGTTTTCTCCTGAATTAAAAGAGTTTTTTGTTGTTTTATCGTCTTCACTTTTCACGATGCCGTCCGGCGCAACTTCATTTCTTCACGTTTCGCAGGAACTCTTCACTTTGGTTATAGTCCACCACGTCGCCTCGTTGCGCGATTGCGATTTTGAGTTGTCGCGCCCGGATCCAGTTATACCAATACCGGTTGCTGCAATCCGGCTGCATAAAGCCGGTAACGATGCTGACGCGCCGGTATTCCTTGAGTTCGCCGGAAAGCATGGCGCGCGGCAGATAGAGCCACCATGGGTCAAACTTGATACTCGCCTTGTCCGCCCAGCAGAGTTTTGACGGTTCATGGTCAAGGATTCGCGAATAATGCCGCGAATGAAACAAACAGAGCGCGTAATATTCCCAATATGCGGATTTAGACTTATTATCCAGCCAGCGGCCGGCCAGTTTGGCGGCGAATTCCGGATGGCCTTCGCCTTCCGGACCGTCCATATTGGGTTTGCCCCAATATCCCCAGTCGTGGATAATAATGCAGACCAGTTCCCGCCAGCTTGGCAGGTGACGGTACAACCATATCCACGCCAGCAGTACGGTCAGCGGATGCCAGAAAATATTATGCACCCCGAATACCAGCGACTTCGTTCCGACGTTCATCTCGTTTTAGGCTCCTTTTAATGTCAATTCTTGATTCAATTGGTTTTTACCTTGAGGATATTTATGTGATAATCGTGCTCGTAGCAATGCCCTGGACAAATATGGTGGAACGGCATTGCCAATCTGCCTTACCTGGTCAGCGGTGGTTCCGGTAAATTGATAGTTTTTCGGGAAACTCATGGCGGCGGCCAGTTCATGCGGTTTTAACATGCGGAACCGGATATCGAGGTAATACACATCGCCCTCAATCAATGCAAAACGGTCTTTACATGTCACCGTCCCGAGCGGATTATTGAGGGTATGCGCTTCTTTTTCGTTGCCATAAAATTTGACAATGAATGCTTCAACCAGCGAATGTCCGCTCACTGTGGTAATAGTTGGCAACGGTTCTTCCACCGTGCGGGTTCGGCCCGGCGTCATCTGGTGGATAATCAGTGGTTCCGCGACAGCAAAAGAATTGACCGTGGTAATGGTTCCAAGTGGCTCCGATGATGGCGATGGGACATTGTTGAATTTCTGCGACATTATCAGGGGTTCAACCAGACAATGTTCGGCTTTGGTAACTACCGTTGACAGCGGATCATTGACCGATCTGCTGCGGTCCTTGGCGCTGGTGTGGCCAGTGGCAATAATCAACGGCTCTACCACTCCATAGCGATTGCTGCAATCCACTACAGGCAGTGGTGATCCGATGGAATGATTGCGGTTGTCGCCCTCATTGAAACGGGAAATAAACGGTTCAACAATTCCCAAATGTTCATGAGTAGTAATGGTTGGCAGTGGACGGTCAATTTCCTGATGATTTGAACTTCCCTTCATCACCGCCATAAATGGCTCGACTAATCCTAAATGTTGTCCTCCCGCCGTAATTGTGGGAGCCGGATCGTTAATATCCGCCGTCGTTCCAGTACCTCGCAGTTTTGTAAAAAAAGGCTCGACCAGTGCAATATGCCCCTGTGCGGTCGTGGTGATCGTCGGTACCGGTTGATTGACGTCGCGGCATTTCGACTGACCGCGCATCATCACCAGAAACGGTTCTGCCCACGGCCCCCAATACTTCTTGATTCCCGCCTCAATTCGCGCCAGCGTTTTAGTTGCCAGCGGCTTTTTTCGTCCGAAAATACTTTTCCCCGGAATCGTCCAGTCAATGATCGTTTTGGCCGAAACATAAGGAGGTAAATTAAAAAGATTATCCGGGCTGGAGCAATGAGTCGGTTCCGGCCATGCGATCTTGCTTTTGCCGCGTACCGCCTGAATAATCAGCCGTCGTCTGGACGTAGCCGCACCATAATCGGCTGCGTTCATAATCTGCCAGTCAACCTTATATCCAAGTCCTTCCAGCGCGGCAATGTAGGAGCGGAATGTTTTACCCTTTTTCGACGGGATCGGATGCCCTTTGGTATCCAATGGCCCCCAGTCCATGAATTCTTTTACATTTTCGATATAGATGCAGTCGATATAAAGCTCCTGCGCCCATTTCAGCACGTCCCACGCCGTCGCCCGAGATTGTTCATCCTTGGGGCGTCCGCCCTTGGCCTGGCTGTGATTCGTGCACTCCGGAGATGCCCATAGTACATGCAACCGGCCGCCCGGGACCAATTCACGCGGTTTGACATTTTGCACCGAAGCACAAATTGTATTGGCATTCGGATGGTTGAGTTTATTGGTTGCAATTGCAATATTCCAGTGGTTAACAGCCACTAATTGCGGTTCGATGCCATATTCTCGACAAGCTTCGATGATGCCGTCGCTGGAGCCGCCGCCGCCGCAATACAAATCGGCAATTAAAAATTTATTTTTGGCCGCCATTTTTATTCCCTTGCTTTAAATATTCACATCTAGCAAATCAATCAATTCAGATACGTTCTTCAATATTGCGATACATCGAACAGCGTCGGGACCGTGCGTTCGTCTTCCGCCGCCTGCAGATAATGCGTCCCCTCGTCAAAGGACACCGGATCCAACTCAATACCGATGCCGACGCGCCCCAGTGTAACTGCCATGAACGGTACCGTCATCAATCCGGCGAATGGGTCCAGCACGTTTTCACCGGCATTGGTATAACGCACGATAAGCCGTTTGGGAATGTCGAAAGGCAACGGACAAATATGCTGTTGCCGGTTGCGCTGGCTCTGCAGCGTATTCAACGTCCGGCACCGGGTGATATCGGTCCAAACATCAGGATTCACGCTTTCCGGGGCAATGATCGAATACTCTTTCGACAGCCGATCGCTTTTTTGCAGCTGTTCGCCGATGCGTACATGCTCGGAATCGTTATAAACGGTCGAACGGGAAAACGCCTTGAACCATTCCTGAATCGCGGCAATATCCATCCCGTCCAGTTCTTCCGGCGTCAGAAAACGGTTGCCGCTTGACCGCCAGAAGCCGGCGGCGTCGATTTGCCACTGGGCCAGGCTGTAATCCTCGGGTTGTTTGGTTACCGGCAGATCGGCGTAGGAGCGTCCGGTATCGCTGGGCAACTTGCGAAACAGCAGCACATATTCCGGAATGCCGACGCCCATCTTGGTTCCGTCCTTGCGCATTTCGGAATAACCCAGGCGGTAGGTCTGGTTGTTTTCTCGGACCACGTCGGTAGCGATCGTAATGCGGCCGACATAGATGAAGCCATGCTTGCAGAACGCCGCCCGCGTTTCATCGCTGAACGGATACAGGCTGTACATGCCCAGTCCCGAAAAGTTACCCGGAATGCAGCGGTCCTTGACGTGGACCGCGCAGACGCGGCCGGGTTGCAACACCCGCAGCAGTTGCGGAATTAAAAAATCCATCTGTTGAAAAAATCCTGCGTTCGTCAAATTGTGGCCGAAATCAAAATAACTGTTGGAATATTCGTACTGAATGCTGAACGGGATCGAGGTACAAATCAGATGGACCGAATTATCCGGCATCCCGGTAGTTTCCGCAACACAATCATGATTGACCGCCCGAAAGAATTCTCCCTTGAGTTCGCGCCGTTGCAGGGCCAGCGATCGGCCGCTGCGGATCGTGTCGCTGTTGGCCAGTCCGTATTGCCGGATCAATGCGCTCATGCGGACGGATAACGCGTCGTATTGCCGCCATTTTTCCTTGAACCGCGCGACGATCTCACTTTCACTTTCCGCATAGATGAAATAGATGTTCACTTCCATCGTCTGTAGATAACGATAAATCCGGTGAACTGCCTGAATCACGTCGCGAAATTTGAAGCCGACGCCGACAAAGACCGCCAGCCCGCAATGACGTTGAAAATTCGTTCCGGCGCCGCTGATGCTCGGCTTGGTGGCCAGATATTGAAATTCGCCGTCGCTGAATTGTTCGGTCAGCGTTTCCCGCGTTTCCAGATCGAGCGAACCGTAGATTTCCCGGCAATCCGGAATCGCTTTTCCGATCGCGTGCCGTTCCTCTTCCAGATCATGCCAGATAATGGCATGTTCGCCCGGATGCCGTTCCAGAATTTCCCGTAACCGGCCGATCCGATCGTTTAACGTCAAATGTTTTTCCCGGGCGGCGTCGGCAAGACTTAACGCGGCATCGCGATAGAGCAGCCCTTGACCATCGCGGTCGAAGCCGGCGGTATGATGATCGACGCTGACGCATTCCCAATGAATTTTCAACGGCGGCAATTCATACCCGGCATCGGAATAACCCAACTCGGACGGCTTTTGCAGAAACAATCCCCAGCTCCGGCACCAGAGCCAGAAATCTTTTTCCTTGCCCGGCAATAACGTCAAATGATCGGCTTTCGCCGAATCGCGTCGAAAGAACCGGGTCTTGGCCTGATTCTTATCCATCACGCCGAGAAACGCGGCGTAAAAAATCAGTTCGATATAGTCGTTCGGACTCGGCGTCGCGGTGGCGATGAACCGGTACGGCACCTTCTGCGCCCGGGTGATGAACTCATGGTGGGTCTTGCTGTCGTCGGACCGCAGCACGTCGCCTTCGTCCAGCGTGATCGCGGTAAACTGGTCCAGCGTGATCGCGCCGTCGCGTACCCGTTCGTAGTTGGTCAGCAGAATATCCGCGTCCGACGTCTGAATATCCGCGTCGCAAGTCACATAGGCGGTCGTCAGACGCAATTGCCGGTCGCCGGCGGTCCGGAATTGGGAACGCACGCCCAGCGGACACACCACCAGCACCTTGCCTCCGCAACGCCGCTTGATCAGCCGCAGGATTTCCATCTGCATCAGCGTTTTGCCGAGGCCGAACCGCAGAAACAGCGCCCGGCATCCGCCGCCCACCGCCCAGATCACGCCGTCCGCCTGATGCGGTTTCAGCAACGGATTGATTTCCGCTCGCGTCACCGCGAAGCCCCGGTCCCGCGCCAGCGTGATCTTGTTCCGGATGAATTGTTGATAATCGGCGTTCATGCTTGAGCCGCCTCGGGTTGCGGTTGCGGTTTCGACTTGAGTTGCTTGGCTAGATTCCACGCATACTTGCACCATTCGCTCAGGGACGAACGTTTGGCGTCATCGTGAATCGCGCGGAACTTGTCCAGCTTGTTCGGATCGTCTTTCAGCAAGGCGAATGTCTGGTCGTAGACCTTGCGATCAGCGAATTCGCCGTAGGCAAACGACTCCAGCGCCGCGATGATATCGGAACGCCGGGCATGGATAAAATGATCCATGGAGTTTGCGAGCGCACCTTCGATCATCGCTTCCGTCTGGTCGCCGGCAAAGATCAGAAACGAACTCGGCACATTATGCCCGTCTTCCGGCTCGTAAAGAGTCTTGCCGTTTCCGACGATGACCGTTACCAGAAACGCCACCTTGTCGTCCTCGGCAAGGAACGTGATCGGGTCGCTCGGAGTTGTAAATTTATAAACCATGATGTTTGCTTTCCTTGTTGGCGAATTAAAGTGTTTCGAGTTCTGCTTCCAATTGCGCTTTCCGTTTTTCCAGTTTGTCGCGGTTGCAAAGTTTCAGCATTTTGGTTTCGAGTTCATCGCTGGTAAAGGAAAAGTTCGTATTGCTATCGCAATCTTTGACCTGAATATTAAACCAATTGCAGGATTCAAGTTGTTCCAAATGGTGTTCTATGTTTGCAAGCGAATCGGCTATTTCTTTGGCCCGAATAACGTTTTCTCGTTTCATTTTTTTATCCTTGTGGTTAAAAGGGAATATCGTCGTCGCTCATCGTCCAATCGTCCTGATTACTGCCTGCCGCCAATCCGGAAAACGGGTTATCCACTATCGCCGACCCTTTCAATAATGCTTTTTGAAGGGGTGGCGGTTCGGGGATCGTGTCATTCCAGCCGGGCTCCGGCGTGAACTCCGGGATTGGCCCGAACTCGTAGCCGGTCACCCGGTCGAATTTGTCGCCGGTCACGGTCTTGACTGTAATCTTTTTGACCGTGGCCAGCGCACCTTCCCGGATGAACACCAGCGCGGTAATCACATCGTTCGGGACCGGCGCCTTCGACCGTTCTTTCCACCAGCGCACGAACTTGTCCCGTGCATAGCCGGTGTGCTGCGGGCAGACCCATTCCGACTGAAACCGGTTGAATCCGATCTCATAATCGACCTGCACGGTCGGCGGCGCGGACGGGTCGGAATATTTTTCATGCTCGGAAAACAGCGTCTTGTAGACCGGATACTCCACGTAGCTCACCTGGCCGCTGATAATCCCGGCCGTGGTGGCTTTGCCGTCGTGCGGAACCACGGTCACTTTCGGAAACTCGTAGCCGCAGTCCGGGCAGATCTGATAGCACACGTGAATCACCGAATTGCACTTCGGACACTTCTTGACCGCCGGCGGACCCGGTTCCCGATCGCGGTCGCCGCGATGCCGCCGCTGTTCCGCTTCCAGCATGTCCACCGGACCGTGCCGCATGATGTTGCCGCCGAAATCCAGAATCAGACAGTTTTCCTTGCCCGGCGCCCGCCGGAAACCGCGCCCCACCATCTGGTAATACAACCCCGGCGAATGGGTCGGCCGCAACAGCGCCACACAATCAACATTCGGCGCGTCGAAACCGGTGGTCAGGACGTTGACGTTTAACAGATATTTGATTCCGCCGGCTTTGAACTGCTCCAGGTTCTCCGCCCGTTCCGCCGCCCCGGTTTCTCCGCTCACGCTGCGGATGACTGCGCCCGGCGCTTGCGCCTGCAGCAGTTCCGCCACGTGATGCATGTGTTCGACCGAGGCGCAGAAAATCAGAATCGACCGGCGCGACGCCGTGTATTCGCCAATCTCCCCGACCGCCTGCCGGATCACCGCGTCGTTATCCATCAGCGCCGCCACCTCGGTATTGATGAATTCGCCGCCGCGAACGTGCAGGTTGCCGGTATCGACTTCGCCTTTTGCAGCTTTGGAAACCAGCGGCGACAGGTAGCCTTTGACGATCAGCTCCTTGACGCCGATTTCATAACAGATATGATTCAGCAGATTGCCGTCTTCGCAGATTTCGCCGGAACTCATCCGGTACGGCGTGGCGGTCAGGCCGATCAGCCGCACGTTCGGATTGACCGTCTTGGCGTCCTGCAGAAACTGCCGGTACATGCCTTCGCCGTCCGGCGGAATCAGGTGGGCCTCGTCGATGACGACCAAATCGAACTTACCGACCTCGCAGGCATGCCGGAAAATGCTCTGAATTCCGGCAATCACCACGTCGCCGTCGGCGTCCTTGCTGCCCAGCCCGGCGGAATAGATGCCGGTCCGGTTCAACAGCTCCGGCGCCATGACGGTCAGTTTGTCGGCCGCCTGTTCCAGCAATTCCTTGACGTGCGCCAGCAGCAGCACCCGGCCATGCCATTTCAATACGGAATCTTTGATCAGCGTGGCGATCACCGGCGTTTTGCCGCCGCCGGTGGGGATGACCACGCACGGATTGTCGGTCCGCGTCCGCAGATGTTCATAGACCGCGTTGACCGCGTCCTGCTGATAATAGCGCAATTCCATTTCTACAGTAACGTTCCTTGAGTTGGGGATTGAGTTTTGTTGTCGCGTTCGCTGATTTTAAGGTAGAGCAGCCCGGCCGGGGCCATCGGCTCCCGCATTTCCGCTTCGATCCGCTTGACCTGCACGTCGTCGTCATAGGCGTTGGCGTGGGTCAAGGCGTCGAGCAGCGGTTTGAACAGGTTGTCCAGGTCCCGACGCCGCCGGTCCGGCGGATAGACGTCCACCGCCAGCAGCAGCGGCCCTTGCAGTTTGGGCTGACCGCGAATCGCGCCGGCCACCTGTTCCCGGTACCGCAGACCCTCTTTGCTGATCAGAGTTTGCGGCCCGACGCGCCGCCAGTAGTGGTTGACACTGGGAGGATAGGGCAATTCGGCTTCGATCCGGTTCACTTTCTGGCCCACGGCGCCGCGTCGTTTGCCGGTTGCGGTGGCCGGGCGTTGGCCTGGCGCGACGCATAACCCTTGATCTCATTGCGGATATCGCCGTTGGCGTCCTTGCTCAATTTGACCTTGATCACCATCGGCAGGTTGTGCAATTCGACCGAATCTTTCGGCTGCATCACGCCCACCGCCCGGCAGACGGCAGACAACTCGCCCCGGGCGATCCGGACCGCATCGCTGTTCGGATTGTCCAAATTCAAGTTATTGAACAGCTTCCGGCCTTTGTGGTCGCCGGCGATGATTTCGAACGTCAGTTTCAGAAAATGTCCGTTTTTGTTTTTGTTCTCTTTCATTTCCGATTCGGTGATGACCGCCTCGTAATCGCCCTCGGGGATCGGGTCGAACCCCACGTTCGGTTCCACCGTGTTCGCATCGAAATTCAGCGTTGCCATAATGTCATAATTCCTTTTTGATAGTTGAGTTTATTTCTGCGGCGCGAGGGCGGCCATGAACGCCGACCACGACAGCGGCAGTTCGTCCGGCAGGTTGTAGCGGTTCTTGGCCATCACGTCGGGACCGCCGACCGTCCGCATGATCCGTTCGCCGCCGTTCGCCCCGATCGCGTGGGCAATCGTCCGGTCTCCTTCTTTTTCCAGCCGGATGCGCCGGGTGGCGTAGAAGATCGCGTCCACCCATTCGGTCAGCATGGTCATGGCCAGCTTCTGCATTCGCGGCACCATCTGGTCGTAGGTCGAAGCGGTCGGGTCGCGGAACGGCCGGATATCCGAGTGAGCCAGGAAGATCACCGCCATGTTCTTCTGCTGGCGCAGCATGCCCAGTTTGTCCAGCAGTTCCGACCAGCAGTTGAGCGCGTTCTTGTAGCCGTTGCCCCAGCCGCCGTCGGCCTTCTCGATCACCGAGACGCCGAACCGCTTGCAGACCGCGTCGAAAATCAGCTTTTCCAGCCAGTCGGCGCTGTCGATCACCACCGTCTGGAACGAATGATCTTCGCGCAACAGCGTGTTCAGATAGTCGTCGATCTGCTCGAGACTGGTCGCCAGCGGAAACCGGCTGCAGTCTACCTGGTTCTGGCCGTCTTCGGTCGGGATAAAGATCGGGTTGGGCGCACTGGCGCCGAACGTGGTCTTGCCGATGCCTTCGGGCCCGTGCAATAAAATCCGCGGCGGCGGAAACTGCTTTCCGGTAATGATCGTTTTCAACAATGATTCCATGCTTTCTTATCCTTATTTTGCGGGGTTAAAGTTTTTGAGTGAGACGGCCGGACGGGTTATAATCCATTTCCGCAACCGGTTGCGCATCCAGGTTCCGGATATTCGGCCGGCGCTACGATCCCATCGGCCGCCGATGGTTCGATGGAAAAGCATCGGCATGTTTTCCGTCAGAAGCTGCACACTGCGCGGATTTTCCGTTCCGTGCCGCAACGCGGTTCGAATTGTTTTGCGAAGAAATTTCATTTATTGCTGCTCCGTTTGAGATTGAGTTGTTTTCAATTCAGACCGTGGCCGATCGCCTGCCGCAGTTCGTCGGCGTCGATGCCGCTGCGATAGCCGATCTTGACCTTGTGCAGTTTGCCGGCTTTGATGTGCCGGTACAGCGTCATGGTCGAGATGTTCAGCCGCCGCGCCGCCTCGGCGATCGACACCAGTTTATCCGCCGGAGCCGGTTTGACCTCGTATTGTTCCAGCGCCTCCACCAGCCCGACCGGCGACAGTTCGCGCAGGTACGGCTGCAACAGCGCGGTGGCGGCGTTGACGATCGGGACCGGGATGTTGTTGTTGATTTTCATGGCGTCAATCCTTGCTCAGATAGCCGATCTTTTCGTAATTGGTCGGCCACGCGCCGGCGTCGCGGCATTCGCGTAATCGCAGAATTCCTGCCCGGTTTTCCCGAACCGACGACATCAAATCGTCTTCCACCAGACGATCCACCCGGCAGCGCCACGGCGCTTTCTTTTCCACCGCGATGATGTAGAACGGATAGCGGATCATCGACACCTGCAATACGATATCCCAGTAGAACGCCATCTGGCTCCAATATCCGTACTTCCGGGCGTCGAACGGGAAATAGTCTACATCGTCGCAGGTTTTCAGATCGACGATTCCGGCGTCCGGCTGAAACAAGTCCATCCGGATCTGGCACGGGATGCCGCAGTATTCCGTCCGCACCACCGCTTCCGGGAATCCGCCGGCGATCAGCTTCATCGCTTCCGGATGCCGGGCGACTGCGTTGTTCAGAATCTTGACTTGCTCGTAATCGCCGGGCCGCACGACTTCCCTGGTCTGCGTTTCCAGCCAGAGTTGATAGGCTTGCGAATCCGGGCCGTAGGCTTTGCCGGTCTTCGGATTGATCGGTTCGTCGACCGTGAATTCGCGGTCAAACGCTTCGCGGCCCTCCAGAATCAGACAGTGCGCCGCCCGGCCGAGGGCATACGACGGCTTATCCTCGTCGACGACTTCGCCAGTCATCTTCATGTGATACAGCGCCGGACATTTCATGAAATCTTTCAGCATGTGACTGCTGAGGTATTCGCCGCGCCGTGTCCGAGCGTGATATTCCGTTTGATCTTCGGTAATCAACCATTCCGGTTTATTCATGACGCGCCCTCCCGTTGATCCAGGCACGGCGACGTTCGGAATAATCCGGCTTCTGATAATCGCGCCAGAAATCGGCGAACCGGTCGTGAACCAGTTTCAGCATCTCGCCGATGGCCAGAATCCGTTCGCCGATCCGTTCGTCCTCGGTATCGCCTTCGTCTTTCGGCAGCTTCAACCCGGACCAGACCATCCGGGACGCCTCGAAACGGCCTTCCCACAGATCTTCATGATTCGGCGCGATCCGCAACAACGCCTTACTCAGCGTTTTTCCGCCCAGCAATGCCGCCTGCAGTTCGTCGCAGACCGGCGCGCCGCAACCCTTGGCGGCCACTTTGGTCGCCACCTTGGCTTCGTCCTGATGCTCGTCGTCGTAATAGAGTTCGATCGGGTCGGCCACATAGAACGCCGGATCGGAGTCCAGTTTCCAGACTTCCCCCTGCCACAGACACCAGGTCAAAAACTCCCGGCCGATGCCGTCCGACGTAACGAAATTCGGATTCATTTCCCGAGCCCAGCCCTGCAGCGTCAGCGGTTCCAGCTCCACGCCGAACGTCTTGTAGAACAGCCCGATCAGTGTCTCCGCATTGACGGACGACGTGTTCAGCGCATAGACCCGGCGTTCGGCGGGGACCACGATCACCTGCATCCAGGCGATGGTCGGCAATGCCTTATGGTCCAATTCTTCCGCCACCGAGGCTTGAATGTCCCGCCGCACCTTGCTCGGGGCGTAATCGGAATCGGTTTGCTTTTTCCAAATCTCGATCTTGCGTTCCACTGCGGCGGCCACCAGTTTCGGCGCCGCCTTTCTTTCCGCCGCCCGCAAATGCAGCAGATAATCATCGCCGCACCGGCAGGTTTCATCGGTAAAATCGCAACTCAACACATCGCGGCCGGTGGTCCAGCCGACCACCTTCGGGCCGGGCTTGATGTCGTCCAGCGTTCCCGCCTTGTAACTTGACAGTTGCAAATAGCTTTCTTCCCAATCAAACGGGAAATCCGCCAGCATCTGATATGCGGTCAACGCCATACTCGGTTTCAGAATATCCATTATTCAACCTCCCGGACCGGTTCGCCCCATTGGGCGACCGCCTGCTGACGAGTCGCCTGCAACTGTGCAATCATACGGTCGATATTCGCGATCATCCGGTGGGCCGCGGCGTCGACCGTGGCGGCCACCCCGGACGGAATGCACGGCGAAAGCGGCGCCGCCGTACCCAGCACATACATTTTCCGGTCGACCAGATGAGTCAGTTCCCAGACGCCGTCCTCGGAAATCATCTTTTCCTCGGTCGACTCCGGTTTTTTAGCAATCCATTTGCCCATGATCTTCGTTCCTTATCGTTAATTGGGTGATTCGAGCTTTCGCATAGGCCAGAAACGCAATCGCGCAGATGGCGATCTGGCACCAGTCGTCCGGCTGCATCAGACCTGCTCCGCCGGTTCGGGCGCAACCGCTTCGGCTTGTCCCCGGCGTTTGTCGCGGACGCGCCGCAGCGCCACGCTGAGCGCCGCCAGATTTTCCAGTTCGTGATCGAGGTCGGTTGCCGGGTCGGCAATGCGGGACGCCTGACGAGCGATCAATTCACGCTGCGCCGATTCCGGCAGCGGAATTTCAGTTTCGTAGGCTGTACGAAGCTTTTCAATTTCGTTGTACACGTTCATATTCTTGGCCGCCTTATTGTTGAGTGGTTGACTAGCGATGTTCGATCAGCCAGGCGACGAATTTCGCCACCGGCACCGTGCCGTCCGGTTCCACCGGCGCTCCGGCATCCATCGCCTGCTGAATTTTATTGGCGTAATCGGTTCCGGTTTCGGCCTTCAACTGCCTGGCCAGCGCTTCCGGCGTCAGCCGATAGTCCGCCAGTTCCTTTAAATCCGTTATTGACTTTGCTTTTTTCATTTTTATGATTACCTTTTCTTTTGAGCGGCTCGACTTTGCGCCGCTCCCGCCGGTGGTAGTGCGCCGGCGGTTTTTGTTTTAACTTGCGATGTATTCCGTGCCGATCTTTCCGGGACGACTGGATTTTTTGCGCCGATTGATGAAAATCAATCCTTGATCCGCCAAATGGTTGACGATCGGTTCCAGTTCTCGAGCGGAAAGATGCGAATATTTCAATAACGTATGATGAATAATCCGTTGATCTTTGCTTTGCCGGATCAAGGTAAGCACCCGGTCCTCCTTGGTGTTTTTATCTTCCGGATGCGGCTTGCTTTCGTGTCGGATTTTTAAGATTTCCCGCAGAAACGCCGCGTCTTCCGGTTCGAAAATGATTCTCATACTTGGCCGCCCTCTTTTTTATTTCTTGTTCCTGTTGGTGAATTTCCCTTTCAACTTTATTCTGTAATTCTTCCAGTTGAATTCTTCGCAAATCGATTTGGCTTCTCAAACTTCGCCAGGCGGACCATTCGTCTTTCCCCAACCCGACCAGCGGAATCGATTCTTCCGCTGAAACAATCGGGAAGATCAGCCAATTTTCCAGCTCATCTTGTTTCATGGTAAAACCGCCGGTCCGCGTGGTGAAATACCGCTTCACGATTTTATGTTCAGTCCATCTCATTTATTTGGCTTTACTCTATTATGGGTTTATATTTCGTCATGGATAACCCGTTAAGCAACTTAGTTATTGATTGTTGGTACAAGGCGCTTACCGTGCTTGGCGCGGTAATTGCTGCTGGTGCTTGCTTTGTTACGGCCCAGGTATTTAATAATCTTGCGCTTTTTCTTGGTGGACTGGCCTTGTTCTTTTGGGGTGTAGGGGAGTAGATTAACCATCCAACCCACAACAAATTCAGGGATTACGGGGTTTTGGGACACTGGCAACTCACCGGAAACCCCAGAAGCGAAACCACGCTGGGGGGCCTGTTTGATTTGCTCGCTATCGCGCTTGCTATTGCTTTTGTGCTTGCGGTAATCTTCGGTGGTAAAGCCGATAAGATCAATCCCCAGCAAAACACCGGCATAAACCAGCCCACAAATCGGACCGAAGGCGTAACCAACCCCGGCAGCGCCAAGCGCTGATATTCCAGAAACAAAACGCATCATGCCCTCTGCGGCGCGGTCTTGGCGTCGGCGCAATCAATCGACTTTTCGATATTTTGAGGCAAAAAATTAACAAGGTAGTTCCTAATCAATGAACTTAAACATAATCCTCTTCTTTCTGCTTCAATCTCTGCTGCAACTTTAACTTCCGGGGGCATTTCCACCATTACACGAACTTTGACTTTTTTAATTTTCATAATCCAACTCCATCAATTTGTATTAATGATAATATCGACGTGTCGATAAGTCAATGGCAAAACATCGAAAAATCTGTATTTTTTACAAATGAATAATATATTTTTGTTGAAAAAAACATGAAAGACCATTATCTTTATTGGTAACGAACACGAGGTTTGCCATGACCATTGGGGAAAACATACGAAAAATACGTAAACAACTTGACATGACTCAAGCCGATCTTGCTAAAAAATCTGGGATCGCACAAGGTCAATTGTCAGAATACGAAAAAGATGCAGTCAAGGAACCACGTATAGATAAACTTGCTAAAATTGCTGATGCATTGGGGGTATCTGTTGCGTCCCTTGACTATCGTCTTTATGTGGAACATCCTAATACTATTGGGGTAAATTTACAGAAATTAAGAAAGGGAACGGCCTTTAAGGAAATTGCCCAAAAAACTGGAATTCAAGAAGATTTAATACGAAAATTTGAGTATGAAGTGTGTGCGCCTACTATTACGCAACTTCAAATATTGGCAGAATATTATGGAGTAACGGTGAATGACATTTGCGAATCAGTAATTCTTAATAAAACAAGAACCAAATGTTATAAAGATCATATTGATATATCCGACAACTGTTTTTTGGCACATTGTCCGGCAGAGCCACCAGTCAACCGTTTTTTGCAGGTGGTACTCGAAGGGTGGGAAAAGTTAAATGCAGAAGAACAAAGCATAATTGCCGGTAAGGTTGCCGTAATACTTGAAGAAAAAGAACGGCGCTCAAAAAATAGCGTTGGCGGAGAAACGAGCAGCGGAAATACGAAAAAACTGGCAAGTGCTTGATTGTCCGCAATATGGCTACGATGCCAGCCGAAAAATAAAATAACGAATATCGGCGGAAATGTATTTCACGCTAAAAGTGTGCCGGATTTGACATTAAAGCTAATTGATGTTATAATGTTCCATGCGATAAGGGGAGTTGTCATTAATCAGTGTTAACGAGGGAATCATCATGCCGCAACTTATTGGATGTGGATGTCTGCTGGTTATCGTATTCTTTATCATGGGATCATGTTTTTTTACCTCGGAACATTCATCTAATGAAAAGAGTAACGTGGAAAACTGTAGCAAACCGATTCCTCCGGAAGTACAGAAATGCATGAATCGCTATGGTAAACAGCCCACTCTGGATCAATGGAATGGCGAATACGTTGCAATAAGAAAATATCTGGCGCTCGTCGCCAAAGATCCGGACAGCGTTAAAATATATCGCACCAGCGCAACTGAACCGGATGAAATCGGCTGGCGTGTAGTTTGTGACTGGGGCGCGAAGAATTCATTTGGTGCCATGGAACGATCAATTACCACCTTTTATATAAGAAACGATCAGGTTTTTAAAGCTGAATGAAAACTTTATCATTTGTAATAATTTTGTTTTCTTCCGTAATGATTTTAGGAGGAGATATCATTACTGGACGCGCTTTGTGGATTGATGATGGCGATACGTTTTACATGATCACTGCGCAAAAAACGGTGGTAAAAATTCGCATGTGGGGAATTGACGCACCGGAACACGATCAACCATGGGGGAAAGAGGCAACGTTGGCATTGATCCAAATGATCGGACGCAAGCACGTTAAGGTGGAAACTTTCGGTCTGGATAAATATAAAACTCGTACGATGGGACGAGTTTATTGCGGTAAATTAGATGTCAATTTAGAAATGGTAGCAACAGGTAATGCATGGTGGTATCATCAATATGCACCCAAGGCAATCGATATCCAGGCAGCTGAAATCACTGCTCAAACTACCAAACTTGGTTTATGGCATGATCCATTGGCAATTGCACCATGGGATTGGCGGCATCATCATAAAAAGTAAATTATTATAAGTTGATTTTTCTAATATATTAACTAATATACTTTTATGAACATCTATCAAAAAATGTTAACGGATTATATGGCCGATGCCGGCATCAACCAGCGGGAATTGGCCCAGCGGCTGCAAGTGCGTCCGCCGACTTTGACCAACTGGTTACGCGGCGGTCACGGCATTACGGCCAAGAATCGAACCAAGATCGATCGGTTATGCGCGTCCAGCATGATTGCGGCGGATGTCGGACGGAAAGCGGAAAACGATCTTCTGCTCTGGTATCTGAATCAGCCGGAACAGGCGGAACAGCGGTACCGGTTATTGCTGAAAGCCACGATCAGGCATAATGACGAGGTGAAAAAATGATTTTCCAATGTCCATATTGCGATGCAAAATATGAAACGGATGAAAAGTTTTTAGAAGTCATATTAAAATGCGGCGTATGCCACCAGAAATTTACGATGGCCAATCCCCCGAACGAAAATGAAGTCATACATCCGTTTGACCCGACCAAAGTTTATCGCTATAAATCACCAGCTCAATCGTCTTCTCCGGATCATGGCTTGTTGACTCCAACCAACATTCTGGCCGGGATCGGCCTCTATTCGTTGCTGAAATGACCGAACAGGAACAAATCATCGCCGAGGTTTGGACCGCTGCCAAGGGCTTCGTTCAGGCCCGGTTACTTTGTCCGCTCAGCGCGGTCTTTGTCGAAGAAGGGCAAACCGCCCCGGTGATATCATTGGGCGAACAGACCGTCGAAATCATTTCCAGCGTCGACGCGCAGAATCAATTCGGCGCACTGTTGCGGCAATACTTTCACCTGGTGATGCTCCAGACGCCAGAGGGCTGGCGGATGATCTACTGTGAAGTTGCCGATCATCCGATTTTAGTTCGAGTCAAAGCCGTTCCCGCCAAATGTCCGCATTGCAAAGGACAATTTATGGTCGACGCTTGCCTCAATGAAAAAAAGATCACATGCCCGGCCTGTCAAAAAGAATTTATCTATATGCGCAAGGAAACCATGATCTTGGGTTGCGGTGCTATCTTGTTATTGCTTGGATTGCTGGCTTTTATTGTTTATCATTTCCGTTAAGCAATTCATCCCGGATCTGCCACCAGTTTGTAGTAGTCATCAATGCCAACCTTTTTTTCACCTCTTCGGACAGAATAATTGTTTTTGGTTCTCCCGATAACGTCAACTGACCCGCAATCCGTCGAGCTGTATCGTCGGATATTCGGGTATAGTGTTCCGTCATGGCCGGATTGCTGTGTCCGGCCAACTTCTGCAAAAGCGGCTGCGCGGTGCCGGCTTCCGCCTGATGAGAGATGTAGCTGTAGCGCAACGAATGAAAACCATATTGGACAATTGCGTGCTTATCGTTTCCGCGACCGCCGGTTCCCGGCTTGACGGTTTGCAATCCGCAACGGCAGAAATGCTGCTGAATGCGACGACATAATCCGGCCCGGCGGTTGTGATCAAGATAAGCGGCCGCCATATCCGGCAAGACATATTCGCCGGCCTGCGGTAATGAGGATAATGCTCGATATAAATGATCGTTGATTCCGACCTTAACCACCGACTCCGGATTGCGTCTGGCGGTTTTGCGCGGCAGACGCGTAATAATTCTTCGTTCCAAATCCGTTTCCGACCAGCGCAGGGTGCAGCAATCGCCCATTCGCAGCCCGGTAAAATATCCAATCCCCAGCAGAATTGCCAGATCGCCGGAAGCCTCGGAAAGTAATTTGTAAACCTGCTCGACTGTCAGTTCATGTTTGCTGTTACTGATTACCCGTTTGCGCTGAATGTTGGCGGCCGGATTGACCTTGATCTTTTTTTGCCGCAATAACGCGGCAAAAAGCATCTTCAACAAGCCGATGCGTTTGTTAAAGGTATTGTTACTGTAGTGATTGCCGATCAGATCGGCGGCATAGCTATCAATATCGTTTTCGGTAATTTGATCCAGATAATGATATTGCCGGTTTTGTTTCAGCCAGACCATGAAAAATTTCCAGTATCGGGCATAATCGATCATAGTGGAATCGCTGCAGTCCGGGCAATATAGACTATGCTGAAACATGGAAAAGATATTTTCGATGGCGACCCGATCGCGCTCGGCTTCGGCGACTTGAACTTTTTGTTTGATTCCTTGGATTGCCATCGCGGCATGTTCCATGCGATCGGCTTCGGTTTTCAGCGTTAACGGCGCCAGCATCCTGGCAACGGCAATGTCGATTTTCGCCTTTTCGCCTTTGACGATTGGATGATGATCGTCATCGAACAACGCGAGGGCAATGCGTTTTCCTTTGATCATATAGCGGAGATACGCGTGATTTTTTTCTCCGCGGTAGTATATTGAGCCTTTGATGTTTGACATGGTGCGCCCGATGTTGTTATGCGGTGTCATAACATAATATACATCGGCGCAGGAGATTTGGCTACAATTTGGATACAAAAATTTAAAATTTAGCTTAATATCGAGGACTTAGAATCCTGTGGGGCAACTCGTGCGGGTTCGACTCCCGCCTCGCGCACCATGTTGGACGGGGTCTATACGAATCAGCCAGGAAAAAGTTATGGGGAAAATTGGGGACTATGATTTTTCACTGTCCATATTGCCGGCATGAGTATCGAACGGAGAATTATTTTTCCGCCATGGATATGGAATGCGTTTCCTGCCGCCGGAAATTTACCGTAGCCAGTCCCAACCCGAACGGTCCGACGCCCAACGTCGAACAGCTGGTAATTACCGTACATCATGACAACGAAACACCCGATCGGGGATTGCTGACGCCGACCAACATTCTGGCTGGCATCGGTCTTTATTCGCTGTTTAAATAACCCAACAGGAACGGCCCAACGACTGACCGCCCATTGACTCCGCCGATAGTGACAAAAATTTGCTTTTGGGCTAATCGATGTTATAATGAATTATATACCTGCAAAATTACCGTAGATTCCGAAGTACAGCCGACAGAAAATTACTGCGGTACGCCGTATTGATGCAGAATGGAGGATGGGAAAATGATTTTTAAATGTCCTTATTGTTTCACGGAATATGAAACTTGGGACTATTTTCCGGAAACGATTTTCCAATGTGGAATATGCCATCAGAAATTTACCCTGGCCCATCCGCGCGGATGGGGTATTACACCACCAGTAGAGAAAGCTCATATTCATCGTTATCAGGAATCGACTCCGTCTTCAAGTGGATTGCTGACACCGACCAACATTCTGGCCGGAATCGGTCTTTATTCGCTGTTTAAATGATTCAATAATCATGGGGATTTCCGGAGGGGGATGGGAAACAATCGATTCCAATATTTAGACGCCTTGCGCGGCCTCGCCGCTCTGATCGTGGTGTTTCATCATGCAGAAATTGCGTCTTGGGGCAGCCCAATGGTGGGGAAAACCTGCGTTTATATATTTTTTCTACTGAGCGGATTTGTGCTCACGTATAAATATCTTGGCGTCCCCCATCAATCAACCAGAATCATCATGGCAATTGTAAAACGGCCGTTCCGCCTGTTTGGCATTACAGCGGCAGCCGTAATTATTGGGAGTGTCTGTAATTATCAACTTCTGGTAGACGTGTATCGTCATATTCTCAAATTTGGAGCGGAAAATCCGTTTGCGCTGGCAGTTATTGTAATTGGTCCGCTTTGGACAATGGAAACCGAAATTTGCGGTTCTTTTCTGGTGTTTATGGTTTGTCTGATCGTTCAGCGGCAACTATTTAGTCGGAGATTAATTGTTGATCTTTTGATTTTCATCGTATTTTATAAACTCGGCTCCTTTGCCATGATGGCATTTATTTTAGGAATGGCATGTGCAGATGTATATAAGCATCTCAATAATCACTTGAGTACTGAACTGATTGCAATTGCCAGCCTGACATGTGGTCTAGCTGTTTATTCGGAAAATACGGCATTAATGACTTGGTTACAGGATTCAGGCATAATATTTTTGTTGCCTAACCTTCATTTTGTGGCTGCTGTAGGTATTTTTGTCGGCATTGTTTTTTTACCTGTATTGCACCCTACATTGAGCTGGAGACCGTTGTTGTGGCTGGGACGTATTTCATTCAGTCTATACGCCATCCATTGGATTTTTGTGGTCATCCTGCACCCGCGCATCCTGGCGGCCTGTCACCAGCAACTAACATATGCTTGGAGCGTTGAAATTACCGCAAGTATTGCCGCCGCGTGGATGCTGACCAAGTACGTCGACGAACCATGCATTAAACTTTCCGGAGTGATCGCCGATCGAATCGTTAATCCCGGACCGGTGACGCCCAAACAATCGGTTGCCGTTAAATCTACTCCGGTTTCTATCGGCGATCATGCATTGCAATCATCAAAATAGGTTGCAAGAGAAAATGACGGAACAAAAAAATCATTGCTGCGCGGTTCCCCAAAAGTTGGACACCTGGCAAAGTATAAAAGACTCCTGATTTAACCACGAAGAAGAAGTCTGGAAACATGAAGAAAACCTACGACAGTAAATTCAAGGGCAAAGTGGCGCTGGAAGCCATCCAAAGTAATCGCACGATAGCGGAATAGCCGAGGAGTATAATATACACCCGAATCTGATGGCGCAGTAGAAGACAAAACTGCTGGAGTCGGCAACCGAAGTGTTTGCCACTCAGAGAGAGAAAAAAGCGGAGCCGCAGTTTTCGGAAGGCAAACTGCGGCGGCAAAACGATCAACTTAAAGTGGAGAACGAATTCCGCCGAAAAAAATACGAGTGCTACCTCTTAAAGGCCGGAAAATCTGATTGAGGTTTAGATGCGACTCCCCCCTGGGCAATTATATGTCCTGGTCAATACAGAGAATCTATTACCGGGTTATTTCCCGATTCATACATATTTCCCCTTGAAATTATATTCGAATGGGGAGTATAGTGAATCTCGTATTGCCCGGGCTTGACCGCTTGAAGCGAAGTCACTGAACTTCGGAAAAGACGGATTATAACCGACCATCGTGATTTCCGTCATTGCTTTTTTATCGAAAACGCGTTATCTTTTTCCGTTTACTTGGGAAACCAATACAGCAAGCAAAATTCAGTCATGATGAGAATGTGGTCAAATTTATGGCGGTAAAGATTTATTGTCCGCGCTGCGGACAGGAATACCAGGTGGAAAACAACGTTTCCGGGATGACCGCCCAGTGTGTCCGTTGCGGTGCGGATTTTCAGATTCCGGCCTTGCCGGTAGCCGAACCGTCGCCAGTCTTTGCTTCACCCCAACCGCCGCCGGCGGCGCTACAACCGCCCGCCGTCTCCGGACCGGTCAAACCGGTTTCCATGTTCGACCGGTTTCTGATTTGGCTGGCATCGTTTTTTCTGGCGCTGTTGATCGTCATCCTGTTGATCTGCGCCTTTGTGTCGTTCTCGTCCGCCGACGCGCAGGATATTCAACAACAGATTCACGGCGCACTCAGCGCCCAGATTTTCCTGACCCTGATCCTGATTCTGCTCGGCACCGCGATTTTAATCAAGATCGACAGCGCCGGACGCAGTCGGCGTTGAGGAAACGCCGATGGGGTCGGTACTGCGAAATTACCTGTTGCTGCTGACGGCGGCCGTTGCGGTCGCCGTGCTGGGCGTTTACTGGGGCCTGATTCCGTGGCCGCATGCCCACAAAACGTTGTCCTCTACCGCAGCCACGCCCTTGTTGCCGAATCCAGGGACGGCGGTAAAATTGTCATTGCCTCCCTACCCCGATCCCGATTTTCGGCAATTCAAATGGGGCGACTCGATGGAACAGGCCCGGGCTCGGAGCGACGTGGAACTGCGTTGTTGCGCGGACCGTAACCGACAGCCCTCGGCCGACCAGCTGTTTGCGCCGGTGGAGATCAGCGGTTTTCCGGCTACGCTTTTTCTGCTGTTCAACCAGAATAAACTCTACCGCGGCGTCTACCGGCTGGAAGCGGGCGTCTCGACCACGCAACACCTCGTCGATCTGTTCCGGGAACTGGAAACCTTGCTGACCCGCAAGTACGGTCCGGCCGGCGACCGTTCCAGTCTCTGGGTCCGGGATCGTACCTTATATGACTCCTTTGTTCAGCATCCGGAAAAAATTCCGGCTGCCCTGCCCGACGGCAGTGTGGAGTACATCAACCGCTGGAAAGGTCCGAACGGTCCGGTTTTTCTGCATCTTCACGCCGAGTCCGCCGCCGCTTCCGGTTCACGGCTGTTGCTTGATCTCACTTATGAGACCGAGCAAGCCGCGCAAATCGATGAGTCGCGCCAGACCGAGGCCGGTACGTCAACGCCTGGTTCCGGCAAGTAGTCCCAATATGGTTGACGGAAACTTCCTGTCCTCATTTCAGAGCCTTACTCGCGTAGAAAACGACGTTTGACGATCAATCTCCACCAATACAAGAAGACTACCATAATCTTTCATTGTTTTATTGATAAAAATTAACATAAAGATTGATATCAAGGCATAAATTAATGTATTATTATAAACATAAAACAAGCGCTCCGCGGTTTCGGAATTCGGGTGTTTTTTCTTGGGGCCCGGGGCCGACGCGAAGCGAAGTATGCCCCGGTATAACGCACCGGCACGCTGCCGGCGCACCCGACGGCTAGACGAAGCGGCTGACCACCAGCACCCAGATAATTCCCAGAATCATGGAAACTACGCTTACCGGCAGGCCCACTTTAACAAAATCCCAGAACGATATTTTGAGGCCGCGACTTGCCGCCGCATCCACTACGATGATATTGGCCAGGCTGCCGATAATCAGCATATTGCTGGAAAGGCCGCTGGCCAGTACCAGCATCGGACCGGAGAGCGGATCGCTGGCGTAGGGCAGCAGCAGCATGACGCAAGGAACATTGGAAATCACGTCGCTCAGCACCGCCGAACTGACGAACAACGTAACCGGATCGCGCAGATTGAATCCCGCCGTTTTGAGGCTGTTGACAAACGTCTGCGGCAATCCGGTGGAATTCATGGCGGCATTGACCACAAAAAGTCCGAAAAACAGCAACAGCAGTCCCCAATCGATTTTGGCAATCATCGCCCGCGAATCGTATTGTCCGTTCATCAGCAAAAAACAGCCGGCGGTCAACGCGATCAACCCTTTGTCGTAATCGGTGAAAATAAAAAGTACGATCACCACCCCGGCCACAATCAAGGCTTTGGCCGTCTCGAAACGGTTGAATTGCACCTCGGGAAGCTCTGCCGCTTTCGCTACCGCAGCAGCGTCCGGCGGCAATGTCCATTTACCGCGCTGAAACCAGGCCGGCACCAGCCAGCCGATCAGTAGCGCCAGCAGGGCGGGCACGGCAGTATAAATCAGAAAATGTCCGAAGCCCAAATGCAATTTCTGCGAAATCAGCATGTTTTGCGGACTGCCGATCAAGGTAGCCACCGAACCGGCATTGGCGGCAAAAGCCAACGCCAGCAGAAACGGCACCGGATTCAATTTACGTCGCAGGCAAAGTCCCAGAATCACCGGCGTCATTGCCACGGCAATGACATCGTTCGTTAAAAATGCCGACAAAATTCCCGCCAGCAACGACAGAATTCCCAGCAGAAAAAAGGGCGTGACATGACAGTTTTCCACCAATTTTGCCAGCCAGGTATAAAGACCGGAATCTTCAAACTGGATCGAAAGCAGCATCAGTCCGAAAAGCAGTCCCAGCGTACCGAAATCCACACTGTCCAACGCAGCCGTCCCGCTGATCTCGTGTCCGGCCAGCAGAAACACCGCCCCCACCAGCGCAATCGCCGGACGACCAATCTTGAAAAAAGGAAACCGCCCCAGAATCATTCCCACATAGACCAGCGTAAAAACCAGCGCAATAACGGTCATAGCAAGTTTCCCCTTCCCCTCGGTATCTTTCTCGATCGCCTTTCCGGCAGAACGTCCGACCCGCCCTGCCCCGGCTGGCTGCTAATCTACATCCGGTCGTCAACAATACCAGCCGCCGGGTGCGACCCGGTGCGTAATTACCGGGTCATACTCCGCGTACCGCGTCGGCCCCTGGACCCCAAAAGATCATTTCTGCCGTCGTTCTGCCAGTTACGCAATGGCAACTGTCCTCTGTGATGTGTCAGATTCTCGAGCACCAGCGAGAGAATACGGCAACCGTGAGGGGAATTCGAGCTTTCGCGACGGCGTCAGCCGGAGCGAAACCGAACTTGCCGCACAACTCCGCACCGGGTCGCGCCCGGGCCGGGTCCAGCGCGGAATCCCCGTCGACACGCGAACCGGTCGGCTACGGATGCAAGTCGGGAAGGCCGGCCTGCTTGCGAAGTCCGCAGAAATATTGCCAAAGCCCGGCGTCGCGGGACAGCAATTTCAGCAGTCCGGTACGGGTGAGGCCGGTGGCGGCGGCGGCGGTTTTCAGGTCGAGTCCGGACTCCGTGACGGCGTCCATCAGCCAGGCGGCCAGCAGCGGATAACGGGGATTGTTGAGATTCATATGGGGATCGGGCGGCGGCAGGTGCGGACCGCGGATTTTGACGGCGATTTCATGCCGGAGTTTGGACAGGGCAAGTTCGCGGTTACGCTGTTGGGAACGGGTTTCACAATCGGTTACGACCAAGCCGCTGGGCTGATGGACCAGGCGGATCGCCGTATTGGTATGATTGCGTTTCTGTCCGCCGTTGCCGGTGGCGACAAAAGATTCCTGACGGCAATGCGACAGCAAGGTCCGGTCATCCTGCGCCAGCCAGACATTGCGCTCGGCCGCCGGGCAATGTCCGTCGGCGAATTCCGCCGGAAGACGAGGCGCGTCCATGGTCAGCTTTTCCGCAGCACGTAAATCATGACGTTGGGAAAATTCTGATTTTCCGACAACTTTTCCAGCGTCACATCGAAGCCGCACCGGGCGGCCAACCGGGCGATATAGGCCGGAGAATGAGCGAAAACGCCGCTCCGGTTGAGAATGTAATCCGCCTCCCCTTCCCCGCACTCGATGGAAAACGCGAACCAGGCGCCGGGAACAGTATGACGGCTGACCGCGGCGAAGGTTTTTTCCAGATCGCCGATGTAAATAAAAACGTCGGCGGCCAGAACCAGATTATATTTGTGGACGGCGCTGTCCATAACTTGCAGGAGGTCGCCGCACACCAGTTTCTGATAGATGTTTTTGGCTTTGGCCTGTTCGATCATGCCGGGGGAAATATCGACGCCGACCATGGTTTTGCTGACCGGCATGAACTGTTCCGACGCCAACCCGGTACCGCAGCCCAGATCCAGAACCCAATCGAATTGCTGCGGCTGATCGAGTTTCCGGCAACAGGTGCTGACCGCATCCCGCAACTGTTTGGGCAACGAGTATTTCAGCTCATTGACCATGTAGGAATCGAAACTTTCCGAACACTGATTAAACATCGACGCCAGCAACTCGCCGGGCATCCGGGTCACCTGCTGTCCGTTCAAGGACTTGAGCAGCAATTGCGCGGTGTCATTATTCTTATCAATTTCCATCACGGTTTGCAGTTTTTCGCGGGCGAGATCGTTTTTGCCCCACTGAAAATAGAGACGTCCGAGCCCCAGCCAATACTGCGGATTTTCCGGTGCGATCTTGACCGAATTCTGAAAGAATTTTTCCGCCGCTTCGAACTGTTGCAAATGCAACAGGATATCGCCCAGATGAAAATGAATTTCCGCCCGGTCGGGTGAAACTTCCACCGCTTTCCGCATGGATTCCTCCGCCTGCTGCCAACGGCCGATGGCTTTCAACGACATCCCCAGCATATACCAGATGTCCGGATAGTCGTCGCCCAATTCCGCCGCGATGGAAAAATATTTGGCGGCGCCCAGCCAGTCGTTGCGGCGGTAGCAGATCAGCCCCATATTGTAATTGGCCCGCAACGAACCTTCGTTGATCGCCAGGCAGCGTCGATAATAATCGGCGGCATCATCCAAATGGCCGACCAGCATGGCAATGCCCGCCAGTTTATAGAGGACGTTGAAATTATCGGGCTGAAGTTGCAGCGCGCTTAAAAAATAGGTACAGGCCTGGTTGTATTCCAACAGTTCTTCCTGAAGACAGCCCAACCGATAATAAGCATCGAAATCGTCGGGATTCCGGCGGACCAGTTCCAGCAGAATCGCTTCCGATTCTTTCCACATACCATGTTCGTGATAATAGTCTGCCTTCCGCACGGGATCGGTCGTATCTTCCATGATTCACTCCTTGCGATTCGGAACGGGGCGGCGGTTATTCCTCACCGCCACCCATCAACAATTTGAGTTTGCGGATGGCTTTATTCTGGATTTGCCGCACCCGTTCCCGGGTACAGCCCAACACTTCGCCGACTTCTTCCAGCGTCATTTGCGGCGAGCCATCCAAGCCGAAACGCAAGGTCAAAACCTGCTTTTCCCGGTCACGCAAGCGGTCGACCAAGCCTTTCAGACGGTCGATCGATTCGAAATCGCCCAACATCTGGTCCGGCGCGTTCTTTTCACTGTCGGCAATAAAATCCTGAATTTCGCCCTGCTCGCCGTCCTGGATCGGATCGTTCAGCGAGGAGGTCGACAAATTGGCAAAGCGCAGTTCGGTAACCGTCCGCCGGCTCAGTTCCAGCGCATCGGCAATTTCCTCGTCCGTAGCCGGACGGCCGAGCTTTTCTTCCAGCTTTCGCTGCATGGAGCGAATCTTGGCAATCTTTTCCACCGACTGAATCGGCACCCGGATCGTCCGGCTCTGTTCCGCCAGCGCCCGGCGCATGGCCTGCTTGATCCACCACGTACTGTACGTGCTGAACTTGGCCCCTTTCGTCGGGTCAAACTTCTGCGCGGCGTTCATCAGACCGATGTTGCCCTCCGAAATCAGGTCGTGCTTGGGCAGCCCCTTGCCGGAAAAATCGTTGGCGATCTTTACCACCAACCGCAAATTGGCTTTGATCAATTTGGCTCGGGCCTCTTCGCTGAGGCGTTCGTCGTGCTGATGGATGGCTTCCGCCAACTGGTTTTCCTCGTCGCGGGACAGTAGCGAGAAGTCCAGAATACTCCGCATGTAGACCTGCGAAGTGGTCATCGGGTTCTCTTCCGTCAGCTTCTTTTTCTTGCGCTTCAGCTTCAGTTTGAGCAACAGCTTAGACTTCAGTTGAGGACTCAGCTTGGGAAGCAATTTATCCGTCAACTTGGTTTTGGGTTTTTCCGCCATAGCCCTATCCTCTGCTCCTCGCTGTTAAATTCCGCGTCCGAACCGATTTTTCCCCACCGGACGAAGCGGAAACTAAATTCCTGCCAAGGTACGTTGATATGCTTTCACCACTTTTTCCAGCGCCAGTTCCGCCACGGATTCGCCGCCGCGGGTAAATTTGAGCACCGGGTCCGCGGTAACCACGCCCACCCGCGCCACCGGCATACCCGCCAACAGCTTTTCCACCGCCGCCGCGTTCCGCGGGCTGACCGTGAAAATAAAGCGGCTGTTGCTTTCCGAAAACAGCAGTTCCGCCGCCGTCATGCCCGGCATCGCCGGAATCTTGTCGAGATTGATATCCAGTCCCAGGCGTCCGCCCATGGCCACTTTCGCAAAGCCGATCGCCAGACCGCCCAAAGCCGGAGTATGCAGCGAATTGAGCAGTTCGGACTGGGTCAGCGCACTGACGTGACGATAAATGTTTTGCGCATACTCGGCGTCGACCTGCGGAACCTGATTGCCGACGGCGTCCAGCATGAAGAAGTATTCGCTGCCGCCCAGTTCCGGTTTGGTTGTGCCGATCACGTAGACCACGTCGCCGGCAAATTTGGCATCCAGCGTGACCGCCTTGCGGATATCGTCCATCTTGGCGATGGTGCTGAACAGCACGGTCGGCGGAATCGAAATCTTGCGACCGCCGCGGGTACTGTCGTTCTTCATGCTGTCCTTGCCGGAAATGCAGGGAACCTTGAAGGCTTTCGTATAGTCGTAAAGAGCCTGGTTGGCCCGGACCAACTGCGCCAGTTTGTACTCGCCATCGGGCGTCTTCGGGCTCTGGACGGGGTCCGGCCAGCAGAAGTTGTCGAGTCCGGCGATATGGCCGAGCTTGCCGCCGACGGCAATGGTCCGGCGGATACCGAGGTCGATCACCGAGGCGATCATATGATAGGCGTCGATATCGCTATAGCGCGGCAGCAGACCGGCGCTGAGAATCACGCCTTCGGTGCTGAGCGGTTCGATCATGGTCACGGTGGCATCGCCGACGACGTCACGGCAACGGCCGACAAACGGCTTGATGACGCTCAGCCCTTTGACTTCGTGGTCGTACTGCCGGGCCTTGTATTCGTCGGAACAGATGTTCAACCGTTCCAACATCTGCACGAGATCATCGTTCAGTTGCCGATTTTTGAGTTCCGGTTCGGCGAAATGCGGCGGCACCCATTTGGCTTTCAGATGCAACCGGGGCAACCCTTCGTGCATAAAGCCGATATCCAAATACGCCACCGTCTTGTCGCCGTACAGCATATGGAACTTGCCGGAATTGGTGAATTCGCCCAACACGGTCACTTCCACGTCGCGGGCTTTCGCCATCCGCATGAACTCATCGAGCTTTTCCGGCGGAACCGCGAAACTCATCCGTTCCTGCGCTTCGGAAACCAGAATTTCCCACGGCGCCAGACCGGCATATTTCAACGGCGCTTTGGCCAGGTCCATACGGCAACCGCCGCACAATTCCGCCATTTCCCCCACGCTGGAGGACAAACCGCCCGCCCCGTTGTCGGTTACGAACCGGTACACGCCGGCCGCTCGAGCTTCGAAAATAAAGTCACCCATCTTCTTCTGCGTGATCGGGTCGCCGATCTGCACGGCCTGAGTCGGACTTTCCTTGTGCAGTTCTTCGCTGGAGAAAGTCGCCCCGTGAATCCCGTCTTTCCCGATCCGGCCCCCGGCCATGACAATCAGGTCGCCGGGATTGATAGTTTTGCTGGACCCTTTGACGCCGTTGATTTCCTTCGGCAGGGTTCCGACGGTACCGCAGTACACCAGCGGCTTGCCGCAATAGCGGTCGTCGAAGTATTCCCAACCGAACCCGTACGGAATTCCGCTCTGGTTGCCGCCGTCGATCACGCCTTTGTGAATGCCGTCGCGCAACCGTCGCGGGTGCAGCAGACCTTCCGGAACGTCTTTTTCATCGGTAAACGGCGAACCGAGGCAATATCCCCAAACGTTGATCAGCAGATCCGCCCCCTGCCCCGTACCGAGCGGGTCACGGTTGACGCCGACAATCCCCGTCATGGCGCCGCCGTAAGGGTCCAGCGCCGACGGACTGTTGTGGGTTTCCACCTTATAGACCAAATCGAGCTTGTCGTTGAACGAAATCACTCCGGCATTGTCGTGGAACACCGAAACCAGCCAGTTCACGTCCTTGGCAATTTCGTTGGTGCTCTTTTTGACGAACGACTTATAGCAGGAGGTGATTTCCTGATGTTTGCCGTGTTCGTCTTCATAATCGATCACGGCATCGAAAATTTTGTGTTTGCAGTGTTCCGACCAGGTCTGGGCCAGAACTTCCATTTCCACATCGGTGGGATGAGCATCCAAACCGACTTTTTCCCGTCCGGTAGCCTTCTGAAAGTAGCGTTGGATCACTTTCATTTCTTCCAGACTCAGCGCCAGAATGCCTTTCCGGCTGATTTCCATCAGAGCGTCGTCATCGACGTCCAGATTATATTCGCGCACCTGGCCGCCGCCGACCGCCGACACTTCCGGCAAATTGAGCGGCAAACCGTGTGCTTTGACGTCGGTCGCGGAAAATACTTTGATCGTTTCAATCAGTTCGTTGGCCAGCAAAGATTTGGCAATCCGTTCCACCTGCGCGCGTTCCAAACCGGCACCGGAGATCAAATATTCCACCGACGAAAACACCTGTTCGCCGGCATTCAGTTTCCGGCCAATGATGTCGCCGATGGCTTCGCGGGCCGAACGACCGAAGTTGTCGGTCACGCCAGGCTTGAAGCCGACGATCACCAGCCAGTCGCAGGCCGCGGGCGTCGGATTGCCGACTTGTCCATGCTGGAGGACCGGATGGGCTAATTCCCGGGCAATTTTGTTCGCCTGTTCAGCGGAAATGTCCGCTTTGACCGTATAGACATCGCGCGTGCGAACCTGATTAACGGCAATTTTCAGAAAATCCGCAATCTGCTTTTTGACCCCTTCTCCGCGGGAATCGCGCCACTGTTTCAGCGGCGATATTTCAATCCGGTACTCCATGGCTGCTCCGTATGTGATTGACGTAAAATTTTCGTTCTTTAACTATTTAGTAAACTAATCCGCTTTTCGATTTTTTTTAAGTAAAATTCGATAAAAAAACGGCTTTTTCTTACGTCTGCCAGCGCGTCTGCGGAGAGAAGCCCCGTCACCCGTTTCCGGGCTTGCCCACTTTCGAGTTACCTATCTCACTGCTGCGCAAAAAGATAAATATACGAAAAATTTTGTGAAGTCGACGTCAGCAAAACTCAATGAATTAAAGCGTAATACCCGCCAATACTGCCCAACGCCAGCAACGTTAAAAATAAAATTACCCGATTGCGCTCAATGGAATGCCCGATCAACGGCGCGCCATCAATCTTGCGAAATCCTCCGGCCCGCAAATAATGCGTCATGCGCTGCCGGGCGCCGCTCTGCCGGGAATAATCCACCGGCTCGTATTTTCGATAAAATGGCATTTTTCTCGCTTACATCCTTACCGACAGAAAAAAAGCCGCCGCAATCACGGCCGCAACCAGCAGCAACACCAGCAGCAACGGCAACGTAAACGCCGTTCCCCACCGCAGGAACTGCCGAAACGACAGCGAAGTCAATTCCGGATGCAAAGAGGCCGGCGTCACCGTTGCCGCGGACGTGGATGACTTATGATTTTCCAATTCGCCGATGCGCGCCATCCGCGCCATCAATTCCAACCGGCCGTTTTCCAACTTGCGCATGGCCGCGCCCAATTCCGACTGAAGATTGGCTTCACTCCAGGCGTCGGCATCCAGCGCAGTCAATTCGGACTGGGAACGTCTCAACATTTCGCAACAGGTTTCCGCTTCTTTGACCAGCGCCTGATATTGCAGAATGCGTTGTTCCAGCACCGCCAGCGTTTCCGCCTGTTTGCCGATCATATCGCGGCGTAGTTTATGAAATTCCGTCAACCGCTGCCGCAATGCTCGACTGAGTTCCGAGGTAGCGTCCGCAGTGATCTTGTCTTGCTTTGTCTGAGTCATGGTTACCTGTCTGCTTGATGCCGTCCGAATCGTCCGGACGGGAAGATTCGTTGCTAAACATAGTCTGCTATTTTTTACTTTCAAATGTAATCCGGGGATCGACGATCACATAGAGGAAGTCGGAGAACAAAATTCCCAGCAGCGTCAACCCGCCCGCGAACCCGAACAACGCCATCAGCAGCGGATAGTCGCGGCTCGACAACGCCAGCATCGACAGTTCCCCCATGCCCGGAATGCTGAACACGTATTCAATAATGATACTGCCGCCCACCAGCCCCGGCAGCAATCCGGCAAACAGCGTCACCAGAATGATCAACGCATTCCGCAACGCATGCCGAAAAATCACGCCCGCCTCGGAAACGCCTTTCGCCCGGGCCGTGCGAATGTAATCCTGCTGAATCACTTCAATCATGCCGGCGCGCGCATAACGGGACAGTCCGGCAAAACCGGCATAGGAAAGGCAGACTACCGGCAACACATACCGCAACGCGCCGTCCCATGCCACCTGCCAGGTGGACACCCCGGTGACCGGGCCTCCAGAGAGCCCTTTCAACGGAAAAATGGACAGCCATCCCCCCTGACAAACCGTCGCCTGCAACATCAGCGCCACCCAGAACACCGGCAGCGAGTACAACAGAAACAGCCAGAACGTAATCACCCGGTCCAATGGCGTATCCGGTTTCACCGCGGAATAAATGCCCAGTGGAATGGCCAGCAGATAAATCACCAACATCGCCAAGATGTTCAACCGCAACGTCACCGGCAGACGGGACATAATCAAACTCCCGACCGGACGTCCCTTGTCCACCGCCGCCGACTCGCCCAAACGTCCGTGCAACAGCAGGTCTTTAAACCAGTAGACTAATCCGATATAGATCGGCTGGTCCAGATGAAGTTTTTCCCGCACCGCCAGATTTTTAGCCAGTCCTTTCCGGGCGTCCATGCCCTGCGCGGCGCCGGATTCACCCAGCATTTGACTGCGGGTCGGATCGCCGGGCGCGAGCCGCATCAGCGTATAGCTTACGCCCAGAATCACCACCAGCGTCAAAATCGCCAGCAATATACGCTTCACCAGATACCGCAGCACCAGCCAGCCTCCCGGGTTTGATCGTTGTTAAACGATAGCCTTGCCTCGGAAGATTGCAAGCCATTCCGACGTCAACATATGGGACACTGTTTTAACCGTGTCCCATGTTTTTGCTTCAGCAGCAGCCGTCTTCGGCGGCCCAAGTCAGGCGACCTGTCCGCACGCTCGGCGACGGATGATGGTCCAAGACCTTGAAGCGATTGTTTTTCAGGTCGAACGTATAGATTTCCCGGGTACAGATGATGACGTATCCGGCATGGAATCCCAAGCGCAGTGGTACCGGGTCGCGCACCAGATCGCTGCACAGTCCCGGACGGGTGTCCGGCTCGAAAATCCGGGTTTCGCCCCAGGCGAAACTGACCTCGATGCCGTGTTCGGCGGTGGTCAGCGACGTAACCGCGCCATCCTCCGCGAATAACAACGAATTGACGTCGCCATTGATACCGGTAGGCATGGGATCATGGGCTTTGAGCCGTCCGATCGGCGTTGTTACCGCCAGCGGTTCCGCCGGTTCGAAGGACCGCAATTTGCCGCTTTCATAGTAAGAAACGCCAATCCGAACCGACGCTCGTCCGACCGGCGTCCGAATGGTTCCCCGCTCCTGCGGCCAGAGGGTCAGACTCCGCAACTTGCCCGACGGATAAAACGCCAGTCCCAGCAGTTTGACGGTCAGGGTTTCGCCGTCCGGCAGACGCACCGGCAGGGCTTCCGCCAGTGCGTATTCATTGGCTTCCGTCCAATATCCGGACAGCTTGCCGTAGCGGGGGAAGACCCGTTTCAGTGTGCCGTCCTCGTGAAAGAACAAGCCTTCCGCCTTGATCGCTCCCGCCGGCGTGTCGACCGGAGTCTGGTGTTGTAACGTCATAAACTTCACATTGCCGTTGGCATACAACGAAATCACGCTTTCATAGCGCCGGCCGTCTTCCCAGGGAAGATACTGCGGGATCAGCGTACCATAGGGGGTATCCAGCAGGTAAGGCCGGGACAACGTAATCAGGCTGGCAGCGCCATTGGCATGGCGGTCCAGCACGTTGGCTTCAAACCGGCCCAGGTTCGTCTTGATAGTATTCATATCCTCTCACCTCTCTCGGTAAACATTGTCTAAGGATGTTGCAATAAACATGCCAGCCTCCATTTTGAGCTGTAATCATTGACCATTGATTACATTTTAGTAATTTTGATAGGTTTGCGTTCCATATTTGAATTTTTTATCCTATCGGGAAAGTTTTGCCGTCGACCGGCAATTTCTGCCGAGTATAATCAGGCAAAAAAGGAACGGTTCAGCTCAAAAGGCAGGAATGTGTCAGCTGGCACGCCGTTTGCACCCCGATATCCTCGGCATGCATAACTTTTAAATATCCAAGGAGTCCGATTATGAGCATCTCTTCGGTCAGCAGCAGTCAGGAGCTCGCTCTGCTTCTCCAATCGCTCAACAGCAGCAGCAGCACCGCTACCACTACGAGTACGGACAGTACGTCCTCCAGCACGGCGGCCAATGAAGCATTCGCCAAGATTCTGGTGGGCTCACTGGATACCGACGGCGACGGCAAGGTCAGCACCGAAGAAGCCGAAGCCGGAACCGAAAAAATTCAGGAAATGCTTCAATCGCTCAATCAGCAGAGTTCGATGAAGGCCTATGAAACGCAGAACTCTTCCGGCGCGGATGCCGTCAATACGGCGTTCAGCACTTTGGATACAAACAACGACGGTCAGATCAGCGAAGATGAACTGGCCAGCGCTTTGGGCGGCGTGGACAGTTCGGCTTCCAACGATACTGTAACGGCAGTTTTCGACCAGCTGGATACAAATGGCAACGGGTCCATCAGCAAAGATGAACTGGATGCGGCAATCAAACATATGAACAACAACTTACAGACGGTCGACACCAGCGTGGCGACCACTGGTACGTCGGCCGTCAATCAGACCGCTTCCGCCAATTCTTCCGGCGCCAATTCCAATCCGATGACTTCGCTGTTCTCCCAGTTGCCGTTTCTGAATTCATTATCTTCTTCCCTGCCCTCGTTCATTTCCTGAGCCGGCCGGGAATTACATTTCCGGGGCGAACTCCTGAGAAATTTGCAAATTCTTCAGGAGTTCGCCCCGGTTATACTTTTCTGACTTGTAAACTTTTTTAAAGTTTTGCAGAAACAATGCTGGAATCAGGACGCGGAAAAGCAATAGGAAATAAAAAAAGCCTCCGTGTCTTCTCCGCCACCCGCAATTTGCGGCTTTGCCTCCAGATCAAGCCAGATTCCGGCCGTCTTCCCAGGCGTGTCCGACGCAATCGTCCAACGCCCAATAACGGCAGTCGGGCATAGTCAGAATCAGGGGGTCCATGGCTTCAATGCGGACTTTGTCGCCGGCCAGGATATGGCTGCTGGCATAGGCGCCGGTAATTTCGCCGATAACGAGCGTATTGGTGGGCAAGTCGTGCTGTTCGACCAGCCGACATTCCAGATTGACACTGCACTCCTCGATCAGGGGAGCCTTGCTCTCTTTGCCGAAGAAGATGGTAAACAGGATGGATTTATCCGTATCCTTGCCGGAGAAAATACCGCAGTAGTCCGTCGGCTTCATCAGTTTGCGATTCGGGAAACAGACGCTGAAAACGCCGTTTTGCCGAATTCCGTCCAGCGTATAGCGCTCTTTGTTGAAACTGAGCGCCAACATGGGCGGATTGCTGTTGCAGCGACAACACCACCCGACCGCCATGAAGTTGGCTTTGCCGTTCACCAATGCCCCCACCAGAACGACCGGCATCGGCGGTGTGAAGTTGTTACCGATTTCCTGCTGTGACATACTGCACCTCCTTATTTTACTGACTCCGTATCTGGAGTTTCCGGTTGCCACGGTCCTTTCGGCGGGAAGATTCCGCGTCAACGGCAACCGTTACCAGTAAAAATCCGTCCGTGCCGAATGACGTACTTCCACACCGATTCCATGCCCTCCCCGCAGAGGACAGAAATTGTCACGCGCATAGAGAAATCGGCGGCAGCAGTCACTATGCCACAGACGCCGCCGCCAGACTAAAAACTCACTTGATATATTTGCCGATAATCGGCTGCATCTGCCGCCGCAGGCTGGGCGGAATTGCCTTGGCCGGTGTTACCAGCGCCGTCGCCAACGCCGAATGACAACTGCAAACCGGCGGCAATTCGCCCGCCAAAGCCGCCAGCTGGGCAATAATCGCCTTGGCCAGCGCCGAATTGGCATGCAGGTTCTCGACGATCATATCCACCGTCACATGGTCGTGATCGGGATGCCAGCAGTCGTAGTCGGTAACCATGGCAATGGTCGAGTAAGCGATTTCCGCTTCCCTGGCGAGCTTGGCTTCGCCGAAGTTCGTCATGCCGATCACATCCATACCCCAGGAACGGTACAACAGCGATTCCGCTTTGGAGGAAAATGCCGGACCTTCCATGTTGAGGTAAGTGCCTTTTTCATGCACCGTCGGAGCCTGCGCGCCGAGCGCGGCCGCCGCAATCGCTTGCCGGACAGCTTTTACCGCTGTAGCCGCCAGTTCCGGACAGACCGGATTGGCCATCGATACGTGCGCCACGATGCCGTTGCCGAAAAACGTATGCGCCAGATCCTGCTTGGTGCGGTCGACGTACTGATCGACCACCACGATATCGCGGGGCCGCAGTTCCTCTTTCAGACTGCCGACCGCCGAAAGGCTGACCAGATGGGTCACGCCCAGTTTTTTCATCGCAAAGATATTGGCCCGGTGGTTCAATTCCGACGGAAGAATGGTGTGATTCCGTCCATGCCGTGGTAAAAAGACCATCTCGATGCCGTTGAGCTCCCCGCATACCAACTGGTCGGACGGCATGCCGAACGGAGTTTCCATCGTTGCTTCTTTGACTTTTTCCAGATGTTCCACCTGATAAAGCCCGCTGCCGCCAATAATCCCGATTTTCATCCTGAGACTCCTGCAAAAAAATAAATAAATACAATTGATGGAGAATGCTTTTGTAATGTATGACGGATACATCATCTTCGGCCTTTTTTCAATATTTTCCCCGGTTTTTTTGAGTTTTTCGTTGCGCTTCCCGCTCGCCGGTGACATTGCCAAGCAATCGCCGCGCCCCCGCCGCCGGACACAAATCGATAAAATGAATTGACTTTTACGTCATTTGTATCGATAATATAGATAGACATTTTCCGAAAGACGGCGTGGGAATATCGGTATGAATGAGCTGAAAGAACAAATTCTGGAAAAAATCGAGATCTGCGAACCATCCATGTATCGCGTCATCTTAATGAATGACAACTATACCACGATGGACTTTGTGATTATGATTCTGATGGTCGTGTTCCATAAGACCCACGACGATGCGCAGAATATTATGCTGGACGTGCATCGCAACGGTCGCGGCGTCGCCGGAATTTATCCGTTCGAAATCGCCGAAACCAAAACCCGCCAGGTGGAAGCCATGGCGGAAAAACATCGTTTTCCGCTGCGGTGCACCCTCGAGGAGGTCTGATCTTGAGCGAAATGCCGGAAGTCAGCCCCGATTTGAACAACATTCTGGTCTCCGCCAGCGAACTGGCGGCGGAAAAAGGCCATGAATATATCCTGTCCGAACACATTCTGTACGTCATGTTGCAGGATGCCCGTATTCGTCAACTCTTTTCTACCATGGGCGTCGACCTGGAAGGCATGCAGCGCGATATTGAAAAATTTCTCCGGGAAAAGGTGGAAAGTTTCGATTATCACGCGCCGCCGATCGAATCGGTCACGTTTTCCCGACTGGTCAGCCGCGCCTTCAATATGGCGCTTTCGGCGGAAAAAGCCATGGTCGATGTCTTTGACATCCTCGTTTCCCTGTTCGAAGAAAAAAATTCCACCTCCTGCTATTTGCTCCATCGCTACGGTCTCAGCCGCTACGAAATCATCAAGGAGATTGCCCACGGCGACTACGAACCCGCCGAACCCATCGAAGAAATCGAGATGAACGAGACCGACTATATGACGTTCGACGACGATGACGACGACGATGCGGCGGAAGCCGAAACCCCTGCCGACGGAACCCACCCAAAACCCAAATATCTGCCTCGTTTCGCCGTCAATCTGACCCAACAGGCGATGGAACAAAAAATCGATCCGATCATCGGCAGGCAGCCGGAACTGGAACGGTTGATGCAAACGCTTTGCCGTCGGAAGAAAAACAACCCGTTGCTGGTCGGCGAGGCCGGCGTCGGCAAAACCGCAATTGTGGAAGGACTGGCCGGCCTCGTGGCGCGCGGCCAAGTGCCGAGCCGTCTGCGCGGCGTCACCATCTGGGCGCTGGACATGGGCGGGCTGGTGGCCGGAACGAAATTCCGCGGCGAATTCGAAGAACGGCTGAAAAAAGTCATCGACGAAGTCAAAATGCTGGAGAAAACCATCCTGTTCATCGATGAAATCCATACCGTCGTGGGAGCCGGAGCCGTCAGCGCCGGATCGCTGGACGCCTCGAACATTTTGAAGCCCGCGCTCAACAGCGGCGAAATCAAATGCATCGGCACCACCACCTACGACGACTATAAAAACCATATTCTCAAAGATCGCGCGTTCTGTCGCCGCTTCCAGAAGATCGACGTCAAGGAACCGTCGGTGGACGACGCAATTGCCATCGTGCATGGTCTGCGCCCCTATTATGAGGAACATTACGGGGTAAAATATGCAGCGGCCGCGCTGGAACAGGCGGTTCGGCTCTCCGCCCGGTACATGAACGACCGTTTTCTGCCCGACAAGGCCATCGACGTGATCGACGAAGCCGGCGCCCGGAACTCGTTGCGGGACCGGAAACGGAAAAAGCTGATTACCACCCATGACATTGAAGAAGTCGTAGCAATGATGGCCAATATTCCACCGGCCAAAGTTTCGGCTTCCGATTTGAGCGTCTTGGCCACGCTGGAAAAAACTCTCAAAAATGTAATTTTCGGGCAAAACGAGGCAGTGGATCAGGTTGTTTCCGCCATCAAAGTATCGCGCGCCGGAATCGGCAACAAAGATAAAACCGTCGGGGCGTTCCTCTTTTGCGGGCCGACCGGTTGCGGCAAAACCGAATTGGCTCGCCAATTGGCCGGGCAACTCGGCATCAACTTCATTCGCTTCGACATGAGCGAATACGCCGAAAAGCATACGATTTCCAAACTGATCGGCAGTCCGCCGGGCTATGTCGGGTTTGAACAGTCCGGCCTGCTGACCGAAGCGCTGCTCAAAACGCCGCACAGCGTGGTGCTGTTCGACGAACTGGAAAAGGCCCATTCCGACATCTATAACGTGTTGCTGCAGATCATGGATTACGGCACGCTGACCGACAACAACGGACGGAAAGCCGACTTCCGCAACGCCATTTTGATCATGACCAGCAACGTCGGCGCCCGTACGCTCGACAGCAATCTGATCGGGTTCGGCGAAGAACGGCAACCCGAGCTCCGGACCCAGAAAGAAGTGGAAAAGTTTTTCAGTCCGGAATTTCGGAACCGTTTGGATCGGATCGTTTATTTTCACGCTCTGGATTTTTCCTTGATGACACGTATAGTAAAGAAGTTTTTGCAGCAGTTCGAGCAGGAACTGGCAACGCGGAAGGTCAAATTGCGCTGTTCCGACGCTGTGGTGGAATGGTTTGCCCGGCACGGATTCGATCCCAAGATGGGTGCCCGTCCGCTGGAACGGTTGATCCGGCAGGAGTTGCACGAGAAGACGGCGGAGCAGATTCTTTTCGGTACGCTCAAAAACGGGGGCGAGTTGAGCGTGACGGTGAACGACGATACGCTGCAGATTGCCTTTCAGACTTAAACTCGGTTCGGTCTTACATTTCTGTAAAAAACCGACGGCATTCAACCGGATTGTCAGTTTGTTTTGCATAAATTGCGCAATTGTCTTCTCTATTGAATATTTACATAAATGTAATAAATTGTTTTTTGTAAATTACAAAAATGGTATTTTTATATCTATGGCTATCAACTTTGAATTTTATGCTAGATGTTCATAACAAATATGTTGAAGGTAATCCATAAACAAGCTGGCACTATACCTGCTTAGAGATTATGGAATTATTTTCCCAAAGTTTCAATTGGCGCTCAAAAAACAGAACTTTTGCGGAGGTTGAAAGTAGAATGAGTAGCGAGATCAGAAAACAGGCGATTGCTGCAATCGCCGCGCAGTCCGGTGTCAGCAAGGCGGAAAAGAATGCTGACGTTACGGAAATCTATGGTTCCGATGTCTTCGGCATCAATGCAATGAAAGAATACCTGCCCAAGCCGGTTTACAAGAAACTGCTGTCCACGATTCAGAACGGCACGCCGCTGGATCCGGCCATCGCCGACGATGTCGCCAACGGCATGAAACGCTGGGCCATCTGCAAGGGCGCCACTCACTTTACCCACTGGTTCCAGCCGCTGACCGGTACCACGGCCGAAAAACATGACTCGTTCATCGAACCCGATGGCGACGGCAATGTGATGATGGTCTTCGCCGGCAAGCACCTGATCCAGGGTGAACCGGATGCCTCCAGCTTCCCGTCGGGCGGCCTGCGCGCCACCTTCGAAGCCCGCGGCTATACCGCCTGGGATGCCACCAGCCCCGCGTTCATCCGTCGCAACGCCAACGCCGCGACGCTCTGCATTCCGACCGCTTTCTGCTCCTATCACGGCGAAGCCCTCGACAAAAAGACGCCGTTGCTCCGTTCCATGCAGGCGCTCAGCGAACAGGCCAAGCGCGTGCTGGCCTGCTTCGGTGAAAAAGTCAACGGCAAAATCATCACCACGCTCGGACCCGAACAGGAATATTTTCTGGTCGACAAGCAGCTCTATATGGCCCGTCCCGACCTGATTATGACCGGACGGACGCTGTTCGGTCACAAGCCGCCCAAGCATCAGCAGCTGGAAGACCATTATTTCGGCGCGATCAAGCCGCGGATTATCGCTTTCATGTCCGAAGTCGATCAGGAACTCTGGCGGCTCGGCATCCCGGCCAAAACCCGCCACAACGAAGTGGCTCCGGCCCAGTTTGAACTGGCCGCCCTCTTCGAAGAACAGAATCTGGCGGTTGACCACAACATGCTCATCATGGAAATTCTGCGTCAGGTTGCCGACCGCTACGGTCTGGTCTGCCTGCTCCATGAAAAACCCTATGCCGGCATCAACGGTTCCGGCAAACACAACAACTGGTCGATGGCCACCGACACGATGAACCTGCTCGAACCGGGTTCCGATCCGCACCAGAACGCCATTTTCCTGACGTTCCTCTGCGCTGTGATCAAAGCGGTCGACAGTCATGCCGACCTGCTCCGTCTGGGCGTGACCAGCGCCAACAACGACCATCGCCTGGGCGCCAACGAAGCGCCTCCGGCCATTGTCTCGATCTTCCTCGGCGAACAGCTCACCGACATCATCGAACAGTTGGAAAAAGGTTCGGCCAGAAGCACCAAGAAGAGCGGCGTGATGAAGATCGGCGTGGATACGTTGCCGGTGTTGCCGCGCGATGCCACCGACCGTAACCGGACCAGTCCGTTCGCCTTTACCGGCAACAAGTTCGAATTCCGCGCCGTCGGCTCCACCGCCAACTGCGCCGGCCCGAACATGATGCTCAATACCATCGTGGCGGAAGCGCTTGACGAAATCGCCACCAAACTGGAAAAACTCTCGGCCAAGGACTTCAACGCCGGGCTGCAGAAGGTTCTCCAGGAAATCATCAAGAAACATAAACGGGTGATTTTCAACGGCGACAACTATAGTTCCGCGTGGCCGAAAGAAGCCGCCAAACGCGGTCTGCCCAATTTCCACAATTCGGTCGAATCCTTCAAGGTCTTCACCGTTCCGGGCAACGCCGAGTTGTTCGCGAAATACCATGTTTTCAGCAAGAAAGAATGGGATTCGCGGCATGAAATCGCCAAGGAAGGTTATGAAAAGGTAGTTCGGATCGAAGCGGAAACCGCCCTCCAGATGGTGCGGACGATGATTCTTCCGGCCGCCATTCAGTATCAGGGCGATGTGGCCGGCAGCATGCTCCAGATCAAGGAAATCGGCATCAAGGCCGGTACGTCGGCTCAGGGTGCCATTGTCACTCAGGTCGGCAAGCTGATCGAAAGCGCCACGGCGACCTGCGACAAGCTGGAAAAAGCCATTGCCGCCGAAAAGCCGCTGGATTGCCTCGCCGCCATGGCGACGCTCCGCGAATCGGTCGACAGTCTCGAAGTTCTGGTGGATGATGCGCTCTGGCCGCTGCCGAAATACGGCGAACTGCTCTTCATCTACTAATTATCGTTGATGCCGGGTTCACCCGGCACTTCCGGTCCGGAGTCCGCTCCGGACCGGAAAATTTTCCGACTTTAAATTTCAAGCGTGATATTTCCTCTTGTGGCAACTAACGCAGTATTACCGGATGTAACAGGCAATGGGTAAATTTGAAAAAAACATTGAAATGGTGGTCCTCAACCAGATCAGCCATGTCATCGTGCACCAGAGAAACGTCTCCACTCTCCTCAAGGAAGTGTTGGACATCCTCTACCGGGAAATGGGCCTGGAGCGCGGGACCTTTACATTACGCCGCGGTGATGTGTTGTATATCGAAGCTTCGCATGGGTTGTCGGACGAGGAAATGAAACGCGGGAAGTATCCGATGGGCGACGGCATTACCGGCCGAGTCGGTCAGACCGGCAAACCGCTGGTGATTCCGGACGTCTCCAAAGAACCCGGTTTTCTGGACCGCACCAAGTCCCGCACCTCCCGCAAAGACCTGGCGTTCATCTGTGTACCGATCATCCACGACGAGGAAGTCATCGGCACCCTCAGCATCGATCGTCACGTTACCCCGGACGTGAACCTCGAACGCGACCTTTATCTGCTGGAAACCGTGGCCAACATCCTCGCCGATGCCGTGGCCGTCATCTATCTGGAAAGCGCCGAAAAGGAAAAACTGCTGGAAGAAAACCGGCGCTTGAAAAGCGAACTCGACCGCAACTTCTCCCCCAGCAATATCGTCGGCAATTGCAGCAGTATGCGGACCATTTACGCCATGATCGCCCAGGTGGCGGAAAGCAATGCCACCGTCCTGATCCGCGGTTCCTCCGGCACCGGGAAGGAATTAGTCGCCCGGGCCATTCATCAGGCCAGCGACCGCAAAGACAAACCGTTTGTGGCCGTCAATTGCGCGGCTTTGCCGGAAAATCTGGTGGAAAGCGAACTGTTCGGCCATGAACGCGGCTCCTTTACCGGAGCGGTGTCCAAACGGCTCGGCCGGGTGGAATCCGCCAACGGCGGAACGCTGTTTCTCGATGAAATCGGCGATCTGAGCCAGCCGGTTCAGGTCAAATTGCTCCGATTCCTCCAAGAAAAAACGTTCGAACGGGTGGGCAGCAACGAAACCCAGACCGTCGACGTTCGGATTCTGGCGGCAACCAGCCGCAATCTGGAAGAGCTGATGGGCAAAGGACAGTTCCGGGAAGACCTTTATTACCGGCTGAATGTTTTTCCCATTCACCTCCCCGACCTGAAGGACCGCAAGTCCGATATCATGCTATTAGCCGAACATTTTCTGGAAAAATATAGCAAGACGTACAATAAACAGGTCAAGCGGATTTCCACGCCGGCCATCAATATGATGATGTCTTATCACTGGCCCGGCAACGTTCGCGAACTGGAAAACTGCATGGAACGCGCCGTGCTGACCTCTACCGACGGCGTCATTCACGGTTACAACCTGCCGCCGTCGCTCCAGACCGGACAGGCCACCAATACCGCCGCCGTGTCGCTGGAAAACAAGACCGATCTGGATGTGATGGTGGCCACATATGAAAAAGAATTGATCGTGGAAGCGTTGAAGATGAAACGAGGCAATGTCGCCGCCGCCGCCCGGGTACTCAACACCACGCCCCGCATCATTCACTATAAATTGGAAAAATTGACCATCGATCCCCGGAAATTCAAATAGCCGGACGACGGTTTCTGAAGCAATATTTCCAAAAGAAGAAATCCCGGTAATCGCGTCAATCACCGGGATTTCTGTCAGGAGAAGCGAAAACTTCTAAATTACTTGTCAGCAGCGCTCTTTTCTTCCGCCGGCGGCGGTATCGGTTTGCGATGTTCGCCCGCCATCTTTTCTTTTTCCCGTCTTTGTGACAACAGTTCCAGCAATTTCTGGTATTGTTCGGCACTCAGAAACGCTTTGGCTTTGGCGAGGATTTCCTGGCGTTTGGCTTCGATTTTTGCCAGTAACGCCGTCATTTCCTGACGGTGTTTCGTCCTCAACGCATCCAGTTCGCCTTTCATTCCTTCCCGCGCCTGACGAACTTCCCCCATCAAGGTGCGAAGCTGCTTGGCCTGATCGTCGGTAAGCTGGAGTTTTTCTTTGAGCATTTCACCGTGACCGTGACCGCGGCCACCCTTTTCCGGTTTGACGCCAACGGGAGCCGCCGTGCTGTCGACATCGGCAGAAGCCGTGTTTTCCGCCAGTACGGGGAAGCCCAGTCCGACCGTCAGAAGTGCCGTTGCTGCAAACATTTTCCACTGCATGGTTGATTGTCCTTTCTGAAGTTCTGCATCCTTATCTACCAGATAACTACAGTCGGACTCGCCGCATTCTTACACCCGGAATTCGGGTTTCGCGGTTTTTATTTGAATTGCTGTGGAGAAGTTTTGATTTTGGCGGCCAGATCCCGCATGGCATCGTTCATAATCTGCTGCATCAAGGCCGGATATTGACGAAGATCGGCGCCGACATCCGTATAGATCCATTGCAGAATCCTGGCTTCGCGTTCGGCCGAATATTCCCAGACCGTCACGCCGAAACGATTTTTCAACGTCAGACTCAAACCGAGTCGATTCAACGAACTGCCGTAAGGGGCACCCACCAAAGCCAGATACGAACCGGCACAACTCAGGCCATAAGAATAGGCCGTGCCTTCGTAGAAAGTCGACGTGACCCGCCCCTGCAACACAAAGTTGGCCTGTGCCAGTTCGCCGCCATAGGTAAAATAGACGTTCTGAAACAGACCGGAACGGCGCATACTCAACGCCGCCGCTTTGGCCAGTTCTTCCGCCGGCTTGAAATTATAATTGAGGACGGTCAGAAAACCGCTCGCGGCATCCGGACGATGATACGAAACATAACCGTAGGGATAAAGCGGAATCAGACTCAAATAGGCCGTACTGAAAGTATTGCCCGGCTGGCGGACATCTTCAAAGGGCAGCACCGCCACTTTATCCGGCAAGGTTTTCCCGGCATCCGCCTTGAACAGTCCGGCGGCATCGTTCGGATAGACGAAATTCGTCGTCAAACACCCCGCCGCCAGCAACAGGGCCGGCGCCAACAGCATAACAAACATCCGGGACTTTTTCATGGTTCATCCTCCGCTGAATATTGAATCTGCAACGACTACTACTCCACCCAGAGAAAAACCGTATTCTCACGTCCTGCCATCACGCACCGTCATTCACACCAGCCGCCGAACGGTCAGCGTTTCATCAGTTCCTTGAACTGTCCGAACAAATGCTGAGGGTCATGGGGTCCCGGCGCCGCTTCCGGATGATATTGCACGGCAAACATCGGCTCGGTCTTGTGCCGGACGCCTTCAATCGTGTTGTCGTTCAGATTGACGTGCGTCACTTCCAGACACGCCGGCAACGAATCGGGATCGACCGCAAAATTATGGTTTTGCGAGGTAATATCCACCGACCGGTCGGACAAATCCATCACCGGGTGATTGCAGCCGTGATGGCCGAATTTCAGCCGGAACGTCCGCGCGCCGGCCGCCAGCGACAGCAATTGATGTCCCAGGCAGATCCCCATCAGCGGCACCTTGCCGATCAACTTGCGTCCGGCCTCAATGGCATAGGAAACTGCCGCCGGGTCGGCCGGACCGTTGGAGAGAAAAACGCCGTTGGGTTTCAGCTTCAGAACGTCTTCCGCGGAAGTCTTCGCCGGTACCACGGTGACCTGCATTCCAGCCAGCCGCAGATTGCGGAGAATATTCCACTTGATACCGAAATCATAGGCCACAATATGAAATTCAATCGGCGGCAACTGCTCGGTAATGCCCCAGGTAGCCGTCATTTCGCCGTTCGGGTCCCATTCATGGATTTTGTTGCAGGTAACCTTGGCGGCATAGTCCTGATTGTCGAGGCCGCACCAGGCTTTGGCCTGAGCCACGCCATCTTCTCCGGACATCTCGCCGGGGGCACCGTGAATAAAACCTTTCATCGTCCCGGTAGAACGCAATTTAATCGTCAGCGCCCGGGTGTCGATACCGGCCAGTGCCGGAATTTTCCCTTTTTTCAGAACATCCGGCAGCGTGAATTCGCTGCGCCAATTGCTCGGATCATTCAATTCATTGATGATGAATCCATTGCAGAACAGTTTCCGGGATTCCATATCCACGGCGTTCAACCCGACGTTTCCGATTTCCGTACACGTCATGGTGATGAACTGTCCGGCGTAAGAAGGATCGCTGAGAATTTCCTGATATCCGGTCATCCCGGTATTGAAGACCACTTCGCCCACGCCGTCCACCGGCGCGCCGACCGAGTAACCGCGAAAAACGGTGCCGTCTTCCAGCGCCAGAAACGCCGTCTTGGCCCGCTTGGTTTTCCAATTATATAAATCTTCCATCGAATTCCTACCTTCTTGAATTAATCAAACTCATCGATAAATCTGCTTAATATAACACTGTTTTTCCGTTTCAGCCATTGCGGAAAACGTTTTTTTTCAATCTTTGCCGCCAAAATAAATTTTTCACGACTCGCCGAAAAAAATGCCGAAAACGCCCGGTAGGGTCAAGACTATCGGATCGGCGCGGTAATAACCGTCTTTTTCCAATGTTTCGCGCCGCGTTCCAGCAAGCACAAATTACCGAACGAAGTCAGAAATAAAAGCCGTCCCGTATCCAGCGCCAGATACTGTTCGACCACGCCCCGCGATTCCGGCCGGGTCCGCAACGGCTGAATCACTTCCTCCACCTGATATTGCGCCTGCGACAGCGCTTCCCAGGAACGTTTGACCGGCATTTCCAGGTACACCATATGTTCATGGGGCGACCACATCATGTTTCCGGTGGTTTTGATCCCGACTTCCCGTAATCCTCGGTCGGTGAAAATTCGCAGCGGCACACCTAACTGCGCCACCGTCGGTCCGTCCGAGGTAAAAACCATCCCGGCCGGCGTAAAATCCGACGGCACTTTAAGTTTCCGCAATTTACGCTGAGTCGAATTCCAGATCCATAGACCGCGGCCATCCGCCCACGCCAACTGTTTGCCGTCCGCATCCCAGACCAAAAAACCGGCGCCGGTACCGATTTCACCGGTCGCCTGAGGTTTCAGCACGGTCCCGTCAATCACCGGACAGAAATAAATGCCCGGCGCATTGAAATATTTTACGGCAATAAAGTCGGAAGATGCCGCCAACGCCAGATCGGAACGACCATGATCATTCTGCGGCAGCGTCGCTTTTACCTTTCCGGTCTCGCAGTCGATCAATAGCAACACATCGCGTCCGTCGAGATTCGACTGGCCGCGAACATAAGCCGCCAGCAGCACGGTATGCGGAATCAGCGCCACCCCCATAATCTGCTGTCCGGGCAGCCAGATCGCCCGGATAACCTGCCAATGCGCAGTTTCATAGCAGATAACAGTCGAACTGCAAACGCCATGATCGCCGGTGGTATTCTCCACCAACATGACCGTCGAACCGTCCTGCGTTCCGACCAGTCCGCGCAGACTAATTCCGCCGACCGTCTGGCTGCCCCACGCCGGATGCCACTCGATCGTATGATTGCGGTCGACGATTCGCGCCGCCAGTGTATTGGAAGTCAACCCTCTGGTCACAGCGGGATTTTCGCCCGAAAAAATTTTCAGATTGCCCGGCAGGGGCAAATGTTGCACGTCGATCACGACGGGATCGTCATTGCGAATCGGCTGAAGCTTATCGCTCTGCCCATTCGCCGTTATTCCCCCGACCGCCAATCCGGCCATCACCAGCCCGATCATGATTCGTTGCGGGAATAACTTCATGCGCTTTTTCCCTCCTGCTCCAGCAGGGCACGTTTTTTCCGCATCAAAAAAGGGATTTCGAACAGGCTCCAGCACCAGAATAAAATAAAACCGGTGCCATACAGCAATACGACATGTAAATCCGGCGTCTCCAGCGTGCCGCCGCCGCCATCCAGCGCCATCTGCAGATTATCCATGATCGGCGTCAGCAATTTGTCGGTCGACAACGTACAGCAGATCAGCGAACCGGCCAGCAGAACGCAGCCGCGAATATAAAAACCAAGCGCCAGTTGTCCCAACCCGGGAATAATCAGATTCAAAACAAAATAAAACAGCGCGCTGTGAAGCTTTTTGCCCATCGTACCTGCCTCCTTGAACTGACCGCTATTACATTAGCGTCACTGCGCCTTTTTGCAAAAGCGGATCGGCAAGACCAGCAAAAAGCCCGGCGCTGGAGTCCAACGCCGGGCTGATATTTTCCGTCAACGGAAAGAAAAAACTACTTATTCAACCGTTTTTCCAAACCTTTGAGCTGTTCCAGCAACGCCTTCGGCATTTTGTCGCCGAACTTGGCGTAATGTTCCTTGATCGACGCGAATTCCTTCTTCCAGCCTTCTTTATCCAGCGAAAGAAGTTCTTTCATGTCGGCTTCGGTAACCTGTTTTTCGATTCCGGTCCGGTCGATAGCCTTGAGCGTAGGCATATAACCGATCGGGGTTTCGACCGCGTCGGCCTTGCCGTCGCAACGTTCGAAAATCCACTTCAGCACGCGGCTGTTTTCGCCAAAGCCGGGCCACAGCCACTTGCCGTCGGCGGTTTTCCGGAACCAGTTGACAAAGAAAATCTTCGGCAACTTTTCGGCTTCGGTCTGCTGGCCGATTTCCAGCCAGTGCTGGAAATAAGCGCCCATATGATAGCCGCAAAACGGCAGCATGGCAAACGGGTCGCGCCGAACCGTACCGGCTTTGACGTCCAACGCCGCTGCCGTCACTTCGGAGCCGACGATCGAACCCATGAACACACCGTGTTCCCAGCTGGTCGACTGATGGACCAGCGGAATCGTGCTGGGCCGACGACCGCCGAACAGGAATGCGCTGATCGGCACCCCGGCCGGATCCTGCCATTCGTCGGCAATACACGGACAATTACAGGCTTTTGCGGTAAACCGGGCGTTGGCGTGAGCCGCCAGACCTTCCGATTTGCCCTGTTCCCATTCCTTGCCTTTCCAGTCGATCAGTTTACCGGGCGCGTTGCCGCCGATGCCTTCCCACCAGACGTCACCGTCTTCGGTAAGAGCAACGTTGGTGAAGATCGTATCTTTTTCAATCGAATGCATCGCATTCGGATTGGAATGCAGCGAAGTCCCCGGCGCCACGCCGAAGAACCCGGCTTCCGGATTGATGGCATACAACCGACCGTCTTTACCGAACTTCATCCAGGCGATATCGTCGCCGATGGTTTCCACTTTCCAGCCCGGAATGGTGGGGACCAGCATGGCCAGGTTGGTTTTGCCGCAAGCCGACGGGAATGCGCCGGCCACGTATTTGACTTTGCCTTTCGGATTCGTCAATTTCAGAATGAGCATATGTTCGGCCAGCCAGCCTTCGTCCCGCGCCTGAACCGACGCGATCCGCAGCGCCAGGCATTTCTTGCCAAGCAGCGCGTTGCCGCCGTACCCGGACCCGAACGACCAGATTTCCCGGGTTTCCGGAAAATGGGCAATGTATTTCTTGTCCAGCGGAGCGCAGGGCCAGACGCCGTTGTCTTTGGCACCGTTCAGCAACGGCTTGCCGACGGAGTGAACGCACGGCACATATTCGCCGTCTTTTCCCAGCAATTCGAAGACTTTCGGGCTGACCCGGGTCATCGTCTGCATATTGAGCACCACATAGGCGGAGTCGGTCAGTTCGATCCCGAGCTTGGCGATCTTCGAACCCAGCGGCCCCATCGAAAACGGAATCACGTACATGATCCGGCCCTGCATGCAACCGGCATACAGATCCAGCATGGTTTTCCGCAGTTCTTTGGGATCGATCCAGTTATTGGTCGGACCGGCGTCTTCTTTCTTTTCGGAAGCAATGAACGTGCGATTTTCGACTCGCGCCACATCCGACGGATCGGACCGGAACAGGAGGCTGTTCGGACGCTTGCCGCCGTTCAACCGGGTTGCGAGACCGGAAGTGACCATTTCATTGGCCAACCGTTCCGCTTCCGCCGGCGAACCATCACACCAGTAAATACCTTCGGGCCGACAGATTCCAGCCCATTTTTCCACCCAGTCCAGGAGTTGGGCATGCTGAGTGGGAACCGCGTTCAAATGCTTTATGATCATGATACCCCTTGTCTGTTAAAGGTGTTTCCGGAAACCGTTTCCCGCTTGGACACCAAGACCCGCCCGCGGACTGTTTTCCGACTTCAATTTTCCGTTTAAACCGAGTTTGACGACAAAACCATTGCCCTGATGGCCAGGGTTGCGGCAGTCAGCGCAGAGGCGCTGCTTTTGGCAGTAACAGCTTCATCCTAAATCTTTTCCAGCAGGCAAAAATCGAAACTATTTCGATGCTCGACACAAATCCAATTCCCTTCCTGATGGCCAGGAAAGTCCTGCTGCGGCGAAAGGCCAGCCGTGACAGGCATAATTGATCATTCGATCCAGCTCTTTCCTAAATGAAAAAGTGTCCCAATATAGTCCGAAACCCTTCCGCATGCAAATCGAAAATACTTAAAAAAAGTGACTTTTTTTACCGGTTTTTTGATTTGACGGAGGACTCAAATCGCGGGTGTCTTCCCCGCACCACAACTTTGACCCCGCAAAACTTTTATTTTATTTATCTATTTGCGCAGGAAATAGATAAATAGACTAAAAAGTTTAAAAGCCTCGGAAATGTTTTTTTCCGGAAGCTCGTTTTTACTCTCGTCATTACTGTCCGGATTGAGTAAAATCTTCCTTTCTGCGAAAACAATTACACAAAATTCCCATATTCTACTTGACAAATTTAAATTTTAAGTTTAAAATAATTGCGTAAACGTTTACAATCAAGTGGCAAAATTCATGTTCAAACGTATTACGATCAAAGAATTTTCCGACCAGATCGGAGTATCTACCGCAACAGTCTCGCGGGCGTTCAGCAGCAGCGGACGGATCAGCGAGAAGACGCGCCGGATGATTATCGCCAAAGCTCAAGAGCTGGGTTATCACGCCAACATCCACGCCAGCAGTCTGGCCGCTCACAAATCCAATGTAATCAGTTTCTTCTATCCGTCCATCGGCTACGATCAGCCCGACTACTTTATTATGGAAATCCAGCTGGGACTGCATGCCGCGTTGCAGCAGAGCGGACTGCTGTTACAGACTCATCCACTGCCGCCGGCACCTCATCAACAGGCTACGTTGACCATTTATCGCGACTACATTCTCAGCGGCGGGCCGCAGGGCATTATCATTGTGGCCGGTTCGCCGGAATCGGTGGAACTGGTGGAGATGGCCCGGGCGGCGCAAATTCCTTATAGCGTGATCGGCCATATGGGTATTGAGCCGCAGTATACCGTCACCTTCGACAACGCCGCCGGGGCCGAACAGGCCGCCCGGTACTTTGTCAAAACCAAGCGTCGCCATCCCGCCTACATCGGCGGCCAGTTGGACAGACGGAAAATCCGCGGTTTCGCGCAGGGGCTGAATATTCCGCCGGAACAAGTGTTGCACCTTCCCGGCGGATACACGTTCGCGCACGGCGCCTCCGCGTTCCGGGAGTTGATTCAAAACCATCCCGAAACCGACTGCCTGCTCTGCGCCAACGACGTCATCGCCGTCGGCGCCATGCGGGCCGCGTTTGAGGCGGGATATGTCATTCCGGAACGTCTGGCGGTGATCGGCTTCGACGACGCCCGGTTCTCCCGTTTTTATCAGCCGGCGCTGTCGTCGGTATCGCTGAATATGCAACAGCTCGGTTCGTCGGCCGTGAACCAGTTGTTTCAGCAGTTCGACGGCAAGGAAGTCAAAACGGAATTCGTCACGTGCGATTTGATTATCAGGGAATCCTGTTAATTTAGTCATCATTATAAAGGAAAACATTCAAGTATGAAACCAACGCTTCTGGTTCTGGCTGCCGGTATGGGCAGCCGTTACGGCGGACTGAAACAACTCGACCCGGTCGGTCCGTCCGGCGAAACCATTATCGACTACTCGATCTTCGACGCCATCCGCGCCGGCTTCGGCAAAGTGGTGTTCGTCATCCGCCACGATATCGAAACCGCTTTCAAGGAAAAATTCGACGCCCGATATCGCGGCCATATCGTCCTCGACTATGCCTTTCAGGAACTCCGCGACCTGCCCGCCGGTTTCGCCGTCCCGGCCGGACGCGAAAAACCGTGGGGTACCGGACACGCCATCCTGGCGGCCCGGAATCTGATTCGGGAACCGTTCGCGGTCATCAATGCCGACGACTTTTACGGCGCCGCCAGTTACAAAGTGTTGGCTGAGCATCTGTTTCACGCCCGCGATACTCAAATGGCCGATTACTGCATGGTCGGATTCCAGCTGCGCAACACGCTGTCCGAATTCGGCACCGTCAGCCGGGGCATCTGCGGCAACGACACCGACGGCAATCTGATTTCCGCCGAAGAACTGACCAAGATCGCCCGTTCCGGCAACGGCGCCGTCAACACCGACGAAGCCGGCAATACCCGTCAACTGACCGGCGACGAGATCGTCTCGATGAATATGTGGGGCTTTACGCCGTCGCTGTTCGGTCATCTGGAAACTTTGTTCAAGGAATTTCTCCGGACCCGCGGACACGAATTGAAATCGGAATTTTACATTCCGTTCGCCGTCAACACGCTGATCGAAAAGCGTCTGGCAAGAGCAAAGGTGCTGACCACGCCGGAAAGCTGGTTCGGGGTGACCTACCGGGAAGACAAACCCACGGTGGTCAGCGGCATTCGCAAGCGGATCGACGACGGCATTTATCCGGAAAAACTCTTTTAGGACGCAGTCATTCATGATGATGCTCAAGGAAAAAATCAGCAAAATCGCCGCGCATTATCAGATTGCCGGCGACTACGTAGTGGCCCAGCCGTACGGTTCCGGCCATATCAACGATACGTACGCGGTGGAATACAATCAGGGCGGCACGTTTATCCGCTATATTTTTCAACGGATCAATCACAATGTATTCAAGCAGCCGGAACAATTGATGGACAACATTCAGCGGGTGGCCGCCCACATCAAAGCCAAACTGGCCGCCAATAAAGACAGTACCCGGCACACGCTGACCATTGTCAAATCCCGCGACAACAAGCCGTTCTACCGCGACACCGACGGCAACTACTGGCGAGTGTACGTGTTTGTTGAGCACGCCCTCAGTTACGACGTGATCGAAACTCCGGAACAGGCCTATCAGGCCGCCCGCGCGTTCGGCGAATTCCAGCACGATCTGGTCGACCTCCCCTCCCCCCGGCTGTTCGAGACCATTCCCAATTTTCACAACACCCCTTGGCGTTATGAAATGCTGGAACAGGCGATTGCCGAAGATAAATGTCATCGCGCCGCCTCCTGTCGGGCCGAAATCGACTTCGCGCTGACCCGGAAAACGGATGCCTCCGTGCTGATCAAACTCCAGCAGGAAGGCAAGATTCCCGAGCGGATTACCCATAACGACACCAAGCTCAACAACGTCCTGATCGACAGCCTCACCGGCGACGGCATCTGCGTGATCGACCTCGACACCGTTATGCCCGGTCTGGTTCATTACGACTTCGGCGACATGGTGCGCACCGGCACCAGTCCGGCGGCGGAAGACGAAAAAGATCTGAGTAAGGTCACCATGCAGTTCGACATGTTCGAAGCCCTGTTGCGTGGGTATCTCCAATCGGCCGGAAAATTTCTGAATGCCACCGAACGCCACTACCTGCCGTTCAGCGGCAAACTGATCACGCTGGAAATCGGCGTCCGCTTCCTGACTGATTATCTTCAGGGCGACGTCTATTTCAAGATTCACCGTCCGGAACACAACCTCGACCGTTGTCGGACCCAGTTCAAACTGGTCGAATCGATCGAAGACCAATCCGATCGCATGATGCAATTGTTGGAATCCATCAAATAAAGGAGTAGATACGATGCGCAAATTACGTTTCGGTATTATCGGAGCCAACGGACGCGGCCACTTGGCCGACTGGGCTCATCGGCCGCAGGATGGAATTGAAGTTGTCGCCGGCATGGATACCACCAAGGAAAATCTGGAAAAGTTCCAGAAACGGTATCAGGACAAGTTTAAAGCCACAGTCAAAGGCTATCTCGATTACCGGGAAATGCTGGAAAAAGAAAAACTCGACGGCGTCTTTATTACGTCACCCGATTTCACCCACGAAGATTATGCCGTTTACGCGCTGAGCCAAAAGGTCCCGGTCTATCTGGAAAAACCGATGGCCATCACCACCGCCGGCTGCGACCGCGTGATGACTGCCGCTAAAAAATTCAAGACCAAGTTGATGCTCGGTCACAACATGCGCTACATGATTTTCACCAACAAGATGAAACAACTGATCGACAGCGGCGCCATCGGCGAAGTGAAAGCGATCTGGTGTCGGCACTTCATCGCCTACGGCGGCGACGCCTATTTCTACGACTGGCACTCGGAACGGAGCAAGTCCACCGGACTGCTGCTCCAGAAAGGTGCGCATGACATCGACATCATCCACTGGTTGGCCGGCAGCTACACCAAGCGCGTAATCGGATTCGGCAATCTGAGCGTTTACAACCAGTGCGAACGGCGGAAGAAAAACGAACCGCAGCGTCTGGTCAGCGATATTTGGAACATCCGCAACTGGCCGCCGCTCGAACAGAAAGGGTTGAGCCCCAAAATCGATGTGGAAGACCTCAGCATGATCACCATGCAACTGGGCAACGGCGTGATTGCCAGTTATCAACAGTGTCACTACGCGCCGGATGCCTGCCGGAATTATACCATCATCGGGACCAAAGGCCGAATCGAAAACTACGGCGACTGCGGCAGCGAATCCACCGTCGAACTGTGGGATCAGCGCATGGACGAATTCCGGCTCCACGGCGACGCCACGTTCCAAACCAAAGCACTGGCCGGCAGTCATGGCGGCGCCGATGAAAAAATTATCCTGGGATTCATCGAATACGTTCGCGACAACAAGGCGCCGGCCACCACTCCGCAGGCCGCCCGCTACAGCGTCGCCTGCGGTTGCGCCGCCACCGAATCGATCCGGCACAACGGCCTGCCGGTCGACGTCAAACCGCTGTCGCCCACGCTGGAAAACTATCAATTCTAAAGGATGCCATTATGAGAGTATTGATTACCGGCGGAGCCGGTTTTATCGGCAGTCATATTGCCGAACATTTTCAGGGCAAAGCGGAAGTCCGGGTGCTGGACAACCTGCGGACCGGCTATAAACGCAATCTCGATGGACTGAACGTTGAGTTTCTCGAAGGCAGTGTTCTGGACCGCAATCTGCTGACGGAAGCGATGAAAGACGTCGACTACGTCTTTCACCTGGCCGCCATGGTCAGCGTTCCCGAATCGATGAAAGAACCCATCGAATGCGTCCGGCTCAATACCGAAGGCACGTTGAACGTGCTGGAAACCGCGGCCCACGCCCAGGTCAAGAAACTCTGCTTCAGCACCAGCGCCGCCATTTACGGCGACAACCCCGAATGTCCTAAACGCGAAACCATGTTTCCCGAACCCAAGAGTCCCTACGCCGTGACCAAGCTCGACGGCGAATACTATTGTCAGATGTTTGCCCGGGAAGGCTGGCTGCCCACCGCCTGCCTGCGCTATTTCAATGTCTTCGGGCCGCGCCAGGATCCGAAGGGTGCGTATGCGGCGGCCGTGCCGATTTTCACTGCCAAGGCCGTGGCCAACGAACCGATCACCATTTACGGCGACGGCGAACAGACCCGCGACTTCATCTATGTGAAGGATATTGTGGCCGCCAACGTCTTTATGGCTACCCACGATTTCAGCGGAGTTTACAACATTGCCTACGGCGGACGGATCACCATCAACGATCTGGTAACGAAAATCAAGCGGATTGTCGGCTCCCATTCGGAAGTGAAACATCTGCCGGAACGTCCCGGCGACGTGAAGCATTCGATGGCCGCCGTCGACAAGCTGAAACTGACCGGATTCAAGACCGCCAGCGACTTCGATACCGGCTTGGCCGCCACCATCGAATACTTCAAGAATCTGAAATTCTGACGCGGCGTTTTCGTCCATGACGAAAACGTGCGGAAAAACCGGAAAAATACAATATTTTCCGGTTTTTTCTTGTCTGACGCCGGTTCGCCACGGAGAACCGGCTGATTCCGTACGGCAGTGCAAACCTTGAAAAGCGCGTCCGCGGCATTAATGTAAAGCTCGTTTTCACTGGTTTTCCGCCGTGCAATGGCAATGACGGCATGGCGGAAGATTCACGGTTCTCTGAGTCAAAACTATCATGGGAGGATTTGGGCATGAACAAAATGTTAGTCGGCGCCCTGCTGCTGACGGCCGGCCTGGCGGTTTCCGCCGCTCCGGCAACCACCGTCAACACGACAACCGGGCAAACCACCAAAGTAATTACCATTACCAAAACCACCAGCACCGTCAGTACGCCGGTCGTCACCAAGACCGCCGCGCCGACTCCGACCGCAGTCGCCCAGCCGGTTCCGGTTGCCGTTCCGGTTGCCGCTCCGGTTGCCGCTCCGGTTGCCGCTCCGGTTGCCGCTCCGGTTGCAACACCGGCGGCAACCGCGCCCGTGGCAAGCGCTCCGACCGCTCCGGCGCCGGCGTCCTGCACCACCGACTGGGATTTCTTCGAACTGGGCTTCTGGTTCGGCGTCCCCACCTCGATGCAGAGCTCCAACGTCTGCGGGCTGCGGGTCGGCGCGCCGTTCTGCGGCGGCGCCGGTACGGTCAGCGGGATGGAAACCGCTGTTTTCTGCGGCGCCACCGATCACATCCACGGTCTTCAGGCCTGTATTCTGACATCGGTTTCGAAAGATGTCAACGGCATGCAGTTCGGTGTGGTCAACTACGCCGACAACGTTGACGGCGTGCAGCTCGGCGTGGTCAACGTCACCAAGAAAAACGGACTGCAATTCGGCATTTTCAACTATGTCGAAGGCGGCGTCATTCCGTTCATGCTGATTGCCAATTGGCGATAACTTCTCTCGCAATTATCAATAAGGAGATTATGGAAAAAATGAAAATCTGTCAACCGATTTTAACGGTGTTGTGCGTCGGCCTGTTCGGTGGCGCGGCGCTGGCGCAAAGTGTAGTTGCCCCCGGTCAACCGACTGCCGTCACATCGGCGCCGGCTCCGGTCGCGCAGCCCGTCAAACCGCAACCGGTCCTCTCCCAGGCGCCTAAGGCAACGGACGAATGGACCTTCTGCCAGATCGGATTCTGGCCGAACGTGCCGAAAGCCACGGCCACCTCCAATGCTTACGGGATTAAGAGCGGCTGGCCCGCCTGCGGCGGCAGCGGCCGGGTTCACGGGGTGGAAGCGGCCTGGATCGTGGCCGGCACCGATCACGTCAAGGGCGTGCAGTGCTGCTGGAGTACCTGTATCGCCAAGGAAATCGACGGCGTTCAGGCGTCGCTCGGCTATACGCAGAACACGGAACATGTGAACGGTTTGCAGGCCAGCTTTGTGAACGTCGGCGGCGATCTGCTCGGCTTCCAGCCGGGCGCGGTCAACGTGGCCAAAAACGTCACCGGCATGCAGATGGGGGTCTTCGCCGACTATTGCAACGATATCGACGGGCTTCAGATCGGTCTGGTCAACGCCTCCGACCGCCTGACCGGTTTCCAACTTGCCGGCATCAATACCGCCACCGAATGCAACGGTTTCCAGTTCGGCATTATCAATGCCAGTAAGAAAAGCGGCTTCCAGATCGGACTGATGAATTACATCAAAGACAGTCCGTTTCCGCTGATGCCGCTGATCAACTTCAAGTTCTGATCGGCTTTCATGGTTGCTCCCGGACCGTCCGGGAGCAACTTTCCCCCTCCTTTTTCTCCTTGTATTTCCGCTTTCCCGGTGTACTGTAACCTTTTATGATTTTTATCGAAGAACGTCGCAACCTGTTAACGTAATGTAAAAGTATCAATTTATGGTCACGGTTTTTTCCCAACAGTATACGGATCATCTGCTGCACGACAAAGACACGTCGTCGGCCCGCCGGGCGGTCATTCAGGCGCTGGGCGAACTTTCCTGGGTCATTGCCAATACCGAGTCCACCGTGATTGCCGCGCAAACCCCGTTTAATCTGCTGACCCGCGGCGAAGACGTCCGCATCGACTTGACGCTGGAAGGAACCATTCATGCCACCAGCCGCAGTCACCACCCGGTCATCGGCCTTGACTGCGGACGCAACCGCAAAAACATCGAAACGCTGTTTGCCACCATGGAGAAATGGCTGTAACCGCTTCGTTTCGCCCCTTTCCGCTTGACTTTTCCGTTTTCCCGCTTTAGAATTTTCCTTGACGATGGGGGGACGATGCCATACCGGCAGAGTTTCATGGTATCAGGTGCAAGAAAAGAAAACGGTATTTTTACCGGAACGACTTGTTTTTTCATGGCCTGATAATATCTTACCAAAATAGTAAACATTGTTTTGTAATAAGACAGTATAAATTAGAATCAACCGGTCGGTAAAAAACGGGGAGACCAAGCAAGATGAACCAATTATCGGGAATCCAGACGATCAGCCTTCATGCCGGTCAAACCGTCGACCCCGCAACCCAGGCGCGGGCCGTACCGATCTATCAGACCACCAGTTATGTCTTCAAGAACAGTCAGCAGGGCGCCGATCTGTTCGCGCTCCGCGAATTCGGCAACATCTACAGCCGGCTGACCAATCCGACCGACAGCGTGTTGGAAGAACGTCTGGCCGCCCTGGAGGGCGGGACCGCCGCGGTGACCACCGCCAGCGGCATGTCGGCAATTTTTCTGGCCGTCATTACCTTGGTTAAAGCCGGCAACCACATCATCAGTTCGTCGTCGATCTATGGCGGCACTCAAGTTTTCTTCGAACACACGTTGCCGCGCTTCGGGGTGGAAGTGACCTTTCTGAAAGAATTCACCGCCGCCGCCATCCGGCAAGCGATCAAACCGAATACCAAACTGGTCTTCGGCGAAACCATCGGCAACCCGGACAACAGCGTACCGGATTTCACCGCAATCGCCGCCGCCGCCCATGCGAAAGGCATTCCGTTCGTCATCGACAATACCTTCGCCCCGATTCTGGTCCGACCGATCGATTTCGGCGCGGACATTGTCATTCACTCGCTGACCAAGTGGATCGGCGGCCACGGTACCACGCTGGGCGGAGTCATCATCGACAGCGGCAAGTTCGACTGGTCGCAAAGTCCGCGTTTCCCGGAATTCATCACTCCCGACCCCAGCTATCACGGACTGGTCTACTGGGATGCGTTCGGCAACGTTCCCGGACTCGGCAACATCGCATTTGCCGTCAAAGTCCGGGCGCAAGGCCTTCGCAACATCGGTCCGTGCCTCAGTCCGCTCAGCGCTTTTCTGCTGTTGCAGGGCGTGGAGACGCTGCCGCTCCGGATCAAGGCGCACTCCGAAAACGCGTTGCAGGTCGCCCAGTATCTGAAAAATCACCCGCAGGTCGCCTGGGTCAATTATCTGGGCCTGCCGGACCACCCCTACCATAAAACGGCGGAACAATACTTTCACGGCGGATTCGGCTCGGTACTCGGGTTCGGCGTTCGCGGCGGCAGCGAAGCGGCGATCCGGTTTATCGATCATGTCAAACTGGCCAGCAACCTGGCCAATGTCGGCGATGCCAAGACGTTGATTATCCATCCGTGGTCAACTACCCATTCACAACTGACCGACGAAGCCAAGCAAGCGGCCGGAATCGATCCCGAATTCATCCGGCTGTCGGTCGGACTGGAAAACGTCGAAGACATCATTGCCGACTTCGATCAGGCATTCGCAAGCATCCGCTGAACGAAAGTGTGCCGTAATTTGTACATGCGCGGTTGATTTTTCCCGGTCGGACATGAATTTTATCTGACAGCGCGAAAATCAGCCGGGAGTTTTAACCATGAACGAGACCATCTATCTGGACTACAACGCCACCTCGCCGGTGAGCGCGGAAGTGTTCGATGCCATGATGCCGTATTTCGGCCGGATTTTCGGCAATCCCTCCAGTCCGCATCGCTACGGACGGGAAGCGGCAGAGGCGGTAAATCACGCCCGGACCCGGGTAGCGGCGCTGTTACAGGCCAAGCCGGAAGAAGTGGTTTTTACGCCCGGCGGAACCATGTCCAACAATCTGGCGCTGGCCGGCGCCGCCGCACTGGCGCCCAAAGATCGGCATCACTTGATCGTCAGCAGCATTGAACACAGTTCGGTGCTCCAGTGCTGCCGCGAACTGATCCGCAGCGGCTGGACTATTTCGGAGGTTCCGGTCGATCACCTCGGCCATGTGCGGCTCGACCGGCTGGAGGAACTGATCCGTCCGGAAACCTATCTGATTTCCGTCATGCTGGCCAACAACGAAACCGGAGCCGTGCAACCGATCCGCGAAATCGCCCGCGTGGCGGCGGAAAACGGGTTGCTGATGCATACCGACGCGATCCAGGCCGCCGGCAAACTCGAAATCGACGTGAATGCACTGGGCGTGGATTTGCTGTCGCTGTCCGCCCATAAGTTCGGCGGGCCGAAAGGGATCGGCGCACTGTTCGTGCGTTCCGGACTCACGCTCCAACCGCGCAGTTTCGGCGGCGGACAGGAAAAAGGTCTTAATCCGGGCACCGAAAACGTGTCCGGCATCGTCGGACTCGGCAAGGCGGCGGAACTGGCTCGAATTCATCTGGACGACCATATTACCGCTATGCAACGCCTGTTTGCCGGACTGGAACGGCAGCTCAAGGCTCAGTTTCCGGAAGCGGTCATCAACACACCGCCGGACCATCGTTTGCCCAACACATTGAGCGTGTCGTTTCCCGGCATTCCCAATGCCGCGCTGGTGGCCCGGCTCGACGCCCGGGGAATCGCCGTTTCCACCGGAGCGGCCTGCGGCAGCGCCCATCCGGACAAACCGTCGCACGTGTTGCAGGCGGCGGGCCGGTCGGCCGCCGACGCCATGACCGCCATTCGGATTTCGTTCGGGCCGAACACGCCGGAGGAACATCTTCGCCAGTTGGTGGCCGCCATTCATGAAATCGTCCGCCAGGAACTCAACCCGCATCGTCATTAAGTTCAGGAGTAGTCTGCGTTATGGTTCCCGATCGTCAAACGGAATTGATCCGTAAAATTTTTCAGTTGAAACAACAGCGCCATGCCGTCATTCTGGCCCACAATTACCAGATCGGCGAAATTCAGGACATCGCCGATTTCGTCGGCGACTCGCTGGAATTGAGCATCAAGGCCGCCGCCGTAACGGAAGCGGAAGTTATTGTTTTCTGCGGCGTCCGGTTTATGGCCGAAACCGCAAAAATTCTGGCGCCCGGCAAAACCGTCCTGTTGCCGCGGCCGGATGCCGGCTGTCCGATGGCCGACATGGCGACCGCCGAAGAAGTGCGCCGGTACAAAGCCGAACATCCCGGTGCCTGGTTCGTCTGCTACGTGAACAGCAGCGTGGAAGTCAAAGCGGAATGCGACCTGTGCTGCACGTCGGCCAATGCCGCCAACCTGATCCGCCGTCTCCCCGCCGACCGGGAAATCGTCTTTCTGCCCGACCGCAATCTGGGCGCCAACGTGGAAAATCAGTGTCAACGGAAGATGATTCTCTGGCCGGGTTTCTGTCCGACTCACGCCCGCATCATTCCCGAATTGATCCCAACCGCCCGGACCGCGCATCCCGGGGCGCCGATTCTGGTTCACCCCGAATGCGAACCAGCCGTCACCGCGCTGGCCGACGCGATGCTCAGCACCGGCGGCATGTTGCGCTACGCCCGCGAGACCCAGGCAAAAACCCTGATCGTCGGTACGGAAATCGGTCTGCTGCACCGGTTGCGGCAGGAAAATCCCGACAAAGAGTTCATTCCGCTTTGGCCGCAGGCCGTTTGTCCCAACATGAAACTCACCACGCTGCCGGATGTGCTGGCGGCGCTGGAAAAAATGTCACCCGAAATCAAGATTGACGAAACTATCCGCCGACAGGCCGAAATCCCGCTTCGCCGGATGCTGGAAGGAAAGTGGTAAACGTATGAGAGCCGATTATCAGGGAATCCCGGTCGACGAAGCGAATCAACTGATCCGCCAGACTTCGCCGGAAACAATTTTCAATACCGTCGACCGCGCCCGTCGGGTCCGCGAGCAATATCACGGACGCCAGGTCTCCACCTGCGCCATCCTCAACGCCAAAAGCGGCAACTGCGGCGAAAACTGCGCGTTCTGTCCGCAGTCCGTCCGCGCCCACAGCGCCATCGACCGCTACCCGCTGAAGTCGGCGCAGGAAATGTTCGATGCGGCGGAACAAGTCGCGCAACACCACGCCCACCGCTTCGGCATCGTCACCAGCGGACGCGGCGTCACCGGTCAACCGGAACAGGACGCCATTTGCGAAGCCGTGGCCCGCATCCGGGACGCCGGTCATATCCAGCCCTGCGCGTCGCTGGGTCTTATCACCCGGGAATTTCTCCAGCGCTTGATCGACGCCGGTTTGACCCGTTACCATCACAATCTGGAAACCGCCCGCAGTTTTTATCCGCACATCTGTTCCAGTCGTACTTACGACGACAACCGGCAGACGATTCTGCTGGCCAAGTCCTTAGGGTTGAAAGTCTGCTGCGGTTGCCTGTTCGGCATGGGGGAAACCCCGGAACAACGGGTTGAACTGCTGGCCGATCTCCGGGAGCTCGAACCGGACTCGATTCCGGTGAATTTTCTCAGTCTGATCCCCGGCTCCCGACTGGCAGACACGCCCCCCGCGCCGCTGACGCCGCTGGAATGTCTGAATACGCTGGCGGTTGCCCGGCTGATGATTCCCGGCGTCAGTCTGCGGCTCTGCGGCGGACGCGAGAAAAATCTGCGCGATCTTCAATCGTGGGCTTTCGCGGCCGGCGCTACGGCCATGATGATCGGAGCTTATCTGACCACCGGCAACCGGAATATCGACATTGATATGCAAATGCTGACCGACCTCGGACTTGAACTTCGCCCCGACTGAGACGATTCCGTTCCGACGACAACGACGGAACGGCCGAGCGAAACGATTAGGCAAGATAAAGCTTTTCGGCAATGCTCCGGCCGGCGTCCGTCTTGAAAATGCGGTCGATGCAACGCCGCAGTTTGACCGGATCGTCCGTGCCGAGTTCGTCAGGAATATTGACCAGCCAGTCGGCATCCCACAGCACCCGGAATTCCGGTGTGTCAATGTCGCGGGCCGAATGATGGTTGGCAATCATCTTGCCGATATGTTCCCGGTCGGCGCTGTCGATTTCCGGATAGCGGGCAAGGATACCGTCGGCAATCGGCGGGCCCTCGATCTCCTGATAGTTCCCGGCGGTGGAATGATACTTGCGTTCGGCCTCGTGAATGCCGATATCGTGCAGGGCGGCGGCACATTCCACCACCAGCGGATCGGCTTTCTGAACGGCATTGATCCGCCGGGCGAAATCCAGTACGCGGTGCGCATGGTCGATCCGCCGGGCGTCGGCACCGAAATAAGTTTCCATCTCCGCCGTCACGGCGGAGACTACTTCGGAGACCGTCCGCATTTTACCGGTCATCCTTCTGCAAATCTTTCACCGCCTGAAGAACCGGCTGAAACGCGGCAACCGTATCCGCACAGGTATTTTCCAAACTGACGAACGGAGTGCCGTCGTCGCCGGCTTCAACCAGTCGGGGATCGAGCGGAATCGCGCCGAGAAACCGCAGTCCGGTGTCTTCCGCCAGTTTTTTACCGCCGCCGCGGCGGAAGATGTCGACCGTTTTGCCACAGTGCGGACACCGGAAGCCGCTCATATTTTCCACCACGCCGATCACCGGCAGTTTCAGCTGTTCGCAGAAACTGATCGAGCGACGGACGTCCGCCGCAGCCACGTCCTGAGGGGTCGTCACAATCACGCCGCCGTCGAGATGTTCGATCAACTGGCAGACGGCCAGCGGTTCGTCGCCGGTACCCGGCGGCGAGTCGATAATCAGAAAATCCAGTTCGCCCCAATTCACATCCGCAAGGAATTGCTTAATCACCCCGAGTTTCATCGGTCCGCGCCAGATCACCGCCTGGGCATCATCGCGCAGGAAAAACGCCACCGAAATGACTTTCAGGTTGTCGCCCACCGACACCGGCGCAATGCCGTCATCGGACGGATCGGCAGTCATCTGCTGCAAATGCAGCATCACCGGAATACTGGGCCCGTGCAAATCCACGTCCAACAGTCCGGTCCGGAAGCCCTGTCGGGCGAGTCCGACCGCCAGATTGACCGCCACCGTACTCTTGCCGACGCCACCCTTGCCGGACAGTACCACTACTTTATGCTTGATCTGGCACAGCCGGGCCGCCAACCGTTGCCGCTGCTGAAAACTTTCTTCCGATTCTTCGGCATTCTTTTGCTTGCCTGCACAATCGCTTTTGGTACAATGTTCGCAATCCATAACTCTACCTCGATTCTACATAAAATTAATAAAAAAATATCTATCAGTATATACTTTTTGTCAAATTGGCCTTATATTAGCTAATAAAGCTTTTATGAGATTTGATTGGCCCGATTGGATGCCGATAAAGCAAAAGTAAACACACACACTTTCATTTGCACAAGTGCAATGACTTTTGCCTCCGCATCCAAGTCCCAGCTAATCTATCCGTCGACTTTCATTTTACAAGAGTATAGGTGGAAAATCGATGACTCATTCGGTAGATTATTCGTTTTTTGCCTTGCTTGACCACTACGGGCTCCATGATGGGGTACTGATGGATGAACCGGACGCGTGCCGGTCCTGTACGATTCATTCCTGCCAGACACTGAAAATATCCGCCGACGAGGAAAGTGCGGTGTGTGAATTCGGCATTCCTTTCCTGCGGCTGAAAAAAAATATTATTGCCATCGGCTTGAAACTCAATTCCCAAATCACTTCCGTTGATTTCGAACCATCCTCCGGAGTTTTGATGATTCATCCGGAACTGTTTCAAACGCTGGCCTCGTTCGTCAACCTGACCACGAACGAGACGTCCGTCTATGCTTCCGAGCAGCTGAAAAATCACAACAGTATCGACTTGCTTCCTTTCCCGCCGACCTCACCGGAACGGAAGAAAGCTATTATTCAAGCGGGACAGCTTCAGAAGGCCAGTCAGAATCTGGCTCACACGGTGGCCTCGCGGGTTGATCCCACCGCGCTTCCCGATGCCATTCTGACGGCCGACCGTCTGGCTGAACATTCCTGGTTTTGGCAACGGGCTTACTGGGGAACGCGTTACCAACTGGGCAAAATCAAATTGCTGCAGCTTTCACTGGCGCCCGAATCGTTGCTCAAAACGTATAATTGCATTCCGTTCCAGCTTACCGGCATCATTACCCGGTTGATCGAACTGTTCCGCAACCGATTTCGACAGTCCGGAGTACAAATCGAATTCAATTCCGGTTGCGGAAAACTGTCGATGGCGTCTCCCGATGCGATCCGGATTCTGTTTTACGCACTGCTGGATAATGCCGTCCGCTATGCCCCGCCGTCCGGCAAAATCCGCTTGACACTCAGTCCGACTACCAGCGGTCAAACCATGGAACTGGAAAGTCTGGGGCCGCAGATTACTCATTACGACCGGCCGCGCCTGTTTCAGGCCGGCTATCGCGGCAAGGCGGTCCGCAACGATCATTCCGGACGCGTCGGAATCGGGCTTTTTCTGGCTTCGCTGATTGCCGAAAACCATCTTGGCATCACCCTCAACCTCAGCCAGCAGGAAGCGACGGAAAACCATTTTTATCCGACCCGCATTACCATGACCATTCCGGATGAGGCTAAAATCATCTCCCACAATCATTCTCCCTTCTGACCGATTGCGCGCGCTCAGATGCCGCCGCCGCGGTAATGCACCGGCGACACGCCGATAAACTTCTTGAATTGTGCGGAAAACTCAAACGGGGAAGAATATCCGAGCAGCCAGGCGATTTCATTGATCGAATGACGATGTTCCAACAGCAGTTCACAGGCGGCATCGAGACGGCGGCGAATGCGGTACTGCCCCGGCGACAGTCCGATCTGTTCGCGAAAGCGTTTGCGGAAATTTTCATAACCGCAGCCGTATTCCCGACAAATTTCCGGCAGATTGGGGTGATGATGAAAATCGCGACTCAGCAATTCGCAAATCTCCGTCACCATCCGATTGTCGAGTTCGCGTCCGCTGGCCAACCCCATCCGGCGGTGCAATTCCACCGCCAGGGATAAAACTTCGCAGACCAGCGCCGGCAATTCCTCTTCACCGGCGGCCTTGAATTCCTCCTTGAAACGCCAGATGCGGTTGATCAGACCGCTGTCCACCCCAATACCGACGACCGGCGTATCGTGGTACAACATCCGCAAATTGCGGCAGTTTCGATAAAACTCCTGCCCCAACACGATAAAACATTCCCGCCAGCCGCTCTCCGGATCGATGGTCGTGGTATGGACGCGACCGGGAAAACGCTGAAATACATCACCGGCGCGAACGACATACGGCTGTCCCCCGTCATCCAGATAATGTCCGCTACCCCGCAGCACGTACACCATCACGTAGTAGGGACTACTCATCCGGGTGCAGTCCGCGGTCTGCCCGGATTTATTCATAAACCCGGCGCCGAACATCTGATGTACGCCTTGATTCCCCAGCGAACGGTGGATCATGTCGTTCGCAATAATATTTTCAATTCCCGGAAAAACGCCCATGATTGCACCATACCAGAAAACATATTTTAATTACCAGTAATCTTATCATTCAATGCTGGACTTTTCCACTTTTTTCAGACATATTCTTTACCAAAAATCCGATTATCATCCATAAAGGAGGTTTTCCATGATGACGTCCCATCCGTTGTTCAGCCAGGATAAACCGTGGGAACGGCCGGAATTGACCGGTCTGAACGTCCTGCCCTACCGTGCCACCCTGTTCCCCTGCCCCGACCGTGCCACCGCCCGGAAATCGTTCGGCCGCGACAGTTCGCTGGTCAAAAGTCTGAACGGCGACTGGAAATTCGAATTGATCGCCAACCCGGAAGCGGCGCCTGAATTTTTTGCCGAGAATTTCGACGATAAGAGATGGAAAACCATCCCCGTGCCTAGCAACTGGACCATGGAAGGATACGACCGCCCTCAATATACGAACATACAAATGCCGTTTTCCAATCGCCCGCCGCAGGTGCCGGAACAGAATCCGACCGGCCTGTATCGCACTACATTCACCCTCCCCGCTGCCTGGCGGAAACGCCGAACCGTCCTTCATTTCGACGGTTTTGAAAGCGTTCTCTACGTCTACGTCAACGGACAGCCGGTCGGCCTCGGCAAGGACCGCTGCACCGTCAACGAATTCGACATCACTCCTTACCTGAAGCCCGGCGTCAACCTGTTGGCAGCCATGTGCATTCGCTGGAGCGACTGCAGTTTCATCGAAGACCAGGACCAGTGGTGGAATGCCGGAATTTATCGCGACGTTTACCTTTACAGTACCGATTTTGCCTACCTCGCCGATGTATTCGCCATCGCCGATCTGACCAACGACTATCAGGACGGACTTCTTCAGCTTCAACTCCGAGCCGGTTTTGCCGGGTCCGCCGCCACCGCCGGCTGGAAGTTCGCCGTCCAACTCTACGATGCCGCCGACAAAGCCGTGTTCAAACATCCGGTCGTCCTCGATGTTCCGGATGATGCCAACGGCCCCATCGCCCGGACCGAAATTCCGGTCAAATCGCCGCATTCCTGGAATGCGGAAAAACCGTATCTCTACCGCTTGGTGGTTACGCTGACCGATGGCAAACGCGAAGTGGAATCCTCCTCCTGTCAGGTCGGGTTCCGCAAGGTCGAAATCAAAAATCACCATCTGCTGATCAACGGCCAGCCGGTCCTGATTACCGGTGTCAACCGTCACGAGCACGACGACCGCCACGGCAAAACCATCTCCGAAGCCCTGATGCGGAAAGACCTGGAGGTCATGAAACAGTTCAACGTCAACGCCATCCGGACCAGCCACTATCCCGATCATCCGCGCTTCTACGAACTCTGCGACGAATACGGCATCTACGTGCTGGACGAAACCAATCTGGAAGCCCATGCCTATTACCACGACATGTGCAAAAATCCCCGTTGGGCGGCCGCTTTCCTCGACCGGGCCATCCGCATGGTGATGCGCGACAAAAACCATCCCTGCATCCTCGGCTGGTCCCTCGGCAACGAATCCGGCTGCGGCATGAACCACGCCGCCATGGCCGGCTGGATTCGGGAATACGATCCGTCCCGCTATGTCCACTATGAAGGAGTACTCGCCGGAAATACGGACCTGCGCGACAAAAGCCGGACCGGCGTCAGCGACATCATTTGTCCGATGTATCCGGAGATCAGCCGGCTCATCGACTGGGCTCAACACAACACCGATTGGCGGCCGCTGATCATGTGCGAATACAACCACGCCATGGGCAACAGCAACGGCAGTTTGAAGGACTATTTCGATGCCTTCAATGCCTATCACGACCGCGGTCTGCAAGGCGGTTACATCTGGGAATGGCTCGACCACGGCATCCGCCGGCAAACCGCCGACGGCCAGGATTACTGGGCTTACGGCGGCGACTTCGGCGACGAACCCAATGATAAAAATTTCTGTACCGACGGTCTGGTCTGGCCGGACCGGACCCCGCACCCCGGTCTTTACGAATTCAAAAAACTGGCCCAGCCGTTCGCCATCGAAGCCATCAATCTGCATCAGGGCAAGTTCCGCATGGTCAATAAGAACTGGTTCACTTCGCTGGAACAGTATCGGATTGCCTGGGAACTGCAGGTGGACGGGAAAACGGTCCAGACCGGCAAACTGCCCCGCTTGTCCGCTCCGCCCCGCGGCAGCGAAGAATTCCAACTGACCTGGAAATTGCCGGAAATCAAGTCGCGGCAGGAATGCTTTGTGATCTTCCGGGTCACGACGGCCCGGGCCAGTGTCTGGTCGTCGGCCGGTCATGAAGTCGGGTGGGAACAGTTTGCGTTGCCGTTTCAGGGGCTCCCCGTTCCGGCGGCCATGTCTGCCCGTCGGCTGCAACTTCACACCACTGCCGCCGCATTTACGGTTTCCGGGTCCGACTGGGAAATGCGTTTCGACCGGAAAAACGGTCGGCTCGGTTCGCTGAAAATTCATGGCGATGACACCTTGACCGCCGGTCCCGAACTCAGCATCTGGCGTGCCCCCACCGACAACGACGGCCTCAAGTTGTTTCCGCTTGCCGACCAAAAGTATCGCACCCTCTGTCCCTGGCTGCAGGACGGTCTCGATCAGTTGCAGCTCAAAGTCATGACCACCACGGCAAAAACGGAAGCGGATGGCGCCGTCCGCATTACGGCCCAGATCGCCGGCAGCGTCAAAGCCGATGCCGCCGCGTTCAAACTCGAACAGCAAATTCTGGCTCTGCCGTCCGGCGATCTTCTGGTTCAGAACCGGGTCGCAGTTTCCGACCGGATTCACGATCTTCCCCGGCTTGGTTTTGTCTTGACGCTGCCGTCCGGGTTCGAACAACTGACCTGGTTCGGACGGGGGCCGCAGGAAAATTACTGGGATCGCCAGTGCGGGTATCCCGTCGGCCGTTACACCAGTACGGTCGCCGAACAGTATGTTCCGTATGTCATGCCGCAGGAACATGGAAACCATACCGCCACCCGTTGGCTGACGTTGCACAACGGCAAAAACGGCCTGCTGATCTCCACGGCGGAAGAACTGGAATTCAACGCCAGTCACTTCACGGCGGACGATCTGTACGCCGCCAAACATACGTACGATCTGAAGCCGCGCCCGGAAACCATTCTGCATCTGGACTACCACCAGTGCGGACTGGGTACCGGCAGTTGCGGACCGTCGACGTTTCCGCAGTACCGACTGTTTCCCGGTTTTTATCAGTTTAATTTCCGGTTGCGGCCGTTTGCCGGTAAAAATCTTCCGGAAGACTTGCTGCGGTTCTGATTTCAGCAGAAAAAGATCAAGCCGCAGTCGAAAAACAAATAACGGGAAACACAACGGGGCGCTTTGAAAAAAGCGCCCCATTTCTTTTATTCTCACTCCATTTTCCGGATTTTCCCCCGGAGATTCGTGTGAAAACGCCACTTCGCACGGGAATTCTTTGACGAGCCGAAGTTAGCGGTTTATATTCATGGCTTCGGGTCAAAAAAAATGAAATATCAGGGGCGGATATGATTAAGGTCGAACTTCAGGGCATCAGCAAATCTTATTTTGCGGGAACTCCGGTCTTGTTGCCGCTGGATTTGCAGATCGAACCGGGTGAACTTTTCTTTCTGCTGGGCCCCAGCGGGTGCGGCAAATCGACGCTGCTGCGACTGTTGGCCGGTTTTCTGGAACCCGATTCCGGAACGATTCGCTTCGATGACCGCGACGTGACCAAATTGCCGCCGGAACGCCGCGAAGCCGGTATGGTTTTTCAGAATTACGCGCTCTGGCCCCATATGAGCGTGTTCGACAACGTGGCATTCGGCCTCGACGTGCGCAAAATCCGGGGCGAAGAACGGCGGCGGCAAGTGACGGCGGCGTTGCAGATGGTCCGGCTGGAAGAATTGGCCGACCGGATGCCCGGTTCGCTGTCGGGCGGACAGCAGCAGCGGGCCGCATTGGCCCGGGCGCTGGCGTTCCGTCCGGAATTGCTGTTGCTGGACGAACCGTTATCCAATCTCGACGCCCAGTTGCGCGATTCGATGCGCTGGGAAATCCGGCGGATTTGCAAAAGCTCCGGGTTGACGGCAGTTTACGTAACTCATGACCGGCAGGAAGCGCTCAGCATGGCCGATCGGATTGCGGTTCTGCATGACGGACGGTTGGCACAGGTGGGAACGGCGGAACAGTTGTATCGCCATCCGGTAAGTCGTTTTGTGGCCGAGTTCATGGGAGCGGCCAACTTTCTGCCGGGCACGGTGGCCGGAGTCGACGAAGCGGCAGTAATGGTGACGACGGCTTTGGGAGTATTGAAGGTGGCCGGAGATGACGGCCACGACTGGACGCCGGGGCGGAAGGTGTTGGTGATGATCCGTCCGGAATGTCTGCGTTTTGCCTCGACGGAGGATACGGTAAATGTTTTTGAAGCCCGGTTGAATGCCGGTGTTTTTATGGGTGAAAATACGCTCTGGTCGGTGGTGGTCGACGAGACGGGACTGGAAGTCTGCGAAAGTTGCGCCCCGTCCCGAAGCGAAGATTGCGTTTACCGTCTGACAGTGCCGCCGGAATATGCGGCGCTGTTGCCGGAGGAGGGATAAATGTTCCGGCATGGACTTGCGGCGTTTCTCCCGCTGGCGATTCTGATCGCCATTCCGTTGCTGCTTCGGCCGGATGTCAAACAACGGGCGCAGGATGTGGCGGCGGCGGAACGGCTGGTGATTATTACGCCGCATTCCGAATCTTTACGTTACGAATTCGGCCGGGCCTTCCGGGATTACTATCGGCGGCAGACCGGTCGCGAAATCCGCATCGAGTGGCGTACGCCCGGCGGCACGTCGGACATCGTCCGTTTCATCGCCGACCGTTTTGAAAGCGCATTCCGGCAGGAATGGCTCAGCCATCCGGAAAATGGACCGTGGACGGCGGAAATTGCCGCCGGTTTTATCAATCCCAAGGCAGTGCCCGGCAGTAAATTTTCCCCCGCCGCCGTCCGGGCGCGACAACTCTTTCTCCATTCGGATATCGGCATCGGCATCGACCTGTTTTTCGGCGGCGGCCAATTCGATCAGCAGCGGCACGCCGACCGGGGCTATGCCGTGGATGCGGGGATGCAACGACGGCATCCGGAATGGTTTACCGAGGCGGTAATTCCGCAGACGTTCAGCGGGGAAACTTTTTACGATGTCGGCGGACGTTATTACGGAGTCTGCCTGGCTTCGTTCGGTATTTGTCGGAATCCGCAACGGATGGCGGAACTGCCCTTTCTGTCGCCGCCGGAGGAATGGCAGGATTTGGGCAATCCCCGCTGGTATGCGCAGATCGCCATTGCCGACCCCACGAAAACCGGCTCGGTCAATAAATGCTTTGAGATGATGGTCCAGCAGCAGATGGCCAATGCCTTTTCGGCGGGCGGCGGCGCAGCGGCGTTGGACCGGGGCTGGGCCGATGGCATCAATCTAATCAAACGGCTGGCCGCCAACAGTCGTTATGTGACCGATTCCGCCGGCAAAGTGCCGCACGACGTGGCCGGCGGCGGCGCGGCGGCGGGAATCTGCATCGATTTTTACGGTCGCAGCGAAGCGGAATGGACGGCGGTTCAGAATGGCGGCAAGCCCCGGATGGAATTCGTTACGCCGGTGGGCGGAAGTTCGGTTTCCGCCGACCCGATTCAGTTGTTGCGCGGGGCGCCGGACCGGGCGGCGGCGGTGGCGTTTATCGAATTTACCCTATCGGAGGAAGGGCAGAAGTTGTGGGCTTTCCGGCCGGGAACGCCGGGCGGCCCCAAACACTATGCGTTGCGGCGGACGCCGATCCGCAAAGACCTCAACCGTCCGGAATATCGGCCTTATCTGTCCGATCCCGAGGTTGACCTGTATCGGACTTGCGCCGGATTCCGGTATCATCCGGAGTGGACCGGTCGTTATTTCAACTTATTGCGGATTCTGATTCGCTGTATTGCGCTGGACCCGTTGCCGGAACTTCAAGACGCCTGGCGGGCCATTGCCCGGGCCGGCGGGCCGACGGCGGTGCCGCAGGCAATGGCCAAATTTAACGAACTGCCGTTTGCGTATCATGATATCGAAAAAGTGCGCCAGGCGTTGAGTACCGATCAGGTCGGCAATTCCGTGCTGAGCGTATTGCGACTTCGGCGGGCCTGGACGGAACAGAGTCGGCGGCAATATCGCGAAGCGGCACAACTGGCGAGGGCTGGCAAATGAACAGTATGCGACGGTTATTTCTGCTGTTTTTGACCGTTTTTTTCGCGGTCTTTCTGGTATTGCCGCTGTGGACGGTGCTGGCGCATGGGTTCGAACCGGCGATTCTGCGGGAGGCGTTGGCTTCGCCGGTGTACCGGGCGGGACTGTATCATGCCTTCGGCATTGCGTTTCTGACGACGGCGCTGGCGTTCGCGCTGGCCCTGCCCCCGGCCATTCTGTTTGACCGCTATGAATTTCCGAGCAAGAGTTTAATGAACATGCTGATGCTGGTGCCGATGATCCTGCCGCCGTTCGTGGGGGCGCTCGGGTTCCAGCAGTTATTCGGGCATTACGGCGTGTTCAACGGACTGTTGCGCGAGATCGGACTGCCACCGGTCGACTGGCTGGGCGGCGACGGCCGATTTTATGCGGTCTGTCTGATCGAGGCGCTGCATCTGTACCCAATTCTGTATCTGAATATGGTAACCGCGTTGGCCAACGTGGACCCCTCGCTGGACGAAGCGGCACGCAATCTGGGGGCGGGACGCTGGGATCGCTGGCGACGGATAACGCTGCCGTCGATCCGACCGGGGATTTTTGCCGGCGGCAGTATTGTGCTGATCTGGAGTTTCACCGAACTGGGAACGCCGTTGATGCTGGGATACAGCACGGTGACGCCGGTGCAGATTTTCAACGGCATTACCGAGTTGGAAAGCAATCCGATGCCCTATGCGCTGGTCGTAGTGATGCTGATTTTTGCCGCCGGGCTCTATGCGCTCAGTCGGTTGTTGGTGGGCCAGAGCGAAGCCCCGCAACTGATGAAAGGGAGCGGCAGCCGAACGGCCCGATCGCTGGCGGGTTGGAAGGGCTGGTCGATTACCGGCGTATTTGCTTTGATTGTGTTGGCGGCGGGTTTGCCGCATCTGGCTTTGACCGGCGCGGCTTTTTCGCTGGACTGGTATGACACGATTCTGCCGCAGCATGCCACGCTGTTTCATTTTCAAACGGCGCTGTCGCATGAAATCGTGGTGCCGAGCATTCTCAACAGCTTGAAGTATTCGCTGCTGGCCACGGCGCTTTGCCTGGCCATCGGCTTGCCGACGGCATTGCTGTTGGTGCGGCGTCGGATGGTGGGACGGCGACTGCTCGATCTGATGGTGATGCTGCCGCTGGCGGTGCCGGGCATCGTGCTGGCGTTCGGGTATTTGAGCATGTGCGCCCGATATCCCTGGCTGAATCGGATCTTCGATCCGATCGAAAATCCCACATTGCTGCTGGCTGCGGCCTATGCGGTACGGCGACTGCCGTATGCGGTGCGCGCCATCGCGGCGGGGCTGGAGCAAACGCCGCCGGTATTGGAAGAAGCGGCCCGGAATCTGGGGGCCGGCGTCTGGCGGACGTTGCGGAAAATTACCGTGCCGTTGATTGCCGCCAACCTGACCGCCGGTGCATTGTTCGTATTCAGTTTTTCCATGCTGGAAGTATCGGACTCCTTGATTCTGGCGCAGAAGAGCGCGGGCTTCCCGATTACGCGGGCGATTTTTGAATTGTCGCAGATTCTCGGACAGGGTTCGGCGATTGCGTGCGCGTTCGGCTGGTGGGCGATGTTGTTTCTGGCCTTTACGCTGGTGGCGGCCGGGTTGCTGCTGGGCCGCAAGATGGGTTCGCTGTTCCGTTTCTGAAGCGCCCCTTCTTTCCCGCTGCCCGGCTTGACGCGACGGCAGTCTCAAATCGCGGGTAGCGGGGAAGACACGGGGGGCTTTTGAAGAAGCCCCCCATTTCTTCCCCGCGCCCCAATTTTGACCCCGCAAAACTTTTATTCCATTTATCTCTTTGCTTCGCAAAGAGATAAATAATTTAAAAAGTTTGAAAGTCAGGAAATGGGGTCCGGGGAAAAAACTTGAAAAATTTCCAAATTTTTCGGGGTTTTTCCCCGGAGACTCGTTTTGAGACTCCCGGCTTGACGCGTCAACGGATTTTTTTAATCGGCGTTTTTTGAGCCGACAAGCCACCGGCGGTTTTACATTCCAAAAGCTTCGTGATATATTGTCGCAACGTCGTGAACTTGTCAGAAGCATAGATTATTTTGGAGTATCATTCCCATGGCAACGGTATTACCTTTTCATGGTCTGCTGCCCCGTCCGGAACAGGCGGCGCAGGTGGCGGCAGTGCCTTATGATGTGATCAATACGGAAGAAGCCGCGCAACTGGCGAACGGCAATCCGTTGAGTTTTCTGCGTGTCTCCCGTCCGGAAATCGAACTGGAACCCGGTATCGATCTGCATGACGACCGCGTTTACGCCAAGGCTGCCGCCAATTTTCAACGGCTGTGTCAGGCGGCGCCGCTGACGCTGGACCCGGGCAAGCATCTTTATATTTATGCGCTGCGGATGGGCAATCACCGGCAGGTGGGCATCATCGGCGCGGTGTCGTCCGACGAATACGAACGGAATATCATCAAGAAACATGAAAAGACCCGCAAGGACAAGGAAGACGACCGGACTCGCCACGTGGTGACGCTCCGTTCCCATACCGGTCCGGCGTTTTTGACTTATCGCGACCAGACGGAGATCGACCGCCGGGTAGCGGCGATTACCGCCGCCGCGCCGTTGTTCGATTTTGTGGCCGCCGACGGCATTGCACATCAGGTCTGGCGGGTGTCGGAAGCCGACAGCCGGGCGCTGGCGAAATGTTTCGAACAGGTGCCGTGTCTGTACATCGCCGACGGCCATCACCGGACTGCCGCCGCCGCCCGGACCGCCGGGGCCATGAAGGCGCAGAATCCGCATCATACCGGGCAGGAAGACTACAACTATTTTCTCGCGGTGATTTTTCCGGAATCTCAACTGCGGATTCTCTCTTACAACCGGGTGGTGAAAGATCTTAACGGCCATTCTGCCGCCGCGCTGCTGGACTTGCTGAAAGCACGGTTCGAGGTCAAAGCCGACGGCGTGAAAGAACCGGTTCGGGGCGGCGACATTTCGATGTATCTCAATCGGCAGTGGTATACGCTGACGCCCAAATTCGACCGCGCCGGATTGGGCGTGATCGAACGGCTCGACGTGAGCATTCTGCAAGACAACATTCTCGGGCCGTTGCTGGGAATCGACGATCCCCGGACCAGTAAACGCATCGATTTCGTCGGCGGCATTCGCGGCATCGGCGAACTGGAAAAGTTGGTCGGCGGCGGACAATATGCCGTTGCCTTTTCGATGTATCCGACCACGGTGACGCAGATGATGGACATTGCCGACGCCGGCGCGATCATGCCGCCGAAGTCGACTTGGTTCGAACCCAAGTTGCGCGACGGTCTGGTGTGTCATAATTTCTAGTCGGAAAACAGTAAATTTTCAACTGGGAGCACGGTAATGACGGCAACAGCGGATTTCGGATTGATCGGTTTGGCGGTGATGGGCGAAAACCTCGCCCTCAACCTGGCCGGAAAAGGCTTTACCGTGGCGGTCTACAACCGGACGGCGGAACGGGTGGACAAGTTTCTGTCCGGCCGCGGTCAAGACAAAAATTTTGTCGGCTGTCACTCGCCGGAAGAACTCTGCGCCGCCCTCAAGCGCCCCCGGAAAATCATGCTGATGGTCAAGGCGGGCGCGCCGGTCGACGATTTGATCGCGCAGTTGACGCCGTTGCTGGAGCCCAACGATATTCTGATCGACGGCGGCAACAGCCACTATACCGATACGGTCCGGCGATGCCGGGAGACGCAGGCCAAGGGGTTGCGTTTCGTGGGCTGCGGGGTGTCCGGCGGCGAGGAAGGCGCGTTGCACGGGCCGTCGCTGATGCCCGGCGGCGAGGCGGCGGCCTGGCCGGAACTTCAGCCGATTCTGACTGCCGTGGCGGCCAAGGGGCCGGACGGCCAGCCCTGTTGCGACTGGGTCGGTCCCGATGGCGCCGGCCATTTCGTCAAAATGGTCCACAACGGAATTGAATACGGCGACATGCAGATGTGCAGCGAAGCCTATCTGATGTTGCGCGACTATCTGCATGCCGGGCCGGCGGAACTGCACGACATTTTCGCCGCCTGGAACCAGACTGGGTTAAGCAGTTACCTGATTGAAATTACGGCGGATATCTTTGCCCGTCAAGATACGGAAACCGGCCGGCCGCTGGTGGAGATGATTCTCGACGCCGCCGGTCAGAAAGGCACCGGCAAATGGACCGGCGAAGCCGCGCTGGAACTGGCGGCACCCACGCCGACCTTGGCGGAAGCGGTCTTTGCCCGCAGTCTCTCGGCGTTGAAGTCGGAACGGGAAGACGCGGCCAGAATTCTCACCGGCGGCAGTCCGTCGACATCTCAGGTGGCCCGGAAAGATTTTATCGAAGCGGTCCGAATGACGTTGTACGCAGCCAAAATCTGTTCTTACGCGCAGGGTTTTCAACTGTTGCGGCTGGCATCGGATGCGTATCGCTGGGATTTGAAACTGGGTGGAATCGCGATGCTGTGGCGGAATGGTTGCATCATCCGCGCCGCGTTCCTGGATAAAATTCGGGAAGCGTTTGACCTGCAACCTAATTTGCCGTGCCTGTTGCTGAATCCGTTTTTCCGGCAGATTTGTCTGGATGCCCAGAATCCCTGGCGGCTGGTGGCGATGACGGCAACCTGGTCCGGCATTCCGGTACCGACGTTTGCCAGCGCGCTGGCCTGGTACGACGGCTACCGCAATCCGCGTCTGGGGGCGAATCTGATTCAGGCGCAACGGGATTATTTCGGGGCGCATACGTATGAACGGATTGACCGACCCCGCGGCGAATTTTTTCATACCGACTGGACGTCCAGCGGCGGCGCTACCGCCGGAAGTTACAATGCGTAGTTCCGGTCGGCGGCACGCCGGAAAAAAGAAGTTTTTTTCTGTCGTTTTGGCGTTATATTGACAACCGAAATACCGAATTTTCAGGTGAAGGGGCGACTATGAGCGGAAGAATAAAATTAGTAATGCTGGCGCTGGTATGGATACTGGCGGCGGCGGGATGCGCATATTTCTCCCCGGAAGAAAGGGATGCGCGCGACAGCGACATCGAGTTGTCGGTGCTGATGAAGAAAATGAAGGCGGCCAGCGATCCCAGAATGTTGTGTACCCGAGCTCAGACCTACGTGTTGCGCCAGCAGCAGGTACCGGACCCTGACAACCTGAATCCGCATGACCGCACGATTAAAATCGAATTTCAACGCCAACCGTTTTTCACCAAAACCATCGATCTGACGGACGGCAAAGTCGACGGCGTAATTCTGTTCGACGGCACGGAAGCCTGGAATATCAATTACCAGTTGGGCAGCAGTACCAAACTGGAAGGGCTGCAGCTGAAAATGATGCAGACCGTGGGTAAAATCAGCAATCCGGCCTATTCGTATACCGATATTTTTTCTCATATCGACGTCAAATTGGTGTTCTGGGAAAATCGGGAATATTATCGGCTGATCTGCCGGACGGGCGATGACGACGTGCCGCCGCTGACGGTCTATGTGGACAAAAACAACTATCGTCCCCGCAAGGTCAGCATCGACTTCGTCAATTTGGATGGCAATAAAGTCAATTACGTTTCGTACATCAACGAGTACGCGCTGTTTTCCGAAGTGATGATGCCGTCCCTGATTACGGTGGAGATCAATGACGAAAAAACGCAGTACCGGACCTTGGAATTTACCCTCAATATCCAATTTCCGCCGGATGAATTCGTGCTGCCGAAACCCTGGTATTTGAAGGCCGGGACCAAGGGGGGAGCGAAATGATTTCGCTGGAAGTCTGGCAAGGCGATATTACCACTTTAAAGGTGGACGCGATCGTCAATGCCGCGAATACTTCCTTGCTGGGCGGCGGCGGCGTGGACGGCGCCATTCATCGCGCGGCCGGGCCGGAATTGCTGGCGGCCTGCCGTCCGTTTCACGGCTGCCGGACCGGGGAGGCAGTGATCACGCCCGGCTTTCGGCTTCCCGCCCGTTATGTGATTCATACGCCGGGTCCGGTCTGGCACGGCGGTGCTCACGGCGAAGCCGAACTGCTGGCTTCATGTTATCGCCAGGCGTTGCGGCTGGCATCGGAACATCAATTGACGTCAGTGGCGTTTCCCGGCATCAGTACCGGCGTATACGGTTTTCCACAGGAGGAAGCGGCGGCAATTGCGGTGGCGGCAGTTCGAGCCTGGACGGATGATTTTCCTCGAAAGGTCATCATGGTCACGTTCCATGCCGAAGCCACGGCAATTTACCGTCGCTTGCTGGCGGCGGAGTAGTCGGGAATAATCAAGATCGATGATATCGGAGTATTGATGAAGCAGGAATCCAAGCTGGAAACAATGAGTCCCGAGCGGGTCCGGTACATGGTCGACATGCTGAAGAATGCAAAAGAAGAATATGGCGACCGGTTGCAGGAGACCCGGAAACTTTTCGGTCCGGTAACCTTGCTCGATCCGCACACGCATTCCGATTGCAGCGACGGTCATGGCAGCGTATCGCAGAATTATGAAGCGGCGATGACCTGCGGTCTGGACTGGGTCTTCGTGACGGACCATTATTCGCTGGAAGCCAAAAAATATGCTCGGATGCTGGAAGGTATTTCCTGGGGTCAGGAACCAGTCATGCCGGACGAGCATGTAGTGACGTTGAACAATGACGAGTTGATCGGCGACAAACTGCCGAAAAAAAGCACATTGTTTGCCGAAGCGGTTCGCCACGGCCGTTTTGCCTTTATTCCACATCCGGCCGGTCAGGGCGAGGTGCGCGGTCCCACGGCCGAGCGCGCCGCGCAGTTGATGCAGTTTGCCGGACGCGAGTTCGCCATGGAATTGCTCAACGGCCTGTTTAAATTTTCGCGAGCATGGGACCCGTGCTGCGAAGCCGCCGTAGGGCTCTGGGAACATCTGTTGGCGCAGGGGTGCCGGATTACGCCGCTGGGCGGCAGCGATGCTCACGATCCGTTTTCCATCGGCACGGCCTGGACCGGAATTCCGGAAGCCTGCGCGGATCTGAAAACGTTGTTCAGCGCGCTGGAGGATGGAAAATGTTTTGCCAGCGAAGCGGCCATGCTGGATTTCCGGTGTCACAACCGAGCCATGGGCAGCGTATTGGCAACCGGCATCGGCAAAGAACTGGTCTTTCATTGCCGGGCCGTCGACAGCGGCGGGTTACAGCAGGTCGGAGTACGGTCCGAAGCGGGAAACGTCAAGACCTGGCAGTTGGCGGGTGAAACGCAATTTGAGGATGAATGGCGGATCGAACGCGCCGCCGATATGCGTTATTTTCGGCTTGAGGCGACTTCCGGCGACGGACGCCGGGCGTTTTCCAGTCCCATTTATCTTCCCCCGTCTCGAAAATAGGATTGCGATTGGCATCTCCGGATTCGGGACGGTAAGTTATGAACAGCAATAAGGAGCACAGTCATGAACTATCTTCAGACGTTGAAAAAGGCCCTCTGCGGCAGCATGCTGCTGGCGGGCGGCATGGTTCTCTGGGCGCAGGACATCGTTTTACCGGCACCGGACACGACCGGCGGCAAACCGTTGATGGAAGTATTGAAAACCCGGAAGTCGCTGCGGGCATACAGTCCCCGGGAGCTGACCCGACAGCAGTTGTCCGATCTGCTCTGGGCGGCGTGGGGTGTCAATCGAGCCGACGGCAAGCGCACGGCGCCCACGGCCTGCAACCATCAGGAAATCGACGTAGCGGTTTGTCTGAGCAGCGGAACGTATCTTTACGAAGCCAAGGAAAACCGGCTGAAACAGTTGGGCAAGAAAGATATCCGCAAAAGTTGCGGGATTCAGCCGTTTGTGGCCAAGGCCCCGGTCATTCTGGTGTTGCTGAGCGATTATCGACGGATGAAAATGCTGGATGAAGATCACAAGCCGTTCTACAGCGGAATCGATATCGGCTATGTCAGTCAGAACATTTATCTGTATTGCACCTCAGCCGGATTGAGTACGGTGGCGCTGGGCATGATTAATCGGGAATTGATTGCCAAGGAATTGAAATTGGCGACGGAACAGAAGGTTATGCTCGGCCATCCGGTCGGGTTCCCGGAAAAATAACGGCGGAACGGATCGACTGCCCCCAACGCAATTCCCGCAACTTGAGGTTGACTATGTGGCATCGGCTGATGATAATGGCGACAATGGCGCTGTGTCTGGGGCCTATGGGAAGTCTGCTGGGAGCCTCTGCCGGTAGCGCGAAAGCGAACTCGACGCAGGGGGAACCACGGTCGGAGGGTTGGTCGCCGCGGGACCTGACGGAAATCGTGAATAGCGGCGTTTTGCGGGTTCTGACGGTACGGGAACCGGAACTGGTGCGGCTCCAGCGGGATGAATCGGTGCAGGATCGGGAATTGGCGTTGTTGTCCGCGCTGGCGGCGTCGCTGAAGATCAGCGTCAAACTGATTTATCTCGATACCTATGAGGAATTGATTCCGGCGTTGGAAGCCGGACGCGGCGATTTGATTGCCGCCAATATGACCATTACCCCGGACCGGGAAAAACGCGTCCTTTTTTCCACGCCGCTTACCAATGTGCGGGAAATGCTGGTGGCGTCGGTCAAAACTAAAATTGCCAAGGTGTCGGATCTGGCCGGCAAAACGGTTACGGCGGAAGCCGGAACTTCCTACTGGCAGAATCTCCGGTTGCTCCAGCGCCGGTGTCCGCAATTGAAATTGGCGGCCTCCTCCTCCGATACCGAGACGCTGATGAATCAGGTCGGCTCCGGTCTGCTTGACCTGACGATTACCGACGATAATTATCTCGACAACTATCTCGACTATCGCACCGATCTGAAAGCGGTTTATACTTTTCCGGACCGACGGCTGATCGCGCTGGCCATGAACCGGCATTCCGGAAAATTAAAGAAGGCGGTCGATGCCTTCCTGAGCAAGGACTTGCCCTATCTCTGGAATAAAAACGGCAGTTACGATCTGCCCGCGATTCGTCGTCGGCATCTGTTGCGGGTGATTACGACCGACAATCCGGTGAACTATTTCATTCATCGCGGCAAGATAATGGGCTTCGAATACGAACTGGTTAAGAAATTCGCCGAGGACAACCGCCTCCATCTGGTTATGATCGTGCCGCCCCATCCGCAGGACATGTTGCCTTGGCTGCTGGCCGGACGCGGCGACCTGGTGGCCGCCACGCTGACGGTGACAAAAGCGAGAAAGCAGGAAGACGGCATCGCCTTCTCCATTCCTTATTTGACGGTCAACGAGGTGATCGCAGCCCGTCAGGAAGAACGGCGGATCGCCAAGTTGTCGGATCTGAACGGCCGTACCGTGGCGGTGCGGGATGGCAGTTCCTATCTGGAGACGTTGCGCGATTTGCAGCGGCGCGGCGGACGTTTTACCATCAAAACACTGCCGGATACCACGGACAGTTTTACAATTCTCCAACAGGTGGAGGACCGTAAATACGATTTGACCCTGGTGGACGATGCGTTTTTAAACGCCAAGTTGCAGGCGGGCGACCATCTGCGGGCGGTGTTGACGGTGGCGACCGGCAAACCCTATGCGTGGGCGGTGTGTCAGTCCAGCCCGGAACTGCTGGCCGCCGTCAATGCGTTTTTGCGTCAGGAAAATCGCAGTACTTTCTTCAACCTGTTGTATCGCCGTTATTTTGTCAATGCCAAGGTCGGACGTCAGTATCAGGTAGAGAGCGCCGGCGGCAAGAACCGGATTTCGCCGTTTGACGGGATTATCCGGAAATATGCTTTCGACAACCATTTCGATTGGTGTCTCATTGCGGCGCAAATTTATCATGAGAGTCAATTCGACCCCAAAGTGGTGGCGCCGGACGGCGGCATGGGGTTGATGCAGTTGATGCCGGCCACCGCCCGCCAGTACAAGTGCGCCGACCCGTTCGATCCGGCCAGCAACGTCCGGACCGGGGCCGGATATATGGCAAAATTGCGGAACATCTTTTCCGGGCCTGTCCAGCCGATCGACCAACTCTGTTTCGCCCTCGCCAGTTACAACGGCGGCTACGGTCATGTCTGCGACGCCCGGTTGCTGGCAATGGAACTGGGGCTCAATCCCAATGTCTGGCGCGACAACGTCGAGGTGGCGATGACCAAATTGTCGATGCCGGAATATGCCGCCCGAGCCCGGTTCGGCTTCTGCCGGGCGGACATCGTCAACCGCTATGTCCGTGATATCATGTTGCGCTTTTATCACTACCAGCAGACAGCCAAAAGTAAGACGTCCGCGCCGGACCAGCACACCCGCTGACGCGAAAGGCGCCGATCAGAGGATTACTCCTTGCCGCTGGAGTTCATGCTGTACGGAAGCGAGATTCGCCAGCCGCGGCATAACGCCGGTTTTGACCGCGATGGCCGCAGCCGCTCCGACCCCTTGGCCGATATTGACGCAAATCGGCATCACCCGGTAACTCGAATGCGCTTTGTGGGTACCGGAAATATTGCGTCCGGCCAGCAACAAACCGTCGATTCTTTCCGGGATGCAACACCGGTAGGGAACGGTATATTTGCCCCGGCTGTGGAACTGCAACTGCGCGCCGTTGGCATCCAGACCGGGACCGGAGAGATTGTGGATGTCGAAGTTGAAACTGTTGCGGGTAGCGATCCAGTCGGGAAAGACCCGGCCGGCCACAATGTCGTCTTCCGTCAGCGTGTAAAGTCCCTGAAAGTGGCGGGTTTCGCGAACGCCGATCATTTCGGCGGTATCGATCAGATAACAATTTTCATAGCCGGGCGCGTAACGTCGGAGGAAGTCGAGGATGGCCGAAATCTGGCGGCGGCAGACGATTTCGGCGCGGGTCAGGTCGCGGACGCTGGTGCCGTCCACTCCGGTCAGGTTGGTCATGTTGACCACCACCTGACCGTCGATGACCGAACGGTAGAGCAGGACATGTCCGGCCGGCGGCGGCAGTTCGCGACGGGCCAACGCCTGAATTTCTCCCTCCGGAACGTCGATCGTGCTTTCGAAACTGCCGGGAAAAATCGCCCGGTCAACCGCTACTCCGGCCAACTTGAACATCAGCGTCATCGGCTGCATGCCGCCGTCTTCCGGCCGGCCAAGGACATAGGCGGCGCCGCTGCGGGCGGCAAGATCGCCGTCGCCGGTCGCGTCGATCAGCACCTGACAGCGGATGGCTTCCCGTCCCGACTTACTCTCGGTGAGGATACCGGTAACCCGATCACCGGTCTTGATGACGTCGGCGCCCAGAGTATGCAGTTGCAGACGGACGCCGGCTTCGTCCAGCATCTCCAGCAGGACCAGCTTCAGTTTTTCATGATTGATGACCTGCCGACTGACCGGTTCCAGCGGTTCTCCGGGCCAGTTCATGCGGGCGCAACGGTCGAGAATTTCCCGATACAGCGGCCCTTCGCTGTCGCCGGTCCAGTGACTCATCAAACCGCTGGTTGCCACTCCGCCGACGCAGCCGCATTCTTCCACCAATACGGTGGCAGCTCCGGCCCGGGCCGCACCGAGCGCCGCCGCCACTCCGGCCGGACCGCCGCCGGCTACCAGAACTTCCGTCTCGTCGCTTATCGGGATCTCCCGTCCGGGTTCAAAATAAGTCTTCATAAATCTAAAACTCCTGATTGATACTTTGACAATAGCAGTTTGAACCGGTAAATTCCTTGAATAAAATCGGTGAAAACCTTAAAAAATCACAGATAGCCGATGAAACTGTCCGAACTGCTGCGCGAGTTGGAACAAAGTACCGGAGCAACGTACTGTCTGGAACCGTGCCATCCGGCCTGGGCGGAAATCGATGCCCTGCAACTGTTGCCGGATCAATATCTGCACCACGGTCCCGTCTGCGTCCGGACCAAACTGCACGGCGGCATGGAGCGGTGCGCCGCCGCAAAAAACCGAACGGTGGAACGAGCCCGAAGCGGCCGGGCATTTTGGACGTATTGTCCGTTCGGCCTGCTGGAACGAGTGCAGCCGGTCCGGGTGAACGGCGAACTGGTGGCGGTATTGTATGCCGGCCATTTATCCGGTCGTCGGACCGTTTGTCCGCCGGGCCCCGATGCGGCGGTTCAGCCGTTGCCGGCTTCCGAATCGCTGAAACGGCAACTGGCGGAACAATTGCATCTGGCGGCAGCGCTGATTCAATGGGAATTCTCCCTCTGGCGACGGGAACACGGGACGGAATGCCGTCGGTTGCGGGACGACCGTTATTATTGCGAGCAGGCGAAGTTCTTCATTGCCCGGCACTATACCGAACCGATAACGTTGACGGAATTGGCGGCGGCGCTACATCGCAATGTCAATTATCTGGGCGAAACAATCCGGCGGCTGGCCGGCAAAACATTCCGGGAATTGCTCAATGACCGGCGAATGGAAGAAGCCCGGGTCTATCTGCGGTTCCACCCGCAGTTGAATATTACCCAGATTGCCGCCATGTGCGGGTTTGCCGACAGCAATTACTTCAGCACGGCATTTCGCCGGGTGACGGGAAAGTCGCCACGTCAATTTCGCCATTTTCCGTCGAATTGTCAGACTCCAGAAAAAATCCCATGATAGTCGCCTCTTTCATGGGCAATCCGAAGACGTACTGTTCCCCGGAAACTCGTCTTGCAACGCTCGACGAACAGGCTCGGTTCCCTGGAAAAATTTCTTTTCGACTAAATTTATCTTCCCAAATGCCGAAATTCAGATTATAGTATCCCCATAAACAGACCGGGAGCCGGGGGACATGAATTATAAAGACTTTTCCAGTCCGTTGGTTGACGAGGTCAGAACGCATGGCTTTCACCAGAGCCGGCGTTGGTTGGCCGGTCTCGAAGCAGCGGAAGATTTGCGTTATCTCCATTTTGGCGAAACGTTTGTCCGCAATAACACTTATGGCTGTCTGTTGATGCGCAACGGGATTGCGGTGGGCGCCGCACAAGGCGGTTTCGGCACCGAGGACGATCCCGCGTTGCTTTATCTGCTGGTCGCCTTTCCCAGCGGCAATGCCAATTACGAACTGATCGCCTACCGCTATAAACAGGATCGCTTTTTTATTTCCCGCGACGGTAAACTGGTGGGATATCTGGTCGGCAGTTTCAGCCAGTCGCTCCGTCAGGTCGCCAAGTGGGAATTTTACTGCGGCGAAACCCTGTCCGGCACGTTTGAGCTTGCCGGCGGCTGGGGCAGCCGGAACACGATGCCGGTAAAGTTTGCCGATGCCAATCGCGAACTGGCGCTGAAAGTCGCGGCGCCGCCACGCTATCGCAACGGACTGGAAAAACTGCTGCACGGACTGTCGGTCGGGTTGTGGTCGCCGCCGCTGCCGCCGGATCCGGTGTTGCCGGGCCGGACCCGGTTTGCCTCGCGTACGGAGAGCGAAGTCTATTTTACCGCGTTTGTCTTTTTCCGGCTGCTGGTTTGCCGCTGACCGCCGGTATTTTCTCGTTACCTGCAATGAAAGACTCCCGGCCATGACACCGAGAGTCAAAACGAGTCTCCGGGGAAAAAATGGGACGCGGTTTCAAAAGCGCCCCGGGTCTTCCCCGCTACCCAAGATGGGAGACTCCCGGCCATGACGTTTTTTCTGCGAAAAATGTCATTTTTCCGGCTGCCGGATTTTGGAAAGTACGGGCCATGCTCTATATTACCGCTGTCATGGCAAGTTTTAACCAATAAGAAACCCCAATATTTTTGCCGCGGCGGCAGCCGCGGAGATCAGGAGTATTTTCATGGGAGAAAAACTTTTCCTCAGCGGCGATGAAGCCATCGCCCAGGCCGCCCTTGACGGCGGCGTGAAATTCGGCACCGGATATCCGGGAACGCCGTCGACCGAAATTCTCGAACATTTTTCCAAGCTGGGCGGTCACGCCGAGTGGGCCCCCAATGAAAAGGTCGCACTGGAAGTCGGCATCGGCGCAGCTTTCGGCAAGGTCCGGGCTATCGTCACCATGAAACACGTCGGTTTGAATGTGGCCGCCGATCCGCTGTTTACCATCGCCTATTGCGGCACCGACGGCGGCCTGGTGATCGTGACCGCCGACGATCCCGGCATGGCGTCCAGTCAGAACGAACAGGACAATCGCCGTTATGCGGTGGCGGCCGGCGTACCCATGCTGGAACCGACCGACTCCCAGGATGCTTACGATCTGACGCTCCAGGCTTTTGCGTTGTCCGAACAGTGGCGGATGCCGGTTCTGCTGCGTTGTACTACTCGGGTTTGTCACTCGAAGGGCGTTGTGAAACGTTGCGATAAACCGTTGTCGCCGACCGCCTCCGATTTTACCCGCGACGTCGAATCGCGGGTGATGATCCCGGCTTACGCCCGCAGTGCGCACCGCCGCCTTCGCCGGAAACTGGACGATCTTCAGAAGTGGAACGAACAGTCCGGACCGCTGGTGGAAATCGCCGGTCAGGATAACCAGCTGGGCATCATCGCCTCCGGCATTTCGTATCAGCATTGTCGCGACGCCGCTCCGCAGGCCGGTTTTCTGAAACTGGAAATGACCTATCCGCTGCCGTTGCAGCGGATGAAAGATTTTGCCGCCCGGTACGAACGGTGCATAGTGGTGGAAGAAGGCGATCCGTATCTTTATGAAGCAGCCCTGGCCGCCGGCATCAAGGTTGAAGGCAAAGACCCGATGTACCGTTTCGGCGAACTCAACGTGAACCGGATTCGCCGGATTCTGGCTCGCGACCGCAGTCCGGAAGCGATTCCGCCGCGGGGCAAGCCGCCTCAGTTGTGCGTGGGCTGTCCGCATCGAAAGGTGTTCGAAACGCTCCGCGATCTGGGCTGCATCGTGTCCGGCGATATCGGCTGCTATACGCTCGGGGTGTTGCCGCCGTTCCAGGCGATCGACACCTGCGTCTGCATGGGGGCCAGCATCGGCGTCGGCCTCGGACTGCGCCATGTACTGCCGGAAGCCAAGGCCCGGAAAGTAGTCAGCGTGCTGGGCGACAGCACGTTCATGCACAGCGGCATTACCGGGCTGGTGGAAATGACGTACAACCGGCCCGCGACCGGTCATCTGGTATTGATTCTCGACAACCGGACTACCGCTATGACCGGATTGCAGGAAAATCCGCTTACCGGCCGTCTGCTCGACCATACGCCGACCGATCCGGTCAATCTGGAAGCGCTGGTGAGTTCGCTGGGCATTCAGGTGGAGACCTGCGATCCTACCGCCGATCCGGAACATTTTGCGAACCGGATCAAGGAGTGTCTGGCCGGCAGCGATCTGCACGTGATCGTGGCGCGGCGCTCCTGCATTCTGGCGGCCGCCAAGGCCAAAAGTTATCAAACCAAAGCTTAATCGGGTAAACTGTCATGGATAAAATTACCAATATCACGTTTGCGGGGCTCGGCGGCCAAGGGGTGCTGAAAGCCTCCGATATTCTGGCCGAGGCCGTTTTTAAAACCGGTCTGGACGTCAAAAAAAGCGAAGTCCACGGAATGAGCCAGCGCGGCGGCTCGGTGTGCAGCGAAGTCCGTTACGGCGGACAGGTCAACAGTCCGATGGTACCGGACGGCGAAGTGGACTATCTGGTGGTGTTGGCCGATGATCAGGTGGACGTCAACCGTTACCGACTGCGGTCCGATGGCGTGCTGATTACGCCGGCCGATCTTACGGCGGAAATGAGACAGAATTCCAAGGGTTTGAATGTGGCGTTGCTGGGGGTGCTCAGCCGCCATCTGCCGAATATTCCGGAAAAAGACTGGCTGGCGGCCATTGCCGACAATCTGCCGGAAAAAGTTCATGAGCAGAATTTTGCCTTGTTCAAACAGGCTGCCGGTAAATAACGAGCCATCATCAACCATGGGGGTTAGAGATGAAGATTCAACAGTTGTCTCTGTTCGTCGAAAACAAGTCCGGAACGCTTAATTCCGTGTGTCAGGTGCTGGCACAGAAAAACATCAGCATTCGGACGCTGTCGCTGGCCGACACCCAGCAATTCGGCATTCTGCGGTTATTGGTCAAGGAATGGGAAGAAGCCAAAAAGGCGCTGGAAACCGCCGGGTTTGTGGTGAAGGTGACCGAAGTGCTGGCCATTCCAGTGGCGGACCGCCCCGGCGGTCTCGCGGAAATTCTCCGGGTGTTGGACGGTGCGCAGATCAATGTGGAATACATGTATGCGTTCACGTTCGGCCGGGGCGACAGCGCCATCATGGTGTTTCGGTTCGAGGATGCCGACAAGGCCGCGAAGGTGCTGGAAGCCGGAAACATCGACATGATCAGCAATATCGAACTCTTTGATTAATTCAAGTTACCGCCGGAAGTTGGCGGAGGAGCCGTAAATGTCTGAATTCGTTATTCCGAATAGCATCTGGAATCCGCAGGCGGAGACGATGCCGCGCCGCGAATTGCAGCAATTGCAGTTGGCCAAACTCAAAGAAGTGGTTCGCTATGCCGGCGAGCATGTAGGGTTCTACCGCGAAGCGTTTGCCAAGGCGAAAATTACCCCGGATTCCATCCGTTCGCTCGACGACATCCGGCGGCTGCCGTTTACGACCAAAGCCAATCTCCGGGAAAATTATCCGTTCAAAATGCTGGCGGTGCCGAAAAGTCAACTGGCCCGGATTCACGCCTCCTCCGGCACGACCGGCAAGCCGACTTTTTGCGGCTATACGAAAAACGACCTCAATCTCTGGTCCGAGCTCTGCGCCCGTTTTCTGGTGGCCGGCGGATTAAAACCGGAACACATCGTTCAGATTGCGTTCGGCTACGGGCTTTTTACCGGCGGCTTCGGGTTGCATTACGGCATTGAAAAAGTCGGCGCGGCCATCCTGCCGATCTCGTCCGGCAATACCGACCGCCAGATTATGATGATGCAGGATATCGGCACCAACGTCCTGATCTGTACTCCCAGTTACGCGCTCAATCTGGCCGAAGTCATGGCGGAGAAAGGCATTCGTCCCTGCGATCTTCAGCTCCAGTACGCCCATTTCGGCGGCGAACAATGGACCGAAAGCATGCGGCAGGAAATCGAACGGCGGCTGCATATTCACGCTTTCAATAACTATGGTCTGAGCGAAATCATCGGGCCGGGAGTCAGCGGCGAATGCGCCGCCTTGAGCGGCATGCACTGTCAGGAAGACCATTTCATTTTCGAATTGATCAACCCGGAAACGCTGGAGCCGGTCAAGCCGGGCGAACAGGGCGAAATGGTGATCACGGCGCTGAGCAAGGAAGCGATGCCGATCATCCGCTACCGTACCCGCGACCTCACCACGCTCGACTGCTCGCCCTGTCCCTGCGGCCGAACTACTATCCGCATGGGCCGCGTGATCGGCCGCAGCGACGACATGCTGATTATTCGCGGCGTCAATGTATTTCCGTCGCAGATCGAAGAAGCGTTGTTGAAGGTCGAAGGCGTGGCACCGCAATATTTGATTGAAGTCACCCGTCCGGGCAACCTCGACCAGGTGGTTGTCAAGGTGGAAGTCAATCAAGGGGTCTTCTCCGACCAGATGAGCGAAATGCAGAAGCTCAAGGCCAAGCTGGAACGCCAGATTCAGACGATTATCAACATTCACGCCAACGTTGAACTGGTTCAGCCCAACACGCTGGAACGTTCGCTTGGCAAGGCCAAACGGGTAATCGATCATCGCAATCTCCGCGATCAATAGACGGGGGTACCGGCCCCAACAAGTCTCTTGCCACCGGGGCTCGCCGGGCCGGGGCCGAGTTGGGGTCCGGGGCCGACGCGCCCCGGTACTTAAACAGCAGTCTAAAATGGCAGGTAGCGGGGAAGACTCCGTCCTCAACAAGGAAGGTTGTCCAGCAGAATTCGCAGAATTTGCGTCGCCAGCAGCCGTTTGTCGGTCAGCGGAAGCGAAATACTCCGGCCATCGGCAGCCAGCATGACTACCGCATTGTTGTCCGATTCAAAACCGCGGTCGTTCAAACTGACGTCGTTGGCAATCATCCAGTCGAGATTTTTCCGCTGCAACTTTTCCCGGGCATACGTCAGCACATCGTCGGTTTCCGCGGCAAAGCCGGCCAACAATTGATGGGGCCGTTTACAAGCGCCCAACCCGGCCAGAATATCTTCGGTCCGTTCCAGTTCCACCAACATCCGATCGGCGGTTTTCTTGATCTTGTGTTCGCTGACCAGACAGGGACGGTAATCGGCGACGGCAGCCGCCATGATAATCATATCCGCCTGGGCCGCCACCGTTTTAACGGCTACGGCCATTTCCGCTGCCGACTCCACTTTGACCAATTGTACTCCATCCGGCGGGGTGAGTGCGACCGGGCCGCTGATCAAGGTGACTTCGTAACCGGCGGCCACCGCGGCGGCCGCCATGGCGTAGCCCATTTTACCGGAGGAACGGTTGGAGATATAGCGAACCGGATCGAGCTTTTCGCGGGTCGGGCCGGCCGTAACCAGAATTTTCATAATTTGTCCGAAAGAAAATTGATATTGCTGTTGAGAAACGGATCCTGATTGGGATGGCGGAGCAACCGGCATTTGGGGCACATGAAATTGCTGAGCCCGTAGACAATCGCCGGTTCCGGCGCCCGGCGGATGATGATCTGATCGCCCTGATTGAGGGGCAACTGGTCCTGTGAATTGTCGGCGATCAGCACGGCCGGGCCACGGGTGATTTCGATTCGGATCACCGAATCTTCCGGCAAGACCAGGTGGTTGGTCGGTTCGGTACTGTTATTGAAGGCCAGGCCGATGCCGACCCGGAAGATACTGTGAGTAATGCTGCGGTAGTAGGCGGTACTGCCATGAACGGTGGCCACGCCGACGCCGTCGCCCACCACTTCCGCCACATAGAGCTCGTCATTGATCCAGACCCGGTAACGGACGGCGCTGCCGCGGTCGGCGTTGTGGATGAAAATGTCGTTCAACCCGCGAATCTGACCGTTGGGACAACTGCCGTTCAGCTTGGTCATGGCGGCGCGTTTGAGTTTGCCGGCGAGAAAATCGTCGAGCTGCTGTTCGTAGCTGTGACAGGAACAGAGCGGGGCGGTACGCCAGTCACGGATCGGAAACTTCGGAATGCCGGGAAAATCCCGCTCGGCGCCAAGCAGCGCACCGTCGCCGCCGTGAGAAATGACCAGTTCAAAATCATGATCCGCCAATTCAAAACCCCGTTGCTGAAGCAACGGAATGATGTCCGGCAGATTTTTTCCAACTAATTTAATGCGCATAGACTTCACCCTGAGTTACCTTGTCCGTTCCCCGGTTGGCCGCCGCCACCACGGCGTACAGGACAACGGCGGCACAGTTGCCGACATTGATCGAGGCCTTTTCTCCGAACATCGGCAACGCGACGATCCCGTCGCAAGCTGCCAGCGTTTCCGGACTGATGCCGAGCGCCTCGTTACCGAAAACCAGAGCCAGCGGAAAATGAAAATCGAACGTCCAAGCGGCAGGGGCGTCCGGAGCGCTTTCCACCGCCAGAATCTGGGCGAACCCTTCCTGCCGCAACTGAGTAACAGCGTCCAAAGAAGTTGGAAACGTCCGACAGGGCACCATCCGATCCGTTCCCATGGCGGTCTTGGCCAGTTTGGGATGCGGCGGCGCCGGCGTATAACCGCAAGCCAGAATTTCTGCCGCGCCGATTGCTTCCGCCAGCCGAAAGATGTTTCCGGTATTATAGGCGCTGCGCAACCGGTCGAGCACGATTACCGTTTGGGGCGGACGTTGATACATGACACCTGCTCATTTTTTCTGTCGGTTCCCGGAATCGGCAATTTGACACTGGTTGCAGATACCTCCTGCAAACCTGAAATTCGTGGCCGTCCAGCCTGAATAAATCATTAAAATACTGCGGCATGGCATTATTGCAAACTTGAAAAGCCGGAGCGGAACTGCTATCCTAATGCATTTTTCGGACAAGCGTTAAATAATTTCAGCGAGGCAGTCATGAAATGCGGATGGAGCGGCGCCGGGATTCTTTGCGGGTTGATCTTAGCAGCGGGATATGCCTGGGGACAAGGAAGTGCTTCCGGTACGGTTTCCGATCCGGCGGTCCGGGCCAAAAAAGCCGTCCATTGTCTGAAGCTGGCCGGCGACTTGGAAAAGAAAAACATTGGCGGTCCCGCCGTGGCACAAACTTACTATCGGCTTTATCTGGCGGAATTGCGTGCCGAAGCGACCGCCTTGAAAAGTACTTCTCCCGAAGCGCTGACTGCGGAAAAGCGGAGTGTCGAGCGGCAACGTCAGGCGGCGACATTCTGTATTCGTTACGGCGGCGAATGCCCCTATAAAAGTTGGAATTTCATCGAGCGAAAATTTATCACCGAATATCAGACGCTTCTGATGATCCGTCCGCTGGCGGTAAAAAAGCGGGACCGGCAGATGGTTGACTTTATCGACTGTTACACTTTGTTCCTCCATCAGGAATTGGCGTCGGGCATGAACGGGAACATCAAGGAAAATATCACGGAGCCGGAAAATAAAGAAATGCGGCAATTGTTGGCGTCGGTGCGCGGTAAGATCAACGACTACCAGCAGATACTGAAGAAAATGACTTCTGACGCTCGCGCCGGGCTTCAGCGGGAAGGCGCCGCCACTGCGGCCGTCCCGCCTGCGTTGTTGACGAACGACGGCAAACCGATTCAATCCAAGCAGTGAAATTCTAAAGTAAGAAACCAACGCCAAGCAGAACTTACTGGCGACCCGCCATTTCCGCGATCATCTTTTTCAGTTCCGGCAGCACAAACGGTTTGCTGATAAAGCGGACATGATCGAATTTCTGAAGTTCGTCCATGCAGTCGTTATACCCGCTGCAGACTACGACCGGGATGTCGGTTCGAAGTTGACGGAGTTTGGCTAATACTTCCAAGCCGTGCATATCCGGCAACAGCATATCCAGCAGCACGATCTCAATTTCGGGATGTTCGGAAAACAACTGAATTCCTTCGGCGCCGGTGAGCGCCCCGTGAAAAATCGCTTTCTCAATCGTCAGCCAGCGACGGTGAAAAATCAGCAATTCCTGCATATCTTCAACGACAAGAATGTTGAGATCGTGTAAATCCGGCATATAAAATAACTTCCGCGGTTATCAGCTGTTTGTTGCGGACAATATAAGCGGCCTGAGAAAAATTTGCAATCCGAATATCGAAGAAAAATCCGTCAACGGAATTGCAACGACAATCGGAACCGGGCCGTTGCCGTCGCGATTGGAAAAACTTTTTTGACAAAACACGGCATATTGATTTGTAATATAACGTTTTACAGCTAAATTTAGTAATTCTTTTGAGTTTCCGGCATGGTGCCGGAGGCGAGAGTAAAGAACAAATATAACCCGTAAAGTCTTAAACCCAACAACATGTCAACCCAAAAAACTACCGATCAGTCCGCGGCTGAAAATATCAGCTATGTTGAACTCGACAACATGCCTTCCATGGACGAACTCCTGAAACAGGAAAGCAAAACCGATTTCGTTGAAGGCTCCATCATCCGCGGCATCATCGTGGAAAAACGCACCGACGGCGTCCTCGTCGACATCGGCTATAAGGCCGAAGGTTTCGTTACCGCCACCGAATTCTCCAACTGGGAAGAAGTGAAGGTCGGCGACAATATCGATGTCTTCCTGGAAGAAATCGAAAACGAAAACAACATGCCGGAAATCAGTCTGCAAAAAGCCAGCTCGATCAAATCCTGGAATCGGATTACTTCCGAATACGGCGAAGGCAGCGTGATCAACGGCGTGATGAAACATCGCGTCAAGGGCGGCATCATCGTCGACCTCGACGGCGTGGAAGCGTTCCTGCCGGGCTCGCAGATCGATATTGCTCCGGTCCGCAACATGGATGAATTCATCGGTCAGAAATACGATTTCAAGATTCTCAAGATCAATCAGGAACGCCGGAACATCGTGGTATCTCGCCGCGAACTGCTGGAAGAATCCCGGAAAGACAAACGGGCAACGCTGCTTAAAGAAATGCAGATCAACCAGATTCGTCCGGGCGTGGTCAAGAACATCACCGATTTCGGCGCGTTCATCGACCTCGGCGGCGTCGACGGTCTGCTCCACATCACCGATATGTCCTGGGGCCGGATTTCTCATCCGTCCGAAATGCTGGAAATCGGTCAGGAAGTCGAAGTGATGATCCTCGACATCGACTACGAAAAGGAACGCGTTTCGCTCGGTCTCAAGCAGAAGAGCAACAATCCGTGGTCCGATGTGGAAACCAAGTATCCGGTCGGCTCCCGCGTGAAGGGCCGCGTGGTCAATATCATGCCGTACGGGGCGTTTGTCGAACTCGAAGACGGCGTGGAAGGTTTGATCCACGTGTCCGAAATGTCCTGGACGAAGCGCATCACCAAGGCCGGTGAAGTGCTCAGCGTCGGCGAAGAAGTCGAAGCCGTGGTGCTCGACATCGACAAGGAAAGCAAGAAGATTTCCCTGGGCCTGCGTCAGAAAGAACGCAATCCGTGGGAAGTGCTGGCGGAAAAATATCCGGTCGGCACCAAGATCAAGGGCAAAGTCCGGAATATGACCAGCTATGGCGCATTCGTCGAAATCGAAAACGATATCGACGGGATGATCCACGTGTCGGATATGTCCTGGACCCGCAAGATCAACAATCCGAGCGAATTGCTGAAACCGGGCGACGAAGTCGAAGCGATTATCCTCGACATCGATCCGGAACAGCAGCGGATTTCTCTGGGTCTGAAACAGATGGAAGAAGACCCGTGGGAAAAGATCGAAACGTTGTACAAGATCGGCGATCTGGTCAAGGGCAAAGTTACCAAGATTACCGCTTTCGGCGCATTCATCGAACTGTCGCACAAGATCGACGGGTTGATTCATATTTCCCAGATCAGCAAAGAACATGTGGAACGCGTCAAAGACGTGCTCCAGCTGGCCCAGGAAATCGAAGCCCGCGTGATCAAGATCGACAAGGAAGAACGCCGGATCGGTTTGAGTATCAAGGCAGCGCAGGAAGACTTCAGCGAAGCGGCCATCAAGGCGGCCGAACAGGAAGTTTCCGCGGCCCTGCGTCCGGGCGAAGAAATGGTCGCCATGGGCGATGTGCTCGGCGAACAGCTCGACGGACTCAAATTGAACGCCAAGAAATAAGCGGGCTTTTCCGTTTATGATGCAAAAGGCGGCAGGAACCCTGCCGCCTTTTTTTTGTCTTAATGTAGTGGAATCAATCAAAGACTGAGAACGTCCAGATGATTTATGGCCGACGACTTGGAACGATGTTGGTAAGTTGGTTGCTGGGATGGATATTTCTGACTGCCGCATATGGAATGAATGGTTCGAAAGCTGCACTGATCGGTACTTCCGACGATGCCAACAAGGTTGCCGATCTGGCAATGATAGAACTTGCCAATACCAAAATCGAGATGTTGGAACGGGCCGCTGTCGATAAGGTTATGGATGAGCAGAAGTTGTCACGCAGTGGATTGACTGCCGGGCAGGTCATCGGGGTGGCCCATGTTCTCAAGGTTGATTTGTTTGCCATTGTCTCCGACCGGGAACGCCGCCGGGACGCGCAAGCTCCTCTGGAGTTGATTGTTTTCAATGCCGACAATGGGATTCGGCTGGTCGATGTGGCGTTGTCCGCGGATTTCGAAGCGGCGGCATCCGAAGTCAAGCAATTGCTGGAAAGCGCACAACGAAAAAAACAGGAAGCTCACTTGCAATTTGTTTCCGTGTTGGAAGTTCGGACGATTGTACCGGTGGAATGCCGCGCTCCAACGGCATCGTGGGTAATTCGGTTGGAGCGGGCGTTAAGCATGGCATCCGGGATGGCGGTAGTGGAACGGGAATATCTTGATCAGGTCAATCGGGAACGGCAGATTACCGGTACTTTTCATGCCTTGGCGACCAGCGCCAAACTATTGCGGCTGGAATTTCAGCAGGGAGAGTCGGCGGCGATCGTCAACCTGATTTTGCGGGTGACGGATGCGTCGCACAAGGAATTGTTTCGGATCGAGCAGCCGGATTGTTTGAATGACGATGCGTTGAAAACGGTGGTTGCCAAACTGCAAAAGAAACTTGGCGGCAAAGGCGAAACGGAAAGCTTTGCCGCGACCGCCGAAGCAGAACGACTGTTCAAGGAATTTCAGTACTTGAGCGAAGGAAGGCAATATCGGGAGGCGTATGCCAAACTCAGCAGTGCCATTGCGCTGGTCCCGGAGCGAGAAGCGTACCGGTTGGCGCAACTGGACTCATTGGATAAGTATTGCCCGGACTGGAATCGTTCCGACCGGGATAACCGGTTGGAGAATTATTCTCGGAAGGTAATTCAGTTTGCCGATGCCTGCCATCAGGATTTTCCGCAGTGTACCGATTGTTATTCCAGTATTTATTTTTTATTTGAACATATGAATAATTTTGTCAGCGATGGGTTCGGTAATATTGACCCGGCGCAATTGCCGAAAATACAGACTTTGGCCACGGAATTGCGGACTCGGTATTGGACGGAACGGGATCGGTTATATCCGCTGGGAAAACTGGAGAACGAGATCAAATCCGCTGACGCATACAAGCAGTTTCGGCATTATTATGAAAAATTTTCGTATAGCATGTATTATGACGCTGAAGCATTCAGCACGGAAGCGGTTCGGTTGGTCGAAGCGGAAATGACTTATCTGCTGAAACATCCTGAGGCGTTGGCGGGTCTGGGCAATGGTAGGAACGGTTATGGCGTGGCGTTGCTGAGCGAGCGTTGCGGGCTTCGGCAACGACCGCTCAGTCATGTCAAAATTCCAGCGGAAGTACGTTGGTTGATCATTAAAAAGAGTCCTGGGATTATTGCGTTGATGCGGCAATATCCCAATCGACACTGGCAGGCTGAGGGGGATTTGCTGGCAATTTTTCGCGATTATTTTTGGGATCATGATGAACGGAAATTACGAAAACAATTGCAAGGGTGGAAGAGACCGTTGGCATGGAGCAGCGAATCGATGCTGCCGGATTATGAAAAGCTGTTGTCCGAAACTCATTGGCCGAGTGCGGCGGGCATGGCATCACATCCGATCTCAAGTTCTGCTGCACGGCGCAAGGCCGCAGTTCGACGTGAAACCCAGGATGACCTCGTGCGGGTTTATACCAGCGTCGATGAGTTTTGGACGGGCTATCAGAAAATGCGGACGCTTGCGGGGCAGGTGGCATTGCTGGAAAGGAATCGGTCATTGCTGTTGTCGGTGCGCGATGCCAATGCGCAGGATCGGCTGGTGGCAATGGGCTGTCATTTTTTCTCTTTGTTTGAAGCCGGTTATCGAGAACAGGATTTGCAATGTTTTCTGCGCGGTTTGAAAGTGATTTTTCCCGAGCTGGAGATTGTTTCTGTCGTGCGGGGATCGAAAGACGTTTTGCAGCCGATGTTTTATCATGCGCAATTGTTCTATAACGAGGGAGGCAGCGGACTTGCCGTTTGGAATTCGGGATCGGGGCAGATCCAGCGGATCAAATTGCCGTGGACGGAGGTTTTTCGACTGTCCGGGTTCCGCGTTATGGAAAAACAAATTCTATTGTGGGGACTGCACGTGAATACCCGGAATCCGACGCTGGCGCTGCTGGATCGGAGCGGACGGCGCACTTCGAGTTTGATTGCCGGGTTGCCGCTGGGGGAAATTCAGCAGGCGGAGATTATGGATGACCGAATCTATGTTTGGGATCGCCATACCTTGTTTTCCTGCGATTTCCAGGGGAATAGCCGGAAACTCGAAATTTCCGGGCGTCGGGAAGATCAGTTGAACGTGCTGGATAAAAAGGTGGAATACATTACGGGGTGGATTACGGATCCAACCCGACACCGGTTGTTGTTTGGCATGGATCGGAATGTATCCGGAGGACATGTCGACGACGGTATTTGGGAGTATTGTCCGGCGACCGGGAAAACCGCGCAGCTGCCGAATATTGGTCGCGTGATGGCGATTTGGAAGTATCCGGCCGATTACGCGGGGGCGGATCTGGAGCCGCTGGACTTGTCGCAGACGGACCCGGCGTGTTTGGCGGAAAAAAGTCTGCGTAAGTCCGCCGGGTATATTTTTTATTATTCGCACGAACCGGATGTGTTGCCGCCGTGTCCGCAATTGCAGCCGGGGTTGTACTGGAATCGTGTTTTGACGGCGATGGTCGGCAACTCAGCCCGGCAACTGGCCCTGCCGTGGAATCGGCGTAAAACGGTACTGGCCCTGCCGGACGGCAAGTCGGTACTGGTGTTCGGCGATCATGCGCTGATTCGGGTTACGCCTCATTTGACGCTGGAAGGAACAACTGGCATCGCGGGGCAGAATACCGACTCGGAGCGAAAACTGTCGCGACGGTATGTGCCGGCGTTTTTGCTTAATTAGGGAATGACGCGGTAAAAAACTCGTCAGGTTCGTGATGACTCCAAATTGCCAGAATTAATAATTAGAGTATATTATCAATTGGTGTAAGGATTATCACGGTAAATCACAAATGCGGATATGGCGCTATGAAAAAACATCGGGACGAAAATGCGTTCGATTTTTTCGATCCGGTTACGGCGGCTGCCATTCCTTTGCCGGTACCGCCGCTGCCTGCCGCGTCCACGCCGGAACCCGAACCGGTTCCGGTCGCTCCTCGGGAATCGACTCCGATTTTCACTTTGCCGAAAATGCGTCAGACGTTGTTGTCATGGCTCTATGAACGGCAACCGGCGGGAATCGGACTGGCGGTGCCGACCCGGTTTCAGAAATTCCAGGCCGATCTGGCGGCATTCTGGAGCATGCCTGGCGTGCGGCATCCGCAGCCGGGAAAAACGCTGATTATCGAAATCCGCCTCGACCGCGACCAATGCTGGCCGGATTGTTCCGGCAAGGAAGAATTGCTGGCGTCGTTGCGGGAACTGAAAAGCCGCAAAGAAGAGCTGGAAAACCGGATTCGGGAACGGGAACCCGGTTTGCGGGACGGCGATACTCTGTTCGAAGAATTTCAGAGCTGGAACTATCTGGGCACGACCAATCCGGAATATCATAAATGTCTGCGGGCGATTGAAAAGAATGAATATGCCTTGTATCGGGGGTCCCGGTTCGAGCAGATCCGCCGGGCGCTGCTGGCCGAATACACCTATCTGGCGGTGCCGGAACATACGGTGTCGCCGGAAGAGATCGCGCACGGCTGGGGCTTGCTGTATATCAGTCGGCAGATGGAAGTGTTTACGGTGAAAGACGCCATCCGCTGGGAATGTCCGTTGGAAAACAAGCTGCACCTGATTCACAATATTGCGGCCGCCAACCTGAAGGATGTGCTGTTTGCGCACGGGGTGACGCCGCAACGTGACGGTCGGACTGTGATTGCGGCGCCGCCGCGCCGCCGGCGGACGAATTCGAATCGAACCGAATCATGAAAAAGATGGTCGAAGCGCTCAAATATCCGCGTTTTTTGCTTGAGTACGCGGGGGTGATGTTTTTCCTGCTGCTGATCAAGCCGCTGCCGCGAGTCGTGCTGGTTTGGACGTCCGCCGTAATCGGTCGCCTGATGTTTCTCATTCCGCCGTTTCGCAAGTTGGTGTTGGCCAATCTGCGGGTGGCATTTCCCGATTACGATGAAGCGCGGCGACGTCAGATCGGCCGTGACAGTTTTGTCAATCTGATTCGAACGTTGCTGGAATTTTTCTGGTTTACCAACCGTCCCGACCGGATTGCCCGACATGTGTCGATTGCGCCGGAAAGTCGGGCGATGTTGGATGCGCATCGCGCTGCCGGGGAAAATATTATCTTCGTTACGCCTCATTTGGGCAATTGGGAAGCCACCGGCTTGAAGATTGCGCAGTCCAGCGGACTGGATTTCGCCGTGGTGGTGCGGCCGCCCCGCAACCCGCTGCTGAACCGGCTGATTCGTAAAAGCCGTGGCTGCAACGGCAACGAGGTGATCGATGCCAAAGGATCGGTTAAAAAAGTGTTGCACGCCGTCAAACAGGGGAAAAGCCTGGCAACGTTGATCGATCAGAATACGCGGGTGCGCGACGGCGGGGTGTTCGTCAACTACTTTGGTCTGCCGGTGCCGTCCAGCAAAGCTCCAGCGTTTTTTGCGCGGATGTCGCCGAAAGTCCGGACGATGGTGGGCGGGGGGATTCGACAGCCGAACGGCGATATTCTGGCGTTTCATGTGAAATTGCCTAAGCCGGAAGCGGATTATCAAGACGATGGCGCCATGATTCAGGATTTGATTAAAATTACGGAAGACCTTGTCCGGCGCTATCCGGAACAGTATTTGTGGTTTTACCGTCGGTTCCAGTATATTCCCCGGGATGCCGATGCCGAATTGCGGGCAAAATATCCCTACTATTCGGCGCTTGCTCCGGATAAATTTTATTTCAAAAAGAAATAAGCCGGACCGCTTGGGAGCGGTAAAGAAATCAACTTGACAATTTTCCGGAAAGATCGTGATTTGATTTTGGGGTTGCCGACGAGGCGCATACCTTCCGGTACATAACGAGCAGCAGCACCAAAAGCATTCACGAGTACCGGGCAAATTTAAGTCAAGGTTATTTCTAAACAACTCCTTAGATTATTATTAATCCATATGGAAGACTTCCTGAAGCGGAAGGCAGACCGGCTCATGATCCGGTCGACACTCCATCAGATCGGCATTGTAATCCCACCAACGCCGAACCAGTTCATCGTCCTTCATTCGTTCCGGGGAACTGCCCTCGGCAATTTCCCGGAATGCAAATAGCGTTAGGGTTCGTTCATCAAAAAAAATCGAATCGTTGCGAATGCCGTATTCGGTGTGTTTGCGGACCAGATCGGGCCAGATCTCCGGTCATGTCGCTGCCGATATTCGGCAGCACGCCCCGCCTTCAATTTCATGATGAATGCTTCGCGTTTCATGATTTATCCCCTAAACGATCAATAATTCCGGCAACTCCGCCATCGTTCCACCGGCGGCAACAACTTTTCGAAACGTCAACCCCTCAGCGCATCCGGACATTTTCGGGATAAGCGGCGGCCGGCTTTCCGGCTGAACAATCCCCTGTAATTCCACTTTGAATGCGGCCAGCACGTCGACCGGATTGATGGCGAATTGAGTCCACGGAACCAACGTTCTATCCCCGGCCGGAGCGAGCATCCGATCCCGACCGCCCAGCGGCGAAGTTCCGCCGCCGGGATGGTGCAACGTGGCCGAGGCCACAAATCCCTTCAGACGATACTTATCCTCAATCTTCTGAAAACGCGATAACATTTCCGCGTAAATATCACGTTCCATCATTCCAGTCCGATAGCAATCCGCATATTCCACGGTGGCGTCCTGCAAAGCATGATAGATGACTTGTTCCTGTTCCGTCACCCGTCCACCCAGCTTGACCATCAGAGATTGCGACACAATATGTTCCGCCAAGCGGCTGCCGACCACCAGCTTGAGCCAGCGGTCCGGCTCGACGCGATAATCGGCCGACGCAACGGGGTGAAGATGTTGTTCCTGACCCGCAAGACCGATCAATACCAGATTGGCGTCAATTCCATGCCGGGACAGATTATGAAGCAATTGAGTCCGAACTTCCAGACCGTCTTCTCCCGGCCGCAACTGATGGGCCGTTGCCGCGAGGACCCCCATTGTCATTGATATCAGCCAAGCCAGTTTTTTATAGGGATGGCCATCCAGCCCGCCTAAAATCGGACGAACCATCAGATCGACAACTTCCTGATAATCTTTACCTCCGGGCATGAGAGTTGTCTCCGTCACTTGCGACACCGCGTTGAGAAAATCATATTTGATTTCTGGAATCGGAGCAAAGACCGCCGGAATCTGGTCCATTACCCGCGGCATCTCAAAGCGGGACGAAATCAGCGATATGCTAAAACTACCCCTTGGAGCCAGACGTACCAGCGCGTTTACCGGGGAAACGGCAGAGGGCGCAATGTCGCCAACCTGATGTTTGATTCCGGTCAGCCAGCGCATCGCGCCTTCCTGGTTGAACAGAATGGCGTTATAATTTCGTTGTTTCAGGATGTTGCCGAGATGATTGAGTTTCAGTCTGATCTCATCGGCGGTTATCGCGGTCATACGGGGCATCAGTTGCTTCATAATGGATTCTCTTTTTGGTACCGGGGGGTTATTGTTTCGGGCATACCGTGTCCGCACCTGAAAGTTGTATCTTGCTGACGGCAAAGTCTTTTACCGCGTTGACCGGCTTCTGCATAAACCGGTCGAGCGGCACAATACTCCGATCCACGGCAAAGACACTGTCCAGGAAGGCATAGCAAAGGTCCGTTGCGAAATTAATTTTCCGCACACCGGCTTCAATCGCCATACGGATTTGCTCGTCCGGTACCCCTGAGCCGCCGTGCAACAACAAAGAAATCCCGGTTGCCTCCCGCAAATTTCTAATCCGCGGAATGTCCAGAACCGGGGCTTTTTTATAACGTCCGTGATCGGCAAGGGCAAGAATGTTTTTCAGATTCGTAATCACGGTTACGCCTCCTCAACCGTGTCCGACGTCAGATGCGGAATGTATTTGCAGAATTCGCGAAGCTCTCCGGTATAGTCACCCTCGATTTCCGTCATATGATGAATATAAGGACCGTAGATCAACTTCTTTTCCCAGGCGGAACGGTTCTTGAAACGCGCCCAGAGATAGGTGCCGACGGTATACGGGCCGGCGGCGCTTTCGCAAGTACCGCCGAGCAGGAAATACTTGCCGTCGTCCTGATCGAAGCGGGCCACGGTATATTGCCCGTCTTTCACTTGAAAATACTGGCGCATGTTAACCTCTTTGGCGGTACATGCAGAATTTTTCACCGAATAAGGAAATTGCCCGCAATGCCAGAGCAGTTCAACATTTCGGTCTTCCGGATGACGTACGGTGAATTCGCCGAAAAATGGCGGTTTTTTACCCAGCGCGGCACAGGACAGCAACGCCATGGTGATGGCTCCGTGCAAATCGCTTTCGCAGCTGACGAGATATCCCATATCGGCCAGAATGCCATACGCCGTACACGGCATGGCCCCCACGGCCAACTGCATAGCGGTCCAGCATTCGGAAGAAATCACATGTAAACGATACTCGGAGAATATTTTCTGATAGAGCAGTACAAACGCATACATTTTTTTCAGCAGCGGCGGCGTCAGGTCATCCATCACGTAACGTCCGGCCAGAAGTTTCGCTCCGGCTTCGAGTTCCGCATCGTGTTCCCGGAGGATGCGGTTGTATCTGTCGATCACAATGGCCATGTTAACCGGAACAACCTGAATTCCGAAGCGCTGCATGAGTTCGCCTTCATTAAAAATCACACTGCAAAAGGGCTTGGGTCGCAACCCGACCTGACCGATGCGCATACCGCGAAAGTTTTTCACCATGCAGGCGACCGAGATGAAACTCCGCAGGCCGGAAGTGAAAAGATCGTCTTCCAGCCGACAATTCTCAATATAAGTAAAAGGGACATTCAAGCGCTGAAGCTGGCGGCTCACGCCGAAAAGTCCGCACTGACTGTCGGTGTAGCGCATGCCGTCCGGATCGAAAACATCGTCCAGCGGTCCCCAGAGCAGCACCGGCACGTTCAAGTCGCGGGCCACCATCCCCGCGACTTCCTCATTGCCGAAGTTGCTGTTGATGAGAAAAACGGCGTCGACTTTTTCCTCGTGCATGCGTTCGATCACCGCGTCAACGTCCGTTTCGGAGAAAAGTACTCCGGCCGGGTTGATCCCGTGTAAATCCACAAAAGAAACGTTTTCATCGGTAAAGTTTTTTTCGAGATAATCCACAACTTTCCGACCGCGTTCTTCGGCCTTTTCCCAGTTGAACATTCCGGGTCTCGGGGTGCAGTCGCGCCGCATCGGAATCAGACCGATTTTCACGTTGTAATCAAGCATAACCTATTTCCTTTTTGATGTTGAGTTTTATTCGCTTAAGAACCCGCGGAACCTTTTTTATTTCTCTGAATTCATCCCCCGAAACGCCGCCTGATTTTTTATGCGTGATGCCATTGTTTCAACACCACTTTATACGGAGTCGATTCCGGCGACCGGAAATGTTATCCTTGTCTGCTTGGGAGATATTTTAACTTGTTCTTGTATATTATAAGTCTATCGATTAAGTTTATAAATGGACAAATCGAACTACTTTTTGCACATTACGAACCTATAGAGTGAGGAAACGACAACGCATGGATTTCTTCAGCGGCAACCTTTTCAGCATGGCGGACATTTTTCCCGAATATCTCAAAACCATCCGGCATGTTCCGCTCTATTATGGCATTCAGTACAATCATGCCGGAGGGATTTATGTGAAACTCAACGACGGTCCTCGCTATGAGGAACATGGTCCCTGCGTCCTAGTCACGTATCCCGGCAGCTTATTCGAATACGGACCGCTCGACAATCAGCCCCGCGACCACCGTTTCGTCTGTTTTCACGGCCCGCGAATTGCGCGCTATATCGCCAGTGGACTGCTGCCGTTGGCAGCAGAACACCCCCTCATCAAAATTCATTATCCGGACCAGTTTTACCATACCATAACCGAATTGATTACCATGATCAACGGACTGGAAATCAATCCGGACCGAACGGTTTTAAAGCTGGAAGATCTGCTGTTGCAACTGCACGAGCAAAGCGGGGGAATCCCTTATCTGCCGCCGTTCCAATTTCCCCATTTCGTCGAACTGCTGAAAGAAATCAACAATCGCCCGAACCTGGACTGGAATTTTCGGCAGGAAGCGGAGCAGTTGAATGTAACTCCGACTCATTTTCGCCGGCTGTTCAAACGTTGCTGTCATATCAGTCCCCAGCAATATCTGATCCATCACCGTCTGCGCCTGGCGGCGCAGCTGCTGGTGACCACTCGGCTCCAAGTCGGAATCATCGCCGAAAAAGTCGGATTCAGCAGCGAGTTCTATTTTTCGCGTCTGTTCAAAAAGAAATACCATCTTTCCCCATTGCAGTATCGCAAGGAATTCATCGGAATAATGTGATATTCGCCATTACGCCCATGCGGTCAACATGTTCATGTCATCTTGGCACTGCGATGGGGCGATAAGAGGGTGCCTCGGACAAAGCCGCGATGCGAAGGCCGGCGCATGGAGCAATGCAGCGCTGAATTCTGCTTCCCCGAAAATATCGCATCATGGTACGGCATCCGGCAATTTCCACGTCCAGAACCGTGCCCGCCCACTTATGTTCCCAGCGAGCCAGCAGATGCACGAGAAAGGGCTTGTCAAGCCAACGCAGATGATCCACCGCAAAATGGAGTATGTTCATCGGGAAGGTCTCGCCGCGCCATTTCACGCTTCGTGGGTACGTCTTTCCGTGTCGCCGGCGCAATCTCCGCCCGCCGGAGAACCGTGTCCAGACGAAATTCCAGTGCTTCGCCTTCGCCGTCAAAATGCAACTGCAGATTTTCGCCTGGCCGGACTTCCATTTCCAGATAGAAGTTCGCTCCAGTTGCGCCATCGGCAGCGATCGCGTGATATTCCTCATGGGGCGGCATGCATTCGTTCATCCAGCGGATTCCGAGTACCCCGTCCGGATGATAAACCAGTTCGCGAATACCAAGAATGCCGCCCCATCCGGCGACCGGCAACCAACCAGCCAGAATCCGTCGTTCCTGCTGAAATGCGGCAACCATCGGCACATCCAATCCATCGTAAATATCTTCGCCGCGCGCCGCCAGGTCCACCGCGTTGCGGAAATCCGGAGTCTGCGAACTCCACATGCCCGAAAACCCGACCAACATGTAATGGATGCCATGCCATTCGAACCAGGCGGGACAATCCAGACAGTTCTTCATGGGAGAATCTTTTCCGCAGGGCAGGATATGAGAACGAATCAGTTTGAATTCCGGCCACCGGTCCGCTTCGAGCATGCGCAAATCGTCGCCATAGCCGGTAAACATGCGAAAACGCCCGCCCGGAATGTTGTAAACGCTCGGATTGCGGGTCGTATCATAGATTTGATTGGCAGGAATAAAATGAATGCCGTCCGCGCTTTCCGCCCAGGTTGCGCCGCGCAAGCCCATGCCTTCCGGCAAAGTGCGTTCCGTATGCAAACCTTGCCTATCGCCGTAAAAGCAGAAGTTCTCGAACGATGCATAATGGTTGAAAATGTTTTATCCGATGGATATGTTTTACCGTGCGCCGGCGGCGATTTTTATATCCCCCCACGTTTCCGCTCACCCTCATCTGTTCTACTCTGTTTCAATTGTTTTTCTCAAAAAAATAATTTTCAAAACGATTTAAGGCAACGCTGTTTTCAATTCTTTTTCATAAATCACAACATCATTTACAACAAGGCATTACAAACAACAGAAGAAGATATTTCAAATCTGGCCGACAAAAAAAATCCGATTACGAGAGAAACAGAATCTTGACATTCATATTATTCTGTATTATAATCATTACAGAACAAAATGGAACAGAGTTATGAATCTGGTACAGGCTCCCACCAAATCGCAGCAGATTATCGACACGCTGGAAGCGCAGATCGTTTCCGGAAAAATGTCACCGGGCCAGCGGCTGCAATCCGTCCGCACCATTGCCGACGGGTTTGCCACCAGTATTTCGGTAGTCAATCACGCACTCAACACACTGGAAATGCGGGGACTGATCCGGCGGGAACCGCGTAGCGGTGTTTTTGTTCGCGACGCGAAAGCCGCAACTGCCAGTTTAAACGACAATGTGTTGCTGCTGATGCCGTCCGGCGGCCACGTTTTCCAGGACCTGTTCACCTCAATTTTCGAGCAGCTGAACGATCATGAACTGATCCCGATGCTGGTCGACAACCGGAAATTACTGGTCGACCATCCGCAGGCCGGTTTGCAGCGAAAAGTTTTCCGGGTGCTGGATGCCCATCCGCGCTCGGTGGTGATTTTCGGCCGCGGGTACTGGCGCAATCCAGTGTTGGAACGATATCCGGACCTGAACGGCATTTTCATTTTCGAACTGGACTATCCCGGCATGGTACCCGGCAACGCGGTATTGCTGGATTACGAAGCGGCATCCTATCTAGTGGCCTCGCATCTGGCCCAATTGGGCCGCAAACGCATCATGTTCTGTCTGGCGGAACCCGATCCGAGCTCGATTCCGGTTCAGGGTCGGGCGTTGCACCATTTCAACCATATTTGCAACGGATACGAACGGGCGTTGCGAGACTACGGTCTCTCCGCCTATACTGTACTGTATACCAAAGCCTACGGCGACCAAATCGACGAACGGGTGCTGGCCGACATCATGAATTCCCCGGAGCGGCCGGACGCCATCATGTGTTCGATGGACTTCAGCGCCAGGAACTTCGTGGTGGCAGCGGAAAAATTGGGCATCAAAGTCCCGGACGACCTGGCGATTACCGGTTTTTTCAATACGCCGTGGTCGGAAATGAGTCCGATCAAGCTCACTACCGTTCACTTCAATTTGGACGAACTGGCCGAACACGTCATGCAGATGGTCATCAACCCGGCGTCGGAACGCAAAGTCGTTTATATAAAACCAGAATTAATCGTCAAAAACTCCTGCGGAGGTAAAAAATGAAAAAAACAGTTGAAAAATCTCACTTCACACTAATAGAACTTCTGGTAGTTATTGCTATTATTGCGATCCTCGCCGCCATGCTGTTGCCGACATTAAGCAAAGCCCGCGACACCGCCAAAGCGATCAGCTGTACCAACAATTTGAAGCAGTTGGGCTTGGCGACCACGCAATATGTCGGCGACAATCAGGAATATCTGCCGCTGGCCAGCAGTTTTGGCACTGCCTGGCCGACGCCATACGGCGCCAGCAACTGGCTCAATCAACTTTACAACTATATCGGAACCTGGCCGGACCCCACCAACGTCAGCAGTCAATTCAGCAATCTGCTGAAATGCCCAAGTGTGCTGACCGACTGTTTTCTCACCACCGCCAGCGCCCCATTGACCAATTATCTGTATAACGCCAGAATCGGCAACGTCAATTCCAGTCCAATTTATTACCGGGCAAGAAAAATGAACCGCTGTCCGCGGGTGTCGCTGGCGGTCTTGATGGTCGACGGCAAAGCCCACGAAGGCACCATCAATCGCATCACGTTCGAATCCGGCAGCCGAGATACACATTTTCAATTCCGTCACAGCAAAGGTATGAACAACCTCTATGCCGACGGTCACGTTGCCAAGACCCTGTATCTGGAAATGGGCGATTCCACCTATATTTTGACTTATTATGCCTTGCAGAATGCCCCGATGTCCAACTGGTAATTTTCAACTGAAAGGTTTTGTTCATGCGTAATCTTTGTTGTATCATCGGCATGTGGTCGCTGCTGGTCGGATTGGCATTGCCGGTCTACGCCGCCGAACTGGAACTGGCCGCTGCCGGTCAGCCCAAGTTTGATCTTTTGCTGTCGGCCACGCCCACGCCGCAGGAAAAAGTTGCCGCCGCCGAACTGCGGAAGGGACTCGGTCAGATGACCGGCGCCGACTTCAAAATCGTCGCCGAACCCGGTAAAATACCCTTTATCAGCATCGGGCGTACTGTTGCATTTTTGCAACACTGCAAGAGAGAAGCCGTCGCCAAGCTCGGACCGGAAGGGTATGGCATCGCGGTCGACCGCGGCAATTTGTATCTCTACGGCGGTACGCAACGCGGTCCCCTGTACGCCGTCATGGCCTTGTTGGAAGAAGACCTCGGTTGCCGGTGGTACACGCCCGACTGTACGATGATTCCCCACCGTCCCGACCTGAAATTTACCCCGCGCATCCGGCAGGAACAGCCGCAGTTCGACAACCGGGAAGCCTATTTTTACACGGCGGTCAATCCCGAATGGGCGCTGCACAACCGCAGCAATCCGCGCTGGTTCAAACTGCCGCCGGAATGGGGCGGGTCCATGAATGCGCCGGCCAATTGCTGGAACGTTCATACGATGTATCTGCTGCTGCCGAACCGGGAAATGTCCGCGCATCCGGAATTTTTCCCGATGCGCGCGGGAAAACGGGTTCCGCTCAATGTCAATTCCACCCAACCTTGTCTCGCCGCGCCGGAACTGGCCGACTATCTGGCGGTCCGGGCCAATGAAGTGCTCGACCGCAATCCGTCCGCCCGACTGATCAGCATTTCCCAGAACGACAACGACGGCTGGTGCGAATGTCCGACCTGCCAGTCGGAATTGAAACAGGGTTACAACCGGACCGATCAGATGATCCGTCTGGTCAACGCCGTAGCCGCCAAAATCCGGGCGAAACACCCCAACGTCACCGTATCGACACTGGCCTACATGGGCACGTTCATGCCGCCGAACAAAATCAAACCGGACCCGCAACTGCGCATTCAACTCTGTACCGACAAACACGCATTCCGCTGGCCCCATCTGACCGTCGATCAAACACCCATTTTCTATCCGGCGCTCTGCGCCTGGCATAAATTCGGCAATCCGATCGATATCTGGGACTACACGGTGAAATTCTTCGATTACCTGCAACCGCAGGCCAATCTGACCGTAGTCGCCGACGATCTGCGGATTTATCGCGATCACGGGGTCAAAGGCGTGATGCTTCAGGGGGCGTATTCCGCCCCCGGCGGCGCCGATGCGCCACTGAAAAGCTGGGTCTGGACCAAACTGCTCTGGAATCCCCGTCTCGACGAAAAAAAATTGGAACAGGATTTCGTTCACGGCTATTATGGTGCGGCCGCGCCGAACCTCCAAGCCTACTACGACCGGATGGAAGCGGTCCGTACCCGCTGGCTGCATCAGCCAAATCGCGGCGATGACCTGACTTGGGACGATACCTTTATCACCGCCGCGGAAAAAGATTTTGCGGCGGCGGAAAAAGCGGCGGCTTCCGATCCAGTCGTTCTCAACCGGGTCCTGGTGGCGGAACTGCCGGTCCTTTACATGCGGTTGCACCAACAAGCGGCATCTCCCGTGACGCTGCCGGTGAAACAACAGGAATTTTGTCGGAAGTTGCTGGACAAGTTCGAAAAGATCGCCCGGGACAATCACATTACGATGCTGGCGGAACAGGGCCGGCCAAAACTGGACACGAGGCTGGAAAATTTGAAAATTTCACTGTTCGGTAAAAAGGCACCGCTCACGCCCGGCACGGTCGCGTTCTGCGAAGATACTAATACCACGCTCTGGGGGGGCGCCAACGTAGTTCCCGATCCGCTCGCCGGCAATGGGTATGCCGTCAGTCAGCCGACGCAGAACACGGTCTGGGCCACCCAATGGCAGCACTTGCCCTGGGATAAGTTCCAACGCGGGAAAAAGTATGCGCTCTGGGTCAAAATGCGCCTGACCGTAGCCCCGGGAACGCAAGGCAATGTCTTTGTCTGCGGCATCTACAACACCGACGCCGGTGAACATCTGAAAAATACTTTCACCGTGAAGGAAATCAAGTCCGGGTATGCTTGGTATCCGGCAGGTACTTTTGTTCCGGCCGCCAACGACATCATCTTTCTGGCGCCCTGCAACAATTCCGGCGTCAAAGAAATGCTTTGCGACCGCATGGAAATCCGTACCATCCGCTAACTCCCAAACTACAGGGATATCATGTCCAACAGCGATTTGTCATACGGCGATTTCAGCGCCGACGGACGGGAGTTTATCATCCGACGTCAGGACACGCCCCGCCCTTGGCTCAACTACGTCTGGAACGAACAACTGCTCATCAGCATCGATCAGCGCGGTCGCGGCTACTCGCTCTACCGCAACGCCGCCGGCCAACGCAGTACGCCGATCCGCGACCGCTTCGTCTACCTGAAAGACCGCGAGACCGGCCGTTTTCGAACCATCGGCTGGGGCCCCGTACAGGACGATTTCAGCCATCACGTTTGCCGTCACGGCCTGGGCTATACGATTCTCGAAAACGAAACCGAAGGCCTTCACAGCGAATGGACGTTGACCGCCGCCGTCGGCCAGCCGGCGGAAGTGTGGTCGGTCAAAGTCGTCAACCGGAGCGACCGGGAACGGCGGCTGAGCATCTATCCGGCGGTCGAGTTCGAACTCGGCGGCTGGGTACCTTACGGGACGCTCGAAAACTACAGCTCGTGTCAGCGCGACGGCGACCGGCGGCTGCTGGCGTTCAACTATTCCGACGAACGGCTCGAAACCAAAAATCACGCCGTTTTTGCCGCCTCGCTTCCGCCCGATCACTACGAAACCCGGAAACGCGAATTTCTCGGCGGTTGCTATAGTACGTTTGAAGAACCGCAAGGCGTAATCAATCCGACCTTGACCGACGCCGACGCCGACAATGAGGAATTCATCGGCGCGTTTCAATACGATATCACCCTGCCCCCGCAAGGTATCTGGCAGGCGTATTTCTCCGTCGGCCCCTGGATGCAACCGGACGAACTCGCACCGCTGACCGCCTGTGCCTCCGCCGACGCCCTCCAGCGCGGAATGGCACAGGCACGCAATCGAACGGAAGCATTTTCTCAGGTCGACTTTACCCTCCCGGACCCGCAATGGACCCGGCTGTTCAACCTCTGGACCAAGCAACAGTTGTTTCTGCTCAAAGATTACGCCCGCATTTTTCTGATCGGCTTCCGGGATACATTACAGGACGCCCAAAGTCTCTGTGCCTATGCCCCCGAAATGGCGGCCGCCTCGATCCGGATCGCGCTGGAACATCAATACCGCGACGGCAGCGCGATGCGCGGCTGGTGCCCCGACGACGACCACCACTATGGCGACAGCGGCGTCTGGCTGCCGTTCGCCGCCGCCGAATATCTGCGGGAAACCGGCGACCAGACCTTTTTTCAGGAGCCGGTGAAATACCGCGACGGTGCCCCCGCGACGATCTGGGAACATACCGTTCAGTCCATGAACTGGTTCTTCGTCAACCTCGGCCGCCACGGCCTCCCGAAACTCTACTTCGGCGACTGGAACGACTCGCTCAATATCGGTCGCGGCGGTCAGGGCGAAAGCGTCTGGTTGGCCATGGCCCTGCTGGCCGCGCTGCGGGAAACCGTCGGGCTGGCCCGGCAACTGGGCGAATCCCGAACCGCCGCCCAATTCGCCGACCGCGCCGAAAGCCTGCGGAATACCATCGAACAGACCGCCTGGGACGGCAACTGGTATCTGCGCGGGTTCAACGACGACGGCGAACCGATCGGCGGACACGACAACGAAGACGGTCAGATTTTCAGCGAACCCCAGAGCTGGGCCTTTATCGCCGGGCTGGATCCGGACCGGCTGGTCAAAGTGGCGGACGCCGTGAACCAGCGTCTGCGCACCCCGACCGGACTAGTGGTCTGCGATCCGCCGTTCCGCCATTACGATCCGCATTACGGGCGCATCAGCTGCATGCGGCCCGGCTGGGGCGAAAACGCCAGCTGCTACTGTCACGTGACTGCGTTTCAGGCGGTGGCCGACTGCCTGCGGCGGGACGGCGACGCGGCGCTGGCCAGTCTGACTTCCATCGTGCCGTTCAATCCGGCGCTGACGGTTGCACAGTCGTGGCTGGAACCGTATGCGTTGACCAATATGTTCCGCGGTCCCGCCAACCGGCGTCCCGGCATGACGTTCAAGGGCTGGACCAGCGGCACGATCCCCTGGACGTTGCGAGGATTGACCCATTTTCTGCTCGGCGTCCGACCCGACTACGACGGACTGATCATTGATCCGGTCCTGCCGTCGAGCTGGGAAACAGCGCGGATCACCCGCCGTTTCCGGAACGCGAGATTCGACATCGTCATCCGCAATCCCGAACGGGTTTCCGGAGAAAAAACGATCTGCCGCTTGACAGTCGACGGAAAACCGTATAATAATAACAAATTATCCTGCCGCGATTTTTCCACGGGACGGCATGAAATAACGGCCACACTCGGTCAGAAATAAAATTCAGGAACCAGAAGATGAAAACGCTCCTATTGGGAATGATGTTATCCGCCGCGCTGGCAGTCACAAGTTACGGTGAAAACCAAACCATGAACATGTCCGGCGAAAGTCTGGTACTCGCCGGAACTCAACCGGGAAGATTGTGTTTCGACCAGATCGAGCAAGGCAGCGTGACGGTACGCGCTTCCGATCGGCCCGGCGGTATGGTCTACAAAGAAGGCAGCGATTATACGGTTGACTATCGGGCGGGGACGATCTCCCGGACGCCGAACTCAAGCATTCCCGATTACTCCCGTCACGTGCTGTACGGGAAAAAAGATTTCAATCACACCCAATATCCCTATGCCAAATGCTGTAACCATTCGTATTTCGTCTGGGTCGATTACCGAACCGCCGCCGGCGCCCCGCTGGCGGAACCGAACGATCAGAGTCAATATCTGGCCGCCGTCCGGCAAAAACTGACTGCCGGCGGCCCCTTCCTGATCGTCAGCTACGGCGACAGCATTACCGCCGGCTGCGACGTACACGATAAAAAGCGGATTTTTATGTCTTTGTTCGTACCATACCTGCAACGAAAATTTCCCGCCGCCCAAATCACCTGTCGGGATCTCTCGATTCCCGGCTATTCGACCAACGAAGGGCTGGCCTGGTTCGACCGAAAACCGGAAAAATTTCATGCCCAGGCCTTGGGCGAAATCGGCAAAGCGGATCTGGTTCTCATCGGATTCGGCATGAACGACCACAACCAGGGCACGACCGAGCCGAAAAAATTCCAGGAAAATCTGGTCAAACTGGTGACGCTGACCCGGGAACGTCTGGGGGCCGAAGTCATACTGTTCTCCTCGTTTCCGCCCAATCACGACTGGCATTACGGTTCACACCGCATGGAACAGTTCGCGGCGGCAACCCAGGCGGCGGCGGCACAGGCCCATTGCGCCTACGTCAATGTCTACAACGTCTGGCGTAAGGTATTGCAGCGCAAAGACCAGTCATCCATGCTGGCCAACAACATCAATCATCCCAATTACTTCGGCCATTGGCTCTACGAACAGGCGTTCGAAGCCGTGAAGTTCTGATGCCGGCGCTCAAGCGCTTTGATTGTCCGCAATCAAACGGCGGAATTGGCGCGCCAGCGCACCGGTATCGTCGGTAAGCGCTTTCCAGTTCATCGCCCGGTCTTTCCATATCGGCGTGGAACAGAAACCGCCGGTCATCACGCCGGCCTGCCGGGCTTTTTCCCGAACCGTATCGATAGCCGTCAGGATTTCCGGATCGTCAAATTGCGCGGTTTTTCCGTAAGAAGCGGACAGGTCGAACGGCCCGATGCAGATGCTGTCGATGCCGGGAACCCGCAGAATTTCGTCGATGTTTTTCACTGCTTCCTGATGTTCGATCTGAACAATCACCAGCGGTTCCCGCTTCGCCGCGGTTAAATATTCGTCCAGCGGCATTCTGCCGTAACCGCCGTTGCGCCGCAGCGCGAAACCGCGTTCACCGCCATGCACCGGATATTTACAGGCGCGGACGGCGTCTTTCGCTTCTGCCGCGCTATTGATCATCGGCACAATCACCCCGGCCGGGGCCAAGTCAAGGACCGGTTTCAGCAGATAGTTCACGTTCCACGGCACTCGGATGAACGGAGCGCAGTCGGTGCCGCGCAAAGCCATCATGTGATGCATCGCGTCGACAATGGTCATCGGGGAATGTTCCATATCGAGCCAGATGAAATCGAAGCCGCAGTCGGCGGCCAGTTCCGAAACAGTCGCATCGCAGGAAGTGACCACCGTGCCCAACGCCGTGGCGCCGGAAGCGACTTTCGCCAGAAATTTTTCCAGATTATTGATTTTCATCACTGTTTTTATCCTTATTTAATACATTCTATAATTTCTTTATTGCAAAAGGAAGAAATACCATCGTCCCGCATTCTTGTCGGGGCGGTCAGTCGGACGGCAAAGGTTTGATATGTTCCATTACCATTCGGGTCAGGGCGGTGGAATCACGCTCGGCAATCGCCTTAATGATATCCCGGTGGGAGGCTGCCGAAATCCGTACCGCTTCGGCATCCCGGAACGGCGGTCGCAACCGCCCCTCGAACTGGACCGTAATAATCCGGGCAAAGAGTTTTAAAATCCGGTTGTCGGTAATATCGAACAGCGCCATGTGAAACTTCAGGTCCAATTCATCGGCGGCGGGTCGATCATGAATTTTCGCCAGCATGGCGTCGTTGATCTGAGTCAAGTGATCGATATGGGCCGGCGTCGCGTAGCGGATCACGCTGGGAACAATGCTCAATTCCAGAATCTCCCGACTGGATTTCAACTCCTCGCGGCCGCAGTTCAACAGTTTCAGTTGAAACGTCAAGTCGTCGGCAATTTCCTCGAACTTCGGCAGACACAACACGGTCCCCTGACTGGTCCGGCGCTCCAGAATCTTTTTCAACACCAGATACCCGATCACTTCTCGGATGGTTCCCCGCGAAACGCCGAACCGGCTCGCCAGTTCCACTTCGCCCGGCAACCGGTCGCCCGGTTTCAAATGATGATCCAGAATATATTTTTCCAGACTTTCCAGCAATTCTGATTTCAGCATGACACGCCTGCCCGTTAAAACTTTGTTTATCATAAATAATAATATTTGTTTAACAAAAATTCAAATCCCAGATATCTGAAATGGTCCGACTTTTTATGGCAACCAGCGTTCGAAGAATTCCGCCGCCAGCGGAGCACAGGTAGACCCGCCGCTGGCGCCGTGGTCGACGAAAACCGTAATGGCATAGCGATGGCCGTTCGCTTCCCCGAACCCCACAAACCAGGTGTTGTTGTAACGATTGTTTTTGGGGCCGACTTCGCCGGTTCCGGTCTTGCCATAGAGATCGATTTTGCTGCAAGCGCCTTTCCGGCCGGAGCCGTCATCCGCCGCCACCACTTCCCGCATGCCCCGCCGGACCATGTCGAGGTTCTCCGGCGCCAGCTTCATCTGCCGGTTGAGATGCGGACGGTTGACATAGAGCACGTTGCCGTTGAAATCCCGGATTTCCTTCAACAGATACGGTTGCCACAGAGTACCGCCGTTGGCCAGCGCCGAAATATAAGTCACCACCTGCAACGGCGTGACCAGAATCATCCCCTGCCCGATCGACAACTGAGCCGTATCGAACAGCGACCATTGCGCGTGATAAAGTTTGTAATAAAGGTCGCGATCCGGCAACATGCCGGATCGTTCCGGCAGACAGAATCCGGTCTTGTTCCCCAACCCCGCATTGTCCATCATCGCCCGGATCGGCTCCATCCCCAGCCCCATGCCGCGCTGGACAAAATAATCATTGCAGGACACCGTCAACGCCCGGACCAGATCGACCGTGCCATGCCCGCCTTTCTTCCAGCCGGTACAGCGCAGCCGGGCCCGACCAATCCACGTTCCCCCGACGCAAGTAACCGGCGAAATATCGGCGTGATTTTCCAACAGCGCCAAAGCCACCAATGGTTTCATGATCGAACCCGGCGTATAAGCGCCCTGAGTAACCCGATTCAATAACGGTTTGTGAGAATCCGCCACCAGCCGCCGCCAGTTGTCGGCCGTAATGCCGCCGGAAAGCGAATTCGGATTATAGAACGGCGACGACACCATCGCCAATACCGCTCCCGTATCGGCATCCATCAGAATCATGGCGCCGACATGACCGGACATCAGATCGTGCGCGATTTTCTGAGCCCGGGAATCCAGCGTCGTCACCAAATCGTTGCCATGCGCCGCCGGTTCCGTGTCCAGCACTTCGAACACGTAACCGCGATGATCGACCAGAACCATGCTGCCGCCCGGCTCGCCGCGCAATCCCCGGATCGGCACCGGCGTATCGGAAATTTTGTCATAAGCGGCCTCCAGCCCGGATTTGCCGATACTGTCGGGCAGATAATAAAAGAACTGATCCCGGTCGTCGGCCGTTTTCCGGTCTTCCGGGCCGGTATAGCCCAGCACATGAGCGTAAATGTCGCCTTCGGGGTAATAACGCTGTGGCACGACAATGATTTCCATGCCAGGCGGCGGCACCGGCAACTCCGCCAGTTTGGCAAGTTCCGCCGTCGTCAAATCGTCGTACACCACAAACGGCAGGCCCGGACGAGTCGTCATATGCCGGGTCAGCATTTCCAGCGTCGTCACATTCTGCCGCCCCACCGTGACCGCAATCCGATTCAGGGCGTCCATGATAAACGCGATGGTTCGAGCCCGATTGCCGGGTTGCCGCATTTCTTCCAGATGCAGAACCGCTTCATAAACCGGCTGGTTGTCGGCAATCACCTTGTTGTCGGCGGAAATAATCCGTCCGCGCACCGCCGGAATGCGGATGCGGCGGACGCACTGTTTGGAAATCCGTTGCCGGTGTTCTTCGCCCTGCTGAATCTGGACCAGCCACAACGCGCCCAGCAGAAACAGATAACCGCCCAATAGCAGCAGCATAATCAGCATAATCCGAAGATAGCTGGATGAAATGCGGTTTTCCACGAACGTCACCTGTTGTTATGAATAAAACGTTCCCGAGCTTTCTCGAACGAATCGAGTCCGAGATTCTCTGCCAGCCAGTCGTACAACAACGTTCCCATCAGGGCAAAAACCGCCGTCACCAGCAACGAAAACAGCCAGGCCAGCGTGTTTTGCAGAATCATATCGGGAGTTGGGGCGTTCCGGCGAAACGCCCCCAAGAATGCCGGTCCGGTCGCCACCACGCCAATCACCAGACCGGGCAGCAACCGCATCATGATCTGACGGCTGTCGGCGCGCCACAGCCAGAACATCCCCAGCAACACCGCCACCAGCATTTCCGGCAGCGACGGCAACCCCGAACGCATGAAAATCATATCGATACCCGCCGCCGCCACAAAGGCCACCACCAAACCCGCCCGCCAACCGTAAACCACGGTCAGATAAAAAACCGTAACCGCGCCCAGCGGAAACAAAAACCCGTAAGCGCCCGTCCAGGCTTCGCCCAACACGGACAACAACAAAATCAGGATTCCGAACATCAGCGCGGTCATTGTTTTTCCCCGGTCACCACCATGACAAAACGGATGCGGTTGAGATCCGCCGCCAGCATCACTTCCGCCGTGGCGTAAAGATTGTCTTTCAACTTGATTCCGGTCGCTTCCGTCGCCAGCTTGCCGATCATGATATTGCCCGGCGTTTCCTCACTCATGCCGGAAGTCACCGCCGCCATACCGGGCAGATAGTCGAGATCGCGCGGCAGATATTGAAGCCGCGCATAAAGGTAATTGCCCCGGCGGAAACCGCCGCCGAGCAGACCGCACGCGCCGTTGGCCGGCAGTTTAACGCTCAGTGAACTGCCGTTCGACGCCAGCGTAATGACTTCGGCGCTGCGACGGCTGACAAAACCGATCCGGCCGATTGCGGCGGTAGTGAGCGTGCCGTCGTCGCGGGCCAGCGCCGTCACCACCAGATTGCCGGTCCGCACGCCGCTGTCCGTGCCCTTGTCGATCGTAAAACGGGAATCCCATTCGGCGGGATCCCGCAGGATAATTTCCGCAAAAACCGCATCGTAGCGGGAACGTTCCCGCAGCGCCAGCAAGCGCCGCAGTTCCCGATTTTCATCCCGCAGCATCGACATCGAGGTCAGCTCGGTGGCCTGGCGGGCATTCAGCCGTTCAGCCCGATCCAGCGCGCCGGCAAGCTCGGAACGGCTCCGCAGCAGAACGGCCTGTCCGGCCAGATGGCGTTCCGCCTGCACCGGCAAGGTCAAAAAAGGATAAAAAAAGTCGGCGGCAATCCGTCCGGTGGCCCGCCGGGCCGACTGAATCAACAGCAGGACCAGCAACAGGATCAGGATAACCGCCAGCAGAACATTAATCCAAGGTTTATTGACTGAATTCGCCATTTACCGCATCGCGTTTATAAAAGTGTCGGATTTTTTCGTTCCGCCGCCGCCTTCGCCGCCACGCACCGGAAGAGAAAAAACTTCCGCTACAAATTACTCTGTAAAATACTCTTTTTCCAATCGGTCAAGCATTTTGTTCGCCTCGGGCCACAAAGCGCGCCCGGTCCGCTCATGCTGCCGCAAAGCCCGCAACTCATAATAAAAACGTTCTTCCGGGCTCAAATACTGTTTTTCCGCGCGATCCAGCCAGACCTCGATCTCCCGGTACCGGTCGACGGTTGCCGCAAACTCCGCTTTAATCCGATCCGCGTCGCGGGCAAAATCAAAATCGTCATGATCGTGCTTAAACTTTTTATAGGCCTCATCCGACAACGGCAACCGCGCCAGCAACCGGTCCAGCTGAAGCAAAATATTGATGAAGTCGCCGGAACAGGCCTGGACCATCGGCGACAGCCGCTGTCGAATTTCCAGCACCACCGCCCCGCGGTTGTCGATCTCGTCCCAGCGCTGCCACAGTTCCCGTAACGGACAACTGTCTTCCGTCACCGTCCCGTCCGGATTCTTTTTACGGTATTCGCAGGCGCCGTACAATTCCAGGAAATCGTGATTCAACCGTTCCACCGGCCACGGATAAAAATAGCTGACCGCCTTCAACCGCAGCACATTCCAGAACCATTTCCGAATCTTCTCCCGATCCGGAGTCGCCGCGCCATGACGTTCCGACAACGGCAACTTCTGCATCAACGCCCCGCCGGCCACCGAATAAAAATTTTCCACATCCCGATGCGGCTTGGCCACCTCCATCCGAATCAGCTGCTCCACCACCGGCTCGTCCGAAGCATTGAAACAACTGACCAGCAAAAACTCCGCCGCCGCCGAATAAATCAAAAAGACATCGCCGTCATCGGGGTAAATCCGACCGGTCACCAGATCGTCCGGAATAATTTCGCCGCCGGCCACCGCCAGCGCATGAAATTCCGGATAGCTGTTCAATTCCATGATGTCGCTCTCAAACGCCTGATAACGCCGGATATACTCGTAGGTACCGGCCAGCAGCCAGTAAGGAACTTTGTCCAATTCGGACACGTGACGAAGCGAATAACCGCACTTGGTCAGATAGATCGCCGCCAGTACCGAGCGCTGAAGGGAAAAATCCGTCAAACGTTCCTGATAGTCGTCGGGCAGAATCAAGGTCGTGCGGCGACCGCGCAATTCCACCGTCGGCGACGCTTCGCGGCGCGTCGAAAACTCCACATACAAGTCAACGATATTCTCACCGGGATGTTTCCGCAACAACTTGAGCACCGCATGGTCATACGCCCGCAGCGTATTCCGGATCGCGGCGTAACCGGGATGCTGGCGACTCAGCGTCACCCGCATCCCCGTCCCGGAAACAAACACATTGGCCGGCAATGCCGATAACGGCGATGCTTCCAACCAGAGCATCGCCATCATCGCCGTAATCGCCATCCATCCCCGGATTTTCATCGATGCCTACTCCAGCGGCAACGGCGGCCGCATTAATCCGTTCAACGACGGCAAGGTCCGAAACGCCGTCTCATCCGCCGCCAGAAAAACTACGGCGTTGCCGTTCTTCACCAGTTGACGGTTGCCCCAGTTCCAGAGGTCGAACAGCGCCATCATGCTGCCATGCGCCAGTTCCGGACGCTGATTGCGTTCCAGATGCCCTGCGGCGCAGCAATACGGCGCTGAAACGCCATCCAGTTTGAGCGTTTGTCCGGAATACTGTCTCGTCGCCGTCCGAATCCAGTTTTTATAGCGCTTGACCACCGGATGCGCGACCGCGCAGGGGGCATCGCCCACGCTCCCCGGCTGCGGCATGAAACAGGCATTTTCCGGCCAGAACGAGCCGGTCCAGGCAAACTGCACGTGCTTGAGTCCACTTGACGCGGACGGAAACTCGCCCATGGGGACCGTCGTCATCGGCAACGCGCCGCTTTTTCGCGGCGGCGGCGTCCGGCCGCCATCCCAGGCCACATACCACTGAAAACGCAGATTGCGTTCCGGCATCGTCGTATTCTCATCCTTGCGACGGTAGACTTCCCGTTCGATCCGCAATTCGTTGCCCTTGCGGATCACCCGAAATTCCGCTTCCGCCCGATAGCGCCCGGCACACTGCCAGCGCCACAAATCGTCGCCCGTCCCGACCTCCCAACGCTGACCGGCCTCCGTTTCGGCGACGCAGCACAGGAACGGACGCGGCGACCGGTATAGAACCTCTTCCCGTTCTTCCGTCGGAGACTTCCACTTGATTTTGCCGATCCGGCCCTCGTCGCCGGGATACCCGACCACGCCGATCCGGGTAAACGGACCGGTGATCACCACCGGGTCCAACGACAGGCTTTTAATCGGCAGTCCGGCTTTCAACTGCAAATCGACGGTCACGGCGGCATGATTGCCGGCGAACTCGACGGTTCGGCGGATTTCCGGTTCCACGCCGAACGGAATGGTCGTTCTGGTTTCCAGCGAAAAACTGAATCCGTCCGCCCAGTCATGCCGGCGACGATCCCGGACCATGCCATTGCTTTCCGCCATGCCGCTGCCGAAATCCAGCGGTAAAATCCGCAATTCGCTGCCGTTGTCGGCCGTTAGATCCAGCTCCGTCTTCCGAGCTTCGGAATAGGCGCACGTCACGCCGGAGATCGCCTGAACAAGCGGCCGCGGCGCCGGTTGAGATGTCATCGTTTTTTTCACTCGATCACCGCAAAGATTTCCCGCAGACTTTTCCGCTGGAGTTGCTGCGGCGCTGCTTTCGCATAGCCCAACGGAGTAATCGCCACCACCGACCACGGGGTCATAATACCCAGCGCATCGGCCATCTTTTTCCGGTCGAACGCACAAATCCAGCAGGAGCCGAGGCCTTCCGCCGCCGCCGCCAGCACCAGATGTTCCATGGCAATGCCGATATCGATATCGGTACTCGGCGTGCCTTCCAGCCGTTTCCAGCATTCGTCCTGATTGCCCAGCGCCACCACAATCGCGGGCGCTTCCCGCAGCCATGTCTGGGTATAAACCCCGCAGACTTTTTCCCGCAGTTCCGATTTCACCAGTACCCGGAACAGCCACGGCTGCCGATTACAAGCGGAAGGTGCCAGCCGGACCGCTTCGCCGATCCGTTCCAGCGCCGCCGCCGGCACCGGTTCGCTCCGATACCCGCGAATGCTCCGGCGTTGTTTGACCGTTTCATAAAATTCCATGTTGCCATATCTCCTTATGTTATCCAGAAATTGTTTCTCTACCGCTTCCGGAAATGGACCCCGCACTTCCCGACTGCCGCAAATCAGTTTCATAACCAATATACGACCGCAAAAACCACCACGCAAACGGAGTACGATACGAAATCGCTCGCCAACCAACCGGCACGTCAGTTTCCACAGTTCCGCTATTCTCCTTTGTGGGGGGATGGCGGTGGACTTTTTCGCAAAATTTTCAAGGCTTCTCTGCGGAAACTCGTCTTACCGCTGTTGTCATTTCCGCCGACGATGGTATTGTATGGCTGATTATAATCAACCATAGGGACCAGGCATGACGGTAAAATCATTTCTCACTTCGTTCGCGTTCGCCGCCGGATTGTTCGGCGGCCTTCTTCTGTTGAACGGGTGCGGCAAAGCCCAGGCTCCGGAACCGCCGCTGACCAACAGCCGTCTGCTGCTGCAAATTTTGGCTGCGCTTCAGGAAAAATCCCACGATACCGCCTACAACCAGATTTCCCGGCTGCTCGAAGCGAAGAAAAGCGATGTTTTCCTGACCATTCTTCAGAACAACGAACTCTGCAACATCTATCTGGAAAAAGCCCAGCGGCAACTGAATCAGGGCCAAATTAAAGAAGCGGGTAAAACAATTCAGGACGCCATGCTTACTTATGGCCGCAACCCTACTTTTCTGGCAGCCCAGCGCGATATCGAAACGTTGAGTAAAATTCAGGCGCTGATGCCGGCCGTCGACCATCCGGCCAATGGCAGCCAACTGGAAAAGAACACCACCCAGATTCTAAAACTGCTGGATACTCTACCGGATGCCAACGGGTATCGGGCCGGTTTTCAACAGCTTCAGCAGCAAGCCCGGGGCACCCAGCTCCGGGAAAATGACCGGGCGCTGTTCAGTCTGTATTCGGAAATCGTCCGGCTGCGTGCCGCCGGCGACGAAAAGTTGGCCAATTTATTGACTTCGGAATTTTACAGCGCCAATCCGCCGCCGGGGATGATTCAAACGGCCGTCCGTCTCCAGGAAGACGCCAACGGCAAGAAGGAACCATAAGCGCAGAGGCCGAACCATGACGAAATTTTCGGTCTGGCTGATTCTGTTCGTCATCACCCCGCTGCTGGCGGCCGGGACCAACGATGATTTTTTGAAAAATGTTCCCGATCCGGCGGCCCGTTTCGCCAACGGCATTATTTTCCGTCGCCAATTATCCAAACTGCTATTGAGCGAACATCCGGCGGAATACTACCGGAAACTTGCCCCGGAGACGCTGGATTTCGAAATTCGCCGCGCTTTGGATGCCCTCATCGCCCGCCGGCTGCTGGAAAACCAGTTTCAGGAAGCCGGCATCACTGCGACATCGGCGGAAGTCGTGGTCCGACTCCAGGAACTTTACCGCCGGCTGACCCCGTCCCAGCGCAAAATGCTGGACAACAACCTGAAACTCCGTAATCAGACGCTGACCGCCTATACGGAAGAAACCGCGCAGGACTCGGAAACCATCTTTCGCCTGAAACTTCGCAAACTGATCGAATTACGCTATCCCGGCAAGCTCGATATCGATGCCGCTACCTGCGAAGAATATTATCGGAACCACCAAGACCGCTTTCACACCCCGGAAGCCGTCGACCTCAGCCGCATCTATTTTGACGCGAAAAAGCCGCCCAACGGTTCGCCGGAACAAATCCAGAAAGCCGATGCTCAGGCCGCCAAGCGCGCCGAAACCGTCTACGCGCTGCTGAAAAAAGGGTTGGCCTTCGAATTCGCCGCCGCCCGTTTCAGCGACTGTCCCAGCCGGACGGAAGGCGGCCATATCGGCACGTTCATCCGGCGCAGCGGACTGGAAAAGAACGAAGAACAGATCGCTTTCGAGTTGCCGGATGGCAGCGTCAGCGAAATCATTCCGCTCACCACCGGCTATGAAATCATCCGGGTCAACCGCCATTCCCCCGAAGGATATTCGCCGCTAGCCGAGGTCAAACCGCTAATTGTCGAAGAATTGCAGAACGAGCGACTCGACCAGCTGGCCACCCGGTTGCTGAGCAAGATCCGCCATCAAGCCAAAGTCGTCATCTTGTATCAGTCGCCGGCTCCAGCCGGTAAAACGGAGGCCGCCCCATGAGCAACTCCCCGCAGGAAATCTTTCAGCAACTCGTTAACGGCCGGACCAGTTGCCGGAACTACGATCCCGTCCGGGAAATCAGCCCGGAAAGCATTGCCGCCTGCATGGAAGCGGCCCGGCAAGCGCCGTCGGCCTGCAACCGCCAGCCCTGGCGATTCGTAATCGTCCGCGACGCCCGGTTGCGGGAAGAAATTTGTCACCATGGTCTGCTGCCCGGCATTCCGATGCCGTGGCTGCGACAAGCGCCAGTGATCGCCGTGCTCTGTACCGCCCGGCAAATGATTGTTCACCGCCTGATTCCGTTTTTTTCCGGCATCCAGTACGATCTGCTCGACTGCGGGATTGCCGGGGAACATTTCGTGCTGGCGGCGGAAGCGCAGGGGTTAGGAACCTGCTGGATCGGCTGGTTCCAAGTTAAAGCCATTCGCAAACTGCTGCACTTGCCGCCGACGGCGGTACCGCTGTCTTTAATCAGTTTGGGCTATCCATCGGAAAAGACGCCGCCGCGCAGCCGTTTGCCATTAAACGAAATCGCCCGCGCCGACCGCTGGGACACGCCATTTTACCCCTAACCGGATCACCGCCATCATGAAAAAAATACTATTGCTGGTATGGCTGTTCTTGGCGGCAGTTGCAGTCCACGCGTTCAGACTGGCATCGGATACGGGGCTGACCCCATTGATGGAAGCCTGTCGCGACGGCAACCTGGAACAAGTCGACTCGCTTATCCGGCAAGATGCAAACGTCAATGCGGTTTCGCAGTTCTACCAGCGAAATGCGTTGATGTATGCAGTACAAAGCAAAAAACAAGCCGTCGAAATAACAACCTTGCTGTTGCAGCGCGGAGCCGATCCCAACCAGATCGACCGCTGGGGCAATACCGCGCTGTTGCTGGCCCTGCCCTCACCTTATGACCAATACGACCTCCCCACCGTCAAAAAAATTCTTGCGTTGCTGTTACAGTCAGGAGCAAACGTAAAAGCAGCCAACGACGAAGGCCGCACCCCATGCGGAGCCGCCGCCACGATCGCCGATACGGCCACGATCCAAATGTTGTTGGATCATGGCGCCGATCTCCAACATCTTGACCGTAACGGGAAAAACCTGCTTTATTACGCACTGGAAAACCGTCACCGCCAAACCGAAATAGTGGGTTTTCTGCTGCAACATGGCGCCGATCCCAATCAACCCGATATTCTATCGAGAATCAACAATTCCCCGACGGCCAAATTGCTGCTACGGGCCGGATTGCAAGGAAAAAACAACCAGCGGAAAATCAACTATTGCCTGAGCAATCATGAAATAGTGAAGAATGCCACCATCCTCGACGGCTGGGCGCAATGGGCCGATCCGGAAGTCATGGCAATGATATTGAAACAGGGATATGTCATCACGGAAAACACGCTGGCACTGGCCGTTACCAATAAAACCTCGCCCACCACACTGGACTTTCTGCTGGAACAATATCCGGACCAACTGTCACCGGAACAACAACTCCAATATTATGCCGCCGCCGGACGAACAGAACCGGTAAAACAAATTCTGCGCCAGACTTCGTTATCCCCGCAACAAGTCAGTCGTTCCTTATATCGACTCTGTCGGGAACTCACGCCATCCGTGGAAATTGCTGCCGCGCTGCTGCAAAAATCGGCCGATCCCAATTGGACCGACGACGACGGCAATACCGCTCTCCTGCTGCAAATGCGCGATGCCAGATCGCCGGAAATCGTTCAGCTGCTGCTGAAACACGGCGCCGATCCGCAATCGGCCCGATCCCATTATGCCGCCGCATCGCCGGAAATGCAAAAAATGCTGAAACAAGCATCCATTACACAAGGTCAACTTCAACTATGAATTTCACGCATCGTATAAAAATTTTTCTTGGCATATTTCCGGTATTCCTCTTCAACGTTGCCATTTTCGCCGGAATGCTGGCGCCCGACGAAGGTCTGACGCCGCTGATGGAAGCCGCCCGCACCGGTACCGCCGAACAAGTCAAGACGTTGCTCAAGCAAGGCGCCGAACTCAACGCTTTCTCCCGTACTTATCACCGTAACGCGCTGATGATTGCGGCGCGGGAAAATTCCAGACCGGCTCCCGTCCTCGCCGCGCTGATCGCCGCCGGAACCGATATCGATGCCGTCGACCGCGATGGCAATACTGCGTTGGCGTTCTGCTGCGGGTGCGGGTATTCCCCCCGCAACTACAGCAGCCCGGAAGTACTTGCCGCCGCTCGAGACGCCGTCCTGTTGTTAATGAAAAACGGGGCGAATATCAATAACGCCAACGACAGCGGGGTAACGCCGCTGATGGCGGCAGCCAGGCGCTTCGATGCCAAACTGCTGGCGGAAATGATCCAAAACGGCGCGGAAGTCAACGTCAAAGACCATCAAGGAAGAACCCCGCTGATGGAAGCATTGTCCGATCCGGATAAAGTCCGCGCCCTGCTGGAACACGAGGCCGATCCCAATGCCCGGGATTACCACAATACCCCGCTCGCCTTCATGGTTCATGACAACGCCACCGCCAAACTGTTGCTGGCGTACAAAATCCAACTGAACGGACGCCAAATGATCAGTGGGATTCTCAAAGGCCACGGAGCCATCCCGACCGCCGCGGAACCGCTGATCGATGTCTGGTGCCGGTGGGCCGATCCGGAACTGGTCCAAACGCTGCTGGAACAACAGCCGGAAATCACCGAAAAAACCTTACAGGCCGCCCGAGAAAATCCGCATCGGGAAGTGTTGAAAATGCTACTGGACAAATATCTGGAAGTCCATGCCGTAACCAATCTGTTCCGACTGCAATACGCAGTGCTGGCCGACGACGTCGAAAGCGTCAAAACCACGTTGGACGCCGGCATCAAAAAAAGCGATGCCGCCGAGTTGCTGCTCCTGTTATGCCGTCAAACCGAACCCGATCCCGACCTCATTATTGCGCTGCTCGAGCACCACGCCGACGTCAACGCCGTCGATTCCAACGGCAACACGCCGTTGATGCTGGCGGCCGGTCACTCCCAGTCGACCGCCATCGCCGAATTGCTGATCAAACACGGCGCCGACGTTAACGCGACCGACCGCCAAGGCCGTACCCTCCTGCATCGGCTGGCCGTCAATACCACGTTGCCGACGGAAGAACGGCTAACCTGGTTGGAACTGTTGCGGCACCGGCAGATCAACGTCAACGCGCTCGACAACAACGGCGCGACGGCCTTGCTGCTGGCGCTGGGCCACGAGCAGCCGGAACCGGTGATTCGCGCCTTGCTGGCGCTGGGAATTGACATCAACCAGGCCAGCCAAAGCAACGTCACGCCGCTGATGCTCGCCGCCCGCCATTATCCCGCCGAACTGGTCAATATGTTGCTGCTGCAAAATGCCAAAATCAACGCCGTCGACCTGGCCGGATGGACGCCGCTGTTTTATGCGGCGGAATTCTGGCGGTTGCCGGAAGAAGATATGGTGTTCCCGATCCCCCAACGCCGGTCCCGGATGGCCTCGGCGGAAACCATCAGACTGCTGCGAGAACGCGGCGCCCCCGCGAAAATCGTCGACCTCGTCGGCAACACGCCGCTGTTCGAAGCGGCCGGATGGGCCGATCCCGAAACGCTGCAACTGTTGCTGAAATCCGGGCTGAACGTCAATGCCGCCGACCAACGGGGACGTACCCCCCTGATGAATGCCGTCCGCTTCAACCCGGACGACCGCGCCGTGTTGCTGCTGCTGGACGCCGGAGCCAAAATTGCCGTCGAAATGAAGGCAGGAGCATTCCCCGCCATCAGTCATCAGCAACTGGCGGACGGCATCGTTACCATACAAAAAGCCTCGGCCACGGCAAACTCGTCCGAAGAACTTGATTTTGCCCCGGCGGAAGCCGCCGCCATTCCGCGTCCGGCAATTCTGCAAGCCATGTTGCAACGCGGTTTTGATCCCAAGGCGAGTTTTACCCAAAAGGGACGCACTACTACCCTGTGGCAAGTAACCCGCTCTCCGGCGATTAAAGATTTACTGACACAGGCCGGGGTCAAAGCGGTCGATACAGTTCCCCATCGTACGTTGCCCGCAGCTCAAGCTGATGTCTTCCTCAAAGCCTGCGGCAGTGAAAATGGGAAAACGTTGGCCGCGTTGCTGACCAAAATCAATCCCCAACCGGCGGCAGCCAGAGCAAACTTGCTCGATTCCGGATATCGCGCGGCGGTTGAAGCCAACCGTCCGGAAGTCGTAAAATGGCTGATCGAACAGGGAACGCCCAGCCTCCCCCGCGACTGGGTTTATGCGCTCAACAATGCCGACCATCCCGAAACGTTGGAATTTCTGATCGACCGTCCCCAAGCCATGGCTGATCTTGACGAAGACAGACAACAGGCTCTGTTCCGCGTCAATTCGGCAGCCGGAGTGAAAATTCTGCTCAAGCACGGATTCAACGTCAACGTCATCAACGCCAGACAAAACAATCCGTTGCTGGATGCGCTCAACCCGGATTCGGCATCCCAAAACCTCCGCAGTTGGCGCTTGCCGGAAGTCGTCGAAGCCTTGCTTCAGGGCGGCGCCGACGCCGACCAGCAAGACCGTCGTGGCTGGCCGCTGTTGGCGGTCGCCGTAACGAACTATTCTTCTCCGTTCTCCTACCGAACCGTCCGGGTGTTGCTGCGCTATGTTAAAAACGTCGACGCGGTCAACCCGGAAGGCGACACCGCGCTGAGTCTTGCCGTCAAAAACAACGATGCCTATCTGGTGGAACTGCTGCTGGCCCACGGCGCGCACGTCAGACCCGCCATGAAATACTGGTCGGAAACCACTCCCTATATTCAGCAATGCCTGACCGCCACGAAAAAGCTGCGGACCGGCAAAAAACACCAGCGGTAAAGTCGATCAGGGGTGAGCAACCGGCCATTCCGTTGCCAGCGCCGCCACATAATCCCGCACCGCCGGCAAACGTTCCGCCAGTAAATGTAAATTCCAGTCGGACGGCACTTGTACGCCAGGATGCTCCTTCAGCGTCGCCGCCAGCCGAGCCTCCTCCCGTTCCGCCGACGGATGCCGCAACCGGAACGAGATACAGCACAATCCATCGCGAATAATCTGCCATTCCGGCGCCAATTCCCGGTCGTCCGGCCATTTTTTTCCCAACTGCTCAAGCCAGACTGCAAACTGGTCGTCGTGTCCGGACAGCAACACCAGTTCCATCATCCGCAAATAAGCCCACGGCGTCGCCGGTTCAATTTCCAGAATCCGCTTGTAATCGGCGGCGGCCTTTTCATATTCCTTCAATTCGGTATAAGCCAGGGCACGGTAATAGTACGCTCCCAGACAATTATGCTTCAGTTTCAACGCTTTTTCCGCCGCCTGCACCGCCGTCCAGTCGTCCTGCCGACGCCAGCTTTTCCGTTCGTTCTCAACCAGATCATACAAGGCGGCATAATGCTTCTTGTCAATCATCGAGTACAACTTGCCGATCGCCACCAGATAACGACAGTCGGCCCGGTCGGCACAGCGGACAAATTCGCGGATCAAGGCATCCGTCCCGACCGCTGTTGCCGGCAGCGTGACCTTCACCAACAGATTCCGATCCAGCCACAACCATAAAACCGCCATACTGCCGGAATGGCCGGAAAAACCCACCAGACGGCTTCCGGTAAATTCCGCCGTCACCGGTTCCGACGCCGTCCGCAACGCGGCAAAATCATAATCCGACGCCACCAGTTGCATCGTCACCGACGCCACCCCGGAAACCGTCCGGTCCCGAAAAGGAAATACTTTTCCGGGCGTCCCGGCGGTACCTGCTTCTCCTTGATCCAGCGCCGCCGGAATCGGCAATGCCAGTTCGCCTTTGAAAAACTTATACCCGGAAGGATCATAGGCGGAGAAGTGTTCCAACCCCCTGCCCATCTCTGCCGCTCCCAGTGAAAACGCTGCCAGCCAGCCGACAACCCCGCCCAGCAGAATGCCATAAAATTTCATGGGCTTTCATTCCTTTCCTCGGTTGCCATAAAATACTTCCGAACCGCTCATATTGAAAGGAGCAACCGGCCGGAAACCGGAACCGCATATTAACGATAAGAATATTGCAGTCATCCCCATAATGACGGCAGTCTCACATCGCGGGTAGCGGGGAAGACACGGGACGCTTTTGAAGAAGCGCCCCATTTCTTCCCCGCACCCCATTTTTGACCCCGCAAAACTTTTATTCCATTTATCTCTTTGCTTCGCAAAGAGATAAATAGCTTAAAAAGTTTAAAAGTCAGGAAATGGGGGCCGGGGAGAAACCTTGAAAACTGCTCAAAGTTTTCGGGGTTTCTCCCCGGAAACTCGTTTTGAGACTGCCGTCCATAATGACGATAGTCTCAAGACGACTCTCGCTTGGCAAGTGCCGTTAAAGCAGTTGCCGAAATGCTTTCAAGGCCGTCGGCAGCGCCAGTTCGTCTTTTAATTGCGCACGCGAAACCCAGGTAAAAGCGGCTGGACGACCGGTTCCTTCCACCAGAAACCCTTTCATCTCCCATTCAAGATGAGAGAAAACGTGCCGGGCGGCAATGGTCGCCTGTAAACTTTTTACCTGAATTCCGGCTTCTTCCAACCAGTCGCGAATAACGTCTTCCGTTGGCCAACCGTCAAGCATGGGAAACTCCCATAAACCGGCCAATAGCCCCTGCCCTGCCCGCTGGCGGACGGCAATCCGTCCGCCGCAGCGAATCAGCAATACGGTTTTCTGTTCGATTTTTCGCGCTTTGGGCGGAGTTTTGACGGGAATTTCCAAGATCGTCCCGGCGGCGCGAGCCATGCACCATTCCGCCAGCGGACAAACGGCACATTCGGGCGCTCCGTTCGGAACGCAAACCACCTCGCCCAACTCCATCAGACTCTGCGTAAAATCGCCGCTCCGGCCGGCCGGATAGATCCGCCGCAGCCGATTGCGAAGGTCGTCGCGCGTTTTCCGGTCGGCAATATCGCGCCGGTCGCCGGTCAACCGGCAAAGCACCCGCAGCACATTGCCGTCGAGCGCCGGAGTCGGCTGGCCGAACGCAATCGAAGCAATTGCGCCGGCCGTATAGTCACCGATTCCCGGCAGCGAGCGAATCTCGTCGTAACGTTCGGGAAACTGTCCATTGAAGCGCGTCAGGATCATTCGGGCGGCCGCCTGCAAATAGCGGGCCCGACGATAGTATCCCAACCCTTCCCACAATTTCAGCAGGCGGTCCTCCGGAACGGCAGCCAGATCGGCAATGTTCGGCAAGGCCTGTAAAAAACGTTGATAGTAAGGAATCACCGTCTCGATCCGGGTCTGCTGGAGCATAATCTCGGCGATCCAGATCCGGTACGGCGAAGGGGCTTCCCGCCAGGGCAAACGTCGGGCGTGAAACTGATACCAGGCTAACAGGGGTTCGACGATCGATTTCCAATTCATAGTCATTAGTACATCCGGTTCCTTGCCGTCCGACTTCCAGTCTCCCACGCAAACTGCGCAATGTTTTACATTATGCTGAAACGGCTGCTTTTTCCAATATCGGATGTAGAATTCCAAGACGAGTTTTCAGAAAAAGAAGCCGGTGTCTATTCCTACAATCTGCCCGAATGAATGTTCAACGCATGATCACCGAACATGATGAGAGTAAATTGCCGGACTAGCAAACGACAGCTTATGGTTCATTTGTTAGGGGTATCGCTTGTCAGTGTCTGTTCGATGATATGCTCCACTTCTTCCGGGATGATCGTGTCAAGACTGACAAGCGGGGATGGCGCGTTGGTGTTCCTAGTTGCTTGATCGAGTTCCGGGTTTTCCGCAATTGCTTTCACTGAAATAAGTCGATATCCTGGCGAAATTTCGCGAGGATAAGGGACAAAACGGCCGTAATGCCTTCCGTTATAGAGCACAAATATATATTTTACGTTGGCTGCAACGGCCAGATGGGGAGCACAGGTTTCGTTGGATACCAACAGTTGACATCCGGCAATAACTTCCACTAGACGGATGAGCGTGGTTTGGCCGGTTAAATCAATAAAATTCCTTCCTGCAATTGCGGCAAAACGGGCCAGCATCGATGTCTCGTTCTTACTGCCGCACACGATAATATTCAGTCCACGCTTCTGTTGCAGATATCTGGCAATTTCAGCAAAATATTCTATGCGCCAGCAATGGTCCGGCACACTGGCACCGATGAATAACACCGCGTATGGGGATGGCAAGATGAAAGCACATGGCGATTGCCGTAGTGAAATAACCGATTGTTGCAGATTCATATTTTTTTTCAGCAGATTCGCAAAAAATTCTCGATTACGGTAAAATTCAAACATTACGGATGACGAAGCAGGAAGCAACCGCGTATAAACGCGGTTACTGTTCTTCAATTGATGCGCCGTAATATTACTTAGATCGCCCGTGCTGCCGATTTTTTCCGTTGCCACCACCAGCCGCATGATACTCTCGGTAAACGAGATTTCCCGGGAATAGGCTGGACTAATGGCGACCTCATACCCCTGAGCCGCAATTTCCTTCAACTTGCGATAACGATAAAACGGATTCCGAAGGAAGCGATTCCGGTCAACCCAGATGAACTCGTCGACGAAATCAGCATCCAGCGTTTCCGCTAAATCCCGCCAGGCACAATTGCCGCAGAGGGTGATTTTATAGTTGCGGTATTGTTCGCTTTGCCGCAGCACTTCCAGAAAATTACGGAACAGCACATAGTCGCCGATAGCGTCAACCCGAAGCAGGAACAAGGTCTGCAAACGCGGCCGGCCGGCCGAATGCACAAAATGGTCCGGCAGGGTTTGCCAGGCGGTTTTCAGAAATCGTTTGACGTTTTGCAACATGGGTTTTACCAGTAGGTGGCACCCTCGACTTGATCGGCGAGAGGAGGCGTTTCTTCCGGCAGCGGTCGAACCCATGCATCGTTGAATAAATTCTGATAGCGTTCCCAGTGTTCCCAGCGGTTGCCGCGAATGCCGAACAGCAGCTGGGATGCTCCGCCGAGATGGACGGCTTTTTTCCCCATACGCTTTACATGTGCGGCCAGCGGAAAACCATAAGCGCCGGCACCAATGATGGCAATGTCAAAATCAGTGGAGCTGATTTTGCTTTTCATATCGTCCAATGCCGCAAACCAGTCAGGAAAATCGACTTTATTGCCGGCGGCGGACTGAACGGCAGGAATAGTCTTCAGCTCAAACTCCGGTAATACGCGGGGGTCTTTAAACAGCAATTCGCGGCGTGCATATTGTGCCCGGATGCTTTTGACAAACGGATGAACCACCAGTACCTTTTTCCCTTTTAGAACTTCGCTCCAAGGATTGTTGTGCCAATACGGTTCAAGGGATGACAAGGGGACTGCTTTTACGTGGTCTAGATAACTTTTCAAACTGAGCTCATGACGTAACCATGAGCCCAAAATATCGGCCTCCGGAATGTCCCGTAGCATGAGTTCCGCAAAACGATCCAAATAAGTATCTTCGGCCGGGAAAAAACCGGCATTGCGACGCATTCCCAGTTTTATTCCAGAGTTCCAGGTTACGGAATCTTCGTTGCACATGTGATAAATTTTACGAAAAAAGCTGTCTTGACTGTGAAGGTAAGTTACTATCGCACACAATTCGCCGGAACCAAAACGGCAAATCATACAAGGATTGTCAGCAGTTAGCGTTTGCCGAATCAACGCATTACTAGCTTCAAAATCACAATAGAACGGCCAATGGGGGTCGTTGTTCCAGAGCCGTCTGATGATTTTGACCGGCTGGTGAAGAATTTTTTCACACCATTCCCAATAATTCAAGAGAAACCTCATCTTTTCTAGTCTAGTGGCTGGAAACTCCGGCATGAGCCGGAACCTACTTATTTCCGTTTACTTTTCATCAATTCGAATATTTTTGTGGTCAGTTTATTGGAGTAAATGAGTTTCCTTATTTTCCGTCTGAATGGGCGGTCATATAATCCCTGATAGTGTAACATGCCGTCTTCGAATGGCACATAGGGAAAGACAAAATCTGGTCTGCTCAGCGGAAAAGCCATTTCCTTGCGTTCGAGAAAATTAGCTTTGGAGGCTCCGCTGAAGTGAGCGCCTTCCGTGCCGACATTAGTAATCATGTTGACGCGAGGCGTAATACAAAGTCCGTAGTTGAACAGACAGCACATCGTCCACTGAAAATCCCAGGTTTGAAAATTTTTAACTGTGATTTCATCGAACGTATGTTCATAATGTTCGGTTACCAGCGCAGAGGGGAAAAAACAGCTGATTTCTTCCGGTGTGATTTGTCGCCGCCAGTCTTTAATTTCCACGTCATATGGTTTCCATGCTCGCCGCCACGATGCCCAGCCCCAGATCGAATAATAACGAGTAAAACAGTAGGAAGTGTTAATCGGGACTTGACTGTCAATTAGATTGGCTCCGGCAATCATGGAGATTCTGGAATCGTTGCGATATTCCAGCAACAGTTCTTCGCAGTAGCGGAAAAAACTGGGATGAGGAATACAGTCGTCTTCCAGAATAATCCCCATCTCCTCGTTCTCGAAAAACCACGTTACCGCGCTGCTGGGGGCATATTTACAGCCCAGATTTTTTTCGCGGAACAAGGTTTTTACTTCGCAGGGCCAATCTACTTTATTAGTAATTTCCCGTACTTGCCGACAAAGCTCCTTATCCGCCGGAACGTGAGGACGGGGTCCGTCAGCGGCAATATACAAACGCGGCGGGGCGGCACGACGAATTTCAGCAAAAACATTAGAAGTGGATTCCGGACGGCGGAAAATCATAAACAATATAGGAACATTTAAATGAAAATCATTCATAATTAAAATACTATTTTATTTGTTCTGAATTTAAATGCTATCCGAATGAAAAAAGTAAATTCACTTATCTTGGATTCTCCAGATGTACGAATGATATAATTTGCTAAACAAATGATAGTGTTTTTGCAACAAAAAAACTGCTAACTCGGAATTAAGAACTTTCTCTATATCGTGATTCAGCATTTCACAAACAATAGCTCGTGGTTGATATTTAGAAAAATCAAACGAATATAATACCGAAGCATCAAGTCCTTCAATATCAATAGTCAGAAGATCAATAACTGTCTCTGAAGGCAGAAATTCTTCTAATACAGAATTAATTGTTCGCAATGGAAGTTTTATTTCACGTTCAAGTTTTTCTCCGGCAGTAATTCTTTGCTGAGCTAAAGCAGGATCAAAGGTATTGAGCAGAGAACTATGAAAAATAAAATATTTCCGAAAGGTATTTTCAGAAGCAATTCCGACTTCCACATTGATATCCCGTGGCCTGATTTTTTCAAAAGCCACCATTGCCCCTGGCATGGCATCAATGTTGATACCATGCCATCCGTTGAGATAGAGCAAGTAGGTATTAGAATATTTTACGGGATGATTAGCGCCGATATCAACGAAAAAACCATGTTCCTGTTGATTAAAAAGTCTATGAAGAACCAAATCTTCGCCTTCTTGTGAATAGCAACGTTCTTGTTGCCCGAGCCGATTGAGCCATCGAATTATTTCTTGTTTTATCTCAATAGCCATAACTCTTCCGAATCTCCTCATTTTTCATAAATAACCGATTGACTTGCTGTATTTGTGCTAGAAAAACAATCTGAACCTTCCACGTTTCCGCTGCCAAGCCCCGAGAATGTCAACTTCCGGAATATCGTGCAGCATGAGTTCGGCAAAACGATCCAAGTAAGTATTTTCCGCCGGAAAAAATCCGGAATCTCTGCTCATGCCGATCTTTATAGCAGTATTCCAGCAGATAGAGTCATTGTTGAAAACATGATAAATCTTACGAAAAAAGTTTTCGCGAGAATGGAGATAAGCGGCAACGGCTCCCAATTCGCTGGTTCCAAACCGGCAAATCATGCATGGCTTGCCGGTAGCCAACGTTTGCCGAATCAACTCGTTACTCGCTTCAAAATCGCAATAAAACGGCCAATGCTGTTCTTTATGCCGAATCCGGCGAACAATTTTGACTGGCTGATGAAGTATTTTTTCGCATAATTCCAGATATTTCAAGCGAAACCTCACGAATGTTGAATTTTATAAAATACATCTATACTCTAGTGGCAAAACCGCCATTTTGCGAATGCAAAAATCAAAGAAATCGGATCAACTAAAATTTTATTTTCTTAGATCAGGATGCCCCATCCAATATGTTGCCAGAAAAAATCCGCAGACGATAGTCTCAAAACGAGTCTCCGGGGAGAAACCCCGAAAACTTTGAGAAGTTTTCAAGGTTTCTCCCCGGACCCCATTTCCTGACTTTTAAACTTTTTAATATATTTATCTCTTTGCATAGCAAAGAGATAAATAGGATAGAAGTTTTGCGTGGTCAAAATTGGGGTGCGGGGAAGAAATGGGGCGCTTCTTCAAAAGCGTCCCGTGTCTTCCCCGCTACCCGCGATGTGAGACTGCCGTCCCGCAGTTATCTGCATAAAAAAAACTTTTTATAATGAATCTTACGGTTGCAAAAAGATCTTCGATACCCTCTATTGATCTTATCGTATATGTTATTAAACTATTTTATGAGATAGTTGAACCGAATCATGATCAGAGTCAGTGTCATTATTCCCACTTATAATCGTGCGGCAACATTACCCAAGACAATCCAAAGTGCGCTGGCCCAAGGGGAAGAAGATATTGAAATACTGGTCTGCGATGACGGTTCGACGGATCAATCGGCTGAACTTGTCACCGAACTGAATGATCCTCGAATCAAATGGATTCCCGGACCCCATACCGGATTATCTGCTTGCCCCGTAATCGTGGTCTGGACGCCGCACGGGGAGAGTGGATCGCGTTCCTGGACAGTGATGATATCTGGTTGCCGGACAAGCTCAACCGACAACTTCAATGGATGGCTGGACTGGCCTGAACGCTTCTGCGACGAATGCCTTGCAAATCAATTTTCAGGGGAAGGGAAGTGGGCCGTGGACGGATTTTCCCCGGAAGATAATCACGTTTGACGATCTGGTCCAACTCAGTTATATGTTAACCAGTACCGTGATTATCCATCATTCTCTGGCGAAAGCAATTCGTTTTCCGGAAGATGAAGATTTGATTCGCGGCCAGGACTACGCTTTCTTTTTGCGCTTGACCTCGTATTCCGAGGTTGCGTATCTATCGGATTGCCTAGTCCATTATGCGCTACGGCCGACTCCAACAATCACCGAGACCGTGGAATTAAAAAATTATTACTCTCGCCAGATTATTATTTTTCAGAATTACCTCCGATGGGTTCCTAATCGGGAACGGCAATGGCGAAGTCGGGAAAAGAAAATTCAACGAAAAATCTGGTTGGACCAAATTACGATGGTTATTCTGACCGATTCCGGGCCGGATTCCTGGCAGAGACTTTTTTTGGAAACCATGAAAAATGACTGGCAAAAGCATTCGGCCGAAATATATTGTATGGTGCTGGAGCGTTGTTTGATCTATCGCTTGCGCCAACACCATGCCCAGCCGTTATGCGATGTGCTGGTTGCCTTTAAACATCTGTCACTTGCGGCAAGCCAAAAAATCGCCGTCGTGGGAGCGTTGCTTCCCTTCGGAATGGTTGATTTTTCGCGGTTGTTGTGGCACTGGTGGAGATATTCAAGATATTCTCACTGCCGTTGCAATGGAGACGTTCCAAATTGAATTCAGGAGTAAGCGTAAATGTCCGTCGATAATCAATGTACGGTAGTGGTCAGCTCTTTCGATGGGTTCTGTGACTGCTGGAGTTATTTTTCCTATGGAATCAATAAGTATTGGCCGAATTGTCCCTGGCCTATCGTATTGTTGACTTGTCGGAAAACGCCCCAATATCCGCAGATTTCTGCACTGCCGTTACATCAGGACCATGGGTGGGCGGGAAATATGATTGAGGCGCTCAAAAATATTCCATCCCCCTATGTGCTCTATATGCAGGAGGATTATTGGATCGATCAACCTGTCGATACCGCTTTGCTGAAATCCTATCTGGCGCAGATGACTGAAAAAAATGGCTTTATCTCCGCCTGACGCCATGGCCGCCGGCGGATCGGGAGATACCGGGCAATACCTTGATCGGGGCTTGCGCCGAAAACAATCCGAACCGGTTGTGTTTACAATCGGCTATTTGGGATAAACAGTTTCTGCTGTCCTTGTTGTTCGCGAACGAAGACGGCTGGATTTTTGAAAGTATGGGCAGCACGAGGTCACAACATATCCATGACGGAATTTTTTCGGTTTATAAAATTGAAAATGGAATTTCTTACTGTGCCGGCACTGCAGTTCATAAGGGATACTGGACGCAGGGCGCCCTTCAATACGCCCAATCGGAAAAGCTAGCCTTAAGCATTTCATCTCGCGGTACCGAATGGCGATTCGAAAAATTTCTTAGCGAAGTGAACCATCCCCTACTGTTTAAAATTGTGGCTCGCCTTGGCCTGTGGGGAATCCTGTTTGTCAGAAAACATAACCGCCGTCGCCGGCTGCGCAATCAGATGCGGAGAACCGATATTCCGTCTCTCTGAAGCTGAATTACGAACCCGATCATACCACGGTAACGTGCTTGTCAGGCAAGCGTGAAGTCGGCACCGATCCTAAAGTATTTTTTCGGAGCAAAACGTCCCGTTGAAATACTACTTGGAGTTGAGTTTTACGGCTAACCCGGGGTTCACTCTGTAACTGTAGAAGCATCGCAATTTCATAAAGAACATGAACCGGGTCTTCTTCATAAACAAGTCGCTGACCAGCGAAACAATGACTTGCGTGAACAACATGGAAAAGGCTGCTCCCTGAATGCCATATAATGGAATCAGAATGAAATTGAGCGTGATGCTGGACACCGCCCCGTAACAAGTCTTGTACAACGAGATCCGCTGCAAATTTTCAGCCACAAACCAAGGAGAACAGGCGGCGCCCATCGCTGTAAAAATTCCGGTCCAACAGGTAATGATCAAAATCGTGCCCGCCGCATGATAGGCCTGACCGTAAAGCAAAGTAACAATCCAGTTGCCCAGAAAGGAAATGGGAATGGCAATCCCGATGGCAATCCAGACCAGCAAAGTAATCAGCCGCTGGAAACGATCGTAATACGTCTGCAAGTCGTATTTCCGGGCATTGACCAGCGCGGGAAACAACGAACTGCACAAAATACCCGGAATAAAATAACCGATTTCCGTCAGCCGGGTGGCCGCGGCAAACAGTCCGACATCTTTCTCACTCATGAACTTCTTAATAATCAACTGATCGCTGCGAGAAGAAAGACTGACGGCAAAACCGCTGATAATCAACGGCGCACAGTCACGCAGCATTCTTTTGGCAGTAGCCCAACTGAAAAAACGCATGAACCGGAGATTTTTGTTGTGGGAAAAATAGGCGATCAGCAAAGTCGCCGCCAGCGTGAACTGATCGACCGCACAGACAATAACAAAACAGATCAGACCCGCACCAGTCAGCACAAAGTAGATTTTCAGGCAGCATGACAACAACAATTGAGTGATTTTGCAGATAGAAACAAACTTGGCCAATACCTGAGACTGAAAATAAAAATCGACGACATCAACCCCGAGAAAAGCGGTTCCGGAAACGATGATCAGAATATACAGACCGGTCCGGAAATCATTGCCGGAAACTATGACCGCCACTGCCGTAATCAGGATAGAAAGAACGGCGGCGGTCGTCTGGAGCCAGAAAACCGTTCCCATATAGAGATCTTTTTTCCCCGGCTCGCTGACCAGGTCTCGAACCGCGATACCATTGAGTCCCAACGCGGCGGCGGAAGTGAAGATCGCACAAAAGGACAGTGAATAATTATAGATTCCAAACTGGGTCGGCCCCAGATACCGGGCGACCCAAATGCCCACCAGGACCCCGGCAATAATGCGCAGAATGTTTTCCGCAAACATCCATAGCGTATTGGCGGCGTAACGGCGTACGCCTAAATGATTTTTCCACTGTTGCACTTGAGATAAAATATTCATGGTATCATTGTCGCTCGATTAACCGTCGCAATGACGAAAACGTTCCAGACTCATCGTAGTGTCGTCGCGGTTTTCGAGATGATAATAACCCGCTTTTCCCACGTAACTTGCCCAGGTGGAAAACGTGCTGGGCGGACCAAAAATATAATCGCATCGCGACATCAGTACGTGATCGAGATACCAGGGATAGTGGGAAATCGTCACGTTCTCCGCTTTCATGACCTCGGCCGGTTCGTCGGAAAAAATCAGAAAAGCAGTCGGACAATGAAAAGTTTCCCGAATGTTTTTTTCAATCGCAACCATGGCTTGGCGGTAAACCGCCCAGTCGTAGAAATATTGTCCGCCGAGAAAATTCCGGTAATCGCCGCGGCGGATGTGGACGGCCACATACTTCTTATCTTGACTCCAGGTTCCAAACAGCGGTTCGCAAGGCAGCAATTCGTCGCGAACCGTATATTTTTCGACCAACGTGTCATGATATTTCCGGGTCAGTTCCGGAACGCGCAAGTGCCAACCGTCAAGCAGCAGGTAACGTTTGCCGGCAGCAGCAGCAGCCCGTAGCTGTTGCGCATAACTTTCACCGGCGCGAGGATCGTCGCAGTGAAGAATCAGGTGATCGTTGAACGGAATGATTTTCTTCAACAACTCCAAACCGCGAGCGCCGGCCCGGAACAGCCGGTCAAAACGGCCGGGTTCGCAATGATACAACGGAGCCATGTCATAAAAACCGGAATTCCGGAATCGCAGTCCGTACTCCAACGCGAACGCCTCGACATGGATGGCCTGAAAAAGACGATTGCTATGGTTGCCGCAACCTTTCAACAAAATAATCGTAGTAGTATGGGCTGTCACGTTACCGTTTTCTTTACCGGGTTTTGATAAACTTAGAGAAAATATCTTAAAAAAATAACCGCAAGATGCGACTTTACAACTCTTTCCCCGGGAAAATTTGTCTTGGTCCGCCTCGCCGTATATATTATTTCTCGAAATAAATTCATATCAAATGGGATTAGTTATGACGCGCGTGCTGATTCTGCATCCGGCGCTGGCTCCTTATCGCATCGATCTGTTCAACCAGTTGGCGACCCAATGCGAACTGGAAGTGGTCTTTCTGCGAGATGCCGTAAAGGAACAAGCTTTCGACCGAGCCAAACTTGAAGCGCAACTTCATTGCCGTTACCGTTATCTGGTCAACGGTTGGGACTGGCACAATCACTTGTTCCGTCGAGGGATCGGCGGAATCCTCCGAGAATTCCGCCCGGACATAGTAGTCCCCTGCGAGTTCGGGGTGCAGACGGTGCAACTGCTGAACTGGCCGGGACGGCGCTTCAAAATCGTTTCCAGTGTCGATGACAGCCCCGCCATGGCGCAGGCAGACAACTGGAAAAATCGTTATTTGAAACCGTTTCTGCTGAAACGGCTGGCCGGCGTAATCGTCTGTTCCGAAGCCGTGCGCCGGATTTATGCCGAGCAATTTTCGCTGCCGACGGCAAAAATCGCTGTCTGTCCGGTCCTTCAGGATACGAACTCGCTGCGGGAAAAGATGCTGGCGGGTCGAGAAGCGGCGCTGACCTTTCTGAAACAATATCAACTGGCGGGACGAAAAACCGTTCTGTATGTCGGACGGCTGACAGCGGTTAAAAATCTACCGCTATTGCTGCGGGCCTTTGCCGCCGGAGCGGATGCCGATGCCCGGCTGTTGATAATTGGCGACGGCGAACAGCGTAGCGAGTTGGAAGCGCTGGCACGGCAGTTGGCGATCGCCGACCGGGTAGTGATGCCGGGCCGGTATGACGGCAACGAGTTGTATGCCTGGTACTGGTTGGGAAAACTTTTTGTCTTGCCCAGCACGTTCGAGCCGTTCGGAGCGGTGGTCAACGAGGCGTTGGCAGCGGGAATGCCGTGCCTGGTGTCGGCGGCAGCGGGAGCAGCGGACTTGTTAGCCAGTCCGGCGGCAGGAGCAACCTTCTCGCCGGACGACGAAACAACTTTAACCTCGCAGTTACGGCAACGGCTGGCGACAATGCCGGAACTGGATGGAACGTTATCGACGTTGCCGCCAGCGGTTTTATCCTGTGATTTGTCCCATTACACGGCGGGGCTGGCCGCTTTTTTTCGGACTTTGACCGAGTCCGACAGTTGTTTATAAAGCAAAGACCGTCATATTAATTCTTTGATCTTTCGGGGTTAGCAAAAAGGACATGGCGGAAGTGATCAAAATTGCCTTGGTAGCGTCGGTCGGACTGGGCGACGCATTAATGTTTCTGGTGCTGGCGGAAAATCTTCGGCGGAACGGCTTCGCGGTAACGCTGTACAGTAATCCGGGTTCGCAACTGGCCTCCTGGCTGCCGGAAATTCCGGTCAAGCCGTATCCGGAGGTAGCCGCTTGCGAGGCCGAATTTCAACCGTATGCGCTGGTGATTGCCGACCGGGTATCGATTCTGGGGAAACCGTATCAGGATGCGGCCAAACTGGGATTGTCTCAAAAGTATCTCTACCTCAGTTTGGGCAAAACGCCGTCCGAACTGATTTTTGATCATACCGAACGGTTGCGCCAGACGCTGCCGCCGGAAGTCTTCGAACAATGCCGTTGGCTGGCCGGCAGTTCGGGGTCGATCCGTTTTCATGGCGGCGACCGGACCCGGACAATGGTGCAGTGCGTACTGGGATTCTGCCGGGAAGTCTGGGGGATGGAAAAAGTTACAGCCGCCACGGGGTTGACGCCGCCGCCGGAACGGAACTTGCAGCATCGGCGGTATGAGCGGCGGATTCTCTTGCACCCGTTCAGTAGCGACGATAAAAAAAATTGGCCGCTGACCAAATTTCTGAAGCTGGCTCAACTCTTACAGTCCGATGGATGGGAACCGGTGTTTTCAGTTTCTCCGGCGGAAATGCCGAAACTGCGGCAGATAGTACCGGAAACTTTTTCCGCGCCGGGCTTTCCGTCGATTGCCGATTTGGCGGCATTTATCTATGAATCGCGGGCGATGATTGCCAATGACTCTGGCCCCGGTCATCTGGCGTCGGCGCTCGGCGTGACCACGCTGACGATTTCCCGCAAAGGGGATGACCACCGCTGGCGACCGGACTTTACCCCGGGCGGAGTGGTTTGCCCGTGGTTTCATTGCAAATTGGGCAAAACAATTTTCTGGAAACCGTTTCTGGCGCCCCGTCAGGTGGCGGCCGCCTTGCATCGACTTCTGGCGGGCCAGTCATGAGCGAACGCCGTCTGAAAATTTTAGTCAACGCCTATGCCTGTAGTCCGTATCACGGTTCGGAGCCGGGAATGGGCTGGGGGTTTGTCCGCGCGCTGGCCCGACACCACGACTTGTGGGTATTGACGGAACAACGGGAATTCGAGGCGGATATCGAACGTTATGGCGAAACGGATCCGCAACTGTTCGAACATGTACACTTTGTCTTCATCCCCTGCCCGGCACATCATAGCCAGCTGGAAAAGTTCTGGCCGCCGCTGTATTACCGGACGTATCGTCAATGGCAGCAACTGGCTTATGAGCGGGCGCTGGCCTTGCACCGGGAAATTCATTTCGACCTGATCCATCAGCTGAACATGGTAGGTTTCCGGGAGCCCGGATATCTCTGGCAGATGGCGGAATTGCCGTTCGTCTGGGGGCCGATCGGCGGCATGGACAATACTCCGTGGCGGATGCTTCCGGCGCTGGGCTGGTACGGCGGTTTGTTCTTCGGGCTGCGCAATGCCATCAACTGCGGTCAGCGGCGTTGGCAACGGCGGCCGCGGCTGGCGGCCCAACGGCCGAATACGGCGCTGATCGCGGCCACGCCGTCGACGCAAAAGTTGATTCGTCGTCTGTGGCAACGGGAAAGCACGGTGCTCTGCGAAGTGGGAACGGAAATAACGAACGAAGCAATGCCGGCCGCTCGCGCGGACGGCACGCCGCTGGAGTTGGTCTGGAGCGGACTGCATATTCCGAGAAAAGGACTGAATCTGCTGCTTCGGGCTTTGGCGTTGCTGCCGCCGGAGCTGAATTGTCGGGTGCATATTCTGGGCGACGGACCGCAGAACCGGTCATGGCGGAAACTGACCCAACAGTTGCAACTTACGGAGAAATGTGTCTGGTATGGCCGGGTCGACCGGGCGCAGGCCTTGCGGGTGATGGAAGGAAAACATCTGTTTTGCGTGACCAGCATGTACGATTTGACGTCAACCGTGGTTCCGGAGGCGTTCTCGCTGGGCTTGCCGGTGATTTGTCCGGACCTGTTCGGTTTTTCGGCGGCGGTGGATGACCGGTGCGGAATTCGGATTGCGGCGAACCGTCCCGACGAGTTCATTGCCGATTATGCGGCGGCCATTCGCCGGTTGTATGACAACGAATTGGAACGGCGGGCGTTGAGTCGCGGCGCAATTGCCCGCGCAAAGGATTTTTCCTGGGATAAAAAGCTGGCGGCGCTGGAGACCATCTACGCCACGTTGCAGATCGATAGAGCGAGATCGTAAATGATGAATGAGAGCGAACAGATTACGTGTACGGTAGTCGTCAGTTCCTTCGACGGTTTTGCCGATTGCTGGGATCATTTTTACTACAGCGTGGAAAAATACTGGCCGGATTGTCCGTGGCCGATCGTGCTGCTGACCGGACGTGAACAGCGTACCTATCCACGGATGGCAGTCTGGCCGCTGGGCGAAGATCGCGGCTGGGCCGGAAATATGATAACGGCGCTGAACCGGGTCCAGACGGACTATGTGCTTTATCTGCAGGAAGATTACTGGCTGTCGCAACGGGTCAAAACCGACCGTCTGGCCGCGTGGCTGCAAACGATGAGGGAGCGCAACTGGCAGTATCTGCGGCTCAATCCGTGTCCGCCGCCGGAACGGTTGCTGCCGGACCTGCCGGGCGTGGGCGAATGTACGACGGACAGCAAATACCGGGTCAGTTTGCAGGCGGCATTCTGGCAGAAGAATTTTTTTCTTCAACTGCTGTGTGACGGCGAAAACGGGTGGGATTTCGAAGCCCAAAGCCGGGAACGTTTGCAAAATTCACGGGAGAGCTGTTTCGGGCTCAGCGCTTCACCGGGCTGTCCCGACTTTGCCGGAATCGATTATTGTGCCGGAACGGCAGTCCGACGCGGACAGTGGACGCTGGGCGCGGTGGAATACGCCGAACGGGAAGGTCTGACGTTGAATTCCCAACGAACGAGGGAAAGCCGTCTTGAACTTTATTTGGGCTCCGTATCACATCCGCTACCCGGCAAAATTCTGGCGAGGACCGGACTGCGGCTGTTGCAGATCGTCAAGGGACAACGGCGCTGGTACGATTTTTTCCGATAATGACGGCGGAAGCCAGAGTTTGATTTGGAACCGGCGGGAGGTATGATATATTTCTGCCTCGGATAAATTGAGTTCGGCAACCGTTAACCCGAATATTTTCAGATGATGGATTTTTGGACGAAACACCGTTATACCATTTTATTAATCGGAATTTTCGTGCTGGCGCTAGGATGCCGAGTCATCCGTTATTACGAATGCGATCAGCTCGAACGCGATACTTTTTCCTATCTGCACATGGCCCAGCATTGGGCGCAGGAAAAAAGCATTCTCGCCGCCTATGACAAAAACATCAACGGCTACTTGTCCTGTCCGCCGCTGCTGCCGGGGGTAATGGCGCTGGGGGAAATCTGCGGGGTCGGAGCCTTAACGGCCGGACTGTGGCTGAATCTGTTCTGCGGGGCCGTCATCCCATTATTGATCTACGGACTGGCGCTGGCGATTTTTCGCAACCGTCAATTGAGCATTTACGCGGCGTTGCTGGCGGCGGTTCAGCCGTTCGCGTTACGACTGAGCGCGCTGGTGATGCGGGATACGCCGTTTGTCGCGGCGATCATTCTGGCGCTGACCTGCGGAGTGTGGGCAGTCCGAACCGGACGGCTGCGGTATTGGGCCGGCTTCGGCATCGGCGCGGTATTGGCCTCCTGGTGCCGCAAAGAAGGGCCGGAATTGATCGTGGTGTTTGCCTGCTGGTGCGGATGGGAACTGTGGCAGGGGCGGACGCAATGGCGGGCGGCGTGGGGACGGACGTTCAAAGCGGCCGGCTGCGTGTTGACAATTTTTATTCTGGGAACGATGCCGCTGCAGATTTATCTGGTCCGACATTCGGATTGCGAATGGGACATCTTCAATTTCGACCTGTTGAAAGTGCAGTACCAGAAGATTATGAAGAGCGATTTTTCTCAGGAATACCAAGCGCATCAAAAGCCGTAAAGCCAAAGTGAAAACGTCATGATTATTCTTAAAACTTTAGCCGCGTTTGCCGGAGACTTGCTGTCCGTGCTGTTTGTGGCCCTGACGGTATTGCTGGTGGCGGCACTGTTTAACTTGAAAGCATTCCGGAAAGGACGGGAACGGACGTTTTTCCTGTTGGCGCTGGCGGTAATTTTCGGATGGCGGTTTGTCTTTTGTTTCTATAACGGCGGCGGGATTTCCGACCGCTACATCGCCGTGTTGCCGCTGCTGGCCGCCGTGCTGGCGGCGCCGGGCATTCCCATCCTGGTTCGCTGGCTGGTGAAGCTGGCGCGAAGCCGGGGCTGGCAGGTCCGTCCGGCGATGGTAACAGGGTTGCTACTGGCAATAATCGTAGCCATCAGCCTGGGCAAAGCGCTGAATCCGCCCGATCGCAAACCTTATGTTCAGGCGACGGCGCAATTATTGCAGTCCGCGCCGGTAACGTCGTTGCTGATCGATTCCACGGCGGATGGCGGACGAGCCTTGTATGCGGGCGGATTGGATGCCAAGATTCGGCTGATTACCGTGGCCAAATATTACAAAAGTCCGGCGGCGTTCTGGGACGGCTTTCTGCCGGCGTATCGAAAGTCGCAGGAAACGTCCATACCGACCTACCTGCTGCTGCGGGTCAAAGAAAACGACGACCGTGTTTTTCTGTCCGAATGGCAGGATAAAGTCGGTTCGGCAATGCCGGTTCGGATTTATTCCGGCAAGATCAAAAAGGCAACCATCTTTCTCTATAAGATGCCATAAAAATCCGGAAGGAAAGGAACGTGGTCGAAAAAACACCGATGAAAATTGCCCTGGTCCATAATTTTTACCGCCATTTCGGCGGGGAGGACGCCTATGTGGGCGATCTGGATCGGTTGTTGTCGGAGCATGGGCAGCCGGTCTGCTGTTTTTTTCGGAACAGCCGGGATTTGACCGGCGCCGGCGGTCGGCTCAAGGCGTTGTTGTCGGGATTCGGCAACCCGTTTGCGGTGCGCCGTTTTCGGGAATTTCTGGAACGGGAGCGCCCCGATGTGGTTCATCTGCACAATCTGTTTCCGCTGATTTCGCCGGCCATCCTGCCGGTGTGCCGAAAAATGCGGATTCCGGTGGTGATGACCGTACACAATTATCGGCTGTTCTGTCCCAGTGGCCTGTTGTATACCCATGGCGAAATCTGCGAACAGTGCGCCGCCGCCGGCGAATGGCATTGCGTGGCGCGAAACTGCATGGGAAATCATCTCCAGAGCCTGGCCTATGCAGGACGAAATGCGCTGGCCCGGCAATTGGGATGGTACCGGCGCAATGTGACGACGTTTCTGGCCTTGACGGAATTTCAACGCCGGAAGTTGCTCGCCAACGGCTTTCCGGAGGAACGGGTAGCAGTGCTGCCCAATATGGTCCCGCTGCCGCCGGACGGCCCGAAATACGAAGGCGATTATGTGGCTTACGCCGGACGTTTGAGCCCGGAAAAAGGAATCGAACTGATTCTGGCGGCAGCCGCTCGCTTGCCGGAAATTCCCTTCAAACTGGCCGGCGGCGGCGAAGGTGCCGCCAGGTATCGGCAACAGTCCCCGCCCAATGTGGAATGGGTGGGGGAATTGACGCGAGTCCGCGTGGCCGATTTTCTCCGCCAGAGCCGACTGGCCGTAATGGCCAGTACCTGGTATGAAGGCATGCCGTTGACCGTGCTGGAGTCTTTGAGTTTAGGTAAACCGGCGGTAGTACCGCGGTTGGCCGGATTTCCGGAAATCATTGCCGACGGCGAGACCGGCTGGTGTTTCGAGCCGGGCAATGCGGACGATCTGGCAACCCGGATTGCGTTGCTGTGGTCTGATCCTAAAGTTTATAAAACTTGCAGCGTCAATGCCGAACGGGCATATTTTCAGCGTTATGCGCCGGAATGCCATTACCGGCAACTGCTGACGGTTTATCGTCGGGCGATCAATGAGGTAAACAAAGCGTCAGATGAAAAACTTTAATCGTCGGGTGCGCCAGATCAAAATCGGCCGGACCGCTTTTGCGGCGCTGAATTACCGACATCTTTTTGCCGAATGGGACCGCCGGATTCGAACCGGACGGAAGGGGTATGCCTGTTTTTGCGAAGCCCACTTGTGGGTGCTTTCCGAACGCAACCGTCAGGTGGCGTCGGCCTTGTCGCAATCGGCGTACGTGCTGCCGGACGGAGTGGCCATCACCCACGCCGGTCGTTTGTTCGGACGGCGTTTTCCCGCCCGGCTGCCGGGGCCGCAAGTGTTACTGGCATACTGCCGACACGGCGTGAAATTAGGTCATCGGCACTTCTTTTACGGCGGTGCTCCCGGCGTGGCGGAGAAACTGGCGGCGCATTTGCAGCAGCTGTTCCCCGGACTTCAGGTGGCCGGTTGTTATTGTCCGCCGTTTCGCGAGCTGACGGAGAGCGAAGAACAGCAGGTGACGGAACTCATCGACCATTCGCAAGCCGATGTGGTCTGGGTGGGTCTGGGCGCACCGAAACAGGAACTCTGGATGCAACGCTTTTCCGCTCGGTTACAGGCGCCGCTGCTGATGGGCGTAGGGGCGGCATTCGATTTTCATACCGGACGGCAGCGATGGGCGCCGCGCTGGATTCGCCGAATCGGGTTCGAATGGCTGTTCCGGGCGCTTACCGGTGGAAAAAAGACGTTTATTCGATATATTAAGCACGTCCCGATGTTCCTGGGGCTGGTGATCAAAGCAAGACTGTTCAAAAAAACATAAAAATATTTTCTATGGCAAATCCACTCAACTCACAGCGCTGGTGTTATTATCTGATCGACTTGGGCTTTTTCCTCTTGTGCTCTTACGCGCCGTACTATCTGTATTACCAACTGGGCAAGCCGGAAAGTTGGAAGTATTGTCCTTTGCTAGGCGAATATTCGCTGTTTTTTCTGTTTCAGCTGATCTTGCTCGGCCTGGTCTTCAGCCAGCGAAAATTGTATAATACGATCCGGAACTGGGGATATCTGAACGACATCATGAATGTCTGCGGCGGGCTGCTGGTCGTGGCGCTGCTATCGACGATCATGATCTTTTTGAACCGCATGGACTACTTCGCCCGGTCGATTTTTCTGGTGGAATTCTTGCTGCTGGCCGTAGCGTTGAGCGGCTGGCGGCTGTTCAAACGCTACTGGCTGCGCCGGATGATCGCCAAAGGTTTCCGCAATCTTAATTTGCTGTTGATCGGCAGCGATGCGATCGGTGCCATGGTGGGGCGTTATTATCGGGAAAACCGGTGTCTGGGAGCAGTACCGATCGGGTATCTGGCCGAACAGCCGGCAGCGGAAATGGAAGGCTTGTCATACCTCGGAACCTATGACGAACTGGATAAAGTCTGCAACAGTCATTTCATTGATGAGGCAATTGTGCTGAGCAATGTGCCGTCGGAACTGGGATGCCGGATGATCAATCGGCTGGTGGAACGCGGCATGAGCGTCGGCATGTTTCCAGTCATGGCGGAAAATCTGCCGCCGGTTTTTGCGCTGGAAACGATTAACGAAGTAACAATGTTCCGGTTTGGCGATCAGACGCTGACGCCATTGAATTCACTGCTCAAACGAGGCGCCGATATCGTCTTGTCCGCTGCCGCGCTGGTCTTGTTGTCGCCGGTTTTTCTGCTGCTGGCGCTGCTGGTCAAATGGTCGAGCCCGGGACCGGTGTTTTTCCGGCAGAAACGAGTCGGAGTCAAGGGGAAAGAATTTGATTTTTACAAGTTCCGTTCGATGGTGGTCAATGCCGAGGCGTTGCGCACCCAGCTGGAACAGTATAACGAAGTCAAGGACGGGGTGATTTTCAAGATGAAAAACGATCCCCGCATTACTCCGATCGGTCATTTTCTGCGCAAGTACAGTCTGGATGAACTGCCGCAGTTGTTCAATGTGCTGAAAGGCGACATGAGCATTGTCGGTCCCCGCCCGCCGCTGATGAGCGAGGTATTGCAGTATCAGCACGAGCAGATGGGACGGCTGATGGTACGGCCCGGCCTCACCGGTTTGCCGCAGATTCGCGGCCGGTCGGACCTGGCCTTCAACGAATGGGTCAAATGGGATTTGTGGTATATCCGCAACTGGTCGCTATGGTTGGATTTACGGATTATACTGGCGACCATCCCGGTCGTGCTCAAGGGCAAAGGCGCCTATTGACGTTTACTTTGCGACCAGCGCCGCAGCAAATGGGTTCTCCAATTCCGTCCGGTCGTCCAGCTCCAGGACGCAAACGAAAGGGCGGGATACAGCAAGGTTCCCAGCCAATTTTTTCTGGAGGACCAGATCGGCGGCGGCATGCCGTCAGCCGGCAACATATGCGTCATATGACGCGCCCAGAGGAAGGCGATCCCGCCGGCGATAAGATCGGCGGTCATCCGGGCAAAAAACAACGCTTCCAGCGAATGCAGCCACAGCGCCAGTAAAGACAGCGGTATCAGCAGCACGAGGATGCGCAGCCCGTTGAGCCAGACGGAAACCGAAGGACGCCCGCAGCCGGTGAAAAAGAAACCGGCATAGCGATGGATTTCCACCGTGGCAAATCCCCACGGAATGATGCGCAGACACAATGTCAGAATCTGTTGTACTTCGGGATCTCTGGCAAAAAATTTGGACAGCGGTTCTGCGGCCACAAAATAGACTGCCGCCATCCCGATCAGAAAGCAAAAAGCAAATCCCATGGCAAATTTATAACACATCCGAATCCGGTCGAAAAGACGAGCGCCGAAATTCTGTCCGATCATCGGCATCAGCGACATCCCGAGCGCCATCGGAAAAACGAAAGGAACCATTTCCAGACGGGAAGCGGCGGCGACGGCAGCCACCGCCACGTCGCCGAATTCCGCCGTGATGCGGGTGACAACGGCCATGCCGATCGGCACCATCAACATGCCGAGAGTAGCGGGTACGGCAAAACGGATCATGACGCGCCACGATCCCCGCAGTTTGCGCCAGGGAATCCGGACGAAGCGAAGCAGCCCATGCCGTTTATTCAGCAGACTCAAAACGGCAATCATACTGACGCATTGGGAAATGACGGTGGCAATAGCCGCGCCGCGAATGCCCATGCCAGGCAGCGGCCCCCAGCCGAAAATGAACGGCGGGTCCAGAATGACATTGATGACCATGCCGAGAATCATCATGACGCTGGCCATTTTCGAGTCGCCGACCGCAATCAGGATGTCGTTGCCGGTCATCGCCAGCGACGCGGTGAAACACCCCAGAAACCAGACATTCATAAAACCTTTGACCTGTACCAGCGTTTCGCCGGTCGCCCCGAACCGCGGAAAAATCCATCCGCACATCATCATCCCAACCATGCCCAGCAACACGGAAATCACTGCGACCAGCAATACGCCGGAAGTAACCAGCGTCGCCGCTTTTCGCCGCCGGGATGCCCCCATTGCCTGTGCCGTAGTCGCCATCACCCCGACGCCCAGTCCATGAAAAACACACCCCAGCAACATGATTACCGGAAAAGTAAAGCCCATTGCCGCCAGCGGCGACGCTCCGGGCAACCGGCCGACAAAATACGTGTCGATGATATTATACCCGGACATAGCCAACGTTCCGGCGAGCATGGAGAACGCAGTTTTCAGCATGGTTCCGCCGATGGAACCTTTTATATATACGGCATTGTCACGCATAAAAATTCTCTTACTTCTGTGTGGTTGCAATAAAGACAATCATGAAATGAATGATTAATATAGAACGGTTTAAGTCGGCATACCATCCGCAATGGTGATTTTATTGGGGGTTTTCCAATACGCATAAGAAGTAGGATGGCAGTCCGTCCAGTGATTTATTCTTGTGATATTCACCAAAATCCGCTTGTATTTCTCATTGAGGGGTGTAGTTTATATGCTTGTTCGATTACTCAGCATATTGCGGGGTGGAGCAGAGGTAGCTCGTCAGGCTCATAACCTGAAGGTCGTCAGTTCGATTCTGGCCCCCGCTACCATATCTTATGCCGGTCAGTTCGCTGACCGGCTTTTTTATTTCCTTTATATCCCGTTGTATCAAAGGCTTTTACAATATTCACCATCTCCATTACAACCATGAAAAACGCCTGATTTCACCCCCATTCCAGCCCTCTCCCGTCTCCCTATCTCCATTATTTACGGTCATGACCGGCAATCGAAAAACGTCCCAATCTCCGTCTCTTGTCCTTAATCTCCAACATGTTGCAACATAAAGCCGTCAAAATCAGCGGAGACGTTTTTTCGAAAACACCGCGTCCGAAACGCCTCGAGTCCGCTCACGCATCGAACTGACGACCGGCATTGACGGTCAAGCCCAGCTCAAAAATCTCCTAAAAAGTTAGAAATCACCGTCTCCGGTATCCAATATCATGACCGGCAAGTTGTCAGCGCCCGAATTTCCATCCCCCCGATAATGGCCCAATACTCCATCCAGATGGCCTCTCTTCATCACATCCGAGCATAGCGTTGACGGTCGTCGGTTGATTTTGTAATTGGAGTTCAACTTGAGGTGTTGGGTGTTCAGACCGTCAAATAATAAGGCATTGTAATACTTTGCATTTATTGTATAATATTTAGGAATAATAATAAGCTAGTTGATGATTTTTTTGCATAGGGGATGTGAAAAATGGGATGGAAGGGAACTGTTCGGTCAATCAATGCGGCGTGCCGTGCTGCAGAACGCGAGTCTCAACGTCGTCAACGTGCCGATGAAAAGCGGCAACGACAATATGAAAAAATGCAAGCATTAGCCAGCGCCGAATACGAAGTGGAACAACACAATGATAAGATTTTGCAACTGAAGTCTCTGCATAAAGAATGCAGTCTTCCGGTCGATTGGGTTGCGATGATTAATGAACCCGAACCGGAAACGCCATCAAAAAAATCTATTCACGAACAGAAAGCGACCACCGCTGCGTTGACTTACAAACCAAGCTGGCTCGATAAAATATTTAAACTTGAAGATAAAAAAAGAAAAAAACTTTCCGATGCAATAACTACGGCTATTACAGCAGATGAGAACGATTATCGCACCAGTTTGAAAAATTGGGCAGACGAACATGAAAAATGGACAGATAATGTTCGTATTGCCCAAGGCGTACTTAATGATAATCCTGACATTAAAGCCGAAGCCATTGAACAATTTAATACATTCACTGATTTAATGGATATCGGGTCGGCGGTTTCTTTTAACATAGAGAAAGGGAAAATCTTAGAAGTTGAACTAAATGTAAAAGGTAAAGATATTGTTCCAGCAGAAGTTAAAAGTCTATTGAAAAGCGGCCGAGTTACGGTAAAGAAAATGCAACAAGGGGAATTTAACGAACTTTATCAGGATTATGTCTGTAGCGCCGTTCTGCGAGTAGCCAATGAAACTTTTTCTTTACTTCCAGATGAGTTCGTATTAATAACCGCAACAGATAAATTGCTTAATTCACGGACTGGACATTTAGAAGATATGCCGATTGTTTCCGTGGTAATTTCACGCAGCACACTCAATACTCTTAACCTAGACCGAATTGATCCTTCTGACAGCATGAGTAATTTTATTCATAAAATGGATTTCAAGAAAAACAAAGGATTTGAACCAGTGGAACGGCTGAAACAGGAAGACATTTCTTACTTAATGTGAAATTAGTACTTTACGAGGGAAGATATACCTTGAGCGTTCGGCTGGTTGTAAAAAAACGCAAAAATGCGTGAACAAGAATTTCACCGGTCTATTGCCTAGCCTAAAAATCACTTGTTTTCACATTTTTACGTGTTAATTTATAGTATATTCGTTAATATAATAACGAATCCAATCACGACATGCGCAGTAATGTGTCTGATTTGATCAGATGAATTACCTGAATAGTCATACGTGGTGCCCTAAGTACCGTGACCACTCAGCCCGCGTTGCCGAGGCAGTCTGTAACAAGGGAACAACGACAACTGCCATGTTTGCCGGGGACCTTTCATGCGCAAACGGTTATGGGAAATTCTTAATGCTCGGCGCGAAAACGACCGGACTGCAAAAATTTTCAATATTTTTCTTTTCACGTTGATCGTGCTGAACATTATTGCGTTCATACTGGATTCAGAAAAAAACATTCAATCGCGTTTCGGCCGACAGTTTTTGTGGTTTGAAACCATTTCAATTCTGCTGTTCACGGTAGAATATCTGTGCCGGCTATTTTCGTGCTCAAACGAGGCAAAATACCGAGGATTCTCCGGAAAATTAAAGTTCATCTTTTCGCCACTGGCGTTGATTGATTTACTGGCAATCATTCCTTTTTACTTGCCTTTTGTCGGCCTTGATTTACGAGTAGTCAGAATTTTTCGTCTGTTTATGGCATTGCGAATCTTTCGCGCCAGCCGTTATTATAAGGCCTTGAAGTTAATCGGGCGGGTTTTCCAGGAAAGCAAAGAAGAATTGGTGATTACTTCCGGCTTTATGTTAGTGCTGCTGCTGCTTTCCGCCACGCTGATTTATTTTGCCGAAAATGAATCACAGCCCAATGCATTCTCCAGCATTCCGGCCTCGATGTGGTGGAGTTTAACCACCTTTACCAATGCCAGCAGTTGCATAACGCCAATCACGATTACCGGCAAAATTATCGGGGGGATGGTGGCAATCTTCGGCATCGGCATGTTTGCCTTACCCGTAAGTATTTTCGGCGCCGGCTTTGTTGAACAGATCAGAAAAAATAAAATCCAGGCAACCGAAGATACCTTGATCTGCCCGCATTGCGGGAAAAAGATTGAACGAAAACCAGATCATATCGGGCATGCGAAAGAAGCAAAGCCAGAGAATTGATTGGGATGGGTTGGCTAAGTCAAAACGGAGAAATTAAAGTCTATGCTGCTGAGAATTAACACCCATGGCGGGAGTGAAGTATGGAAACCGGCCGCATCCGAATTCGTTGTTCAAGGATTTGTAATCAAGCAAGGCTTTCTTTATGTGGGGGAAAAGATGCCGGCCCCGGATCAAAGCGGCGCTCCTGATGCCGCCTTAGTCAATCCTCGTTTGAACGCATGCTCTTGTGATTTTGACAATGAAGGCAAAAATTTAAGTTATTGGCCATCATATTCTGAAATTCCGCCCGCCTCACGGGGCGCATATTTGAATTGGCTGGCAAACGGTAGAAAAGATGAGAATATTGGCATCGGATACGTTTTTCTGTACTTTTATGGCTTGGAACGGCGCTTGTTGCATGATGCCGTCAAACAAGACGTTCCCAAGCAGGAAATTATTGACATAATCAATGAAATTATCCGGTTGATGACGATTTATTCAGAAAAAAGTAGATCCTTCCGAAATTATGCCTCATCGCTACTCAATATCGCGATGATATTGCATTTTCCCGACGAGGCAGACGCCGTGCCGATTGAGCTGTTATCGGAAAGTTACGATTACCCGGCCTTATTGAAATGGCGACTGGGGCAGTTGGCAAAACAAGGCGAACCAATCCCCTTCAAATGGGCATTCTTATGGTACATGAGTTGTCCTGACAAGACATTACGAAAAGCGGCGCAAAGATGTCCCAATGAGTTCAAAACCTTGTTTGAAACCAAATATCAGGAGCGTTTCGGCAGTGGAATGATCGTTCCTCTAAATAAAACCAAGCTGAAAATAAACTACCGCCCGGCCAGTCAGTCTTTAATGTACGGTAATGTTTTCGGCGAGGTAAAAAGTGATTACGCTGATTTGACAGTGATTTCCGGACCAATTAATAAGTTAGGACAAATTGCCGAAGAATGTTATAAAGAACTGGATTCGTTCAGCCGATATCTCGGAAGTTACCCAGATAAATACAATTCTGTCTATGCTCAATTTTTGTTACCAAAGATCTTATTGCAAAGAACTAATTCTCAAGTGTTCACCGCTTTGAAAAATAAGCTTTGCGATCAGGAAATTATGGAACGCGGCTTAAAACTTATTCCGGTTAAAACCCTGTTGGCGGAGATTGAACTAGGCGGCAGTGATCAACTTGCCAAGAATGACATTTTAACCATCGTTGAAGTGCTTGCCAAAATGGATTTGGGGATTGAGCCGGATATCAGATTTTGCAGCATCAAAATGACCACGGAACAACGAGCCTGTATCTTCAGAATTAATTCACCCAAGCCGGATGAAGATAATGTTCGCCATTACTTGAGACTATTGCTGCGGCTGGGGGTAATCATCGCGGAAGCGGATGAAAACGTCAGTTCGCAAGAAGTAGATTTTCTAACCAATATGATAGAAAACAGTAAATTAAGCGATGATGATCGAATTCGTTTTTATGCGTTTCTTGAGTTTCTATTCAATAACGACACCGGAATTTCCGACCTTAAAACCAAGCTTGCTGCGCTGGATGGTCAACAGCAAAACGTTATCGGCAATGCGATGCTGGAATTGCTTCATGCGGATGGTGTTGTTGCGCCAAGTGAAATTATTCAACTGGAGAAAATTTATAAAATGCTGGGACTTGATTCCTCCAGAATTATATCTCAAATTCATAACTTTCAGGCGGCGGCGCAGGAGCCTGTATTAGTCCAAGCGGCAACCGGTAATAATGCCTTTGCCATCCCGCCGTCAAATACCAAGGGAAGCAAGATACAACTAAGTCAAGAACAAATTTCCAAGAAGACGCGTGAAACCAAAGAAGTCTGTAAAATTCTTTCATCCATTTTTGATACCGATGAAGACGAACCAAGCAGTGCTCCGGTAGTAACGGTAATAAAGGGTCTTGATTGGGCGCACAGTAAATTATTCAATGAAATTATCAGGAAAGAAGAATGGGCGAGAAGCGAGCTGGAAAAATTATGTAATCCGTTGTCATTAATGCCGGATGGAGCACTGGAAATCCTTAATGAGTTTGCCTATGCAACGGCAGGGAATCCGATGATTGACGGAGACGATCCAATTTACATCGACTTAGAAATAGCAAAGGAGATATTGTAAATGGAAAAGATACGGGCAAGAGATAGAGATGTTATAATTCAGTCTTTGCGGGCTGGGGTAGTTCCCAAACGAGGACTTCAGCATATACAGGTTGGCCGGGTCAATGAGATCAAGGCATTGCTTGATGATCTTGACAGTATTACCAATGGGGGATCGGCCTTCCGGTTAATTATCGGCGAATATGGATCCGGTAAAACTTTTTTTATCCAATTAATACGAAGTATTGCCTGTGAAAAGGGGTTGGTTACAGCTCACGCCGACCTTAATCCTGATCGGCGAATCCAGGCGACCGGTGGACAGGCAAGAAATCTCTATGCCGAATTAATGAAGAATCTTTCAACCCGAACGAAGCCGGACGGAAATGGGATAGGAAGTATTGTGGAAAGGTTCATTTCTTCCGCCAGGACGATTGCCGAAGAGAAAAAAGAATCGGTTGAAAGTGTAATTCAAAAACGTCTGTCCAGTTTATCGGAATACGTTGGCGGATACGACTTTGCCAATGTTATTGCCGCTTATTGGAAGGGCTATGAAAACAGTAATGATAATTTGATGAAGGATGCAATTCGCTGGCTTCGCGCTGAGTTTTCGACGAAAACGGAAGCCCGGCAGTCCTTGGATGTACGGAATATTATCGACGATTCCAATGTATACGATCATTTAAAAATAATGAGCCTTTTTGTCAGACAAGCCGGCTACAGTGGATTGCTGGTATGCCTTGACGAAATGGTGAATCTTTACAAAATGACCAATGTCCAAGCCAGATGCGCCAACTATGAACAAATCCTGCGTATTTTAAATGACAGTCTGCAAGGGGGCTCTGAGTCGCTTGGTTTTCTAATGGGCGGAACGCCGGAATTTCTTTTAGATACGCGCCGCGGTTTATATAGCTATGAAGCACTGCAAACGCGACTCGCGGAAAATTCCTTTGCCAAGATGCAAGGCGTAATGGACTATAAATCGCCGGCATTACATCTGGCCAATCTTACCCAGGAAGATCTTTATATCCTGCTGACCAAGTTGAGATCCGTATATGCACTGGGTGATGAAAACAACTATTTGATTCCCGATGAGGCACTGGAAGCCTTTATGATCCATTGTTTTGAAAAAATCGGCGATTCATATTTCAAAACACCGAGAAATACTATTAAAGCATTTCTTGACCTGCTTGCCGTTCTGGAACAAAACAAAGAGATCAAATGGACCGATCTGCTAAAGCAGGTTGAAGTACCGCCGGATGTCCCGGAAGATATAATGGCGGCGGCTAATGTGACTTATGAGCCACAGGGCAAAGCCAATAACGATGCCAATGAGGCATGGGCAAATTTTAAATTGTAGAGCGTCATCAATGGGCAACAACGGTTCCGCCGCATTTTATAGGCTTGATCCACGAGTTCAGAAATGGATATGGCAACAGGACTGGAAAACGCTTCGGGATATCCAGGAGAATTCGATTGTCCCGGTTCTTGAAAAAGAACATGACATTATTATTTCTGCCGCGACCGCAGGAGGAAAAACCGAAGCGGCGTTTCTGCCTATTTTCACCGATGCTATAAATAAAAAAAGCATCAGCGGCGTCCACACCCTTGCCATATGTCCGCTAAAGGCCCTGATTAACGATCAAACCAGGCGCATGGAAAGCCTGGGAGAGTTGACCGAAGTGATGGTTACGCCGTGGCATGGTGATGTTGCCGAAAGCCATAAGTCCACACTGTTGAAAAAGCCGCAGGGAATTCTTCTGATTACGCCGGAATCTTTGGAGTCGATTCTGGTAAACAAATCAAGTTCCTGCCATGCTTTGTTTGCTGCGTTATCGTACATCGTCATCGACGAATTACATGCTTTTATCGGCACGGAACGAGGAAAACAGCTTCAGTCGCTGCTGAATCGAGTAGATTTCTATACCCAAAGCCAACCGCCCAGAATTGGACTCAGCGCGACCCTGGGAGATTTCGACAAAGCGTTCCTTTTCTTAAGAACGTCCCGGAAAAAACCGATCCGTCTCATTAAATCCTCCAGTTATAGCCACGATATAAAGTTGCTGCTGAAAGGATACGCCATCAACGCCAACGGAGTTTCCGATCAGGAAGGTCATACCGTCGATGATGTGATTGTCGATGATCTCTATGCCAATCTGAGAGGAACTACTAATCTTGCATTTGCGAACAGTAGAGCCAAGGTCGAGTATTATTCCGATGCCTTGCGCCGAAAATGTGAAGAAAGTCATGTCCCAAATGAATTTTTTCCGCATCATGGCAATTTATCGAAAGAAATACGCCACGACCTGGAATCTGCCATGCAGAGCGGAAAAAGGCCGGCAACCGCAATTTGTACGATGACGCTGGAACTGGGAATTGATATCGGCAAGGTTAATTCGGTTGCTCAGGTCGGGGTTCCCCCGTCCGTTTCCAGCCTTCGGCAACGACTGGGCCGCTCAGGACGTCGGGACGCGCCATCCATTTTGCGGGCATATATCAGCGAAAACGAAGTCGGCAAAGGAAGTAATATCGGCGATGAACTACGGCTGGAATTGGTTCAAACTATCGCAACCATTGAATTACTGTTGGAAAAATGGTTTGAACCGCCGGAAGTACATTATTTGCACCTGTCCACACTGGTACAGCAAATAATGGCTTTACTTGCTCAATATGGCGGTTTTCAGCCCAAGAGCGGATGGGAATTCTTATGTCAGAACGGTCCATTCAATAATATTACGCCGGATGTCTTTAAAGAAGTATTAATTGCGTTGAAAGCCAATGAGGTCATCAAACAAGATCACACCGGTACGCTTGTTATCGGTGTTAAGGGCGAAAAAATCATCAATCATTACTCTTTTTATTCAGCATTTTGTACACCGGAAGAGTTTATTCTCGAATACAATGGGAGCCGCATCGGAACGCTCCCCATCGACAAACCGCTGATGAAAGGTGAATATATCATTTTTTCAGGCACCCGGTGGCTGGTTCTGGATATCTGCATGGAAAACAAGATCATCTCTCTTGCTAGATCTCAAGGAGGGAAGCCGCCCAGTTTCACCGGCGAAGGTTTTTGTGTTCATGATGAAATCCGTAAAAAGATGAAAAAGATCTATGATGAACAGTTGATGCCCTGCTATCTGGATGCCGTGGCGAAAAAGTTACTGCAGGAAGGTCATGAATGGTTTAACAAACTCGGGTTGACGCATAAAAATGTATTTTTTACCCCCAATACCACATACCTGTTTCCGTGGCTGGGGGATCGAACCTTGAATACTATTGCCATTGAACTGGGATTCATGGGCATTAAGGCGCAAAAATGGGGATGTTGCATTGAGATCAACAAAATCGCTGAAGCCGATTTTCCCAATATGCTTCAAACTCGAACTGCTTATGGCAAAATGAATGCAATTGACTTGGCAAAACAGGTAGTCAATAAGGAATCAAACAAGTACGATTACTTGCTGAATGAAGATCTGCTTTCACTTGATTATGCCAGCCGAAGCCTTGATACGGAAGCTTCATGGGCATTCTGGCAAACATTCTCGTAATAAGTCGTTTTTCCCGGCCTACGACATGGTCTGGGGCTAAGAGCCTGGGGCAAAATGGACCGGGCAGCACCAGATAAACATCAACGGCAAACGGGATCATTTTGAGCAAGATGATTTTTGCGGTTGGCAAAACATTACGACATTTCCGCCCCTGTCAAAATCATCCGCGAAGTCTGCCAAGCGACAGAAGCCTTTGCCGACTTTACCAAAGCCGTTTGGGGGATGAAAAAATCGCGAATCCCATGAGGTCCGATTTTCGCATTTACCTATCCCTGCCATAGAACAAGTACGCATTGAACCACCAACTAGCGTAACCGCCGCGCCACATAAAAAGCTTATTCTAATCTATGAAAAATATATTTCATGCATTGACAAGTTGTATTTTTCTCTCACAACAATATATTACCTCAATAACACGCGGGGGAATAACATCTTGCGCAATAGAGGATGTAGGCGAACAGAAATTTATTTCGATGGGTTTAATGCTTCGCCGCTTTGGCGCGACTTTAGCTTTATTTTACAATTTTTAAGTTAAGTTAGCTTGTGAGTCGTGGATAGTTGCAATACGCCAATACTCTGGATTGGCCCTGTTCAGAATGCAAAAAAACATTGGGAATTCAACCATAAAAAGAAAAGATTTAGGAGGGCATCATGGATTTTTCGAAAACACTGCAATGGAATAGCATGTCGTTGAAAATTGCGCTGAAAATCGAAAAATTCGTGGCTCTATGTAAACGAGGATAATCCAAACCACTAACAAGAAGAAAGGAGGTGAACAAAATGGCTTACACAAAACCTGTAATTTTAGCACAAAGTACTGTTCAGATGGCAGACTGCCGTCCCAATAGTCGTCCGAGTGGAAGACCTTGTAATCCACCGGGGCCAGGGGATCGTAAATAAACAAGTTAATCAGGCGGCGATGTTATACAAATAAAAAACAATCGTCGCCTGATTAATAAAGAGACATTGCTATGTTTTTTAAGAAAAAATCTAATGTTATTTTCAGGGACTATGAGGCCTTTGGGTATATAACAGATAATAGAAATTACGGATATAAGCAAACGAATAGTAATGAAAACTATATCGGGGACAAAATTATATCGGAAAGTGGGGCCGTATTTTTCGCTGTTTTAGGTAGAAAGCCACAAACTTTAGATGAGCTTGTAAAAAAAATTAGCAAAAAATTTACAGATATTAACCTTGAAACAATAAAGAACGATGCACAAGAATTTTATTTTACGCTTGAACAAGATGGATTTATTGTATCAGGAGAAACATTGCAGGAGTGTGAGGACAAAGACACGAGGTTCTCGTACAAGATATTAGAACCAGAAATAGTAAAAAAAGATTTTTCCTCGACAATTATGCATCCTGAAAAATCTACGCAGGATTTCCTAGAAGAATACTTTAAAGGTAAGCCGCAACTTACAAATTTGCACATAGAAATTACAAGCATGTGCAACGAAAGGTGCGTACATTGTTATATTCCACATGATAAGAAAGTAAGCCATATAGAACCTTACTTATTTTATGATGTTTTAAAACAATGTAAAAACATGAGGGTACTGCATCTGACGTTAAGTGGTGGCGAGCCCATGTTGCACAAAAATTTTTGCGATTTTTTAAGAAAATGTAGAGAATATGATTTTTCGGTAAATGTACTTAGCAATTTAACATTGCTTGATGATAAAATAATCAAAGAAATGAAGAGTTACCCTCTTCTAGGAGTTCAAGTTTCATTATATTCAATGAATCCTGATATTCACGATGAGATAACCCAAGTGAAAGGAAGTTTTGAAAAAACCAAAAATGCAATTTTAAAACTAATTGAAAACGATATCCTTTTGCAAATAAGCTGCCCAATAATGAAACAAAATAAAGACTGCTATGATGATGTTACTCAATGGGCACAAAAGCATAAGATTCATGTTGGGAATGATTATGTCATCATAGCAAGGTATAATCACACAACACAAAATCTGAATTGCCGTTTATCAATTGAAGAGGTTAAAGAAGTAATTTCCAATGAAATTGCCAATAATTCAAAATATTTGAAAAATATAGAAATAGAGGCAAAAAAGAAAAAAAATATTACGTCAGATGATTTTGTTTGTAGCGTTTGTCATTCCTCAATTTGCATAACAGACAACGGAAATGTATATCCATGTGCTGGCTGGCAGGATTATGTTGTTGGTAATGTGAAAGAGACTTCTCTCAATGATATTTGGGATAATACTGAAAAGGTGCAATATCTAAGGAACTTGCGCAGGAAAGACTTCCCCAAATGTATTCAATGTCCAGATAAAGAGTATTGTACCATGTGTATGGTTAGAAATGCAAATGAAAATTATCATGGCGACCCGTTGACAGTTAATGAGTTTTTTTGTAATATCTCACAACTTAATAGACAAATAATGGAACGGAATGATACGCATATTAATTCATAACGTCAATAATCTGCGTCAACATGCAAGTATTTTATTTGAAAAATTTTATATTGTCAAAACGGAAAAGAATGGGATCCAATATCTTTCTTTAACCAAACATAATTATAAAAATGAATACAGCTAAACTTATTGAAGAAACAAAAGAACTTTTTAATCAGCAAAAGTTTGAAGAAATCATAGAATTGCTTACAAATGATACTCTGAGAAAAATACATAAAAAAGAAAAAAATAAGATTGCAGAATTATATATATTTAGAGGGAATGCATGGTATAACAAAAAAGAATATGACAAGGCCATTTCGGATTATAACAATGCAAAAGAGATCGTTCCCAATTATGACTTAGCATTCTATAACATGGGGAATGCATTGGTGGCAAAAAAAGAATATGATAAAGCAATAGAAAATTATAATACTGTAATTGAACACAATCCTGATTATATTGATGTTTGTTATACCGCCCGTGGGAATGTTCGCAAAGCAAAAAAAGAATATAAAGAAGCTATTGATGATTATACAAAAGCTATTGACTCTTGTAAAACCAATTCTGATTTAGATTTCAATTTAGATTTGGCAAATGCATATTATAATAGGGGATTAGCCAAAAAAGAAGGGAATATTGAACTTAAAGGAAGTAAACAAGACTTTGAAAAATATCTTGAACTTACTGCGGGCAAGGATGAAATTTGGGATAAATATGCACGAGATTATATAGAAGATCTTAAAAGGATAAATGATAAGGAACTTTCTGTTATTGTAGATTTAATTGCCAGCATAAAAGATGTGTTGCTTATAAACGAAGAGTATATCACGCATTATACCAGTTTATCTGTACTAAAAAGTCTAATACTTGACTGCAATAAGTTTAGAATATCCGAAGGAAACTTTATGAACGACCCTTCCGAAGGCCGGGAGTTCTTTAAATTTCTGGGATATACGCCTTCTGCTTCCTGTAAGAATGGTTGTTTTTCCGAAAGCTTTTTGCCCAAACCGTTTATCGGTAGCTTTGTTACTAAGGATAAGCAAAACGACTTAAACATGTGGCGGTTTTATGGAAAAGAAAGGGGAGAGGAGGCAAACGGATGTGCCATTACCCTGCAGATACAGAAATTTACTGAAAATATCAAGAGTTTTCTATCAAATGAAGAAAATAAAGACGCCCGTCTGGATGATGAGAGTGATATAAACTTTTATCGGGTGGTTTATGTCGATGGGGCTACAAAATTTTATATTCCAAATTCAGATGATAGTAAGAAGTTGGAAAAATTGATGAAAAATCTAAGAACGAAAGTAAATTCTTACCAAGGAAATAATAAAATATATTTAGAAAAATACTTGAACAATATTGCCTTTTTGTTTAAAAGCGATGCGTACAAAAACGAAAATGAAGTTCGGCTGATAGTAAAGGGAATAGAGTTCGAAAAGCAATACAATATGGATATAAACCCGCCCAGAGTATATATAGAGCTGGTTTCTATAAAAAATATCGTTTCGCAAATCACTTTAGGTCCTAACGTGGGTAAAATAAGCGAATGGGGGTCGGTATTTCACTACCGTTACAAAAGGAATGTACCAGAAATTATAATTTCACACCTGCCATACAAATAATTTTCCCTGCTGACGTGGATTGCCGTCAACTAGTAATAATACTAACCAGATTCTACGCATCCGATTTGACCGGGTGCTTTGGCGCCTTAAATCCCAGCATTTCCTTCTGCTCCTCCCAGTCATCCGGAATATTCCCGCGAAGCTTCATAATGGTCAGACCGTCCGGCTCGGTGCCTTGGAGGATGGCTTCCTGGAGTTCCGGGGCAAGGTTGACCATGCGAAATATCCGCCCGACATAGGAGGAATCCAGGGTCAGCGCTCTGGAAAGTTCCAGGATGCCATTATATTTGCCGGATTCAATCGCCTTTTGCCAGGAATGAGCCCGCGCCAGATAGAGCGCCAACGGACGGTTTTCGACGCTTTCGCTCTCGGACTCTAAGCCAGGAGCGACAATGGTTCGACGCTGTCCGATACCTTTGAACCGGGTCGGGATAAACATTTCCAGGGTACCATCATCGAGTTCGGTAAATTTATGAGCCAACATGTTTATGCTCCTTTTTTCTGTTCAAAATTGATCAACTCGCCCGCCACTTGCTCAATACCGCCGCCCTTGAATTGAATTCGAAGGCCATCGCTGGTGATAATGACTTTTTCGATCAGCAGCCGCAACAAATGATAACGTTCGGCCGGAAACAGTTCTTCCCACAATTGTTCGATCGACGAGAACGCCGCCATGACGTCCTCGTGGGTGATGTTCAGCTTTTTCAACTCTTGATTTACCACCGCCAGCGACTGATTGACTTCATTGATCTCGGTTCGCAACTGCCGAATCAGCGCCACGCTTTCCTCCGCTCCGAGCTTCGCCGCCGTCATGAGCTTGCCGCGCAACTGTTCCTGTGAAGCGAGCAATTCCGCCTGCTCCGCCTGCAAACGGGCGATGGCCTCGTGATTGATCCATTTTACGGCAAAGTAAACCTTGCTTAACAAAGTGGGCGTTTTGAATACTTCTCCCAACGCCTTCATGATCAGCATCTCCAAATCGTGCGAGGGAATTCGCCGGACGGGACACTCGCCGACGGCCCGCTTGGCATCTTTTTCACAGAGATAGTAGGAATAAGACCGGCCATGATTTTGCGTATAAGTCAATCCAAACGAACCGTGACAGTACCCGCATTCAAGCAGACCGCGAAACGGTGAGACTGCACGGGCCTTCTTGCCGGTGCCGGCAACCAGGTTTTCGGACAGCAACTTTTGCGCTTCATTCCACGTTTTTTCATCGACGATCGCCGGTTGCTCGCCGGGATAGACCTTATCATAATGCGGAACCCTGCCGACATACAACGGATTTTTCAAAATCCGATAGATAATATCCGGCTTGAACAGCGTGCCCTCGTGAAGTTTGCCCTTGCTGGTTTTCCAGGTTTTATTGCGGTGCCCCTGTTCGTTCATTTCCTGCGCCACCTGCCGGGCCGATCCGACTTGGCAGTAGCGGGTGTAAATCTTTCTGACCAGCTCCGCTTCCCGCTTATTGACCACCAGTTTCTTCATTTCCGAGTTGACGTCATATCCGAGAACCGGGCATCCGCCGCAATGCTTGCCGCGCCGTTTGGCCCCGGCAATTTTGTCCCGAATACGTTCGGCGATTACCTCGCGTTCGTACTGAGCAAACGTCATCAGAATGTTCAGCATCATGCGCCCCGCCGAGGTCGAGGTATTGATATCCTGGGTAACGGAAACGAAACTGACGTTATGCTGTTCCAACATTTCGGCGAGCTTCATGAAGTCCAGCAGCGAACGAGAAAGCCGGTCGAGTTTGTAGACCAAAATAATATCGATTTTACCCGCTTCCACGTCATTCAACAGACGCTTCAGTGCCGGGCGTTCCATATTACCGCCGGAAAAACCGCCATCGTCGTAGCGATCCGGCAACGCCCGCCAGCCATTGCCTTTCTGACTGGCGATGTAGTTTTCCCCAGCTTCGCGTTGGGCATCCAGCGAATTGAACTCCTGCTCCAGACCGTCTTCATGCGATTTACGGGTGTAAATGGCGCAACGCATAGTCTTTTTATTTTCCATGGTATCCTCTATCTGATTATTTTTCTCTGTGATTAGGCGGCAACCCGAAGAAGTGATTCCCGCTCCGTTTTACGCCGGTAATGTGAACAGCCACCGCCGTCAGCGAACGAAACATCCGACCATCATACTCAAAGCCGTTTTCCCTGGCGATCACCTCATGACGCTTGCCATTCCATTCCCGGATGAACCGCGTGCCGGGAAAGATGCCCTTTCCCTTCACCCGCTCATCAGCCGCTTTCTTCGCCTCCGGAATGCACAGCGAATCGACCGTCGCCAGTTGTTCCAGTTTGCGCTGGGCATCGTCGGACAAGCCGCCGTAGAATAGTTCCTGAATCCGGTACGCCAGGCGTTTGACCAAAAACGTGCTCCGATAATTCGGCGGTTCACAACCATAGAGGTCTTTCCACTTTTCCCGCAATTCTTCTGCCGACATTTTCGACAGCGCCGCCAGTTGGCGGAGCACGGAATTTCTGGTTTTAGCATCAACCATTGTTCTGTCCTCCAACGTATTCGAACGTGTCCGGCGCGGTCTTGCGGAACCGATTTTTTATCCGCCGACGAATCTCTGTTCCAAACCCACTGATGAGGGTTCGATCAGGCGTCTTGCCCGGTCCGGGCTTCCAGAGCCCGGTGGTTTGCATGGCGTCGAGGATGTCGTTGATCTTCATCGGATGACCGGCTGTTTTCAATACCTGAGCCGCCGCATCGAGCATGGAAAGTTTCTTCTCTGTGGTGGCCGAAACGAGATTGGCCGGAACCGAAGGCGAAATCAAGGCCAATTCAGCCGGAACTGTGGGAGGTGTGACTGTTGCCGGTTCAGGTGGGATGGTTGCCTCAGTGGCCGCCGTAACCGCATCGGTTGGTGAGACTGGGGCTTCCGTTTCATTAGCTTCCGCAGGCGAAGCCGGAGTTTGAAGCGGTACGTCGCCCGCAGGTGCTACCTGCCGGACAAAGCGGTCAGCCATCTGGATCGGCATGATTTTGCCGCCGGCGGTTTTGACGATCCAGCTATGACCGGTATGGCTGAGCACTTTTATCTTGACTTCATTGTGGCCGACTTTGATGATGTAGTCTTTGCCGGCATGAATTTCATTTTCGTTCATGATTTTCTATTTCCTTTTATTTATAGTGGGGCTCTGCCCCAAACCCCGCCGGTGAGCCACCGGTGGCGTTGAATTGCGTTGCAATTCTTTGTTTTTTTACTCCGGCCAATGGCCGGATTTCAGCAGAATTGAGCCGCTGGTAACCCTGTACATGATGTAAACCCAAGCCGTAGTTACTTCATTGTTTGCCTTGCGGACCGGCAATAGAACCCGCTCGTAATAGGCAGGATGTCCCTCCAGTCGGTCGATGGGAATAATGGTTTCCGGGTTCTCGAACGTCACCAATTCGCCGCGGACTTCGTACCATCCCGCCGGAGTGTGGAATTCGACCGGGTTAAGGTTGCGGTCGTACTGGGTTCGGGCATCCTGCGTCGGAGAATTCGTTCCCTTGGCAATGATGTGTTCCACCGGAACCAACAAGGCCGGATAGCCTGGCGAAAGTTGGTAAATCCGTCCGCAGACCGTGGCCGGTTCGATTGACGTTCCGTTGCTGCAATAATGAGCATTTTGCCTGCCGGATTGAAGTGTACCGTACACCATCATAGAAATCGTACACATGATTTACCTCCTGCCCGGATGGGCGTTAAAGGTGAAAGAGCCGGTCTTCGTGCCGGACAGGTTGCCCACATCGAAGACCGCATAGGTCATGGATTTCAGGTTAAAGTCGCGCCAGCCGTCGATGTCGGACAGCGCCCGGTCGAGATGCCGGGCTTCCGAGGAATACGCCACCACGTTCAGGTCTTCGTGGTAGTAGGCAGTCAGTGGACGATTGCCTTTCAGCAGCAGGATCTGGCCGGGATTGCCAAATGAAACTATCACCGCACTGAGTTGGCCGTGGCAGGTTTTCAACGCCAGGATGAATTTCCTGATGGAAATATCGCTCCCTACGATGCTTTTGCCGGCCAGCCGAACGATCAGTTCACTGTCCACTTCGGCGAACCGAGGCAACTTATGGTGCTGGAACAGGGCATCGGCATTGGTGATGGTGCCGTTGACCGTGCCCAGACAAGACCCGGCGCGGAGCGGCTGGGCATTGTCCATGCGTTCGATCTGCCCCACCGTTGCCAGCCGGGTATGCCCCATCAGCAAAGCAGCGTGATCGTCGACCATATTCAACCGGTCGAAGTATTCCGGCAGACCGATCAACGAAATCGCCCGGCCGGGACGTTTCAACAGGTAGTAGTCGCGGTCGTCGCGAACCACTGCCATTCCTGCCGCGTCCTTGCCTCTGGTTTCGTTCAGAGCTAATAACCGGGTGAATGCCGAGGTAAGCTTGGCATATTCGCCGTGACTTCGGTTGGCTTTACCGAAAATGATGCCGCAGAGTCCGCACATTATTTCACCTCGGAGGTTGGATGGTTGGACGGGCGTCCGTTGAAAATAATCTGGGCGTAGTCGCGATGGTGGGTATTGATCCAGTTGGCAACTTCATCCTCGCCGCTTTCAATGGCGAAATAAACCACCGTGGGGATGTCCAGCATGTTGGTTTTGCCGGAGTTGCGGATCGCCAAGATGGTTTCCATCAGGCGCGGCGGGTATGGATCGTCCTCCAGAAACTGGACCAGACCGGTTGCGGCCAGTTTCAACAGAAAGGCCTTTGCCGCCGCTTCCGGTTCGTCCGGCAACACGAAGTCGGGGTTGCCGCTTCGGACCAACACGTCGCGCATGTAGGCCAACGGTTCGAGCCCGGCGGTAAACGGCGACATTTTCATGCCGTCGACGATGTCAAGATGGCTGTCCCCGTTCAAAATCTCGCCGGAATCGTGGATCGGTTTGCCGTTCAGATCGGTTTCGTTGATGCGTACTTTCATTTTCTTATCTCCAGTTTAGGTTTCTTTTATTTCACCGCACCCGAATCGCCGGAGGCGGTGAGTTTGGGGCGGTTAAACCGCAGCGGGGCGTCCCCGCTTCCACGCGGCCGAACCGGGAAGCCGTTTCAGCAGATGATAACGGACGGTCTTGAATTCAGGACCGATCAGGCCGAGCCGGAGGAGGAAAACTCTCAAGTCGTACTTGGCGCTGGCTTCGTTATATTCGCGTTTGGCGGCGCTGGCGGCCTTGCTGTTGAAGGCTTTAACCGCGAGGGCAAGACCGAAAACTACGACCGATTTTATCTCCCCAGAATGGGTCGAACCTTCTGCACATCTTATTTCTGCGGTACGCTGGCGCCATAAACACGCCAGATTTAACGAATGGTAACGCGACCGGTCGTAATGTTCGGGATTCGGGTTGCTGTAGCCGAACCACGCCCGGTTAAGTTCGCTGTCGGTATGCGGCTTCCGGCTGGTGAGCCGTTCGATGAACTCTGGATCGGTACGGCGGGTATAATTGGCCAGCCGGGCTTCGCTGGTGCCGAGTGCCTTCAGAATCAGCTCTTCCTGTTTATAAAACATCTTGACGAAGTTGGCGATTTGTTCCGGCGAAAACTTTTCGAGCCCAAGGTGGAGATGCTGGCTGCAGGTTGCCGTAGCTTTTGCACCAGCCCGGCGCAAGGAACGGACCACTTCCTGCAAGGTTTCGATGTCGGCGTACTTCAGAATCGGCGTGACCACTTCGGCGCGGAAGTTACTGGGAACATCGCTCAGACTGGAATCGTTGACCGCCCGCCACACCCGACCGTCGGTTGCCCGGCATTCCCAGGCATCGTAGGGACCGCCAACGTACCGGACCGTGCCGCCGACCACGCTTTGGATCGCCTTAACGGCGCGTTCCCGCCCGATGTGGGTATATTCGAGTTCTGTTCCGAAGGTCTGTTCGTAAATGTTCATTTTGCTTTCGCTCCGCTGTTGTTCGTTGCTATTCAAGGCGTTGTGCTTACCTCTCGCTCGCTGTGTATATGTTTGATCCGGTGTGCCGATATAGCAACTCATATAAATGATAATAAGCTGTTTATAATCAAGTATTTGACTTTTTGAACTAATAGGGATTTAAGTTGTGCAAACTCGCAAGCGTAGCACCGTTTCCGATGGTATCTGGCAATCAGGGAATCGCCACCGTCAAGGGGGTAGTTGAAATTCGGATCATCACCGTAACGGTGATGGTTGAGGTGTGCGGTACCAGAGTTTAGTTGAGGGTTTTACGCCCCTAACTCGCTTAGGCGGGGAACGCTGCGGATCGCTCCATCCACACGCGTTCCCCTGGGACGTACCTTTCACATTCTTTGAACGGAGCCTGGCTGTCCGTATAATTGTCGTCGCTATCGCCGCTATGCAAATCTCGATTCGAACTGTTTTGCCGATATCTCCCAGGCGATTCGACAACACTTCTCCACGGATGCACATTATTATCAATGATCATGGATGGGAATGGAGCTGCGGCGGTAACACGAATCCCTTTTATCAACCCCAGCGATGCATTAAAATGCCATACAGGCAGGATGAAATACGGCATGCTTCGCGATACCATTGCCGAACGAACTGTCGAAGAGATTCCGCTACGTCAATATGAAGTATCTTCTGATCGTGGATAATAGCGTGTTGGCATCGGAGGTAAGCCTGCCGACCTTCAGCGCATCGGAAATCGCGGGCCATTCCGGCGATGTCGGCGGGAATGAATCCATAAAGAGACGCAGATCGTCGGCGATACCCGGCGGCAACAAACAAGTTTCGCCGGCCGGCAGCAAGGACGCAAGCCGAAATACATCATTGCGGTGTTTGTCGATATCGCTGCCGTCGATATGTTGTCCCTCCTGGCGACGACGGGATAAATCGATCCAGGCACGGGCTTTCAAAACCAGCAAGCCGGCCGGTTTTACCGCAGGCAGTCCGTTGACCTCGCTCCGTAATTCCATGACGATTCCGTAGTAGGCGTCATCCATCAGGATCGCGGACAAACTGGCAATGTTCTCTTCAATAGGGACAGGAACCACGTTTTGACCGGCGAAGAGTTCAAGCTCCATCGGTTTTCGGGAAAACAATTCGATCATGACCGGGTAATCGGCTTCGGACGGCGCGGTAAAACGATAGTACGTCCGCTGTCCGGTCGATTGCCGAATGGATCTATAGCCGCCATGTCGGATGAATTCCTTAAACCGCTGAAAAAATGTCGGGGACAATGCTTCCAGAATCAGCACCATATCAATGTCTTTGGTGGCCCGAAACCGCAACCCCTGTACCGTAAACCATTCGCTGCAAGCCACTCCGCCGATGAGGACAAAAGAGCGTTCATGGCCTTGAAAGTATTCCTGAAACTTTTTAAGCCATTTTACCATGACATGTCCTCCAGTAAACGATCCAGTTCCGCCTGTACCCGTTCATCGCCCGAATTTTCCAAGCTTAAATATAACGACAATCGGTCCACTCGACCGTTATCGGCCAGAATCTCCGGCGCATACTTCCACACTTCAACCTGGCCGTCCGCCATCTCTTCGCCCTTGACTTCAAGTCCAACCCCATTTTTCAACAGATGGGTCAGCTGAGTTTTATGGCATGCCCGGCACGGTTGCGGATCGTCCGCAATCATGGAATAATCGGACAAGGCACTGATTCCGGCTCGCGGCAGCGGCGGGGTATCGGATTGCCATTTGATCCAGAACTTTTTTGCCGCCGGAGTTGCCAAACGTGGCTTTGCCTGGTTCCATAAATCCCGGCCGGCGACGGTGAATTTCAACCTGCGACATTTCGCTTTGCCCTCTTCGATCAGACCGGCGGCAATGAGCTCTCCGGCGACATTGGACATCGTCATGGCGGAATAACCGAATATCGCCGCCAGTTCGCGGAGAGAGTATTGTTCCATGTCATGATTGAACAGCCGATAAAGAATGGTCAACTGCGCCGCCGCCGAAAAATGTTCGCCGGCCTCCGGCATTGGCCGGGGGAAGCGTTCCCGGAAATCGACAAACGGCGGCAAAAAACACTGTTGCTCCGGGACGATGAACGGAACTCCGTATTGTACCAGTCGATTGCGTTTGTAGCTGTCGAGACATGGTAAAACCAACGTCACCGGCTGGTGCCAATGTTCTTTCAAAAAGTGCATCTGCTTGGCATACTCCGACGGTGTTGCGGCGGTATCGGTTTTCTCGAATGCCAGCATGAGCGGCCGCCCCAGCCACTTCACGCAACGGAAGTCATATGCGTTCGTGTAGAACATGGGAATTCCGGTACAGACCGAGTCCGCCACTTCAGTCCATGTCAAAGTTTCCCCGGTTATCTTTCCGAGATAGCTCAACAATTTTCCCGTGATGTCCATAGTTAGCCTCAATGTAAATTATCCATGCAAAATAAAATAATATATTTTATCAAGCAGTCAAGGTTTACAAACTACTTTTCCAGAAAATAGATCGCCGCTTTTCTGCTTCGCATTAAAGAGGAATTTCAGGTCATCCCGACGGCAAGTGATTGCCGGGCAAAAATTCTCCTCCCATGATCTGTTTTCTCAGAACGTTGCTCAGTTGGCGATAGACGCACCGGATTTCCCGGTCGATGGCGATGGTTGTTTTCTGACTCATAAATCAGACTCCTGTAGGGTTTTTTACGTTTTGAGGTTAGCGCACGTGCATTGTCGAGACGGCCTGTCCGCACGTGCTTTGGGAATCTCCGAGGCCCAATCCGGGTAAAATCCACGATTACGTTATTCTAATCACCTCCCTGGCATCGCCTAGCCGTTCCCGACCGATTGGACATTTGCACAACTGCCAAAACTGAAAATTTCAACGCAAAGACGTGCTTTGTCAACCTCCTCAAGCTGCGCACTTTAAGTGCGTTTCAAATGTCCTATCGGCCCCATTTTTAGGCCCGATTTCAGGGGCCAAATCCATCAAATCGAAAATCGACGATTCGGGACTTGTGCAAAGTTTTTGCCGATGCCGACCCGAACGCTGAATTTGACCTCAAAACGTCCGCACGTGCTTATCGATTCAGGAAAAACCCTGAAATCACGGCGTTTTCAAAACCCGAAAACCGGACAGGCCCGCCCTGTCCGGTCGAGCCTCGTAAGTGACTGCAAATCAGCGAAACTACAAAAAGCGGACAGGTAAACAAACTGTGCGGTAAGAGAAGCCCCCTTCCGGCAGCCTGAAGGCGATACCCCCCAGGGAGGAACCGTGAAAGTTTTTTGAAAACGATCAACATATCTGGATTTCCTCGACGCCGTTAAACACGCAACTGCGGGGCGTTGCCGCGTCTTGACGGCAAGACGCGGCGATGACGCGGAGACTCGTCGAAACGCGACGGCAGGGCATTTCTGCGCGTTCTATTCCACCCATTCCATCGTGGTCTTCCGCTTGCGCTTTCCTTTGAGAATCTGATTGATCCTACGAGTGGAAAGCGCCATGATGTTAGCGATCTCCACGGTGCCGGCTCCCTGCTTGGCAAGGTTGATTACGAGTTCCCGCTTGCCGGGGTCATAAGCAGCTTCGCCGGGAACGTAAAGCAGTCCGGTAAAATGTTTTTTGATTTGTTCATACAGCCGTGTCGGCAGCACTTCCCTGGCGTTGGCATATTTTTTCATAATACTCCTTGGTTTTTAGGTTACGAATCATAAGCTCTCCATGCGCGATATAGCCAGTCCTCATTCCGTAAAAATGGGGATGGCAAAATCAACGATTTTCCGGAGCGACTCCATCGTTTGATCGTTCAATGGCCAGCATTGCGCCCCGTGTTTGACACGAAAAAATGGCTGGATTGGCCCATGGAAAATCAAAACGACTTTTCCCGTTACCCTCAACATGACATTTTTCGGGACTTCACCGGGCGGCAAAAAGGACTGCCGGCGAGCTTGAATCTTAGTCCCGAGTCCGCTTCGACGAAACATCCAAAGGACGCCCAGGACGGTTATTTTCTATATTAGCCTTTATATGAACCTTTAAAATTTCATTATTTATATAATACGCATATATATATATACATATGTAACTATATCAGCCCCCGTCCGCATAGTCCCAAAATTGTTCCAACATCCTTATAATAAAAACATTGCAAAACTGATCCAAACCACGAATATCGCCCCGCCATCGTCAAGCGGACCTCGAAAACCACCCCCAAAAAACGGATGATCTTCTGCCATCCGATTTTTCCAAGCTCAAACAATTTTTTCCGATCAACGATTTTTTCTTCATTTTGATGCATTTTGCCACCACGTTTTTTTGCGTTTGAGGGAGAGCAGTTTTTTGAAAACACCACTTTTTACACCGAGCCTATTTGCTGCCGCCAGCGGCTTCCCTGCGATTTTTCGCCACTGCTTCCGCGTAGGACAACAGCTTGAACTCCAGATCATCCCCGCCGCATTCGGCACAGACAAACCAGGAATCGGCGCTTCGCCCGCGCAGTTCCGCCGCTTTCCACAACATGGGCCGGTCCGCCCGACAATCCCGACAGTAAGCCAGTTCGTTGGACGGAACGCCGATGGTCCGAGTTTCATGCCGTCGCGGAGAAAGATGTGGAGCCGGACGGAACTCCAGCGGTTCCGCCCGTTCCACCGTCTCCGGCGACCGGAGCGGCTTGAACCGCTCCAGATCGATATGCACTTCCCTTATGCCGTCCATATTACAGCGCCGATTCCCGCAGACTGAGGTTGCGAAAGCCTCGCGCGCAATGTTCGTCTCGCTTGAGACTGTTCGACTTGTGGACATTGTATTCGCTCAGGATCAAGTCCGGCAACTGCCGTTCAACGTGGCGACCAGAATTCGCGCTCCAGCCGTTCTTTTCGCAGAAACGCACATAGGCGGACTTCAACTCCTCGGTCGTCACATCCCAGCCTTTTCGCCGTTCCAGGCACTCCTGGACGAACACGCGCAAGCCGTCCGACTCGAAAATCACCGTGTCGGCCATCTGCTGCTGTCGGCGATTGAGAATCAGATAACCTTGCGTTTCGATGTCCTTAACCGCCTTGACCGCGCCGGCGACCATCCACGTCAGAATGCCCTGACCTTCTTTCCTTACCAGTTGCCGAGCCAGACCGGGAACGCGCTTTCTTACCGGCGGACGTTCGTAGCGAACGAGCATCATCCGCCGACGCCAGGCATCCGCATCGCCGCTCAGCCGAAGTTTCAATCGGTCATTGGAGGTAATGAGCATGCCGAAGTCGCCTAAAATGGAACCGCGCTGATTGGAGCGTTTATATTCGGCCTGGAGCGAATCATGACCGACCAGCTTCTTAATGGACTCCGCTCCGCGCACCTGCAAAAACTCTCCCGGCACATCTTTGCCGCAGAGCAGGCTCTTGCCGACGAAGGCGGCGAATTCGAACCGCTCGGTCAGCAAATTGGTCCGCAATTCGCAGACGTTCTCATGGCCGACCATGGTTTCGATGATTTCCGAAAACGTCCCCTTGCCGCCGCCGGCGGTGCCCTCGATCAGCATAAACTGCTGGGTCGGATTGCCGCCCATAAGCACCGTTCCCGCCCAGCGCTGTAACAGATCAACGTCGTCTTCCGGTAGCGCCGCGTACATGAGATCGTTCAGAAACCGGGGACACTCGGCGTTTTCGTCAAACTCGAACGGGATCATGTTTCGCGAATAATACTCCTTGCCGAACGGCCACAATTCCATCTCGTCAAGATGAAGCATGCCGTTGCGAAGGTGAATGATGTGCCGCCCGGGATCGCGCTGAAACACCCCTTTCTGTTCCGTGCCGCCGCGCGTCTGATGGAGCGATTCGCGCAGCATCCGGTCACCGCGGTGCGGCAGTAAATCCGCCACCAGCTCGGGATAAAAAACACGCCAGTAGGCGGCCAGATCCGTCGACAGCCTCGTCCGCAGCAAATCCTCGGAAACCAGCTGCCAGAGACCGCAGTCCGGATTGTATTCATAGAAGGAGTTTTCCGCCGGTTCAAGCAGAATATTGTAATTTCGCGCGACGAACCGGGCGTTCCAGCTCTGATTGAATGTGATGCCGGAAATCTGCCCGGACTTGGTATATTTGACCAGAAACGGCTTGCCTTCCGCCTCGGTGATGTCAGCGAACGGATCGTCCAGCTTTTCATCGAACAGGTCATTTACCGGAACCGGCGCGGCATGGCTCTCGATGAACTGCTTCAACTCGCTGACCGAGTGCTGCTGCAGGTAATCGTCCAGCCCGGTTTTCAGACCGTTCCCGCACATCGGCAGGTCAACGCGGAACAGCGCGCAGCCGAGTTTTTCCAATTCGTACGCCAGCCGGGTCGTATTGGTCGCGAAATCCCGTTGTTTTCTCGTGTTCTCGGTCGCGTCGCTGTCGTAGATCATGAAGACTTTGCGCGGCGTGGTCAGATACCGGGTAATGTCCGGGTGAATGGCATAGTTGCTGCCCTTTTCCGTCTTGCGGTTCGGGGCGCTGTCCAGCCAGTTCCAGATGCCGGTCAGACCGATCACCGGAAAACCGCTTTTGTCGGCTTTGGCGGCTTTCTTCTCGCCTTCGGTCAGATAGAGCGGCGACGCGGGATCGCCAATGAGCGCGACATGGGTATGGGCCGGAATGTAGCAATGATTGCCGGTGCCGAACGGCGTGCCGTAGCGCTGATCCTTGCCGTCTTTATCTTTAGGAACCGGCGGACGGTAACGGATCCGGCGATAACTTTTACCGGTCAAACCGCGCATTTCCTCGCCGGTGGCCGGATTCCGGAAAAGGATATCATAGCCGCCGTTATGGGGGTGTTTGCCGCCTTTGGGCATGACGATTGCCGTAGCAATATCATCATCGGTCAGACCGGAACGGGCGAGGTCTTCCTTGCGCCACTGTTCGATTTCCGTTCGGACGCGTTCGAACTGTTGGGTCGTTTCATTATTGCTATTCTGGGACAAGGCTTCGGCGGTTGCCGGGATGCCCTCCGTTTTCGTTAAAGCTTTTTTGATCATACTGCAATTCCTCGCTTGGGTTGATGGCGGTTCAATTCGTCCGTCAATCTCTTGAGAGTCCGACGGCTGTGATTTTGTCATAAAAAGGGTGCAAAAAACGCTCTTATATCGAGACGCGCGACACGGATCAGCGAACCGTTACTGTCGGAGTAGCGCCTGAAAGGTATGGACATGATTCACCTCACCCCGGTTACCGGTCCGAACATGCCCTTGAAGATCGCAATCGAATCCCGCAACATGCGGAAATCGCGATGCGCCAGCAGATGCTTTGCCCAGCGCTGATGATGTTCATTCCAGTAGGACGCCAGCTCCAACGCCAGGACGCGACACGCCTGCGCCTCGCTGATGGTATGGGTTTCGTCGCCGTGGACGAAACGGAACCGGTTGAGTTCCGGCTCGTAGCTTAGCTGATGACGCGTCCACAAAAAATAGGCGTTCCAGTTTTCGTTGAAATGAACCCGGCCGGCCTGTCCGTCCGGGGCAATTTCAAGGGTATACGGTGCACCCTCTACTTGGACGAGGTACGTATACGGATCGAACCTAACCGGCGACTTTTTTTGATGACGATTTCTGCTCATAATGTGCCTCCGATAAAAGGGATTAAAGATTTTCGCGGGGTTCTTCCAGGCGGCCGCGCAGCAGTTCCACCGAATGTTCCAACATCTCGAAGCTGCGCCGAGGCAGCAGATATTCCGCCACCTTCGGGTGGTACTGCCGCCAGTAATCGGCCAGATCGAAAGCAAGGATCATTCGCATATGCCGCTTGCTCCAGGTAAAATTCCCGGAGTCGCGGCGCGGAATGAGAAAGCGTTTCGTCGCCGGATCGAACCTTGTGCCGTACCGCTTGATCAGGAACCCGGCATTCCAGTTCTCGTTGAAAATCACGGTCGGAATGTCACTGTTCACATCGTCGAAACGAATCAGAAACGGCACGCCTTCACGGTCGGTAACCGCCTGATAGGGATCGCGATTCCACGGTGCTCGAGCGAAGCGTTGGTAATAGACCGGTTCGCCCTGCGGCGACATGTTGCCATTGATAATAATTTCGTCCATTTTTTCTCCTGCTAATGGGTTTGTCATGTTCTCCGGGAACGCATGTTCCACTGAAAATTGAATGTGCTTATGACTCCTCCAGGTACACCTGAAGCCGTGCGATCAGTTCTGATATCTCCTCGCAACTGAGCTTGCCGGTGATATTTCGGAACGCAGCTTCAATCGGATCCGGCGGCGCAATGGACGGTTTGATAGTTCGTTCATACGCCCGATTGATACTGATCTCGCCCGTCTTGACCGCTGCGACAATTTCTTCCGGCGCACGACGAAGTACAGACTTTGTTTTTTCGATTTTCCACTTGGAAACGCCCAGCAAAGCAGCGGTCGCCTGGGTTGACTGGCCCAAGGTATGAACCGTTTCGCCCCCGTGCTTCGGTCGAGTCAGCACCTCCAGTTCGGCGACATAACGCAGGATATCCGCGTCCCGCATATTCCGCCGGTTCCGCTGACAGCCGATGGCGTATTGCAGCGCCTCCTCTTTATCCACAAACTCCTTGCTGACAACCGGAATCTGATACAGTCCGGCCTTCCGCGCGGCACGAAGCCGGGTGTGACCGTCGATCACTACCGGCTGCGGCTTATTCCACACAACGATGGGTTTGCTCGGATCGTAGCCATGCTTCCGCATGTCCCAGGTGAGCCGCTCCAGCAACTCCTCCTGAATCGGAAACAGATCCCGAAACGGCGACGCGGTTTTGATGTCATCGATGAACATTTTCGACACCCTTATTCCCGTTTCCAGTTAATGACGGGACGGTGGTTTGGCTTGGGCGTATCGCCGAATTCGTCCTCACCGAGGAAGTAGAGGAAAAAACGGCGGATTTTGGACAGACGATACCGAAAGAGATGGACGGGAATATTGCGTTTTATGATGATTTCATCCGGCGTCATGGACTTGAGGTCTTCGCAAAGTTCCTGGTATGTTGGCGGCAACCGTGAAATCGCGGCATTAATGTCCTGGCAACGCTGGAATTGCCCGACCGGATTGCGTTCCTCGGCATCGAACGGTTCCAGGTGTCCGCAGGAAGCGACACAGTCGATCAGCATCGAACCTTCGTCGTCTTCCTCACTGCCGGGAAGTTCTTCATGGAGGGATACGAGTTTTCGCCAATCACGTTTACGGGCATAACGCTGATGCAGAATCGTATTGAGCCGGGATCGTATCGCCGTCACAATCAATCCGCCGCCATCGCCAATTAGTTGTTCGCACTGCTCCAGCGCCGTCAGTCCGGCCCGAACGAATTCCTGCTCCAGATCGGCCAGATCGGCATCGGTGAAGCCGTGCTTGCCGATCGTCTTCCGGGCCGTGCGTTTCGCGATCCGTACCACCAGCGGATTAATCCCGCGATAGGTATTCCGTTTATTATAGCCATCGGAAATATCGGCTTGAGTATCGGCATCGGACTCGTATTCCATATCCATATAGAGGACTCCGTTTCGTCGTGGTGAGACCGCCTCCGCCGGCGTTTTCGGCGGATCACTGAGCATGTCTCTCTATAGGGAAGAAGGTGCGACTTTTCAGGTAGCATTGCGACTTTTCAGGTAGCATTGGCGTTGGGCGATGATTTTTTCTGATTTCTATCAAAAAAAATACCGAAGCAGCGGATTTTTGAAAATCTCCGCGACTTCGGCATTCCAGATCATGAAAACTATAGATCCCAATCAATCTGATTTTCGGGAAAATATCCTGGGCCTTGTCCAAATTTGATGTTTCGATTGAAGTGTGCAGCCGCCTTTATATCATGAATTTCGATTCTTCCGATAGTAAAATTCACAGATTTTCGGAATGAGTCTATCAACCGCTTCACCTGATCGAGGAATCTTTTTCCCTGGTTCATCGGGCTGACCACCTCGTTAACGGCCGCCATCAACTCATTCAAATCCTGCCGCAACTGCTCCGCCGTGATGTTATCCCCGGCGGCTTCGGCATCGGCGATCTCTTTCATGATCAGCTGCATTTCCTGCCGGTACTGCCGGATCGCCGCTTCATCGGCAATGAAATCCGCTTGTTTATTGGGCAAATCTGAAAGCGAATAACCGGCAGAAAGATCGTCCTCATCCAGCCGATCCGGCGAAACACAATCCCCGGACTCTCCAGAAACGCTTTTCATGATTTCGACCACTGCCGTAGCGACATTCGGTCTTGCCAACATGAAATGCAGATAGGTCGCTCCAGTATGGCCGGTCGTCAGCATGAATTTCTCACCACCATTGAATCGAATCTCCCAGGCATCGCCGCATTTGCGGAAAATGTTTTCAGGCTCCGGTTCTGGTATCGGCTGAACCAGCAACGATTCAAAGTAAGATTCCAACGGTCGAATCAATATCGGTTCCGCATCCTGATTGAAATCCAGTACCTCATTCAACGGCAAAAACAGCGAACCGCTGTCCTCCAGCGCTTTCAGGCTGGTCGGACTGATTACTTTGGCCGAAGTTACCAGCAACAGATATGGCCGATGCTCCAGTCGGTTGAGATTCAAAATCAGATCGATGACTTTGTGATTCCAGTTCCGCAACGTGAAAAATACCGGCAGCACTTTGCCGCCGACTTTCAGTGTTCCCATCTTCCAGGCATCCTCCCAGGTCTGGAAAGGCGCAATCAACGGTTGGATACCCAATGCCAATGCAGTTTTCGGCAGCAGTACCCCGTAATTAACTCCATAAATCAGCAATTCTTCTTCCGCGATGGGGAACGAATCTTTCTTGTTTTTATGGCAAACAGCGCGAAAAGTTCCGTCATCATTCTCTTTGATTTTCCGAAAGCAGCAGGAATAATCGCAGAGTTTGGGGCAAATAATCAGTGAGCCGGTTTTATCGGTCGGCAAAAGATACGTCTCCCGGAAATGTTCGAAGTCAATGTCATCCCCCAGCCGCTGCCGCCAGTTCCACAGCGGAGCTTCGATGGTCAGCAAGCCGCTCAAATAAGTCCAGAACCGGGACAATTTCATACTATCTGCTTCCATGTTTAAACCCTCGCGCCGTAAGCCATGTTTCAATTATTTTCTCGCAGCAATAGGGAAATTCCGCCCGGTTGCCCAGCTTGATTTTCAGGATTTGCGCCTTTTTCATGGTCTTGATCCGAAACCGAAATTTTGCGCCGATCATCTCGCAGCCAGCCAGAATCGTCTGTTTCATTTCACCGATCATGTTAATGGCGTCCGGGCCATGAAATGCCATGATTTCTCCAGCAGTAGTCCGGAATTTGCACTGTACCAGCATTACTTCCTCCAGTCCGGAAATATCCCGGCATTGCAGCGAATCTTCGCCGTTCTGCAATAATGGGTTCAAGGTAAAAATCACCAGGTCGGAAAAGTATTCCCGATCCCCGTAAAACATTTTGCCGAACAGTACCCGATAAATTTCCGGCTGCAGCGGATCCCGAGAATTAACCGTACTCCGCAACTCCGCGATTTTCGGGCGCAACACCACCAGATCGCAATGCTCCGCTTCTGCGGGAATAAACGCCCGTTCCCGAATCGTAAATCGATATTCGGAAATCTCGTATTCCATAGTTACGCTAACCCGTTGAACATCGTGCCGGCGGCGAAGAATCCGGTTCAGCCACCAGGTTAACTGCCGGATTCGGCGTTTGCTCAAAACCACATTTTTACCGCCTTGTCCGCACCAATAAATGAACTTTTCTCGTTTAGAGAAAGGCTGAACGTTGTCATTCTTCATACTGCTTTACTGCCCAGAATGCCACAGAACGTCAGGAAAACATGATCCGATCCGATGGCACGGAAATCGAATCGCCGTCGTTCTCCGGACGGCTGTGGCAAAAGTTGGAATTTACTGATTTTCGACCTTACCGCCTTGCAACGCGACGATGATATCGCCCCAGATTTGCGGCATGATCTTGGAATTGGCCGCACTTCGATTAGCCGACAGCTTATCGACGGCATCCTTCAGCCCGATTTCCAGTTCCACGATGCGTTCCGCTTCCGGCTTGTCCCACGACTTATAAAGATCGGTCAAGGCCAGCCGTACTTCCTTAATAGCCATGAAGTGATAAGCCATGCGGGTGTTGTTCAGCCGTTCCAACGCATCATGCAGCGCCGTTTCCAGCGTATCCAGACGCTCGTTTCCAGTCGGTTTATGCAGGGACAACCGTTTGAACTCAGGAGTGAATTTCGCTTTTCGTCCGCGCCGGAGTTTTACTCCGGCTTCATTCGCGTCGATTTTTTCCGTCTGCCAAGGTGGAACTGGTACTTGAGACGCTGCATTATTCGCATCGCCTGGTGCTTCCGGAGGTTGCAATCCTTCCTGATTTTCCTGCTGCGTGTTCTCTTCCGAGTTACTGGTCGCCGGCGCAGCAGATTCCATCGGCGTTTTATCCAGCGTTTTAACTTCATCCACCAGCGCGTTGTGTTCTTCAATCAGCATCTCCCGCTTGGCGTTCAGTATCGCCAAGGTATGTTCCAACGCATGAATCTCCCGCCGCATGTCCGCCAGCACCGTCGCGCAGGCTTGCTTCACTCTCGAAGTTTCACCAACTTCTTCAGTCGTTTCTTTTCCATCATCATTATCGTTTTTCCCGGTCATATCGTTGAACAGCTCTTCGATCATTTTCATCAATTCATTCATCGCATCTTCCTTTCTGTTAATGTTTTTTCAATACGCCTCAGCCTTTTCTCGTCGGCTGGATTTCAATTTTCCCGATGATATTCTCAAGCTCCTTGACCAGATTTCCGGCATGCAGGTAGACGTTGGTCGTAACCGGCAATCTCCGGTTAGTCGTCTTTATAACAAACTCCAGATCCAGAACCGCCCTCTTCAGTTGCCACTGAACACGCCGAGTCCATGCGATAACCGTTGGCGGAGATTCCAGATCGTAGGCCTGCTTCAACGCCATCGTCAGCCCGTCTCGGGTGGCAATCAACTCTTCGGCTTTATTTTCCGATCTGGTGTTTTTAATCATAGTTCTGACAATTCTGACTTTTTGCGTGATTTTTTCCGGCCAAAAATCGGCGCGATACTGAAAGTTCATTCTTTGCTTCCTTGACTTTTCCGGGAGCCCGGGGTGGACTCCGAAACAGAAAGCCCGGGAAAAAAGCAAAAAAAAACGCGCCGGTTAAATGGTCTTAAAAACCATTTTAACCGGCGCGTTTAACTTAAAGAATCAAAGCCTTTTCAGCCGACTCGCTCCGCTAATCCACACCTGCATCCCATGTTCATTTCATTGATGACATGATCCGCTTTAACGCTTGTGCGCCAAATAATTACTTCTTTACTTCATTTTTTCTTTTACTCCTATTCGTTGTGTTGTTCATATCGTTCCTTCATGTTCCTACGGCCGCAGAGCGCGGCTTCAGCACGTTTGTAGTTATTTTGAACATCATTTGGGGGGCATAATATGTTATGTATTTGTTATAAAAATTATTTTTTGCATATCAGATTAGGCATTAGAGGACGAAAGGTAGAACAGCGACTCGTCCTTGTTAAAGGATGTTTGCAATCTTGGAAATTGATCAGATAGGTATCTCGAAAAGTTCCGTCCAGACAAAAAGTATGGATTTCTAAAATATCACCATCTGTCCAAGCAGCACTGGCTGCGGTCGGGTGCGGCATTACATCAGTCAGTTGAAAAATTGTGGTGCGATGATTGTCGTACCCGGCTCGCAACTGTTCTATCCCTCGAATGGTATTGAATGTTAAGGCGCATTCGTTTTCCCCAAATTCAACCGAACAGGAATAGATTCCTGCACTATTTTCTTCAAATTCAAAAAAACGGGGCGCAATTTGTCGATATAATTTTTTTCCGACTGTTCTCATGGACAAATTTGCTAAAATCGCAAGCAATTTTTGATTGACACTCGGGTTTTCTTGTAACGGGTTATCGGCCATAAAAGGAATAAGTTCATCCCATAAAGTCGTAAGGATATCCTGCATATTTTCTACGCAGGAAGTAATTGCTATGGCTAGATCTTTTTCCGGAATGACAATGGCATATTGTCCACAAGCGCCATCGCCGCGAAAACCATATTTTGATCGCCAGAACTGATAGCCGTACCCCTGTTGCCAATCGGGTGACTCATTCATAGAATTATCGACTTGTTTTCTGGTAGCATCTGAAAGATATTCTGCCGGAATCAGTTGCCGGCCGTTATGAACACCGTTGCAAAGCAGCATGGCTGCGAACTTGGCGATATCTTCCGTAGTTAGATATAATCCCCAGCCACCGAAGTTAATTCCCTGTGGATCGCATTCCCAGATGCCAGGAACAATACCTAGAGGAGTAAACAGCCGAGGCAACAGATATTCGCGGACATTTAAGCAAGTTGTCTTCTTGATGATAGCAGCCAGCATATAGGTTGCGGCCGAATTATAGACGAAACGTTCGCCCGGAGCAAAGGAAAGACGGGAGGAGAGAAAACCACGGATATAATTGTTTTTCGAATCCTTTTCCATCTCCGCTTTGGCACAGTCCGAATGACCGGTAGTCATGCAAAGCAGATGGTGTAACGTAATATCGCGCATATGACTGTCGATAATATTTTGATCATACTCCGGAAAAAAGTTGATGAGTCGGTCTGACACTTTCAAACGCTTTTCTCCGACAGCAATACCGATTGCGGCTGAAGTAAAACTTTTACTGAGCGAAAACAGCATATGTGGCATTTGGGGGGAATATGGTTTCCACCAGCCTTCCAAGCAAATTTTGCCATGACGCATCAATATAATGCTGTTCAATGAATCCAAAGATTTCAGACGCTCCATCAGCCGGATCAGAACATTCGAACTAATCCCGATTTTTTCTGGTGTTGTTCTGCACATGTATTTCATAATTACAATCATTAAACCCATAATATTAAGTGGTTTAAATCAAAAAAATCTTTCAATTGATTTACTTTTATAATCTATCCCTCTCCTCTTGCTTGAGTTATGTAATTACTATTAGTCGAGAAAAGATGAATTTGTCGACGTAGTTATACTCTCGGATATCAATGATGCCGCCGACCATGAACCACACCGTCGACCCCACCCCCACGATCCCCCCGACTACGATGATATTGATGTAGATGTACATACTCCAAGATATACGGTTGAGCCACTGGTTCCGACGGGATCATTCAGCGATTATTCATTTATTCATTCGCCTTTGATGCACATTTCAACAATTTCATCCACATTTCCGGTGGCTAGACCGATGCATGTATCCGCGCCGCCGTAGTAAATGCGAAGCTCACGGGATTCTGGTTCGACAACGGCTCCGGTCGAAAACACCACATTGGGGACAACGCCGTTGCATTCGTAATCCGTTTCCGGAGTCAGAAGATAACTTTTCATGTATCCGATGACTTGTTCCGGATTTTCCAAATCGAGCAGACATGCCCCCAAACTGTAGCGGAACCCAGTGCCAATAACCTGAACCCCATGAAAAATTTCCAGCCAGCCTTTGGCGGTTTTGATTGGTGGAGTCGGTCCAATCTTGGCAGCCGCCCACTGCGTACAGTCATGCTTGAATATCTGACGGTGTTCCCCCCAATAGATCAGATTCGGAGAACGCGAGAGCCAGATATCCCCGTTCTCCTGGCCCAACGGCGCTCCCGGCGAATAGGGACGGTCCAAACGTACATATTTCCCATCGATCTTCTCCGGGAACAGGCAGGGGACCCGATTGGATGGTAATGCGATAACGCCCAACGGTTCAAACTTCTTGAAATCGAACGTGCGGTAAAGCAGGGCGCAAGCGCCTCCGGCAGTCCCTGGGCGAATGATGTAATAACAATTTTCTTCCTCAAAATATGTTACGCGTGTATCAATCGTCCAATCGTCATATCCGGGAAATGCGGTGTTCTCGGTTGAGAAACAAGGTTCTTCGTGAATAGTAAAATTCACCCCGTCAACACTTTCTGCCACATGACAACGCGGCCTTGCGCTGGCTCTTGGAATAACGGCCAGAATCAAAACCGTCCGCCCGTCAGGGGTCATCACCTGTCCCGGATTGAAAATCTGATCCGCCACATAGAACGAGAAATCCGCCGGATGGAAAAGCGGTCCCTCATGACGTTTCAGAATGGATTTGTACTTGTTCATATTTTCACGCTTCCTTTATTTTTTGTCACTCCTCGGGAGTTCTCCCGAACACCATTTTTTCGCTACGCGGGTATTTGTAATTCTGATATGAGAATGGAAAATTCAACGGTTAAAGTGGAAATTCCAGTTTCGCGCAAGCAATATAGAGGCGTTCCACTCGAGCAACCCCAGATCGTGGAATTTTCCGCGACGATTGACAGTTGGTGAGACCTGTACGACATTTTTTCTTTCGTTCCTGTTGGTTACGTTGTTCATACTTGCCTTTTCATGCAGCGAAGCGTGGCTAAATCAAAATTCATTCATCGGTAAACGGAATCGCGTAACTTATGTAACGCCTCGTTAATCATCGGCTAATTATTTTCTCTTTGTCAACGCCGTACAATCTGAAGGTTGCGATTCTATAGTTCGACAATCAGAATGCAGCCAGTGCTCAACATCAACACCGCAGTCCATTCCGGAATGTTCCGCCACCAACCGCAACAGAACGTGCCAACCGTACTCATAACGATGTTTCCGACCATGATCTGCGTCAGAATGCGCATGCCCAGACGAACCTTCGATGATTCCTATATTGACGCATCCACTGATGTTTAGTTCATTGTTTTTATCGTTTTTTAGCATAAACTTCCATGTTATGGTTAGTCTTCAGCTTTAACGCCGAGCTTGGCCTTGTCAGAACGGGAGACGTGACCTTCGACCCAGCCGTCGTCGAGAGGGTCGTTAACACGGGCTGCGAGGTCACGGTACAAACGCCGCATATCAATGATGCCGCCGACCATAAACCATACCGTCGACACCACTCCCACGATCACCCCGACTACGATGATATTGATGTAGAAGTACATACTCCACCACGAGGCCGGCCATGGTGAGAACCAGTTCCAAATCGCCACAACCACGAACATGATGCCGAACTGGAACATGATACAGAACCAGAACACGCTCCAGGCGATAATCTTGTCCCCGGTGGTATATTCATCATCAATTCCGACCAGTTTTCCCCAAACACTTTTCCATGTCCATGGCGTTTTGTTTTCCAAGCTTTCTCCATCGCTGTAAACACCGCGATGCAACATGCGATCCAAGTTGAACGGCTTCCGGCAAGTCAACAGCGAACCGATTACATAGGCGCCGCAACCGAACAACATCGCCAGAAAATAAATCTCAAAAGAATTGATCGGGAACTTGACCGGATTCATCTCCCAGACGATGTACGGAGAACAAAGCGAGTTGATGTGGCTGAACAATTGGGACACGTATTTAAGGTTACCGGTTTCGTACAACCATGGATAGACGTAGCCACTCCAGTTCTGCTGAAGGATAATCCCGGCCAGCGAGGCACCAGATCCGAAAATCAACGCGCAGAACGCACCGGTCGTCGTTCCGAACCTGGTGTACAGCCCGCCGACCATGATCGGCCCCGCCGCGCCCAACCACAACGAACACATGATTGATATGAACATGGCAATGTAATCCATCTGGGTAAAAAGCAGAGAAAACGCTAGGAAAAAAATCCCGACGCCGACCGACATGCCGCGCAGCCAATTCAGATGTTGTTTCGGATCGAACGGAATCTTGCGCAGCGGCATGACCACATCCTGAATCAGGGTGGCGGAAGCGTTGAAAATCCGCGAATTGTCGGTAGCCAGCAACAACATTAACATCAACAAAATAAACAACCCCATGATACCGACCGGCAATTGCGCTCGTAACACCATCGGACACATCATCTGATAATACAGGGTACGAAATTGCTGGAACAGCGTATTGCCTTCGGGGCTGGAGGATAAATGTTGGTGAACCGTCGCCAGATATTGCGCGTCCGGATTATTGATACGTGAGTATGGTTGGTCGACTCCGATCCGATGTTGGGCCGGTGGAATAGTCGCAATGTCCTTTGCGATATCCGCGCGTACGGCAGAGTCAGTAATGGTTTCTTCCGCCGCCTTGTTGACTAATTGAGTCCGAATATCTTTTGCCTCCCCGGAGTAGCGGGCTGACAGCATGATGGTAACCATGAACAACGGAATCAGAGTCATAATCAGCGTGGCAAAGCCATTGCGCCAGGCACCAAGCACTCCGGCCATTTTCTGCTCATGAGCGTTGCGTCCGGAATTCGACGTGTCGTTGCCGATCCAAGCGGCGCGGTTTAGAATCGAACTGACGATCATCACCACCAACGAAAACAGATTGAAGTCGCGCAGACTGTTGATATCGTTTGGATTGAGAAAGCTTTCGCCGGATACACGATCCAGCATTACTGGGCAGACATCAGCCGACCAGGAAATTTCACTCAATACCATGACCGTAAAAATTACGAAAATCGGATAGGACATCAGCCCCTGAATCGCGTCCGTTACCAGTAACGACACACGTCCGCCCGGCCAGATAATCAGCATTGCCAGCGCCAATACGATCAACATTACCAGCATCAGTGTGGATACCGGCATGCCCCATATATGGACAGTCAATGGCAGCCCCAGAATGTAGATAAAAAAACGTGCAGCCACCGCCGGACCAATCGCGTTGGTCATCATTTCCGCCACCGTGCGAATAAATGCCGCAATCACCCGGAACGGGCGATTATAGCGGAGTTCCAAAAATTGTCCCATTGACAGACACTTAGTCTGTCGGAACCTATAGAGGCAGTATCCGGTCAGCGCCATGAAAATACCCAACGGTACGGTAATGTTGTACCAGAAACTCAACGCCATCCCCGCTTGATATTGACTTTCGCACATCGCCACCAAAAAAATTACGCCCAACCCTGACTGCAAATCGCCGACACTGATCACATAGCGTCCGGCCACGCGGCCCGCCGCCAGAAAATCGACCACCCCGCGAATGTATTTTCGCGAATGAATAGCGAGGCCGACGATAAACGCCAGCGGAATCAACGTGATACACCAATCAATCCAATGCAATTTACAACTCCTTCTATTCTGTTCTTGACACAATCTTTTATACCACAAAAGAAGGCATAGAGCAATGCAAAAAAACGGATATAAGTTGTATGTTTCGGGGAAATGTTTCTGTAAGGCTGACTATACTCACCACAGAATTATGTGGATACATCCTGCTCAGCTTTATCCAGCAAAATAGAAATTTATTCGTTAAACCGCTTGCGGTACATTATAAAGGCCATGGGTTGCTTCTTTAGGTTGGGCACTAAACAATTGTCCAGAAAACAGAATACTACAGGCATAGCAACTTTTAATGTGACATTGTTAGCTTAGGGGCCGCCACGCCCATATTTAGGAAATCGAAAATATCTTGAGCGTACATTCGTAGAAATACAATAAAACTGGTGGATTTTATCCGATAATCACCGAAAAGTACCATCTATTATCTGTTTTTTGCATTGCCTGACTTTGAGGGCTGTGGTATAATTATAAACAACAGAGACATTGTCGATAACCCAAGGAGTTATCATTCATGAAAACGTTTTTTAGCAGCAATCACAGTAATGCAAACCGTCGAGATCAAATGATTCGATATTGGCAATTCACACTAATTGAGCTCTTGGTAGTTATTGCAATCATTGCAATTTTGGCAGCAATGTTATTGCCGGCGTTGAACAAGGCCCGTGACAAGGCGAAAACCATTTCCTGCGTCAATCTTTTCAAACAAGTCGGACTTTCCGTTGCCCAATATGTGAACGACTATGA